>ERZ1106941.174-NODE-174-length-100512-cov-21.480186_pt1 | contig 100512 bp, 88 predicted proteins | sample MGYA00403670_ERZ1106941 | MGnify/ENA primary metagenome ERZ1106941 (study PRJEB35170, sample SAMEA104062400) | human gut metagenome | biome: human gut; feature: human-associated habitat; material: faeces | place: Denmark | collected 2012-06-04 ...
CAGACTGTGTCGGTCCCGCCCTTAAGTGCCCCTTTAACACCTCCTATTTTAACTGCACTAAAAAAGCCGACGCTTTGGCCAAACTGCAGGCCGACATCGTCACTGCCGCCATGCCTGATTATTCCAGGGCTCAGTCCAGAAATAAAGGACAGCAATATACGGCATCCACTAATGGATTTATTATTGGCTATGATCGTTATTTAGGTTCAAAATCATGGGATTCAAATGTGAAAGTTATCATTAACGGACAAAATGTGAGAGTAATTGCTGACCAGACAGAATACACCATTAATACATGGAGTTATCCGGTAAAAAAAGGATCGACCTACCAAGTAACTTCAGGAGACGGAGAAATCAAATACATGTGGGTACCGACATATTAGAAATTATTAAACCGTACCGAATAGCCTCTGCGCCGGCTGTATTTATACTTCTTTGTTGACAAATTCGTTTTTTTAAGCTAAGGTCTGGGCAATAAAAAATTATTGAGAATTATTTACCTAAAAAACTAACTTTATGAATTTTAAAGACGATTTGGGCTTTCAGGCTTTTCAGGAAAAAGTTCTGAAGTGGAAAGAAATTTTTGTGCAGGGCATTAATCATCCGCATGACTTGGGCGAGGCGCGAGCAGAAGCCTTAACCTGGGAAGATATCATCTTCAAGGGAAAACTGGATGCCGTTGATTTTTGTTTTTTATCGGACAAAGCAATGTCTGAAGCAGGGAGTTTTGATGACAGAGCAAAGTATTTTCTGCATAAACTTCCCTATTATGAGGAAGTTACCGGATTAATCCCACAGATGAATTTTATCGGTGATTATGCCGGTGCAGAAATGCCGAACGGAGACAAAATAGGCTTTCTTCCCCAATGGTTTGAAAACGGCGAAATCATTGTCCGGACTTATATCAGACTGGCGGAAGGTTTTGAACTTGACTGCGACAGTCTGATTCTTTTCGAAAACTGTAACTGTATCGGAATTGTTCGATATGTTAAAGATTTTCCGCCGGAATATTATCAAAAAAAAGAAGCCTACGAAACAAGAAAGGCAAACGCTGAACGAGACGATGACGATTTGCCTTTTTGAGTGAAAATTCATAAAAAATCCCCGTTTGAAACGGGGATTTTTTTTACCAACTGTTCATATGGATTTTCTGCTGTTTAAAGCGATCTTCCGGCTGCCGCGGTTCCGCCGCCGGGTAGCCGATAACCACCAAAGACAGCGGCTTAATATGCGGCGGCAGATTAAACAAACGAATAAAGTTTTCCATGCGCTCTTTGTCCGGATAAATTCCGCACCAGCAGCTGCCAAGTTTTTTGGCATGGCAAGCCAGCAGCAGATTTTCGGTTGCCACGGCACAATCAACCATCCATGCGCCGGGAGCCATCTCCTCTTCCGTGTTGCCGCAGACAATAACCGCCAGTGACGCTTCTTCCAAAAAACGGCAGTAAGGCTGAGCTTGGGTTATTTCGGGAAACTTGCTCTTGTCATTGACCACTATGAATTCCCACGGCTGTTTATTGCGCCCGGAAGGAGCCAGCATAGCTGTTTCCAATATGTCCCTGATGTCATCGGCGGGAATATCACGATTAGGAATATATTGCCGCACAGACCGGCGGGTACGCAGTCCTTCACTAAAATCCATTTACCTTCTCCTTTTTACGTTTTGTCTTTTATATGTAAGAGGCAACGGCCCTAAAATCAAGAGATAAAAAAACCCCTCTCTCGAGGGGCTTTTTTTTACTTCTTCAAGTTTTTCAGCTGTTCGTCTACCCGAGACATCTTCCGGTTATAGCGCCGGACGACTTCACGCTTGCGTTTGCGGTTTGCCCGCCAGCTGACATAATTGATGATGCCGTATTTGCTGATATCGTCCTCAGAGACAACGCCCTCGGTTGAAATGGCGCAAATATCGTCGGCAATATTGGCAATGCCGCCACGGATGAAATATTTATCCGTTATGCCGTCATGTTCATCCAAAACCCGAACATAGCCGTTTGTCAACACCATTACCGTCGGTGCGCGTTCCGGCAGAACGGTAAGGTCACCGTCCGCTCCCGGAACAACCACCCGGCGGACATCCTGTTCCTTATAAACTTTATCCGGGGTAAATATCTTCAGACGTACATGTTTTTCCATAACTTATATTCCTGTTAAGCGGCAGAACTCATATTCTTAGCGTTTTCGAGCACTTCTTCAATGGTACCGACCATATAGAAAGCCTGTTCCGGAATATCGTCGTATTTGCCTTCGATAATTCCCTTAAAGCCTTTAATGGTGTCTTCCAGTTTTACAAATTTACCGGGACGGCCGGTGAAAACTTCGGCAACATGGAACGGCTGCGACAGAAAACGCTGAACCTTACGGGCACGGGCAACCGTCAGTTTGTCTTCTTCCGAAAGCTCGTCCATACCCAGAATGGCAATAATATCCTGCAGAGATTTATATTTCTGCAAAATTTCCTGAACCTTACGGGCGACCGTATAGTGTTCTTCACCGACAACCGTCGGATCCAGAATACGGCTGGTCGAATCAAGCGGATCAACGGCAGGGAAAATACCCAGTTCGGAAATCTGGCGCGACAAAACCGTCGTGGCATCCAAGTGAGCAAACGTTGTTGCCGGAGCCGGGTCGGTCAAGTCGTCGGCCGGAACATAAACGGCCTGAACAGAAGTAATTGAACCGTGTTTGGTTGAGGTAATGCGCTCCTGCATGGCTCCCATATCGGTTCCCAGTGTCGGCTGATAACCCACTGCGGACGGAATACGCCCGAGCAGAGCCGAAACTTCGGAACCGGCCTGGGTGAAACGGAAGATATTGTCAACGAAGAACAAAACATCCTGATGTTCTTCATCGCGGAAATATTCCGCCTGTGTCAAGCCGGAGAGGGCAACACGGGCACGGGCTCCGGGCGGTTCGTTCATCTGACCGTAAACAAGCACGGTTTTAGATTTGTCACCCTCCAGATCAATAACCCCGGATTCAATCATTTCGTGATAGAGGTCATTCCCTTCGCGGGTGCGTTCGCCGACACCGGCAAATACGGAATAGCCGCCGTGGCCTTTGGCAATATTGTTAATCAGTTCCATAATCAAAACGGTTTTGCCGACACCGGCGCCGCCGAACAGACCGATTTTGCCGCCTTTGGCATAAGGTTCAAGCAAATCGATTACTTTAATGCCGGTGGTCAGAATTTCCGTATCGGTGGACTGCTCGGTAAAAGCAGGCGCCGGACGGTGAATCGGGAAATGCTGCTTGGCTTTAACCGGGCCGCGGCCGTCAACCGGGTCACCGATAACGTTGATGATGCGGCCGAGCATTTGCGGACCGACGGGAACTTCAATCGGATGTCCGGTGTTGATGACTTCAAGACCGCGAACCAAGCCGTCGGTTGAATCCATAGCGATGGTACGAACTACCCCCTCGCCCAAGTGCTGTTCAACTTCCAGAACCAGCTTGCGGCCGTGGTTGTCGCATTCAAGGGCCGTCAGAATGTTCGGCAGTTCATCAATTTTTTCAAACTTGACGTCAACAACCGCCCCCATTACCTGAGAAATATGACCAAGCCGGCCGCTGCCGACTTCAGCTTTTTCAATCTTTTTAATTTTCTTTACGGCCTTTTTTTCATCGGCGCCGATTTCTTTGAAAGACTTTTTATCCAATTCCGTCACGCTCTCAGTCTTTTTAACTTTTTTGGCGGCGGCTGCCTTAGCCTTCGCGGGGGCGGCCGTTTTAGCGTTTTTCTTCTCCGTCATTTTTATCTCCTAGAGTTACAGTGCTTCCGCACCGGCAATAATTTCGATTAATTCGGTCGTAATGTTGGTCTGACGCATCCGGTTATATTTCAGCGTCAGGCGGGAAATCATGTCTTTGGCATTACGGGTCGCATTATCCATAGAGGTCATACGCGCGCCGTGTTCAGATGCCTGAGAGTGGATAATTGCCTCAAAAACGGAAGCTTTATACAACAGCGGCAGAGACTGCCCCAGAACTTCCATTTTATACGGTTCATATTCATAAGCGGCACCATTGACCAAAACCGGTTCCGTCCCTGCTTCCGCGCGCTCGGAAAAGCGAAGCGGCAAAAGCTGCTTGACGACAATTTCCCGGTTGATTGCCGAATGGAATTCGCTGTAAACAGCCTCACAGACATCAATATTGCGCATCATGAAATCATCATAAGCGTAATTGGCAATGACAGCGCTTTCATCATAACGGGCACCTTTTTTGGCAATGCCGTCGATATCGCGGACAATGTTGGCAGCATAGCGGCGTTTGAGGATAGAATATCCTTTGCGCCCGATACAGGCGACTTTAACCTCTTTGCCGGCGTTTTGCAGTTCTTCGATGCGCCGGGCCGCTACTTTGGCTACCGAGGCATTGAAGTTTCCGCAAAGACCGCGATCGGAGGTAAAGACCAGCAGAAGATAAGTCCGGTCATTTTCAGAACCGGCAATCATCCGCGGCCATTTGACGAAAGTGCCGTTTTGCTCCAGCGTCCGGAACTCGGAAACAACATTCTCCAGCGGAGAAAGAATGTTTTCGCGATAAGGAACGCTGGAAGCAATCAGGCCTTGAGCTTTACGCAGACTGGAAGCAGCAACCATCTTCATTGCCGAAGTGATTTTCTGTGTTGACTTGATGGTTTCAATACGAGTTCTTAACTCTTTTAAACCGGCCATAGTTCTTCCTTATGCTGCTTTTTCTTCACTAATGTATTCGGCTAAGAAACTGTCGTAAAATTCGGTCAATTTCTTATCCAGTTCGTCGGAAATAACCTTTTCGTCACGAATCTGCTCGAGGAATTCGGGATGATTAGCCTTGACTGCGGTCAGCGCTTTCTGCTCGAAAGGTTTAATTTCAGTCAGAGGCAGCTTATCCAAATATCCGCGGACACCGGCGAAAATAGCGATAACTTCTTCGGCAACCGGCATCGGATGATAAACAGGCTGTTTCAGCAATTCGGTCAGGCGTTCGCCGCGTGACAGCAGCTGCTTGGTCGCGGGATCAAGGTCTGAAGCAAACTGGGCAAAAGAAGCCATTTCGCGATACTGTGCCAATTCGAGTTTAATTTTGCCGGCAACCTGTTTCATTGCCTTAATTTGAGCGGCCGAGCCGACGCGGCTGACGGAGATACCGACATTTACCGCCGGGCGGACGCCCTGATAGAACAGACTGGTTTCCAAGAATATCTGACCGTCGGTAATTGAAATAACGTTGGTCGGAATATAAGCGGAAACATCGCCGGCCTGCGTTTCGATAACCGGCAGCGCAGTCAGAGAACCGGCCCCCTCATCATCGTTCATCTTCGCCGCACGCTCCAACAGACGGGAATGCAGATAGAAGACGTCGCCGGGATAAGCTTCACGCCCAGGCGGACGACGGAGCAGCAAAGACATCTGACGGTATGCCGTTGCCTGTTTGGACAGGTCATCATAAAAAATTGTGGCATGCATGCCGTTATCACGGAAATATTCGCCCATGGCGCAGCCGGAATACGGCGCAATAAACTGCATTGGCGCCGGATCGGAAGCCGTTGCGGCAACAACGATGGTATAATCCAGAGCTCCGTTGTCTTTCAAGGTTTTAACCACCTGAGCAACGGTTGAACGTTTCTGACCGACGGCAACATAAATGCAGTACATTTTTTCCTTTTCGGACTTTGCCTGGTCGTTAATGTGTTTTTGATTGAGAATCGTATCAAGAATGATAGCGGTTTTACCGGTCTGACGGTCACCGATGATTAATTCGCGCTGACCGCGGCCAATCGGAATCAGAGCATCGACCACTTTCAATCCGGTTTGCATCGGTTCATGCACGCTGCGCCGCGGAATAATACCCGGAGCTTTGACTTCGGAGTTGCTGTATTCGGTTGCTTTAACCGGGCCTTTGCCGTCAATCGGCTCACCCAGCGCATCAACAACCCGCCCCAGCAGCCCTTTGCCCACCGGCACGCTCACAATTTTATCGGTACGTTTTACGATATCGCCTTCCTTAATGGACTCATCCGAGCCGAAAATAACGACACCGACGTTGTCTTCTTCGAGGTTAAGGGCCATTCCCTTAACGCCGCTTTCGAATTCAACCAGTTCATTTGACTGAACTTTATCGAGGCCGTAAACATGGGCAATACCATCACCAACCGACAAAACGCGGCCGACTTCGGAGACGTCAACCTCGACATCGGCATTTGCGATTTTATCTTTGATGATAGAGGATATTTCGCTTGCATGTACAGACATTATTGTCCACCTTTCATCATAATTTCCAAACGATTTAATTTTCCACGAATTGAATCGTCAATCATGGAAGAACCAAACTTTACAATCAATCCGCCCAGAATTTCCGGACAAATCTCATAGTTGACAACCACTTTTTGGGAAAGCATTTTTTCCAGATTGGCGGTTAAACTTTTTTCCTGCGCATTGCTCAGGGCTTGAGCACTCTGCACACTGACTTCGACGTAGCCGTTTTTACGATACCAGACATGCTGAAACTCTTCCAATATCGGCAACAGTTCGCCGAAGCGGCCGTTTGCGGCCACGATATCCAGACAGTTAAGCGTTTCTTTATCCAGCTTAAGTTTGCGGGCAACTTCGGACAGAGCCTCGCGTTTAGAATCCAAGTTCCAAACCGGATTAGCCAGATATTTGACGATTGAGCCGTCCTCCCGGAGAATGACGACCAATTGCCTGATATCTTCCAGAACTTTTGCCACGGCTTTTTTTTCTTCGGCAGCGCCGTAAAGCGCAGCGGCATAAGTTGAAATTATTTTAGCTTTTGAAATCTTCTTCACGGTATTCTCGTCAATTATTTACAATTGTCGTTATCATAAGCGGTAAATCTTTCTAATTTATTAATTTTCTACATAAAACTGTAAGGGTCAACGTCTATCTCCACACGTACATTTGACGGACAAGAAATTTTGCGCAGCCACTCACGCAAAACCTCCTGAATTTTAATGTTTTTTGCCGTCTTCAGCAGCAGCCGGTAGCGGTATTTTCCCCGCAGCATATAGATTGGCGCCGGAGCAGGTCCCAATGTAGATATATAATCGTTGTTGGGCGCCGTTTGCCCTAGCCAAACGGCTACTTTTTCCGCGGCATCACGGTTGGCGCCGGAAACGATGACGGCTGCCAGTTTTCCGAACGGAGGCATACGCAAAATTCTCCGGCTCTGTTTTTCCAAATCCAGAAACTGATTGCGATCATTTGCGAGCAGCGCCTTGAGTACGGCATTGTCGGGATAAAGCGTCTGCAGATAGACGGTCCCTTTTTTTTCGGCACGGCCGGCGCGGCCGGAAACCTGCGACAAAAGCTGATATGTCTGTTCGGTAGCCCGTAAGTCGCTGCCCATCAGCCCCAAATCGGCATCGACGATGCCAACCAGAGTCAGACTCGGGAAATGGTGTCCCTTGGCGAGAATCTGCGTACCGATTAAAATATCCACTTCGCCTTTCTCCATCCGCTCAAATACGGCGGAAACCTCAGCCAGCGAAGAAGTAATATCGCTGGAAATGACGGCGAGGCGCGCATCGGGGAAACGTTTGGAGACCTCTTCGGCAATGCGTTCCACCCCGGGACCGCAGGCCGTCAGACCGTCTTCGGAATGGCATTCGGGGCATTCTTTGGGAATCGGCATAGAATAACCGCAATGATGGCAAATCAGACGGCCGCTGCTGCGATGCTCGGTCAGCCAGGCCGTACAATTGGGGCACTGGATGCGGTGTCCGCAATCGCGGCAGATTGTCAGCGGAGCATAACCGCGGCGATTAAGAAACAGCATCGACTGTTCGTTTTTTTCAAGGTTTACTTTAAGAGCGTCCACTAAAGTCGGCGCCAGCCAGGAAACACCCCAGGAGCCTTTCTGCGGCTTATCCTTTTTCAAATCAATCACTTTAATATCGGGCATCACGGCAGAAGCATAGCGGCTGGTCAGGCGCACGCAGTCATATTTGCCGTCTTCCACATTACAGACGGTTTCCAAGTCGGGCGTTGCGGTTGAGAGAATCAGCGGAAACTGTTCCAACTTAGCGCGAACGACCGCCATATCCCTCCCCTGGTAATTAACGACATCTTCCTGCTTGAAAGAGTGGTCATGGCTTTCATCGATAACCATCAGTCCCAAATCGGGATAAGGCAGAAACAGCGCCGAGCGGGCACCGACAATTACCTTTACCCGCCCCTCGGACACGGCTTTCCATGTGTCTATCCGTTCCCGCTGTCCCAAACCGGAATGCCAGCAGGCCGGTTTGACGCCGAACCGTTTTTCAAACCGCCCCAGCCATTGGGTAGTTAACGCAATTTCCGGCACCAGAATCAAAACCTGCCGTCCCAATTCCAAGGCACGGGCGACCGCTTCAAAATAGACTTCGGTTTTGCCGGAACCGGTAACGCCGTCCAGGAGAGTTACCGAAAAGCCATTACCGACTTTGCGCACCAGTTCGGCGGCAGCGGTTTCCTGCTCGGGGGTCAGGGCCACTTTGGAAAAGCTCCCCCTGGGCTCGGCATAATACTTCTTTTTCGGGCGGACAATCGGTTTCAAAATCCCTGCGGTTATCAGTGTATTTACCACGCTCAGCCCGACCCCGGCTCCCCGACAGATTTCTTTGCGGGTGTAAGGCGCATGTCTGAGCAAGTCCATAACATGCCAACGGGCATCGGAATTTTTCAATTTGGCTTCAGCCAGAGTTTTGCCGCTCAGGGTATAAAGCGTTTCGGTTTGGTTGTCGTCAAAGACGGCGCGCACGCTGATAACCATTTTCAGCACCAAACCGACAAAAGCCAAATTATATTCGGCCACAAATTTAACAAACTGGATTAAGTTTTTGGAAAGAGGCGGAAAGTCAAGCTTTTCGATTATCGGTTTAATCTTGTTTTCCGGCAATTCGGAAGAACGCCCGTGTTTCCAGACAACGCCGATCTGCTCCTCCCGTCCCCAGGGAACGCGGACAAGCGTGCCGAGCGGAAGCTCCGTTTCGGTTTTGTAATCAAAAGGCTCGTTAAAAGGCAGCGGCAGCATGACGCCGATAATTGAAGTCATTTTTCTCCTGGGTTCGGGCTGAAGCTGTTCCGGGGCACCGGCCGCCGAAAGCAAATTTCCGTTTTATCATAAAGCAGCGGCGGCAAAATTAAACCCCCTGCCCCGCATTATCCCCACAAAAAAAACGGCGGAATCGTATATACGGAATATTAAAGAATAAGGGGTAAAATTTTAAAGAGGATAATAAAATGAAGAGCGAAATAAAATATAACGCTTCCAGAGAAATCAAACAACTGATTGCTCAGTGGCAGAGCTGGCTGTTGAACGAACGGCGCTATTCGCCGCATACGTTAGATGCTTATTCGCGCGATTTGTCCGGTTTTTTTGACTTCGCGGCTGAACATCTGGGCAAGGTTCCGGAGACTGCCGACCTGGCAAAATTAGAAGTGCGCGATTTCAGAGCCTATTTGAGCCAAAGGGCCGCACGGCATATTGACAAATCGTCCCTGGCGCGCGAGCTCTCAACCCTGAAAAACTTTTTCAAATGGCTGGCCCGATATGATATTCTCAGGAATCCGGCTTTATCCGTCATCAGAACGCCGCGGCGGGCAAAAGTTCTTCCGAAAGCTCTGGAAGTGAACGATACGTTTAACGTGATTGACGAGGCGCAGAATCTGGCTTCCAATTCATGGCAGGGCCTGCGGGATATGGCGATTTTCACGCTGCTTTATGGCTGCGGACTGCGTATTTCCGAGGCCCTGTCCCTGAATGTGGGAGATATCGGCAACAACGATTTTCTGCGTATCAAAGGTAAGGGTAACAAAGAAAGAATTGTGCCTTTATTGCCTGTCGTTGTTGAAAATATCAATAAATATCTGGCAGAATGCCCGTATCAGCCGAAACAAGGGGAACCGTTATTTTTAGGTGCCCGCGGCGACAGGCTCGTTCCGCGAATTATTCAGCGGCAGATGCAAAAAATCCGGGCTTACCTGGGCCTACCTGACAATTTGACTCCCCATGCCCTGCGGCATTCTTTTGCAACCCACCTGCTGGCTGAAGGGACCGACCTGCGCTCAATTCAGGAATTGTTAGGCCATGCGTCCCTGACCACGACCCAGCGCTATACCGATGTTCAGATTGAAACCCTTAAGAAAGAATATGACAAAGCGGGACTGTTAAGCTCGTCCGCAAGCTGAAAGCGCAAAAGAAAAGAGGCGTCCGACGGCGCCTCTTTTAATTCTTTCCTGAAACAAAAGAAAATTACTTTAATTTCTTTTCAACGAACTCTTCGTGTTTTTTGGACTTCTTGTCATATTTTTTCAAAGTCAGTTTTTCCGGATGAGTCCGCGGATTTTTTTCAGCAAGATAAAAGGTACCGGTACCGGCAGTGCTTTCCAATTTTACTTTAACTTTAATTGCTTTTGCCATGATTTTATACTCTTTAAAATTAGGTTATATCAAAACATTTAGGCGTAATATACAGTTTTTGACGACTTTGTCAATAAGATTTTTCGCACTTGTCCGCTTATGACCGCTTATTTTAGAGAAAAAAATATTTTTGTCTATTGTACCTGACGGAAAACTGTGTTATGATGTTTTTCAGATATAAATTATTTCACCTATTATGATGTCTGCTTTCTTGGCTTAAATTAAGGGTGAAACTTTCCGAATATTAACATTAAAAAAAATATAAAGATGGAAAAGAAAATTTTTGCTGCAGTCATTGCTGCGGTTGCCGCTCTGATTATATACAACGGCGGTTGGGAAATCATCAAATTTTTAGGTGACAAGGTGTTTGCTTATCCGTGGAATTTTGCGGCAATCATCATCTTATCACTGATAACGATGGCTCTCATCATCGGTACGGTTGTCGTGCCGATCGGAATCTATCAAAAATTAAGTAAATAACCCTTAAAATCTAAGTATCATGAAAAAAATTCTTCTGCCTTTGACGGCTGTTGCCGCTTTTGCGGTTATTGCTGCCGCTAACATCAAAATTGCTGCCGCTTTGGCAATTATGATTGTTTTTTTCTCCGGTATCTTTGCAACCCTTCCCCGACTTATGGAGTTTCAGGATCGGTTGGAAATCAGACGCTGGAAAAAAAGACTGGAAGAAAACGAAAAAAGAAAAGAAAGAATTGCCAAAATCTGCCGCGAAGTGCCGCAGGAACATTTGGTCTGATTTCTTTCTTCCCTGTTGAAAAGCCGGAGATTTTATCTTCCGGCTTTTTTGTATTCAAAGTTAATCACCGCAGGGATTACAGGACTTGCCGTTTTGAACGAACCGTTTTACTCTACGGATAATAACGAATTATTAAAACAAGTAATTATGGACAAGATGTATGAATTACGCTGCCGAAAGCGGCGCAGAATGTGGCTCTTGCTGAATTTAACCGGCCGGGCCTTTGAGATATCGGGAACGTTTTGTTTGATTCTGTTTTTTATTTTCAACGGCATTCCCTGGTATCTGCTGGCCTGCATGTGGTTTATTATGCTGGGAATGGCGGTGTCACTGCTTATCCGGGGTTTATTTTATCTCGTGATGAAAATAGCCAGTTTTTGTTAAAGCCTGAATAGAATTCAGGCTTTTTTTATAACGGCAGCCTGTTTTCCTATTTGATATGTTTGCGCAGATAGGCTTCGGCAACCGACAGGTCGAGTTCCGACTTCATCCGGTTTTCCGGCAGGCAGGCATTGCTTCTGCTGCCGCGGGCAATAATTTTTTCGGCATCGCGGGTTTCCGGTTCGCCGGAAGTGCAGATATCGGGCAAGACACCGATACCGGCCAACTTATTCCCCGACGGCGTATAAATAATTCCGTTTGTCAGAGCCAGACGGCTGTCATTACTCAGTTTTATCAGCTTTTGCACGGTTCCTTTGCCATAGCTGCCGGTTCCGACCACAACAGCCCGGCTTTGTTCCTGAAGCGCTGCCGCCAAAACTTCCGCCGAAGAAGCCGTCTGCCCGTCAATCAATACCACAATCGGCTTATTGTCAAGCACGTCTCCGGCCGGCGCATTGTAATATTCCGTCGAATCGGGACTGCGGCCTTTGGACGAGGCGACAATTCCGCCGTCAATAAACAGCCCCGCCACCCGAACGGCCTCCTGAAGCATACCGCCGGGATTGCCGCGCAGGTCAATAATCAACCCCTTAACGCCGGAATGCTCCGTCAGGCTGCGGGAAACGTTTTCTCCCGTATATTTGTTTATCGCTCCCAAGCGCATATACAAAACATCATTTTCGAGCAGGCGGTCATAGAATGCACGTTTGGGCTTAAATTCCGGCACCGGCGGATTACTCAGTTCCAAATCGGGATAATAGCTCGAATCGCGGTCAAATTTCTTGATGCCGTGAGCCATCATGGTGTCGATAATTTCAAAATCCTTGCGTTTGAGCTCGGGAGAAGCTTTTTGCGCCGACCGGATAATGTCCTGCGTGAATTTTACCCAGGCCGAAACATCGTGCGGATCTTCAGGTTTGCTCCGGCTCAGCATAACCCTTCCGTTTACATAAACAGAAACCCGGCGGTCGTCATCGGCAATCCGGACGCGTTTGTCAAGTTTGTTCAGCCCTTGCAGAGCCGGCATGGCAATTTCGTTCAGACTGACGGGTTCCAGATATTCGTCCTGTACGGTTTGATAAATTTCGGCCAGGGTCAGCCTGTCATCGGCCCGTGCCGGAAACGACAAAGAAAGGCATAAAAGGCTGACACCGATTAATTTATTCATCATTGTGCTTTTGCTCCGCCTGGTGATTGTTTTGTTTGATTTTTTCCTTGCGTTCTTTTTTCGAAAGTTTCTGTTTTGCCTTCCGGCGGCTTTTCTTCGGAGACGACTGCTTTTTGCCGGCGGAACGGATTTCGTCTTCGGTGCTCTCAACCAGCTTAAAGGCTAAGGTTCCGCTTATCGGCGAAGCTTCGGTCAGGCAGGCGGTCAGCCGGTCACCCATCATAAAACGACGGCCGGTTTTGGCGCCGACCATCTCATTGCCGCCGGCCGAAAACTGATATTTGTCTGAGGGAAGCGTATGCATCGGAATCAAACCTTCGGCTCCCAGACTGTCAATTGCCACAAAAATGCCGGCCGTGGTTAAACCGGTAATTTTCGTTTCAAATTTCGCTCCGATTGAAGGTTCGAGATAAGCCGACAGATAACGGGACAGCGTATCGCGTTCGGCCTGAACCGCCGTCCGTTCCGTATTGCAGAGATGTTCCCCGATTTCCTTAAACTGCGGCACATTCGCCCCAGATTCAAGTTCACCGCCGTCAGGCATACCGCAGCCTTTAATCAGAGCCCGGTGTATCAGCAAGTCGGCATAGCGGCGAATCGGCGAGGTAAAATGCACATAATCACTCAATGCCAAGCCGAAATGTCCGACATTCTCCGGCGTGTATTTGGCCTGGCATTGCAGGCGCAGCACCAGATTATTAATCCCGCTCCCGAGGTTATGGCGGCGGCACTCCTCAAGTATATGATTAAAATGTCCGGGCTGCAGCGCCGGATAGTCCGGCAGTTTCAGGTGCAGGCCATGCAGCAGCGGTTCAATATCTTTCAGCTTTTCTTCCAGCGGCTTTTCATGAATGCGGAACATTATCGGCAGTTCAGTTTGTTCCAGACGTTTGGCTGCCGAAACATTGGCGGCAATCATAAATTCTTCAATAATTTCGTGGCTGGCAAAGTGCTCGGCCGGCCCCAGAGAAAGGATATGCCCGTCGTTGTCAACCTTTATGGATATTTCCGTCGGGTCAAGTTCCAGCGTTCCACGTTTTTTGCGGGCTTTGCTGAGGGCAAAATAGGCCTCATACAACGGCTGAATAACCGTTTTGAACAACCCCATCGTCTGAAGGGAGTGCGTTCCTTCAAAGGCTCGCTGGACCTCGCGGTAAGTCAGACGCGCAGCCGATTTCATCACGGCCCTTTTAAAGTCGAAGCGACAAATGTTGCCGTCGTTGTCAATATCCATCAGGCAGGCCAGGCAAGGGCGCTTTTCCTTGGGGCGGAGCGAGCAGAGGTCATTGCTTAAAGCTTCCGGCAGCATCGGAATGACCATTCCGGGCAAATAAACCGAATTGCCGCGGCGGTAAGCTTCGCGATCAAGCTCGGAACCGGGACGAACATAATAGGCCACATCGGCAATGGCAACAATCAGATGGAAACCGCCGGGCGTTTTTTCGGCATAGACGGCATCGTCAAAATCTTTGGAATCATCGCCGTCAATGGTTACCAGCGGCAACGCCGTCAAATCTTCCCTGCCCTGAAGATGATATTCCGGACAGCAGGAAGCTTCCTTAACAACCGCATCGGGAAAACTGTCATTGATTTTATATTTTTCAAGAATGAACAGCCCGGTCGATTTGGCAATGTTAAAACGGCCGTAATTTTTGATGATTTTAGCCTGTTTAAACTTTTTTTCGCCAATTAACGCCACTTTAACAAAGTCGCCGACACGGCTGCTTCCCAGCTTGTCCAGAAGGTAGTCCATCCGGGAGTTTCTTTCGGCCGAGCGGAGATAAAACAGTCCGTTTTTTTCCACGATAACGCCGTATATCTGTTCCAGAGCCACTCCGGCGGTCATGGTGCGGGCCAGAGGCTTGGCCCACCAGGTATCGTTTTTGCGGGACAGTCTGGCAATAAATCTATCGCCTTCGGCAAGAGCCGGCTTTATTTTTTTGTTTTCCAACACATAAATTTTGCAACCGTGAGGATTGTCCGTCGGATCAATCGCCGCAGCCATCAAATCGCCGAAGCCGGAGGCGCCGCAGATTTCGAGCTGGCAGTTTTCCGGCAAGAGGTCAGACGATTTCTTTTTATTTTTTCTGTTGCTCATGTTTATCTCAGTTCCGCAATCAGAGCCGTATGGTCGGAAGGCTTGCTTCCGGCGCGGGGCGTTTTATCCACTTCGCAAGACTGCAGGCGGTCGGCCGCTTTCGGTGACAGCCAGAGGTAATCGATGCGCAGTCCCATATCGTTTTGAAAAGCACCGCCGGCATAGTCCCAATAGGTGTAGCCGTTAAGCGGCAGAGGGTAAAGGGCACGGAAAGCATCGGTCCAGCCCTGATATTCAATAGCTTTCAGACGTTGGATAACCTCCGGGCGAAACAGGGCGTTTTTACGAAAGAGTTCGGGATTATAAACATCGTGATCCGTCAGAATGACATTGAAGTCACCGCCCAAGATGACCGGCTCAGCCGAATGCAGAAGCTCTGCGGTGCGATTATACAAAGCCTCCATCCAACGCAGTTTATAGGTAAATTTAGAAGTGTCATCAGGGTCATTGTAAGGCGGATTTCCGTTCGGCAGATAGATTGATGCGGTGCGGAAATTTTCGCCGTTTACATTGACAACGGCCTCCAGATAACGGGCATTATCGTCGTCAAAACCAGGGAGCCCTTCGGCGGCTACCTTAATTTTGTGCCGGCTGAGAACGGCCACGCCGTTATAGCTCTTTTGTCCGAGAATCTTCGCCTCATAACCTGCGGTTTGAAATTCAAAAAACGGAAAAGAATTAAATTCGGTTTTAATTTCCTGCAGCAGTAAGATATCCGGACGCAACCTGTCCAGCCAGGGAAGCAGACCGCCAACCCGGGCGTTGACGGAGTTTACGTTGAATGTGGCGATTTTCATTTTATACCTTTTTTAATTTGTTTGTTATAATGTAACTTAAAATTATGTCATTGGAAAGGGAAAAAAATGGAGCTTGCAAACTATGCCCTTGCCCCGGAAAAAAGCCGGGGACGTATGTATGCAGATTTTACCAACGTTATCCGTTCGCCGTTTCAGCGTGACCGCGACCGGCTGATTCATTCCTCGGCTTTCCGCCGGCTGGATGGAAAAACGCAGGTTTTCGCCTATCACGAAGGCAAGAACTACCGCACCCGCCTGACCCACAGCATTGAGGTTGCCCAGATTACCCGCACAATCTGCAAATGCCTGAAGCTGAACGAAGAACTCGGCGAAGCCATTGCCCTTGCCCATGATTTGGGGCATTCCCCGTTCGGCCATGCCGGCGAACGCGGTCTGCAAAACGCCATGGCCAAATTCGGCGGATTTGACCACAACATTCAGTCACTCAAAATCATGACCAAACTCGAAATTCACTATCCGGAATTTCCGGGACTGAACCTGACCTGGGAAACGCTGGAAGGAACGGTCAAACACAACGGCCCGATAAAAAAGACAACCAGCGCCTACTTAAAAGAATTCAACAAAAAATATGATCTTGACCTGAAAAATTATCCGTCGCTGGAAGGACAGGTCGGTGCGGTTGCCGATGACATTGCCTACAACAATCATGACATCGACGACGGTTTCAATGCCGGATTTTTCTCGATTGAAAAACTGCGCGAACTGCCTTTTATTGACCGGATCGTCGCAGATTTTGAAAAGGAACATCCGGGCTGCGATGACGACAGGCTCAAAATTTATGCCATCACGCGAAACATGATTGCGCGCATGATTTTTGACGTGCTGCGCAATACCAAGGAAAACATCGCCCGCCATAAAATCGCCACAGACAACGATGCCCGTTATCTGAAAGCGCTGACGGTCGATTTTTCGGAAGAAATGAAAGCGGAAATCAAACTGCTGCGCAGTTTTTTGCGCGATTATTTTTATACGCACACCAGCGTAGCGCGGATGGATATGAAATCGCAAAAAATTATCGAAGAACTGTTTAATGTTTTCATGAATGACTATAAATTACTGCCGATGGAACTGCGCTCAAAAATCACGCCGCAGAGCAAAGACCGCGAGGCGGCGGAAATTATCTGCGAATATATCGCCTGCATGACGGACATGTGTGCCGTGGAAGAACATCGCAGGCTTTTTGACGTTCATACCAGATTTTAAGGCTGCGGTTAAGAGCTTGTAAAGGATTATCGTTTATAGTGAGGTAAAAAAGAATTTAACATGCAGGAGAGAAAACATGTTTCAGGAATTTCCGGAAGACAATAAAGGCGACGATTTCTTAAATGAATTTCGTCAGAAAATCGCCGATCAGTCTTCAAACAACATTGAAGAACGCCGCAACGAAATGAAACGTTCCAAAAGCGTTTTCATCGGCGCGGTTTCCGGCGTGGCTCTGGCCGGCGTGGTCGGCTGGTTTATTTTGGCTCCGCAGTATTCAGACACCGGAAACGTTGAAATTCCGGTTATACGCAGACCGCAGACGGCGGTTAAAGTTCAGCCGAGCGAACCCGGCGGAATGGAAATTCTCAATCAGGACAAAAGCGTCTATGACATTATAGAGAAAAAAGACAACGAACCTGTTGTCGAAAATCTCCTGCCGCCGCCGGAACAGCCCAAACTGCCGGAAGTTATTCCGAGCCAGCAGGTTGTTCAGGCCGCTCCGCTGCAAGTCAACGACCAAATTCCCGAAAAGGTAATCGGCACAGCGCCGGTAGCACAAGTTAAAGAAGCCGCTCCGCTGCCGGTTTCCGCCAACGCACAAACCGGTGACGCGCCGGAGGCAAAAGTTATCGGTTTGAAAGAAGCGGTTCAGCAAGAAAACGCCAAAGCCGCACAGGCAGCTCAGATTCCGACGCAGCCCAAAGTTCAGCCGGCGGTTCAGCCCGAACCGAAGAAGCCGGCCGCACCGGCCAAGGCAACTGCCGGAATGTGGCAGATTCAGCTGATGTCTTCGCCGAACAGACAGGCTGTCGAGAAAGCCTGGATCAGCCTGAGCAAGAAATATAAAATGCTGCAGGGACAGCCGCACGAAATTGAAGCTGCGGATCTTGACTTTGACAAGACGTTCTATCGTCTCAAAGCCGGCGCCTTTACAGACAGAGCCGGAGCAGACGAGCTTTGCAAAGACATTAAAGCTCTGGGCGGAACCTGTATCGTAAAGAAAAAATAATGTGGCTGGATTTAACATTCAAATATACAGCCATTTTTACGGCAATCATCCTTCATGAAATCGCTCATGGTTATGCGGCGCTGCTCATGGGGGATGATACGGCCAAAAAAGAGGGACGTCTGTCGCTTAATCCTTTAAAGCATGCCGATTTATTCGGCACTTTTTTATTGCCGCTGATGCTGTGGATTGCCCATGCGGGAATTATGTTCGGCTGGGCCAAACCGGTGCCGATTGATTTCAGGAAGCTCAAATATCACCGCAAGGGGATTATTTTGGTTTCAGCCGCGGGCATCATCATGAATATTTGGGTTGCCGTAATTTCGGCACTGTTTATTTTGCTTATTCAGTTTATTCCGCATCCTTACACGCAGATGATTCTGCATATGTTTTTTCTGAATATGGCGGCTTTTAACATTATTATCGCGCTGTTTAACGCGCTGCCGATTCCGCCGCTGGACGGTTCGAAAATCCTTTTTGGCTGGAGCCGGGAGCCATGGGCGGTTAAATATGTCAATTCAGGCAAAGCGGGGCTGGCCGCAATTGTCTTTCTGATATTCATTATGCCGGAGATCGGACGTGCCTTGGGGCTTGATTTAAATCTGTTCCGTACCTATCTTATCGGCACGACCCGTTATCTGCTCTCGCTGCTGGTGTAGGGGTAAGTCATGGAAAAGCCAATTCTTGCCGCAATGCTCTCCTGCAGTTCCGTCAAGCTTAGTGATGCAGAAAAGCGCCTGTTTGAAAAATATAATCCGCTGGGGGTAACCTTATTCGGCAGAAACCTTGTTTCGCCGGCTCAAATTCAGGTGCTGACGAAAGAGATAAAAGAAACCGTCGGCCGTGATGACGTCTTAATTGCGGTTGACCAAGAAGGCGGACGGGTGCGTCGTTTGCAGGGAGACGGCTTTTATGATATCGTTTCAATGGAACAGTTGGGAAACATAGCAGCCAAGCAAGGCATCGGCAAAGCCATCGGTGCGGCAATAGAACACAGCATTCTCACCTGTCAGGATCTGCATAAGGCAGGTTTTAACTTTAACTACGCTCCCGTTTTAGACATTGCCTATCCGGAAACGACGCCGGCCCTGCGCAATCGCTGTTTCGGAAGTGACGAGAAGCTGATTGTTCTGCTGGGCGGCGTTATGGCGGAGGAATATGCCGCAAACGGTATCTGCCCCTGCATAAAACATTTGCCGGGACACGGACGTGCACAGGCGGACCCGCATTTGCATCTGCCGGTTATCACGGCTTCGCTTAAAGAACTGGAAAAAGACTTTTATCCGTTCAGGCAGCTTAATCAGACACCGGCCGGCATGACGGCTCACGTCGTTATCGAAGCCGTTGATGATTTACCGGCAACACAATCATCCAAGGTTATCCGAGAAATTATCCGCGGCGTTATTGAATTTGACGGATTATTAATTTCGGATGCCATTGATATGAAAGCGCTGAGCGGAACAGCCGCCGAAAAAGCGGCCGGAGCGCTGAAGGCCGGGTGCGACGCAGTCTGCTATTGTTCGGGAAACGCCGCAGAAATGGAAGAAGTCTGCCGTTCCTGTACAAATTTAGCGGATAAATCGCTGATTAGATTTGCCAAGATTAAAAATATCATACAAACTAAACTTAACACGGAGGTTTTGGCTGAGGCATATTATGAAATTACCGGCCCGGCCGAAACCTATGACAGCCAATATGATGCGACGGAAGTGCTGCATCGCATGCAACAAAAAGATTAAAGGAGAAAGATATGTTTTCAGGTTTTTGGGGATGGTTTTTAGTCGTGTTGATCGTCGCGGCCATTTTCGGCGCGGGAAAACTTCCCGACTTGCGCAAAGAAGCGGAAGAGAAACTTAAACTCGGTATGGCCGCTTTGGAAAAAGGCAAAGAAGAACTGAACAAGAAAATTGCCGAAAAGACCAAGAAAGACAATGCCGCCAAGAAAACCGCCGCGGATGAAAACCAAACCGGCGGCGAGGAAAAAACGGACGGCGAATAAAGCTTTTTGCACAGCATTTGTGTTGCCGCGGGCCTGAGGTTCCGCGGTTTTTTGTGCCTTTTCAACGGGAAATCCGAAATTTGTGGATTTTATAAAATTATTATGTTACAATCGGATATATAGCATTGGAGAAGAGCAATGAATGTATCGTCTACTAGAAAAGTGTCGAGCTCTTCCTCCCCGATAAAACGCACAGAACGTCATTATGCGCCGGGGGCGGAAGGACATCCCTTTGTTGAGGTTGTGGATACCACCAACAATGTTTTGGTGCGGGATGAGTCTGATGAATATAAACGCCAGCAACCGCCGTTTGCACGGCAAGACAACGAGGAAAAACAAGGCAGCATTTCCTCGGGAAAGGCTTATGTTTCTTCAGGCGCCATAGAGGCTCTCAGCGCCAGCGGCGTGTATGAGACTGAAGAACCCTCCCCCAATTATCAAAACCGCCAGGTCAACGTTTATGACAATAATCAGGCGATTGTCGAAGATGAAAACGACAATGCGGCGGACAACCCTTACCTGAAACATCTTTACGAGAAAAACAAAATTCTGGAAGAAGTCGATGAATTTGTCTGAAGCATTGTGGAGATGATAATGAATGTTGACGAGTTTGAAGCATTGATGGACCGATGCAAAATTATGCTGAATGATAACGGAGAAGTCTCTTTTGTACCTTATTCGGACAAAGACCGAATGCGCATTAGCAAAATCATAACAGATAACAACTTGCAAAAACTTCCGCTGACTAACTTCAATGCTCTTGTTCAACAGTATAATCCTCTTTATCAGACACGGCGAAAACTCAGGCAATAGAAAGCCGAACAATTTTCAAAACTAACGACCTCACAGGTTGCAGAACTCCCTATCGAACAGAAGCTTGACTACATGGATGTGTTGTTTCCCCGTCGTCAAACACTCAATGAACTGTTGGAAGTCTGCCGGAAAAATGAAGCAAACCTCAGAGCCTGTTTGTTCAACATGGATTTTCCGAAAAGTTTTTGGAAGAGCGAAAGGAAACTGGCTGACCGCTATGCCTCTCTGCTTGCGTCTCAACCTGAAATTACCGATAAAATAAAAAGCTGGCAGGAGATATCTCCCGAAGATAAAAAAGATGTGATTAAACAGGCGGCCAAGACCTTTGAATATGTCTACGGAACAGTACCGGAGATTGTCTTTTTTACACCGGAAGAAGAAAGAGCCAAACGCAGAAAGGCAGGATTGAACGAGGAGGCGCATATTAACGCCGCTTATTACCACAACGGAAAAATTCACTTTAATGAAGAGCGACTGCAAGAGAGTGACAATCTGTTCGGGATATCGGTTTTATTCCATGAGGGAACACATCATCGGCAGCATGGCCAGAATTTTGACGATGATCTGGTAAATCGGATTTTTGACTGTGATATGTTCAACGCTACTCTTTATGAGGATGAACTCAATAATAAAACATCCTCAACATACAAAGATTTATACTGCATGCAGCCGGCTGAAACCCATGCCCACGGACTGCAGGAATATATGGAACATCAGTTTATGGAAAAAGCCGCCATTCAGAAATCACCACATGCCGACACCAAAGAAACCCGATATGTCCATAACAAAGCTTTTTCTATGGCTCGACTGACACAATACCGCTCCCAATAGAGAAGAAGCTTTATCATTATGTTTAATAGCTTTATCGCCCTAATCCCGGAAAATGAAACAGAACACTAAGGCTGAGATATGTCTCTTGTTCGTCATTATTTTCGGTTCTGAAACAGGGATACATTCATTTTCAACATCCGACCGAAGAATAATAAAGCTTATTTATTCAACTGTTCCAAATCATTGGGATAATTAACGTCAAGCAGGATGTATTCATCGCCTTTGACGGTTTTGGTATAATCCGAATGTTCAATCAGCACCGGGCGCAGTTCCGCATTTTCGGGAACCAAATCCGCCACATCATACAACGAGCGGCTCCAGATAACCGGATTGCTTTTAACGCCGTTTAAAGCGGCAGTAACAACTTGTTTTTCCGTTTTTTTATCAAACTGTTTAATCATTTTATTGATAAACTGGGGCGTTATATTCGGCATATCCGCCGGCAGAAGGAGCACGCCGTCGCAAAAATTGGGAACGGATTTCAGCCCCAAATTAATGCTGGTTTTGATACCGGAGCGATAAGCAGGATTATAGATGACATTGACATCGATATTCTCCAGCGCTTCTTCAAACTCCGCCGCATGGTCGCCGATGATAACAAAAACAGGACCGGCTTCCGAATGAATGGCTGCGCGGACAGCCCGCAAAAACAACGATTCATCATCTACTTCATAAAGCAGCTTATTGCGCCCGGCCCGCCGACCGGCGCCGGCGGCAAGAACAACGACGGCAACTTTTGCCGCACCCGGGTGCTGCGCCGTACCGGCCCGCAGCAATTCTTCCTCTCCGTCGTATGTCTGCCCGCGCGGCAACAGCACATTTTGCGGGCGGGCAAAATCGGCCGGAGTCAGTTTTTCATTCACCAGCGCCTGTTTGATAAAATGCCCGGTCAATTCCGAATCAACGCGATCATAATCGAACGGCAACAAAATTATTTTTTTATCTTTTTTGACGGCGATTTGCAGATCGGGCACGCCGATTTGCGGAATGCCGCGGCAGACAATTTCATCGGCTACCGAACGCACGGCGGCAGGAACAACGTCATCATCGTGTCCGCTGCGGCTGCCGGGAATAATGAAGACGACACTGCCGTCGCCTTTCAGCGCCACCTCCAGAACATCGGCCACTTTTTCGATCTCGTGTTTGGCCTCATGCTCAGCGCCAAATTGCAGGTTAAGCCCTTTGAAATTGCGCACCAGCCTGGTAACGACGTTGGTAAAATGGGCGGTTTCGGTCTTGTCATTGTAAAATTTGGTATAAAGCAAAGTTACCTTTTGTTCCGGCGGATTAATCACCTGCAGCAGCGGTATATTGCCGGAAATGCTGAAAACAAATTCATCAACCGCGGCGGCGGAAATAACCGGAACAGTCAGCTCCAATTCGGCAATTACCTCACCGCATTTAATCTCGGCATAAGGCGGAACCGTATTCAAAACAAGCACGGGAGACAAACGGTTAAACTTGGCAATCCGGTCGTCGGAAGCAACGAAAATACCGTCGGCATCCGCCACAATGCGGCAAAGTCCGTCTTCGTTAACGGCAAAGGCGGTATTTTCCCCGCAGAGTTTGGCGGCAATTACTCCCAGCGCCGTTTGATAATCCAAATCGTTCTCGCCCATCTCGGCACCGAAAATGCGCTTTATACCGGACAATTTAAGTTGAATAATGTCTTCATCATTAAGAATGTGCCCTTTTTCCAGAATCATGCCGTCGAGCCGCACCGCCTCAAACAAACGGACGCCTTTGGCCTGATTTACGTTATATTCCTGATATTTCATGATGAAGCCCTTTTGGTGTTACTCTTATTCTTCTAACATAATCTCAGAATAAAAAAAAGGAAAGTTCAAAATGAACTTTCCTTTTTTTAGGGTTATCGGCTACGGTTTGAGAGAGAAAAACTCCTTGACCGAACCGTTCATTGTTACAGAAACCCCTGCCCCTTCATTCGGGTTGGTAACGGTTACCTTAACAGTGTGGCTGACATACTTCCGGGGAAGTGTCTCATGCCAAATCATCGTCTTCGGAAAGCTGTACGTTCCGGGCTTGTTTCGCGGAATATACTGCTTTTCTTCCCATTTTCCGGTTTGGGGATTCAGTTCATAAACCTGCAAGAATTTTGAATAACTCTCTATCCGCAGGTTAATCCACTGAAGCGCAACAATTTTACTTTTATTGTACTTTTCAGTGGTAACTGTCGTCTTTTTAGACGTTACATAGCTTTGCTGGGCATGCATATATGTCACCCCGGCGATGATGAACAACATCATCAAAAATAACTTTTTCATAATAATTAAAAATTAAAAGGGTTATTATTCCAAATCATATTCTTCGGCGATGCGAGTACCTGCCAATTTAAAAACCACGGCCTGCCTATCTTCAACGACAATTCCCACCTTATAGGCAACAATGCCGCCGGTGACCAAAGCTTCCGCGGTATAGACATGCTCACTGTCATACAGCTTTGAAATCAAAGCCAGACGATTGCGGGAACCGTTTTTCTGACGATAGACATCTACCCGGTCTTTTTTATTGACAATCACAACATCACCGATCGTGACCTTTTTAACTCTCCGCCCGACAACACGAACTTGTGTGGTTTGGCGGTCATATTCCTTCACCGGAGACAATCTTTTCAATTCGTTTCCGGTGTTAATCAAGCGGCGGCAGACTTCTTCGGTACGGTTCAGCCGATTGATGAAGCGTTCGAATTTATCCTGAGCCGAAAGCGAGAGAACGCTGAGCGTTATTCCCGCGAAAAGACACAATAGCTTTTTCATATCTTAATAATTTATGTTTCCTGCGTTCAGGATAACATAAATTATTTAATCAGTCCAGAAAATTTAGACAAAATCAGGAGATTAAATCGAAGCCGGCTGTCGTATAATCGGGGCGAAGAGATAAGCCGGACAATTCCGCAGCATTTTTTTCAGATGTTCCGACTAACAAAGATGACACTTCCCAGCCGGAATTTTTCAGGTTCTCGGCACCGAGGACATCTATTTCCGGCACGGCTCCGACACAGAGAATTTTACCGGTATGCGGCAGGCTGCGCAAGATATATTCATAAGCTGCCGGTGCCGGTTTGCCGACTTCAACCGCCGTTCCGCCCTGACTGCGGTAATAATCCACAATCGCCTTGTTGGAAATGACTTTCCGCTGTCCGACAAACATTGTTTCACTCAATGCCGGACGGGCGCAATAAAGGACTTTATTCTGTGCGGCTGCCTCGCGCAGAAGCGGAGCAAACGGCGTTATGTCAGGGGCAAAACCAAGCTGAGGAAATTCCGGCGTGCGGATTAAATTTTCGGCCGGCAGAAATGCCAGCGGCAGCGCCGGCAAATCAAGATATACACATTCCGCCATGGTTATTTCCGGAGCAAAAATCATGCCCGGCAGAAGACGGCCGCCAAATAAGAAATAGCTGAAATATCCCTGCTCTGCCAAAAGTTTCAGGCAGATACCGCCGGAAGTAAAAAAACGAACACCTCGCTCAATCCACGGCTGCCAGAAACTTTCCTTAAAGCAGGCTTCCGGCGGAAGGGGATGATTAATAAAAACAATGACTTGTTTATGCTGTTCAATGAGACGGGAAAGCGTTGTTTCCACACCGGGATAAAAGCCCCCGGAGGGTGAAATCAACGTCAGACTGCTGTCCAAAATAAAGGTGTCATAGCGCGTCAGCAATTCCGGCAGAGCTTGTTCCATGGTTTTCTCCCTCAATTTCAAGATGCAGTTTAGCATGCCTGTCAAAAAAGTAAACGCAAGAAATAAAGCCGAAAAAGAAAAAAGCCTCTTTGGGGAAGAGGCTTTTTGATATCCGGGCTGACAGGGAGCACAGCCCGGAATGGCGCAAAGAAAAATTACAAAGTATAAATATGTTTTTTGTAATTTTTCAGAGAAACATTATACAACATCACAGGAGATGCCTTTTTAATCCAATCCGCACCAAACATATTGTTCAGCTTATTTTTATACTGGCGGGTCATATATTCGTCATAGATGGCCTGCTGTTCTTCCGACAGGCATTCAAAAGCATCATGAAAAGAAATGTTATTGCGGCTGGCTATCTTGGCGCATAAGGTCTCAATTTCTTTTACAGACTGAATATTTAACATTGGGCAAGTCCTTTTTTTATGTGAATGATGGGAGGACTATACCATTTTTTGACAATTCCGTCAATAATTTATTTTTGTCAATTTTGTTAATTTTTTGTTACAAAAAATTTTCTCTTCTCTATTGTGCCGCATTTTACAAGGCAATTTCCGGCTGAGGGGGTTCATTGAAATTCCATAGTCCCTGACGTCCGACAACTTTAATCGGATGCCCGGGCAAGCGGATATTTTCCAATCTCCAGGCATATCGCCCGGGACGCCAGTCGCCGAAATCGAGTTCTTGGCGGCTTTGGGCAGCAATTAAATCCGGCGTCATCAGCAGACAATCCGTCAAATCGGCATAAGCGACTATTTCTCCGAACCGTTCGGCTTTTAATCCGTAAGTCTCGGCCAAACGGCGCGCGTCCCCTTTTACGGGACGAACGGAAGCGTGAATCGCTATCGGCCCGCGGTAACGGGTCGGCCAACTGCGGGTTTCATAACTTTTCAGTCCGGCAGCAACAGCTCCGGCATAAGGCTGCCAAATCGTCACGGCTTTCATCAGGCATCTTTTCAGGCGGATATTATTTTATCAGGCGGATTGTTTCAACTTCAATATCCGTCGGTTTATATTTGTGGGTATCAACTTCGCCGCGGACTTCAACCTTATCTTGCGGAGAGACATCCAGCCCCTGCCAGACTTTCTCGTCAATTTCTATTTTAATTGAGCCGCTTTCATCTTTAAAAGTGTAATCTTCGCCGCCCAAATGACTGACAATATATCCCCGCAACGTTACCCGGCTTTCATCCGGCATTTTAGCGGCCTCAGCCACCGTTACCGGATTAACGGTCTCAGAACCGACGAACGCGGCCTGAACAGCTGATATCCCGCTTAACAAAACGGCTGCAGTCAATAAAGTTACTTTTCTCATTCGGCTACTCCTTGTTTTTTGTTTGCATTAAGAGTATAGTTCTTTTTTGCGGAATTACAATCGGGATTTATACAGATATAAAAAAAGAGGAAGCCAAAACCTCCTCTTTTCTTGAAAATTCCATAAACGATTAACGTTTGGAGAACTGGTAAGAACGGCGGGCTTTTGCTTTACCGAATTTCTTACGTTCTACAACACGGTCATCGCGGGTCAGGAAACCGGCCTTCTTCAGAACGGTTCTCAGCTCCGGTTCATATTCGTTCAGAGCTTTGGCGATACCGTGTTTGATGGCACCGGCCTGGCCGGACAATCCGCCGCCTTTTACGGTGCAGATAACATCAAATTCGTTTTCGCGGTTAGCAACTTCAAACGGCTGATTGATGATCATTTTCAAAACCGGACGAGCAAAATACTGATCGATCGATTTTTCGTTAATGGTCACATTGCCTTTACCCGGTTTAATCCATACGCGGGCAACGGCGTCTTTTCTCTTACCGGTAGCGTAAGAACGGCCCTGTTTGTCGCGTTTGGGTTTGCGAACTTCAGCAGAAGCAGCAGCTGAGGTTTTAATTTCTTTTAAAGAATCGATTTTTTCAGCCATTATAATGCGCTCCTTTTATTCTTCGGGTTCTTAGCCGCAATATCCAGAACTTCAGGGTTCTGAGCGGTATGCGGATGTTCGGAACCGGCATAAACTTTCAGTTTGGTCATCTGCTGACGGCCCAGCGGATTGCGGGAAATCATACGTTCAACAGCTTTTTCGATAACTCTTTCCGGGAAACGTCCGGCCAAAATTTTTGCCGGAGTCGTTTCTTTAATACCGCCAATCCAGCCGGTATGTTTGAAATATTTCTTGTGAGTCAGTTTACGGCCGGTGAGCTTGACTTTGTCGGCATTGATGACAACGACATAGTCGCCGCAGTCAAGGTTCGGAACGTAGCAGGGTTTGTGTTTGCCGCGCAGAATCTTAGAGATCTCGGCAGACAGACGACCCAATACGACACCTTCGGCGTCAACGACATACCATTTTCTCTGAATATCAGATGGTTTTGTTGCATAAGTGTTCATATTTTCTCTCTTTATAAAAGATGGTTATTAAATTCGAGATGAATATACAGGAAAGAATATTAATGTCAACAACAAAATTTCTTTATTTTTCATACAGATAACAAACGGTATTATTATACCATTTGTTATCTTATTGTTTTTACTCAATTAAACATTTTTCAATAAAACCTGTTAATGAAAAAAGCCGTTTTTCTCAACAAAACAACACATAAGCGGAACAGAAAACAAAAAATCAGATTAAAAGCAACCAGCAATACAAGAATTGTTATTGTACCGGGAATAAGATAGAAAGCGGAAGCATACAGGGCAAAGATTCCGCTGCCGGCATAAAACATAAACCAAAGGTAAACGACAAATATAAAGACATTGAGCAACGGAAGATAGACAAAGCGCTCAAACAGACTTTGGGGACAACCGGCAACAAACTGACGGATACGGGCATTTTCATAAGGCAGGAAAATATTACCGGAATAAAGGATTAAGTTTATGGCCGCCAGAGAAAGCAGAAAAAAGGTTATAAACAGATGCGGTCCGAAACTCTCTCCGGCAAAGATCAAATCCGCCGCCGCTTCTGACCAGAAATTAACCTTGCCGTAGCCGGCGTCACTCAGAAAAAAAGCGCTTTGATAATAACCGACAGCCAAGACCGCCCCGCCCCCAATAAGAACAACTCTGTCCCACAATATGTGCCGGACAATCTGCTTTACGGCAATCAGCTCCTTTTCAGCTTTGCTTTTGCTTTGCTCCGTATGACCGAAGCCGAATTGCAGAAAAAAATGCCGTCCAAACGGTATCATTATCTTTTTAAGAATGCGGCGTTTTTCTTTCGGCGCTTCGGTCACCCGTTCGGCAAAAGCCTTTTTTAAGACCCTGCGCGTGCGGAAAAACAGCAGTATCTGCACCAAACTGTACGGAGCCAGCGGTGAGCGCTTCCATGCCAAAAATGCACCGACATAGACCGGCAGCAACAACAACAGCATTCCCCAAGCGGAGGGATGCCCTCTGAAGAAAGCGGCCGCAACCAAAAGCGTCAGATAAGTCAACAGCAAAACAACTATCGTTTTAAATAACATTCCGCTTTGTCGATGATTTTCTATTGCTGTCAACAACGGCTTCAGCGGATTTTCGGCAGACAGCCGGTCGGCGATTTTCAAATCGGGAATCTGCTTTTTAAAATCGGCAAAATTTTCTGGCAGCAACTCTTCCGGAGAAATCTCAATCATTTCCTTTTTCTCCTTTGGCAGAAATATCTATGGCAAAAATACGATTATTCACCTTAACATATAAACTACGCGGGTTTACACGACGATCCGCACTCAGAACAAGTTCTTTTTCCGGCTGGCTTTCGTCGGCAACATCGTTTATCAGCCGCGGATAAGGCGGGCAATTCAAAAACAGTTCTTTGTCAGTCTTATATTTTGCAGGAAGCTCCGCCTCTTCAACATAATCGCGACGCAAACTGTACGTGTCGGTGAAATAAACATAATAGGTCCCGCAGTAGTCAAAAAATTTCCCCCGGGGGCAGAAAGAGGCAACCGAAACCACAAACAGGGCCTTTGCGCCTTTCAGCCTGACCGCTTCATACGACGCTGCATAAATTTTATATTTGCCGCCGGTTTTGGTTATCAGCAGATCTTTGGACAAATATATGCGGTCAGCGGGATATTTCCAATTTGGAAAAGCTTTTGAAACCAGAACATTTTCCATAAACATTTTGCACTTGTTATTTTTGTCGGGATAACGCGGCGTCTGGATAACCAATCCGGGAATTGCCAACTGCGGCATAACCAAATTTAATTTTTCAAACCGATCAGCGACAATCAGCCGGGCTTTGCCGTTATAAAACGCGACTTTGTAAGTCTTGGGTTTCAGCGGTGAAAAGTCCTTAACCTCCCTGTATGCCGCCTGAAGCGGAAAAGGACGGCGGGAATAATGGCGGGCGGCAACTCTTTTCCAGCCGTCGCCGCCCCGGGAACTTTGATAATTGCCGTCAACACAGGCAACCAACTGCGGCAAAGGCAAGTCGTCATCACACCAGTTCCGCAGAGAATATTCCCAAATATTATTATCATAATGCCGTATCAAAAGACTGCTGACAACGGCAGCCAGAACGGCCGCCGTTATTATCAATATACGTTGAAAGCCGTTCAGCCGCATGTCTTTTCTCCTGTTATCCGTTTCAGGCGGCTTTGTCCGCGCTCAAATTTTTAAGCTCATAGAGCTTTTCCAAAGCTTCGCGCGGCGTAAGGTCGTCGGGATTCAGATGTTCAAGAAACTCCGCCAGTTCAGATTTGACGGGAACAACTTCCTCTTTGGGCTTGAGCGAGGCAAACAGAGGCAGGTCGTCGGCCAGTTCGGCCACGTTTTTGTGACTGTTGTCACTTTCCAAAGACTGAAGAACCTGCTCGGCGCGTTTAATCACGACTTTGGGCAAGCCGGCCAGTTTGGCGACATGAATACCGTAAGAGCGGTCGGCGGCGCCGCTGATTACCTCATGCAGGAAGACAACTTCCTCGTTAAACTCTTTGATTTTCATACAATGCAGGCTCATCCGGGTCAGTTTGGAAACCAAGCTGGTCAGCTCATGGTAATGAGTGGCAAACAAGGCCCGGCAGCGATTGGCTTCGTGCAGATGCTCGATAACCGCCCAGGCAATGGACAAGCCGTCGAAGGTGGCCGTGCCGCGTCCGATTTCATCCAAAATGACAAAAGAGCGTTCATCCGCCTGGTTCAGAATACTGGCGGTTTCAACCATTTCCACCATAAAAGTGGAACGGCCGCGCGCCAAATCGTCACTGGCGCCGACACGGGAAAAGATTTTATCGACAATGCCGATATGCGCCGACTTGCAGGGCACGAAAGAACCCATCTGCGCCATAATGGCAATAATCGCATTCTGACGAAGGAAGGTTGACTTACCGGCCATATTCGGTCCGGTGAGCAACCAGATAAAGTTGTTTTCGTCGAGAACGCAGTCATTGCCGACAAAAGCGCCGCCATGTTCTTTTTTGATGGCATATTCGACAACCGGGTGACGTCCTTCGACAATTTCAAAGGCCAGCGAATTGTCGAGCTGCGGGCGGCAGTAGCCGTTTTCAACCGCCAAATCGGCCAGCGCCGCACCGACGTCGAGCTCTCCCAGAGCTTTGGCGGTGCGGGAAATGTCATCGGAAACGGCAATAATGTCGCGAACCATATTGTCAAACAGTTCAAGCTCCATTGCCAGCGACTTTTCGGCAGCGCCGCGGATGCCGTTTTCAAGCTCAGTCAGTTCAACCGTGGTAAAGCGGGCGGCATTCAGCACCGACTGACGGTGAATAAAGTCTTTGTTCTCCAGCATTTCGGTGGCAAATTTGCTCTGAACCTCAATAAAATAGCCGATAACATTGTTGTATTTGATTTTCAGATTGGGAATGTTGACCGCCTCGGCATATTTGTTTTGCAGTTCAAGAATCAGTTTATGGCTGTCTTCCTTCAATTCCTTAACGGCATCGAGCGGCGGATAATAGCCGGGGCGGATAAAGCCGCCGTCACGCGCCAGCAGCGGCAATTCTTCATCAAGCGCCTTATCCAGCGTTTCGACCAGATTTTCATGAAAACCCAGACGCCCGATAATGGCGGATACCGCCGCGGGAAGTTCATGCTCGACCGAAGCGCCGGCGCCGGAGTTGAAATCGGACAGAATGTTTTTAATCTTAGGAATAACCGACAGCGTGGTTTTGATATTGGCCAAATCGCGCGGACCGCCGCGGCCGAGACTGAGACGGGAAACGGCGCGTTCCATATCGGGGCAGGATTTCAGCAGTTCGCGGATATCTTCCCGCAAACGGGGATGGTTCATAAAGAACTCAATGACATCCAAACGCTGGTTGATTTCCGGCAAATCGACCAGCGGACTGGCCACGCGCCCGGCAAGCAGGCGGCCGCCGACGGCGGTAACCGTGCGGTCCATCACCGAAAGCAGAGTGGCGCCTTTGTCGCCGGTCAGAGATTCGAGGAGTTCGAGGTTTTTACGGGTTGCGCCGTCAATCTCCATCACCTTGTTTTCATAAACTTTGACCGGTTTTTCAATGCGGGGCATCTGCCCTTTCTGGGTATTTTCGACATAATCCAGCAGAATGCCGGCCGCCGTGGTTTCGGCGCGGCTGAAATTGCCGAAGGCATCCAGCGTTTCGACCTTGAAGATGTCTTGCAGGCGTTTGCGGGCATTTTCGCTGTTAAAGCGCGCCTGCGGCAAAACCGACAGTTTCTCGCGATATTCGTTGAGAATGTTAAACAGCGCGGAATTTTGCAAATATGAATCGGAAACCAGAATTTCAACCGGGCTCAACCGGGCCAGAGACGAGCTCAGAATAACCGCCTCGTCTTTGTCGCGCAGACTGATTTCCTGCGTGTAAAAATCACCGGTGGACAGATCAAGCCAGGACAGCCCCAGCGTCTCGTTCAGCTTGGCCAGGCTCAAAATAAAGTTGTTGCGCTTGGAATCAAGCAGATTGTCTTCGGTCAGGGTGCCGGGGGTCACCAGACGAATAACCTCGCGGCGGACGACTGATTTATAACCGCGCTTTTTGGCCTCTTTGGGGTCTTCGGTCTGTTCGCAGATTGCCACTTTATAGCCCTGGCGGATTAACTTGGCAAGATAGCTTTCATAAGCATGGAAAGGAACCCCGCACATCGGAATATCCTGCCCTTCGTGCTTGCCGCGTTTGGTCAGCGCGATGTCCAGCGCTTTGGAAGCGGTGACCGCATCGTCAAAAAACATCTCATAAAAATCGCCCATGCGGTAAAAGAGAAGATAGTCCTGATGCTGTTGTTTGATTTCAAGATACTGCGCCATCATCGGCGTTATGGAGGCGGTGTTGTTTTCAGTCATTTTTCTCAGATTATTTAATAAATTTAAACTATCTGTATCATAATATATTTTAGGGTGTCGTCCAGACTTTTTTCGTATTTATGGAACAAGAAGATGTTTAAACGCAGCAGCAACTATTATAAATTTGAAAAAAACAATAAATTTGCCGACCGGGTACTGGTTCTTTCGCTGCCTTCGGCAATGGTTTTCATTATGCTGGTGGCATTGCGGCTGCTGGCGCCGTCCATGGCGGTTATTTCCTACGCGACGATTATCCTGTTTAACGTGGTCTTCCTGCTGCCGATTACCTTTGAACTGCAACAGCTCAAAAACTATGTCAAAAACGTTTCCCGCGGCGAAGTGCCCGGCGAAGGCAGTATTGAGCTTTCGGAAAAAGACGCCAAGGAAATCGTGGAAGCGGTAAATGCCATGCACCGTTTCTGGGCCGCCAAAACTGACACGCTGGAGGCGCAGACAATTTCCGACACCGCAGTTCTGGACACCCTGCCCGACCCGATTATGATGATTGACCGCGCCGGAAACGTTATCGGCGCCAATTTGTCGTCACGCACGCTGTTCGGCAAGGAAATCACCGATAAAAACATTGAAAAGGTGATTGATTCAAACAATTTTATTGAGGCGGTTTCCCGGGTTTTGAAAAAAGAAAGCGAATCGGAAAACCTGATTTTTTACGTTAAGAAACCGATTGACCAGAAACTTTACGCCCATATCAAACAGCTGCCTTACCTTTCCAAAGGGCGGGCCGTGGCGGTTATTTCCCTGTATGACCTGACCAAGGCCATGAAAATCGAAAAGATGCAGTCTGATTTTGTGGCCAATGCCAGCCATGAACTGCGGACGCCGCTGGCGATTATCTCCGGCTTTATCGAAACCCTGCAGACCTCGGCCAAAGACGATGCCGAAGCGCGGGACAAATTTTTGAAAATTATGCAGGAGCAGGCCGAATATATGTCGTCGCTGATTGAAAACCTGCTGTCGCTCTCCAAAATCGAAATGAGTCAGGATATGCCGCCGGAAGACAAAGTCGATGTCGCCAAAATTATCGGCGAGGTCAGCGAAGCATTGTCACTAAAAGCAAAAGCCCGCGAAATTGCCATTCACAGCTTTATTGAGCCCGATCTGCCGGAAATTACCGCCGATGCGCGCCAGGTTAAACAGGTGGTACAAAATCTGGCCGACAATGCGGTTAAATACGGCGTTGCCAAAAGCGATATGCTGATTAAGGCACGGCTGGTTGACAACATTCCGCCGTCAAAGAGTTTTCAGGTTGCCAAAGGCAAAGCGGTTGCCATTTCGGTTAACAACAAGGGGCCGAAAATTTCTCCCGAAAATCTGGCCCGGCTGACCGAAAGATTTTACCGGATGCAGGAACACAAAGACTTAAACATCAAAGGAACCGGTTTGGGCCTGGCAATTGCCAAACATATTATCCTGCGGCACAAAGGCAACCTGACGGTTACGTCAACCGCATACAACGGTACTACCTTCACCATTTATCTGCCGCTGGAAATCAATTAAGCTTTATTTATCCCCTAAAAAAACGGCCCGTCGAACGGGCCGTTAATTGGTAAATGGTTAAAGTTAAAAAGCTAGAACCGGACGAACGTAGCCGTTATAGTTGTTCTTACCGTCCCAATCCCTGTTACCGTCACTCATACGCAACTCCCACGCAATGTTGTTACCATACTCGGTAGAGGACCAGTAATATTCGTTCCCCAACGTGGTTGCATTCACTTTGGTTAACGCAGCATTTACCGCAGCTTTGTTGGCATATAAAGTGTTCAGCTCTTTCACGCTCGGCAAGAACCATGCTCCTGCCGCATACCAAGTTTCATCCTGATAAACGGTGCTCGGTTTATAAGCAACGCAATATTCCGCAGCCGGATAACTTACACTGTTCGCTTTGCCATAATTAATAATCGCTTCGGTATTCTGTTTGCCGTTCGTTGAACAGGTCAGGCCGTCCGAACAATTCCCCAAAGCAGGAATATCCTTACCGTATCCGCCCCAAGTCAGTTGTGTTTGGTCAAGCGAAACAGCCAAGTGATTGGCTTCGTCAAAAACAACACCTATCGGCGTTTTGCTTTTAATCAGTTCGGTTGAAAAAGTTTTATCGGAATAGAGAATGTCCCCGACATGACCGACGGCATTGCCGTCTATTTCTTCCTGAGTCAGGCAGAACATTTTGCTTTGGTCAAGCGGGCATTTCAAAAACTTGACCGCATCACCGCATTGGTCCGCCGTCATGGTATATCCCAGAGTGTCACAAGACGGCGGCTGGATACAAGTTTGTGCCCGGGATGTACTGACGGAGAAAGCTGTCATGAACAGCATTGCTCCTATCCATATCTTACATTTCTTGTTCATCGTCTTTCTCCTTAGTCTGTTGTTCTTTAAATTTTGCCGTTTTATTTAAACCAGCACCGTAAGGCACCGCTGCACCAGTAATTGTCCAAGTCTTTATAATCAACGGCGCAGCCGACAGCGCAATATTTGCCGGAACATTCTTCCTGCGTGCAGCTAACTCCCGCCGGACAGCTGTCCAGCGTGCATTTGTTTTCGCAGGTTTTGCAATTGTTGTAGTATTTGATGCCGTTCATCAGACAATAGTCGCTCGGCGTAACCGGACCGATGTCCGTGCAGGTCATACTGTAGCCGGCTTTACACTGGCAGGAGGTATATTTTACCGTTCCGTTGTCGTTGCAGCCTTCGCCGACGCCCTGCTGGTTTTGTCCGTCACAGGTTTGGTTATAGTTGCTCGGGCAGACGCAGCCGGAATAATATCTTTTGCCTTCTTCCGTGCAGCTGTCATTGGTTGTCACTTTCGGCGAAGCGCAGCTTTCTACCGGATATAAGCTGCGGTCACAGTAGCACATAAAACGGCCGCCGCAGCTGTCTCCGCTGATGGTATTGGGATAAGTGCAGGCGCTTTTTTCATATTTATAGCGGCTGTCACAGCATTTGTCGAAATAGGTACGGCTGTAAGGGCAATAAGTTCCCGGATTTTGCCCTGACGGGCAGGAGGTTTGGGTATAGCCTTCTTTTTTGCATAGTTCTATTGTCGGATCTTCAAAATCTATATTGCCGAAATCAAGCTGTTTGCCTCCGGCTATAAAGCTGACCGACGCAACTTTAACACCGCGGGAAACTGAGACAGTCCGCTCCGCAAGCAGAGCGGACTGAGACAACGATTCAAAGGTTTGGCTTTGATTGGTTTCTATGAGGTGCGTGTATTGATGAGAGAGCTCTGCGGCTCCCGGGGTTAAGCTCGAATAACCTGCCCCTGCAAAACTGCAGACGACAAGCCCCGATAATCCTATCGCGACTACCTTTCTCATAATACACCTCGTTATAACTGAACCTTGTCTGTTCTTAACTTAGCATATTACGCGCTATAAGTCAATACCGTATCAGGGGTGTTTTTTCTTTTTTCCACCTAGCATAGACGTTTCGGATAGCCGGACGCCCGGGCAGCGTACCCCTTCCCCTATTTATCCGAATCATAAAGTATTTGCGCCGTTTCGCAGTTCACGGATGTGTCTGCGGCGACAAAATCGGCTTCACCGTCACGGGAACGTTTATAAAAATGGATAAAAGTAACCGGTTTGATGCCGGTGGCATTGAATATCCGCTTCCTGATCTTTGCGGCAATATATTCCTTCACCGCCTGAGCGCGGTAAGAAACCTTGACCGCTTCCGCCGGAATCGCTTTCAGCATATCGGCCTTGATTTCATCGGCCAAAGCGGCAAAATCGTTTTCTTCAAGGATGTCGATGGAGGTTATCTGCAAATCTTCAACCGACCAGTCTTCAGCGAGCACCGCGGTAATGAACAGGCTGCAATTGTAGGCTATGCGGCGGCGGTTTTTAACCAGCTGAGAACCCAGGCTTATGACCTTTTTGCGGTCAACCCCCAATTCATCGGTGGGAACTTCGCCGACAATTTCGGCATGGGACGATTTAACATTGACGACATCACCGTCACGAACCACCAACACCTGGCTGACGCCGCAGTCCAGCTCTTCGGTAAAGCGTTTCTGCTGGCGGATGGCGCGTTTGTCTCCGTGTACGGGGATGACGATTTTCGGCTTAATCATTTCAAACATACGGCGAATGTCATCTTTGCAGCCATGGCCGGACGTGTGGACCAGATATTCCTCGGAAGAAATAACCTCCACTCCGGCATCGCGCAGTTTTTCCTGCATACGTTCGATTTTTTCCTCGTTGCCGGGAATAATCTGTGACGAAAAGATAATGGCATCACCTTTGCCGAGTTTGATGTCCTTGTTTTCGCCGTTGACAATCCGGGTCAGCCCGCTGCGGTAGTTTCCCTGCGAACCGGCGCAGATGTAAAGCATTTTATCAAGAGGGATATCTATGGCCTGTTTGGCTTCAACATAATGCGGAACATCTTTCAGAATGCCGCATTCTTTGGCTATATTCATATTCTGAATCAGGCTCATGCCGGCTATAACCGGCGTGCGTCCGGCAGCATGCGCGGCAATCAGCAGGCTTTCCATCCGGGCAACATTAGAAGCAAAACAAGTGGCAACCAGCGTATTCTTAAACTTCGGCAACAGCTCAATCAGGCTTTCGCGGATTACCATTTCGGAAGGCTGCTCCACCGGGTGAGCCATATGAATCGAATCGCCGACATAGAGGTCAACCCCCTGCTCGCCCACCTGTTTCAGGCGGTCATAAGAGGTTTTCATAAAATCAATATGGCAATCGTCAAAGCGCCAGTCCGTGGCGTGAAAAACCGTGCCGTATTTGGTTTTGATGCGCAACGCCGAATTCTCGGGCAGCGAATGGACGACCGGAACATACTCGACTTCAAAATCAGGCAGTTTTACAACCGGGTTCTGATTTACGGAAATCAGTTCGACCTCGTTTTCCAGCTTATATTCGCGCAGGCGCGGCAAAATATGGCCGATGGTGAAATCAGTCGCATAGACGGGGCAGCGCAGGCGCGGCCAGATGTGGGCGATGGCGCCGAAGTGGTCTTCATGCGAATGGGTTATAAACATTGCGTCAATGCAGTCGCGATAGCTTTCCAACCAGGCCGGATCAGCCAGCCCCAGTTCCATGCCGGGGAAGTCGTCATTCAAAAAATCATAGCCGGCATCGACCACGATTATCCGGCCGTTGGATATGTAGGCATACATGTTCATGCCGACTTTTTCGGCACCGCCCAATGCGACAAAATAAAAACCTTCCTGTCTTAAAAAAGGCGGCAGGGCTGACGGCTCTTTCTGAGCCGGGTTCGGGGCGGCAAAGTCAAACTCCGCCTGCCCCGTCTTCTCAATTTCATTCATTTACAATCTGTTTCCTTTGCGGGTAAAATACATCACCGGCGTAAATCCTGCGGATGCGGCCGGACGTTTCCAATAACAATGAGCCGTGTTCGTCCACGCCTCTGAAAATTCCTTCAAGTTCCTCGTCTTCAAGACGGACGAGAATTTCTTCGTCAAGGCTTTTGACATGTGCCAGCCATTCGCGGCGAATCGGTTCAAAGCCTTCGGTCTTCCATAAATTAAAATAGTTGTCAAATTCAGCAATAAAAGAGCGCAGAAAATCAAGCCGTTCAACATTAATTCCCGCTTCGGCAAGGCTGACAGCCGGATAAAGCGTATTAACCAGCAGCGGCGCAACCTTAAGATTGACACCGATGCCGATGACCCAATAGTCGCCGGCTCCCTTTTCCAGCAGCATGCCGCTGATTTTTTTATCATTGACCAGTACATCGTTCGGCCATTTCAATTTGACATTCAGCAGCGGGTCCAAGTTTCTGACAGTTTGCCACAGGCTGAGCGAAGCGATAAAAACCAGCGCACCGAGATTTTTCAGCTCATTTTCCACGCCGAGCGAAAAAAACAGGTTGCCGTCCAGGCTCACCCAGCCGCGGCCGCGACGTCCCCGACCGTTGGTCTGGCTGCGGGCACTGATGACCACTTTCTGGCCGCGGATATTTGCGCTCAATTTTTTCACTTCATCGTTGGTACTGCCGGTTTCCGCCATGTCATGCAGCATCCAATCGCCGATATATTCCATTTGTTATCCTTATAAAATCGTGCTTAAGATGTTTTCGGCGTCATGCATCAGATAGCGGGGATTTAAGATTGAAATCAATACCAGAATCAGGTTTACCATCAGGCAGATGTAAACCCCTTTATCCGCCCGGTCAAACGTATTGCCGCCGCGCGCGTCAAAATAAATTGTCTTAATCACATTCAAAAATGCATAGGCCAAAAGCAACAAAGCTGCTAAAATTAACCCTATAAAAGCATAACTCCCCTCAATAATCAAGTAATTTATTGCCGAAAGTTTGCCTAAAAAGCCCAACATCGGCGGCGTTCCCAGCAGCGAGACCATAAATATCAGCATGGCCGCGGCAATATAAGGCCGCACTTCCGCAAGGCCGGCAAGGTCTGCCGTTTCCGTCAGATAGTCGCCTTTACGCTTGAATGCGTAAAAAACCGTATAGACGCCGAACTGTGCCAGCAGCCAGACCAGAAGGCAGACAAAACCGCTGAGAAGGCCGTTGTCGTTCAGCTCGGAAAAACACATCAGGACAATGCCCAGATTAAACAGCGCAACATAGGCAAAAAGCTTGCGGAGATTGGTTTCACTGTTGGCCCCCACTACCCCCAGAATCACCGACAGAGCCGCACAGCCCGTCAAAAACAGGCGGAGCTGCCCGTAAAGCGGAAAAAATACGTTGCTGAGCAGATTAACCAGCACGGCCAGATAAGCCAGCGGCGGGATAAAGGTCAGATAAGTGCCTGCCGGCAAAACAGAACCGCCGAGCACATCGGCATACCAGAAATGAAACGGCGCTATTCCCAGCATATACAACAGCGAAACAATCAGCAGCACCGCAGCCAGATAATGCAATCCGCCGGGGCGGTGCAGATGTTCCAGATATGTGCAGGCACCGGCATAATCATAAGGAATGCCCAAGCGGCGAAACAGCAGCAGGCTTGCGGTCAAGAGCAGGACAACCGCCAGGCAGCCCCAAAGATAGCGGCGCAGAACCGGGCGGGAAACCTCGTCAAAAGGATGCAGGCGGATAAAACAGGCGTTCAGGACAAAAGCGGCAGTCAGGCAGGCAGACAAAACGAGAAGATTCTGCGCCGAAACCGCCAGCGTCAGCAAAAGCAGCGAGAACAGCGCTGTGAGATAGAAGCTCAGGCTGGAACGGTTTTTGTTCAGAAACCATTTGCATCCCAAATAAAAAGATGCCAGCGCGGCAATATAAATCAGCGTTTTAAAAAGCGTGGTGTAAGAATCGTTGATAAGCCAGCCGGGCATAAAACTTTGGTTATAAAAGACAACCGTTCCCAACAGTGCCGCGGCTACGGCTATTTTGCTGACGGTAAAATAGGTTTTCGGCGTGGTGTTCTGCCGGAATCTGGCCGCAAGCAGCAGAACAAACATGCCGCAAAGAAGCAAAAATTCGGGAAGCATACTGATATGGTCGGCAAACATCATTTAAACTCCCATAAACCAAAGCGGATTGACAAAGGTGACGACCAGCAGGCCGGAAACCAGAGCCAGTCCGACAAACATACGTTTGGACAGGTCCATAATGCAGGCGGTATCCGGCGTTATGCCGCTGTTGTCCTTAAAGACATAGAGCTCCTGAAGCAGCGTTCCGGCCACCAGAACAATTGACAGCATTATCAATATGCCGGAGCGGATATTATAACTGAACAAATGCGACAGGATGACAAAGTTGTTGAGAAACATTGAGGACAAGGGCATACCCACGGCGGCCAGCACCAGAAAAGAATAAAGCAGCGAAAGCCTCGGTACCCGGCAGAGGATGCCGTGCGCAGAGACGGACTTGTCATCCTGCTCCCCGTCAATATAAGTCGTCAGAACTTCAAGGGCGGCAATAATGATAATAAAGGCAAAGAGAGAAAAACCGATATTGAGCAATATCTTGTCAATCGGCAGCAGCGCCCCGAGCAAAAACAAAATATAATAAACCGTCGCATAAGAAAAAATCTTATATTGGATGTCTTTATTAATCAGGCCGATCAGCGCAATAAAGAGCATGCTGATGATGGCGATGATTTCCAGCAGGCTCAGATAATAGCCCACTGATTCCGGAACGCTTTGCGGACAGAAACGGATAAAGCCGTAAACGCCGGTCAGCGGAATAAGGTTGGCAATGACGAAGACCAGCGGATTGCGGGCGGCAGAATTAATCGCCGAAATCCAGTAATGAAACGGCCAAATCGGAATACGGGAGAGAAAAGAAACAAAAATTGCTCCCCAAATGCAGAGTTCAAGGTGCCGGTTAAGCTGCAGTCGGCTGACCGCGTCCAGAGCAAGGTTATGCCCTTCATGGTGATAGAGCACAGCCGTCGCAATAAACAAAAACAAAGCGCCGAGAAAGTTATAAATGAAGAAGCGCAGAATAACCGGCTGGCGGCGGATTTCTCCGAACATGCCGATTAACAGCCACAAAGGCAGCAACAACGCCTCAAAGAAGATATAAAAGGAATAAATGTCGGCCGCAACGAACAAACCGTTAAACATTCCCAGAAAAAGCAGTGTCATCAAATGCATTGACTTTCGGACATATCCCTGGTGCCGGGCTCCGACCAATCCGATGATGACGGCAAAATGAACGGCGGCAATGACCAGTACGGAAAAGATGTCGATGCCGAAGACGATGTCGATATGGGGATTTTGCAGCCAATGGAACGTTTCTTTAAGCTGCAGCCCCTCCTGCCCGCCTTTAAGGTTGACGGCAATGCGCCACAGCAAAAAGAGGCTGGATACCAGCGTCAAAATCGTTACGCTGAAGACATTGCGCCCGTTTGTCGTTTCATCGTCTTTGGCCGTGAGGGCAAAGAAAAAGCCGATAAAGGGAACCGCAATCAGCGTTGAAAGGATTGTCAGCGTATTTTCCATCAGTTATTCCCCTGCGAGAGATAATATGAGCCGTAAGCCAGGCCGGCACCGAGCAGAACGAAAAGCGGCCAGGCGATACGGCTGTCAGCGTGAATACGGCGGAAGACGTTAATCAGCACCGCCACCAGACGGTACAGCGAGTTAATAATCGTCCGTTCAATCAGCAGAAAATCAATTGTCAGCCACAAAACACGTCCCAGAATTTTAACCGGGCCGATGATAAAAACACGGTAAAAATCAGAAAACAGGTCAGCCGTCTGGATAAACTCGTGCTCATAAGCCCCGGCCAAGAAACGCAGCGGCCCGGCTGCCAGCAATACCAGAAAAATTCCCCAGGCGGCCGCTGCCTCCGGCGGCAAAATGCGGTTTTGAATCGCAACTGCCGCCGTAAGGGCAAAAATCGTTCCGTTATAGACAATATTCGGATTCTTCAGCAGTGCCATGACCCGCTCATCGGCACGTGACTGTCCGAAATAAATCTGTCGCAGGACACAGGAACCGCTCAAAGCCAAAGCCGCAGCGTAAGCCAGCGTCCAATACGGGCTTCCGCCGGCGAGCGCCAGCGTTTGGAACAGTCCGAGAAATGCCAGCAGCGTTACGGCCAACGTCAGTTTCAGACTCCGGGCAAAGCCGCCCATGGCCGAAACATAAACTTCATTTGAACTGCCGACGGAAACAAGCATCCAACAGGCATTAAGCAGAAAGCCGCCCACCCAGAGCCGGGCAAATGCCGGGCCGGCGATATGGAAACCGCCGGAGAATATGCCGTATAAAAAACCGAAGAGCATCATATTAAAGTATATGCTTTTCTGCCGCAGGTCGTCTTTCAGCAAAGCCCCCTGCAATCCCCAGGCGATGGACAGAGCGGCAAAAAGGTGCAGCATCGGATAGGAGTATTCAGACAGAGGCAGCAACATCGACGTTTTGCACAAAATGATAAAACCGACGACAGGAGTGGAAAGATAGGCCAGTGCGGCTATCCGGTTCATGTCAAGGACAGCCCAGTCCATCAGCGGCGCCTGAAACATAAACAGGCCGGACTTGATGAAAAGGCACAGCAACAGCAGAATGCAAAGCAAATCCTTATGAGCGCCCATGCGGTCATATTCAACGAAATCGGCCAGACGGATCGAACCGATATAGCCCCAGATGAGTGCAAAAAGCATAAACAACCCCATATCCGCCAGCAAATTGTAAAATATATAACGCCGGCGCGCCGAGCTGTCGTTAATCATATAGAAACCGAAGATATCAATCAGGCAGGCGCTGACCAAAAGCTGAATGGCGTTTTCGCTGCAAATCAGCAAAATCAGGGCGGCAAGATTCAGGCATATCTGTCCGTTAAAGCGGAAACGATCTTCCTCCTGCGGGTAGCTTACATTAAACAGCATAACCGCCACCGCAATCACGAAAAAAGGAAAAATCTGCATATAATGCAACGGAGAGGAAAACAGACTGATTTTAACCGGATAGTAAGCCGAAGACACCCAGTCATAAGTGAAACCGTCGGTATAGCCGAGCTGCCAGTTCTGATAAAAATTAAGCAGCAGAACCGCCCCGGCAGCTGCCAGAAAAAAAGCCAGCAGCCGCGACAGTCTCTTTCCCCGAAACAAAATCGAAACGCCGCCAAGTGCGGCCAGAATGAGAAATATCTCAAATATCATAACGGGAAAGACCTCATCTATCAGATTAAACCGAAAGCTAATATAACAAAAAAAACATTTTTTTAAAGTCATAATGCCGACTAATCACCAGCCCGCGTCTTGACAACCGAAGAAAGGATTTTATGATGTCTGCCGAAGGAGAGAAAAATGGAAAGCAAAACAAATGTCATGCGGATTCTGGACAAACTGAAGGTTCCCTACGCCCATTACTGCTATGAGGGCAGCGGTGCCGTCAGCGGAACGGAAGTGGCCGCCGTTTTGGGGCAAAATCCCGCTCAGGTGTTCAAAACACTGGTTACGGTTGCCAAATCCAAACAACATTATGTTTTCATGCTGCCGGCGGGAAAAGAGCTTGATTTGAAAAAAGCCGCCGCCAGCGTTCATGAAAAATCGGTTGAAATGATAAAAAGCAAAGAGCTGCTGCCGACAACCGGCTATATTCACGGCGGCTGTTCGCCGATTGGTATGAAAAAAGCGTTTCCCACGGTTATTGACATCAGCGCTTCGGCTTTTGAAACAATTATTTTCAGTGCCGGAAAAATCGGCTATCAGGTCGAAGTTTCGCTGGCCGGGCTTGCCAAAGCCGTTAAATTTACACTGGCGGATATTACCGAGCCAGCTGATTTTCAATCCAGTGCAGGATAATATCAACAACATAGCGCTGCTGTTCGGCCGTTAATTCTTTTCCCGGGGCTATTCGGTGCCATTTTTGCAGGCATTGCCGACAGCAGGTTCCGGTAGCATGCTGGGCAACAAAGACCGGGTGGCTGCGCATCGGTGTCTGCCTGCCGTCATTGGGAATATCGGCCGGAGCCAGCCGACGGGCAACGAAATCTTCGGCATGGCGGCGAATCGTCTCCACCCCTTTTTCTCTGACATAGTCTTTATCGGCGGGCAACAGCTTAAAGCGGCTGCGGAAAGCTGATCTGTTCAGTCTGGCGAATATATCTTCATTCATCGGTTTGCTCTTTAATGCGAAATCTTTTTTTTGACGATAGCCTTTTCATAAAAATTTATCAAGCTGATAAAAAAGTGCTTGACCTAGAGTAAGCTCTAAAGATTATGCTGATTACAGAATCGTTCAAGCAGGGAGAAAACATATGAAACATGCTTTGAAAACTCTGGCGGTATTCTCCGCCCTTTTAACGGCAACTTATTCAATCTCAGGAAAGGCAGCAGAAATGAAGAAAGCTTCGATTGACACGATTTTTGAACAGGGAGAACCCAATCCTTACGGCCGTTTTTTTACCGGACAGACTTATCTGACCCGTCTCAGTGCGAACGACACGACCTGGAATTCTTCCCTGGCCAATGTTACCTTTGAGCCGGGAGCCAGAACCAACTGGCACAAGCACAGCGGCGGCCAGATTCTGCTGGTGCTGGGCGGCGAAGGACGTTATCAGGAGAGGAACGGCGAAATCCGCGTTTTGAAAAAAGGCGACGTCGTCCGCATTCCGCTGAACGTCGAACACTGGCACGGCGCGGCCCCGAACAGCTGGTTTACCCACATTTCAGTCGAAACCAACCTACCGAATAACCAGACGACCTGGTTAGAACCGGTTTCTGACGCCGAGTATAAATAATGAAAAAATATTTTATCACCGCGGCAATCATTCTGGCCGTTTTAGGCTGCGGATTTATTGCCTTGCAAAGAAAGGACAACAAAATGGACAATTTAGCGGTTACCGATCCGGATTTGGCCTTAATCAGAAAAAACTTCATTGAACAAGAGGTTCTTCCGCACGGGAAGCTTCCCGCCAAAACCCGTTATCTGGTTTTGCTGGCGTCACATGTTGCCACACAGTCGCCGAAAGAATTTGAACTGACGCTTAATGAGGCGCTGGATAACGGCATTTCGCCGACGGAAGCCAAAGAGACGGTTTATCAGACGGTTCCTTACGCCGGCCTGGCCAAGGCAGATGATTTTATTCTGCTTGCCAACCGTATTCTGACCGAGCGAGGCGTCAGGCTGCCGCTGGAAAGCCAAAGTACGACCAATGCCGGCAATCGTCTGGAAAAAGGTATTGAGGTTCAAAGCCTGATTTTCGGAGCAGAGCACATCAGCGGCATGCGGGCGACAGCGCCGCAGGGACTGAAACATATTCAGGATTATCTTTCCGCAAATTGTTTCGGTGATTATTATACCCGCGGGGGCCTTGACGTGCAAACCCGAGAATTGCTGACTTTTGCAACTCTGGTCTCGCTCGGCGGCGCCGACGCTCAGGTCAGAGCCCATGTTCAGGGCAACCTGAATGTCGGCAATGACCGCCGGGTTTTACTGGACACCGTTTCCCAGATGCTTCCGTATATCGGCTATCCGCGTTCTTTAAACGGCATTGCAGCCATTAACGACATTACAAAGGACAAAACAAATGACTAAAAAAATATTGGTTTTATCTTCCAGCTTCCGCAAAGGCGGAAATTCCGACACACTCTGCGACCAGTTTGTCAAAGGCGCCGTTGAGGCCGGGCATCAGGTTGAAAAGATTTTCATTAACGACAGGAAAATCGGCTATTGCCACGGCTGCGGCGTTTGCAATACGACGCATAAATGCGTTCTTCTCGACGATATGGCCGAAATTCTGGACAAGATGGTACAGGCTGACGTTATCGTTATGGCAACCCCGGTTTATTTTTACAGCATGAACGGTCAGATGAAGACGCTGATTGACCGTACGGTTCCCAGATATGAAGAAATCGCGGGCAAAGACTTTTACTTTATTGTTGCCGCGGCAGACAGCAACCGTGCGAATATGGAAAAGACGCTGGAAACCTTCCGCGGCTTTACCGAAGACTGCCTGCCCGATGCGCATGAAAAAGGCGTGATTTACGGTACCGGAGCCTGGCAAATCGGCGACATCAAATCAAGCCCGGCAATGGAAGAGGCTTATCAAGCCGGGCGGAATGCTTAAGTTTTCCGATAAAAGAAATCCCGCCATTGACGGGATTTCTTTTTATTCTGCGGCCATCACCAGCCGGCTTTCCATCAGGCGGGCGGCATCTCGTCCGGAGGCCAAAGCTTCAACAATCGTCGAGCCTCCGTGTTTGCAGTCACCGGCATAAATGATGCGTTCATCATTCACTTTGGGGTCGGCGCGGCTGCCGATTGCAGTGACAATCAGCGAAAAGCCCGGGAGTTCAACGGTTGAATTGGCAAGCGGCTGCCAATGGCCGTCGGTCAAACGGTTTTTGCGGATATAAAGCGAATAGCCGTCAGCCGTTTTTTCTATTTTTTCCGGGCTGCTCATTGACATAATATCAATTTCACGCTTCAGAAGTTCCAAATATTCCAACTGAGAAATACGCATATCGGCCAAGCGCCGGCGGACAAACATTTCCACCTGTGCCGCTCCGTTGGCAGCCGCCGTAAAGGCACAGTCAGCCGCCACATTGCCGCCGCCGATGACGGCGACCCTGCCCTTGGTTTCATATTTTGACGGATGATGCAGATACTCCATATAACTGACGGCATATTCCTGTCCGGGAATACCCAAATCGGTAACGTTCGGCTCGCCGGTCGCAACAATAACTCCGTCAAACCCCTGACTGAACAAGTCCGACGGACTGCCGATTTTGGTGGTCAGGTAAAGGGTGATAAAATCACGGTTGAAAATAAACGACCAGTCTTTGGCGATAACTTCATAAGGCAAGCGTTCATCGGGAATCATATTCAGAGCACCGCCGATTTTATCGGAAGCCTCATAAAGGCAGACATAATATCCCTGCTTGCCGAGTTCGGCTGCGGCTGCCAGACCGGCAGGCCCGGCACCGATAACGGCCACCTTGCGCCCATTGGGACGAATGGCTTTGGCTTCGGCAGACGGGTTGCGATAATTTTCCAGGATGGTCGCCTGAACTTTAGGAATATTAACCGCAAAATCAATCCGGCTGCGGGTGCAGGCTTTCATACAGAACTTATCCGGGCAAATCAAACCGCAGGTCTGCCCCATCGGATTATTCCGGGTGATGGTGGCGACCGCTTGTTCAAAATCGCCGTTTTTGGCATGGCTGATAAATTCCTGCGGGCTGCAATTTACCGGACAGGCATTCATACAGGGCTTATTGGCACAATTGAGACAGCGGTCCAATTCCGCCTTTAGCTGGACTTTGGTTAAATAAAGTGATTTTGTCTGCGCCATTGTCAAACCGTTCGAAAAAGAGTGTTTATTTGAGGGGAATGTTAGCCGTACGACAGCGGAATGTCAACAGAATCTTCGCTGCGGCAGTATTTGTTTTCTCTTTGACAAGGCAAATAAATTTCTTCCGTTAAACCGATTTTTGTGTTATGACAATAGCAGCATTATTTTAACAAGGAGCCGAACAATGGGATATAAAGCGCTGATTATCTTAAATATTGTTTTGTTAGCCGTGATTGCCCGGTTAGTTTTCAAACCTCTTTCTCCCGCACCGGGCATTCGTGTCTGGGAGGGTGAAACCTGGACGGCGGCTCAATACGGAAGCCGTTATATTTTAAGCATCAAAAACCATTCCGAACTGGCGTCAGCCATTACTTCTTTCGTCAAAGCCAGAGGAATTACCAGCGGCAGCATTTACGGCATCGGTGCGGTTAATTCCGCCACACTGCGCTTTTTTGATCCGTCCACCCAAAAATATATTGATAAAACGTTTGACGGACAGATGGAAATTGCCAACCTGACCGGAAATATCGCCGTGAAAGACGGTGGCGATTTAATCCACCTGCATGTTACACTGGGAACCCGCGACTATCAGGCGCTGGCGGGACATCTGCTGGCAGCCAGCCTCAGCGGAGCGGGAGAATTCGTGGTTGAAACAATGCCCGGCATTGAACTGGAAAAAAGCTTTGATAAAAATATCGGGCTAAATCTTTATAATTTCAAAAAATAAAAAGCGGAAACCTTGCTTCCCGAAGCAAGGTTTCTTTTTTTGTGCCGGTGTCGTCTAAAGTTGAGATAGATTTGCATTTTTGCATGCTTATATCTGTTGTAACAGTGTCAAGAAAAACGAGGCCCGTTTTGCGATATAAACCACGAAAAATAAACAGTGCCGGCATTCAAAAGGAAATCTTACCGATTGCACAGATTTTGCCGGATATCCTGAAGAAAAACCTGCCTTCCGGGGATATGAGCTGATCGGCGCTCATTATTCGGCTCAGATTTTGAAAAATACAAAATTTGTTTTGTAAGCCGCTAAACAAGCCTTTTATATTTCGATTTTAATTTAAACAAAACCATTTTAGCAAGATGATTTATTTCAAATAGTTCTATTACTTGATAGTTCCGCTCCTATTTTTCATAACTTTAATATTCAGTGTTGTTTTTATTACGGTCTTATTTTCTTTTTTCCAAGACCTCGAAGTTCAGCTATAAATTTTGATAGTTTTCCGAATTCTTCCTTCTTGTTTTGAGATTTATCCTGTGTTTCCGTAAGAGTTATACTTGATCTGTATTGACATTGTTGCGGCAAAGCCTTCTTCATTGCTTCAACAGGTATCCTCGCTGTTCTGCCAACATTTTAATCTTGTTGTATTCTTCCATTTGAGATATCAGTGAATGTGTCTTTAACTTTCCTACTGTGTCTTCTTTTTTCTGACTTTTCCTTCTATGTAGCATCTTAGTGTTTGCATTATATCCAGGACGGTGCAATTCCATAAAATCCTGCCAATCAGAATCATTTTGAGGAATAACCTTAAAGACATGTACACCATTCTCGTTAATATCCAAGATTATATTTTGTAGGCGGCTATTTCCCGGATATAATGGTACTTCATAAGCATTTTCCATAACAGGACTATCCTGATTTTCTATTCCAAAATCCATATATCCCACTATTGTTCCGATAGTTGATTCAAATTCTTTAATAAATCCATACTCCGACCCTCTTGTGGAATAATGGCATGCAACGTGATAATCTTCACTGGCATATGTTAATGCCCGACTCCCTGCTTTTGGAGTAATCAAATACGGTTGAGGAAAATTACTGCTTAATACATCTGGTACAAATTCTTTAACAAATTGCATTTTATCATCTCCTTATCGGACAGGTCAGAGAGGAGCGTGGATAATTAAGTTCAGACCATTTTATAAAGCCGCCGGACAGAGAAAAGCCGTAATATCCCTTGTCTTGTAATATTCTTGCATAAAAATAAGACAATTCGCCGTATTCACAAATTAAGATAAGTTTTCTGTCCCGCCATTGTTCAGACAAGGCATCGACTTGAGCGATAAGCTGACTTTCGCTAATGTTAATACTTTCCGGAATATGTCCGCAGGAAAAGCTTTTTTCTGAACGCAGGTCTATCAGAATATAACTTTCATTTACCGACAGTGATTTGCCTTCTGTCATTGTTCTCCACAATCTTCCCGGTGTACACATAAAGAACTTTTTCATAACTGTTGCTGCTGAAATAATAATCTGTTGTTTGCCGGTTTGACGAAAATTAATATGATTTAACAACTTTTTTTCATGAAATATTTTAGGGAAAAAACTACGGGGAAGATATTTGAAATATTCATCCATATACAAGAAAGGAAGATCACAGGCCAGAATAACACAATTAATCTCGCCTTTGCTGTTCCTGAATTTTTCCAAACCATGCTTAAGTTTTTCCTGACGCAGAAAACGAAGCAGTCCGGCCAGATTAAGACCGCTCGATGGTCCTGCCAGGATGCCGGCTCTGCATAACTTTAAGCTTTGTTCATAAGCATGTCGTGTCCCTTCATCAATTAATGCATCAATATGGTTTTGCCAGTTAAAATTAATCATCTTTAACAAGTTGAGAGTTCTAGGGCCGGGAACCGGATTATTGGGTTTACGTACAACGCCGAGACAAAAGGCAGATGTTTTTTTCTTTAACGCCTGAGAAATTCCGCACATACTTCCCGTTGTTCCCAGTGAAGTGCAAAAAATTTGAACATTATTGTCCATCTGTTTCAGAATTTGTTGCCCACATTTATAGTAATGCCCCTCAGGATTAGCGAGGTTGGCATATTGATTTAGATTCTTCCAATCTGTCTTTTGTCCTGTCTTTTTCGCAATTTGGATACCGCTGTTCGGAGAATCCGGATTAGGACAGATTGGTTCTTGATTAACCAAAACCTCCGCGCCGGAAAATAATAGCAGCTGCAGCTTTCCCAAACTAATTTCATGTGAAATGACGGCTTTCATTTTTTCATAACCGGCGCTGCGACTTAAAATAGACAGCGAGAAAGCCATGTTTCCAGAAGACGATTCTATAATCTTTTTTGTTGGAGACATATCTTGTTTCAACATTTCATAGGCCGGGATAGATTTAATATTCATAAGCGGCAGAAATGTTTGCAATTTTATATAAATATGAACCTGATCTGCTATAAACGGATTAAGCTTTTCGCTTAGTTCAACAAGAGGAGTCAAATGATTTTCAGGATTAAGAAAATCATTTACAGCGGATTGACCGCGATAAACGTGTAAATTTTTCATTAACAGTCTCTGTTCTAAATTAAATACATAAATGGTTGTATGAAATTAGATCAGAGAAGGAGGCGCCTGAGCCAGATAAGAATCAAAATATTCCGTACAAACCAGAGATAAATTGGCTAACGGAATTTCCGAATATTGGCAATCTATTTCACAAAGCTCAATAATATCCGGAATCTGAGCATTTTCTGTTTGTTGCATAAACTGACACTGTGCACAGGTATTGTCGTGTACAAAAAAATGCTCCGAACCATATTGGTGATTAAGAGATATGCACTGAAGTGCCAGAAATAAAAGTGTACAAACAAAAAATGCATACTTTTTCATAATATGAAATGTTTATATCCCGGCATTCAAAATGTCAAGAATATTGCGGTAGCCATACTTTATTATGATGCAAAAGTTCGAGAATTACCGGCTTTTTAGACGACCGATAAGCGGTTTTTACTCATAAACCAATTTTAACCATTTTACCCTCAAAGTCAATAAAACCGATGTAGGAACAACGACACATTGTTCCCTTCTTATTTGAGACTTTAGACCCGTTTGGACCGAAATTCGGGGCTTTAAGAAGGGGACACGTAGACTAAAATCCGTCTTTCAATCTCTCAAATCCCCTGATTTCCTAAGTCTTAGCGCACAAAAAAATCTCTGCATTTCTGCAGAGATTTCCTTAATTGGTGATGCACTTTGCGAACCCATCGAACTTGTCTAACTTGCCGCAAAATGTTACCTATAAATACTTACAGAAAGGAATTTACTTTTGAAAATGATTAATTTTCTGCTAGAAGCACTTTCCTTTCATCTCGAACTTGTCTAAAATAAATTAACATTTGATCAATGTGATTAATGTATGACATAAATTATAAGCATAATCGACTATTGCCGAAAAATTTTTAGAAGAAATTTTTAGTAGGTTCGTTTTGTAATATTTTATGCTTTCTATTTTTTTATCATCATAGTATAAATTTTTTAATTCTTCTGAAATATTATATCTGGGGTCATTGTTTGCTTGAGAAATAATATGATTAATACTTGCTCCATATTCTAAATAGATCCCATTTTTGTTCTTTATAAAACAATTTAGTAAATTTCTTTTTCGTAATTTATTAATATTTTTCATAAAAATATCGATAAGCCTATATAAAGTAAAAAATCCAGTTTCAATTTTTAATGGAGAAGAAGCATCAGAAACAAAAATAAAATCACAATTTGTACGCCCTTTTATTTCACCACAGGATATATCATATAAACTTTCTAATGCCATATTATCATATATTCCACCATCATAAATTGTAATTTTTTTTAATTTTGGGGAAATTTCCGTTTGTGAATTATATTTATACCATTTGTAATATGCTGTTTTTAATTTAAATGGTCCTATAGCTAAAGGAAATGCTGCAGATATAGAAATAACATCAGAAAGAGATAAATTATTTCTATCAGTATAACCTAATTGATAATCTCCCATACAATCTGATTTTATTCTCCACATATTTCCCGTTTCTCTTGATGTTGCACAAATATCCCACATCACATTAGTATTTAAATCTGAAAAATTTTTATTGATTCTCCAATTTTGAGAAATCAATTTAGACAAAAGTTTTCGACGGTTAAATATTATTAACACAATAAAAGTAAAGGGATTAAAAATAAAAAAACGAAAAAGTAAAAAAGGATTGAAAATACTTCGTTTAGTAAGGTAATATTCCAATTGAGGATATACTTTTTCTAAAAATTCTTGATCATTAGGCCATTTACCGTCATTTATACTGAATATCAAGCCTAGAAGTAAACTCCCTCCTGAAACTGATGACAAATGAACTACATTTTCGAGCTTTTTATTGTCAGCTAAATACTTCAATATTCCAATATGAAAAACAGCTGCACGAATTCCTCCCCCTGATAATGCAATACCTATCTTAGTCATTCAATTTAGCTCCTATTATTTTATCATTTACAATATTTATGGATATTCCTTTAGGAAACTCAGTTTTCCCAACAATAATCAATACATAAAAATTTAATCCATGCTTAGATTTTTTATAACGATCTATCATTGTTGCAATATCTATTGGACTTGGACATGGAATATTTTGTGGATGAGTATGCCAATTTCCTAAAAAATCGTATCCATTTTTATAGAAGATATCTATTTCATCTTGATCTGCAATAATATTTGGAAAAAATGAAATGGAAGATTTTTTATCTACTTTATTTGAAACCGTAGCGTCGGAAATAAAAAAATCCTTATCTATTTTATATCCAAATAGTTGTCCTCCAATTTCAAAATTAGAATTAGTTATCTGTCTATTCTTTGATAAAACATCTAAAACATTATTGCTTAGATGAATTTTATAATCTAAAACTTTATATTCCATGTTTGTCTCGATAGTAACAATTTTTATTAGATAGCCATGGTAATTTGATAAAAGAATTATAAGAATAGGATGTTATAATTTTCTTTCCAAATTCTGTTAGATCAAATAATTGACATCTATCACTAATCCATAAATGATGAGAATTGTTTTTTTCTTTACCGAGCAAAATATCAAGTGCAATTCTCGACGTCATAAGGTTTATATAATTTATTTCTATTTCTCCGTAAGGATTATAATATCCCCCACAGCCAGGTTCTTTTTTTAACGAATCTTTTTTATTTTGACAAACTAAAAATTGAAATTGAGCTGTAGCATCATTAAATCCACATTGAAAACAACTTTCGGAAGGAGATAATATAGAAATACAATGTCCTACAACAGCCCCAGTTTCCGCAAATGCAAATATAATTGGTGTATTTTTCTTACTATCTATAAGTTGTTTCATAAGAAACATTTCACTTGCATAATCAGCTGTACAACAAATTATGAGATCATATTCCTCCATATTATTATTGGAAAAAAATGTTTGACACGTTTGTGCTTTATCTAGAATTTCCGCAAGTGGATGTTCTTTATTTATTATATATTTTATTGCTTTTGTTTTAAAACATCCAACAAAATTTGTTCCTATACAATTTCTGGATACATTTGCAAAGTCAAGTATATCAGGATCAATCACTGTTATATTAGAAACACCTGACATTACCAAATTTTTTAAAACGAAACTTCCTATAGAACCACATCCAATTATTGCTACTCGTTTACCCATCAAAAGATCTTGATTTATGTCTTGATCTCTTCCATATACCCAATTATGATAAGCTTTTTTTATTTTAAAGTTAGAATTATTAACTAAAGTAAATAAATTTCTATATTTTTCAAATGTCGATCTTTTAAATTTTTTAGGGTTTATCAATGGCGAATTAATTGTTAAGCCTACAAACATATAGCCATTATTAGATTTGAATGCACATACAACTTTAAATGTTCCTTTTTTGACATATTGTTTAAAATAATTAAAATTATTTTGTTTTGATTTAATTTTTTTTAATATTAAATTTAATAAATTACCATAATTATCAGGTCTAGGGGGATGATCCAAAACAACAAAAAGAATATTTTTTTCTTTTCTAGATTTTATATTTTGTCGAAAACAATAATCATTCAATTGATTTTCATCAGCAGAAATATAATATTCTACTAGTTGATTTTTTATATTTCCGCAACAGTATAAAGATTGTATCTCTTTTTTAGGAAGTGAGACAAGATAATAACTTAGAACTGTTCCTTGACTTTCTATATATCTTGTCCAATAAGCTAGAAATTCATCTTCAAAATCAGATTCAAGGGTATTATGCAAACACTGTTTTATTAATTTTACGGACTGTTCGTATGCAATAATAAACATATATTCAGGCTTGAATGGATTAATCGTAAAATTTTCATCCAAACACAATGTTCCATCCCTTTCGAAATGAGGCCACTTCAAAAATTGGTCAAAATTTTTGAGGATAACTTTTATCTGTGAAAAAGGAAAATATTCATCAATAATGAAATCTAATATAAAATTCCGCTGTTCAATATTAAGCGGAATTCTAATACAATATCCATCATTAACTATAGAGTTAATAGAAAAATAAATACCCTGCCTTTTAAGTGTTTGTTTTATTTTTTCTATAGCAACAATACGATTAACCAAAGCGATTAAGTCCGGCAATTTCAGATTTTGGTAGATAGTCACCGAAACGCTCAGAGGAAGTTTTATTATATATATCCTCTAATTGATAGCCATTTTCATTAATAGCAACTTTTATCGGAAGCGGTGAATTTTTATTTGGATATTCCATTGTTACCAAAAATTTACTATTATGTAAATTACAATACTTTAAATAACAACGCTGAGCTTGTATATGTGGAGGTTGCTCTGTTTCAGTTTTTTCTACCGGATTACATGACGCAATCATTATAGAATTTTCTCTTCCTAGTTTTAATAGAGAATCAACATTTACATCATCAACTTTTGTACAAGAAGTACCTTTTTCAGAACTCAAGCCTCGATAACTACAATGATGAGGAATATTAAAAATATCCCATTCTAGATAAGGAAGATTATTTTTATATGCTGTTCGCTCATACAATTCAGAAATGACATCCCAATCAGTATCTCCCATTGCCAAATATTTTGTTGTATTTTTCCCACAATTAAATGAAAAATGAAGAATTACAGATGCTTTATTTCGGATTTCTTCTTCACCATCTTTTTTAAAAGGAGTGTGACAAAAAATAGTTACGCTATCATTTGTAGAAAATAAAGAATTTTTTACAATCTCTCCAGGGTAAGAGATATCAATACTTTCTTTATCAATATTATTATCCTCTAGCCATTCTTTAAATTTTTCGGTTGCTGAAAAAACTTTTATTCCTAAACCATTCTTTAACCTATAACGAGCTTCATCTCGAATAATCTTAGCGGTTCCTGTCAAATTTTGTTCTGTAACGGCACATGCCGGTAACCACAATTCTTTGAATTTTATTCGATCCCCTTCACAATATTTATTATGACATAAAAGTTCAAAGCATTCTTCAATTCCATCAATATGATCTTCATCAATGTGAGTTAATGCTAACACATCAATTGTATTTTTTCCATTAAGATCTTTTTTTACTTGTTCTCGTAAATTTATTTTTGGGCAATCTTTATCTTCACATGCCTTTGTATGATTAAAATCAATAATCATGTTTTTTCCATTATCAAACTGTAAAAGACAACAATCACCATTTCCAACTGGATAAAAAATCAATTTATGTTCCATCACTAAAATCTTTCTATCTTTTTAAATAGTACAATTTATAAATACATATTAACACCTTTGATAATATGGGTAAATAATAATTATAAAATTATACCAATATTATAAACATTAAAAGTTACTTATTACATACTCAATTTATCAAAGCAGCTTTCCAAACTTCTATGGTTGTTGAAACACTAAAATTTTTGATTTTACTAAAAATTATATCATTTTTCAGAATATCTAGAAACTAATATCCTTACGTAGTCAGACGAAAAGCTTGAGAATATTAGGAAACATGGCCATTTTGTTCTCGAGAAGTTCCCAGATAATCTTTGTCATAATCCAAACAAAGATTATCATTTAAAGCTCATCCCAAATACAAATGTTAAGATCAAGTTTATCTGTTAATTGATTTGTACTAATGAAATAAATTTCATTGTCAACCATTACAGTTAAGATCTATTTTAAAAGTCATAGGTCTATTTTCATTTTATTCTTCCTATTCCTCTTTAAGTTCAACGACTTCTCTAAATAGCCCTAACATACATTTATTCTTTTCTTACAATGTTAGCACTAATCTTTATAGTTTATTTGATTTTTGAAAATCTTATACTAGTCATCTAGACCGTTACTTTTGAGGAATTCTTTGAGCCTTTCCCGGTTTTCATTTTCCTGATCACCCTTATAATAAATCTCAATAAATGAAATCAGTTGTTTTTCTTCTTCCCAAACAAAAATAACCCGAATGCCAGATGCAGCTCCTTTTCCCTTTAACGACATACATGAGAATTTACGAACTTTATTTGCTGTATAATTTTCTCCGCAACACCCTTCTATTGGAACAATGGCATTAGAAACTATTTTATGAATATACAAGGCTTCAATACTGGCCCTTTTCATAATTTCAAAATCATTAGGTAAAGTTCTGAAGCGTTTTGTGAGTTTCTTAAAATCTTTATCAAATTCAGGAATAGTCAGATAGTTAAGCATATTCTTCATCATACTCCCGTTGAGATGTCTCGGCAGTTCTATAAAAAACGCTTTCATATTCAAGAATTTCCTTGTCCTTTGCAATAATCCAAGGAATGTCTTTATGGGAAAAATCAGATAACTCTTTACCTGTTTTATCTGATAGACGTTCTAGTTCTTTATCAATATGTCTTAATTCTTGGGCAGAAAGCAAAGATAAATTAGGCTCCTTAATTGGAAGATATTTCGTTTGATCTTTCTTAAAATATTTTGTTTTAACTTCTTCTAGTTCTCCGTTTTTTTCCATTTCCTGAATAAGTTTTGCAAAATCCACAGGAGTAGGACCGTAAGTGTTTTTAATATATTTTAACCCCATAAGCTGTTCCTCATAAAGCTCATAATAGTCAAAATCAATAAAATATAACAACTTATAAATAACGGTTTGACCAACATTAGGTTTGGCACCAACTTTATTAAGAATATAAAGTAAAACTTGTTTAAATTTTGTAATATTTTCCCGAGGAATATCAATACGAATATCGTTTTGAGTGGAGGAAACAACTTTTTCTATAATGTTATATGTCGGCCTGTTTGGCATTTTATTATCAATAATACACGAGTAATCGACATCAAAAATATCCGCTAATTTTTTAATGATATCGATGGGAAGATTGTTTTCTCCATTTTCATATTTGCTTAAGGTTTGGCGCGTTATTCCTAACTGAGACGCCAAATCGTCCTGTGAGATATTTTTTTCGTCTCTCAGGACTTTCAAAATTTTAAACATTTTAAGCTCCTATTTATTATTTATTTGAATATAATACAAAAACGTTAAAATGTCAATATATTTTAACACACAGGTGTAAGCGGAGTTTAACTTGAATTTGTAGATAAAAAACTCAACCAATCTTTAGAAATGCAAATACTTTTTAATTTTTTATATCCGTATTGTATCAAATAATATATTATAAAAAATCTTTCCTATTCATCATTTGATAAATATTCCATTTTTTGTTTTAAGTATGGAATTATTCTTTGAGCATCTATTCCAAATCTACTATCAAGATCATCATGCAGTTGATATACCTTATGATAATCAGTTAGTTCTTTTAGAATTTCATCTTGTGTTATTGGCGCATTGGGATTAGTTTGCTTTTCGATATTAAGTTGAGTATTTTTTTCTTTCAACTCATTAATTTTTTTGCATAGATCATTAAAAGGAATCATAGCCATCATTAAACAATGTTTTAAACATTTTATATTTTGATCATTTGCATTAACTATTTTTTCAAGTTCCTTCCATAAAACATAAAAAGATATTCTTTCTATGTTTTGGTAGATTGAGTATTTTTTATGTTTTAAAACCATTAAGAGTGCAAGTATAGGGCTCATTTTTAAATAATTATCAGGTACAACTTTTTGTATAATTGCAATATCTGTAAAACATTGGCTTATTTCTCGTAACGATAAATTATACCCATCTGCCAAAATAGAAAAATAATCACAATAACAATTCCATCCGTTTATTATACTATTAGCATCATAAGCTTTTTGATTTTTTATACCAAATTTATTCATTAATACTTTGCAAAAAGCTTTTCTATTAGGTTTGGGTAAATGTAATTCTAAATCAACAAATCTTTTAAGATAGCCTTCACTATCCATATCAGAACCATATAAAGCTGAAATAGTATGTTTTAATTGTGTCCTATCAATTCCTAAAATAAATATGACATTAGGGATATCAAATATATGTTTAATTGTTTCTAATACTTCAACAGCATATGTTGGACGACATCTTTCTAATTCATCGACAAATATAAACAGTTTATTATCTTTTATTTTCTCACAAAGCGTATTTCGGAAATCATTGATAAGTTTTTGTTTGGCTTCATATTGTTCAATTTTATTATCGGGATTTACAATTTGTAATAGCTTATCTAATGTACTTTCAGGTCCGCCAACACATTCAATAATCAAATTGCCACAATTTTTTATAGACTTTAATAGTCCTATACTTTTTTCTTTGAGTATTGTACCAATACTTTCTGGGAATGAATCTATAATTGTTTTTATAAATGGAACCATAGGGTCTTTTTCCCAATCTGTATTCCATGCATTAAAAAAAGCAACCTGATATCCATCTTTTTTTAATTGTTCTCGCCATCTGCTCAGAAAAAAACTTTTTCCCATGCCATATGAAGCATCTACAGAAACGACAAAAGGTTGTTCAACATCCGCTAATATGCGGGTAAAATCTTCTGCAACTTCTTTGCGGTTAAGAATATCATCTTTCCAAATATCTTGTGTATCAATTTCTAGGTCCTGAATTTTTTGGCAAATACTCATATCGTTTCCTTTTATTGCTATCAACATCTGTTAAATTAACACAAAATTTTATCTGATAAACTTTAATTTATTAGATATTAAAAGCTTTGTAGCTAAAACAGCACCAGATTTGGTGCTGTTTAACATTAGATATTCCTTTAAAATACAATAAAATTCTCTTGTAAATAATTAATGCAAAGGAGAATAAAAATGGGAATATCAAAATTTACTCAGGAAATTAAAAGCGAAATTGCAGACAAATATAAAAAAGGAGAGAATGTTACTTTATTATGCCGAGAATACGGCATCTCCAGAAGTTATTTGTACAAGATTGTTAAGTTGAAAAGGAAGCATCGAAATCCATATCAGAAAACCGTATATACTCTCTGGGATATAGAACTTATGAAAAGAGAGTTGGCGGTTCTTAAAACCGAAAACGAGATTTTTAGAAAAAGTGGCTGTGGTTTGAGTGCTTCCAATGATGAAAAAATTGCTGTAGTTGAAAAGTTAAAAGAGGAATATTCCATACATACTATTTGTAAGACGTTGGGATTACTAAAATCTACATACTATCACAGAATAATGAGGGCCCCAGAAAAGAAATGGTATGAAATTCGTAATGAAATGCTCCGCCCCAAGATTCTTGAAATATTTAACGACAGTAAGGAACGATTCGGAGCGCCTAAGATAAGAATAAAATTAAAAGAAGAAGGTTTTGTTGTAAGCGTTGAATCCGTTACAAAGTTAATGAACGAAATGGGATTAGTTTGCAAACAGAATTGTATAAAAAAATATACGCCAACAAAAAATTATTACGTATATTCCTTAAATATACTAAATCGAAATTTCAATCCAGATAAGCCAAACAGATACTGGGCTAGCGATATAACATATATGCCCACTAATGAAGGATGTTGCTATATCTGTGTTGTATTAGAACTTTTTTCAAGGAAAGTTATTGCGTATAACGTATCAGACAGAAATGATACAGATTTGGTTTTAACAACTTTTAATAAGGCATTTTTTGATAGGGGAAATCCAGAAAATCTGATTTTTCATTCAGATCAGGGAACACAGTATACATCATCGAGGTTCCAATATGCTTTATGGACAAACAATGTCCGTCAATCGCTTTCGAAACCTGGAACCCCGCGTGACAATGCAGTGGCAGAACGCTTTTTTAAGTCAATAAAATATGAATGTTTAAAGCATAAAACTTATAGAAATATAGAGGAACTTAAGGTATCCGTCGAAGAATATATGAATTATTACAATGAAATGAGACCAATGAAAACGCGAAAATATCTGACGCCAAATGAATTCGAACGGCGATATTTTGAGAAAATCGCAGGTTAAAAACTCTATTCAAGTAAATAAAGCTCCGTAAAAACGGAGCTTTATTTTGTAGACCGAATCTACTAAAAAGAGGTCAAAATAACCTCGTACTTACAATTGGTGATGCGGTTTCCAGTCATCGCGAACTGGTCTAACCCGCCGCAAACTTTTGCGTATAAACGCTTTGAGGAAGGAACGGACTTCTGCGAATCAACCGATTTTTTATCAGAAGCACTTTCCACCCTTCTCGAACTTGTCTAAATTTTAATACATGTTTTTTTCTTTGTCAATAGCAGAATATTTAGCCATCATTTTTATACTTACCAAAAAGATATAATAATGGAAATAATTATTCCAGCTATTACTAAGGTGTTAGTGATATTGAAATGCTTCTGATCTAATAGAGCTTCTCGTTCCTTTTCACAGCCCTTAAAGCTTTTATTTCCTTTTCTAGTATAAGGATAGAAAAACAAACATTTAGATTTCTTTTTTAATGAGCAAAGTTCTATTTCTTTATTTTGAGAGTTCCATAGATCATGCCAGCATGCTAAATAATCAACATCAGGCGCACTCGGGCGTGGAGACATTCCAAATTCAGAAGTTAACGGGAAATGCCCTCTATAATGTTCTTCTTTCTCTAATAGATCTAAAACTGTCGGTCCCCCTATAATATGATTGTAAGCACCTTTTTTCAAATTATCTAATTTCTGATAATATTCATTTTCCCATAATTTCTGACTTTTTATTTCTCTGCCGATAAATTCAAAATTATCAGTAAAGGCTAGATTTCGTTCCTCAGAAGACAATATGGTAGCCGTATCTTGATTATAGAATTGTAATCCATTTTGTATTGTTTTTTTCTTATAGTGGACACAAAAGGCACAATTTAAACAACATTTTTTCATCTAATTGTCCTTTCTTACATGTTTTCGTATCCAGCAGGCATTAAATCCATATCATGTCCATCGCATTCTGGGAAATTTTTACAAACAGTAAATTCATCTCCGAATTCATCCACTATAATTTTAGTCTCCCGATAAGGATATTCTGCACCACAATGCAGGCAACATACTTTTTCATTAAGAGCATCCTCTATTTCCTCAGGTGAAATATCTTGACGTTCTTCTAGTTCGTGGGGAATTAACAGTTCTCTGTAGCAGTCTACAATTTCTTTGTAACCACGGGGTGTTTTTATCTTTCTTGTAACTTTATGCAATTTTTGCGGATAAGGAAAGAATGTATAAAAATTCCCCTTAAATGAAATAAACATAACAGATAAATAAGACCAAAAATGTCCGATAAGATTGGTAGTTTCTCCAATTGAATCAATATTCTTAAAATCACAAAACTGAACATCTGTTAATGTTGTAAATCTGAACAAACGAAGTTTTTTGAAATCCAATAAATCATCCGGAGTTTTATTAAGAAAGTTCAAAACGTCTTCAAGATCTTTTCCGGAGAGTTCTTCAAAAGGTGCAATTTGTAAATCTGAATAAGGAGAGAATTCGGGATCTACGCCGAAAAAACATCCCTCTAAAATCCATTTGGGTGTATTCATTAAATCATGCCAACCGATAAATCCAGCCTGTTGAGCTACTTTATCCAAGGCTTCGCTGTGCTTAATTTGTTCTTGTTTACGGAGTTTAGTTGCTGCTTTTTTTAGTTTGGAAATATAAATAGACTCAGTCATTTTAATACCTTTCAAAATGCTCAAGGCTTAATTCCAATACCTGCACGTCAGAAAAACCTTGAAAAAAGGTTTAAAATGATTCAATAAGAAAAAACGGTTGCCTCAAGCAGAGGTTTGCAAAATTGCAGGTAGAAGGCTCCAACCCAGCCTATATCAGTATTCTACTGAGACTTGTAAATAAATGTCAAGCCTATTTTTCTGATATTAATTTTTTCTAAAACATCGAATTATTTCTTTTAACATATTTATAATATCTTTTTTATTTATTTTTGAGTTATTAAAAAAGCCGTTCGATAGGTTCCTATCATTGCACATTAATTCTGTAATAATTATTTTGGCATGTTCATTAATGTCCTTATTATTTATATATTCTAAAGCTTTTAGCTTATTTGATTGAGTAGTAAGTTCATTTTGAAAATATTTTACTTCATTTAGCCCATCTCGATACATAGACAAGAAATAATAGGAAAAATACTCAATAAGAAGCACAATGGTCAAACGTGAAATAAAATAGTTAATAAAATCATTATCAGCAGTTTCTTTTGTGACGATAAAGTAAACTAAGATAATTAATCCAATAAAAAAGGACATTCCACCAATAATTAACTTCCATTTATTTTGTGCTTTTAAATTAGTAATGTAATCTTCTAACGAGGCTATGGAGTATTCTTTATTTTTTAAATTTACATAGGATATTTTGTCCAATGTCAAAGGTGTATTATAATAACTTTTTTTTAGTATGGTACTAATTCTGTCATACATATTTTCTATGTCTTTTTGATTTTTTTGATATTTATCCTCATCTAATTTTAATGAAAATATTTGTTTTTCCATTGCTTTCGATTTGTTTTGGCTTATAAATATCGTAGAAATGACAGTCAACAATACTAAAGAGAAAAATAAATAATTTAATATCTTTGATACGGAAATTCCTGCCATAAGGAAAAATTCATTTCTATCAACCAAAATAAAAATCATAAGAGAAAATAATAAAATTACAAAAAACATAAGAAAATTTACTAATCGACCATATACTCTTTTGGTATCTAAAAGACGTTCTCTTAAAGTTTCCTCATGTTCTTTTATAAAAGCATCAATATCATCTTTTGTTGGTTTCTTTTTAGATGAACTTTGTTTTGTTGCAACAGTCTCTTTTTTAGATGTATCTACCATAACCTGTGTGTCCCATGTATAAAAACTAATAATTCATACTGCCATTTTATTAATTTTTCAATCAAATATCGCATTTTACCTCAAGCTTTTCATTGAATCTTAAAATATTATTGGATAACATTCCGCTATGAATTCAGACTATCAAAGCAAATATTGGGCCTTAGAGGTTCAAACATCATCCAATAATACGGATATTAATAAATTATCCGGTTCTTTGGTAACGTCCAATATTGATCTTAATCCGCATCAGATTGATGCAGCCCTGTTTGCTTTGAAATCTCCTGTTTCTCAGGGGGCCATTCTCGCTGACGAGGTAGGTCTTGGTAAAACCATTGAAGCAGGAATTATCCTGTCGGAGTATTTTTCCCGTAGCAAAAAACATCTGCTGGTAATTGCGCCCGCTTCTTTGCGAACACAATGGAAAAACGAACTGGAGGAGAAATTTAATCTTCCGGCTCAAATCATTGACAATACTACCTGGCAGCAGCCCCGCCGCAAAAAAGGTGTCAGTCCATTTGACTTTGAAGGTGTAACTATCGTTTCTTACAATTTCGTTGTACAAGGAACTAAGGATTTTAGCCTATATCCGTGGGATTTAGTGGTTTTTGATGAGGCTCATAAACTTCGGAATTTTTATAAAGGGGATAATAAAACGGCTAATATTATCTATAAAACCTTTGCAAATACGAAGAAATTGCTGTTAACGGTGACGCCGATCCAAAATTCCCTGATGGATATTTTCTCACTGGTGTCACTAATTGATGCAAATATTCTGGGCAATCAGGATTCTTTTATTGAAACCTATATGTATACGGAACGAAAACACCAAGAACTTCGCCAACGGTTACAATCGGTTCTGCATCGCACTCTGCGCAAAGATGTTCTGGAGTATATTCGTTATACGAACCGCGAAGCCATGACCGTAGCTTTTGAGCCTTCGCCGGAAGAAGAGGAATTATATAATCGGGTTTCATTGTATATTAAGCTCCATGCAAAATTTGGGATACAAAGTCATGCCCGTAATTTAGTTGTCATGATGATTCGTAAGCTCATGAGCTCCTCTACTGCTGCAGTCAAAGGTACGTTAAAGGGAATAAGAGATAAGGTTTCTATGCTTCAGGAATTGATGGATAATGGCGAAGATGTGACCGATTTAATAAACATTTACGACATGACATCACAACATGATCCGGAAATTAAGAATTATAATCGGCTTTATAAAGGCCGTGGGAAGATCCTTAATCCAATGGAAATAGATCCGGAAAGAAAGTTATTAGACGATTTGATTGCTCTTGCTGACAGCATTAAGGTTGATGGCAAGACTTTGAAGCTGATTTCAGCCATAGAAGAAGGTTTTGCAAAGAAGAAACAGCGGAAAGTCATCATTTTTACCGAAAGTTATCGTACTTTGGAATATTTGTTCGATTTCCTGACGGAAAACGGCTTTCGGGATAAAATTATTACCTTTAGCGGCAATAATAACTCTCCGCTGCATAATAGAATATACAAGGATTATTGCCGCCGGTATCCCGGAAAAGTAACAGGTTCCAAGGCAACAGACATGCGGCAGGCAATCGTCAGTCACTTTCGGGATAACGCAGAAATTATGATTGCAACGGAAGCAGCCGCGGAAGGATTAAACCTACAGTTTTGCTCGCTTTTGATCAATTATGATCTGCCATGGAACCCGCAGCGAATAGAACAGCGGATCGGACGTGTCCACCGCTATGGGCAGAAACAGGATGTTGTCATCATTAACTTCATTAATAAGAAAAATTTGGCCGATATTCGTTTATATGATATCCTGCAGTATAAATTTAAGCTGTTTGATGGCGTTTTCGGTGCCAGCGATGAGATTCTCGGCTCCATGTTTGATGGTGTAGATTTTGAGCGGGCAGTCGCTAAAATCTTAGATGAATGCCGAACAGAAGAAGAAATAACCAAAGCCTTTGATGCTTTACAGGAAATGTTGAACTTTAAAAGGGAGCAAGGTATTGAACAGGCAAAACAGCTTGTTTTGGAAAATTTGAATCCGACATTGCAGGAAAAGCTCCATGTAACTCAGACACGTGTTGAGACCTTTTTAAGCCGGGACAAGCAGGTTTTCTGGAATCTGACGAAAAATATTCTCAAAATCATTGAACCGGACTTTTTTATCAATGATGATACAAAAACTTTCGGACAATTTGAGACTCAGGTCTTTCCAAATGTTCATTCTGAGATTAATTTTGCCGTCAATTTTTCCCATCGTTTGGATTATACTAAGCGCGATACGATCCATATGTATTACAAGGATAAAAAAGCGCTTCGCCGCCAACCTGCAGCATATAACCCTCAATCCGCATTCGGGAAAAGAGTTTTGGCTACCGCCTTGGAGCTTAAAACACCACCGGCGCATCTGATTATAAAGGCACTCAAGCTCAAAGCCGGATTACGGGGGCGTGTCCGTGTCAGTCTGTATAAGCAAACGGCTCCGGATATCAACCAGCGCCTTATTTGTACTTTTATTAGCCATGAAGGAGAAAAGCTGGATATTTCTCCGGAAATATTTTTTGATAATATTATCGGTACAGAACCAATTCGTGATTATAGTTTTGCCGATTTGTTAATTTCTCTGCATGAAAATGATGTAAAATCCGCCGCAGACAAGGATAAAAAAGCAACAGCAGAGCTTTTACGGGAAGAAACGGAAAAGCTGAACCGTTGGCAATATGATGAAGTTAATGGTATTCGTTTAGGGGTAGCCAAGATAAAAAATAAAATTGATGCTGCGCATAAAAAACTGTTTACAGAAAAAATAATCAGCAGAAAACTGGCTCTCCGCAAGAAGATTGCTCATCTACAGGAAAAATACGAAATGGACAATTTTGCGTCACTAGATAAGGAAAAGGAAATAAATCTTGCTTATAAACGCCTTTTAGATAAGAAAAAGAAGGCTCTCAAATTTGATTATTCTTCTAAACTGGTTTTTGATTGTACATTTGAGATTAATTAAAAACTTTTCTTTCCAATATCTGGTAAAATGCCGCCATGAACTTTTTTGACAATATCTACCAGGTTTTGAAGTCTTATTTGAATTCCATTGATGTCAATTCCTGTTTCAATTACAGCAAATTCATAAGGATTCAGAGATACGCTCTTAATTATCCATGAGTTTTTCAATGGCTCTGCATTAGTTATAATGCCAATTTGATAGTCTGGAATAGCAAAAACTGTTTTCCACTGTCCTGCATATTTCCCTTTCATTATTCCGGCAATGTTACTGAATTCGTTTTTTTCATTCATACGAATAATAAGTGGATGGAATAAATAGGGATTATCGGGAATCTCCCCTTTGAGAATTTTTAGTGCTATATCCTGATATTTTCCGAGAGATATATCTTTTGTTTCAGGTAAGTTCGAAACAGATGCTCGCCAGACAAGAGAAACAAAAAACATACGGAGCAAATGATAATCAAACTGTCCGTCTGTTAGTAAATAAAGTTGTGCATCTTTAGACATTCCCCATGGTATTTTAGGATTTTCTAAAACTTTCTTTTTTAAAATTTCTACCGCATATTTATCATATTTACCAAGAATACCATCGCATTTTGCGCACAAGATATTTGGATCTTTTATCCCATTTTGACATTTGGTAACATCAACTTTTCCATCAGATGAAATTCCCAGATAAGGTGATTGCTTTAATTTGTAAAAAGCTTTAGGGATAATATGTGCGGAGCAAAGTTCTTTTTCTTCGCCGCAATACTGGCAAATTCCTATCGCCATAACTTATTCTTCATCCTCAAATTCAAAATCTTCATCGGAAAAGTCTTCCCGGACCGGTAACGGATAACCGGCGGAGCCCCACTGGCATTTCTTAAGAATTGCCTGCGGGATTTTCTTTATGGTAATATTATCATAAGCCGTTTTATTACCGGTGAAAGCACCGCAACAGATCAGCAGGTTGCCATCCCCCAGGGCTTGAGACATCTCCGCCAATAGCTGTTCCTCAACATTCATCGTTGTTGTGAAAATAAAATTCTTTTCACTTGAGTAGCCTTGTTTCCAATAAGATTCCTTATCTGAAGCGTACTTGTATCCCATCAGCTTGCACATAGCTTCAGCCAACATTTCCGGATTATATTTGTCCGAAATAACCTGCCGCCCGTGCTTATCCGTTACAATCAGGGTAGAGCCGAGTTCATAGAACTTAAAACCACCACCACCTTGCCATTTAACAGATTTCGTAATACCACCGGCATCCTCACAATCAATAACTTTCTTCAATCGCGGCAAACAGTGGGAATAAATGTGATCTCCCATCTCGATCCCAATCCAACGCCGTCCCATTTTATGGGCGACAGCTGCTGTCGTACCAGAACCTAGAAAACTATCAAGGACTAAGTCACCGGGGTTCGTAGCCATATCTAAAATACGTTGAATAAGAACTTCATTTTTTTCTCCGCCGGGAAAATCCCATTTAAACGCAGATGCCTGAATATCAGTCCAATTGGTATCTAACATAATCGTATTACTGGCTTCAATTTTATATATCGGGCGTCCGGTTTTAGGATGTGGCTTTAGTATACCATTTTCTATGGCTTTCATAGCCCGTTCATAGCTCCATGCCCAATGTCTGCCAGCAGGAGGCCGATGGCCAAATAACTCGTAATCCATTCCTGTTCGCAATCCACTTGCATCCAATGCATGCCATCTTTCTTCTTGGATTTTTTCTTTCTCTGGTGGACGAATAAAACAATCATCAGACTTTGCATAAAAAAGAATAGCATCTTGAGCATAATTAAGAGCTTTTATCAATTCTCTTTCTCGTATATTTTTCTTTATTCTAGAAGTAACAATAGTATTGCGAAAATTATTACGTCCAAAAATCTCATCGCATAAAACCTTAAGATATGCTTCTTCAGTGTAGTCAATGTGAATAAAAATAGCTCCATCAGGGGATAGTAAATTTCTTAAAATCTCCAATCTAGCACTCATCATAGAAAGCCAAATACTATGTTCTAATCCATCATCATAGTATTTAAATGCAGAGCCTGTGTTAAATGGTGGATCTATGTAAATGCATTTAACTTTTCCTGAATATTCAGCTTCCAATGCTTTTAATGCCAATAAATTGTCTCCGTGGATAAGCATATTATCAAAGGTTGGAGCAATTTCCGGTTCTTGCTTAAAAAGCTGCCGGTTCATTTTTTCTTGGATTTTGGGATCAGCCGAGTATGATTTTTCCACATCCTCAATTAAAATCCGCGGTTCAACGTCAACGCGTTCATTCTTTCCCGGCCATACCAGCTCTAATCTCTGCAATTTATCTGACATTTATTTCCTCAACATTAGGACGGTCAATTTCTTCAAGTAGTTTGGTTTCATACTCTGTATAAGGAATATTAACTAACTTGATAAAATCATTTTTACTATTAATAGCCTTAATTTTTTCTATAAGCACTAAACATTTTTTTGCACAATTTTTTGCTTGTTCGTTTATATCTTCAAGATATTTCTGTATTTCAGGTTTTTCAGAAGGGTTTAGTTTTCCTGGCAAACTATTATGGTATCCCTCTAGTGTTGTTATTAAAATTTCACAATCGCGTTGAACATCCAAAAGTACAGAAAGAAATTTATTATCATAAGGTAGGAAAGAAATAAAATCTTTTGCCTTTATTTGTGTGCAAGTATCATGATAGGTTATTGTATAGTGATTATTACGTAAATTTTCAAAACGGCTCTCATAGTTTGTCTGTTCAGTAATTTCCTTAAAATCAAAGATACTTTTATGCAAAACGGCCAATAAATAATTAGCATTATCACTAATGCTTTGCTTCAGTTTTCTTTCTTCAGCTTTATCCATTCCATAATGTTTGGTCAAAAGCCATACTATAATAGGTATCCAAATAGCTCCTGTTGCAGGAATTATTATATCTTTCCACCAATCCCATGAACTATGCATCTTTTATAAAATTCCTCATATTTTACTTTTTATACACTATATCGGAGGAAATTTAAAAAGTCAAAAAACTAAAGAATTATTTACATAAATTCTATTTATGTAAGCGAGTGTAACTTTAATTTACTATGATTAATCCTAATTAACCATAACTACCTATTGACATTTTTATTATTTTAAACTATATTAATTCTAGAGGTTCGGCTGAGGGGTCGCTACTGGTGGCTCCAACTGCATTACCTCTTTTTTTATTAATATGGATTCTTACAGTATTTTATACTATGAACTTTTATTTCTTTTAATATTCCTTTTTCTATATGTTCTTTTGTATAAATATATTGTAAATTTTCAATCTTATCTTCAAAGATATCTTGTATATCTTTTCTTGCTTCAGCATTCATCCCTCTGGTTTTTCTAAAGGCCGTATTTATTATATATATGCACAAATCGGCAACTTGAATCAAATAATTAATATCCGATTCGATAAAGAAAGGTTCCGGAATAATCCAACTGGCCTGCGCTTTTCCTGAAGGTGTACGCAGAAAATAATTAGATAATTGCCGCTTAAACTTTTTATCGCAATTTTTTTCACATTGATCCATAATCATTAAGCCGTCCTCATGTCGTTCTTTGAGAAAGTCAGCAAATCTTTCCATAAGACAGACATGGTCTTTTCTTAAATAATCTTCATGATTAAAGTTTTTAGGCTTTTGCACGTCTTTAGAAATAACACAAGCAAAGATTTTCGCTTCATATTTAAATAATAGACTTATAATTGTCTGGGCCATTTTTAAGGATGCCTGCCCATAAGCCGTAAAATCATTTTTTGTCGGGGATCTTTTTTCTAATGCTGCAGTCAGGAAACGTCTTACTCCTATTTGCCGCATCTTATCATCCATTTCGTCCGCTTGTTTCGCCCATTCGAAGCGTTTTTTTTCTAAAAGTTTAGAGCCCTTTATTTCGGTTTTAAACTCAGATAACTTACAGCCAAAAATTTTTTCTTCAGATTTTTGTAAATCGCAAAGGAATTTAAAAACATTAATACTGGCAATGGAGACACCGCCTCGAACCTCATACGGCATATTTTTATGATCATGGCCGCTTTCATCCATAAATAATAAATAACTCAATTTTATCTCCCCATATTAAATATTAAGATTATTTAACTGCTATCATTCTCTCACAATACAAATACTGGTTAATTTTTCAAATGTCAGCGTAGCATCAAACAGCATATTATCAGGAACAAGCAAATATATCCAATTTTTCCCGCCATGTTTGCTTTCAAAATCGTTTGCTGTCTGACACCACTGTTTGGCAACTTTTGCCTTAGCCAAGACTGCCGTATCGCTCATTTTATCGCGAGCCTTAGTTTCAACAATATATTTGGCATCTGTAGTTTCAATAACAAAATCAGGACAATATCCTTTTAATTCTCGGGTATCAGGGGCAGTATAGCGCAGGGTGAAAATTGATTTTGCCCGGTCATCATTGAGTTTCAGCCATTTAAGAACATCCGGCGTATCTTCTAGGAGACAGGCCAGCTGCCGTTCCGTATCACTGTCGAATTTTTGTTTGGGAAACAGGCATTTTTCAAAGCCTTCAAACACCATTGATTTAATCTTGGTTTTATCTTGAGGCTTATTACGGAAAGAAACTACCGGAAACTGTTCGTTTTCAATAATTTTATAAGTTCTGAGCGAAGCGTAAGCACTGCCGACGGTGGTTGCAATCTCGCATTCTCCCGGGATTAAGTGCTGTTTCATCTGGACTAACAGTTCATCGGAGATGTATTGCCCGTTAAAGAACAAGATTTTTTCCAATTCTTCCTCATCCTCAGCATAGCTGCGAAGATACTCAATTACTTGTCCTATAAGGTGGTACAGTAACTCACTCTCAGTATCGTAGTTAACTTCCAGATTATTTAATAACGGTTCAAGAACATAATCTTCAAGGTTTTCATAAAGCTTTTGAAATTTGGCCACGCCTTTTTCTTCTCTTTTGCCGGAGACAAGGTCTTTTATCAGAATTTTTTGTGTAATTGCCTTTAATTCTGCAAATTTACTAACATCTGCATCAAAATGTCCGAAAGTAAATCCCGGTTCCTTGAATTTGAAACTGACAATTACTTTGGGAATATCTATGTTGAAATTAATAAATTGTTCCACCACGGCATCGACTGTTTTATCAATATCTACCTGTTCTGTGTCAAACTGCAGGGATGGTTCAGTTGTTTTTGCGGCAAGGGCAGCTTTGACTCCTTCTACCAGTTGAGCCTTATTCTCAGGCTTGGCTAATTCCTTGGACGAACTGACTTTTTTCCCAAAATCCTCAATAACATCCAGTGTTGCTGAAGCAATTTCGTTGACTTTGTTAGATTTGTAAACATCCAAGGCCGGTTGAATTGGAGCTGTTTCCAGCGTAGGTTTTTTATCTTCTATGGTGGATTCGCTCGTTTTTTTCTCTGCCGGAGAAACGATTTGTTCAGAAATAATCCGGGTAATCTGTTGTTCTAAAAGGGAAACATTGTCAACAGCCTTGACTTTCCCTGTCGCAGAATCTTCTTCCAATTGTATTTTCTGGAATTCAAACTGCTGGTCTTCCGCCGCTTTGACAATTGCCTGGAATTTGTCATGGGCAATGATATTCAGCCGGTCAATCGCATCAACACCGGTACATTCGCCAAATGGCAGACGCAATCCGCGCCCGATGGACTGTTCCACCAATATCTTGGAATCAGCCGCCTTAAGCGGAATAATCGTATAAAGGTTATTGACGTCCCAGCCTTCTTTCAGCATATCGACGTGAATGACAATTTCCGTTGGCTCGTCATATTTCTCAACTCGCAGCAATTTTTCAATCGTCTCGTCTTTTTCTGCTCCGCTTGCTTGAGAATCTACCTCAATCACTTTGCCTTTATAACGTCCGTTTTCAAAGTCATCACTGTCTATTAAGGCCTTAAGTTCCCGTGCATGTTCGATATTTCGGGCGATAATAAGCGCAAAAGGTTTGACCTTGCGAACATTGTGGTTGGCCGAATAGACTTCCAACTCAGCCTTAATCGTTTCATGGATTTGTAAGCCGTCTTTGATTTTAATTTCATTGATCGCTTCTTCAGTATAACGGTCGGTATCAAAATTGGAACGCCCGACAATGGCCGGTTTCTTCACATATCCGTCACGGATCGCCTCTGCTAATGAATATTCATAAACGATATTCTTAAACCTCTCCCCTCTAGTCCCGGTAGATTTCGGTGTTGCCGTCAACTCCAAGCCTAAAACAGGCTTTAACTCGTTGATAGCTTTCATTCCGGCACTTGCCCGGTACCGGTGTGCTTCGTCCATAACAATGACCAAGTCATCAAGACTGGCCAGATAATCAAAATATGACTGTCCGAGATATTCCGAAAAGGCACGCACCCTCGGTGTTCCTCGGCTGTCTTTGTCTGAATTGATTTTTGAAATATTGAAAATATTGATTTTAACCCGGTCTTGATTAGTTTTATCCAGCAAGTCGCCAACTTGCGAATAAGTCTCGCCGGTAATAACCTGCGGCCGGTTCATTGCAAATTCCTGAATACCCGGAAAAACATATTTGGGAGTATTCGGGGTAAAATCAGCAATAAGTTTATTATAAATCGTCAAGTTTGGAGCCAAGACAAAAAAATTCTTGATTCCTTTTTCCAAATGTAGATAAGCAATAAAGGCTCCCATCAGCCGGGTTTTACCGACACCGGTTGCCAGAGCAAAGCAGACAGAAGGAAATTTTCGTTCAAAATCCTCTATCTTAGGCGCAATTTCACGAATAGCATCAAGTTCTTCCTCAAGGTTTGTATCCGGCTTCAGAGTAATTTTTTGTACAATCTGCTCAAGTAAATCAAGGCTTTTCCTTTGCGGTGTCCGCAGAGAAAGAGCGTTGGCAATCATTTTATTGTTTTCGTTCATAGGCTTTCACATCAAATTCAGCTAAATTTAACCAATTTTAACGTGATTATTCTGTTTTTCAAGCAAATTTTACCATTTTCAGGCAATTACTCCCGTTGTGTAACCATCTCATCTACGATTTCTTTAATAAAGTCATATTCCCGCATCAGAAGAATGAGATGATATGCGCTGATTCCTGTGTTTTTCTGGAACCAATTTCGCGAGACATACATATTGATATCTAAATTATGTGCCACATATTTGTAAATTTGCCGCTTATGGTGATGTCGAAGCAGTTTGGTCAAAAGAGCAGAAAGTTCCTCATTGTTGTCGATAATAAATTTTTCTACACCAAAATAGCACCAGATCTGGTGCTTTTCTTCATTAGACATTGTTACTCCTCTTATTATTATAGAACGCAACAAACATTATAAGAGGACTGAGTAACCAATGAACAAAGACAAAATACCTGCAGCCATGTATATTCGGATGTCGACGGAGCATCAGAAATACTCTCCGGAAAATCAGGCTGCAGCCATCCGTGAATATGCAGAACGTAATAACTATGAAATTATAAAAACTTATACCGATGGCGGTAAAAGCGGCTTGAATATCGCCGGCCGTGCTGCTTTGCGGCAAATGCTGAAAGACGTTCAAAGCCATCAGGCTGAATATAAAGCCATTCTGGTTTTGGACGTTACCCGCTGGGGACGGTTCCAGGATGCCGATGAAAGTGCATATTACGAGTACATCTGCAAAAGAGACGGAACGCCGGTAAAATATTGTAATGAGCAGTTTGATAATGACGGCAGTCCTGTCGCGACTATTGTTAAAGGCGTTAAACGGACAATGGCAGCCGAATATAGCCGAGAGCTTTCTTGCAAAGTCTTTGCCGGAAAATGCCGCTTAATCAACCTTGGCTACCGTCAGGGAGGTTTCGCAGGCTTTGGATTGCGGCGTATGCTGGTAAACGAGCATGGCGAACATAAGGGGATTCTTGTCGCCGGAGAACACAAAAGCATTGCCACAGACCGGGTTATTTTAGTTCCCGGGCCGGAAGAAGAGCAAAAAATTGTTCGTTGGATGTATAAAATGTTTACAGAGGAGCTGAAAACCGAACAGGAAATCGCCGATATTCTCAACCAACAGGGAGTTCTCACCGACTTAAATCGTACTTGGACTAAGGCAACGGTCAATCAAGTCTTAACCAATGAGAAATATATCGGCAATAATGTTTCCAACCGTATTTCGTTTAAATTAAAGACTAAGCGCGTGGTCAATCCGGAAAGCGAATGGATTCGCAAGGAAGGAGCTTTTGAGGCAATTGTTGATCCGAGCGTCTTTTATATCGCCAAAGGCATCATTAACGCCCGAGCCAGACGTTTCTCCAATGATGAGCTTTTGCAGAAATTAAAGGATTTACAAGCCAAGAAAGGCTATCTGTCTGCCCTTATCATCAACGAAAGCCCCGATATGCCGTCAAGTTCCATCTATTCCAGCCGCTTTGGCAGCCTGGTCCGGGCTTATCAGCTTATCGGTTACGATCCAGAACGGGATTACAGTTTTATTGAAATTAACCGCTTTTTGCGCGGGCTACATAAAAATATTTTTGAGGAGACGATAGGTAAAATCCAGGAAATCGGCGGGGATGTTAAGATTGATGCCGAAAATGACCTTTTGAATGTCAACGACTATTTTTCGGCATCCATTGTCATTTGCCGGTGTAAGCAACTTCCCAATGACAGTCTCCGTTGGAAAGTTCGTTTTGATACTTCTCTTTTCCCGGATATAACCATTGCCGTGCGCATGTCCGCCGATAATAAAAACGTATTGGACTACTATCTGCTGCCGGCTCTGGATTTTAGGGATCCTAAGCATTGCTTTCCGAACAAAACAAAGGGGTGCTCGACTCTTACCGTTTCCCGGATTTAAGCCAACTGTTTGAAATGGCTCGTCGCAATTCTATCCGCTATTGGGAGGCTGCCTAATGAATCGCCGTCAAATTCTGGAAAATATCCCAATTGAAAAGATTAACATTCTCAATCCGCGGGAACGTAACCGTAAAATTGCCAACGAAATTAAGAAAAATATTGAAGATGTCGGCCTGAAACGTCCGATTACCGTCTCCCGGAGGTTAGATTTTACGGATGGCAAAGAGTACGATCTGGTCTGCGGTCAAGGGCGTTTAGAGGCTTATATTGCCAATAACCAGACGGAGATTCCGGCAATTATCATTGATGCCGATGAAGAAGAAACCCTGATTATGAGCCTTGTTGAGAACATTGCCCGGCGGAATTATTCCCCGACCGAACTGCTTCAGGGAATTAAACAGCTCAAGGATAAGGGATATTCCTCGGCCGAGATTGCCCGCAAAACAGGCTTTACAGCAGAATATATCAACCAAATCAGCAAGTTGTTGTTTCGAGGGGAAGAACGCTTGATTAACGCCGTCTATACGGATCGTATTCCGCTAAACGTAGCAATTGATATTTCGGATGCAGATGACAAGGATGTTCAGAATGTCTTGCGTGAAGCTTACGAAGCCGGACAGATTCGCGGTAATAAATTAGCTTTTGTAAAGGATTTGATAGAACGGCGAATTAAGAAAGGCAAAAGTATTTATAAGAAAAAGTGCAGTGCCAAGCAGTTGACAGCACAAGATGTTCAGGCTCTTTACGAGCAGGAAATCAAACGGACAAAGCTGATTATTGCCAAGAATGATCGGGTTGAAAATTCACTGATTTTTGTTACCCAGAGCATCAAGAGCCTGCTTGGCAACGAGAATTTTTATAACTTATTGAAAGCAGAAGAATTGGAAAAACTGCCGAAATATTTAGCTGAAAGGTTACAGATTCATGGATAAAAAATTAAATAAGGCCTTTGAACAGGCAATCATCCGTTTAAAACTTTCAGAAATAACCCCTTCAAAAGAGATAAATAAGGATGTATTTGCTTCCCGAAAATATGCCCAGATTGTTTCTTCCGTTCGAGAAATCGGCCTGATTGAAGCGCCGATCGTAACCTTTAGCGATGACGGTTATACGCTTCTGGATGGCCATCTGCGTTTGAATGCACTTAAGGACTTGGATATACAGGAAGTAGATTGCCTTGTTTCTACCGATAATGAAAATTTTACCTACAACAAACATGTCAATCGGCTCTCCAATGTCCAGGAACAGAAAATGATAGAAAAAGCCATCAATCGCGGTGTTTCCATTGAACGTCTGGCACGGGTTCTAAATATGAATCCTGAAAATATCCGTCATAAAAAAAATCTATTGAAAGGCATTTGCGAAGAGGTCGTAGAGATGCTGAAAGATAAAATTGTGAGTTCCAAGGTATTTTATTATTTGGCCAGAATGAAACCGGAGCGCCAAATTGAAGCGACTAAGATTATGGTCGAAAGCAAAACTTTTACTTCATCATTTGCTCGTTCCATCTGGCTTGCTACGTCAGATGAACAGCTTGCCGTTCCTCGGCGGCAGCAGAGGCCGGCTGTAACAGACTTCAGCCATTTTACCAAACTGGAGGAGGAAATTAACCGGCTACACGGCGAATATGAGGAAATTGAGGAAAATTACGGCCTGAATGTCTTAAATTTTACACTGGTCAAAGGATATGTCAAAACCTTGGTAATGAACCCGCGTGTAAACCGCTATCTCCGGATCAATAATCCTGATATTCTGGAACACCTGGAAAGCATTGTAGATATTGATAATCTTAATTCCGAGGAATGACTTTATTCAAAATGAGATAAAAAATCCATTTTATTAAAGTAATTTTGCTTGAATTTTTCAAGATTAAAATTCGTGTTAGGTGTTAGTACTCCGTTCGTAGCAATGGCATTTTGCTCATAAATCCAATTTTGCTCTATTGGATAGAAAAATCGATCCACATTATCTAAAATATAGTCTTTGTAAGCAGTGTTTGCGGAAGTGTAGAATGAATAGCCTTCAAACCCCGGAAGTTTAGGAGCCAAATTTCGATCAAAAGAATTAAACTTTTCATGATACTCAGATCCAAATACTCTCTTAGCATATGATTGTTCCCCATAAGAAATGGCAGATAAAATTGATTGGTTTTCAGGATAAGGAGCATTACGCAATGCATTAAATATTCTTATGTCAAATTCATGCAAACACACCAAAAACACAGCTAAATCCGGAGAGAAAATCTCATGTCCCGAGGCGATTTGCTTTATAAATATAGTCAATCGGTCAAAAACTTGTTCCATTTGCCGCAAAGAAAATTTGAACCAAATGCTGTAAGCAGCAAAGTAACGCTTTATGATGCTTTCTGACGTCTGAAGTACATTATATTTTTTTGCTTCAATTTCTCCGGCTCCATCGCCGTATCTACTATATGAAAATGAGCAGCGGAATACATTATAGATATCAATCAGAAATACTAACTCCCGTTTTTCTTCCTGTATTTTCTTTATAACAGTATCAATTCCGGATCTATCATACAAAAATTCAGCAAATGCTTTTTTATCCGGATGTGGCAATAAAAATGTATTATTTATAAATTTGCGCTTATACCCCTCAAAATTTTCAGTTCCAAATAAACATTTTACAGAACTCTCAAGATGATTTTCATCTATTGCAAGCACAAAAACAAATCCGGACACATCAAAAAAGTGTTTTAATACCTCTAAGGTTCTTACGGCATAATCCGGACTGCAACGATCCAATTCATCAATAATTATGATTATCGGTTTGTCCGAGCTTTTAGCCCATTTAGTTAATGCTTTTTTTAGTTCCTTGAGAGCTTTTTGATATTGCCTAAAATCATCATAGAGTGATTTTGAAGAAAAATGCTTCTTAAATTCTTCTATAATATCAACCTTCAATTTTTTCTGAGATATGCTTTTAATTGCGGTGCCGCATAAGAAAGCAAGCGAATTTTTAGAAAATTTTAAAGTGGAATCTATAATTTTTGTTGGCAGTTTTCTGCCATCCTTTTCATAAATTTCATTTAATTTTGCCAATATTGGCATAAGAGGATCTTCATAAAAATCCATCTCCCAGATATTCATTTTGGTTGTCTGTACGCCATCTTTTTCAAGGACGCTCTTTAATTTTTCGCAAAAAAAGGTTTTTCCGGTTCCAAAATCCGCTGAAATTGAATAAACTTTAGAAACACCGCCCTCAATATAGGTGTTTTGCTCAATTAAATGGGCAAAATCAATGACAGATGATTTTATGCCTAATTTATCGTCTTCAAAAATTTTATCATATTCAATAGCTAAATGGTCGTCACTCATAGATTTTTCTCTTAAATTTAATTACAATTCTTGTCCTAACAGCCAGCCAAACACATTCAGGCGTTTAATTCCGTTATTTTCTCCCGAGCCATAATCCATTGACAGCAGAAACTTAGGATAGTTATCGTCAATTGCTTCTAATGGTGCCAGCTCCCGCTGCAAAATTTGAGGTTCAAGAACATTTAAGGCTACTTGGTAATATTCAACCAGTCCGCCACTTTTTCTGGCGACAAAGTCAACCTCTATATTTTTACCGCTTTTAATGAGCTTACCTACAGATACCTCATAACCGCGCCGTATCAGTTCTAAGTAAACGATATTCTCCAGAATATGCCCTGCGTCCATATCTTTGATACCCAACAGAGCTGTTCTCAGACCAATATCGGCTACATAATACTTGGCATTGCTGTCCAAATATTGTTTTCCTTTAATATCGTACCGCTCGCACTTATATAGCAGGAAACTGTCCACCAAACCTTGAATATATGTATCAATGGTTGGAACCGATATTTTGCGCCCGCTGGCTTCCAGGCACTTCGCAATATTACGAACAGATGTCTCACATCCGATATTATCAAACAAATACTTAACCACTGCATCCAGCTTATTGGTATCTGCAATATTAAACCGTTTTACAACATCTTTTTGAATTGTATTTAAATATACGGTATCCAGCAAATAATCATTGATAAGTTGCTTATCATAGACTAAACGTAATGTTTGGGGAAAACCACTCTCTCTGATATAATGTGAATAAATTCCCATCGCAGTAGTTAATCCCAAAATATCTTTTTTAGTGAATGCAAAGTGTTGAGCAAAATCAGGATATGCTCCAAAATATTCCTTAAATGACAAAGGCTGCATTTTGATTTCAACATAACGCCCACCTAGTTGATTGGCCAAATCGCTGGAGAACATATAGGCATTCGACCCGGTCAAATACAAATCCACATTGTTCTGCAAACGCAGGGTATTCGCGGCTATTTGCCAATTCCTTAATAACTGTACTTCATCAATAAAGACATAATTCATCTTTTGAGGATTAAGATGTTTTATTATATAATCTAGAAGCTTATCATAACTGGTTAAAAAATTTTCCTGATCATATTCCAAACCAATTTTCTGAGTTTGCATCAGATCTTCAAGATTAATATTGATTATCTGGCTATCATCAGCAATCTTATGAACAACCAGATCAAATTGATAGAGAGAAAACAGCTTCGATTTGCCACAACGTCTAACACCTGTGACGATTTTAATCAAATCCGTCTGGCTCTGCCATTTCTTCAGTTGTTCTATATATTGAGGCCTGCCAACTATTTTTTCTGTTCCTTGTAACATGTTTATTCTCCCGATATTTTGTAAAATTATAATTTATAAAAGCACAAAAATCAAGATAAATATAAAATACATTTTACAAAATACAAAAATATTATTTTTTATTAAATATGTTTTAAGTTGTAATAAATATGAATATTCCTAAACATATCTGTATTAATACTGACTTGGTCATTTAGCATTATTTTCTCTTGTTGATATCTATTTATGTAAATTAATTAGAAGATTTTTAAATATTTTATTAGTATACTTAAATTAGAAGTAATGAATAAAGGTGACTAATGAGTGCAACAGCTTCTAAGATTATAACTTTTTTAAAAACTCATGCTAAAGATTTTACTGACAGTAAAAGATGTTTTATTATTGTTACGCATATTGTTTCTAATAGCATAGATTTTTTAGAGGTCTTGGCTTCTAAAGGAAGAATAGCTGGAGTCATTGCTAAACCTAATTCTGTTGATCGTGCTGCATTTTCTAAAATGAGAGCAAAAAGAATTCCCTTTATTAATGTAGCAAGGGATGATCTACGATTAGAAGACACGGTCAAACAGAAAATTATTCCCTTAGTTAAAGAGGATGAGAAATTAATAATTATTGATACCGGAGGTTATTTTGCTCCATCATTAGAGGTACTGAATTCATATTCTTGTATTACTGGAATTGTTGAAGATACAGAAAATGGCTTTCAAAAATATGAAAAAGCGCTACATACCCTTTCTAAAAATAATATTCCAATCGTTTCAATAGCCCGTAGCTATGCCAAAGATTTTGAAGATTATTTAGTTGGCCGTTTTATTGCTAAAGCAACGATTGATAAGATACACGAAAAATTTTTAATGAATCTTACTCCTCAAATCGGAATAATTGGGTTTGGCGAAGTCGGACGAGGAAGTGCTTTTTATCTGCGAGAAGATAAAAAACTAAAAGTTAGTATATATGATAAAAATATAGAAGTTAGAAAGCTTGCAAAAATAAGTAATTTTGTGGTCATATCAAAACGAAAATTACTTGAAACTTCAGATATATTAATTTGTGCTACAGGAAATAAGTCTATAACCGATAAAGATTTAAGGTATATTAAAAAGGGATGTATTATATCGTCATGCACATCCAAAGATGATGAGTTTGATCTCTCAACGGAGGTTTCGGAGCTTAATGATATCATTTTTTTAAATGGCGGAAATGCAATAAATTTTACATATCCGGAAAAATGTACTCAGATGTTATTTCCATATATTTATCTTACATTTTCGGCTTTAATTACATGTATTGTAAAATTGGATAGGAAAGAGATAAAGGCTTCGAATCAGATAAAAACTTTATCTCATCGTGAAGAAAAAAGTTTAATTTCTCGCTTTTTTAATGAAATACAAAGTAACAATGATAATGATTGTTTTGTAAACAAAATAAAATCTACTAATTTATGGAGGCGTTTAGAATGCAAGAACACGATATCATAAATATGACATATAAATTTGCAGAGGAATATCATGCCTCAGATAATTCTGGACATGATTTTGAACATATAAAACGCGTCTACGCAAACGTAAATAAGTTGCTTGAAAGTGAGAAAAATGCAAATAACTTTATTGCTAAGATGAGTGCTTTGTTACATGATGTGGATGATCACAAATTAAATACGGATGGTAAAAATACAGAAAGGTTTTTACGTAAGATCGGACTTGAAAATAAAATAATAGATCAAATACTCGAAACGATAGGTGCTATTAGTTTTTCCCAAAGCGGGTGCAATCCTAATTTTAAAACATTAGAAATGAAGTTGTTATCAGATGCCGATAAATTAGATGCCATGGGGGCTATCGGAATTTGCAGGGCTATTTGTTTTGGAAATTCGCGGCAGCAACCTTTGTTTAATAGTAAGGAATTTCCCTGTGCTGAAAATAATAAAAAACATGTTATAAATCATTTTTTTGAAAAACTTTTACAACTAAAAAAAGCCATGCAGACAGAAGTTGGCAAAAAAGAAGCAGACAACAGACATCAGTTTATGATCAGTTTTTTATATCAGTTTTTTGAAGAACAAAAACAAGATGATTGGAAAGAATATTTGAAAAATTATCTGGATAATTTCTGATTATAAAAGAAGTTATGTAAATGAGCCGTAGTAGCAGTGTCAATTTTCGATATTTGCTTTGCCATTTCTTGAGCATTCAGATTATCAGTGTTGAGAAATAATGTTTGAAAATTTGTTTTTGTGAGAAAAAAATCTTTATTTTTATTATTGAATTTTTCATCCAGATAGAATTCCGGCATATCAAAATCTCCTCGGTCATAACATCTTTGTCTACGAGTATCACCATTTACATCCAAATAGACAACCAAGTCAGGTTGTATAACCTGGCTCATGATTTCTTTATCCGCTAAAAATCTGCTGCAATCATCACCGTTCATCGCATATTCATAAGCAAATAATGTTAAAAAGGATCTATCCAGAACAATATTTGATGATTTATTAAGATATGTATCTTTTCTTCTCTTTTCTATTTTAAGTAATAACCCCAATGCATTCTCGCCAGCATTATGAAGATTATCTAGCTGCTGCTGTTCCGCCGGAGTGATAAAATCCATGTATTCGGGAACCATAAGATAAGAATATTTTGTCAATTCTTTTGCGAGAGACGTTTTTCCGCCACATATACCGCCTTCTAATGCAATAATCATATTTCACTCCAACATTTTTAATAATGTTAATACATGTTCTGCACTGTCGACACAAAAGCTTGTTCCCCCTAATTTTTTGAATATTTCACAGTTTCTTTTTGAATTGTCGAGCAAAACAGATTTTTTGATATCTGAATTACTATCGGATAGCGCTTTTGTGAATAAAGATTCTTCAATAGAGTCATCTTTTAATTTTCCATAGTCGGCAGAATTATAAATTTTATCAAAATGTTGTTTTAACTTTAATCTGGGTTCGGTAAAACGAGTAAAACTGTCCATATTATCTGTAATTAAAAAGACGTTGTTATTTTTTCTGCACTTATCTATAGCCATTAAGATTTCTGATTTTACAATCATTGTTTCGCAGTCATTCACAAATATCTCAAAAATATCTTCATAATTCAATCCGCGATTTTCGCTAATAAAATGACAAACTTGTTCAGAAGTTAAGTTTCCCCGCATCCAATCTTCAACAATATTTCCATTATCTCGAAACAAGAATGGCTCAAATTTTTGTTTGAATGCATCTGGAGCACTTCTCCAAAAATAATCAAAACATATAGTTCCGTCAAAATCGATAAAGATATTTTGCTTTTTCATATTGTTTTCCTAAAAATCTTATATATAATAAGCTTAACTATATAGTACAGGATTACAGATGCAAGATATTTTTTTATCTCCACACTATGATGATATTGCATTTTCTTTAAGCTCATTTTTTCATAAGAATGATATTATAATCAATATTTTTACGGAATCCAATTACATAGAAAATAAAAATATGAATTTATCAATGTCTGTGTCCGAATTAAGAGAAAAAGAAGAGCAAGATTTTATATCAAGAAATAGCCTGAAATATATTAAACTTGGGTTTCAGGACCGGAGTTTAATAGGTGCACCCTTTTCTTTTTTTCATACTATTAAGGAAAATGCAGAATTAGAAAGGGTTTTAATTGATAATTTAATGAATTTAAGAACTTTTGATAACCAACATGTTTATTGCCCATTAGGTATAGGCAAACATTATAACCACTTGGAAACATTTGACGTCATATATAAAAATTATTCCCACCTAGCTAAATTCTTTAAAATAATATTTTACGCAGATATTCCTTATATATATTATAAAAATAACTATCAAAATAGAATGAAATATCTGCATGAATTCTTTCAGCAATATGGCTTGACAGCTAAAATTATTAAATTGAATAAGGAAGAAGTTGTCCAAAAAGTTAATAATTTAAAATTATACAAGAGCCAATTTGCCTATTTAAACGATAATTTTATTCAAGAAAAAATTGGCGGTGTTCAAAAAGATTTTAAAGAGATAATCTTTTCTTAATAATTGTAATAAATTCACTCCCAATATTTCGAATAAACTTTTTACTGCCTTGCAACGCTTGTTCATGGAGCTTTGTATAAAAGTTTATGTTATTGCATTTGGTTATAGCTTCTTTCCAGATATTTACATCCAAATTATCCAATAAAATTCCGGATCCATTTAAGGCTTCAGCAATTCCCCCTCTGTTATGTGCAATAACAGGGATTCCTCTAATAGATGCTTCAACAATAACTCTGCCAAAGGCTTCTTCAACAATAGAAGGCACTATCAATAACTTAGTTTCATTCCAAATATTGTTCATATCCATTTGAAGCGGGTAATATGTAATATTGGAAGACATATGATTACAAAAATCCTCATTTTTATACCATCCTTCGACGGCTATAAACTGTTCATGAGGCATTCCCTTTGCTAATTTTAAAACAAAATCGGAACCTTTTTCTTTTACAGGATTTATAAATGTAATTTTCTTTCCAAAATTAACACATGTTTTCTCAGGATTAAAACAAGGGTAGAAAACAATATTAGGTATATCATACCATTTACTGGACAAATTTTTGATAAATTCAGACGTGCTGAATAAAATATCCGGTTTTCCTTCGGCTACAGCCATTCCTTCTTTATTGGCAGAGTGAAGCCAGCCAATAGTGAATGGAATATATCTTTTCGCAATTTGAGTTAATTCGTCAGAGTCTTCCATAGATAGAATGGCCGCTGTAATTTGTTTATTATACTCGTTTAATAAATTTTTCAGCTGTTTATTAAAATCATGCTGATGAAACAAGTAACATTCTATTCCTGAATATGTATAGGTAATTTTTTCATTTGAACAAGTGATATTTTTTATAGCTGGCATATCATTCAAAAGTTTCATGTATAGAGCCTGTCTTTCTTCAGCCGGAAAAGTTGGATTTTCTATACTACCAACAAATAGAACTCTGTGTTTCATCTTTGTTAAGTTTTGAGCCAGAAAATTGTGAGTAATTTCTGCTCCACCTAAAAACAGCGGAGGCGTAGGTCGTTTTGTGATAAAAATAAAAAACATTGCAACCTCATAAATTCTAATATAAACCTTATGGTATACAGAAGGAGTTAAAAGATGGTGAAAAATATTTATGTTGTTTGCCCCACCTATAGAAAGAGACATGAAAATTCTTTCAGAGAAATAGGAATTCTGTTTCTGATTGAAAGAGTTTTGCATCAAAATAACATTCGCCTTTGTATAGTTGATTCTAGTTCTAAACCCCTCAGTATTTTTGAGAACAAGCCGGCAATCAATAACAATATTATTTATTTACATGCACCAAGCAAGAAGGAGATGGTTGAAAAATATTCCAGTATTGTTCCCCAAGCGGTTGACTTTTGTATAACGAAAGAACACAAAAATTTTGCTTCTGAACTAGAACGAGTTTCTTCGTGGAGTAATTTTATTCCGTGGGATAAAGATTTTCCTAGCCATGGTACATTGAAAAGCCACTTTTTACAAAAACGCCCATCAATAGGGATGAAACGTAATATAGCAATCGCGGCTCTTGATGAAATATTTAATGACGGAGATGTGATATGTTATGCAGATGATGATGATTTTAGGACCGCTCAGTATTTCAATGATATGGCTTCTTTTTTGCGGGATAACGATTTTATTAGAATTTCAAAATGGCTGACATGCTGCTTTGATTCTGATCCTAATAATCCAATATGTGGTATTCATAATATTTCATTTAAACAAGATATAAATGGCTATTTTAGCTTACAAAAAAGAAAAAGCGATACTCTTTTTAATTCAAAAAATATTAATTTTTGCGGATTCTCTGTAGAGGAACATTATTCAAAAATTAAAAATTTAGCTTTTTCTCCAATTTCATATGACGGGGCGGTGCATGTCTTTTCCACACAGTTATGGCGAAAATCGGTAGAAGCATTTGGTGGAATTCCGCCAGTCAGTTTGGGGGAGGATACTTGTTTTTTTAAGAGTTGCCAAAATTATTTTGGAAAAAATTTTAAATACGATTTGATTAATAATAAAAAACTTAATTTTTTAAGAGGTTCTGGCAACAATGCGTCTCTTATCCAATGGACTGATAACATTTCGATTGACGCTATGCCCCAATGGGCATCACAAACAATTACAAATGTTTTTGCTCTTTTAAAATTTCCTGAAAAACTACACCAATTGGAATACAAAATATCATGTAGTATTTAAGTAACAATCAACTGCTTCAAATAAAATATTGTAAAAGGCACTATCCTCTACCTCTCTCTCATACTCTCGTTGAGGTATTTCATCACCGGAGAGAGCAGATATTCAATCACGCGGCGTTTGCCGGTTTTGATTTCCGCCGTCACGCTCATGCCGGGTTTGAGCTGGATAATCTGTCCATCGGCTTTGATTTTGTTATCCAAGAGTGTTAGTCGGGCGTTAAATACCAAACCGAGTTTTTCGTCCTGTATCGCATCACCCGAGATGTTACGGACTTTGCCTTTAATTGTACCATATTTGGTGAACGGGAAGCTGTCGATTTTGATTTCCACGTCCTGTTCCGGCCGCACAAAGCCGATGTCTTTGTTCAAAATCTGCACTTCGGCCTCGAGTTTATAATCTTCAGGCACCAGGTTCATAATCGGCTTGGCAGTTTCGACCACGCCGCCCTTGGTATGATAGACCAGCTGCTGGACATAGCCCGAAAGCGGCGCTTTAACGATGGTGCGTTTCAAAGCTTCCTGATATTTAATCAGTTCCTGCTGATAAGACGCCAGTTTCTCGCGGCTTTCGGTCAACTCCTGCATAATGTTCTTGTCAAACTCGGCCAGATATTGCCGCTGTTCTTTTTTGAGCGATTCAATATTCGCTTCGGTTTCCGCCATTTTCTTAGCCTGTACGTTGCGCTGTTCCTGCAAATTGGTCAATTCTTCTTCCTGCTCCAGAAAAGTCAGCCGCGCCAAAAGCTTCTTATCCACTAGGATTTTCTTTTTCTCAATCCGCTCCTGCACACTCGGCAGCAGTTTCTCAATGCGGGTCAAATCGGCCTGAATAGTCTCTTTTTCTTTCTCAGCCTTGGTAATCTGCCCGTTCAGAACTTCAATCTTGGCCGCTTTCTCGGTCATCTGGCTTTTAAGCAAATCCGTGTGCATTTTAATTAAATATTCGTCAATATCCGGATTATAACTGAAATTCTTCTCCGGATCATCCGATAACAGGGCTTTTAGCCTTGAAATCGCGATTTCCAAGGCTTCCATTTCGTTTTCCACCCGATTAATGTTCGCCAGAACCTCGGTCTGGTTAAATTTAATCAAATCCTGTCCTTCTTTGACATATTGCCCTTCCTGAACATAGATTTCTTCAATCTCGCTGTCGGTCAGGGTTTGAATGGTCTTGATGTTTGAGGCAGGCATCAGTTTTCCGGCCGAGGTAGCGATAATGTCGATTTTGCCTAAGATTGACCACAAAATCAGCACTGTAAACATCAGCATGATGACGTATGTCAATAACCTGGCCGCATGAGACGGCGGCATCTCGGTCACTTCCAAGACCGCCGGCAGGAACTCTTTTTCATGCTCGTTCATACCCTTAACTTTGCTGTCCTTAGTCGCTTTCTCTTGTAATAAAGCCAACTTGGCGATTGTCCAATAGCGGGAAAGCTCGTTTTTAATATCTTCCCACCAGTCACACAGATTCTCAAATTTTTCTCGCATATTCCACCTCTACTCAGCAGCAAGCTCATTTGGCACAATCGGCGCGGTCTGGCTGTTCCACAGATAAGCATAGCGCCCGCCGCGTTTCAAAAGCTCCTCATGGGTGCCGGTTTCGGTAATCTCGCCTTTTTCAATGGTGATAATCTGGTCGCATTCCCGCACGGTCGAGAGCCGGTGCGCAATCATAAACACCGTCCGCCCTTTACAGATTGATGCCATATTCTGCTGGATAATCCGTTCGGATTCATAATCAAGCGCCGAGGTCGCCTCGTCAAAAATCAAAATCCGCGGATTGTTGACCAAAGCGCGAGCAATCGCAATCCGCTGCCGCTGTCCGCCGGATAACGATGAGCCGCGTTCCTCAATAACCGTGTCATAGCCGTCCGGCAGTTCGGTAATAAAATCGTGCGCACCCGCCAGCTTAGCCGCGGCAATAATCCTGTCCATGGATATTGCCGGATTGGTCAGGGCGATATTTTCCCGCACACTCTTGTTAAATAAGTAGTTCTCCTGCAAAACGACGCCGATTTGCCGCCTTAACCATGCCGTATCGACGGTGGAAATGTCAATCCCGTCAATCAGCACTTTACCGGATTCCGGAATATACAGACGCTGAATCAGCTTGGTGACGGTCGATTTGCCCGAACCGCTCGGCCCGACAAAACCGATTTTCTGTCCGGCCTTGACTTTGAAACTCATCTTTTTGAGAATTTCCGGCCCGTTCGGTACATAGCGGAAAGTAATGTCCTTAAATTCCACATCGCCTTTAATCTTCGGCATCGAGCCTTTGGACAGGGTTTCGGTATTTTCGGCCGGATTATTAAGAATGTCAGACAGCTTTTCAATAGAGATTTTAGCCTGCTGGAAATTCTGCCACAACTGCGCCAAGCGCAAAATCGGCTGTGTTACGCGACCAGATAACATGTTAAAGGCAATCAGCTGTCCGACCGACAGCTCGCCTTTCATCACCAAACTTGCACCAATCCACAAGGTCAGCGCCATGGTGATTTTCTGCACCAGCTGCACGAGTTGTCCTGCAATATTGTTAATATGCGATGCTCTGAAAGAAGACCCGACATAAGCCGCCAACTGCTGTTCCCAGCGACGCTGCATCTGCGGTTCGACGGCTAAAGACTTAACCGTCTCCACGCCCGAAACCGCTTCCACCAGAAAACACTGGTTTTCCGCCCCGCGGCGAAACCGCTCGTCAATCCGCGAACGCAAAATCGGGGTAAAAAACAAGGACAACAAAACATAAAAAGGAATGGAGAGCAAAACCAACAGCGTCAAGGTCTTGGAATAAAAGAACATCACCGTAAAAAAGATAATGGTAAAAAAGAAGTCAATAATCAGGGTTAAGGTCGAACCGGTCAGAAAATTGCGGATATTCTCCAATTCGTGCACCCGCGCCACCGTGTCGCCGACCCGCCGCACGCCGAAATAAGACAGCGGCAGCCGAATGAGATGCTTAAACAAACTCGCCCCCAACTCCACATCCACGCGGGTGGTGGTATGCGAGAAGGTATAAGTCCGCAGCCCGCCGAGCAGAGTTTCAAAAATACCGATGCAGATTAGCGCCACCATCAACACGTCAAGGCTGGAGAGCCCGCGGTTAACCAGCACCTTGTCAATCACCACCTGAAACAACAACGGCGACACCAGCGCAAACAGTTGTAAAAAGAACGAAGCCAGAATAACCTCGCCGAACAGCCTGCGATATTTGACCACCGCGGGAATAAACCATGAAATGTCAAACTTGCGGTTTTTGCCGTTGATAAACTCACGGCAGGTCATCATTAAGAGCCTGCCGTTCCATCTGTTCATAAATTCTTCTTTGTTCAAAACCTCGGGGTGGTTGCCTTTGGCGGGGTCTTGAATCAAAACTTTGTCCTCGGCAACTTTGCCGATAATAAAATAAGTATTGTCTTTGCTCTGGGCGATTGCCGGCAGCGCCGTCTTGTCCAACCGCTCCCACTTGGTCTCAACAAACCGTGCTTTGAAAGAAAATTCCTTGGCCAGCTGCAACAATTCATATTCCTCAAAATGCGAATTCTGCCGATCATATTTATGCCTGATTTGGTCAATAGAAATCGGCTTTTCAAAGAAATTCGCCATAATCGCAAAACAGGCCAGTCCGGTATCAAGAGTTTGGGGATTTGAATTTTCTTCTGTCATAAATTTGCTCACTATCCCGTGGGTTGTAATAATTTTATAGCAAATCTTAATACGAAAGAAAATAAAAAGCAAAGAAAATTTTTAACTAATATTAACAGAAAATTAAAAATAAAGAAGAATATCAAATTTATCCACAAGAATTAACGCGGCAAAATTCCTCATTTTTTTAAGATTTTATTTAGAACAATCTAAGAACAGTAGTAAAATTTAATTTTTTCACTTGCTTTTTAAACTTAACGGTAGAAGATAAAAGCATAAAACTCTCTACCGGAGTAAAAGATATGGATAATTATACAGAACCGCCTATCCAGGCTATATATCTTGACCAGCATCCATCTTTCAAATTCTTAGATGTTTCTTTTCATGTGCTCTGCTTAAAATTCCCTTTCTCTCGATTCTTTTTTCTGATTTTCACGTTTTGTTATCTGCTTTTAAGCTATGCTTCCCAAAGTGCTAATTTAATTTTCACCGTTGGAGGTGCTTATGAACAAGATTAAACAGACTATAGAAAAGTCAACTAATTCATTGGATAAAAAGGTTAAACAGAAAATAACAACTTCCATATATGGAACAAGAATTTATCTATTTTTTCTTACCATAATAAATTTTATTTGGTTATATTGTATGGATGTGAAAATTAATCTTTTTTCTATTATCTCAGCATGTATTATATTATTATTTCTCTTTTTTTTATATAGAAAAAATGGAAAAGAATATATGTTGGAAATAGTTCACAGTAATTTGTTTTTTTCTCTATTTTTTTTAGTTTTTCCCTTTTCCTTTTTAACTTTAATTGCCGCGGCAGCAAAAGATTTTTTTCTTCGCGATTTTATTATATGGTGCAGTTTTGCATCAGTTTCTGTATTTGTTTTCTCTGCATTAGGTGGGCTTATCATCTCATTTTTTCCAAACAAAGAAGTAAATATCCAAATTCCAATAGCTTTGGGGACAAGAATCAAAACAATTTTAATTATGTTCTTAATTTTATTGGTATTTAATTCCTTATTTTTACGCTATTTTTTACGATGAGAGGATATTATAATGACAACATATGAACTTAGAATACATGCTCGCGATGTAACTATAGCGGAAAGTGGAAATGTTGATATTGGGAACCATACAGGTTATGATTTGATTACTATCCATGAGGATAATTTCAAAACAATTCAATATTTAGCCTATGAAAGGTAGCTGAATATGTTAGTTTTATATATCTTGATAGTTGGGGTATTTTTATTATTAAATTTTCCAAATTTATTTAATGCGTTTTTATATTTTCCAATATTTTTAGGTTATTGGTTAATTGTGGCTTATCCTATATTTAATATGTATAAAAAAATGGGAAAAAAATATATTCTTGAATTAATTCCTTGGAGTTTGTTTTTTTCACTTTTCTTTTTAATCTTGCCTAGCTTACTACCGGCAATCTTAAGTCTGGGAAAAAAGCCTAATATGTGGGAAGATGTTACAATGTACTTATTGGGAAGTTCAATTTCTATTTTCGTTTCATCCGCAATTATGGGAATAATAATATCGCTAAAGAAAGAAAAAATAGCGAAAAATACAATTTTTTCAATAAAATCAGCCCTAATATTTGTCATGAAATCATTTTTTATGACAATTGTATATAGCATGATCTTACAGATTTTTTTATAAATTTTAATTTGAAGGAGAATAACAATGGCAAAATACTATGAACTCAGAGTACATTCTAGAGATGTTAGAGCTGATTTATCTCCCCTTCCTGGTGATACTGATATCGGCAACCATACAGGTTATGATTTGATTACTACCCATGAAGATGGTTCCCAAACAATTCAATATATTGATCTTTATACGAATTCTTCTTTAGATATAGAATTTTATATTAGTGCTCCAGTACCTGTCCAAGAATATACAATAACGGATGAAAATGGAAATAGCAGAACAATATTATGGGGAACACAAACGGCACATGATGGCGCTATGCAGGCTACTACTATTGAATATCTTACAGAATATAAAGTTTATACATCAACTATAATAAATGAAACAAATTCAGCGGAAGCTCTGAAAGCTTTTAATAAGATTAAACTTGAAGCTACTATTTTAGATCAATTGAAAGATGAGTTGCTATATAATCCTAAATCTCGAAATTGCAATACAAGTACAAATTATTTTGCTCAGCAATATTTAAATGGCCAGGATGTTTTTGCCGGATTACCTTACGGAATATATATGGGATATTCCGACCCATTTTATGACCCCAATTCTACCTCTACTACAGATGTAACAATCAAACAAGTTCGTGATTCTTTAGACAAGTTTTATAACATTACAGAAGATAAATTTAATTTATCAGAAACAACAGCGAATGTTGTTCAACAAGATGGTGGATGGTATATAAAAATTTCAGATGGGACACAAAATTTTGTTATTGACTACGGTGCAAATAGTTCAATTACAACAGATAACAATGATAGCTACATTATTTCTGGCAAAGGAAATGACAATATTTCTGCTGGTTCTGGAAATGATATTGTTGATGCCGGATCGACAGAGTTAGAAACCGGAGATGTTAAAACTGCAGATCTTGGCGCCGGCAATGATCTTTATGTGGGAGGTCAGGCTAACGATAATGTACAATCGGCATCTGGAAACAATACAGTTATTTTAGGCGCCGGATCAGATACCTACACCGGAGGTTCTGAAGTTGATATTGTTGATGGCGGATCTGGTAATCTCATAAAAATTAGACAAGATCTAAATAATTTAGGCTTCATCGGCTCTGGAGATATTACGCTTCCGATGCAAAAAGATGGAACCTATGATACCAATACGATTCATTTAGGAGCAGGTAATGACGTCTATACCGGTGGTGTTGGCATTGATATTGTTTATTCCGGTCAAGGCAATGATACAATCAATACCGGCGGTAACGATGATATCGTTTATACCGATGACAGTACAGATTCAAAGGATATAAATAGGGTCTTTCTTGGTTCCGGGAATGACGAATTTCATGGTGGAGATGGTATTGATATTGTTGATGGCGGTAGCGAGAATCCGGATATTGAAGGTATCTATGATCCCGCAAATATGGTAGACGATGAGGATAATGAAAATACGGTTCATTTAGGCGGCGGTGACGACAGATACACCGGCGGCATAGGGAAAGATATTGTCTATGCCGGTACGGGCAATGATGACATCTCTACCGGAGAAGGTAATGATCATGTTTATACAAATGATACCAATAACGAAAACGAAAATAAGACCATACATCTCGGTGGCGGTGATGACAAATTTACCGGAGGTGTTGCAAATGACCATGTTACATCAGGTTCCAGCAGTGATACGAACAATAACCATAAAAATATAGATTTAGGAAACGGTAATAACAGTTATGTTGGCGGAGATGCTCAAGATAATGTTACAGCCGGCAGCGGAGATGATAATATTTCTACGGGTGGAGGAAATGATATAATAGACACCGGTGATGGCAATAATACTGCCAATGGCGGAGCTGGCGATGACCGTATGACTGGCGGATCCGGTAATGATACTTTAGACGGAGGAACGGGCAAGGACGTTTTTAACGGTAAAGGCGGCAACAATACGATAAATCCGGGCAATGATAACGATGATGATACAATTATTGCCGGTAAAGGCCCCGGAAAAGATACTATCTCCAATTTCAAAGATAACGACACAGTTATAATTCCGGAAGGCATCGTGGATAACAGAAGTGAAAATGGAGATCTTATTTTTACTACCCCGAGCGGACGAGAGGTTATCTTAAAAGGGCGTGGTGAGCCGGAAGATCCGGAAGATGAAGATCCGCAGCCAACTTTACCGCCGAATGTTTTTGACGGCGAAGGTACGTTATATAAGCCGGATGAAGAAGGAAAATATCGTCCGGTAGATAACGGTTTACCTCCATTTACACCGGATGAACCCAATAAGGATAAAGGGAATGCCAACGATGGCAAAAAACATGCAGAAAGTCAGAGTTCGCCATTGGTTGTGGATTTAGACGGTGATGGGATAGAAACTTTAGGAAGCGGTGTTGGAATTTATTTCGACCATGATAATAACGGCTTTTCTGAAGATACCGGTTGGGTCGGAAAAGATGACGGTTTGCTTGTTCGAGACATTAATGGCAATGGCCAGATTGATAATGGTACAGAACTTTTTGGCAACAACACCCTTCTTTCGAATGGCGAAAAGGCAAAGAATGGCTTTGAAGCCTTAAAAGAACTGGATAGCAATAACGATAATGTTTTTGACCCAAACGATGCTGCTTGGAACGAGGTGAAAGTTTGGAAAGATGGCAATTCCAATGGAATTGTTGATGATGGTGAGCTGCTGACTATGGAACAGGCAGGAATTACCGGTGTAGACCTCAATTATGTAGATCATAATTACCGGGATGACCATAGCGATGAACATGGGAATACCTGTAAACAGGAAAGTACATTTAGCAAAGCAGATGGCTCGACAGGACAAGTTTCAGATATTTGGTTTGACCGAAATACCGCGGACAGCAAATATGAAGCAATAGATGTTCCCGAGGATATTAAAACTCTGCCAAATCTTCAGGGGTTTGGAAATGTCGTCTCTTTGTGGGAGGCCATGGCATCAGATGAAACAGGAGAATTAAAACAGTTAGTGGAGCAATATCTGAACACGACCAATATTACAGAGCGCCGGAATTTAATGACAGATATTATTTATCATTGGACCGGTGTTGAAGATATTGATCCGGAAAGCAGAGCTGCATATGGTGAGAATTATATTCAAGATGCCAGAATTATTGAGGCTTTGGAAGAATTTTGGGGCAGCGATTATGTAAACCAGAACTGGCTTGGAAATGAAGAGAGTAATCCTCGTCAACAGGCCTCTCTCATTTTAATCAAAACCTTTGAAGACCTGCGCGATTCCATGATGGGAAAATTGGATATGCAGACGCATTATAAGGAATTGTTTGAGGGAATTTCTGTACATTATGATAATGAGATCGAAGATATTTCTGCTGATGTCTCTGGTTTTGTAGAACAATTAAAAACTATGTATGACGAAAATCCGGCAGATATTTTAGGCATAATGGAAAATTTGGCAAAATTAATTCAGGAACAGTCTGTTGTTGCCCCTTATATCATTGATGCCATTCGGGCAACCGGAGAAAATCTTGACCATAATATTTCAACCTATTTAAAGAACTTTGGCGATGTGAATGCTTATATTACAAACGGCAATGATACCATTAACGGAACATCCGGAAATGATTACATTGACGGTTTAAGCGGTAACGATGTCATTTATGGTAATGATGGCGATGATACGCTTGTTGGCAATGCCGGCAATGATCGCTTAATTGGCGGCAATGGAAATGATACTTATATTTTCAACGCCGGTTGGGGTAATGATACTATTGACAATTCAAGTAATGACGATCCTTCCTCTTGTGAAGATACAATTCAATTTGGCTCGGATATTGCTGTTGATGATATTGTCATCAAACGTCAGGAAAACGATCTGATCTTGAGTACCAAAGATGGCTCAAATACGCTCCGGGTATTTAGTTATTTTGTCGAAGCGGGAGCAACAAATAATACAATAAAATATATCAAATTTGCTGATGGCACAACATGGACATATGAAGATGTACGCCTCGCCTGGAATCAAAATCCGGTTTCTGTTGATGGTGGTGTAACCTTAGAAGGGAATGATGACGCTAATAGCCTTTCCAGCGGCTCGGGGAATGATATTCTGATCGGCAATGGCGGAAATGACAATATATCGGCAGGATCTGGTAATGACACCATCCTTGCCGGTACCGGTGATGATTATATTGATGGTGGAAGCGGAAACGATTCTTATTATTACAACTACGGTGATGGTATGGATACCATCTCTGATAATGGTAATTTTGATGTCATTGTCTTCAATCGGGGCATCGATCCTGAGAAGTTAGTCTATCGCAATGAGGGAAACGACTTAAGAATTATGATTGATGGCAGTGAAACGCAGGGAGTGTTAATTAAAAACTTCTTCTCATCTATAGATTATAAAATTGAAGAATTGCATTTTGCTGATAATATTGTTATTCGCTTATCGGAAATTGGTTTGGTATTGACGCAGAAAAATATAGGAGAAACTGTTACCGGTACAGAATTTGGAGATACGATTTATGCCAATGATGGTTTTGATACGGTAAATGCCGGAAAAGGTGATGATATCATCATCGGTGGCAAAGGTAATGATCAGTTGAATGGAGGCGAAGGTAACGACACCTATATATATAATATCGGAGATGGGCTGGATACAATCAGCGATTATCAAAACAGTTCGACAGAAGGCAGAAATGATAAAATAAAATTCGGAGAAGGTATTAAATTTAGTGATTTAACATTCCGCAAAAATGGCAATGATTTAATCATAACCTTATTCAATGATATTACTCAAGGAATCGTGATAAAAAGTCAGTTCAGTTCTGACTATGACAGTATTGAATACCTTGAGTTTGCGGACGGGAGCCAGTTCAGCTTAAAAGAAAATGGTTTCACTTTTCAACAGACAGATGGTCATGACGATGTTACCGGTACTAAATATGATGATACCATTTACGGTGGCGCAGGAAATGATACACTCAAGGGCGAAAATGGCAATGATATCCTCATTGGAGGTAAAGGCAATGATGTCTTAAACGGTGGCTATGGTAATGATACTTATATTTGGAATCTGGGAGATGGGTTGGATACAATTGAGGATTATCAAGGTAGTTCAACAGATGGACGTATGGATAGTGTTTCGTTTGGTCAAGGCATCTCTTTTGAAGATTTAACCTTTGAATGTTCTGGATCTGACTTAATTATTTATGTAAAGGGAGACAGAACCCAAGGGGTTATACTAAGAAATCAGTTCAATTCTGATTATTATCGCATTGAATATCTTGAGTTAGCCGATGGTACTGTTAAAAATTTGACTGAGATGGGCTTTACATTCCAGCAGACAGACCGTCATGATAATGTTACCGGTACCCAATATGATGATATTATCTATGGAAATGGGGGAAATGATACGCTCAATGCCGGAAATGGCAACGATATCCTTGTCGGCGGCAAAGGGGATGATTCCTTAGATGGAGGTTATGGTAATGATACTTACGTTTGGAATCTGGGAGATGGTTTCGATACCATTAGTGACTACCAAAGCAGTTCGACAGAAGGCCTTGAAGATAAAATTAAATTTGGCGAAGGCATTACTTTTGAAGACTTATCTTTTGAAAATTCAGGGAATAATTTAATTATTTATGTCAACGGAGATAAAACACAAGGCCTTCAATTGAATAATTATTTCTATGGCAGTAACTACACCATAGAAATCTTAGAGTTTGCAGATGGTTCAACGGTAAACCTCACGCAAATCGGTCTCACATTCCAACAACAGGATAACTCTGAAACAATTACCGGAACAGCTTATGACGATGTTATTTATGCCAATGGTGGCAACGACACGGTCAATGCTGGCAGTGGCAATGATGCCATTTACGGCGGAATTGGAAATGATACGCTTAATGGTCAAGGAGGAAATGATACCTTCGTTGGCGGAAAAGGGAATGATTCCTTAGATGGTGGCTCCGGTGATGATACCTATATTTATAACCTTGGGGATGGCTATGACATCATCTCCGATTCTTCCGGAAATGATAAAATAAAGTTTGGTGAAGGCATTTCCTTTGCGGATCTGAAATTTGCCAACGGCGATAACAATTCGCTGCTGATTTTCCTTAGTGAGGACAAAACCGAAGCAATTCAGATTAACAATTTCATATCCAACGGTAATTACAGGATCGAACAGTTGGAATTTGCCGATGGAACAACGAAGAATCTATCTGAAATGGGCCTGACTTTTGATCAGTACGATTGCGCAGAGACCATTACCGGAACGGATTATGATGATGTCATTTATGGCAATGGCGGCAATGACACATTGTATGGTGGAAACGGCAATGACATCCTTTCGGGCGGAACTGGGCATGACCGTCTGGAAGGAGGCTCTGGCGACGATACCTATGTTTGGAACCTTAATGACGGTATTGATACCATATCCGACTATCAGGGAACCAATAAAATTAAATTTGGTGCCAATATTGCACAGGCAAATCTGTCTTTTGCTCAGGTCGGCAATAACCTGCGGATCATCGTCAATAATGATCCGTCGCAAGGTTTAATCATTGAAAGTTATTACAGCGATACCCGGCGTCAAATTGAGACGATTGAGTTTGCTGATGGTTCAGAAGTTTCCGTTGCCGATCTTATTGGAAACTTGGTTTCCCTGCCTGATCAGGTAATTGAAGGCACTGCCGACGATGATATATTAACCGGAGGCAATGGTAACGACACAATCAATGCCGGAGACGGTTACAATGATATTACCGGCGGCAAGGGTAATGATACCTTAAACGGCGGTTATGATAAGGATACTTATTATTATAACCTTGGCGATGGCTATGATACCATTTCCGATCCTTATGGGCGCGATAAAATTATCTTTGGCGAAGGCATTTCCCCGTCAGATTTAATTTTCCAAAGAAATGGAGATGATTTGTTCATTTCTTTTAGCGATAATGACAATGATGGTATCCGAATTTTACAGCATTTTTATAATGATGACCAAAAAATTGAGCAGCTTGAGTTTGCCGATGGTTCAACCATAAACTTGTCCAAAGGCGGTCTCGTTTTGCAAGGAACCGATAAAGACAATACAATAGATGGAACGTCATACAACGATACTATTTATGGTGGTCTGGGCAGAGATGTCATTGATGGGGGTAAAGGAGTAGATATCATCAATGGTGGTAAAGGAGACGACACTATAGATGGTGGTGCTGGTGAAGACACTATTATATGGAATTTAGGAGATGATCTGGATACTGTCACTTTCTCGGATGTTGACCATCTCAAGTTCGGAGAAGGTATTACTTTTGAGGACTTAACCTTCTACGCAGAAGGAAACAATTTGAGAATAGTTGTCAAAGGAGATATGACTCAAGGTGTCATCTGCCGCGATTATTTTTATAGCAATAATAATAAACCGGAAAATATCATTTTTGCCGATGGTTCTGTATACTCTCTCCAGCAGTCAGGACTGATTATCCACCATGGAGATCGGTTAGAAAGCATCTCGGGAACGGATTATGCCGACACCATCTACGGAGGTAAAGGCAATAACACTATTTCTGGCGGAGACGGCAATGACATTATCTATGGTGAAGATGGTGACGATACCATTTCCGGCGGTAGAGGAACAGATACTATTGTTGGCGGTAAAGGAAATGACACTATAGATGGAGGAACAGATGCTGATACCTTTATCTGGAATTTAGGTGATGACCTTGATACCATTACTGCTTCCAATATAGATAAGCTTCAATTTGGAGAAGGCATAACTAAAGACAGTTTAACTTTCCGCGGTGAAGGAAATAACCTTCACATCATCATCAACAATGATGAAACACAAGGCATTATTCTGGTTAACTTCTTCTATAACAGTGATGCTAAATTAAACCATGTCAGCTTTGCTGATGGCAGCTCGCTTAATTTGGCAACTATAGGGTTGACATTAGATCAGCAGTTTTCTAAAGGAGACACCATAAATGGAACAGATTATGATGATATCATAAATGCACATAATACATATTCCGTAACCATCAACGCAGGCGACGGAAGCGATACCATCAATGCGGGAGATGGCAATGATACGGTTAACGCCGGAAACGGAAATAATATCATCCGCGGCGGCAAAGGTAACGATAGCTTAAATGCCGGCAGTGGTAATGATACATATTTTTATAATCTCGGAGATGGTTTCGACACAATCAGTGATTCTGCAGGAAACGATAAAATTATCTTCGGAAACGGAATTTTACCGGAGGATTTAACCTTTACGCAAAATGGATATTCTTTGATAATAACAGTAAAGGAAGACACATCTCAAGGAATTGAAATCCTCAATTATTACAACGGAAATCCGCTGGAAGAGCTTCATTTTGCAGATGGATCGGTTAAGCTTCTGCCTCAAATGGATATTACTCTGCAGCAGGGAAATGGCGACGAAACTGTCAATGGAACTGACAGCAACGAAACCATTTATGGTAATGATGGAAATGATACCATTAACGGAAACTACGGTGATGATGTCCTTATCGGAGGTGCCGGAAACGATACATTAGACGGTGGCGGAGATAATGATACCTATATCTACAATCTTGGTGACGGTTTGGATACAATTTATGATAATGCCGGTAGCAATAAGATTGTTTTTGGCGAGGGTATTGCTCAGAATAACCTTAGTTTCACCCAAATTGACAATAATTTGTTGATTTACTTGAATGGAGATAAAAATCAGGGAATTATTATCAAAAGCTTCTTCAGTAGTGATTCCTATAAGATAGGAGAAATCCATTTTGCTGACAATTCAGTATTCTATCTCTCCGAAACGGGATTGACGTTAGACCAATCTAACCGAAACGACGACATGACCATAAACGGAACTGATTACGATGATACGATTATCGGTGGTTCCGGTAACGATACCATCAATGCCGGAGACGATGACGATATTATCACTGGCGGCAAAGGTAATGATACCTTAAACGGTGGTTATGGTCGGGATACCTATATCTATAATTTAGGTGATGGCGTCGATACGATTAGCGAGACCAGAGGTAACGACAAAATTAAATTCGGTTCCGGAATTGTTTTGGATGATCTTAAATTTACCCAAGAAGGCAATGATTTAAGAATCATTATCAAAAATGACGTAAGTCAAAGCATTTTGATAGATGATTTTTACAGAGGGACAAATTATCAGGTTGAAACGCTCCAATTTGCTGATGGTTCAACGTTTAACCTGTCAACACAGGGAATAACACTGCAACAAACCGATGCTGACGACACAGTCAACGGAACGTCCTATAATGATGTCATTTACGGAAACGGCGGTCATGATACCATCAACGCCGGAG
>ERZ1106941.175-NODE-175-length-100478-cov-9.592374_pt1 | contig 100478 bp, 95 predicted proteins | sample MGYA00403670_ERZ1106941 | MGnify/ENA primary metagenome ERZ1106941 (study PRJEB35170, sample SAMEA104062400) | human gut metagenome | biome: human gut; feature: human-associated habitat; material: faeces | place: Denmark | collected 2012-06-04 ...
TACAGTTCTATTTTTCCGGTCACTTTTGCCCAGTCAGGGTCATACACTCTGCCATTGACTTCAGCCCAGCCGTGTCCACCGGATGATACCGCATACGCTTTATATCCTACTGCATTTGCAAGATACGCAAACGCTGCGCCAAATCCGAAGCAGTCTGCCTTTTTTCTGTAAAGCATGATCTCCCCATAATGAATATCCCAGTCAGAACCACTGTAAAATTTTGTATCTGCACCGTATCCATATGATACAGCTCGCCTGAAAGCAGCCTTAAGCTTCTGTGCTTTTGTCATTTTGTTATTTGTACATCTGTCCACTTCTGAACTGGCGAGAACCATCAGTTTCAGTTTACGAAGCTGCTGTTTATTATATGAGGCTGTACCGTTCTTTTTCAGACGGATGCCGTTTACCTTCGTAGATTTCTTCATGTATCCGCCGGCACCACCTGCCTGTCTGAAGAAATAGTATTTTTTCTTTACACAGCGCCAACCGGTTCTCTGAACTCCGTTTGATGCAAAATAGTATTTTTTTCCATTGACTGTCACAAGCCCTTTCGCTTTCTTTCCCTGTGCATTGTAATAATAGACATTTCCGTTGGAAGCCTTTACAAATTTGTTTTTCGCGCCTGCGGCCTGCGCAGAAACCGAAAACAAAATGCAGCAAAACAATGCCAGTAAAATCATCAAACCATATTTTTTCTTTTTCATTCAAATCCCTCCCTTTTTTGATCTTCTTATATCAATATTTAAACTGTACGATCTTCTGTACCTGATAAGCTGTCGTAAAGCCACTGGTACCAAAGCATCCGCCCCATCCTGCAAAAGCGCCCTCGGCATCATAATGTTTTCCGTTGATCATAACCCAGCCATGTCTTGTATAACCATCTGCCGCATGGTCTCTGCTTCCCGGAACCCTGCCGCAGATCACATATGGATTATAACCAAGTTCCTTTGCAAGTGCAGCAAATGTACAGGCAAAACCATAGCAGTTTCCTCTGCTCTGATCGAACATTTTCTGTGCACAGCCAATCCACCATTTATCTGCATTAAGATCCGGGTCTGCCCATACATAATAATAGAAATGATTGCCGTATGCCAGATAATTATAGCAGGCTCTCAGTTTCTGTCCTTTTGACATCTTTGAATTTGTTACTCTGTTAATAATATTACGGGCAGTTGCTTTTAACTGTGCGACCTCATTAGCCTTCGTCTGTCCATTACTGTTAAAGCTCAGCCCGGCATAGGTTGTATCATGTTTCAGAATCCCATATTTATCTGCATAATATGTATATCTCCCCACTTTGAACCATCCGATACGAAGTGCCCCGTTTTTGTAGAGATAATATTTCTCATTGCGGTAAGTTACAAATCCGGCGGATTTTCTTGTGTAAAGACTTCCGTCTTTGCGAAACAGATAACGGACACCCTTTACCAATCTTCTTCCCCTCAGTGCGTATCCATCTTTGCCGAAATAGTATTTTTTGCCTTTAACGGTTTTCCACTGATTCTTGATTTTTTTGCCATTTTTGTAATAACAGTATTTCTTTGATGCTTCCTTATAAAAACCATTCTTCTTTTTCTTAGTTTTTTTCTTTGCTGTAGATTTTTTCGTAGTTTTTTGGGCTGCTGCATAAACATCGCAGCTAGTCACTGGCTCGTACATCTGCACTGCAAACATCGCTGCCAATATCAGCAAAAATATACGAATCTTTTTCATCTGTGCGCCTCCTGCTGTCATTCCTTATATATTTTTGCTTATTATTTCACGATACCAATAAGCTGATTGATATCTTCAACCTTCTGCTGTGCCATAAACTTCTCAATTCCTTCTGCAATTTCAACAGTTGCATAAGGATTAAAGAAATTCGCAGTGCCTACAGAAACAGCCGTCGCACCTGCCATAATAAACTCAAGTGCATCTTCTGCAGTTGCAATGCCGCCCATTCCGATGATTGGAAGCTTCACTGCCTGTGCTACCTGGTAAACCATGCGGACAGCAACCGGCTTTACTGCCGGACCGGACATGCCGCCTGTCTTGTTTGCAAGTGCAAATGTCCTTCTGTAAATATCAATTTTCATACCTGTCAGCGTATTGATCAGCGATAAAATATCTGCGCCGCCTGCCTCTGCTGCCTTCGCCATCTCTGTAATATCTGTTACATTCGGACTCAACTTCATAATGATCGGCTGTTTTGCATATTTCTTAACTTCTTTTGTGATTGCCTCAAGCGCATGCGGATTCTGCCCAAAAGCAATTCCACCTTCCTTAACATTCGGGCAGGATACATTGATCTCCAGAAGATCTACCGGTTCATCTGCCAGTCTTTCCACCACTTCACAGTAATCCTCGGTACTTTTTCCACATACATTGACGATGATCTTTGTATCATATTGTTTCAGAAATGGAATGTCTCTTTTGCAGAAAAGATCAATTCCCGGATTCTGAAGTCCAATAGCATTCAACATACCACTGGCAGTCTCTGTCACTCTCGGTGTCGGATTTCCCGGCCACGGCACATTTGCAACACCTTTTGTCACAACACCGCCAAGTTTGTTCAAATCTACAAATTCACTGTATTCAGCTCCGGAACCAAATGTACCGGAAGCGGTCATTACAGAATTTTTTAACTCGACTCCCGCAAGAGTTACCTTTGTATTTATCATAACTCCACCTCCGTACTTAAGAATACCGGTCCGTCTTTGCAGACACGTTTGTTATGTACCTGAGAATGTGCATCGATATCTTTTGATTTGCAGACACATGCCAGACAGGCACCGATTCCGCATGCCATTCTTTCTTCCATAGAAATCCAGCAGGTAATATGATTTGCTGCCGCATATTCCTTCAGTGCACGAAGCATCGGAGTCGGGCCGCAGGCAAAGATCATATCTGCTTCCAGTGCTTTTTCCTGAATTGCATTCAGCACATTGCCCTTTGTTCCTGAGCTTCCGTCTTCTGTTGCCACATAAACATCTGCATATTTGGCAAATTCTTCATTCAAAAACAGTTCATCTCTGTAACCGAGAACAGCTGTTTTCTGTGCATTTAACTGTTTTGCAGTCTCCAGCATTGGCGGAATACCGATACCGCCGCCGATCAGAAAGACTTTTTTGCCCTCTGCTTCTTCGAGCGGAAAACCATTTCCGAGTGGTCCAAGTGCTTCGATCTTGTCCCCTGACTGCATCTTTGAAAAGGCTTCTGTACCGGTATTTTTACCGGTCACACGGTAAACCAGACGAATCCGGCTGGTTTCTTTGTCAATCTCACAGATACTGATCGGTCTCGGAAGTAATTTACCGGCATTTCCTGTATATAAAGAAAGAAACTGTCCCGGACGTGCATACTGTGCCATCTGATCAGTCTGCAGCCAAAGGCTGAAAATATCTTTACCTATTTCTTCCTGACTGACAACAGTCAGATTTTCTTTAGTCTTTGTACTCATCTGTCTCCTCCTGCCCACATTAGCGGTTCTGTAATGCGCCGTCAATGTCCGCAATCATCACTTCTACTGCCTTACGGGATGCATCTGCATAATTGAGCTCTCCGAATTCTGCGTAAGCTTCCTGTTTGTATGCAGCAATGATTCCTCTGGAAGAGTTTACGATTGCACCAAGTCCGTCTTCATTAAAGAAGTGAACGAGGTCTGCACCTTTTCCACCCTGTGCACCATATCCCGGTACAAGGATAAAAGTCTTTGGCATCAGTTTACGAAGTACTTTGCCCATTTCCGGATAGGTAGCACCGACTACAGCGCCAATATAACTGTATTCTTTGCCCATGTGGTCTTTGCCCCAGTCAGCAACCTTTTCGCCAACCCATTCATACAACGGACGTCCATCGATCAGGCGATCCTGGAATTCTCCACTGGATGGATTAGATGTCTTAACAAGAATAAACAAGCCTTTATTTTCTTCTTTGCAGACATCAATAAACGGTTTTACGCCATCTGATCCGAGATATGGATTCACCGTTGCAAAGTCCTCATCGAATCCTGCATATTTCTTAGAACCAACCTGTACATGTCCGAGATGTCCGACTGCATATGCTGCGGATGTAGAACCGATATCACCACGTTTGATATCTCCGATCACAACAAGATCTTTGGATTTGCAGTAATCTACGGTCTTTTTGTATGCCTGTAACCCCGGGATTCCAAACTGTTCATACATGGCAATCTGCGGCTTCACAGCAGGAATAAGATCATATGTTGCATCAACGATCCCTTTATTGAACTGCCAGATTGCTTCTGCTGCTCCTTCCAGAGTCTCACCAAACTCCACAAATGCCTTTTCCTGAATATGTTTCGGAATATAGTTCAGCATCGGATCAAGTCCTACAACGATCGGTGCATTGGTTTTACGGATTTTTTCAATAAGCTTGTTAATCATAACTGCTTCCTCCTGATGATTTATATTCTATAACTTTATATACATTATCACCAATATCATACACGAAAAGGACGATTTAATAAAGTGTTTTTTACATATTGACCTTGACATTTTCATACCCTCGGTCTATAATTCATTCATAGACGAAAAGTACCTTAATATAAAATCACTAGTTTTTAGAGATTATATATTACCCAACGATATAGTCTCTAAAATCTGGTGATTTTTTCGTCAGATGGACATTTAACTTTTTATTTTTATGGAGGTAACATCATGAACAAAGGAACTGTAAAATGGTTCAACGCAGAAAAAGGCTATGGTTTCATCACAGGAGAGGATGGCGCTGACGTATTCGTACATTTTTCTGCAATCAATGGTGAAGGATTCAAATCACTGGACGAAGGACAGGCAGTAACTTATGATTTAACAGAAGGCGCTCGCGGAATGCAGGCTGCTAACGTTACAAAATTATAATTAACATCTGATACTTCAGGTTTCATAACCTTCAAATAAAAAGCCCCGGGGGTTCCCGGGGTTTTTTATTATCTCATTTACTCTGCATCAGACGAAAGGCCTGAAACATAATTGTCAATTGCTGAAGTATCCATAACTGTCTCTGTCACGGTAGATGCTTCTTTTGCTTCAATTTTAGTGTAGGCAGAAAATCCGATCCAGCCAACCATCGCAACGCAGATGGCAATCCATGCAAGGATTTCCAGTTTGTCGATGATTCTTTCCTTTCTGGCGGCTTTGGCACGTCCATACTTGCCTGCTCTGTAGTTATCTACTTTCTTCTGACTCATATCAAGAATCTCCTTTGCTGTATAAGCTCATGCTTTTGTCATTATATCACACTATCATTAAAAAGTGAAGCATCTTTACCGCTTATACAGTCGTTGTTCACAGGATCTTCACACCGCTACGATCACACCGCCATCATTCGCATACATGCTGCTGACACCTGCGGTATCCAGAATCACAATCTTTTTTATCGGCATCCGCTCTTCCAGCGCATTCTTTAACAAAATTGCTCTTTCATGGCAATTGCAATGAGAAATTGCAAGAGTCTTCTGTCCGCTATCAGCAGTCTTCTCCACGATTGCCTGTGCCATCTTAACCAGTGCTTTGTTCATTCCTCTTGCCTGATCAAGCTGACAGATTGCACCTTCTTCTGTAGATCCCATGACCGGTTTGATCTTAAGTGCACTTGCCACAAGTGCTTTTGCCTTGCTGAGTCTGCCATTTTTACGAAGCGTCTCCAGATTGTCCAGCACAAAAAAGGTATGCTGCTGCTCAATATACGCATCAACCGTCTCAATAACCTGTTCAAATGGCAGCCCCGCTTCTTCGCACTCCTGAATTTTCATTGCGATCAGAGTCTGACCTACTGATGCAGATTTCGAATTAAAGATGTGAATCTGTCTGTCCGGATGATCCTCCTGCAGAAGATTTTTGCCAAGAACAGCGCTGTTGTAAGATCCACTCAGTTCTGCTGAAAGAGTTACCGCATATACATGTTCTGCCTCACAGTCGAATGCACGCATATAGCGCTCAGGTGAAGGGCATGCAGATTTCGGACATTCCGGGCACTCTGCAACCCTTTTCAAAAAATCAGCCTGATCAAATGTTTCATCATCTATAATATTTACGCCATCTACGCTCAATGTCAAAGCGACTGATTCAAAGCGTGGATCCTGCTTCCATTCATCAAGTAATTCCCCACAACTATCTATAACAACTTTATAGCTCAAATATATCGTCCTCTTTTCCATAATATGTAGTATCGAATACCACATCTATATTAACATATAGCCACATATTTGAAAAGACTTTTTCGAAAAACTCTATTCTTTTTTTTCTTTCTGATCTATAATAGAAGCTACATTAATTCAGGAGAGTAAAAAAATGCTTGTACTCAAAATAAATGACGTTAAAAATTTTATGAATCAACTTCTGATTGGCCAGGCCTTCGACGATTTTTCTCTTGTTGAAGCTTCGATTACAACATTTTGCAGTTTCACGATCGATGGTAAGCTTCACAGAGATTTTTTTGACAGTGACAGTAAACAGCTCGCCGATCAGAGTGCTCCCTACTGTCCATGGAAAGAATTGAAATCTTATTGCTACTCTATTATTCGAGGCAAACTTCCACCCCTGCATTTTCGAATTACTTTTCAGTTAAGCCCCAGTCAGTTAACGCAGATTCTTCCTGCATTTTCTGATGTAATTACTGTTCCTGCCATCCGTGGACTAAATCTGAATCTACAGTACAAAAACCATGAATTATTCTGTACATCCGGAATTTCCTCGGACGGCTTTCTTCCCGACAAATCGCCGGAATTTATCTGGGATTCCTTTATTACGGATTATTTCAGAGCCCGCCAGATAAATTTTGACAGGCTTTAAATTGCGGATTGCCCATCAGGGGATTTTGTTCTTCTTCCTCTTCATATTCAGTCTGCAACAGATAATATGCCAGCATATCTACAAACTCACTGTTTGTCGGCCTGTATCTCAGTGGATAACCGGCTATCCGATCCATTGTTTCCTTATTTGCTGTCCAGCAGACGTTGATCACTGTACGAATGTCATGTTCTATATTGACCGGTGTTGATTTAAACTTCTTAGCCAGATGTGGATAAATATCTTTTGTAATCTTAATCGGATAATCCTGAAGCTCCATAGACATCATTACTGCTTCTGCCACATAATAATAGCCTTTATATTTTGAAGTCATACCCAATTGCCTGATCAATCTATATACTTTTCTCATGTGCTCTCCCTCCGCTTTTTCCTGTTTTGTCATTATTATACGACAAAATCTTTTTATTTTTCTTTTGCCTACCAAACTCGTTCTAGTTCGAGAAAAAACGACATTTTCAGAGAGAACCTTATTTTTTTCAACCAAAATTTTTTGTTTTAAGAACCATGTACGCATCAGCATATTCGATTTGTCTTTTGTTGTCAAGAATTAATTTGTTTGTTAAAAAAAGTTCCCAAATCCAGTCTCAGGACCGCATTTGGGAACTTTATAATAATCTTTGCTTACATGTTTCTTATTTTTATAAATTACGCATATATCTGATGTTTTTATTTTGTAAGAAGCATCAGAATTTCATTGCTTCTCTGTACAAATTTTGTCATTTCATCCGGTGAAAGCTGTTTGTGGCTCAGCATTGCAAGGTCATACAACTGCTGGCAGATCATTTCTGCATGAGCAGATTCCTGATTCTCAGCAAGATATTTAACAAGCGGATGACTTATATTCAGCACCAGCGTCTCCTGACCGCCAAACATACCCGGATCCATGCCATACATATTGTACATTTTCATCATATCCTGCATACGACGGCTTTCTTCAGAAAGTGTCATCATTGCAGCAACTGATTCATTTTTCAGGTTTTCAACCTTCACTTCAAGCTTGTCCATATTAAGACTCTTACGGAAAAGCTCTGTCAGAGCTTTTGCTGTTTCTTCGTCAGCCGCACCCTCACCTTTCAGTTCTTCCGTTACATCAGCATCAATTCTCTTGAACTGAATTGTCTGATCCTTCTGCTCCAGATGAGAAATAAATGTTGTATCAATGTTATGAGAAAGAATCACTGCATTCTTTCCTGCTTCTCTGAACATGTTGATGTACTGGCTCTGCTGTACAGCATCTGTTACATAGAAGATCGTTGTCTTTTCCGGTTCTTTATTTTCGTCCTTCTTCTCTGTATCTTCTGTTTTTTCTGTATCTTCAGCCTTTTCTTCTGTGTCTGCTTTCTTATTCTGTTCGATGCAGTCTTTCAGTGTCAGATACTTGTTGTCGATATCTTTAAAGAGGATATAATCATGCAGTTTCTCAGCAAACTTGCTGTCTTTGATACAGCCGAATTTGATAAACGGGCTGATATCATCCCAGTATTTCTCATAAGATTCGCGGTCAGTCTTGCACATACCGGTCAGCTTGTCAGCAACCTTCTTGGAAATATATTCGGAAATCTTCTGAACAAACCCATCATTCTGAAGTGCACTTCTGGAAACATTCAGCGGCAGATCCGGACAATCGATCACACCTTTCAGAAGAAGCAGGAATTCCGGAATTACCTCTTTGATGTTGTCCGCAATAAATACCTGGTTGTTATATAATTTGATTGTTCCTTCAATGGAATCATATTCTGTATTGATCTTCGGGAAATACAGAATACCTTTCAGGTTGAACGGGTAGTCCATGTTCAGATGAATCCAGAACAGTGGCTCCTTATAATCCATAAATACTTTACGATAAAATTCTTTATAATCTTCATCAGAGCATTCATTTGGATGTTTCATCCACAACGGGTTCGGATCACTTAAGGAAACCGGACGTTTGTTAATCTTTACACGGTCTCTTGCAGGAGAAACTTCGACAACTTCTTTCTCGCCTTTGTCGTTTTCTTTCTCTTCTGTCTTTGCATCTTCATGGATATGCTCAACAACAACATCATCATCCTTCAGATCCGCTTCATCGATTGTTTCGTATTCCTGCTCTGCATTTGCTTTAGAAAGATAAATATTTACCGGCATGAAAGAACAATATTTCTCGATAACCTCACGCATACGGTATTCATTACAGAATTCCAGGCTTTCATCATTCAGAAACAGTGTGATCTCAGTTCCGACTGTTGTGCGGTCGCCATCTTTCATATCATATTCTGTACCACCGTCGCAGGTCCAGTGAACCGGTGTCGCACCTTCTTTGAAAGAAAGTGTATCAATGTGTACTTCATCGGCTACCATGAAAGCGGAATAGAAACCGAGACCAAAATGACCGATCATCTGGTCATCTGTTGTCTTATCTTTATATTTTTCAAGGAACTCTGTTGCTCCGGAAAATGCAATCTGTGTAATGTATTCTTCTACCTCATCGGAAGTCATACCAATACCATTATCAATGAATTTCAGGGTCTTGGCATCTGAATCAACTACAACCTGCACTGCAGGTTTGTAATCATCTGCAAATGTATATTCGCCCATTACTTCCAGTTTTTTTAATTTGGTGATTGCATCACAGCCATTGGATACAAGTTCTCGAACAAAAATGTCATGGTCAGAATACAGCCATTTCTTAATGATCGGGAAAATATTTTCACTGTTGATTGATAAATTTCCATGCTTTTCAGCCATATTATCCACACTCCTTAAATTCGTTTTTTCATCTTTTTATATACTAATCCCCTTTTTTCCAAAAGTCAAGGAAAAATTAGCACTCATTCAAAATGAGTGCTAACAAAAACTTTTTATTTATTTGTTTTTATTTTTCTTTTTGTAAAATACTACTCCGCCGATTGCTCCGGCCGCAATAATCAGAATACATATAAATGGAAGAATCTGCGTACTATCTCCTGTCTTCACGGCGCCTGTCTTGCTGATTGCCGGTGTCAGATCAGCTCCCGGAGCTGTCACATTAGCCTTTGTGATGGAAAATGATACCTGACGTGTATCTGTTGTATTGGTCGGCTGCCAGGAATTGCCATCGTACTTCTGCTGCTCAAAATTAACTTTTAATGTGTAGTCTCCACTCTTTGCCAAACCAAAAGATGCTGTATACGGTGCCGCATCCCATCCCAGAGTATTATTGAGTACAGTCCATGACTTCGGTTCATAACGTGTGTCTCCTTTACGCGGAGATGTATTATCCATTCCGGCACCTACTGCTGTAAAGGAAATCTTTGACTGAGTCGTATATACACCATTGTAATCGATTCCGGTGATTGTATTATTTTCGGCAGAAGCAATCTTCGGACTGTATGCCTTTACATTGACATCTATGGATGTCGCCAGATTCAGATTGTTATCATTATCCACACCGTCCGGAAGAGTAAGCGTTCCTGATACGCTGAAGTTCTGTTCATCTGTCGCAGACTGTCTGTAGGATGCTCCCTTTACATTCCAAGAAACAGCCGCTTTCATATTACCTGCGGTCGTTTCAATCACAACTGCGGATGGAAGCTTCAATGAAGAAGCACTTTTCTTGGTTCCGTTCGGAAGTCCGCTGACAGCCGATGGCTGCTGAATCTTCGTAAGGGTCGCGGTATCTTTGATCACCTGAAACGCTACAGAAATCGGAGTTGTTGCTTCAAATCCGCTTTCTGTTGCTACTTTAATCGTTTCTGTATAACTGCCGACTGCCAGACCTGCCTTAGGACGTACGGAAAATGTAATTCGGCCTTCCCCATTCGGTGCCAGTGTCAGAGAATCTTCTGTAGTAATCTCATAATTTCCACTCTGACTCACCGGCATAATTACTGTCTCTGGTATATTTCCGTTATTTGTATATGTGATCGTCTTCGCGTCAACTGCAGAATAGCCATTCTTTGCAGTCGCAAAGTCCAGAGTCTCATTCGGATTCGGGGTAAGGTCATGTGAAATACCCTGTACCGTCACAGTAGCGGTGATTGTAGCTATCTCCATCATCGCTGCCGGATCATTGACATTATTGACCGTAAATGTCTGCTGATATGGATTCGCATTGGCGTCAAGTCCGGTTACCGGTGTAATCGTAAGCGTTGCTGACGCACCCGGATTCACTGTAACTGTGTTTGTCTGCGCATCTGTCTGCTCAGCCCAAACCGCCGTAGCTGCCTGATTCCCATCTCCTGATGTAGCAACAGAAAGAGCCACTGCTGTATCACTATTATTTGTAAATGTTACTGTCTTCTGCGCTGCTGTAGCATCATCTGTCGTATAGTCCTGTACAAAAGAGAACACTGGCGTAAGACTGTCATTTTCTCCGATTTTGATCTGATCTGCGGTTACCTGACTTGGATTCTCATTTGACGGATCTTCGTTCGATGGATCTTCGTTTGATGGATCTTCTGTCATCCCGTTATTTTCATTCTCTGCCGGATAGGTATCATCGGAAGTTGCCGGTGGAATCCCACCTACGGCTTCTGTACCAGCCTTATCTTCTCCCGCAATAGAAGCATCCGCCTGCGTCGGCTGATCGTCTTCCATCTGGTCATCCTTTACAAGCGTATCCTCTGTCGGCGCTTCCTGTGGCTCGCCAGTCTGCTCCGACTGCTCTTCCTGTGGCTGTTCCTCTGTCACCTGTATCTCTGTCTGCTGATCATCAGAAGTCGCCGGTGGTATCTCATCTACCGTTTCTGCGCCCGCAGCTTCCGTATCCTCAGTGCTATCTGCATTGTCCTGCTGATCGTTGGTGTTCTCCTCATCAGTTGTCTGATCTTCTCCTGTTTCTTCGGAAGCATCCTCTGTCTGCGCCTCTGCTGCCGCTTCAAGTGCAGCTCCGCTCTCAGCATCAACCACTTCATCAGAAGTTACTGTCAGTGTGCCGCTATAACCTTTTTCTTCTTTTCCGGTAATTGTCAGCACAATCTTTGAACCGATGTCTTCCTTTGTCACTGTATAAGTCTTCTCTTTACCAAGCTCTTTCAGCTGTGGCGTTTCACCTGCATTTTCTGCGGCTTCATCATCAAATGTCTTTCTCGACCAGAGATATGTGACATCATCTTCTGTCAGTCCCTCCGTATCTACATTCTTAAAATCTGCGCTCAGAGTCTTTCCTTCTGCTGCGATTCCCTGAATCTTCAGTTTGCCGTTCAGAGCTGTCGTCTCTGCCGCAAATACGGTTATGGGAAGCATGGATAATGCCATAAGCACTGACATAATAATTGCAAGAATTCTCTCTTTCCGCATAACATACCCTCCTTTTAGTCTCTTTTTATAAGCGATCTGAAATTACGTCTTATATTATTTTATCTTTACGTGGGCATTCTGCCCTTCTTCTGTCAGAAATTATAGCACAGCATTTTTTACGGATGTAATTTGTATTTTACGATTTCCCGTATATATGCTTTTCCACCATTTTGTCCTTCAGACACAAAAATATCCCCATCCGTTCATTGCCGGACAGGGATATTTCCGCAACTTTTCTTTCGGTTTCAAGTTCTCAGGCCTCTACAATCAGATATCCACCGGATGGCAGTGTAAATACCTCACACGCTTCTTCCAGATCCTCATCAGTCATTCCACTGACATCAGCACCTGCCTCATCCAGATACGCCCTGACTTCTTTGATGTTTTCCACTTCTACCGCCATACAGTCTTCAAGAAATTCCTGCGCTTCCTCCGGTGTCTCTGCGACCGGTTCATCATAAAGTCTGCTCTGATCTTTGAGAAAAACTTCTACTGCTTCTTCTGAATACATTCTTTCAGCACCTCCTCTATATTTCCTTTTGCTTTGATCAGCTTTTTCAATATTGTCTGTACTCTGTCCGTTTCATATGCTGCCACTTCTTTTACCCCCGGTTTTGCATGTGCCATCGCGAAGCCATACGGAACTGATTTCAGCATATCGATATCATTGTATTCATCCCCGAATGTAATGCACTCTTCTGGTTTGATATTCAGAATTTTCTGATATTCGTCCAGTCCTCTCGCCTTATTTGTAGTAAAAGGAATAAAATCCACCCATGCTGTCCCAGAAGTTACAACTGTACATTTATCACCAAAATGCTCTCTCCAGTAGTAAATCGTGTCCTCCTGCAGTCCGCCTCGCTCATATACTGCCAGTTTCATGCATGGTTCTTTTATTTCATCAAAGCTCTGAATTTCCATGCAGACATTTCCAACCACATGAAGCATAAGGTCACGAAAATGTTCTGTTTTTGGTTTTATATAGTAGAAATCTTTGGTTGAACAGGTAAATTCTGATCCTTCCCTGTTATAAATACACTCTGCAATTTCTCTGACCAGATTCTGATCAAAATAATTCTGATACATTACATTTTCATGATAAACTGCCAGCCCACCATTTTCACAGATAAAAGCCATATCATCTGCTACCGGAGCAAACATTTTTTTCATGTTGGCATACTGGCGTCCGCTTGCCGCTATAAAAAGGATCCCCAGATCTTTTAACTGTCTGATCAGCGGAAAAATATCCTCCGGAAGGCTCTGCGCACCTTTCATTAATAACGTTCCATCCAGATCACTTGCAACCAACTTAATCATTTTTCCATTCCTCACATATCTTCAGTAAATCCTGCGGTTTTTCTGCAATTACTTCTGCGCCGTTACTTTCAAGCTCCCAGCGGTCGCGGAATCCCCAGAGTACACCTACTGTATGCATCTTGGCTGCATTTCCGGTTTCCATGTCTGTTTTGGTATCTCCCACATACATACATTCTGACGGTGTCACTCCAAACTCCTGTGCTGCCTTTAACGGGCCATCCGGTGCCGGTTTTCGGCGTATCTCATCGCTCTGTCCGATCACCAGGTCAAAATATCCGTCAAACATCTGCGCAATTACTTTCACCGCTGCCACATGTGGCTTGTTGGAGCAGACGGCCAGCTTCATCCCGCGATTTTTCAGTTCTTTCAGTGTCTCCATAATCCCATCATATGGAACCACTTTATAGAGTGGATCTGCATCAAATTTCTCTCTGTAGAGGCTGCGGCATTCCTCATAATGCATCAGTTCCGGATCACCTGCATCTTTCAGGCAACGTCTGATCAGCATATCCGCACCTTCGCCGCTGTAATATTTAAAGTTTTCCACCGGCTGCGGTGTAAGTTCCAGTTTTTCCAGAATCTCATTGGCCACATATGCCATAGATTCCAACGTATTTGCAAGTGTACCGTCAAGATCAAAAATACATGCTTTTATCATCTGTTTATCCTCTTAACTCAATCCCCAGTTTCTTCAATTCATAAAAGAGTCTTCCGACCGGAAGGCCGACTACATTCGTATACTCACCATGAATTTCCTTTACATAGATGCCAAAGCTTCCCTGAATCCCGTAACTTCCGGCTTTATCCATCGGTTCCCCACTCTTTATATATGCATGGATTTCTTCATCTGTCACAGGATAAAAAGTAACATCCGTACATTCTGCAAAAGAATATTTCTCCCATTTTCCATTCTTTTTGACCAGAACTGTCACACCGGTATAAACCTGGTGGGTATTTCCCTGCAGCATTTTCAACGTTTCAAATGCAGCCTGCTCATCGGACGGCTTTCCTAAGATTTCATTTTTATAAGAAACAATCGTATCTGCTCCAATAATCACTGTCCCCTCTTCCAGTTCAACCTTCGAAGCAATCTCCTCAGCCTTCTGGGCAGATAATTCACAGACGATCTCATCCGGACTATCTGCTGTAATCTTTTCTTCGCCTTCTGCTGCACATATCTGAAAAATAACACCTGCCGCCGCAAGCAGTTCACGCCGCCTCGGTGACGCAGATGCAAGTATGATTTTTCTCATAAAGCTCTTCCTTTTCTTTGTTTTACTTCGGTAACAGTATACCCTGTCTCTCAAAATCGTGCAACCGCGAAAAACATTTTTCATAATTGGAACATATTTATGCCAAATACATAGAATAAATTTTGAAATTACCTGTTGACAGTATATTGTTTTTCTGCTATTATTATCAACTGTGAGCGGTAAATTGCCCTCAAATATGTAAATGCTGCTGTGGCTCAGTCGGTAGAGCGTCGCCTTGGTAAGGCGGAGGTCACGGGTTCGATTCCCGTCAGCAGCTTTATTTTTTTGCTCTTTTCATAAAAAATGACGCAAATCTCTTTCCATCGAGATCTGCGTCATTTTTTTATTGAGTGTTTTTATTTGATTGTAATGGTAATAACCTTTGATTTCTTACCATAAATGCCTTTGCCTGCGGCTGTCACGGTAATTTTATATTTTCCTTTTGGTGTGCGTTTCCTGATGGTTACCTTTCCGTTTTTGGCAGCTTTTTTTACTGTCAGTGTTACAACTTTGCTTGTTTTGGCATAAGCTTTGGTCGCGGATGCTGTAATAGTGATCTCCTCATCTTCCGTTTCTCCGGCAATGTCTTCTACAGAAACAACTGCCGCCTCCTCCTGCACCGGTATGTCCGCCACAAGGACATCTCCGCATAAACTCATGGTCATTATAAGAGAAAGACCCAGCGCTGCTATTTTTTTGCTTTCATTTACTCTTATCTCCTTCCTGCATAAAGTATATTTTTATATAGTAAGTATGGATTACCCCTCCCCGGTATTGCCGAGCAGTATTTCCATATAAAAATACTTTCTTCCACAAATGCTTTTCTTTTTTATAAAAATATTTTTTCTTTTCTATATTTTTCGCAGGAAATCTTTTAAATTCCACATTTTTATGATATGATTAACCTTTAAAGAACCATTCAGGAGGGAAAGAGATGGATAACGAAACCGTTTCTAAAAATTTTATTGAAAACATCATTGACAAGGATCTGGCTGATGGCGTTTATGACACCGTCCACACCCGCTTTCCACCGGAACCTAATGGATACCTCCATATCGGACATGCCAAATCCATTCTTTTAAATTACGGACTTGCCAAAGAATACAACGGCAAGTTTAATATGCGTTTTGATGATACCAACCCTACAAAAGAAAAAAGTGAATTTGTAGAATCCATCAAAGCAGATATCAAATGGCTCGGTGCTGACTGGGAGGACAGACTTTTCTTCGCTTCCGATTATTTCGGTCAGATGTATGAAGCAGCAATCAAGCTGATCAAAAAAGGCAAGGCTTATGTCTGTGACCTGACCGCCGACGAGATCCGCCAGTATCGTGGCACTCTGACAGAGCCTGGTAAAGAAAGCCCGTACCGCAACCGTTCTGTAGAAGAAAACCTTCAGCTTTTTGAAGAAATGAAAGAGGGCAAATATGCTGATGGAGAAAAGGTTCTCCGTGCAAAGATCGACATGGCATCTCCGAATATGAACATGCGTGACCCGGTCATCTATCGTGTTGCTCATATGACTCACCACAGAACCGGCGATACATGGTGCATCTACCCGATGTATGACTTCGCTCATCCGATCGAAGATGCGATCGAAGGTATCACACATTCTATCTGTACACTCGAATTTGAAGATCACCGCCCGCTGTATGACTGGGTAGTACGTGAACTCGAATATCCGCAGCCACCGAAACAGATTGAATTTGCAAAGCTTTACCTTACAAATGTCGTAACAGGTAAGCGTTACATCAAGAAACTGGTCGAAGACGGCATCGTAGACGGATGGGATGATCCTCGTCTCGTTTCCATCGCCGCACTGCGCAGACGTGGTTTCACACCGGAATCCATCAAAATGTTTGTAGATCTCTGCGGTGTCTCCAAAGCCAACAGCTCTGTAGACTATGCAATGCTTGAGTACTGCATTCGTGAAGACCTCAAATTAAAACGTCCTCGTATGATGGCAGTCATGGATCCGGTCAAACTCGTAATCGACAATTATCCGGAAGGACAGGTAGAATACCTGGATGCTCCGAACAACATGGAAAACGAAGCTCTCGGAACCCGTAAGATTCCATTCAGTGGTGAACTTTATATCGAACGCGACGATTTCATGATCGACCCGCCGCGTAAATACAAGAGACTTTTCCTCGGTACAGAAGTTCGTCTGATGAACGCATACTTTGTCACCTGTACCGGTTATGAAGCAGATGATGACGGCACTGTACGTGTTGTACACTGTACTTACGATCCGGCTACCAAAGGCGGTAACGCTCCGGACGGACGTAAAGTAAAAGGTACAATTCACTGGGTAGAAGCTACCAACGCAAAAGAGGCAACCGTACGTCTTTATGAAAACATCGTAGATGAAGAAAAAGGCGTATACAATAAAGAAGATGGATCCCTGAACGTAAATCCGAACTCCCTTACAACCGTTACCGCTTACGTAGAGCCGGCGCTTATGGAAGCCAAAGGCTACGACAGCTATCAATTCGTAAGAAACGGATTCTATTGTGCAGATATCCATGATTCCAAAGAAGGTGCACCGGTATTTAACCGTATTGTATCCCTTAAGAGTTCTTTCCGTCTTCCGAAATAATTCTTTCGGAAATGAGTGATGCAACAAACAAGAGGCAGGTCAATCGACCTGCCTCTTGTTATCTTCATAGTTCTTATTATTAAACTGAACCGGATTCAGATTTATTCTTCTTCCTGTTCTTCTTTCTCTTCTTTGATTGCTTCTTCTACTGCGTGCTCGGCATCTGCTGTTTCAGCAGTTTCTTCTACAGCCTTTTCTACAGCATCTTCAGTCTCATCCCATGCTTCAAAAGCTTCTGATGTTTCTTTCTTTTCTTCAGGCTTTGATGTTTCTTCTTCGGTCTCATCCTCGAAATCTTCATCAAAATCCTCAAAATCATCCAGCGGGTCTTTGCGGAATGCAAGTGCCGCGATTGCTCCTGCTGCTGCGGCAGCAACTGCTCCGACTGCTACAAATCCCCAATATTTATTAATCTTTGCCATAATTTCGTATCTCCTTTCATATACAGAAACCATCTATCCGATACTCTGAATAATGTTAGTGTTATTTTACTACTTTTGTATCAAAAAAGGAAGAGAAAAATTGCGAATCTTACCTCGGATACGCTGCAGCGCATTGTCGATGGATTTCGGTGTTTTGCCCATGATCTCCGCAATCTTTACGTAGCCGTATCCTTTCATATAATAATCCAGCACTTTATTTTCCATCGGACTTAAGGCCTTGCTGATCTTCAGTTCCAGATTTCTCGTACTTTCCTGATCGATCACAATAGATTCCGGGTCTTCTGTGCGGGAATCCCACGAGCCTTCCAGATGCTCAGATTCTTCCTCATTGCTAAGCGAAATATACGTATTCAGCGGAAGATGTTTCTGCCTGTTTGAATTCTGTACCGCACTGTAAAGCTGCCGGTCAATACATAAACCTGCAAATGTCTGAAAAGACGCCTCCCGATCCGGCTGGTAATTCTGGATTGCCTTAAAAAGTCCGATCATTCCCTCCTGGATCAAGTCATCTGTTTCTCCTCCGATCAAAAACATGGCTCTTGCCTTTTTGCGGACAAACTCCTTGTATTTTTCCATCAGATAATCCGATATTTCCGTCTCTCCCTGTCGCAGTCTGAAAATCAGTTCTTCGTCGCTGTACTGATCGTAACGGCTCATTCTGTTTCCCCTTTTATTTGCTGCTTTTTACCAGTCTCTGTCTTACGATTTCATAGGCAAGAACTCCTGCTGCCACAGAAGCATTCAGAGAATCAATGTCTCCCTTCATCGGTATGGATGCTGTGAAATCACATGCTTCACGTACCAGACGGCTGACACCTTCTCCCTCATTTCCGATCACAAGTCCCATCGGTCCTGTCAGATCCAGATCATACATGGTCTCTCCACCCATATCTGCGCAGACAAACCAGATTCCTTTTTCTTTCAGTTCTTCAATCGTTCTTACAATATTTGTTACTTTTGCAACCGGTGTATAGTTGATCGCACCTGCGGAAGTTTTCGCTACAGTAGATGTCAGTCCTACTGCACGTCTCTTCGGTATGATAACGCCATGCGCGCCGGCAAGATTCGCTGTACGGATGATTGCGCCGAGATTGTGCGGATCTTCTACATTGTCCAGAAGAATCAAAAATGGCGGTTCACCCTTTTCTTCTGCTCTGGCAAGAATCTCTTCCACCGTACTGTACTCATAAGCTGCAACCTGCGCGATCACACCCTGATGTGCTCTTGTCTCACTGAGCTGATCCAGGCGTTCTTTTGACACATAGTTGATGATCGTATCGGTCTTGCGCGCTTCTCTTGCAATCGTACGCACCGGTCCATCCTGACATCCGTCAAGGATAAAAAGCTTGTCCACGCATTTTCCGGAACGGAAAGCTTCCAGTACCGCGTTGCGTCCTTCTATCTGTTCACTCATAAAATATCCTCTCCGATTCCCATACGGACCAAAGTGAGCATCCGTGTGTAATCCTCTTTTAAATATAAATATCCCATCAATGCCTCAAAACCGGTCGCACGACGGTAATCTGCCATTGTTGCATGTTTTGCCATAGTCGGAGAATGTGCATTCCTGCCCCTGCGGTAAACACTCAGCTCCTCCGGTGTCAGTTTCTCCTCGATCACTTCCATGATTGCAGACTGTGCACCGGCTTTCACCAGACTGCTTGCTTTCTTATGCAGACGATTCACCGGACAGTTGCCTTTCTTAACCAGGATCGTCCGGATGATCAGTTCATAAACTCCATCTCCGATGTATGCCAGAGTCAGCGGAGAATAACTCCGCAGATCCTGGTCTTCCAGATGAAACAATTCTTTCAGCTGTATCAGATTCGTTTCCATTTTACACCCTCACGAGTATCTTTCAGCTCGATTCCTTTGTCAAGAAGTAATCCTCTGATCTCATCTGCCCTCGCGAAATCTTTTGCCTTTCTGGCTGCCTGACGTTCTGTGATCAGATTCTCGATCTCTTCATCAAGGATCTCTTCCTTTTTGTCAAGGATCAGGCCGAGAACATCACAAAGTTTTGTCATCACTTCAAGAGTGTGTGCAGCAAACTCCGCGGAGCTTCCTTCCTGTACATTTGTATTGCCGAATTTAACCAGTTCAAATACTGCGGCAAGTGCATCTGCTGTATTGAAGTCATCATCCATTGCTTCTTCAAATTTCGTTACAAATGCAGCTTCTTCCTGCATCATCTTCTTTTCATCCTCGGATGCTTTCTGTACAGAAGCTGCTGTCTGACGGTCACGAAGTCTTGCAGCCGCATCCGTAATTCGCTCCAGTGCATTCTTAGAAGATTCCATCAGGTCTGCACTGAAATTAAGCGGACTTCTGTAATGAGCATTCAGCATAAAGAAACGAAGCACCTGCAGATCGTACTGCTCTCCGATCTGACGAACGGTACGGAAATTTCCGAGAGATTTTGACATCTTACGGTTGTCAATGTTCAGGAATGCATTGTGCATCCAGTATTTTGCAAAAGGAACTCCATTGCAGCATTCGCTCTGTGCGATTTCATTTTCATGATGTGGAAAAACAAGATCTTCGCCACCTGCATGGATATCGATTTCTTCTCCGAGGTATTTCTTTGACATAACGGAGCACTCGATGTGCCATCCCGGTCTTCCGTCGCACCATGGAGATTTCCAGAATGGTTCTCCTTCTTTTTTCGGTTTCCAGAGTACAAAATCCAGCGGATCTTCTTTCTGGTCTTCGCCGGATACCTGCAGAGAACGGAAACCGGACTGCAGATCATCCAGATTTTTATGAGAAAGTTTGCCGTATTCTTTGAATTTCTTTACACGGAAATATACGGTACCATCAGCAACCGGATAAGCATATCCTTTGTCGATCAGTGTCTGGATCATATCGATCATTCCGTCAATTTCCTGTGTTGCCAGCGGATGTGTGGTTGCCGTTTTTACATTCATGCCGGCCATATCCTTCTTACATTCTGCGATGTAACGCTGTGAGATTTCTTCAGAGCTTACACCTTCTTCGATTGCCTTTTTGATGATCTTGTCATCAACGTCTGTGAAGTTGGATACATAATTTACTTCGTAACCTTTGTATTCCAGATAGCGGCGTACGGTGTCAAAAATGATCATCGGTCTCGCATTTCCGATGTGGATCAGGTTGTATACTGTCGGTCCGCATACATACATCCGCACCTTTCCTTCTTCCAGCGGTACGAATTCTTCTTTTCTGCGTGACATTGTATTAAAAAGCTTCATATCTCTTTCCTCCGATATTATTTTAAGCTGAATCAGTTCTTTATTTCTGTAAGCAGGCAGATAGCCTGAGAAGAAATGCCCTCTCCGCTTCCGGTAAACCCAAGTCCCTCTTCTGTCGTTGCTTTTACATTGATCTTTGATTCCGTAATGCCAAGTGCCTCCGCCATATTTTTACGCATCTGCGGGATATGCGGTGCCATCTTTGGTTTCTGGGCAATGATCGTTGCATCGATGTTTCCGACTTCGTAGCCATGTTCGCGCAAAAGACCAGCCACATGCACCAGAAGTTTCACACTTGAGATTCCTTTATATGCCGGATCTGTGTCCGGAAAGTGTTTCCCGATATCGCCAAGTGCAGCAGCACCAAGCAGGGCATCCATCACTGCATGGATCAGTACATCTGCATCCGAATGTCCCAGAAGGCCCTTCTCCCACGGAATATCTACTCCGCCGAGAATCAGCTTCCTTCCTTCTGTCAGTTTGTGTACATCATATCCCATTCCAACTCTCATATCATTCTCCTTCTGCCTGACCGGAAAACCCGGATTTAATCAGTGCATACATCAGTTTTTCACAGGCTTCCGGATTCCCCTCTTCGATGAGGGACAGGGATATTTTTTCATCCGAAAGTTCTGCTGCTCCGGCGGCATTAAGCCCGGCCGGTGCTTTTGCAAATATATCCGTGTCTGCATACAGCGCTACAGGCACTGCTGCCGGCACTTCTTCCTCTATTCCGTTAAAAGTCATAACTGCCGTCGTAGATACGAATCCGTCACCACTTGCTGCTGTCGGCACAGATACAAAAGGAATTTTGTACTGAGAAGCCACATAACGGCTGATGTCATGGATCGTACCAGCGCCTACCGCGAGGATCAGATCAATGTCCTCATCCATATAATTCTCGACGATCTCTACCGCATGCCGGTCGGCCTTAAGATCATCCGCATCCAGCACAAGGACCTGACATCGGTCGTAAATATCTTCCATGATTTCTTCTGTTGCCTTACAGGTATTTGTGTCACAGATCAGAAGCGGGGATATGTATTCCTTCAGAAAGCCTTCTGACATTGCTTCTTCAAGGGCATTTACCGCTCCCGGTTCAATTAAAATTTTCTCCACTTCTACAAGGTGATTCTTCCCGCACCCACGAGGTCGGGCAAAGTCATCCGTATCGACTCGCATTTATTTCTCTCCTCCTGCATTTAATATGTGATGCTGCCGTGTTTTCTCAGGGCAACATACAGAAAACCTATTTTATACAATCCGTTATTATACATGATTCTGTATAAAAAATCAACGTAGACAGCCCCGATAGCTACCTACAGATTCAAATAATTATAAACAACTTTTGAGATTGACCGGATATTTGCGATCGCATTCGCACTGTCTTCGGACATCACACACAAAATATAAGTCGTCTTCGGCCCGTAGACAATTGCAATATCATGCTGATCCTCATCGGTCTCTCCTGTTTTGTTCGCAGTCTTCACATCAGTCGGAACCCCCTCCGGGATCTTTGTTGTATTTTCCTGATTTGAAAGCAGATTCAGCATTTTCTCCGAAGCTTCCCTGCTGACGCATTCCCCTTTGTAAATCCGTTCAAGCAGTTTTCCACAATCCTTCACAGTCGTCATATTATGTCCGCCAAGGCTGAGCTTCTGGGATGATGAAGGATGTAGCGTATTTTGATAGGTAGTTTCTGTGTAGCCTTCTTTTTCCAGATATTTGTTTACAAGCTCTGCTCCGTCCAGAAAATCATGTTTTTCAGACTGAAGCCTTCCAAGTTCATTACAGGATTCATTGTCACTGACCGTGATCATGTTCCACAGAAGGGTATCTACCTTATCCTTCACCTTTGCGCTGTCTTTGTCCGTTTTCATCAGGGCTGCTTCGTGTTTCAGAACAGTATCCATGTCCTCATATGTTTTCGCCATCACAAAAGCTTTGATGAGACTTGCAGAATAAATCTGTGTATCATTCAGTATAATTTCTTCATCCGTGTCAAGATCCTTAACATAAACACTCCACGTACCATCATATCCGCTCAACATGGATGTAAGCTGCGGTTCCAGCGTGTCCATCCCGAGATCATCAAGAGCGGTCACCTTACCTGTCGCATCCACCGGAAAACCATCTTCAGTTACTCCGGCTTCCTGAAGCAGTGCACCGTTTGGTCCGCCAAAATAATATGTTCCGGAAAAAATCTGTCCGTTCGATGCCATTTCCAGCTCATGTGTCCCTGTTTCCGTCACCATCTTTCCATTTTCATCAAAATAATAATATCCGTCATATGTTGTATTATCGATCACGTAATTGCTGATATACCGAACCTGTGGAGCTGCTGTCAGTTTTCCAAGGTTATTGACCATATAATAGCCGTCAAAATCCACCGTCTCTGCATCTTCATCGGTACTTTTTGCACAGGAAAGCTTCGTGATTTTTACCATGTGGGAACTTCCTGCCTGAAAACATCCAGTCTCATCATGGTAATAAAATCCGTCCAGTATTGTTCCATCGATATTCACATGATCAAAATAGTGCACTGCTGGAGCAGTATCTTTACTTCCATCTTCTTTCAGACAGTAAAACCCGTCACTTTTTAAAATATATTTTCCTGATCCGTCTTCGATCGGGCGTATCTGGGATTCCCCGGTCACAGAAAGAAGGCTGCCTGCCGCCACCGGTGCAGTCGCTGCAGATGCCGTCGTCATAAATACAAACCCTGCTGCCAAAATTTTCCATTTTTTCAAACGGTTTCCGGTTTTCATCTGGTTCTCCTTATCTATAGTTCAAATAGTAATTGTCCATAGTATACCTGATATTTTCTTTATGTCAAGCTAACATATTATGTCATTTTCTTCTGAAACATCCCAGAACGCCTGCAGGTGTTTTTCCACATTCCCAAGTGTACATGTGCAGGCATCATTCCATTCACGGGGGAAAAGATTCCGATAATCCCGATTCAGGAATCGTTCATCCATAAGAAGAATTGCTCCCGTATCCTCTTTTGTACGTATCACACGGCCTGCCGCCTGCAGGACTTTATTCATCCCGGGATAGCGATAGGCATAATCAAATCCCTGCTCGCCTTTTTCGTCGTAATACCCTTTCAAAATCTCCCGTTCACAATTTACCTGTGGAAGTCCGGTTCCCACAACCGCGGCTCCAATCAGCCGATCACCGATCAGATCAATTCCTTCCGAAAAAATACCGCCCATAACACAGAATCCTACCAGTGTTTCTTCAGTTTCCTCTGTAAACTCCTCCAGAAACTCCTCACGCTCCAGTTCCGTCATTGAAGCATGCTGGCTGATGCAGCGCACCCAGGAAACAGAAAATTCATCCTGATAAACCTGATAAACATCTTCCATCAGACGGTAAGACGGGAAAAATACCATGTAATTTCCCTTCTTCTGCCAACTCATCCTCGCAATATATTCTGCAATCTTTCTGTATTCCTCATAACCTCTTCGGGTATACTTACTGCTGACATCCCGGCAAATCATAAGGCACCTCTTTTTCTGTTCAAACGGTGATTCCACATACATACCGAAGTTTTCACTTCTTGTACTCAGCATCTTCCGATAATACTGTAACGGAAGCAGTGTTGCCGAAAAAAACACCGTACTGTTACCTTTATCCAGACATTTCTGCAGATTTTCCGCAGGATTGACGCAAAATAGTTTCATATAAAATCTTCCGTTTTCATCAAATGCCGTATAGACCACATAATTGTCATCCACCAGCTCCGAAATATTCAAAAAATCTCTTACTTCAAAATAGAAATCGAGGATTCCGTCTACCACTTCCTGCGCTGGTGATTCTTCAAGAAACTGATCCAATTCCCCCTGCACACTTAAGAGACTGATCGGCAGTACTCCGGCATTTTCTTCTACTTTCCATTCACCGCAATTCTGCCTCAGCTCTTCCATCTGTTTTTTTACTTTTCCGAGTTTTTTCCATAATTTCTGACTGTAGGGTTTCACAAATTTTCTGGTCTCGATCACGTCATTCAGACAGATGGACGCACTGTACATCTCTCTTCCCCGATCCACCAGATTATGTGCCTCATCGATCAGGAAAAGATAGTTTCCTGACACATTTTCCCCGAAGAAACGTTTCAGACAGACATTCGGATCAAATACATAATTATAGTCGCAAATCACACCATCCATCCAGACAGCCAGATCAAGGCTCATTTCAAATGGGCAGACCTGCCACTTCTGCGCATGACGAAGAAGTGTTTCCCTGTCAAATGACTGTTCCGTTGTCCAGAGTTCATAGACTGCATCGTTGATCCGATCATAATGTCCTTTCGCATAAGGACATTTTTCCGGATCACATTCCGGCTTGTCGCAAAAACAGAGTTTTTCTTTTGCCGTGATCGTAATAACTTTAAACAGAAGACCTCTGTCCCGTAATATTTCAAAAGCATCCTGTGCTACTGTCCTTGTGATCGTCCTTGCCGTCAGATAAAAGACCGTCTCAGCCATTCCCTGACCGATTGCCCGCACTGCCGGAAAGACAGCGGACATAGTCTTTCCGACACCGGTCGGAGCCTGGATAAAAATCTGCTCTTTCTTTGAAATGGCATGATAAATGCCAGATACCATCTTCCGCTGCCCCTTGCGGTATGCAAAGGGAAATTCCAGGTTTTCCATTGATTCATTTCGTTTTTTGCGCCATTCGATCTGATATGCCAGCCATTTATGATAACTGTCAGTAAGTTCTTCATACCATTGTTTCAGTTCTGCTCTGGTAAGTGTCTCCCGAAACCGTTTGATCACTTCGGTATCAAGGTGCGCATACGTCATCTGTATGTCTATTTTCTCCAGGTCATGCGCATCCAGATAGATCCATGCATAGCAAAGTGCCTGCGCACGATGCACCAGTACCGGTTCTTCCATAAGTTCAAGTTTCTTATAAACACCCTTGATCTCATCAATACAAAATTGCTCATCCTGCAAAAAAATCCCGTCTGCCCTGCCTTCTACGCGAAGAATCAGATCATCATACTCTGTATCTTTTTTCAGAGAAACTTCGGGCTGGTAGTGGCTTCCCATCTGCTTCTGTATCTTACGGTGAAGCCTGCTTCCTTTCAGCATGGCTTCTTTATCCGAAGTGCCGCTTCCGCTCACCAGATCACCATTTCGTAATATAAATTCTACAAGATTTCGAACCGAAATACGAACGATCGGTTTTTCCATGCTGTTTCTGCCTCCCCGCTCTGCAATGTAAAAAGGCGCATACCCGTTTCCGGAATATGCGCCCACGCATTTTCACCTATGCTACAGCAAATTTTGCAATTACTTCATTGAATCTCTTGCTCTCTCCGTAGCATCTTACTGTCAGTTCCCTTGTAAGATCCATGCTCAGAATACCTAAAATGGATTTTGCATCAATGATAATTCTGTTATAGGATATGTCAATATCAAAATCACATTTGGCGGCTTCATTCACAAATTCTTTTACGTCTTCTGTTTCATTTAATCTGATATGTCTTTCAACCATGTGCTTTATCCTCCTGAATCAGATCTGAAAAATATTACCTGCTTACATCTGTGTCAGGACAAAAATATCGTAAATTGCTTTTACAGCAGTTTCGAAATCTCTGTTTTCCACACCAATGATGATATTCAGCTCACTGGAGCCCTGATCGATCATTTTTACATTGACATGTGCATGTGCCAGTGCAGAAAATACACGGCCTGCAGTTCCTCTCTGGGACTTCATGCCACGGCCAACAACTGCGATCAGCGCCAGATCAGATTCCATCTCTACGAAATCAGGCTGCACTGCTCTGTGAATGCCTGCAATTACCTGCTGCTCTTTTTCTTCAAATTCATCCTGATGAACGTAAACAGTCATTGTGTCGATTCCTGACGGAACATGCTCAAAGCTGATTCCCTGATCTTCAAATACCTGAAGAACCTTTCTTCCGAAACCGATTTCACTGTTCATCATGGATTTTTCAATATTAATGGAACAGAAGCCCTTCTTACCTGCAATACCTGTAATCACATATTTCGGTTTGCGGCAGGTGCTTTCTACGATAAAGGTTCCCTTATCTTCCGGACGGTTTGTATTACGAATGTTGATCGGAATACCTTCCTTACGAACCGGGAAGATCGCATCTTCATGAAGAACAGTCGCACCCATATAAGAAAGCTCACGAAGTTCTCTGTATGTGATCGTCTCGATTACTGCCGGATTATCGACGATTCTCGGATCTGTGACAAGGAATCCGGAAACGTCTGTCCAGTTTTCGTAAATGTCTGCATGGATTGCCTTCGCTACCAGCGAACCGGTAACATCAGATCCGCCACGTGAGAATGTCTTTACAGTTCCATCTTCCATACCACCATAGAATCCCGGAACAACTGCTCTCTCGCACTTCTGGAGACGCTTACTTAAAAGTTTATCTGTTTTGTCTGCATCGAAATTTCCGTTTTTGTCAAATCGGATCACGGTTGCAGAATCAATAAATTCATATCCGAGATATGCAGCCATTACTTTACCGTTCAGGAATTCTCCACGGGATGCTGCATATTCATTGCCTGCATGTGCCTTAAAATCTGCTTCAATCTGTCTGAACTCCTCCTCAAGAGACAGGTCAAGATTCAAGCCTTTGATGATCTCATAAAAACGTCCCTTAATTTCCGTAAGGACATCTGTGAAATCCTCTCCTGCTTCTGCTTTGCCATAGCATGTATACAGAAGATCAGTTACTTTCGTGTCTGCGGAAAATCTCTTTCCCGGTGCGGACGGTACCACATAACGTCTGCTCTCATCGCTTCTGATGATATCTCCGACCTTCTGAAACTGTTCTGCATTGGCCAGAGAGCTTCCTCCAAATTTTACCACTTTTTTCATAATAATACTTATCACCCTTCTGTTTTCTCTTTTCAGTCAGAAAATCTGTCTCTTATTTTATTGAAAACCTCAGGGTTTTGCAAGTGTTTCTTTATAATATTACATAAAAATTCGCTTTTTATGCACAATATTCGCGGAGAATGTTCTCAAGAGCAGATGCGCTGCTTGTGTGACATCTGCATACCGGTATGGATTTTTTCTTTGCTTCCTCCACTGCACAGTTCACCATTTTATGAGAAACCGTACTTGTAAACAAAATCAGAAGATCCGGTGCACCGATTTTTTTCTTCATGGCTCCTTTTTCTTTTGCAAATACTTTTGCCTTACATCCATATCCTTTGCAGATATCCTCATACTGACATACCATACGTTCATTTCCGCCTACGATTACGATACTCATAGATTCACTCTCCTTTTGTTATCTTTGACTAACTCGCGTTTTAAAAGTAAAGCGGACGCATAGTTCCGCTTAATGTTCTTATCTGTTAGTTTTTGCTAACTACATATAGAAATACTATCATATATTGTTTTGTTTGTCAAAGGATTCTTTTAATTCTGTCACATCACAAACCTTAAGAGTCTTATCCTTCACCGTAAAATGGATATCATGACTGCCATATGCCAGCCCGTAAATCTTATCCGGTTTGTTCTGATAGCGGGGACGCGGATCGTTGGCAAGTACTTCCACCAAAGCTTCTCTCTGCTCTGCCGGCACTTTCTCTATCAGTGTTTCCGGAAATTCCACTTCAAGCCGATAATCTTCGATCTTGTCCGTAAAACCGCCTCTCACTTCCGGATGGCTGTCTGCGTAAGGAAGATATGGTTTAATATCATAGATCGGCGTACCGTTCATAAGATCCGCACCTGAAATATGAAGAACCGGTCCCAGTTCCGGATGAAGTTCTATTTTTTCAAGACGCACAGAAGACAGTCCAAGGCTGTTCGGACGAAACGGTGATCTCGTGGAAAACACTCCCATGCGTGTATTCCCACCAAGTCTCGGCGGTCGTACAGTCGGCGACCAGCTCTCTCGCACTGTCTCAGAAAACTGCCAGATCAGCCAGATATAATCATATTCTTCCAGTCCGCGAAATGCTTCCGGCACCCGGTATTCCGGCTCAAATACGATTGTTGCCTTCAATGCATCCAGCCGGTTACTCTGATGAGGAATCCCAAACTTTGTCGGGAAATCATTGTGGATTCTTGCAATCACTTTCATTCCGTGCTCTTCTGCCATTCTTTTCTCCTGTTTCTTATCTGTTATTTTTGCAACAAAAACAGCCTGCTTCACACAGACTGTTTTGGCTGTTGCATTATTATATTAGCGCTTAATCTTTCAGCGGTCAATAATTTCAATCTCGGTATCGTCTTTGGCATCCAGATTATTGATATATTTTTTCGTCTCCGCCACAATCACATTCGACAGAAGCAATACCGCCACAAGGTTCGGAAGTGCCATCAGTGCATTCAGAATATCCGCGATCGTCCAGACAAGGTTCAATGAAATAACCGGTGCGATCACAGCTACCGCTATGTAAAGGACACGATATGGCACAAGGCCTTTTCTTCCGGCAAAATATTCCACACAGCGTTCTCCGTAATATGCCCATCCAAGTACAGTAGAATATGCAAAGGAAATAATGCCAACCACGAGGATGACCGGTCCGAGAACCGGAATCTGCTGAAATGCCAGCGTAGTCAGGACACCACCATTTGTGATCTGTCCCATATCGATTGCCGGATTTTTCATGATACTGGTGACAAGTACCAGTCCTGTCATCAGACATACAACAACGGTATCCCAGAATGTACCGGTACTGGAAACCAGAGCCTGACGGACCGGATTTCTCGTCTGTGCTGCTGCCGCTGCGATCGGTGCCGAGCCCATACCGGACTCGTTTGAAAAAAGACCTCTTGCAATTCCATACTGCATTGCCATCATAATTCCGCGTCCTACCAGACCACCTGCTGCTGCGCCGGGTGTAAAAGCCATCTTACAGATCGTCACTACTGCCGGTATGATAAAATCATAGTTGATGCACAGAATGATAAAACAGCCAACCACATAAAATGCAGCCATAAACGGAACCAGTTTTTCACAGACATTTGCGATTGCTTTGATTCCTCCGAAAATAACCAATGCAGTCAGTACAGCTACTGCAATTCCTACCGCTGCCGGAGGAATGTGAAGATTTTCCTGACAGACCGTTGCAATTGCATTCACCTGCGTCGCACAGCCGATTCCAAAAGATGCAAAGCCGCCAAAAATGGCAAAGATCAATCCGAGCCATTTCATATGAAGTCCACGCTCAAGTGCATACATTGCACCGCCCTGCATACGACCGTCTTTTGTTTTGACACGATATTTAACTGCGATCAGTGATTCACTGTATTTTGTCGCAATACCGAATACACCGGTAAGCCAGCACCACAGAACTGCTCCGGGACCACCGAGGGCTATTGCCGTTCCCACACCAATGATGTTTCCGGTTCCGATCGTAGATGCCAGTGCCGTTGTCAGTGCTCCAAACTGGCTGACTTCGCCTTCTCCATCCGGATCCTTCGTAACAGACAGTTTGATTGCTGTTCCGATCTTTCGCTGAATCACCCCGGTTCGGATTGTCATAAAAATGTGTGTACCAAGAAGCAGAAGAATCATCCACCAGCCCCACACCCAGGTATCGATCTGATTGATCAGGTTTGTTATTGCATCCATATTATTTCCTCCCTCACTTTTCAACGAAAAAGCGCAAGGGCATACCTCACGCAACCTGCGCGCTGTACACCCTTGTACTTTTTTATTTCGTTCTTTATTTATGTCAATCATTATATCAGAATACCAGCATGATGTGCAACTGAATTTTATATTTCGGCCCACTCTTATTCAGTTTCGGTTACTGTTTCATCCAGTCTTTCAATGCTTTCATGCGGATACGCGCATCTTTTCCTCCCAGATCATACACCTGCTGGATCACTTCAATATCATTTTCCATACGACTGATATCCAGTTTTTTATCCGGCTGGATCACAAATGCCTGGCCTGCCCGTTCCATTTCTTTCAGGACTTCCAGACTGTGGTTATAGACTACATGTCTGTTCTGAAGTGCCTGTACAAACTCCGGATATTTATGATAGCGGATTTCTGCCATTTTTGCATTCTCAGGTTTTTTTACAAATCCGGCTTCTCTTGTAAGTACAACCACAAGACGTTCATAACCCATCTTGTAAAATGCTTCAACCGGAATACTGTCCGCACAGCCTCCGTCAAGAAGTTTCATCCCGTTATAATCCACGATTTTTGAAACATATGGCATCGAAGCAGACGCGCGCATGGCATCGATCTGGCTCAACATATCTGTGATTTTAATATATTCCGCTTTGCCTGTCTCAACATTTGTACAGGTCGCATAAAAATCTGTATCAGATTTCACAAACGCTTCATAATCAAATGGATCAAGCCGCTCCGGAATGTCATGATAACAAAACTGCTTTCCTACCACTTCTCCTGTGTGCAGAAAGCTCCACCAGCTCATAAAGTGTTTGTCATTCCGGTATTTTTTGATATAACGAAGACTTCTTCCTTTTTGTTCGGATACAAATGAACAGCCATGCAGTGCTCCCGCAGAAACACCGATCACTCCGTCAAAATGTATTCCATGCTCCAAAAAAACATCCAGTACACCGGCTGTGTAAATTCCGCGCATTGCGCCGCCTTCCAAAACAAGTCCTGTTTTCATCGTTCTGTCTCACCTTTCTGTTGTCCAATAACTCCTGATACTGTCATATGCCTCGCGAAAACTGATCTGGTTTCGTGAGGCCAGTTCTTCCGCACTTTCATATTCCGGATAACATCTTATCTGTCCGTCCGGCAGGGTACATATTTTGGCTTTTGCCTGACCAAGAGGTGTTTTAAATGTGCTGATTTCTCTTTTCAGGATCGTACGCTGCATTTCTGCTCTGCGGATACCAATTGTTGTCGTCTCTGCAAAAATCAGGTTTTCCAGATTTTCCCTGTCCTCCTCTTTGCAAATTACCGTCAGTGTATATGCAGGTCTGTTTTTCTTTGTATAAATCGGCATATAATGTGCTTCTCTTGCCCCGTTTCCCATAAGAAGTTTCAGCACATGTCCCATAACCTCGCCGCTGCAGTCATCGATATCCGTCTCCAGTTTCCAGATCATATCTGTCATTTTTGCATCCGCCGGTTCTGTCTGAATCAGCATGGCACGAAGAATTCCAGGACAGCGATATTCTCTTTTTCCCGCACCAAGTCCACTCTTTAATATCAAAAAATCTTCCGGTAGTTTTTCAGATGTGCGGAAAGCTGCCACTACAGCTGCACCTGTCGGTGTCACCAGTTCTCCCTGTATATCAGTGATTTTCAGTTTCAGATGATGATCCTCTGCAATGTGTGCAACTGCCGGTACCGGTACCGGAATCTGTCCATGCTGACAGCGGATAAATCCGGTTCCCTCATATAAAACCGGTACGATCACATCAGTAATATCCAGATTATCCATGCAGACTGCAATCGCAGCGATATCCACGATAGAATCAATGGCACCTACTTCATGAAAATGAACTTCCTCTACATTTACACCATGAGCCTTTGATTCCGCATGTGCAAGAATATCAAACACATGCAGCGCCATCTTTTTGGCTCTGTCTGTCATTTCTGATCCCTGAATAATTTCTGTGATCTCCCGCATTCCACGATGCTCATGCGGATGTGAATATTCATGTGTATGGGAATGCTCATGGCTGTGTTCATGTGTATGTTCATGATCAGGATGCTCTGCTGCATGTGTGTGTTCGTGATCATGATAGTGATATTCTGCTGAATGCGTATGTTCGTGATTATAATGATGTTCCATCTCGTGTTCATGTCCATGCAGATATTCCATATCATGGTCGTGATTGTCATGTTCCAGAATCACATTGAAATCACAGGCATCAAGCCCTGATTTCTTGACTCTTGAAATTTTGGTACGAAATCCGCTCACCGGAAGGCTGTATAGTGCTTTGTCCAGCACTCCTCTGTCTGCCCCCAGATCGAGAAGAGCCGCAACTGTCATATCACCACTGATTCCCGAATAACATTCTAAGTATAATGTTTTTCCCATATATTCACCTGTTCTGTTTTATTTTGCATTATATTCTCTGGATGCCAGACGGTTGATCTGTGTCGCAATGTATCCGGCACCATATCCATTGTCAATATTTACAACTGCAATTCCGTTTGCACAGGAATTGATCATTGTCAGAAGTGCCGACAATCCGTTCATGCTTGCACCATATCCGACCGATGTCGGTACTGCGATCACCGGTTTATCCACAAGTCCGCCAAGCACGCTTGCAAGCGCCCCTTCCATACCGGCAACTGCAATCACACAGTTAGCATCCTGGATTACTTCCAGCCTGGAAAAGAGTCTGTGAATACCGCTGACTCCGATGTCAAAAACTCTGTCCACATGTGAGCCGAAATATTCAGCTGTCTGAGCCGCCTCCTCTGCCACCGCAATATCGGCTGTCCCTGCCGTACATATCGCGATCTTACCGATATGCTCTTTATCTTTTTTCTCTATTTTGATAATATGAGACAGCTCATCGTATTCTACATTCGGAAGAAGATCTTTTACAAGTTCATACTGATGTCTGGACGCTCTCGTTCCAAACACCTCTCCATTGTCTTCATACAGTTTCTGGAAAATATGCACAAAATGCTGATCTGCCTTCCCGCTGCAAAAGATCACTTCCGGAAATCCGTTTCTGATTTCTCTGTGCGAATCCAGCTTTGCATAATCATCCATCTCTTCGAACGGCTCTTTACGAAAATAATGTTCTGCTTCCTCGATAGAAAGTTCTCCATTCTTAAATCTTGTCAGTATTTCTCTGGTTTCCAACTTCGCACCTCCTAAAAGCAAGGGAGCATGCTGTACACATCCTCCCGACTGTTCTATATATGATACAAAATCATTCCACCTTTTTTGTCATATCCGGTATCCCACATTTCTTTTAAAGAAAACCACTTGTATTCTCCATAAGAAACGGCTTTTACCAGAAGATCATTCCCTGTTTCCTCATATCCTGCCAGAATAAACCAATGCCAGATATAATCTTCGAGAGGACCCTTTTCATTTTTATGTTTCAGCATCAGATACGGAATCGGACAGGCTGCATCTATCTGCGCTTTTACTGCCCGAACAGCCTCCTCATATGTATGTGTCCCATGAAAGCCTTCCATCTGAAGCCGTGTGTCATTCATATCTTTCAGATATTCCCCGAAGCCCTCCATAAAAAGTTCCAGCGTATCAATTCCGTTTGGTCTCGGACAGAGATAATGTTTCATAATGTAAGCAAACTCATGATACTCATTCCAGCTTATCTCCTGAATCGGATGTGGATAAAGATTTCTCATATCATTTGTTCTTGCAAAATAAATACAGCTCTCACAGGCTGCGATTGCACCGCATCCTCCATCACGCATAGTCACATCCGGAAAAAGATCCTGATTGCCACCATAAGATTCTTCCACAAAAAAATATTCCAGTTCCTTTTTATATAATACAGTCTGCTTCACCGTCTATTCCCCCAGTCTGCCTTCTCTCTTGTATTTCTGTCACAAATTGCTGCGACACCATCGCAAAAACCTATCTGTAACTATAGCATACTTTCCCACGAAATTAAATAAATTTTTCCAAAAGCACCTGCCCCTTTGCTATATAGGTTTTCTTGACACCTGTCATACGCACATGCTATAATTTTTGCTATATTTTTTATGTTTTGGAGACTTATGATCAAAACATATCATTTATGAGGAGGGATAAAATGAAAAAATTTTACGCATGGTATCAGAAGCATATCACCGGTGCGATCTTTATCGGTCTGCTTCTCGGTATTCTGACCGGACTGTTTCTGGCCGACCGCTTCGCTCCGGTTCTGACCGTAACCAGTCTTCTTGGAGGCATTTACATGAATGCCTTGAACATGATGATCTTTCCACTTGTATTCTGTTCTGTTGTTATGGGTATCTGCAGCATCGGAAATATCCGTACGACCGGTAAGATCACCGGCTCCGCTATGGTGTTTTTCCTTTGCACCACAGCTCTTGCAAGTCTTGCCGGACTGATCATTCCGCGACTGATTCATCTCGGCGAAGGCGTATCTTTCGAGATGGCAACATCAGATATCGCTGCTACGGATATGAGCAATATTCTGGATACTGTCAAAAATCTGATTCCATCCAACCCGGTAAGTGCATTTGCTCAGGGAAATATGCTCCAGGTTCTTGTCTTTGCAGTAATCATCGGATTCACCCTGATCTCTGTCGGCGAAAAAGGACAGCCGCTTCTGAATGTGATTGATTCCCTCAACGAAGTCTGTTTAAAGATCATCAGCATGATCATGTACTTCACACCGATCGGTGTTTTCTGTACGATCGTTCCTGTTGTTGAAGCAAACGGTACTGAGACGATCATCTCACTGGCAACCCAGCTGATCATCCTGTATCTTGCATTCTTCATTTTCGCCTTTGTTGTGTACGGAATTGCAGTAAAAGTAATTGGCAAAGAAAGCCCTGTCAAATTTTTCAAAACAATTATGCCGGCTGCACTGAATGCTTTCGGAACATGTTCCAGTTCTGCCACAATTCCGATCAGTAAACAGTGTATGGAGGAAGGCATGGGTGTTTCCAACAAGATCACCAGTATTGCAATCCCTCTCGGTGCAACAGTAAACATGGATGCCGTATCCATCCTGATGTCCTTCATGATCATGTTCTTCGCTAATGCATGCGGAATCAACGTCAGCGTTTCCATGATGGTGATCGTACTTCTTGCAAACGTACTTCTCTCTGTCGGAACACCTGGCGTACCCGGAGGTGCAATCGCATCTTTTGCAGCGCTTGCAACTATGGCAGGACTTCCTGCAGGTGTTATGGGCGTTTACATCAGTATCAATACTCTCTGTGACATGGGTGCAACCTGTGTCAATGTTATCGGAGACCTTGCATGCTGTGTTGCATTAAAAGGTCGTCTGAAAATTGACGAAAACAAATAATTACATAATCGATTTACTGCACGACCAAAGCCGGAACGTTATCAATACAATTTTGATAATGCTCCGGCTTTTCTTTTGTTTTATTTACTTGCGTTTCTTATTGGTAAGCTGTAAATCCGAGGTCTTTTACTGTCATATGCAGTTTTGAACTTAAAATGTAATTTGCACCTGCAATCGCTGCCTGAAGTGTCGCATTAGAAGCTTTCTGAATGCTCTTCGGAGCCTTACTTCCACTGAGCTTACGGAAAGTTACATCTTTCTTTCCTGTATAGCTGTTTGCATTGAACTTTGCAGTTGCATAAGTTTCATTTCCATCCCCGAAGATTGCAGATATCGCTTCTGCGGTAGCTGATTTTGAACAGTTTACAAGGACATCTACTGCTGATGAAACATCTGCTTTTTTATCAATGATCGCCAGCCCTATATCCAGTTTATTTGTTTTTGGATCATATCCCAGAATTGCAGTCGTATGTGCGTCAATTTTCTTCTCGATATATCTTGTTCCGTCACTGTCGACCTTGCCTTTCTTATTCAGATACTTCTTTACCTTCGTATAATTCTTTGTATATTTTGAAGAACCTGTGGATGCCTTTTTTACATTAACGGTACAGGTCAGTCTGGTTTTACCGATCGTTGCCGTAATCTTCGCTGTTCCAGCCTTCTTTGCAGTAACTTTGCCTGTCTTGCTGACCGTAGCAACTTTTTTGTTGCTGGATTTCCATTTCGGCATCCGTGTTGTGCCATTTACCTTCAGTGTGTATGTCTTGCCTGTTTTTACACTGATTTTAGTTTTATTCAGTTTTGGCTTTGCTTTCTTTGATGCCGCCTCAACTTCTGTCACATATCCATTTCCCGCAAAAGCTGCCGGAGCTGCTGTAGCCACCAGAAGTCCCACCAGAGTTCCACACAAAATCTGTTTCCATTTTCTTTTCATTTTCCTATCTCTTCATATACTTTTTGTTTATTTAACAGAAATCACATAGGATTTGTCAAATACTTCTTTCGGTTTCAGTGTATTAATATTCGGTTTCTGAGACAGTTCTTTATCATAACCGGTGTTATCGCAGCGTCCCATCCATGGCTCAAGACATACAAACGGAGCTCCGATTGCAGACCAGATACCAAAGTTCGGAAATCCTTCACAGGAAATCTCCACATACGGAGTACCGTCCGGCAGCGTAATTCCGGCTTTTTTGATCTGTCCGTCATCAAAGATCAGTGCACCTTCATCAAACATATGCTCATCGATCAGACAGGTGCCGTTTTCCAGAGGAAGCGTATGCGGTTGATCCGGCATTGCCGTCGCATATTCCGGATGCAGCAGACAATAAGTAAGTTCTTTCTGTCCGCTGAATGTCAGATGGTACCGGCTCTGAACCGTATCCTGGAGCACTGGAACATTAAATGCCGGATGTGCACCGATCGTAAAATACATGGTCTCCTGATCTTTATTTACAACTTTCCATGCCACCGTCAGATCACGTCCGTTTAACGTATGGGTAATGTAAAGCTGAAATTCATACGGCCATGCTTTCTTCGTTGCATCTGTTGCTTCCAGTAAGTGTGTCACAGATGTTTCTGTTTCTTCAACACAGATAAATTCCATATCACGGGCAAATCCGTGCTGTCCGGATGTATAAGTCTCTCCTCCGATCAGGCAGGTGTCCTTATAAAGACGTCCGACATTCGGAAAAAGTACCGGCGCGTGGCGTTTCCAATATTTCGGGTCTGCATTCCAGAGAACCTCACGATTGTTTTTTTTATCAAAAATCCCCGACAGTTCTGCCCCGTGGTCACTGATCATTACACGGAGTTCTTCATTTTCAATTGTATGCATAGTACAAAAAGCCTCCATATGATTATTATGCATTTATTATAACAGAATTTTTCTGAGAAAGCCACCTGCAGTCTGCTTCAGCAGACATATTCCTTATGCATCTGGTCGCATCCTCGCGGAGCGTTTTTGTGTAATAGGAACATTACGGAGTAATTTTCTATTACACAAAAAAGGATTTCGTTTTTATCATTTATAGTTTCGTTTATATTTCGTTTTTGTATTTTAGGAGAATTTTGTCACAGATACTAAAAAAGTCTGAAAGGAATGGGCTGTTTTACCTCATATTCTTTCAGACTTTCAGCTGTTTCTATGTTGTTTTGTTTATTATTCTGCCCTGGTCATTTTAGTTATTTGCCCCTTGCGTTCCTCCAAGAAATGAGCCCGACATAAAAAGCCCACAAACTGTTGTCTTACAGTTCATGGGCTTTTCTTTATGTCTTAGATTATATTTAGTTCTGTCCTGCGATATGTCTTGCTACGTAGATACCACTTGCAGATGCGTGGGACAGGGAATGGGTAACACCGCTTCCGTCGCCGATCACATACAGACCTTTATAGCAGCTCTCAAGATTATCGTCAATCTCAACTTCCATATTGTAGAATTTAACCTCCACACCATACAGCAGAGTATCGTCATTGGCAGTTCCCGGAGCTACTTTGTCCAGGGCATAGATCATTTCAATAATACCATCCAGAATACGTTTCGGAAGTACAAGACTTAAGTCACCAGGTGTTGCAGTAAGTGTAGGTCTTACCAGTCCTTCTTCCACACGTTTTACGGTACTTCTACGTCCACGTACAAGGTCACCGAAACGCTGTACAATGACACCACCGCCAAGCATGTTCGAAAGCCTTGCAATGCTTTCACCGTATCCGTTGCTGTCTTTGAACGGCTCAGAGAAATGTTTGGATACAAGAAGCGCGAAGTTGGTATTATCTGTTTTCTTCTCATCGCCTTCATAACTGTGACCGTTTACAGTAATGATTCCGTTTGTGTTCTCGTTTACAACAATTCCGTTCGGATTCATACAGAATGTACGGACATTATCTTCGAATTTCTCTGTGCGGTAAACGATCTTACTCTCGTAAAGCTCATCTGTCAGATGAGAGAAAATAACTGCCGGAAGCTCTACGCGGACACCGAGGTCCACACGGTTGGATTTGGTCGGGATCTTGAGATCCTTACAGACAGTTTCCATCCATTTGCTTCCGCTTCTTCCGACGGAAACGATACATTTCTTACATTCATAAGAGCCTTTTTCGCAGATCACACGGTAGCCGTCTTCCAGAACTTCCAGCTTCTGTACCGGTGTGTCAAAATAAAAATCCACATGTTCTTTCATTGCATTATACAGATTTTCAAGAACAACATAATTGATATCTGTTCCGAGATGACGTACGGATGCATCCAGAAGATTCAGTTTATTCTGCAGACAGAGCTTCTTGAACTTAGTTCCTGCTGTAGAATAGAGCTTTGTTCCCTCTCCGCCATATTCCATATTGATATCGTCTACATATTTCATCAGTTCAATGGCTTCGTTTTTTCCGATATGCTCGTACAATGTTCCGCCAAAATCATTGGTGATATTATATTTTCCATCGGAGAATGCACCTGCGCCACCAAAGCCGCACATAATCGAACATCTCTTACAATTGATACAGTTTTTGATTTTTTTGCCGTCAATCGGACATTTTCTTTTTTCAAGAGAATATCCCTCTTCAAAAACAGCCACTTTGTAATCCGGTTTTTCTTTCATCAGCTCATATGCCGCAAAGATTCCTCCCGGACCGGCACCAATAATGATCACATCATAGTTCATGCATCTTCCTCCTTGTGAGTATAGCTTTTTCCCATTTGTTTATATCCCTCATCCATTTGCATCAAGGCAACCCTGTTGCATAAAAAAAGCTGTCGCAGAAAGTATCATGACGAGTCCTGTCACTTCCATTCATTACGGCAGTTGGAAAAATGTTCAACATTTGTATTGTTAATCATAATCCTCACCTATATTACAGGATTCCTCAGTCTTTGTCAAGCGCTGTTTTTGTACGAAAGCCAGATGTTTTTCTGTAAAATACAAAAACACTGTCATTTTCAGACAGTGCTTTGTATCAGTTCAAAAGAAAAATAGCAAAATTCAAATATCCTGCAAAGGTCAGCCACACCAGATATGGGATCATCAGGTATCCTGCCTTCTCCGAAAGATGATAAAAGGCTTTTGTACAAAGATATACCAGATACCACAACAGCAACAGCCATGCAAACGAAAACAGATACCATCCCGCATTAAAGAAAAATACCGGCCACAGAAAGTTCACTGCAAGCTGTATTCCATACAGCGTCAATGCTTTTTTCTTCTCTTCCGATTCCGGCAGACGCGCGATCAGATAAGATGCTGTTCCCATCATTGCAAACAGTCCGGTCCACACTACCGGAAATACCCATCCCGGCGGAGCAAGCGGAGGCTGATTTAATTTTTCAAATGTATCCATGCTTCCCTGTGTCAGAAATCCGGAAACAGCCCCAACTCCAAGCGGCACTGCCAGACAGGTGAGCAGTGTTTTTGTTCTTTTCTTCAAAAAAATCCCTCCTGTTTTTCTCGACATTTCTAATGTCTATTTTATGAAAAACAGAAGGAATTATTCATTTCAAAGTTTTACATTTTGTGTTTCTTTGCGTTAAAAAACGCTTTTGTTTCTTTTGCTACGACTCCACTCAATACAAACAGTGCGATCATATTCGGAATTGCCATCAGACCATTGAAGATATCTGCGATGGTCCATACAGCACTTACTGTCATGTAAGGTCCGATAAATACTGCGAGAATGTATAACCAACGGTATACAATGATTTTTTTCTGGTGTCCGTTTGTCAGATATTCCAGACAACGTTCACTGTAGTAATCCCATCCGAGAATGGTGGTAAATGCAAAGAATACAAGACAGAGCATCAGTACAAATGCTGTAAATTTCGCCGGAAGCGGAAGTCCGTGCTGGAATGCATATGTAGTAACCTGTACACCTTCAATACCTTCTACCTGCCATGCGCCTGTCAGGACAATAGACAGACCTGTCATTGTACAGATAACGATCGTATCAATAAAAGTACCTGTCATACTTACCAGACCCTGGCGTACCGGCTCTTTTGTCTGAGCTGCTGCTGCTGCGATCGGTGCACTACCAAGACCTGCCTCGTTAGAGAAAATTCCTCGTGCGACACCTTTCTGCATTGCCACGATCATGGATCCAACCACACCACCTGTCACTGCACTCGGGTTAAACGCTGCTTTTACAACAGTTACGATTGCTGCCGGGATCTCTGTAATGTTGCAGATGATCAGAGCAACACTGAGCACAATATAGATTACTGCCATAAATGGTACAATAATCTGGCTGACTGTTGCAATTCGCTTCAAACCTCCGATCAGGATTGCTGCCACACAGAATGCAAGAATCAGAGAAGAAACAACAACAGCCACAGAATACTGTCCCAAAAACGGGATATTGATACAGTTTGTTTTATTTGGATCAAAGAAGTTCTGTACCGCACTGGAAATACCATTTACCTGGCTGAAAGTACCTATACCAAAGAGACCAACACATACACCAAAGAATGCAAAGATCTTTGCAAGCCATTTCCATTTGCTTCCCATACCTTTTTCGATATAGTAGAATGGTCCGCCAAGGCTGTGTCCATCCTCGGCAACCACACGATACTTAACTGCCAGAAGTCCTTCTGAATATTTCGTTGCCATTCCGAAGAATGCTGCTACGATCATCCAAAACAATGCTCCCGGACCTCCGGCACAGACTGCTGTTGCCACACCGACGATATTACCGGTACCAATTGTTGCACTCAGTGCTGTACATAAAGCTGCAAAACTGGAGATTTCTCCGTCTCCTTCTTCTTCATTCTTAAACATCCATTTCAGAGCCAGCGGAAGACGACGCACCTGAAGAAACCCAAGTCTGCTGGTAAGAAGGACACCACCGGCTATGATCAATACCATAAGCGGCACTCCCCAGACTTTGTCATCCACTGCAACTAAGAAATTATTGATTGCTTCCCACATCTCAAAAAGTTCTCCTTACGTATGTATTTTTCAGCATCATAAACAAGGGGACTTCATAAAAAGAATCAATCTCTGATAAAAGGATAATAATAAGAATCTCTGACACTCAGACTAAAAAAAGAACTGATAAAAGAATAAACTTCCAGGATGTAATTATAAAAAAGCATCCTCTGTCCTTTTGCCTGAGAGATTCAAGACGCTTACGCGTCGCTTGCACCTTCGGCCCCTGTACTGAAACAGGTGTCTCCAGAGAAACGATCCATTTACAGTTTCTGTCCGATAACACGGATACCTGAGAGTTTTACTCCTTCGGTGGGCTCTGGCCTCTTTCCTGCAAACTTCTCCTCGTTATTGCTGTCACTGCGTTATACTATAGTGCTAAATCATTAAGATGTCAAGAGGGAAATTTTTTTCTTCCCTCTTGAAATTTTTTGTTAATTAAATGTATTTTATTTCGGGCTGACAATCTTTCCCGCCACCGCACATGCTGCCGCAGTCTTCGGAGATGCCAGATAAATTTCTACTTTGGATGTTCCCATACGGCCGAGGAAATTACGGTTGTTTGTTGCCACAACGCGCTCTCCGTCTGTCAGTATACCACCTGCACGTCCACAGCACAGTCCGCATCCCGGATGTGTGATCATCGCCCCTGCCTCAGCCAGAGTATCCAGAATACCCAGCTCGATTGCCTGTCTGTAGATCTTACGGCTTGCCGGTGTTACGATCAGTTTTACATAATCTGCAACTTTTTTGCCTTTCAGAACTTCCGCTGCTGCTGCAAGGTCTTCCAGACGTCCATTTGTACAGGAACCGATAAATACCTGATCGATCTCAGTTCCTTCCAGTGTGCTGACATCACGGATCTTATCTACCTGAGACGGGCATGCCATAACCGGAACCAGATCTTCTGCACGATAGGTCACAATATTAAGATATGTGGCATCCTCATCTCCGACAAGACTCTTCTGGAAATCGTTCAGCTCAATCTCACAGTACTCTGCCGTCTTTTCATCAGGAGTAAAGAGCGCACATTTTGCACCTGCCTCAATTGCCATGTTGGCAATTGTCATGCGGCTTGCCACAGACATATTCTTCACTGCACTTCCTGTAAATTCCAGTGCACGATATGTAGCTCCGTCCGCACCGAGATCCCCGATCAGACGCAGGATCACATCTTTTGACATGACATTTTCTGGAAGTTCTCCGTCGATCACAACTTTGATCGTTTCCGGAACTTTGATCCACATAGTCCCTGTTCCGAGGATACTTGCCATCTCGGTATAACCGATACCGGAAGAAAAAGCGCCGACACATCCGTAAGTAGTCGTATGGCTGTCTGTACCAAATACGATATTGCCCGGTTTCACATAGCCGGCCTCTGTCATTAACTGATGGCAGATTCCGTCACTTCTATGTACGTTTTTCATGCCATATTTTTCTGCAAAAGCATCTCCTGTGTGGAAATGTCTGGTATCATCAAGCTGGCTTGCCGGAACAAGGTGGTCATAGATCAGGACTACTTTGTCCGGATCCCATAATTTCTGAAATCCCATTTCTTCAAATTTCTCTGCAACAAACGGGATAAAAATATCGTGGATCATCACTCTGTCGACATTGACTGTGACGATATCACCCGGGGTTACGGCATGGCCCACATTGTTTCTGATAATCTTTTCAATAACTGTTTCGCCCATCTGATCTCCCTCCTTAGTCCAGTCCGTTCAGTTTACGCATGGCTTTTACAAGTCCGCCTGCCTGAATGATGCTCATCAGGTTCTCCGGCAGAGAAGCGATCGGGTACTGTTTTCCGTTGTAGTCCACATGCTCATTCATAATAACAGTCACGGAATCTCCTTCTTTGACATCTGTATGAAGATCCGGCTGTTCAATCAGAAGAAGACCGTTGTTGATAGAGTTTCTGAAGAAAATTCTGGCAAAAGATTTCGCGATGACACACTGGATTCCCAGCGCTTTGATGATCTCCGGTGCCTGCTCTCTGGATGAACCGCAGCCAAAGTTTTTGCCGGCAACAATGATGTCGCCTTTCTGGATCTGACCAGCCAGTTCCGGGCGAAGCGGGCTGAATCCATATTGTTTCATATCGTCGATTGTTTTGAGTGCCAGATACTCGGTCGGGATGATGATATCCGTATCAATGTCATCGCCAAGCACCCAGACTTTACCTGTAAACTTTTCCATAATCTATGTTCCCTCACTGAATATGTATTCGTTGTTTGTACTCTGCCTTTATGTTTCTCAGATTTCAGACGGCAGCGCGATCTTTCCTGCGATTGCCGAAGCTGTAACAGTTGCTGCGGATCCGAGATATACTTTGGAGCTCGGATGTCCTGCACGTCCCTTGAAGTTACGTGTTCCGGTACTAATCAGAACTTCGTTTTCTCCGATCACTCCCTGGCAGCTTCCCCAGCATACACTGCAGTTCGGGTTCATAACGATTGCGCCGGCTTCCATAAAGATGTCAATCAGTCCTTCTTTTAATGCCTGACGGTAAATGGTCTGGCTTGCCGGAACAACAAGGAAACGTACTTTATCTGATACTTTCTTTCCTTTGATGATCTCGGCACCCACACGCAGGTCCTCGATACGTCCATTGTTACAGGAACCAAGGAATGCTTCGTTGATCTCGATGCCACATGCTTCTTCTGCCGGAACAACATTGTCTACAAAATCCGGTCTGGCAACTACCGGACGGACTTTGCTCAGATCAAATGTGTATTCTCTTACATATTTTGCATCCGGATCGCTGTGGAAAACGGCTTTTGGCTCACGTCCATGCTCTTTCAGATATTCCATGGCTTTCTCATCAGCTTCAAAGATACCGGTCTTTGCACCGGCTTCTACTGCCATGTTGCAAAGTGTCATACGGTCACTGATACTCAATGTCTTTGCACCTTCTCCGGTAAATTCCATTACCTGATAGTTACATCCGTTTGCACCAACTTCGCCAATGATCGTAAGGATCAGGTCACGTGCGGTCACACCTTCCGGAAGTTTTCCTGTCAGATTGAATTTTACGGATTCCGGAACAAGTACCCAGGAAGTACCTGTCACCATTCCATAGAGGAAGTCTGTACATCCGACACCGGTACCAAATGCACCGAGTGCACCGTAGGAACATGTATGGCTGTCTGCACCAAAGATCAGTTCGCCCGGACGCACATAATTTTCAATCATGACCTGATGGCAGACACCTTTACCTTCCCAGAAATCAATGTTGTTTGCTTTTGCAAAATCTCTCATTTTTTTCTGAGACGCTGCGGTTTTCGGGCAGTCAGACGGTACGTTATGGTCCACGATAAATACAAGTTTCTTTGTATCTGCAATGTGCGGATTTTTTAATTTATTGTTATACATATCAACAGTCAGATGTGTCGTTCCGTCGTTACTCATCAGACGGTCAAGCTGTACGGTATGGATATCTCCTGGCTTTACGCTCTCCACTCCGGCTGCCGCTGCAATAATTTTTTCTGCGATTGTCATTCCCATGGTTATTTCTCCTCCTTGTTCAGCGAAGCGATCAGACCGCCCTGATTCAGAATTCCCTGCATATATTCCGGGAGTTTTGTACAGGTATAAGTCTTGCCGTTTGCAACTGCTGTTCCGTCAGACATATGGAGTTCCATAGTATCTCCGGTTGCTACATTATCCGGAAGATCTTTACAGACAATTGCCGGAAGACCGATATTGATTGCATTTCTGAAGAAAATTCTCGCAAAAGATTTTGCAATGACAGCCTGTACACCAAGTGCTTTCAGGACACCCGGTGCCTGCTCTCTGGACGAACCACAGCCGAAGTTTTCTCCGCCTACTACGAAATCTCCGGGTTTTACTTTCTTTGCAAAATCAGGATCTAATGATTCAAATGCGTGCCCTTTCATTTCATCCAGATTCGGCAGAAGTAAATACTGGGATGCAATGATCTGGTCTGTATCAAGGTCATTATGAAATTTAAAAACTGTTCCCTTTTCCATAATAAGAATTCCTTTCTATGTATAACTATTCATTTTCTCTCTATTTTACCACAAAATATGTGAATAGAAAATGTATATTTAGATGACTTTATGCTGTAACCACTTCCGGCTGTGAAATCTCCACGTAAAAATAATTCCACGAAGTGTCCAGTCTGCAAACATACCGATCCAGACACCCATCGGACCGAATCCCATGACTCTGATCAGAAATACACAGAGGCAGAATCTGCATGCCCACATCGTACAGCAGGAAACGATCATGGAAAATTTCACATCTCCCGCTGCACGAAGTCCATATCCAGGTATGAATGCCATGATCCATACAAGCGGCTTTACAATTGTGATCCACATCACCATATGAAAACACATATCTGCACTTTCTTTTTCCATACCACCAAGGATTGTGATTGGTTTTGTCAGTGCAAATACACCAAGACAGCTTATGATGATAATAACTTCTGCGATCACGCAGAGTTTTTTTATGTAATATACTGCTTCATCCTGTCTTCCGGCCCCAAGACACTGACCGACGATCGTCATCAGACCGACTCCGACTCCGATTGCTGCAATACCATTTAGATTTTCCAGGATATTTGTCATTGCCTGTGCTGCGATTGCGGTAGTTCCAAGCGTGGAAACTGTTGACTGAATTGCAAGCTTCCCAAGCTGAAACATACTGTTTTCGATGCCTGACGGAATACCGAGTCCGAGAATACGTCTGATCATACTCCAGTCCGGACGGATCTCGAAATAATCACGTACAACAATCTCCTGACCTTCTTTTTCCTTTCGAAGCTGGATTATAACGACAACTGCACAGAAAATACGGGAAATCAATGTAGAAAGCGCCGCACCTGCAACTCCCATATGAAATCCCCAGATCATCACTGCATTTCCCGCAATATTCATGACATTGGAAATCATCGAAATGATCATCGGTCCTTTTGTATTATCCTGCGCCCTGAAAATAGAAGCTGCTGAATCATAAGCTGCGATGAACGGGAACGACAGGGCTGTATAGAAGAAATATATTTCCGAAGCACGCATGACCGCCGGTTCTACCGATCCGAAGATCAACCTCAGGAGTGGTTTCTGGAAAACAAGACAGATCAGACTCACCGCTACCGAAATAGCTGTTATGATAAACAACACCTGTCTTGCAGATTCGTTTGCTTTTTCTTTATTTCTCTGTCCTATGTACTGTGCACAGATGATCGCACCGCCTGCCGCCAGTGCGGAGAATGCCTGAATGACGAGCACGTTGATCGAATCTACCAGCGATACCGCTGAGATTGCCGCCGAACCGACATTACTTACCATCATGGTATCCGCAGTTCCCATGATGGAATTAAGCAGCTGTTCCAACACGACCGGAATCAGAAGACTGCAGATCATGCGATTAGAAAACATATGCTGTTGCTGTTCCATTTTTCACTCAACTCCCCCATAATTCATTTCCAAACTTTACCGGCGGTCATGCCGACTTTGACATTATGTTCCTTTCCGCAGGATAATGCAAGTTTTTATCAAAGAACATATTATGGGAGCAGTTCGTATGCAATACGCGGGCTTCCATCCGGGACATGTACGATGCCGCAGCTTACAAAACCGTATTTTTCCAATACGTGCTGCATTACTTTGTTATCCGTATGTGTATCGATCCGAATATGCGGCACTTGTGCGCTGCAGTAATCCATGACATGACCAAGAACGCCCTGCACTGTTCCGTCGCTGGCTACACGATGCACGGCAGCATAAGGTTCCTCTGACTTCCAGTTTCCTTCTTCTATCTCCAGATAGGTCGGATCTTCTCCTATAATAAAGGCGAATACTGCATGAATGTCCGCTTTCTCCAGTACATACAAATTTCCCTGACAGATATCTTCCTCTATCAGAGCTTCCGGTTCGTCACCTTTCCCCCACTGTGAATGGTTGCCGTTTTTTCTCATAAACTGTCTTGCCACCTCGTAGATTTCCCGGATTCTCGGAAGATCCCACGGTGTCGCTTTTCTTATTGTACAGGACATGTATTTATCCTCGCTCTCTATAAATTATAATAGTTACTGTACACTCCGTTCACAGCAGTTTATAATACTCCCTGCTCCTGCTGTTATGACCATATCTCTGCTGCAGCATGGATAATTCTCCTGCAATTCAAACACATTTTCTTTACTTGTGTCTGTGATGATCAGATCTTCCAGTAACCATCTAACAAGTGCCATATGGTTTTCTGCTCCGTATGGCACTTGTTTATAATTATTCTCTATTTTAATATGTAAAAAACGCAAGGATCATATACACCACGACCGACACAATACAATACAGCGAATTTGTCGTAGATACATATGCGCTTCCGTCTTCACGCTTAAGGAAAGTCTGCATACTGAACGTAGCCGGTGCGGACATATAGGTAATCACTGCCAGGTCCAGTAATTTATTACTTCCGATAAAACTATGTACCGCCAGAAGGACACACACGATCATAACTGCCTGCAGCACAATACGCATCACAATCGTCCGAACACACGGTCCAAAAAGTTCCGGTGTCAGTTCCATGCTGAAACCTACTACAATCAGAATGATTGCCGTCAAAGCTGTAGTCAGAATACTCTCGACGCTTGTATAAATCCCGCCTGCCGGACTTGCAAGCAGAAGTTTGATCACGCCTGTCAATCCCGCAATGATTCCCAGAACACTTGCGATAAATGCCGGTGTTTTTACTGCACTTACTGCAAGATTCTTTACATTAATCTTCTCACCGTTCTCGGTCTGGCCAAGCATTCCCATATAAATACTGAATCCAAAAAGCAGTCCCGCAATATCAAGAACTGCGATCTGTGACAGGTTATCCTGTCCGCAGAGACTTGTGTACAGAGGATATGCCATCGAGCCGCCCTCATACACACTGACCATAAATGGCAGATACTTGCGATAATTTTCTGTCATAAGCGGCTTCATAAGAAATCCGATGCCAAAAGATACAACCAACATGATGAACATGATTCCAACCAGCTTTGCTGTTTCTGCTCCATAATCCGATGTCGCCAGTGCATGAAAGATTGCCACAGGAAGCATGATGTTTGTAACCAGCGCTTTCATGTTGTCGATGCCGTTCTTATTCAGCAATTTCCATTTCCGGCATAAAATACCAAGAATGATCATTACCAGTACTGGTGATATGATTTCCAGAACTTTCATTTGTTTCCTCTCCCTTAAATCAGACGTCTTCCTCAACACTCTAAATAACTTTAAATGTTTTCGCCTGCCCTGCTTACCAAACAGCTCTGTAAAAGCAAACGCAACAACATTAAATATATTATCTATCAAAACAAACAAAATCACAAGATATTTTGTCTGCTTGTTTTTGTTTCCAGTACATAAAAAGGCCCAAAAGCTTATTCTGCTCTGAAACAGAGTGTTCATAAGACTTTCCGGCCCTTTCATAGTTAAATTAAAAGATAAATCTGAGCTTTACAGATTATTTACCTGCAACCTGAGCTGCAACTTCTGCTGCAAAGTCATCCTGACGTTTTTCGATACCATCACCTGTCTCGTAACGAACGAAACCTTTGATTGTGATCTTAGCGCCGTTTGCTTTTGCAACTTCTTCTACGTATTTACCAACGGACTGTTTTCCGTCTTCTGCTTTAACGTATACCTGGTCAAGAAGGCAGATTTCTTTGAGTTCTTTCTTGATACGTCCAGTGATCATACCCTGGATAACCTTTTCCGGTTTCTGGGATTCTTTTGGATCGTTCTGGATCTGAGCAAGAAGGATTTCTTTTTCATGTTCGATGTATTCAGCACTTACTTCGCTGTCGCTTGTGTACTGCGGTTTCAGAGCTGCGATCTGCATTGCTACGTTTCTAGCCATTTCTTTAACTGCATCGTTAATAACATCTGTCTCAACGTCTACAAGAACGCCGATTTTTCCACCCATATGTGTATAGGAAGCAACGAAACCATTGTCTTCTTTTACCTGAGCGAATCTTCTGATGTTCATGTTCTCGCCGATAACTGCAACCTGAGCTGCAAGAGCTTCTTTTACAGTCTTAGTTGTATCAAGTGCCCATGGCTCTGCAAGGAAAGCATCGATATCTGCTGCGGAAGTAGTAAGTGCCTGTGCTGCAACATCTGCAACATAGTTCTGGAATTTTTCGTTTTTAGCAACGAAGTCTGTCTCAGAGTTAACTTCTACAACAACTGCGCTCTTAGCGTCATCAGCAACGAGTGTCTTGCAAAGACCTTCTGCTGCAACACGGCCTGCTTTCTTCTGAGCTGTAGCAAGACCTTTTTCACGCAGGAATTCTACTGCTTTGTCCATATCGCCTTCTGTAGCTGTAAGAGCTTTCTTACAATCCATCATTCCGGCACCGGTCATTTCTCTTAATTCTTTTACCTGAGCTGCTGTAATAGCCATTGTATTCTCCTCCTGGAATTAAATCAATTATTCCTCTGTAGCTTCTTCAACTTCTGCTTCTTCAGCTTCTGTTGTTCCCTGATTTGCTTCGATAACAGCATCTGCCATTTTGGAAACGATCAGTTTTACGGCACGGATAGCATCATCGTTACCCGGGATTACATAATCAAGTTCTTCCGGATCACAGTTTGTATCGCAGATACCGATAAGCGGAATACCTAATGTATGAGCTTCCTGAACGCAGATTCTTTCTTTCTTAGGATCAACGATGAAGATTGCGTCCGGGAGACGTTTCATCTCTTTGATACCGCCAAGGTTTTTCTGCAGTTTAGCAAGTTCTTTTCTTAATTCAATAACTTCTTTCTTTGGAAGTACTTCGAAAGTTCCGTCAGCTTCCATAGCTTCGATCTGTTTCAGTCTTGCAATACGGCTCTGGATTGTCTTGAAGTTTGTAAGCATACCACCAAGCCATCTTTCGTTTACATAGAACTGTCCGCAACGCTCTGCTTCTGCTTTGATAGCATCCTGAGCCTGTTTCTTAGTTCCAACGAAAAGGATGTTTCCGCCATTAGCTACGATGTCAGCTACTGCATTGTAAGCATCGTCTACCATACCTACAGACTGCTGAAGGTCGATGATGTAGATACCGTTTCTTTCTGTGTAGATGTACGGAGCCATTTTAGGGTTCCATCTTCTTGTCTGATGTCCGAAATGAACACCTGCTTCCAAAAGCTGTTTCATTGAAATAACGCTCATGTTTGTTCTCCTTTTTGGTTAAATTCTTCCGTACAGATCATTTTCTATCCGGACCCAACCTCACACCGTAAGGGCACCATCCATCGGAATCTCTGTACGTGACTTTTTATTTGTGCGTCAGTACGCACATTGCAACTTCTAGAGTATAGCATAGGAAAACCCTCCGTGTAAAGAGGGTTTTCGCAGTTTTCGGTATATTTTTGCTGGATTTTACCATATTCACGCACGATGCCGTTCACATATTGCCTCGCAGACCAGAGCAACGGTCTGTAAATGTCTGCTACGACAATACTGTAACTGCATCATACTGATACCGGCAAAATGCAATTAAAAACACAGCAAACACATTTAGTGGCGATAACGCTATCCCTTCAACCGTAAAAGTTCTTCCTCAGTCAGGGGACGGCACTCACCTTTCTTGAGATTGTCGTGGAGGGTAAGCGGACCCATGGAGATTCTCTTGAGGTAGATGACTGGGTTTCCGACTGCTGCCATCATCCTCTTGACCTGATGAAACTTGCCTTCGTGAATTGTCAGATGCAATTCTGTATACACTTCCGGCAGATTTTCTATGCGCACACGACCAGGCTGCATACCACCGGCACCTTCCCAGCTCCCGCCAACTATCTCAACCTTCGCAGGCATGGTCAGTTTTTCTTCGCCGATATCCACACCATTTTCGAGATTACGAATATTTTCCACCGTAAGCTTTCCCTCCACGCGGACAAAATATGTTTTGTCCACATGTTTTCCCGGTGCAAGAAGCTCATGTGCCAACATCCCATCATCTGTAATAAGAAGCAGTCCTTCTGTATCCTTATCCAGACGTCCTACAGGAAACAGCCCTTTGCGGTCAGATGGTACATATTCCATAACTGTTCTGTCATTGCGATCTTCTGTGGCACTGACGCAGCCGGCAGGTTTGTTCAGAAGATAATAGACAAATTCCGGTGCCGCACCAACAGTTTCCCCCGAAAGCACAACCACATCATTCTCCGGATCGACTTTCATCTCCGGTTTCTTCGCCGGTACACCGTTCACCTGAACCTGCCCTTTCTGTATGAATTTTTTCACTTCACTTCTGGTTCCCTTTCCCGCATCTGCGAGAAACTTATCCAGCCTTACTGCCTTTGCCATATATACTCCTTATTCTGATTCAACAGTACTATCCAGATATATTTCTGAAGGTGCATCTGCCCCTCCGATAATTGCCTGTGTTACCACATCTTCCTCATCATCTGTATACACTGTCTCTTCTTTTGTCACCGGTGCATCCACCTGCATACTACTCTGTATGATTCCCAGCTCTGTAATCTTTTCTTTTACAAAATCAGGAAGTTTTTCTGTCTTCAGCCCATATGTATTCACAGCCTCGCCTTTATCTGTAAACACTGATACATAAATATTCTGATAGATTTCTGAATCTTTGTCAACGTATCCATTGTATCTTACAGTCAATGCCTCTTTCAGAGCTTTTATTTCTTCTGGATTTTCATAGGTCACATCTTCCTGCTGTCCATTCTCATCATTAAAATAGTTCATCATGATCTTTTCAATATCCAGTTCTTCTACCGTCAGAGGATAACCTGTTTCCTTAAGAATTGCAAGAGTATTTTTAAATGAAGGATATATGCCAACGATCCATTCTGCATACTGCACATCTGTATTCGTATTTCCCGGTATCATATTATTCACACTCTGTTTGCCAGGAAACTGGTAAGAAAAATCAATTTTCACCTCAGGTGTTTGCATAAAATCTTCTGCTGTTGCAGCATCGACATCCTTCTTCATCGCTTCAAGGAGTTGCTTTATTTTATCAGGATCATTCTGGAAGATACTGAATCCATTTCCGCTTGCATCATTCAGTCCAATATTTTTCAGATATTTCTGATCAAGATCAAGGAAACCAAATTTCTGTTCTTTCAGATTTTCTTCCTCATATAATCCTTTTACAAGAGCACTTAAGTTTTCCGTCTCTATACAGTATTTTCGATAGATTTCTTTTCCAGATTTAAGTGTGTATTTTATACTTGTATAATATGTATAATCTCCGTCGATTGCCTCACTTTTCGGATTGCCGGCAACGATATCCTGAAGAGCTTTATAAGTCTGGTCGCCTATACCATTTTTACCGGTAAATGCCATAGCAGACTCAGCCCAGCTATTTGCATCTGTTATTTCATAGTCTCCATCTTTTGTCTTTTGGACATTCTCATAATAGTCCTGATCAAAAGACATCATGTTGAGATTCACGGATGCAATATCTTCCTGTTTCGGAATATAGCTGTCAAAATGCAGCAGGTCTTTCTGAAAGATAAGCGCACAAGCTGCTACAAGTACTCCTGCAATTACCAGCTGTAATTTTTTTGCAAAAAATCCCTGAAAACTCATCTGATATATTGTTTCTAACAACCCGTGTATTACGACTGTTCCAAGAATCATTCCGAAAATCCACCAGAGAATTCTGACTTTTCCGGTAGTAAGCGAATAGAATATCCAGCCAACTGCAAGGCCGCCCGGTACCACTATCATAAATTTTACTATGATTGAAACCCACGGATAAACCATGGATTTTCCAGCCGATTCTGATGGTCTTTTCTTATATGCAGCCCATGCCATAACTCCAAGTACAACACCAAGGATGATGACTGCTATAAGTAATTTTCCTGCCTTTCCCTCCGCATAGGCACTAACCATACTGAGGATTAGCGTTCCCGGAGATGCAGTGTGCAGGAGTGTATGAAAGCCACCATACTGATATTCTGAGAAGAAGGTACGCCAAAATGACCGTCCATAGGCTACAAGCAGCAAATTGAGTACAATCCCATACAGGTACATACCTCCCAGACACAGAATACCCATCAGCATATTTCCCGTCACACTGATTACCAGCACAATACTGAAATAGATCACCAGGTAGATGATGAGATGCAGGAAAAGCATCCTGACTGCCATCCCCATAATATTCAGGCTGAAAAATCCTCGCATTGCTCCAATACAGATCATCAGAAACTCTGTGATGATATACGGCATCAGATAATATACCAGTCCTGAAACCACTCTTTCCAGAAACAGTTCTGCTCTTTTTATCGGAAGTCCATGATAAAAATCAGTTTTTTTACCAGAATACAGATAAATGAATCCGTTCACACTGTTTATGAAAGCCGCTATGGATGCAATGATCAGACCCGACAGCACAAAACCATCTTTCCACAAATTGTTATACAAAATCAGAATTTGTAAATCTGAGTATTGCAGATCCCTCCAAGAGCTCAGCTTTACCATACCAGTCACCGGAAATGCCAGCAAAAATCCAAGTGTAATAAATGCCGGTATCCAGATTTGTCCTTTGGATATTGTTTTCAGATGTTTAGAAGAAAATATTCTGGATTTCATAGCCAGCCACCTCCGTTTCACTGATAAATATTTCTTCCAGAGTCAGTGGAAGCACTTCACAGAAAAGTGGATTCTTTGCCTGAATTTTTGCCATGATCTCTGTCCTTGTGCCTCGTGCTGTGATCATTACAAGTGAGCCCTGATGATCCACTTTCAACACATCAAGTTCTTTTTTCAGCGCGTCTTCCTGCTTCTTATCAGTAAATACACACTGTATCTTGTGAATATGGAATTTCATATCTTCCAGATTTCTGCTCAGAAGCATACCTCCCTTATATAAAAGGCCCACATGATCACAGATATCTTCCAGTTCTCTTAAATTGTGAGACGCCAGAACCGGTGAAAAATCTCTGCTCATGATCTCAGCGGCAAAAAGACTTTTTACTCCCTGACGTACCACCGGATCCAGTCCGTCAAATGTCTCATCACATAGAAGATATTTTGTCCCCGCACAGATGCCAATCAGCGTCATCAGCTGTTTCTTCATTCCCTTTGAAAAACTACTGACCTTCTGACTTTCATCAAGTTGAAACTGACGCATCAGTTTCGAAAAACGCTGACGTTCAAATCCCGGATAGTACAGACGGTAAAACGAAGCCATATCCGCTGCGGTATAGTTTGCAGGAAAATAGCAGTCATCCGAAATATAAAAAATCTGCTTTTTCGCATCTTCATTATCGAAAACAGAAATATCATCAATCCTTATCTCGCCTTCGTCCGGTCTCAGTATCCCTGCTGCCATCCGAAGAAGTGTACTCTTTCCTGCGCCATTGCTTCCAACCAGCCCGAACACTTCTCTTTCTCCGATATCCAGCGAAACTTTGCTGACTGCCTGTAGTGTCCCAAAAGACTTGCTGCATTCTTTTATCTCTATCATCTCTGTTCCTCCTCACAGCTCTTTCGCACCAGCGAAAGCATCTCTTCTTCCGTAACTCCCGTCTGTAGTCCTTTTTTTACCAGTTCCAGAAATTCCTTTCGAAAATCTCCCTTGCTCTTTTCCTGTATCCGTGTGGTCTCCGCAACAAAATTGCCTTTTCCCCTGACTGGATAGATCAGCCCCTCCTGCTCCAGTGTCATATATGCTCTCTGGATTGTATTGGGATTGATAGACAGTTCCATCGCAAGCTGACGTACGGAAGGAAGCCTCGAACCTGCCGGTAAAGCTCCCTGATAAATCAGGGTTCGGAATCTTTCCGTAATCTGCTCATAGATTGGACGTCTGTCCTGATAATCTAAAATGATCATCCGCCCCTCCTTTCCACTTTGTATATGTTTCATGTGTATATAGTGTATTAATTGTTTTAATACACTTAGAGTATCATATTTATCTGCTCAAAGCAATCAGACATCTATAAAATAAATATAAAATAATTCTAAAATCGTAAATACTACCAGGTACTTTCCTGTAAAGCAAAAAGCTCCCAGGTTTCTTTTAACCTGAAAGCTTTTCTTTTGTATAATTCCTGTTCATTTTTATTTCAAAACAAAATTCAGCTTTTATATAAGCATTTACAAAACCCTTTTTGTCCGTCCTTTCGCCCTTGCCCGGAAATAGAGAAACCCATAAACCAAAATGAGTATCAATGCAAACAGCATGATCAGAATATACATCGGATTCTTCTGCAGCATCCAGCTCACAAGATCCGGAGATACAAGCGACCAGATATTTGCCCCCATATGCAAAAGTACGCTGCTCCACAGACAACCGCTGATTTCCAGAAAATATGCAAATACCATTCCAAGAATTCCTGCATAAACTGCCTGTACCAGATTCCCATGATAAATACCAAAGATCATTCCTGAGATCACCATGGCAAATCCTATTCTCATATAATCCCGGAGTCGCAAATAGATCAGCCAGCGAAATACGATTTCCTCTGCCAGAGGCGCTATAACACCCATACATATGAGTAAAAACCACATACTCTTTCCGGCAGTCATCTGATCCATTGTCTCCTGATATTCCTGATAATTCAGTACAGACTGCAGTATTCCGACAAGCATATTTGCATACTGTGAAAAAGCTGCTCCCATTCCAAGAAGCAGAAGCATTTCCGGCAGATCAAGTTTCCAGGGTTTCTGCGGCAGAACAAGTCCTCCATGTTTCCTTGCTATGCGGTCCCGGCTGTAAAACCAGAGACACGGAATCATAGAAAGTATTCCTGTCAGCCCGGTAAGCAGTACCACCTGCTCATAATATACATCCATCCCCCCGCCGGAGCGTGTAATCAGCCAGAGTGCAATATATCCGATAATCTGCGAAATCATAAAATGAATCCCACAGGGATAAGCTATACGCCAGATCTGTCTGATATGTGACTGCCTGCGTCGGGGGCTCAGCCGAAAAAATCCAGTAATTCATCTGCGGAAGCTACTGTCTGCAACGGATCCGCCTCTTGAAGTTCTTCCGTTGTCCCATATCCATAAGAAACCGCCACACAGTCCAGTCCGGCTTCACGGGCTCCAAGTACATCATGCTCTTTATCACCGACCATGACCACCTGCTCCCGATGTTTCTTCATTCCGATGCGTTCCAGTGCTTCTTCAATAACTTCGGTTTTATTGGTTCTGGCACCATTCATTTCACTTCCGACGATTTCATCAAAATATTCCGTCAAATGAAAATGATCCAGAATCTGTTTCACATAATCTTCCGGTTTCGATGATGCAACCGCCAGGATATATTTCTTGCGTTTTAATTCCTGCAGCATATTCTCTACACCCGGATATGGTTTATTCTCAAATATCCCCACATTTGAATAACGTTCACGGTAGTATTTTACTGCCTTCACTGCAGTTTCTTCATCCAGTCCTGCATATTTCATAAACTGTTCTTTAAGCGGCGGACCGATAAATACTTCCAGTTTCTTCAGATTCTCTTCCGGTTTTCCGAGTTTTTCCAGTGCATACTGCACACATTTCGTAATCCCTTCCCCGGATTCTGTCAGCGTCCCATCCAGATCAAATAAAATTGCCTTATACATGGTTCCTCCAAATTTCGTGTCCAAAAATCATTTTGCTTTCTTATGCATGTCAAAAAACATTATACGACAGTATAGCATCCTTTTTGATTTCCGTCCACGATAAATCTGACGGAACCATCGCTGCCAGCTCTATCAGATTTTCATTATCCTCCTGCAGCTGCACAATACAAATATTTCCTGAATCCGTTGTCCGGGATACTTCCTGTCCATTGATTCGGAAAGATATGACAGCAGCCACCACTCTGTGGTTCAGCTTAATTTCCATTTTCTCTCTTCCCCGCACCGTTTCCGTCCAGTAAAACAGCTTCATCTTTGTCAGACATTCCGCAGGTGGAATTCGATATTCTTCATGAAACTCGGTCACTTTATCAACTTCGGATTCCGGCACCTCCGTAGGCACAGGTGTCGGTATAGCTGTGGGTGTTATCGTCGGAGATGGCATGGGAAACGGTGTATCAGTCGGTACTTCTGCCACCGCCTGATTATTAATTTCTGCACTTATGGTATCTGTCTGTCCATATCCATCCGTATCCATCGAATCTAAACTTCCTGCCTGTATCTGATCGGTCCTCATACCGCCACCTGTATCTGCCTGATTCATCACTTCTGTATTTGCTGCATTTGCCCGGTTCTCCGTCCCGGCCGGCTCTTCCTGCCTGCTTTCAGTTTCCCATTCAAACGATCCTTCCCATCCTGTAGTCTCTGTTTCTCCATAAGTATCCCCGCTTTCACTGTCCACATTGCCCGACGATTCATCCTCGGTTCCTCCATCTGTCCCGTCTTCATCCCAGTCTGACCAGTCATCCACATCATCGACACCTGTCATCACATCAAATCCACCAAGTTCCATCGCATACACGCCGGAACTTATGCTGTTAAAAACCAGAAGTATTCCTGCCAATAACAGGAAGAATTTCTTTTTTCCATTTTTTCCACTCATCTGAGCACACTTCCTCCTTATTCCTCTGATCTGCAGAAATATTATTCTGCCATTGCCGATAAACAGCACGGCTTTCCTGATATCGTGCCTGTCTGCACAGGAACCTTCCATATTCCAGATATCCTCTTTCATACTCAGGTTCATATGTCAGTAGCTGACGATAATACAATTCCGCACGGTCTGCATGATCCGCCAGCTCCCCGTTGTATGCCAGTAATTCAAGAATCCGAATCTGGTCTTCCGGACTATGGTATTGCTTTAATAATCTCTGAAATCCGGCTTCTGCCTGCGCATACACCCTTGCCTGAAGTACAGGATTCCCTGACTGATACGCAAATCCATAATATTCCTTTGTAATCACCGTCAATACCTTCGAAAGTTCCGGTAATGTTTTCTGCATATGAACTCCACTGCTCACCACAACCGCCAGCATCAGGACAGCCGCCGCCAAAGGCACCAGAACAGAACGGAGCCTTAGCTTCAAAGGATGGATATTATTAAGAAACTCGCTTGCTTCTGCCGCATTCTTCCAGCGTTTTCCTGCTTCCGGGCGACAGCATTTAAAGATAAACTTTCCGAAATACGGGCATCGCAAAATATATCTCCATTTCCCTCTTCCGCACAGACATTCCAGTGTCTTACCAAGACAGTAAAAATCACTTGCCTGGTCAATCATACCATGATACTGCTCAGGAGCTGCAAAACCTCGCGTCCCCTTACATTCTGTCCTGTAACTATGCCGCTGATATTCAAAAACAGCACTGCCAAAATCGACCAGATACAGCGTACCTGCCGATGTCATCATCAGATTATCCGGCTTCAGATCACCATAAAAAACGGCCGGTTTTCTTGAATGAAGATAATCCAATACATTTAGTACTGTATCTCCGATCTGCAAAACTTCTTCCAGTGAAAACACTTTGCCCTCTTTTAACAGCTGTGCAAGCGATTTTCCCTGAATATACTCCATAATGATATAGCAAAATCCTTCTCGCTCTGCATAGTCGATCATCTTTGGCAGTACCGGATGTTCCAGAAGGCGTAAAAGTCCCGCCTCCCGCCGATTCGAGATTGGAAGTTCTTTTACAGCACGGAAAATCCCCAGTTCCAGATCACGTGCCAGATACATCCGGCCTTCACCGCCACTTCCTATCTGGTCAACAATACAGTATCTGCCTTTTAAAATGATTCCTGTCAATTCGATAGAAATCGCTCCTCCCGCATTTTATTCTCGTTCTCTTTTGTGAAGATCCGTCGGAGAACACCGACAGTGAAATCAGAAATTCATAGATTTATAAATCATATTATAGCACAAACTGTACTTTTTGTTTCTAAAAAAAGTATAAAAAATCCTCCACATGCGTAAACACATGGAGGATATCTGTTTGACTTATTTTATTTACAATAATAATCTTACATACGATCCGGTGCGGAGAATCCAAGAAGATCGATGCTTGTTTCAAGGATATCTTTGGTCAGTCCTAGGAGTTTCAGGAAAGATTCTTTCTGAGCCTGATCTTCCTCGCTGAGAATCTTTGTTTCATGGTAGAAACTATTGAATGCATTGGATACTTCATAAATGTATGCACAAATCTTGTGCGGTGCTTTTTCTTCGAATGCATTTTCAATCGTATTTCCGAATCTGGTAAGCTCCAGCATCAGATTTTTCTGGCTTGCATTTACTGCCGGAAGGATTTCACCTGCATCCAGATTGCCGCCTTCTTCTTTGTAACGGTTCAGAATAGATTTGATACGCACGATCGTATAGAGAATATACGGACCGGTATTTCCCTCAAAAGAAGTAAACCTGTCAATATCAAATACGTAATCCTTTGTAGCCTGATTGGAAAGGTCTCCATATTTGATTGCGGAAAGTCCGACGATTTCTGCTGTTTCTTTTGCATCCTGGTCCTTGACACTGCGGTTCTCAACGATCTTGTGGAACATTTCCTCATCGATATCTGCAATGAGGTTTTCCAGACGCATAACACCGCCATCTCTTGTCTTAAACGGTTTGCCATCTTTGCCATTCATGGTACCAAAACCAAGGAAGGAAAGCTCTGTCTCCGGTTTTACAAGACCTGTCTTCCTTGCGCAGCGGAATACCTGAATGAAATGCAGTTCCTGACGTTTATCCACTACATAAAGGATCTCATCCGGATCAAAAAGTTTTACACGTTCTACGATCGTTGCAAGGTCAGTCGTCGTATAAAGGGAAGCTCCGTCAGATTTCAGAAGCATACACGGAGGAATCTCTTTCGTATCACTTTCTTCTTTTACATCTACAACCAGCGCGCCCTGGTCTTCATAAGCAAATCCCTGGTCTTTCATCTGCTGCACCATATCCGGAATGTACGGCTGTGCATCGGATTCTTTCTTCCAGAGGTCGAAAGATACATTCAGGTTGTTGTAGTTTCTCTTAAGGTCTGTCACGGAAACCTGCATAATATGGTTCCACAGTGCCATATATCCACGTTTGCCCTGCTGAAGCTGATGTGTTGCCTCAAGAGCTTCATTACGGTACTCTTCGTCTACTTTTGATTTGCCGCTTGCGCATGGATAGATTTCTTCCAGCTCGCTGATGGTAAACGGTGCTTCTTCCGGGTATTCTCCCTCAAAACTGTCATCAAAATATACAAGTTCCGGTTTGCGGTGTTTCAGCTCAGTAATGATCAGTCCCATCTGGAGACCCCAGTCGCCAAGATGTACGTCACCGATCACTTTATGACCTACAAAACGTCCGATACGTTTGATGCTCTCACCGATGATTGCAGAACGAAGATGCCCTACATGAAGTGGCTTTGCAACATTCGGTCCGCCGTAGTCGATGATGATCGTCTTTGGCTGCTCTGCTGTATTTACAGAGTATTTCGGATCTGCTGCCATCTCACAAAGATATTCAGCAAGAAATTCTTCCTTTACGCGCAAATTGATAAATCCGGGTTTTACAACCTCTGCTACAGAAAAAATATTGCTGTCTTTCAGAAAAGCAACCACATCATCTGCAATCATAAACGGAGCTTTCTTATACGCTTTGGCACCAGCCATTGCTCCATTGCACTGATATTCGCAAAGATCCGGTCTGTTGGAAACCGTCACCTTGCCGTATTCCGGATCATATCCGGCTTTTTCAAAAGCAGAAGCAAGTTCCTCTGCCATTAATTCCATAAGCTTTTTCATTTTATTCGCGACTCCTTATTTATACTGTGACTTTTTTGGAGCATGCAACCGCAAGCGCTCCATGACCAATATGGCAGGCTACACTGAGTGACAGCGGATCCATGTGGATGTCCATTCCCGGGAATGCCGCCTCTACTTCTTTTTTGAATTCTTCGGCTTCTTCTTTATTACCTGCATAAGCAATCTGCAGACACATCTCGCCGGATTCCACATACTGCTTAAAGCGTGTGTTCCAGTCTTCCTGCATTGCCTTCATCATAATTCTCTTTGCCTGCTTTTTGCCACGGACTTTTGCGTAAGCATCCAGCTTTTCTCCCTGAATCTGAAGAACCGGTTTCAGATTCAGTACTGTACCGATTGCCGCTGCAGCCGGTGTGATTCTTCCACCCTTTTTCAGATATTTCAGTGTTTCAAGTGTAATATAGATGCTGGATTCCATTTTTTCTTCTTCAAGTTTTGCCTTGATCTCTGCAGCAGATTTACCGGCATCACGAAGTACCAGTGCATCCAGTACTGACTGGCGCTGCGTAACAGAAATTCGCTGGTTATTGACTACCTCAACCTTACCGTCATAGTCACGTGCAAGCATCGTTGCTGTGTCACATGACGCACTCAGTCCGCTTGACATCGGGATATGAACAACTTCATCATATTCTTTCAGAAGATTGTCCCATAATCCACATACCTCTGCCGGACTTGGCTGAGAAGTGGAAATCGTCTCGTCGTTTTTCAGGCGCTCATAAAACGCTTCCTGTGAAAGGGTTATTCCTTCCAGATACATCACATCATTAATATAAAAAGGCATCGGCAGGACAGAAACACCGAGTTCTCTGCCCTCATCCTGAGTAATGCCACTGTTACTGTCTGTTACAATTGCAATTTTTCCCATACTGCATCTCCCTATGTATTTTTTCATTTATCAGATATACATATCCGAAATATTGCATACTGTCTTTAGTTTATCATACATCCAGCAGTAACTCAAATAAAAATTTATTCGCTTCTCAAAGCATCGATTGGATTCAGATCTGCTGCTTTTACAGATGGCAGTAATCCAAAAACAACACCGATCAGCATGGAAAACAGTACAGAACCAATGATTGCAGGAATGCTGATTGCTGTCGGAGCTCCTGAAAGCTGGGATACAACCTTTGACAATATAATACCTACAACCACTCCTATGATTCCCCCAATACTTGTCAGCATGGCCGCTTCTGTCAGAAACTGGTACAAGATCACTTTCTTTCTTGCACCGATAGCTTTCTTCAGACCGATCTCACTGGTTCGTTCCGTAACAGAAACAAGCATGATATTCATAACTCCGATGCCACCTACCAGAAGTGAAATACTGGCGATCCAGATCAGCTGTGTATTGGTACTCTCACTGAGTTTCTGCATATTACGTACCTGCTGCATAATGTCATCTGCTTTGTATTTGTACTTCGAGGAATTCGTATCAATTCCCTGATTCATCACATCTGCTGCCGCACTTCCTGCTGAACTCATATTATCTGTGGAATCTGCTTTTACTACTGCATTCTCCGGTTCATCAAACTGGAATGCCATCGGCCAGCATTTATTTGGGATCATGACCGTTCCCATGATCATCTGATAATATTCATTAAACTCATCGATTGTCTTGATATTCGGCTGGTAATTATCGCTCTGCTGCACAACACCGATAACCGTAAACGGTTCGGAACCGATTTCAATGGTCTTGCCGACAGGATTCTCTCCTGAAAACAGATTATCCGCCGCATTACTGTCTACAAGTGCAACTTTACGCATATTGTCATAATCTTTTTGTACAAATCCTCTGCCGGACTGCACCATATATCCACAGGTGCTCAAATAATTGGCATCAATTCCATATATACTTCCGCCCTGAAAACTTGTGTTCTCATAATATACACTGCTTGAATAAGTACGGCTGTAAAAAAAGGTTGCATTTTGCACATGATCAAGATTTTTGATATCTTCTTTTTGCTGATCAGAAAGCAGTGGCGGTGCAGTACCATCCGACATTCCATACTCCGGATCATATTCACTGTCACCATAATTCAGACTGACAGAAACTGTGTTATTTCCGGCTCCGATCAGGTCTTCTTTGATCTGTTCACTCGTTCCCTTGATTGTCGAAACAATTGCAATAATTGATGCGATACCGATAATGATTCCAAGCATTGTCAGAAAGGACCGCATTTTATGGGACCAGATGCCCTGAATCGATATTCTCATATTTTCAAGCATAAAATACCATCCTCCTAATAACCATAAAGCTCATCTACGGAAACTTCCTGCGTTTTGGCACCTTCTTTGACTGTATCTCCATAAGGGAATGCAATCTTGTCATCACGTGTGATTCCGCCCGTAACCAGCACACTGTATCCTCCGTTTACATTTCCGCCAACGATCAGCTTCTGTTTCTTGAGCACGCCGTTGTCATCCTTATAAACATAACTGTTTCCGTTTTCGGAACGTACAAATGCTCGATCCAGGACGATTCCTTTACTCTGCGTATCACTTTGAAGCGTAATCGTAAGCCAGTAATCGTCATCGGACACTTTCACTGATTTATCCGGAATAGTTGCTGTATAGGAATAATAAGAAACATTTGGATTCCCATTTCCGGAATAATTGTCTCCGGAAACCGGATATTCCGAAACATCAACCACTTCTGCCTCGAAGTCACCGCTCTGTCCGGAACAGTTCAGAATTGTTCCCTCTTTGATCTGATCCAGCATCAGTTCGCTGACCGTACCCTTTACATAAAATCCCTCTTTGCTCTTTATCGTCATAAAATCACTGCCATCTGATGCTGTCGTAGCAGGATCACCGACTTTTGCAACTGTTCCATCCAGTTTACTGTAAATGACTTCTTTTTTGACTTTTTTCTCAAGTTTTTCGATATTAAGCTTACTCTCACGTATGTCCAGTTTCAGGCTTTCTACTTTATTCTGCTGTATCTTGATCGCATCCTCACGCGAGATAGAGGCATTACCACTATCGCCCTGGTCTCCGTCATAATCTCCGTCATCACCTCCGTTATCATCATCCGAATCGTGATCATAATGAGATGCATCTGCCAGTGTAAACTCAACTTCAGAATAGTCCGGAACCATTGTTTCAAGAAGACTGCCGTCAACCAGATAATATCCGGTGCAGGATTTCTTACGATCTGCAAGATCTTCGACTGTATCATTCTGATGAAATTCCAGCTGATACCAGTATCCTTTCTTACCATCTTCTTTGTTGCCGTTCGCATCAAAGGCTGCCATTTTATTTAAGAAAGAACCCTGCACAACAACATAACCTTTGGCCGAACTGCAAAGGAACACATATGGATGCTTTTTGGTTCCTTTTCCGCTAAGCGGTTTTGAATCACCATCAAGTACCTGATAAAACATCGGATTACCATCGGTCAGACCCGAGGTATCCTGGTTCACATCTTCGTCGGTATCCAAGATATCGATCTGCTCATCTGAGCTGTCACTGAAATCATCATCCGCATTGTCCCCGGCGTTACCGGAATCATCACCATCTATAATATCTATCTGATCGCCATTATTATTGTCACCGGAACTGTCGCCACTACCGGAACCACTGTTTCCGCCTGTATTTCCATTGTTACCACCTGTATTGCTGTTGCCTCCGGTATTGTCGCCGGTATTATTTCCGTCACCAGAGTCTCCTCCGGCATTTGCATCAGCCCCGTCACCCTCCGCAGTACTGCCGGGATCACCAGTCTGAGTATCAGCGTCGTCATCCTTTGCAACATCACTTTCTACAGAATCTTCTTCCTGATAAACAGCTGCCTCATAAATATCTCCTGTATTTACAGCCGCTGCCAGAATTGGATTCATAACAGCTGCCAGATATACTCCGTTGACATTACCGGATACGGAGGCTGTTTCATCTCCATCATCAGAACTGTCACTTCCATCCATTCCGCTGTCTGTATCTGTATCAGAATCTGAAGAAGTATCTGAAGTATCTGCATCACTTTCTTCGATTGCGCCACCATTTTTCAGACTGTTCAGTCGATTGGTGGCCTTATTCAGTTCCTGTTCCTGCTGCTGTTGTTTCAGTTTTGCAATATTCAGTTCCATCTGAACCAGAGTCATATCGAAGGAAATCAGTTTATCATCTTTTTTTACCTCATCACCCTTTGATACATAAACTTCCTGGATGATCATATCTTTATCTACGGTAATATTCTGAATCGCACTTGTCACGATATTTCCGTCAAGATTCGTGTCATCCATATAATACTGTCCTGCCAGATTGTCCACGCTTACAACAGAAACTGTTTTTTGATGAGACTTTTTATAATAGGTTGCGCCTCCTGCTGAACCACCAGCAACGAGAGCTGCAATCAGAATGCCTATAATAATTCTTTTTTTCATTCTATTACTTCACCTCTTTTTCCTTCAGCTCACCATCACGTATCGTTACCACACGCTTTGCATGTGCTGCGATATCCGCATCATGGGTGATCATCAGTACCGTTACCCCCTCATCATTCAGCCTTTGGAAAAGCTCCATAACCTGTGCACCTGATTTACTGTCAAGAGCACCGGTCGGTTCATCCGCAAGTAAAAGCTTTGGATTATTCACGATTGCCCTGGCAATCGCCACTCTCTGCATCTGACCACCGGAAAGCTGATTTGGCAGAAAATCAACACGATCTGCCAGACCGACACGTTCCAGTGCTTTTAATGCACGTTCTCTTCGTTCTTTTTTGGGTACTTTTGCATAGTTCAATGGTAATTCTACATTTGCCAGCGCCGACTGTCTCGGGAGCAGATGAAAACTCTGAAATACAAATCCGATCTTATTTAATCTCAGATCTGACATATCATTCTCGGAACAGGTCAGAATATCCTGTCCATCAAGTGAAAAACTTCCTTCTGTCGGTTTATCCAGACAGCCAATGATATTCATCAGCGTTGTTTTTCCGGAACCTGAAGGACCCATGATTGCCACATATTCGCCCTCTTCCATGGAGAAATTGACATCTTTGAGTACCGGCACGCTCATTTTGCCCTGCTGATAGTTTTTATATATGCCTTTTAATTCAAGAATCATTCCGAATCCTCCATATCCTCCTGATCCGATATGAGATTTTCATCCATCATACTTTCATCATCGGAGGTATCATCCGAAATCTGATCTCCCATCGCATCCGGGTCATCAATCACTGTGCTGTCACCGTCTGACTCATATTCATCTTCGAAATCCTCATCTTCATCATCGATGCTCCAGTCATCCGCATTCCAGTCATCTTCAGAATCAGAAGAATCCTCAATGGCATCTGCATCTTCACTGTCAAGATTATCAGCCCCAAGTTCATCCACCGGCTGCATATCTACAGAACCGGTATCCATTGCTTCATCAATATTCGTCGTTGTAGCCATACCCTCTTCAAGGACATCCGAAGGAAATGCAATACTATCGTCTTTTGTAAGTCCGTCTGCAATCTCATATTCGCCAAGTTCCTCATCATATTGTCCAAGAATTACACTTCGTTTTTCGAGTTTGCCATTTTTATTGGCGGCCCAGACATACGGACTGCCTGTATCTGCATCTACAATATAGGCTTCGCTGATCCAGACCCCAACTTTCTGCGTATCCTGCCCCTCGTCCATTTCTATGTAGACATGCTGTCCAAGCATCAATCCATCAGAAGAATCCAGGTTCACATAAAACGGATATGTACTGGTACTCGTCTGCGAATCTCCGCTGCTATCCATCATTCCAGAATTTGAATTATTGCTACTGCTAGTTGCACTTTCGCGGTCAATTGTCCCCATAGTTCCCTTCCATGTCTGGCTGCTATCCACACGGGAACGGATAATGACCGGATCTCCTTCAATGATATTCTGGACATTCATTTCATTGACAGTGCCTTTGATACGATATGCACCCGTGCTCAGAATCGTAATAAAAGCATTTCCACTGCTGCTGTCACCCGAATAAGAAGCTGTATCTGAATCATCTGAGCTGTCATCCACACTACTATTATCATCCGAAGCCAGCTTTGAAGTATCAATCTTCTGAATCACGCCGTCAATACTGCTTCGTACCTCCGTATTCCCCGTTGCACTCTGCAGCTTGTCAATTTCAGCCTGTTTACTTTTTTGGCTGTATTCATTCTTTTTGAGATTCATTTTGTTTGTCTCGATCTCAATTGTATAAGAAAGCTGATTGTCCTGCGTTGCCTGCTTCTTTTCTTTTTCCAGAGTTGCAATCTGTTCTGTCAGACTGCTTGCTTCATTTTTGAGTCTGTCCAGATCAAGCTGCGCTTCCTCCAGACTTTCCTGAATACTGCTCAGATCATATTCAAAAAGAAGTTGTCCTTTTTTGACCTGATCACCTGTCTTGACCTTAACTTCCTTAACCGTCCTGCCACTTTCCAGTTCAACCGATACGGTCTCCTGCGGTTCAACAACGCCCGCATAACGGTTGGATACTCCGGATGCCTGATCCGTCAGATCACTGATCTTCGTTACATAGACTGCGTCACCGCTGGTCTGCTGCTGGTTTCCAATGATTCCCGTCTTCCAGCATACTCCTGCTGCTCCGCCGCCAATTATCAATATCCCAAGAAGGATCAATATACGTTTTTTCATAAACCTGTGTTCCTCCTAACTTCGTAAAAGGTACTTTTAATTCCTATATCATAGCAATTTTCTTTTCTAACCCTGTAAAAGGTATTTTTTAACTTAATTATCATAGCAGATTCTGAAATAAAAGAAAAGAGCTGTGAAAAATCCGTCACTGTTTCACATTTTTTTCACGAATTATTTCGAAACCCGACGTAAATTTACCTTTTTTTGACTTTTATGCACTTATCTGATAAAATATAAAGGACTATTTTTGAAAGGAAAGATACCTATGAAGATCACAAAAGGTCTGTTGCCTTTTCTTCTGTTTATCTTTATGTCTGTCACACTTCTGACCGGCTGTTCCCACGTAGATAAAACAGATGTAGAGGCAGTAATCACCAATGAACTGGATCTGCTGAAAAATCTGGATTCTGCTACAACCCAGAAATACGTATCCTACAAAGAGCTTTTTCCTGACACGACACAGGAGATAGAATTATCCAAAGAAGTCAAAGAAGTTTTTTCTCTCTTTTTCCAGGATTTTGATTATAAAATCCAGAATGTTGATGTCGACAACGATAAAAAAGAAGCCAACGTTTCCCTGCAGCTTTCTACACTGGATGCCAGGACACTTGCCGAAGATTATGCGCAGGCATCTCTTGAAACTGCCATTTTAAAAGCGGCCGCATCTGATACCTCTGCAACAGAAGAGACAACAGATTCCCTCGAAGAACGTTATGTCCTCTTAGACAGTCTGCTTAAAAAAAATAAATACGAAACGGTGACACGAGACTGTACCATGGCGCTCCGAAATACCGGGGCTGATCATGATGAATGGGAAATTCAGAAATCACATTCCCTCGAAAACGATCTTGTCGGCGGTCTTATAAGTTATCTCTCTGATAACAATCTGCTCTCACCTGAAGAAACATTAACCATTTATCTAAACACCCTGAAATCCATGAATACCGAACAGATGGGAGATTATCTGGGCATTGAAAGTCTGCTCAACACTTCCGATTCTGACAAAAATTCCATTGCTTCTGCACTTGTAGAACAAGTACACCAAAATTTTGATTTCAAAATCACAAGTTGCAAAGAGCAGGGATATACTGCAACCATCAGCACGGAAATCACGACTTTTGACAGTTCCTCGATCCTCAATACTTTCAGTGAAGAACAGAATGCTTATTTAAGCTCTGCCGACGCAGTGATCGACGGTTCCGAAAAGCGCTATCAGAAAACTCTTGAGATGCTTCTCAATGATATTGAAAACAACGCTGCAACGATTACTTCCACTGCTGACTTCCATCTGACCAATGATGGAGTTTCATGGAAACTTGATGACAGTAATACAGCCATCGGAAATGCCATCTTCGGAACTTTGAGCAGTTCTCCGGTAAATGAAGAAACAGCAGAATGATCACGTATCACAAAACGGCTGCCCCGCAATTCGGGACAGCCGTTTTATTTACTCTTTTATTCTTCTGTTTCCGGTTCTACTTCAAGACCAAGTTCTTCAAGCTGCTGCTCGCTGACTCTGCTTGGTGACTCTGTCATCAGACAGGATGCGTCTTTTACCTTCGGGAAAGCAATCACATCACGGATACTGTCAACTTTTGCCATCAGCATAACAAGACGGTCGAGGCCATAAGCCAGTCCTGCGTGAGGCGGAACTCCATATTTGAATGCATTCAGAAGGAATCCGAACTGTTCGTAAGCAGCTTCTCTTGTGAAGCCTAACATCTCGAACATCTTTTCCTGAATGTCGTTCTGATGGATTCTGACACTTCCTCCGCCGATCTCATTACCATTCAGTACAATATCATATGCTTTTGCACGGATTTTTCCAAGATCTCCACTTTCGATCAGCGGGATATCTTCATCCATCAGCATTGTGAACGGATGATGCATCGCTGTGTAACGGTTTTCTTCTTCATTCCACTCAAGAAGCGGGAATTCTGTTACCCATACAAACCGATATTCATTCTTATCAAGAAGATCCATCTGTTTTGCAAGTTCTACACGGAGGGCTCCAAGTACATCATAAACCACTTTGTTCTTATCTGCTGCAAAAAGAAGCAGGTCTCCCGGCTTACCTTCCATTGCGCCAACAAGTGCATCCATTTCTTCATCTGTCATGAATTTTGCAAAGGAAGATTTGCGTGTACCGTCTTCTGCGATTGCAATGTAAGCAAGACCTTTTGCACCATAACCTTTTGCAAATTCAACCAGCTTGTCAATTTTTTTACGAGGCATGCCACCCTGGCCTTCTGCATTGATACCACGAACACTTCCGCCATTTTCCAGTGCACTCTTAAACACAACAAAGTCACAGTCTCTGACAACTTCGCTTACATCATGCAGTTCTATACCGAAACGCATATCCGGTTTGTCGGAACCAAAACGATCCATAGCCTCCTGCCATGTAATTCTCTGAATCGGAAGTTTTACATCTACATCCAGAACTTCTTTGAAAAGATATGCAAGGAATCTTTCGTTTACATCGATAACATCATCTACATCTACAAAAGAAAGTTCCATATCGATCTGAGTAAATTCCGGCTGACGGTCTGCACGGAGATCCTCATCACGGAAGCAGCGTGCGATCTGGATATAACGGTCATAACCGGAGCACATCAGAAGCTGTTTGTAGAGCTGAGGAGACTGCGGAAGTCCGTAGAAAGAACCCGGATGAATTCTGGACGGAACAAGGTAATCTCTCGCACCTTCCGGAGTACTCTTACCAAGCATTGGTGTTTCGATTTCAAGGAAACCTTCCTCTGTGAAGAATTTACGTGTCAGCTGGGCAACTTTGCTCTTCAGCATGATATTTCTCTGTAAATCCGGTCTTCGAAGATCCAGATAACGATATTTCAGACGAATCTCGTCTTTTGTCTTGCTGTTTTCCTCGATCGGGAACGGCGGAACATCTGATTCAGCCAGAATACGTAAAGATTCTGCACGAAGTTCGATTGCACCTGTTGCAAGATTTTCGTTAACTGCTCCTCCACGTTTTTCTACAGTTCCGGTTACAGCAATTACAAATTCGCTGCGGAGTTTGCCTGCTTTTTCGAAACCAGCTTCATCAATATTACCATTTTCAAAAATCAACTGCATGATACCGGAACGGTCACGAAGGTCAACAAAAACGATTCCGCCTTTGTTACGGGCTTTCTGTACCCAACCCATCAGGGTCACTTTACTGCCGACCATTTCCTTTGTCACTTCTGCACATCGGCATGTTCTGTGCAGGCCTTTCATACTTTCAGCCATGATTCTGTCTCCTTTTTTATCTGTTGAAAAATTCCACAAATTCTGTATAACCTTCGGCTGTCATCTGTTCTTTCTGGAATTTTTTATTTTTCTTCATAATAGAAATATTAACCTGAACACCGTTTTTGCGCTCTTCTTCTGCCTGTTTCAGGATAGGAAGAAGCTTGTCTGCCGGCATATTCTTCTCAATCAGGTATGCTTTCTTTGCTCCATTCTCAGGAATCTCATACCCTCTTTCAAGAAGAAGCATAACGATTCGCTCGAATCCGATAGAAAATCCGCATGCAGAAGTATTCTGTCCGGTAAATTTACCGATCATCTCATCATAACGTCCGCCGCCGCCTACGGAACCGCCGAATTCATCCATCGCAATTTCAAAGATCGGTCCTGTATAATAAGACATTCCGCGAACCAGTGTCGGGTCAAAAGAGATTCTGAAATCTGCATTCTTAACAGAATCAACTGCTGTAATGATTGTTTCAAGGTCTTCTGCAACTTTCGGATCCAGAACATCTTTTAATTTTTCTCTGCAGTAGCGTACACCTTCGATGTCAGAAGTAATTTCTTTAAACATACCAAGGTAGGTGTCAATACTATCTTTCTTAAAGCCTTCTTTTTCAAGTTCTTCGGCAACACCCTCCAGACCGATTTTGTCCATCTTGTCCAGAATGATAAATACTGTATCAAAACTTTCTTCCGGGAATCCACTGTACTGAGCCATTGCTTTCAGGATCTTGCGATCATTGATACGGATTGTAAAGTTGTGGAAATCCAGTTTGCCAAGCAGAGTAGTTGTCGCCATAACAAGCTCGATCTCGGCAAGATAAGTAGGCTCACCAAGAATGTCGATATCGCACTGCATAAACTGACGGAAACGTCCTCTCTGCGGACGGTCTGCTCTCCATACATTACCCATCTGGAGTGCCTTAAATGGAGCCGGAAGCTGTCCGGAATTGTTGGAATAATATCTGGAAAGCGGTACAGTCAGGTCATAGCGAAGACCGGAATCTACCAAATCTGCTTCACATTCTGCGGTATCCAGTTTCAGTTTCTCACCACGTTTCAGGATTTTGAAGATCAGTTTTTCATTTTCTCCACCCTGTTTGCTGCTGAGGTTTTCGATGTGCTCCACACATGGAGTCTCGATTGCAGAGAATCCGAACTTTCCGTATGTTTCACGGATCATGTTCATTACATAATTACGGATCTCCATCTCCTTAGGTAAAATGTCTTTCATACCGGTAACCGGTTTTTTCTTTAATGCCATGCTATCCTCCTGTTATTCATTATTATGTACCACTCTCTGAAATGCAAGAAATACTTCCATATCAAAATTCTTGATTTCGTCGATCATCAGTTCTATCACTGTACTTACATCAAACGCCTTGCGATATGGTCTGTCCGAACTGAGTGCCGCATAGACGTCACAGACTCTTAAGATGCGTGCGCCAAGCGGAATACTGTCTCCGGAAAGGTTGGACGGATAACCACTGCCATCATAATTTTCATGATGATAAAGAATACTTTGAAGCACGATATCCGAATATCCCTGCTCCTTCAATTCTTCATATCCCAGCGACGAATGCATCCTCACATACTTCAGCTCCTCGATCAGAAGCGGGTCTCTTTCCTGTCCATTAATATAACCGGTAAGTTTCAGCTTGCCGATATCATGAAGCATACCTGCGATTGCCATCTGATAACAGAATGCTTCATCCCGTCCCATCTCAGCTGCTACTGCATACGCAAGATTACTTACAACGACTCCATGATTTAGTTCAGCAGACAGGTCAAATTCCAGGATTCGATCCGTTGACTTTACTGTCTCACTCTGTGCTGTCTCCAACGTATACACCTCCTGCTTTACAGCCATGTATTGATTCCTTTGCGTTTTCGCTCGATCATTTCATCAATACGTTCGATATAATTCGTAACGTCCTTGACATTTTCCACACGTTCGATACGTTTTCCATGATCAAAGACAAGTTTGGAAGAGCCGCCTGCGCCCACAGCAATGATCGGCTGCTTTTCCTCCATAATTAGTATATTGTAAATCCCGGCTTTGTCAACCTTTGCGTAGCCAACATTCTCAAAATTCCCCTTCATATTCTTCTGTCGGTACAAATAATAAGGCCCCATACCCATCTCATAAGCAGTTCTCATGGTCATATCCATGATCTCCTGGTTATTTTCAAAAGTCATCTCCTGATATCTGTCCTTAAAAATATTGAGGCGTGCCGCACGCTTCACTGCAAGAGAATGAACAGTAACACTGTCCGGTGCAAGAACCCTTACTTCATCCAAAGTATGCTCCACCATCTCACGATCCTCTCCCGGGAGTCCCACGATCAGATCCATGTTGATATTATCAAACCCACACTCGCGCGCAAGAGCAAATGCCTGTTTCGTCTCTTCCACCGTATGACGTCGTCCGATAATATCCAGTGTTTCCTGATTCATGGTCTGCGGATTGACAGAAATTCTCGTAATCGGATAGTTGCGGATCATCTGCAGTTTTTCGCGTGTAATACTGTCCGGTCTTCCGGCCTCTATCGTAAATTCTGCAAGATGCTCACAATCAAAATTCGCTGTAATTTCATCCAGCAGGATTTTCAGCTGATCCGGTTCCAGTGTAGTAGGTGTACCTCCGCCAATATAAACCGTATCCAGCTTTTTGCCTTTTTCATGCATGATCTGCGCGACCGCACGTATCTCTTTGCAGAGAGCATCCAGATATAAATACACTCTGTCCTTCCACTGTTTCAATGGATAGGAACTGAAAGAACAATAAAGGCAGATGCTTGGACAGAACGGAATTCCCACATACAGGCTGTAACCGTTCTCATAGTCTATATCCTTAAGAATCTCTCTTTCTCTGTTCGCAATGGTGATTGCCAGCGCAGTCTTCTGTGGGCTTACCATGTAACGTTCTCTCATCTCCTGCGCAGCTTCTGTATTTTTCATTCCGGACTCAATCAAGCCCATGGCAAGTTTCGCCGGACGGATGCCGGTAAGATTTCCCCACGGAAGAGTTTTGCCCGTCAGTTTTACAAGAAGTTTATATAAAGCAATCTTGACAATATCTTTACGTTCTTTACGTACTGCATGTGCCCGTTCTTTCTGTACACTTGCGTCCTGATTCTCTGCATCTGTACAAGAAACAAGGGCATCCGAAGACTGCCCCTTTATAAATTCTGCACTTGTCACACCTTTGGTTTCCGCATTTTCATAGGAAATCACACAGGCCTCAGCCTGCTTTGTGATTTTGAAAAAAAGGTCACAGGCCTCTTCCTCTTTTTCATAAAAAGAATGTATCTCACTTCCCGGATAAAATGCCCTGATCAGTTCATATATATCATGCTCAAATTCTCTGTCTTCAAACAGAATACCAATCTTAAACAAATGGATTATACCTCTTTTCGTAACCAATTGTGGTGGATGCATCATGCCCCGGATATACCTCTGTGTCATCCGGAAGTGCATCAAGAAGCCTGTGCAGACTTTCTACAATTGCTGCTGTACTTCCTTCCGGAAAATCTGTTCTGCCCACTGAGCCACAAAAAACAGTGTCACCGCTGAAAAGTACTCCCTCGTCTTTCAGATAATAGCAGCAGCTTCCTACAGTATGACCCGGTGTCTCAATCATCTGTACAGAAAATCCAGCCAGCTCGACCACCTGCAAATCTGTAAGATAAACATCTGCTTTTAATGTATAACTGTCCATATGATATGCAGTCAGATTTATTTTAGAATCCTGAAGCGTTTTTTCTTCTTTCTGACAGGCATAAATCGGGATCTGATATCTGTCGCGAATAGCTTCCGCAGCCAGAATATGGTCAAAGTGTCCATGTGTCAGAAGAATTGCTACAGGTTTTCCCTGCATTTCAAGAATCTTCTGTTCGATTTTTTCTGCGTTATCACCCGGATCAATAATCAGCATTTCTCCTGTTTCTTTATTTTTAAGAAAATAACAGTTTGTAAATACACTGCCGACAATGCATTTCTGTAAATCCAGTCTGCCCATATGCTTTCCTTTCTGATAATCAGCCTGTCGTACGTTCTACATCCAGTACACTCTCAACCTGTCGGATCTTTGCAATCAGAGAAGAAAGTTCTTCCTTACTTGAAATCTCAAAACTGATGGAGATCGTTGCTTTTTCCTGTTTACTGGTACGGCTGTTAATGGTTCTCATATCTATCTTTCTCTCGGTAAAAATCTTGGAGAGATCTACCAGAAGTCCGGTACGGTTATTTGCATATACCTGAATCTCTGCCATATACTTCTCGGATTTATTTTCTGCCGGCTGCCACTCCGCCTCAATCAGACGCGCCCGATCCATTTCCGACATATTCAGAACATTGACACAGTCTGTTCGGTGAATGGTAATTCCACGTCCTCTCGTCACAAAGCCAACTATCTCGTCTCCCGGAATTGGACTGCAGCATTTTGAAAATCGAACTGCCACATCATGGATACCTTTTACGACAATACCACCCTTGTTCTTGGTGACATGAAGTTTCTCCTGAGTCTCGCCGGTTGCTTCCAGAACCTGCTCATCTGTCAGATTCTTCTGATTTTCTTTATCATAAGCTTCGATCAGCTTGTTAAAAACCTGACCTTCTTTCAGTCCACCATGTCCTATTGCAGCAAGTACGGAATCCCAGTCACGGAAACCGTATTTGCGCATAACAGATTCCAAAAACTGTGGTTTCGTATAAATTCCGATCTTATATCCCTTTGATTTGGCATACTGGGTAAGCATCTCCTTACCTTTCAGTATGTTATCTTCCTTTAATTCTTTCTTAAACCACTGGTTGATTTTGTTCTTTGCCTGTGTGCTCTTAACAAGCTTCAGCCAGTCACGGCTCGGTCCCTGAGAATTCTGGGAAGTAATGATCTCGATACGGTCTCCGTTTTTGATCTGGTATTCAATCGGTACCAGCTTGCCATTGACACGGGCTCCTACCATACGGTTACCGACTGCGCTGTGTACACTATAGGCAAAATCAATCGGTGTAGAACCATTCGGAAGGTTCTTGACATCTCCCTGTGGAGTAAAACAATATACGCTGTCCGCAAACAGATCAAGGTCATTTTTCAACAGGCTCATGAACTCTCTGTTATCTGACATATCCCGCTGCCATTCCAGAATCTGCCGCAGCCAGTTCAGCTTTTCTTCCTCTCGTTTATCAACCGGTACTTTACCATCAGAAGATTCCTTATACTTCCAGTGCGCTGCAATACCATACTCTGCTGTTTTGTGCATCTCGAAGGTACGGATCTGGATCTCGAACGGCTGTCCGTTCGGCCCGATCAATGTAGTATGCAGAGACTGGTACATGTTTGGCTTCGGCATGGCAATATAGTCCTTGAAACGTCCCGGAATCGGTTTATACATCTCGTGAATCACACCAAGTGCCGCATAACAGTCCTTGACTGTATCAACAAGGATACGAACTGCAAACAGATCATAGATCTGATCGATCGTCTTGTCCTGATTGACCATCTTTTTATAGATGCTGAAGAAATGTTTGATACGTCCGTCAACCTGTGCTTTGATCGCAGCTTCGTCCATATGCTGCTTGACCTGTTTGACAATATTGTTTACAAATTCCTGACGTTCACTCTTTCGCAGAGCCACTTTATTTACAAGATCATAGTATACATCCGGTTTCAGATATTTCAGGGAGAGATCATCCAGTTCGACTTTGATCTTGGAAATACCGAGGCGCATCGCAATCGGCGCATAAATATCCATCGTCTCGCGTGCTTTTTCCTGCTGTTTTTCTGGTCGCATATACTGCAGGGTACGCATGTTGTGAAGTCTGTCTGCAAGCTTGATCAGAATAACACGGATATCCTTTGCCATCGCAAGGAACATCTTACGAAGATTTTCTGCCTGCAGTTCCACTTTATCTGCTGAGTAGCTCAACTGTCCCAGTTTTGTGACACCATCAACCAGCAGTGCAACCTCTGCACTGAATTCCTTCTCAACTTCTTCCGTGGTCATCCATGTATCTTCCACTGCATCATGAAGAAGACCTGCAACGATTGTTTCCTTATCCAGTTCCAGATCTGCAAGAATGATTGCCACGCAAAGCGGGTGAATGATATATGGTTCCCCGGATTTTCTTTTCTGGTCTTTGTGTGCATCGCTTGCGACTTCATATGCCTTCTGTATCATGGTAATATCTGTAGAAGGATGATATTTCCGGACACTGGTGATCAGCTCCTGATACAGAACTTCAGGGCTCGTAAAATCCTGCATGGTCTTTACTGCGGCATCTGCTTTCCTTACAGATTCCAGCTTTTCCCGCTCTTTCGGGTCAATATTTTTATCGCGCTGTACATTCTCTTTCTTCTCTGTCATTCTCTCCCACCTGCCTGCCGTTGTTTCATCTGATTCTTTCATTCATGCAGCTTATCGCTGCCGGTCCTGTTTGGAATACTTATACCTTATTTACCTTCATATTTGATAACAGAAGCTACATCGTATCCGGCAAGTCTCTCTCTGCCTTTTAATCCGGCAAGTTCCATAAGAAATACAACTTTAACAACTTCTCCGCCAAGCTCCTCGACCAGTTTGATTGCAGCTTCTACGGTTCCACCGGTAGCAATCAAGTCATCTACGATAGCAACTTTCTGTCCCGGTTTGATAGAATCTTTGTGCATCTCAATCGTCGCTGTACCATATTCCAGATCATACTCCTGTGAAACTGTCTCACATGGCAGTTTACCTTTCTTACGAACCGGTACAAATGGTTTGTGAAGATTGTAAGCGATCGGCACACCAAAGATAAAACCTCTGGATTCTGTACCTGCGATCACATCTACCTCTGTATCCTTCAGACAGTCCTGCATAGACTGAATTGCAAGCTGCAGACCATCAGCATCCTGCAGAACAGTGGTAATATCTCTGAAAATAATTCCCGGTTCAGGAAAATCCGGGATACTTCTTACATACTCTTCTATTTTTTTCATAACTTGCGTACCTCCGACTGTTTTCTGTAAATCTAGGTTATAAGTATATCACTTTTTTATAGTAGAATCAATGCAAAAACTAAGGCTGCCCATCCTACAGGCAGCCTCACTCTCTTCGTTATAAAATTGTATGTACACTATTGTCTGTATTAATAAAAGCCTTTATACAGCTCGATCTGCTGTTCAGTAACCATAGAAAGTGCTTTCTCGATTGCTTTGTATGTATTCGGACGCTGAGCTTCCAGGCTTCCCGGATTGAGCATATAATCTTTGACAGATTCTGCAAAATACTCTGAAGCATTCTGTGTCACATATGCTTTATTATAACCGGTAACCATACCTTTCTCTCTGCTGTAGACAGATGCAAATTTACTTCCTGTGTCCATATTTCCTGCCATGAATGCAAGGAAATGTCCCAGTTCGTGATAAATGGTATCATCCATCTGCTTCATAGTAATCGTACGTGTACGTGCATCAAAATGTCCGGAATAACTTACACTTGAATCAACTTTAACAGTAAATCCCAGCTTTGTGAATGCATTCAGTACTCTGCTATCCATTCTTGGTGCTACAGAAGCAATATTGCTGACTGTATAACTTGCTGAATCAGCTGTACTTGTGTTTGACGCAGATGCTGCAGATGTATTCGCAAACGCCTGTGCGCCTGCAGCAACTGTCGTTGTCGTTGTGACCGTTGTCGTAACCTTCTTTGTAACAACTTTCTGTTTGGATTTCTTTGTGTATTTCTCGGTTGTTGCCGTCTTTACAACTTTTTTGGTCTGTACTGTCGTTGTCTTATTTTCTTTCTTGGTCTTTGTGCTTGTTTTCTGCTTTGTCGGAAGTTTCTTAGTGTAAGACTTCTTGGAAGCTTTTTTTAATTTAACTTTTTTCTTTGTGGTCTTGGTACTTGTTTTTTTCTTTGTGGTAACCTTCGGCTTCGATGCCAGAGGAGTATCATCACCTGTAAGTGATGTCTCAATCACCGGATCAGTATAGGATGGAAAGACTACTGCATCCTGTGACTGCCAGTTAATACCAAAACTACCAGCCGCAATAATTACAGCTGCTGCAACACATCCTGCTGCTACTTTCTTCTGTCTGAAGAACTCTTTAATGCTTTTCTTTTTCATGATTATCACACCTCTCAGATATCGACGTATCCAATGCGGTTTTTCCTGTTTGAGCATACAAAAAGACCGCTTAATAAATATTAAACGGCCGCATAAACTAATCCAGTTCTACCATATAAAATACGTCACTAAATCAAAATTTAATGCGGCAACCGGCTGTCATAGTCTCACGACCTTAGACCCATAGCTTTGCGTCCCTGTCTTTCGACAGGTTTGCCTTTATGCTTAGTATACTGATTCTCCCAAATAATGTCAATATTTTTTCTGATTGCATTCTTTTTTTTTACATTTTCTGGTATACTGTTCACAAAACCGTAATTAAAAAAATTCAAAAGGGAGCGGCTTTTTTATGAAAAGATCAGTTTTTATCCGTTCCTTTGCCATATTGTTGATTTTCTGCATATTTTGCAGCATTTTATCCGGATGTGCTCCCGGCAGCAAAAGCTCTTCGTCAGAGCCGCCGGTTTACTCTCCGCTGCGCGTCCTCGTCCCGGAAGCCCCCGGCAGCGATACGCTCGGCTCTTCCCCTCTGACGCTGGATGTTTCAAATATCACACAGGGATATTTCGTAGCACAGTCTGATTCTGCGGATCTTGTCACCAGTCTTCAGATCACAGCTCCTACCGGAGTTCTTTATGCCTATTTTATCGACCCCGGTGAAAATGCTGTTATTCCGTTTACAGAAGGAAACGGAGACTACACGGTTGTCGGATACCAGCAGATTCAGGGAGACCAGTATGCAGCGCTGTACAGTGAAATCCTGACGGTAGAACTGGAAAACGATTTTCTTCCGTTTCTTTATCCAAATCAATATGTAAACTTCTCGCCAGACAGCGAAGCAAGCAAACTTGCACTGTCCATGGTTTCAGAAGATACCACCGATGTAGATGCACTGAAGCAGATTTATAATTATGTAGTTAATAATCTCACGTATGATTATGACAAAGCAGAGACGGTAGAAACCGGATATCTGCCGGATGTGGATGAAACGCTTTCCACCAAAACCGGCATCTGCTTTGATTATGCTGCACTGACTACTGCCATGCTTCGAAGCTGCGATATTCCTTGCAAGCTTCAAATTGGTTATACCGGAGATATCAAACATGCCTGGATTGATGTTTACATCCGTTCCAAAGGCTGGGTAACAGGCGCTGTATCATTCAACGGTGACAGCTGGAGCCTGATGGATCCGACTTTTGATTCCAGTGCAGATTCCGATGACACCGAGGCAATTCAGGATTACATCGGCAACGCAGATAACTATACTGTACAGTTTACACGATAGTGGCAAAAGGAGACCTCTTTATGAAACATAAACTTACCGCACAGGAACTCGGCAGTTTCTGTCGACAGCTCGGAATACTGATTCATTCCGGAATGGGTCCGCTTGAAAGTCTTCATATTCTTCTGGAAGAAAGTGAGGTAGACACAGACCACGAAATTCTTTCTGTTTTACTGTCTTCCATGGAAAAAACAGGGTCCTTATCTCAGGCTGTCACAGATTCAGGATTTTTTCCGAATTCCATGGCTGCTTATATAAAAACCGGCGAACAAACCGGTTGTCTTGACGAAATTCTGGACAGCCTTTCCGGGCACTATGAACAGGAACAGGAAACATCCGGGCAAATTCGAAGCGCAGTCACCTATCCGCTTCTCATGCTCGTCATGATGGGAATCGTTATTATTGTCCTTCTTGTCAAAGTACTTCCGATCTTCCGGCAGGTATTCCAGCAGATGGGAATGGAAATGAACGGATTTTCCAGCCGGCTTCTGAATGCCGGCAATATTATCACCCGTTATTCTGCCTTTTTTCTGATTCTGGCAGTTATCCTGATCGGATGCATCCTGTTTCTTTGTCTTAATAAAAAAGGCCAGCAGATGCTTGCAAAAATCGTCCTGCATCTTCCGGTACTTCGTGATATTCCGGTTGCACTCGACTACAGCCGTATGACACATGGGCTTGCACTCGGCCAGAAAAGCGGACTTGCTCCGGAAACCAGTCTTGCGCTTGCTGAGCAGCTGATTTCTCACCCACTTGTTCTGGAACGTCTCCAAAAAGCTGCCGACCTTCTGAATACCGGCTATGCATTTTCTGACGCTCTGAAAGAATCCGGACTTTTTGGTGGCATGGAAATCCGCCTGATCGTAGTTGCATTCCAGTCCGGGGCCGCGGATGATGCTTTCGCAGACCTTTCCAGCCGCTATCAGGACAATGCTTCTGCCCTGATCACACGTGTGATTTCTGTTATTGAACCGACTATCGTCATTATTCTCTCGGTTCTGGTAGGTCTGGTCCTGCTTTCCGTTATGATGCCGCTTCTTGGTGTACTTGCAGATATCGCAATGTGAGGTGATCTGTTATGAAGCTTTTTGAAAGCCGTAAAGAAAAATTTTTTAAAACTGTCCTGCTTCTTTTTCCGTTGTTTCTGCTGCTCTGCATCGGTCTCATTTTTTTCATTGCAATTGGGCGCACTTCCGATGCAACGATTCAGAAAGAACAGAGTGCATTGCTGCAGGCGCTTGAAAATGGTGCAGTCCGTACTTATGCACTGAAAGGACAGTATCCGGAAAGTCTGGACGAACTTCTGAGTGATTATCATATCACATATGACTCTTCCAAATTTGTGATTGAATATGTTCCCAACGGATCCAACCTTCTTCCTTCTATCAGTGTTATCCCACTTACAGGAACAAATTCTGAAAGGAGGAAGACTTCATCATGAAAAAAACAGCACCGACTTCTCATCCGATATCCGGTCTTTTTTCGCTGTTGCTGTTCGGCCTCTTCGTACTGTTCCTTCTGATCATGCTGTTGTTCTCCGCACAGATTTATCAGCAATCCATCAAAAAGGCTGATTCCGAAACAGATCTTGGCACCGTTTCCTCCTATATCGCCACAAAATTCCGGCAGCACGACGTTCAGGATGGGATTTTTACAGATGCATTAAATGATATTCCGGCTTTATGTTTTCGTGATACCATAAATAATCAGGACTACATCACATACCTTTATCTGGATGACGGCCGCCTGAAAGAGCTTTTTACCGCAGACGGATCTTCTGCACAGGCAAATGCCGGTACCGCGATTGCATCTCTGTCAGACTTTCAGATAGAAGAAAACGCTAATGGCTTTTATCATGTTTTTCTTCAAAGTACCGCCGGAGACATATCTGAATTCTATCTGCACAGCTGTGCAGCTTAAAAGGAGCTAACATGAAACAAATACATTCACATTCCAAAAACAGTCTTTTTTTGATGGAAATGATTTTTGTCCTCCTTTTTCTTTCACTTTCCAGTGCTGCATGCATCCGTATTTTCGCAGCCGCCGAGGAAAACCATGTACACACGGTTGAAAACAGACAGATACAGGCGCACACGGTTTCTGTCTGTGAGATTATGGAGGGAAGTGATGGAAATGCAGACAGTTTTGTCAAATATCTTCCCGGAGGTATCTCAGACAGTTCTTCCGTAAACTGGTACTATGACCGCAGCTGGAACATCTGCGATAAACAGAATGCTTCCTATCGAATGTTTCTTGAACTGTCCCCTTCCCGATACGAAAAGGCAGGAATGCTTTTCTTCTACCGGATGGATGCAGATCATGCCCTGCTTCATTCCACGGAACTTCGTTTTCCATCCATCCAGTCTGCTCTTAAGGAGGAAGAATCATGAAACACGACCGAACATTTTTTGCAGCAACCGGTATTCCGTCGCTGTTTCTTATTTTTTCCGTACTTTGTCTCGCGGTACTGTCTCTTCTTACACTCGGGAAATCACGGGATGAACTGCAGGCCGCCAATTTTGCTATCCAACAAACCGACCTTTATTACAAGACATGCGAAACAGCCACAGGAACTGTCACAGCAATTCAAAAGCAGCTTGCTTCTGATTACAGTCAGGTTTCTGATCCAGATGCCTACTTTTCACTTGCCGGCCAGATTCCTGATGAAATTGACGGTCTCGCATACGATTCTTCTGCGAATGTTATTTCATTCTCGGAAGCGTTATCTGATACACAGGAGTTATCTGTAAAATTAAAAGTCCTGTACCCATCTTCGGACACAGAACCTTTTATTGAAATATTACAATGGAAAACAGGCAATACAGCATCATGGACACCTGACACCCATCAGCCTGTATACAAAGGAGCTCAATCATGACAAACGAACAAACACTGGAATTTCTTACAACTGCTGCAAACCAGCATGCGTCTGATATCTTTATTATTGCCGGTCGTCCACTGTCCATTAAAACGGATGGCCATCTTACTGATTATGGAAAACGTTTGATGCCGGATGATACAAAACAGATTCTCGAATGCATTTATCAGATGGCAAATAACCGCGACATCAATCACCTTCTGAATACCGGGGATGACGATTTTTCTTTTTCTGTCCCCGGTCTTTCCAGATTCAGGATCAACGCCTATAAACAGCGTGGTTCACTGGCTGCTGTTATACGTGTGATTGCATTTCAGTTACCGGATCCGTCAGAACTCTCTATCCCGGATGATGTTATGCAGACTGCTGATTATACAAAGGGTATGGTTCTTGTGACCGGTTCTGCCGGAAGTGGAAAATCAACTACTATGGCATGTCTGATTGACCGCATTAATCATTCCAGAGAGGGGCATATCATCACTCTGGAAGATCCACTCGAATATCTGCATCGACACCACCGCTGTATTGTCAGTCAGCGTGAGATCTGCACAGATACTGCAAACTATCTGACATCTCTTCGCGCCACTCTGCGTCAGAGTCCGGATGTTATTTTACTGGGCGAAATGAGGGACCATGAAACGATTCAGACGGCAATGACCGCTGCCGAGACCGGTCATCTTGTACTTTCCAGTCTGCATACGCTTGGCGCCGCAAACTCCATCAGCCGTATCATAGATGTTTTTGAACCGGCACAGCAGCATCAGATTATTGTACAGCTTTCCATGGTTCTGCAGGCAGTCATTTCCCAGCAGCTGATTCCTGATGTAAATGGAAAGGTTATTCCTGTGTTTGAAGTCATGCGCCTTACACCTGCGATCCGTAATATGATCCGTGACAATAAACTACATCAGATTGAAGGAGTCATTGCTTCTTCCTCTCAGAATCAGATGCGGTCCATGGATCACAGCCTTATAGAGCTGTATAAACAAGGGCGGATTCATAAGGATACCGCAATCAAATATGCGCTGAATCCTGATATGATCCGCCACAAGCTTGTATAAACTATATATCAACAATAATTTCTGATCACAATCTGTAACGTTCTTCTGCCCTGATATTCATTGATTTCAGGGTAGTACGTTACAGATATAGTATCATGTACAGAAACAAATTCTGCAAATTCATCGACTTCACCAAAAAACACCGCATCTTTCCAGACTCCATCTGCATCTGTCAATGTCATTTTGGCAACATTTCTGTTTTTCCCAAAGATTCTTAATTTTGAAACGCGCAGATTTTTCTGAGCAAATAACGGTTTTGTATTTCCCTTTCCAAACGGTTCCAGAACTTTGAGTTCTTCGGTAAGTGTTTCTGTCAGGTAAGAAATCGGCATCGGCACATCAATCATAACTTTTGGCATCAGATCATGCTCACTCAATGTACAGTTTTCATTAAGTTTCTTCCTGAATCGTTCAATGTTTTCTTCCGCCATTGAAAGCCCTGCTGCCATCGGATGTCCGCCAAACTGAATCAGAAGATCCCGGCATTTAACAAGTTCCTCGTACATTGAATACGCTTCTATTGAACGTCCACTTCCCTTAACACCATTCTCTGCTTTTGTCAGCACAAAGACCGGTTTATGGTACAGTTCCCGGATACGTCCGGCAATGATCCCCGCCAGACTTTCGTGACATTCAGGAAGATAAACAACAAGTACTCTGTCTTTATTTATACTTTCCGTCTCAATCTCATTTATCGCCTGTTCTTTTCCCTGTTCCGTCATTGCCTTCCTACTCTGATTCAGATCATAAAGATCACCGGCAAGTTTAGCTGCTTTCTGCCTGTCTTCTGTACACAAAAGTGCCAGCGCTCTTGTCGCCGTATCAAGACGTCCACTTGCATTGATGCATGGTCCGAGTACAAATCCCACATGATAGGCTGTGATTTCTGCTCTTTCCAGGTTATTTACCCGGATCAATGCCTGCAGGCCCGGTCTGGTCGTTTCAGATAACCGCCTCAGGCCATGCTTTACAATGATCCGGTTTTCTCCCTGCAGATCCATCACATCACCAACTGTTGCAATTGCTGCCAGTTCTGTAAAGTCCAATATCTCGGACTTATCAATGCCAGTCTTTTCATACAGTGCCCATATCAGTTTCCATGCTACGACCGCGCCGCAAATATTTTTATTAGGGTATGAGCAATCCTGCTGCTTCGGGTTAATCACTGCATCCGCACATGGTATAATCCATTCACGTCCGTTTTCACTATGCCGGAACGGAACGTCATGATGATCCGTCAGAACCACAGTCATCCCTCTGCGTCTGGCATCTGCGATCTCGCCAGCTGCCGCAATACCATTATCACAGGTCACGATGGTATCAATTCCATCTTCCGCCGCCTGATCGATCAACTGCTCATGAAGTCCATATCCGTCTTTGATTCTGTCAGGAATACATGTATCAGCCTGTGCCCCCAGTCGTTTCAGACCTTTCAGCAGAATACAGGTCGCCGTGACGCCATCAATATCGTAATCACCAATGATACGGATTTTTTTATTTTCTGCAATTTTCATTCTCAGAATTTCCACAGCTTTATCCATATCTTTCATAAACCATGGTGATGGAAGTTCTTCAAGTGTTCCATGAAGATACGACTGTATTGCCTCATCTCCGTCTACATCACGGTTTCGAATCAGCCGGGCAATCACAGGATCAATTCCGAATTTCCTGCCAATCTCCTGAAAATCCGCCTTTTTGGCATATACCATCCATTTTTCCATATATTCTCCTCTGCACACTTTGGAGTATGCATATTTCTTTTCTCCAGATAGAATAAGTCCCGGGGCAAATGTCTGTCCCGGGAACCTGATCTCTTTTATTTCATTATTCGGACTTTTCTTCGCCGGAAGCATTTTCTTTCGCTGCTGCTTCCTGAGCTGCAAGTCTTTCCGCTACTCTTTTACGATTTTTCTTCTTTGGCTGTGTCGGATCTTTTTTGGCCGGCTGGCTGTTCTGCTTACCAGAGTTATTCTGTTTTGCAGAGGAAGCAGCTGTCTTTGCTGCAACTGTTGCCTGTGGAACCGGTTTTCTGTAATAACGTTTCATTACCAGCCACAAAGCACCTGTGATGCAGACAGAAGAATATGCACCGCAGATAACACCTACCATAAGAGGTGCTGCAAATTCACGGATGGAAGATACACCCAGAATGTACAGAACTGCTACCATAACAAATGTGGTAAAGGAAGTGTACATACTTCTTGTAAGTGTCTGTGTGATACTTTCATTAACGATCTCATCAAGTTTGGCTCTGCTGCCCTTCATATTCTCACGGATACGGTCGAAGATGACGATCGTCGCGTTGATAGAATAACCTACAATCGTAAGCATGCAGGCGATGAAGGTATTACCTACGGAAATTCTGGAGATTCCATAGAATGCAAATACAACCAAAACGTCATGCAGTAATGCAAGTACCGCACTGCTTGCAAAACGGATATCCTTGAAACGGAACCAGATATAAACAAGCATACAGAGTGTAGCAACAATTACAGCAACAACCGCATCTCTTCTCATTTCAGAACTTACTGTGGAAGAAATACTTTCTGTCGCGATCAGAGATTCATCTACGTCGAACTTATCAACCAGTGCCTGATCCAGTTTTTCACGTTCTGCCTGAGAAAGAGTACGTGTTTTTATCACTACCTGATTTGTTCCGACAACCTTTGTAGGCTGTACGTTCTTATCTCCGGTAACTTCCTCTACAACAGGAGTTACTTCAGAATCAATCTGCTTGATATCCATATCTTCGTTGAATGTTACAGTTGTTGCTGTACCACCGGAGAAATCAAGCGCATAGTTTAATGCTGTTCCATCTGTATTATGATGAATAAGCATTGCAACCGGACCGCTCAGAATCAGAACGATGGAAATAATAAAGAATACTTTACGCTTACCAACGATGTTGAATATTTTACGCTGTTTTGCACGGCCGTATAATTTTTCATCGTGGAAGCCAACTGCATAAAATGCATTCATTACAAATCTGGAAACAACCAGAGCTGTGAACATGGAAACAACGATACCAAGTGCCAGTGTATAAGCAAAACCCTTAACAGTACCGGAACCAAGCCACATCAGTACCAGTGATGCGATCAGGGTTGTAATGTTTCCATCGAAGATTGCACTGAACGCTTTGGAAAATCCTGCCTTGATAGAAGCTCTTACAGAATTTCCTGCTGCAATTTCTTCCTGAATACGAGCATAAATAATAACATTCGCATCGACCGCCATACCAATACCAAGAATGATACCTGCGATACCCGGAAGAGTCAGTGTAATGTCAAATGCATTTAAGGTGATCAGTACGATTGCCGTGTACAGAATCAGTGCCACACCGGCAACGACGCCCGGCAGACGGTACATAATGATCATAAAGATAATTACGATGATCAGACCAATCAGACCTGCCATTACACTTGTGGAAATTGCTTCTTCACCAAGCTGTGCAGCGACCACACTGGAACGAAGTTCTTCAAGCTCGATGCTCAGGGAACCGATACGGATATAGGAAGCAAGGTTCTGTGCTTCTTCTACATCAGCCATACCTGTGATCTGTGCCTGTCCACCTGTGATTGCTTCATTTACCTTCGGTGCACTTAAAATCTGGTTGTCATAAACGATTGCGATCTGTTTGCCGACGTTTGCCTTTGTTGCATCTGCAAATTTTGTCTTACCTTCATCGGTAAGTGTCAGACTTACGGCATATTCTCTGGAGCTGTTTTTGTCAGACTGGAATGCACCACCCTGTGCATCCTTTACGTCTGTACCTTCCAGAACAACAGATCCGGCTTCACGGATCTCGTCAAGACTTCTTGCAAGTGCATAACCGCTTCCTGTGCTGGTAAAGTTTGCATTACCGTCGTTATCCTCTGCTGTGATAAAACACAGAGAACCAGGTTTACCAAGGTCATTCAGAATTGCATCTGCATCTGTGACACCCGGGATCTCAACAGCGATACGGTCGTTTCCTTCTTTGTACACCTGCGCTTCAGTACTGTACTGTTCCACACGCTTCTGGAGCTTATATACAGTATCTGACATGTCTTCAGCACTCGGGTTACTGTCTTTTGCCTGATAAGTGATACTGACACCACCAGACAGATCCAAACCAGTCTTGATATTCTTCGCAGAACCGGTTCCGGTAGGTCCGATGCCTACTCCGGCCGTGTAACACAGAAAGACTGTGATAATGGCGGTCAGAAGCAGTACAACGATTGCTCTGTTTTTCTTCATTGTTCTTTCCCTTCTTATATTATTTTATTCCGCTAACGCGGCCTTTATCATGATTGCGCACTCCACTCTCTTACGCTGAAGTTCGCATCCGATACCATAATTGCCATTAATATCTTTCTGGAAATGATATGCATTGGCAGCGCAGCCACCACTGCAATAAAATCTTGCGAAACAGTCCTTACATGCTTCTTTTGTGTAAACATTGCATTTACCAAACTGATCACGGATCTCCGGTCTGGTGATTCCCTCATCTACATTTCCCATAAGGAACTGTTCTTCGCCAACAAACTGATGACACGGATAAAAATCACCCCACGGTGTCACAGCCAGATACTCGGTACCTGAGCCACATCCGGACAGACGTTTGTAAACACATGGACCGCCTGTAAGGTCAATCATAAAGTGGAAGAAATTGAAGCCCTTTCCGGCTTTTTCTCTGGCGATCATTTCTTTTGCCAGTGCATCATATTCTTCCTTGATCTGTGGAATGTCTTCTTCTCTGATCGCATACTCCTCTGTATCAGCAGCTACAACCGGCTCTACAGAGATCTGCTTGAATCCGAGATCTGCAAGATGCAGAACATCCTTTGAAAAATCAAGATTGTGATGGGTAAAGGTACCACGCACATAATACTTGTCCTGGTTTCTGGATTCTGCAAATTTCTGGAATTTCGGAATGATCAGATCATAGCTTCCTGCACCTTTACGGAATGGTCTCATATAGTCATGAACCTCTTTACGTCCATCCACACTGAGAACAACATTTCCCATTTCTTTGTTGCAGAATTCCATAACTTCGTCATTGAGAAGTACACCGTTGGTTGTCAGTGTAAAACGGAATTTCTTATTGTGCAGCTTCTCCTGTTCTCTTCCGTATGCCACCAGATCCTTGACAACCTGCCAGTTCATCAGGGGCTCTCCTCCGAAGAAATCGACTTCCAGATTCTTTCTTGAACCGGAATTCGCAATCAGGAAATCAAGTGCTTTCTTTCCTACTTCAAAAGACATCAGCGCTCTTCTTCCATGATATTCACCTTCCTCGGCAAAACAGTATCGACAGGCCAGATTACAGTCATGGGCAATATGCAGGCACAGTGCTTTGACTACTGTCTGTCGATTTTCAGTAAATTCTTCTATTATATTTTCATATACATCTCTGGTAAACAGCATACCCTGCTCTTTCAGCTTCCCACATTCGGAAACAGAAGTACGGATATCAGCCTCCGGATACTTATCCTTCAGTCTGTCTACGATCTCCTGCTCTGACAGTCCCTCCTCCATAAAGGGAAGTACTTCATATGTCACAAGATCTACCAGATGAATGCATCCACTGTTAATATCCAGAACAATGTTGTAACCATTACTCTGGTATCTATGTATCAGACTCATCTTTCTGAAAATCCTTTCCTGTATCTTTTTCTTTACGTTATCAGAGCATTACGAAGTAGTTTCCTGTAACGTAAGAATAAGCAGCGGATTTCACTCCGCTGCTTAACTGATTGTTCTGAACCTGCTTATTTGTTCTCGCAGCTCTGATTTCCTACAGTACAGGAAGTTTTGCATGCTGACTGGCAAGATGTCTGACACTCACCGCAGCCGCCTTTTTTCACTGTGTTCTGCAGATTTTTTGTATTTAATGTTTTGATATGTTCCATTATATATCCCTCCTTATGTATAATTATCTGGAGACAGTATAGCATAAAATCGCCCTAAATAAAAGCCTTTTTTTCACGAGAGCATACCACCCAGCGTGCCGCCTCCCAGACACATAAAAAACGTCGTAATAGCATGCTGTGCACTCATATCCCATCGCCTTTGCACCGCAAATGAAACAATCATAAGCAGTACAAAATAACACAGTCCTACCAGAAATCCCCACTTGTATTTATTTTGCCGCATGAGTTTTCCGGACAAAAAGCCGCCCGCCAGACAGGAAACCACATAAATCACCAATATCCCCACTGTCACGATTCCCTGCCCGATATCGAGTTTAAATACCATCAGCGCAAGAAGCAGAAGACATATCCCCGATAATGCATATGCCAGAAGTAAAGATCTCAAAATTGTTTTTATCTGCATAAAAAGCCCTCCCATACTGAAATATATGGAGGGCTTTTTCTTCATATGTACAAAATCCGAAATTTACTTTCTCTTCTTAAGGTATACAAGCACTGCAACGATTACTGCTGCCGCGATTCCGATAATCACAAATGGAAGAATCGGTGTGCTGTCTCCTGTAGATACAGCCTTCACAGAACTACTTCCATTCTGCGTGCCCTGGTCTGAAGTCGAAGTATCTGTAGCATTCTGATTACTCTGATCAGAAGACGACTGCACAGATGTTCCCGATGTACTGTTATTCGCAGAGGTCGTTGTAGATGATGAAGTTGCACTCGTCGGGCCTACAGTCGCAGAACTTTTGGTTGTCGTTCCGGAAGAATAGCTTCCATCCTCAATTTCTTCACCTACCAGTGTCTTGCTTCCGGCGATTCCAAACGGGCTGAATGAATGTGTGCTGAACACCATTGTGCTTCCATCCACACTTGGAACGATCTTCTCCATCGCACCGCTGTCCAGAAGATGCTCGATGGTATAGTCATATCCTGCTTTGACCGGAACAGTCACACTAATATATTCCCCATCCGGGATTTCATATTCTGTATTATTTTTCAGATCCCAAAGCTCAAATTCGTAGGCTTTAAACAGATTTGCCTCTGCTTCATTACTAAATTCATAGTTCTCGCCACTTGCTGCACGGAACTGTACATACCACGGAAGGTTGATTCCCGATACAGAAATACCGTTGCAGGTATGGTTTGTTGCTGCAAGTTCGATTTTTTCTTCATCGGACGGTTCTTCATCTGTCACTGTCTGTGCACGCTCATCCGGAGTAATTTTCTTCTCAGTACCATCAAAAATATTGTCTTTATCGGACTCCGGTGCTTCGGTAATTTCCGGTGTTTCCGTGGTATCTGGTGTATCTGTAACATCTGGTGTAGCTGTAACATCCGGTGTCTCTGTAGTTTCTGGTGCTCCCGTCACTTCCGGATTCTCTGCATCATCCGGTGCAGCTGTAACTTCTGGTGTTTCTGTCGCATCTGCGGAATCTTTTTTCTCAGTGTCAGTTGAAACGTCTTTATTGTCAGGTGTTTCTGCTGTATCCTGAACCTTGTCCGCTGTATCATCTGTATCTGGTGTATCCTGATCTTTTGCCTCTGATTCGTCTTTTACCTCACCATTATCTGATATTTCTGTACTTCCCGGTGTCTCTGTCGTCGTATCTTCACCGTTTTCTCCTGTATTTCCATTCTCCTGTGTTTCCTGAGAATCCTGATTCTCATAAGCGTTATCTGTATAATCTGTATCTTTGCTGAAACTGCTGACAACTACCGTCACGCTACTGTAAATCGCATCCGACTGACCATCCCATCCGGAAAACTTCGCAAGATCTGCTGTATTGTACGGGTGAAAAACCACATCATAAGACTGTACTCGCTTAGATGGAACGCTCGAACTGTCCACCCATGACAATGTACCATAATCACTCTTCGGAAGAGAAATTTCAGAAAGAGGAACCGGCTGTTCTACTGTAACATTATCAGGAATCAGGCTGCTGACCTCAACTTCCGCCGTACTTCCTGCCATAACCGGAACATAAGTAAACTGACCTGTTATAAGTGTCGCTGTAAGTGCCGCTGCAGCAAAAAACTGCATATTCTTCCTCTTTTTCATCATAATCTATACACCTCAATCTATTTAAACATGAATTAACGTCTGCTTTAGTCTATTTATAATGGATGTTTTTACTTTTTTATGAAATACATCCTCAATCAATATATCGTATTTTTATCTTTTCGTAAACCTTTTGTAACAAAATCTTTTATTTTACGACACAGACATTATAGCACAGTTCTACTTTTTTCGACACCCCAAAATTATTTTTTTTATTTTTTGCCCCGTATGTCTCGAAATATTGCCTGTAAACAGTAACGATTACATCATTAATGCGAATTGCGTGACGATTCTCTGTACTTCTCCCAAAACAGATTGAATGCCTTCCTCGGAGTTCATCCAATTTTCTTTCGTAACTCCATCAACACAACATGGGCATACCCGAAATTTTACTTCCGGATATGCCCTCTGATAATACATCAGTGCTCTTCTCGCATGATAATTTTTGCAGCATAACAGTGCTTTTTTTATTTCTATTCCCGCTTTGTCCGTAACTTCGCGGGATAATCTGGCATTTTCCCATGTGAAGGTTGCCTGATTTTCCTTAAGAATTACTTCGTCCGGAACATGATTTTTTATTAAAACATCTTTTAAAAAATCCCATTCCGTCCGGTACTTGCCGTTATATCGTTCCTGGCCCGACAACACTCCGCCAAATTTGCCGACAGTGATACTGTATTTTCCACTTGGAAGGACAAATGGCGCATATTTTTTCCTATATAAGGCTGCAGCCTTTTCCGCCATCTGTGAATAACCATTCCCCGGAATAAAAATGATATCCGCTTTTTCCGGTTCATCTTCAGCAAAAATAAATTCACTGATCTGCTCTATAAATCTGTGGTACATATAGTCTTTCTCCTTTGTGTGATATTTATTTTGTTACAATTACTGTACTGTAGCCGTCATCCCGCAGCCGCTGCTCCATATTAATGGCATTGCCAATCTGCTGAAAAGCACCTACCTGAACTTTGTACAGATCATTTTCATATAGAAGAAACGCCGGATAGCCCTGATCATTCAGCTGATACAGCATACGGTCTGCGTTTTCCCTGTTGCGGTACGCACCGGTCTGCACCCGGTAATAAACCGGGGCCTCTATTGTTTCTTCTGAAAGCGTTCCGAGAATCGCCCCGGCTATAGCTTCGGCAATCTCATTTTTCTTTTCGTCGTATAATTTGTTGTCTTCATCAGAATTCAGAAAGCCGGTTTCAATCAGAAGCGCCGGCATCCGTGTACGCCGAAGCACTACAAGTCCCGGTCGCTCCTTTACTCCTATTTCCCGAAATCCAAGTTCTCCAAGCGCACCAACGATATTCTGCGCCATCTCATATTTTATTCCGCTTTTATCATATACAAGGACTTCCACACCCTGATATTGATTATCTTCCGGACTGCTGTTCCGGTGAAACGAAATAAAATAATCAGCGCCCGACTGATTTGCAATGCGCGCCTTCTCAAATGGAGTCTGATAGACATCTTCGGTTCTAGTATATACCACATCCACACCGTTGTCTTCAAGGATTTTGCCGACAGCAAGCGTCAGAGCAAGATTATCATCCTTTTCTTTTCTTTCCTTATATATAGCTCCCGGATCCGTACCCCCGTGCCCGGCATCCAATACGATCTTATATGCCACTTCTGCTCTCCTGACTGCTTTTTAATTAGTATATGCAGACGGCGTAAAAATTTTCCCTGCGTGTAAGATCCGGGAGGATCTATAAATATGCCAATCAATAGTATGTAAACTGTCCTGTCTCATGGTTATAATGGTACACATAATATGTCAGAAAATCTTCGTCCGGAGTCGTGTCGCGCACTGTATCTGCCAAAACTCTTTTCAGATCTTTAGGATCCGCTGTTTTTTCACTGTGGATCATCACCTCGTGAATACTTGTAAATACCATATAAAATCCGCCATCCAGCAAATCACTCAGGCGCTGCGCCACACCCGGCAGGAACACCGCAACAGCTCCATTAGTACGCGTTGCAGTACTCAGACAATTCCCGATTGCACTCTTCTTTAACGGCTCGTCAAATAACAGATTCATGAAATTTTCGCCTTCATAATCCATATTGCAGATCAGTTTTTCCCAGCAATAAATCCTCGGTGGTGAAATAAAATATGTATTTAGCAACGCATCATTAAACGCCATCTGTTCATCTTTATCCCACTTTTCAAAAATATGCTGTTTAATCTTTACACTGGTGCTGCATCCATCCAATTCTCCCATTCGGGCATAAAGAACCAGAGCAATGTCCCCGATTGTACGGAAAATTGCGTCGTCTAACTCAGCTCTGTTTTTCTCGACATTCAGAAGACGGATAAACAGATCATCTTTAATCTTTTCATAATCTTCCAGGTCTTTGCTCTTTTCAAAACATTCTGATCTGACAATAGCATCCAGCCGATGCATGATCTCCTGCACAATCCGCTCCATCGTGGCGCCATTCTGATGCCATTCATATAGATCTGCCACATAAAGTGCACAGACTTCATACACACCCTCCCGCTGCCGATTCTTCAAAAGCAGGCGGTCTCCATCTGTAGGCGGATATTCCTCTGCTGTCTTGTAACAGATCATCTCCTCCTGGTATCCCGTCGCTTTAAGAAGTCTTTCACGAAGGTTGTTTACAAAAGTCTCATAATTCTTTTCCATATAGATTTCCTCTTCTTTCTGAATATTCGGGCGACATGCCCATGAAGTATAGATTGGAATAAAAAGAGGAAGCAGACGCTCCCTCTAAGAGTTGCTATGCATTGAGCATACAGCATATTTGACTTTCTGTAAACAAAATTCGTTCGACATATTCCGCGCTCAGCAGAAGTTTCTCACAAAAGGTCGACAGGCCACGCCCTGAAAGTGTTGTTTTTACAGCTTTCCTTCCTGTTCAAGAAATGTAAGAAATCCCTCACAGCCTCTGACAATATCAGAATAGGTCGTGGTAAAATCACCGGTATACCACGGATCCGCAATATCTCCATGACGCTCGGCATAATCCAACAGAAGACTTACCTTTCCCTCCTGATCACTGCCGAGAATTCGAAGCATATTTCTGCGGTTCCGCTCTTCCATACCGATCAGATAATCATATTTATCATAATCGGCTTTCTGAAGCTGTACTGCACGTTTTCCCTCACATGATATTCCATGTTTTGCAAGTTCCCGCTTCGCCGGCGGATACACCGGATTACCGATTCCATTCCAGATTTCCTCCGTACTCGTCGCCGCAGAAGCGACGTAAAATTTGTCGGCCATGCCGCGACGAGCAAGCATATCCTTAAAGATAAATTCGGCCATGGGTGAACGGCAGATATTGCCGTGGCAGATGAAGAGCACTCGTATACTCATATAAACTCCTTTCAAAAGCCGCTTTTCTGCTGCCATTTGCAGCGTTTTGCGCGGTGTTAATTTTTCTTTATGTATCGGTTATTTCTGTACAGAAAATGCAAAACTTAGCAAAATATTGCAAGATGTGTACAGCAATCGTAGTAAAAACGGAGTAAAAAGCGGGTGGAGTTACTACTCAATTTTGACAAAAATCTCATATCCTTTTTCCAGTTCAATATCGGTCACTATTCCAACCTCACCATTGTCTACTTGATCTACATCCTTATCATTAAGCTGTATACTTACAATAGAAGTACAAATCCATTTTCCATCTTTTTTTGCATATATCATTTTTCCAACTTCCAATTTAACATTGTTAAGTGTCAATATACCTGCTTTAGGTTTCTTAAAATATTCCTCATAAATCCCCACTCTAATTAAATTCTTTGGAAGTAACGAAATAAGCCCCCATTTATCTAGTGATTCTCTTGTTTCTTTTTTCGTAAATATACCATTTTCTATCAACTTATATTGATTGTAAAGCTGCCATGTAGTAAGAAGACCTCTTTCATCATTTTTAGCATAATCTATTTGATTATCACTAAATGGAGGATTTTGTCTTAATGAAGGCCTTATATACCTTTGATGATTCACAATATAAATTGGCAATATTTCTTTGTCACGATGCTCTTTTTCTCTTCTTCGTCTATGTTTTGCTACCTGTGAACATTCTGCATCTGTAGATGTTCCCCCAATACCTTTAACTTCAATAATAAATAATTTATCATCTTCCAAAATCTGTATATCTTCTCTTAAAATATCTTCATTTCCATCAATTGCTTCTACATTTGCAAAACCAAGCCACTTGAAGTATGTACATACAGCTTGAACTAACTTATCCCCTGTTTCTATCAACAAATCATTCAAAAATTTATACTTCTGGTCAATAGCATTTCTTCTCTCATTCAATGACTTAATTTTCGAATTATATTGTTCTTGAATTAAAGTCCGTTCTTTCTCAAGTTCAAGTATTTCTTTAGGTAAAAAATCTTGTTCTTTTATCCATTCAAACTCTTTTGATTCAGGAAAAAAATCTGGCAATATTTCTGGCAATACAGATGTTACTAACCTTTCAATCAATTCATCCTTCTTTTCACAAAACGGAAGCAACAGTTCATAGCCTGAATTTTCTGAATATCCTATATACGAAACTACCTCTCCATCTTGATTTTTTAACAATGGTAAGAAATTAGGATCTGTAATTGATTTTTGAGAAGTTCTATCCCATTTTGTTGGTAACTCAAAAATTACATTATATCCTTTAACATATTTTGCTATTAAATTTGCAAGATTGCTATTGTCTGATATTATTTTCTTTCCGAATTTTGATGTTGCACTAGCTTGAATAGTTTCATATATGTTATGTACTTCTTCACTCGGATAGCTATATTGATTTTGTTTTAACACTTCTATAATATTATATTTTTCCGAATAACTACTTCCCGCAAAAATAATTTTCAGTACTTTTGTTTTTAACTTGTCTTTCATAATGCTCAAAACAAGAGGACTAGGTCTAAATTTTTTCTGAGGAAAACTCAACTCAAATAAATATGGTATACCATCCGGTTCATCATCCTCTAAACAGTGTCTTGTATCATTCTCATTTTGTAAATCAATTATGACCACACTATATTCATGCAAATTATTTATCATACTATATTCTAGGTCAACATATCTCTTATTCACATATTCTTCGTACTCAACAGTTTTAGCCACTCCCAGATCACCAGTTGCAACAATATAATTCTGACTCAACCTTTCTGTTATTTCTCTGTTATTAACTATATATATTTGTGGTTCTTTATACTTTTCCATTTATCTTTCATCTCCAATCATAAGAAAGTATTATTCACATTCGTTTGTCTCTTTATGTTTTAATCTAAGCAAATACAACATTGCATAAGCACGATTATACAAGTATTCGATAAACAGTGAATCATTTAACGCCTCTCTCTTTTCTTTTGCCGCATTCAAATAATCATTGTGTCTTACATCAAAATACTCATTAGACAATTTCATTAATTCTTCCAACTCTTTTTTTACAACAGCATAAACTTTGCCATCCATATTATCACTCACACTCAAAGCCAATGTTTTATACTGCTCATTTCTACTGTCTCCTTGAGTAGATATAAGATATTGCAGTGCATCAATAATAAAATCTAACGCACTTTTCTTTTCCATCAAATCTTTGCTATTAATCATATCTTCCGAAAACTGTATTTTACGCTCAAACATCCTATAATTAATAATTTTATCAATAAGAAATGTTGTTTTATATCCTTGCTTTATTACAATCCCACTTTGTAATCTATATGGTAATTTAAATATTTTAAATCTATCATTTACTTCTATAGTGAATTTGTAATGACATTCTCCGGAGTTAATAATCCAATACTTATATGCAATCTCTATAAATGCCTTTATATCATTAAAATCACCTGTATTATTTTTCAACGAATCTGGATAAACTGTACCTCTATACAAGGTAAATTCATGGTCATAATCCAAATCTAAAAGCCATATTCCTTCATCCCAATTATCCCATCGCAAATATTTACCATCCAACAGTTCCAAACCAGGTAATTCTGTTTCAAACCAATGAATAAACGAATTCCAAAATCTTTTCTCATTTACATTTTCTTCGATGCTTTTACCTTTATATTCGATTCCGCTGTCAGCCAAATACTTTATCAGTATTGCTCTCGTAGTGTTTGCATCTCTTATTTCTGTTCCTGTCCTTATCAATAAACTTCTTTGTAAATTTGGTATATCATTTTCAAAAACATTTACTATTTAATGTAAATTTTATATCTAATTTGCGATTATCCGCATAAACACTATACTTTCAAGCACTTTGAAGTATAGAAAATTATTTAATTTACCACGAATTTACCACAATTGAATGAGCCTTGATATGACAATAAAATAGCACTAAAAAGACACCCTTTACACCTGAGTGGTGTCTTTTGTTAAAAAGCAGTCAATCCTAAGACTAACTGCTTTGTGTGTATGGATATAAAGTTGTCAAACTGGGATTGTATGTTGGAAATTATTCTACATCAATCACATCATCTTCACCTATTTCTATGAAAGTGGTGCTACTATCTGTTGAAACGTTTTTAGATACCGACATATTAAATATTATCAAGAGGATATTCAATAGCACAATTACTAGGAATATAACCCCAGCAATTTTCCAAATTTTTTTGCTACGCCTATTCTTAATTGCCATCTGTTCACTGATTTTTGCAAGTTGTTCTGCGATGACATCATTATCATCTTCATCAGGTATTGTTCCTCCAAGCAATACAAATTAACATTATAGTTGCATTACTCTTATATTGATGTAAAACTTAATATTCTATTGTTCCCAATATCACATAGAACCGAATTTACTACCACTATCTTATTTAAAAATGAAAATATCTTCTATCGGTGCATTGAGAACCCGTGAAATATCAATCGCCAGTTTTAGAGATGGATTGTATTGTGCTTTTTCCAACCTCATAATTGTTTCTCTACGAACCCCGACTTTTTCTGCCAGTTGTTCTTGTGTTAAACCTTGTGCTACACGATATACCTTTAAGTTGCACATGAAATCTTCTACCATGACTTATTCTCCTTTTTCGTAGCGGTATAATAAATAGTTGCTAAGAAAAATGACTAAAGCATAGATAAGTGAAACAGAAATGAGCATAAAAATTGCACACCATTCCACATTACGAGAAAACATTCCTATTGCCATAAGCCAAATGACTATAAAGAGAAGTTTAAATCCTACTTTATAGGCGTTTATTTCTGCTTTTCTTTTATTTTCTAAAAAAAGTTCATCTTCTAAAGTGTGAGAAAGTTTTCCTTCAAAGAAAAAGCCGAAAAAGCCAAAAAATATAAAGAATACAAAAGGATATATTTTCCCATATTCAAAATAAGTCCAAAAACCGCTAAAACCTAGAAATCCAAATATTCCACACAGTCCCCAATATGAAGATACTGTTCTTGAATAGTTTTTGTCTTTAAAATTTTTAGAAAAGGCGTTTTTAAAGAAGATAACTGTTACATATAAGACATAAATAGCTATCAAAGCACCGACTATCAACATTGGTATATCCTTTATGGAAAATACATAATTAGACATATCCATGTTTTTAACCCAGCGTGCGTCGTTAAATAATAAAGAGTAAATTATCCCTGCAATCAGTAATATTACACACCCTACTCCCATAAAGATAACTTGTTTCATTTGTTTTTTTGTCATAATCATCCCTCTTTTCAATGTGATGTTTTTGTATCTTTATAAGACAAATATATCACTTAATATAAATGGTGTCAACAAGAAAATGATACAAATACATCTCATATCGTTTTTATATAATTTACTACAAATCAGATTTTGTCCCTTTCTTCCTCTTGTCTGCCACAAACAGTAAAGGAAAAGCCCTGTCAAGAGCCTTGCCACCATTGGTGGTGCTTTGCACTCTTTACTGG
>ERZ1106941.179-NODE-179-length-99927-cov-16.414511_pt1 | contig 99927 bp, 89 predicted proteins | sample MGYA00403670_ERZ1106941 | MGnify/ENA primary metagenome ERZ1106941 (study PRJEB35170, sample SAMEA104062400) | human gut metagenome | biome: human gut; feature: human-associated habitat; material: faeces | place: Denmark | collected 2012-06-04 ...
TACATATGCATTTATTATAGCGCAAACCCTATATAAAATCCACTATTTATCTGTGTTTTTTAGTTAATGAGCAGGCGCTATTTACTACAATTACTTTATTTGCTTCTAAATTGGTTGTCAAAAGAAAACGTACCTCGTCCCGATATTCCGGTTTTGCAAAATAATATGCATAGGTATCAATTAACAGGAAAATATTTGCTGTTCTTCCTTCCAATTTAAAATTCGAAAAGCCCATCGGAACATACACATCCCAGATTGCCTCCGGAGAAATATGGGTTCTATAATTTTTCAGGGTATACAGGGATGTCTTTTCTCCATATTCACAATACCATCTCGGAATCGGTATCTGTTTATCCAATGGCATTTTTCTGTTTTTTAATGCAATCTGCTCCTGTTTTGCCATAAAACGATAATGTTCACCTCTACGTGGGCACTCCGGTCTACAGCAACAATTTACCAGCAGCTCACAGCGATCCTTATCCTTAATCTGTTCCAGTTTTTCAAATTGATTATTAAGATTGTAATCCAGAACTACCAGTTTATAATCCTTTGCAAGCTCTGCATTTAAAACATTCATATTCTTAATTTCTTTACACGTAGAACTGATAATTTTAAAACCCGGATATGTTTTTCTGATATATTCTTCCAAAATATCAGAAACTACAATCACCTCATTCATGCCATTATCTGCTGCCTGCATACAGAAATTGCAGTATTCATCTGACAGATCTGCCTCTGTCAAAAGGGGATTCGTATATGTATAGCGAATTGGAATTCCCTTGCCATTAATTGCAGCAATTACGCCACGAATATATTTTGCATTACATTGATCTCCCTGATTAAATCTTCCTCCATTCCATCTGGAGGTTGGAAATTCTCCAAACATAGATGCAATTTTTATTCCCTCCCGGAACATTTCCGGAGATTTTTCCATCAGATCAACAAGTAGCATATTTAGCGGAAAATTATTTCGTAATCCCGGCAAATGAAATTTTACACTCATCCTTCTTCTCCTTCTTTCTTTAAAAATTGAAATGAATAAAAATCAAACTGACTTCCCGGCATAAAAATAAAAGACACCTGTTGCAGGCCAAATACCGATTCTATTTTAAATTCCTGCATAGTAAATTCATCTTCCTGTGGGAACTCAATGATCTGACGATTTTCTTTTTCTCCATCAAAGAAACGTATATGAATTGTATTTTTCTCGTTTTGAGTTCTTCCACAAATACATATTTTATCTGTTCCGTCACTTCCAAAATCCATATCTGAAAACTCCAGTGTTACGTTGTTTCCTATATCCATAACACCTTTCTCTGTTACTCTCATCTGATCTCCATAAATTGCTTCGCTCTCATTTGCATATAGGCATTCAAATGCTTTTGGATATTTTCGAAATACGAATCCCTTCAAATGTATTTTCTGATGCAGTTCAAAATACAGATCATGAATTCCTTTTAATCTCTCCGGCAAAAGATATGTTTCCTCCTGATAAGTATTCCAGATAGAAGCCTTTTGATAAACAGCTGTGATCAAAAGCCTGCTTTCCTTTTCTCCGGGTTTTCCGTCCCAGATCCCAATAGGAGTTTCTACGCCGCCTAATTCAAAAATCGGAAGTGTGATAGAATCTGAACCAATTTTTCCAAAATCTATTCCCCGAAATCCCACAATTGTTTTTCCGTCCCTTGCAGTTGAGACCCCATGTTCATTCCCATTTCCAACATCTCCAACCGAATCATTATACAGTCCTCCAGCCACCAGTTTATATGGATCAAAGTACATTTTTCCAAGACCTTCTGCCACAAAATCATAAGATGAAATAACCTTTACCTGTTGCTGTCCATTTGAGGCACAGGCCCGGAGTCTGAATTCTCCATCTCCTCTGGCACGAATACAGATTTTCTTTACAATTCCATCATTTCTTTCGTTTTCTGATAGTTCGTTTGACGGAATTTCGGTCATTTCTGCCAAGTCTGACGGAATTCCTGCATTGGTTGTAATTTCGCACATAATTTTACGGTTTGCAGCTTCTTTTGGTAAAACTTTTACCCCGACTATTGCCTGCCTGTGTTCTTCTGAGAAATTCTTTTCTTCCTCGCAGATCAACTCAATCTTTCGAACCCAGGGACTATTCTCTTCCCTACTCATTCTTTCTTCTTCAACTGAAACAGCATTATTTTCTTTCTGTAACACTCCTTCGCTCTGACTGATTTCTGACAATTCTATCTGTACAATGCCTTCTCTCCCCGAAGTCTCAATCATTGCCAGAAGCTTCCCACTGAATAATTTCCGGCTGCTTCCCTTATAAGAATCATAATCTGTACTGTCTCCATTATCCAGACCAATCAATCTGCCTTCCCCTGTCACCTTTACTTTAATACGATTATTTGCATTTTCTACCGGATTTCCTTCCTGATCTGTCATACCGATTTCCAAAAAAAGCAATTCTTTCCTATTTGTCCATATTTCCATATATTTAGCTGTTGCAAAATATAAGCTTTTGTTTCTTCTATTTTCTTCTACAACAGGTTTCACTTTATAATACTGATACTCTGTCCCATCTGCTTTTACACATCTGACTATAATTTCAGCTGAATCTCCAAAAGAATGTCTGCATTCACGCAATACTTCTTTTCCTGTCTCATCGTAAGCCACTGCAGCAATTTCTCCTTCTTCATAAGGAACCTGATAATCTGCCGTAAGCTTTCTTCCCTGTAAATGATCGATTTGTTTTCGTCCTTTTGAAACGCCATTGACAAACAATTCCACATCAGACGCATTAGAGCAGATGCGTACATCAATTGTCTGGTCCTTATTAAAATCCCAATACGGGAATAGATGAAGTACTGGTTTCCTTTGAAAACTTACCCATTCTGCCTGATAAATATAATAAGAATCTTTTGGAAAACCTGCTGTATCTACCTGACCCAGATAAGAATTTTTTGTATGATACGGTGTCGGCTCTCCGATATAATCTATCCCACTCCACAAAAATTGTCCCATAGAATATGGATGCTCCCGCTCTGCAATGATACAAGCCTCCGCACTTTTTGCCCCCCAGCTGGTCGTACTGTTTCCAAGTGCCGAACATTGTTCATCCACATCCGCAAGAACAGACTGCTTTAATGGAAAATGATATACACCTCTGCTCTGCACGGTCGAAGCTGTCTCACTACCATATATAACCCAGTCCGGATGCTCTCTGTGATGTTCTTCATAATATTTTTCAGAATAATTATAGCCTGCAATTTTAACAATATCGGCACATTTCTGTGCCTTCTCCCATGGCATAAAATTGGAACCAAAGGTAACCCTTCCATTTCTTTTAAAATCATGACGATATACCTCTTCCATCAAAAGTCTGGTAAATGTTTGTCCACGCTCATCCGCATGCATATCGTATATTTCATTTCCAATACTCCAGAAAATAAGTGATGGATGATTTCTGTCCCTTCTTACCCAGCTTGCAATATCTCTTTTCCACCAATCTGTAAAAAATCTTGCATAATCATATGGATTTTTAGGTCTTTCCCAACAATCGAATGCCTCGGAAACGATTAAAAAGCCCATTTCATCTGCCAGTTCCATCAATTCCACCGCCGGCATATTATGTGCGGTACGGATTGCATCCGCCCCCATTTCCTTCATTAACGTAAGCTGACGCTTTATTGCATCTTTTTTTACTGCTGAGCCAAGCGCACCGAGATTATGGTGAAGACAGACTCCCTTTAACTTTCTTTTCTTGTGATTTAAAAGAAATCCCTGTTGTGGATCCGTTTCAATTGTTCTGCATCCAAAATTTACATGCTCCTCTTCTAACAGCTTCCCTTTTTTATATAGCCGAACTGTTATCATATAGAGATTTGGCGTTTCCGGTTCCCATAGTTTAGGATTTTTAAGAAAAAAAGAAAATTCTGCTCTATCTCCATCTCTTCTAATCGGCAGTTTTTTTTCTATTCCTTCCAAATTACATTGCACCTCTGTCCCTGCTGCCTGGGATGTCTCTACATAAACTAATACCTGATAACCATCCTTTTGTTCTTCCGTACTAACATATATTCCATCAGAAACCAAATGTTCCGTATGAACCGTCTTAAGCCATACATTTCGATAAATGCCTGCACCTGCATACCATCTGCTGTTTGGATGCTTCACATGCACTCCAACCATGATCTCATTATTACCATTTTCCAAAAAATCTGTTATATCTGCTTCAAAAGTAGAATATCCATACTTCCATTCCAACACCTTTCGGCTATTCACATAAAGCTCAGAATCCATATAAATTCCCTCAAATCGCAGCAGATACCGAAGATTCTTCTCTTTTTTACAGATTACTTTTTTTCGATACCATCCGGAACAATCTTCATAAAAAAAAGATGCGTCATAAATCTGCCAGTCATGTGGTATTTCAACCGGAAGAAAACCTCTTTCTTTTTTTACAGCCTCTTTCTTATTATTTTTCCATATTCGCAAACTTCGTGTACTGCGGCAGCCATACCAGGTTGACGGTACCGATCGGACCATTTCTCTGTTTGGCAATGATGATCTCTGAGATTCCTTTCATCTCAGAATCATGATTATAATAATCATCACGATAGATAAACATAACAACGTCGGCATCCTGCTCAATCGCACCGGACTCACGCAGGTCAGAAAGCATCGGACGGTGATCCGGACGCTGCTCTACGGCTCGTGACAGCTGGGACAATGCGATCACCGGCACGGAAAGCTCCCTTGCAAGTGCTTTTAGGGAACGGGAGATATCTGAGATCTCCTGCTGACGGGAATCAGATCCCCTGCCGGAACCGGACATCAACTGTAAGTAGTCAATGATGATCAGCTTCAGATCATGCTCTAACTTATATTTCCGGCATTTGCTCCGCATCTCCGCGATGGAAATACCAGGCGTATCATCGATGATAAGCTCCGAATTACCGATCGTTCCGGCACCTTCGATCAGCTTCTCCCAGTCAGAATCTGAGAGGTTACCGGTTCGGAGTGCCTGTGCATCCACCCTTGACTCTAAGGAAAACAGACGGTTTACAAGCTGCTCCTTTGACATCTCGAGTGAAAAGATCGCCGTGCACATATGCTCATGAAATGCCACATACTGCGCAATGTTAAGAACAAACGCCGTTTTACCCATAGAAGGACGCGCCGCGATCAGAATCAGATCGGACGGCTGTAAGCCTGCTGTGCGGTAATCAAGATCAATGAAGCCGGTCGGGATTCCCGTAACAGTGCCGGATGTCTTGGCCGCATTCTCGATCTTTTCGAGCGCATTCATAACGACCTGGCGGATCGGCACGTAATCACCGCCTCCGCCGCGTGTGGAAAGCAGATCAAACACCTTTTTTTCGGTGATATCCATGACTGTTTCAACACTCTCTTTTCCCATGTAGCACTCGTTTTCGATCTCTTCATTTAATTTGATGAGTTTACGCCGCATGGAGTTATCTTTTACGATCTGGGCATAATATTTTACATTTGCCGATGTTGGAACTGCATTTAAAAGATCCCTCACAAACTCTAAACTTGCAATCTCTGCAGGCACATCTTTTTCTTTTAATTTATTCTGCAAAGTGACCAGATCGACTGGAAGTCCTTTGCTGTATAATTCGATCATGGTATCAAACAGTATCCCGTACTGCTTATAATAAAAATCCTCACTGATGAGCATTTCCATAGCAGTGAGGATCGCGTCCTTGTCCATGATCATAGAGCCGATGACCGACTGTTCTGCCTCGCGGCTGTTCGGCATCGTGCGGTTGATCAGTGTTTCTTCCATTCCTATTCCTCTACTACATGTACGTTAAATTTTCCTACTACCTTCGGATGAAGCTTAATTGCAACTTCTGTCACACCAAAGGTACGGATCGGCTCCGGCAGCTGCATTTTCTTTTTGTCAAGTTCCATGCCAAGCTGTGCTTTGGCTGCAACAGCGATCTCTTTGGTGGAAACGGAACCGAATGTACGTCCGCCCTCACCGGCCTTCATTTTTACGGTAACTTTTTTATCTTTTAACTCTTCCGCAAGTGCCAGTGCAGCTTCATACTGCTCCTGTGCCACTTTGTCTGCGTGCTGGTTCTGCAGTTTTAAATCATTGAGGTTTTTTGGTGTTGCCTCCACACCTAATTTTTTCGGGAAAATCGCATTGCGCGCATAGCCGTCGCTGACATTCACGATCTCTCCTTTTTTCCCTAATGCTTTTACATCTTCTAATAAAATAACTTTCATATATAAAACCTTCTTTCCTGATTATTCTGATATATCGCCCTCTTTTAACATCTCATCAATCGTATCCTGAATGATATGTTTTGCCTGCTGCAGTGAGCAGTTGGTAAGCTGGGCTCCGGCAACGTTTAAGTGTCCGCCGCCGCCAAGCCGCTCCATAATAAGCTGTACATTGATCTCATCAATGGAACGGGAACTTACATAAATTTTTCCCTGATATTCCGTGAGAACAAAGGATGCCTTGATCCCCACAATATTTAAAAGCTCATTTGCTGCCTGTGCACAGACGATGGTCGGGCTCTCCACCTCATCTGCCGGACAGATGGAAATTGCAAATGCTCCCCGGTAAACTTCTGCATGACGCACTGCTTCCGCGCGCGCTTTGTAAGCTGCCATATCGTTGCGGAGCATCTTGCGCACTCTCGTCACCTCCGCACCCGCACGTCTTAAATAGGCTGCCGCCTCAAAGGTTCGTACACCGGTTTTTGTCATAAAGTTGTTGGTATCGATCAGGATACCCGCATAAATACAGTCTGCCTCACACGGAGCGAGACGGATATTTTCGGAAAAATACTGCAGCACCTCGGCAATCATCTCACATGCACTTGAAGCATACGGCTCCACATAAGAAAGAACCGGATTCTCGATCACCTCATTTGTCTGTCTGTGATGATCGAATACACAGACGGTCTGCGTGCACTTTAACAGTTCCGGACATTCGGTGTAGCTCGGACGGTTTACATCCACAACGACCACCAGTGTATTTTCATTGGTAAGCATAAGTGCCTCTTCATTTTTGATAAAAAGGTCTGCCGGATATCCCTTTTCCTCGGTAAAACACTCTACCAACGGGCGCAGGGACGAAGTAATCTCATTTAACACGATCTGTGCCTTTTTGCCAAGTACCTTTGCCGCACAGTAAATACCGATCGCTGCACCGAGGGAATCCACATCGCTGATGCTGTGTCCCATAATGATCACATGCTCCCTGCTCTCGATGATCTCACGGAGCGCATGTGCTTTTACCCTCGCCTTAACTCTGGTGTTGCGCTCTACCTGCTGCGTCTTTCCACCATAATAAGTAATATCCTCGCCATCACGCACAACGACCTGGTCACCGCCACGTCCTAATGCAAGGTCAATGGACATACGCGCATACTCATAATTCTGTGTATAACTTTCGCCATTTGCACCGATACCAATACTGAGTGTCACCGCCATCTCATTGCCGACCTTAACTGTTTTTACATCCTCGATCAGGCTGAAGCGGTCTTCGCGGAGTTTTGCAAGATACTGATATTTCAATACAACAAAATACTTATCTTTTTCAATCTTGCGGACTAACGCATCCAGTTCCGTAAAATATTTATTGACTTTCCGGTCGATCAGGGCAACGAGAAGAGATCTTTTGACATCTTCAATACTGTCAAGTGCCTCATCATAGTTATCGATATATACAAGACCAGCAACCATTTTCTGTTCCTGGTTCTCTCTCATGTACTGATTCTTTTCTGTCTCATCAAAGAGATATACCGCCGTCAGATATTCGTTACTCTCATCAAGTGTAACAAGACTGTCCACGCTGTTTAACTCTTCAAAGTAGATTCTTTTTAAGGCAACACGAAAATCCTGTTCTTTCAGCGTGAGGTTTATGGATTTCTCTCCATCACTCTTCTGCAGAAGTTCCTTTGTCAGTGCCGGAAAAATCGTCGTGATCGATTTGTGATATTTTTTATCCTTACCGGTCAGTTCTGTAAACTGCTCATTGACCCATAATATCTTTGCATTATAATCGACGAGTGCATACGGTATTTCAAACTCATTTAAGAGCTGCTTTTGTACTGTTCCGTACTGCGTTGCGAAGTTGATCAGCTCATTAACCAACACCGGCTTATTCCTGACATACACGATCATGGAAACAACAAAATAGATTGCCGTAAATATTGAAAACATAATACCTGACAATATATCTTCCGTATAGATGACAACATTCATACATACCAGAAGAATCGTCATGAACATCGGCCAGTAGAGAGATTTACGAAGTCTCCCTCTGAGCTTTACTTTATTACTTTTCATAGTCTTCTCCTAAATAAAAAGAAACCTACGGCAGGAAATGTGCTCATCACTGCTTACTTTTCCATCCGTCTTGGAATAGTCTTTGCTAACAATTATAGCATTTTGCCCCCTTAAGATAAAGTACTTTTTAAAAAAGGAACCGACGCAGTCACCTCATCTGCCCGATTCCCTTTTCTTTCCATTTGCAGTCTGATCCTGCTGTATTCAGTTCTGGCTCTCCGTATCACGTGGCGCGATCGTCAGATAATTGTCAGTATCCATATCATTGATCAGATTATCCGATAAAATCCTGTCACCGGAAACTTTCGGTTCTTCCCGCACGAAACTCTCCTCGTCGAGTTCATACCCCGTTTCTTCCCTGTAAACAGCGCTGATAAATCCGGATTCCTGTCCACCGCCATAAATTGGAAAAATGATCGTATGCCAGTCATTTTCCATATCTTCACTGATCATTACCGGAGTATGGATCTGCGAAAATGCTCCAAGCACCTCGAACTGACCATTTTCTCCCGGTCTTAAAATAAGTGCCGCATCCCCGCGATTATCAGATGTTGTATCTCCGATCGTGACCGCTACGATCTCATCCGTTCCGTCCTCGTTAAGATCCGTGTAATTATAGTAATACCGTGTCTCTTTGCATTCTTCTTCCGGAATCTGATAATACTCCGTCAGAAATGCTGCAAGATCCGGATATTCCTCATCCTCAGAATATTCTTCCATCACATTGTAGTTTTGTTCGTCCTGCTCTGCCGAAAAGAAATGTTCTTCTAATGTTTTCTCCGTCTGGGTATCTGTCTGTTCCATTGTATTTGCAGTATTTTTTTGTCCGCAGCCTGCCGTACCTGCCAGCACTGTCAGGAAAAATACCATACATAATGTCTTTTTCATGTGTCCTCCACCTGTCCGTACTGCTTACCGTTTTGGTTTATCATATATATTATATGATTCCATGCACAATTCCAAGACATTCTTGCGAAGTTTAAGAAATCCTTTAGACATTTTACTCTTACGTCCAAACCCTACAACAATCTCTGAATCTCCTCCAACGACGGCATGACACGCAGGGCACCTTTTCTTGTTGTAATGATGGATGCTGCTGCATTGGCAAATGTGAGCATTTCTTTTAACTGCTGTTTTGTAAGGTTATCTAAGCCATACTTTAATATATGGTGCAGGCAGCATGCCCCAAAGGTGTCTCCGGCACCGGTGGTTTCGATCGTGTTTTTCTGTAAAAATGCAGGAACTTCAACCAGCATATCCTTATAATAGGCTCTGCTTCCGTCCTTTCCCATGGATAAAAGGATGAGCGGGATCTGATAGGTCTGCTGCAGCATGTGGATCCCTTCGGTGTAATCTTCTTTCCCGGAAAACCACTGGATCTCATTGTCCGAAATTTTTAAGATATCACAGACGGATAAACCATATGCCATCTGCGTTCTTGCATCTTCCATGTCTTTCCAGAGCGGCTCCCTGATATTCGGATCAAAGGAAAGAATCGCGCCGTTTTCTTTTGCGACTTTAATTGCATGTCTTGTCGCACTTCTGACCGGTTCATTGGTCATGGATAGTGTGCCAAAATGAAAGATTTTTGCATCTGCAATAATGTCATGCCTGACCTCATCCTCCCGGAGCATCATATCTGCACCCGGATTCCGGTAAAAGGAAAAATCGCGGTCGCCGTCCGGCTTTGTCTCAACAAACGCAAGCGTGGTGCGTACATCCTCATCTGTCAGAAGTCCGCTCACATCAATTCCGGCTGATTCCACGGCAGCACGAAGCTGTCTGCCAAAAATATCATTTCCGACTTTTCCTAAAAATGCGGTGCGATGACCTAACTTATTTAACATTGAAAGTACATTACACGGTGCCCCTCCCGGATTTGCCTCATAGACCGGGTTGCCCTGACCACTGGTGCCGTTTTCTGTAAAATCGATTAATAGCTCGCCGAGAGCGGCTACATCATATTGTTTGTTCATTTATGTGCTCCTTTCTGCTATGTTAAGCTAATGCAAAGTTCTGGTTTGGTTTGTTGGAACGTTGAGAGAACGGCACAGATTTAACGAAGGCACGCTCTCGCTGCCTGTCGCTCGCAGCGGATACTAAGTGAGCAAAATACGCTCACTAAGTACCGGCGGCTCCCCAGCACCTTCTTATAAATCCGTGCCGTTCTCTCAACTGCCTGCAGTCTGTGGCAGATTTCGCCCTGGCTTCTCGGTAGTGACTGACGAATATCTCCGCAAAAGGCGTGCCGCAAGGTAATGGCTGGCAAATTGAGCGAAGCCGGGGCTGCTTTTGTGACTTTGGTAGAAAATTAGAAAAACTTAGTATGCCTGTTAACACACAGTGTTGTGCCGCCACGGACGGCAGCCCAAGTCCTAATGTGCCCGGATGGCACATTTAGGACGCACACGTCACTCCGCCACACACCCCCGCAGGCATACTTAGCTTTTCTTATTTTCGGACATCGGAACAAAACACGCCCCGGCTTCGCTCAATTTGCCTTCACAGCACCTCCGGCATCCACCTTTCCATATATTTTCCTTACACTTCCTTAACGTACACCTGCCACGACTTATACTCATTCCCAAGCCGCGGAACCGGCAGCCCCGCATGCACAAGCTGTGCCCCTGTATAGTACTCCGGCTCAACAGAGTTCGGTGTCCCGTTGATCCGCTGCCCATTTTCGCCACCGGTCTGCATTCCGACAACTTCCACCCGGTACTTTTTATCTTCGCCAAGTCCCCGCAACTTCACATACTCCGTCGCCGGATTACACTGCGTATCCAGCGTTACCACAGTAACCAGCGCCTCGCTTCCATCCGGCCTGCAATACTCCCACGCAGCATATTCTTTTTTCTGCCAGACATCTGTCAGCCTGTAATACCTGCCCTGCCGGATCAGCATCTCAAAACGGTGATAGTTTTTGATCTGCTCTCTGACCTGTTCCTTTTCTTCTTCCGTCAGCAGATTTAAGTCCAGTTCATAACCAAAACTGCCCGCCATGGCAACTGCTGCCCGTGTCGCAAGTTCTGTCATTCTTCCGGTCTGATGGTTCGGAACTGCCGACACATGGGAACCGACCGTGCAGGACGGATAGGCAAAGGATGTTCCATACTGTATTTTAATACGCTCAACCGCATCCGTATTGTCACTGCACCAGATCTGTGGTGTATAATACAACATTCCCGCATCAAACCTGCCGCCGCCACCGCTGCATCCCTCAATCAGAAGATCCGGGTAACGTTCATGCAGCCGTTCCAAAAAATCATAAACACCGAGCACATAGCGGTGCAGGATCGCACCCTGATTCTGCTCTGCCGCCGTTTTCGACCAGATATCCGTGAGATGACGGTTCATATCCATCTTGACATAATCAGCCTTCGTGTCATCGAGCACTTTCGCAATCTGTGCAAAAATACCGTCCACCACTTCTTTTCTGGAATAGTCGAGCACAAGCTGATAGCGTGCACGCACCGGTTTTCGTCCAGGAATGGTAAATGCCCAGTCCGGGTGTTCCCGATAGAGGTCACTGTCCTCACAGACCATTTCCGGCTCGATCCAGATCCCAAATTTCATGCCAAGCCCACGAATTTTTTCTGCAACTTGTGAAAGCGGCATGCCAAGTTTTTTCTCATTGACCGTCCAGTCGCCCAGTCCTGCCAGATCATCATCACGTTTTCCAAACCACCCATCATCGAGCACCAGCATCTCCACGCCAAGCTCCGCCGCCTGTTTTGCGATCTCTATGATTTTTTCTCCGGTAAAATCAAAATAAGTTGCCTCCCAGTTATTGATCAGAACCGGTCTTTTGGTATCGCGGTATGCACTGCGGCAGATGTGGCTGCGGATCAGACGATGCAGATTCCACGAAAGTGTTGAAAAACCATTTGCCGAATAACTAAATGCCGTCTCCGGTGTATCAAACGTCTCTCCCGGCTCTAATTTCCAGGAGAACATTTCGTCGGACAAGCCCATAACAAGCCTCGTCTGCTCATACTGGTCTTTTTCTGCCTCCGCCTTAAAATTGCCGCTGTACAAAAGCATACAGCCGTAACATTCACCGGCATCTTCCCCGGTCTGTTTTCCCGCCAGCATCACAAACGGATTCTGCTGATGGCTGGATGACCCGCGCCTGCTTCCAAATACCTGATTGCCATGCTCCACCGGCGTACGCTCTAAGATCCGCTCCATCCCGTGTCTGCCATGAAAATGAATCACATCAAATTCTCCGGTCATAAAATCAAGTACAGCGCTTGCTGCTTTTTCAATATGAACAGCCTCCTGCCCCCGGTTTGTAATCTGCACAGCCCTTGTAATAATATCGAGCTCTGCAAATATACCATAAAGCAGTGTCACCTGCACGCCACTTGGCTTGTCCTCCAGATATACCTTTAAAGTCTCACTCTCCGTCCCCGTCTCGTCATAAGCTGCCGGAAGACCCGGTATCCGATATTTTCCCTCACAAATTTCGCAGGATACAAACCGCAGATCGGCACAGTAACTTCCATCCGCATTTTTCAGGATAAATGCCGGACTGCGGAAATCCCCGTTTCCAAAACACGGATACTCCTGTGGCAGTGCATCCATGGAATATGTCTTGTCGCACTCCGCCTCATACGGATTGCCGGAAAATCCCCTGTCATAATAGGTCAGAAGATACCGCATATCGCCTGTTAAACGTTTTCCATAATAAAGATGGAGCAACTGCCCGTAATTGCCGACTCCCATCTGGTAAGTCGTATTTTTTGTATGCAGTGTGATCAGTTTCTGCTCCTGATCTATGATGATTGCCATAGTTTTTCCCCTTCCACTCCAAACTTATTTCCGGTAAAATACCTTTGCCTCGTAAGGTCTTAAATAGATGCCATTTTCTGTTTTTACCACATCGTCATAATTGCTGATCAGGACTTTCTCGTCCCCGGTAAAACCGTCTTCCAGGGTAAAATCCATCTCCTGCTCCCTGAAATTGCAGACCACAAACAGTTTCTCATCTCCAAGTGTTCTGGTGTACGCAAACACATCCGGGTGTTCAATCGCCTTACTCTTGTATACACCATACACAATAATCTCCATCTGATGGCGCAGCTCGATCAGCTTTTTATAATAGGAAAATACAGAATCCGGATCGTTTACCTGTGCTGCCGCATTGATCTTTTTATAATTCTCATTGACAGAGATCCACGGTGTTCCTGTCGTAAATCCCGCATTGTCGCTGTCATCCCAGTGCATCGGGAATCTTGCATTATCACGGCCGATGGCATTGACAAATTTTAACATGGTCTCCTCGTCTAAAATGCCGCCCCCGACAAAATCACGGTATGCATTTTTGATCTCAATATCGCGGAACTCCGAAAAATCCCTGCATTTCCGGTTTGTCATTCCAAGTTCCTCGCCCTGATAAATATAAGGTGTTCCCTTCATAAAATGCAGACAGGTTGCAAGCATTTTTGCAGAGATCTCGCGGTACTCCTCACTGTCATTTCCAAATCTTGACACGGCTCTTGGCTGATCGTGGTTATCCCAGTAAAGACTGTTCCAAGCCACACCTTCAAGTCCGTCCTCCCACTTCTGAAATACCTTTTTGAGCTCCACCAGATCAAAACTGCCGTCACTCCATTTGCCATACTGTGTCTGTCCGAGATTGACATGCTCAAATGTAAAGATCATATCCAGCTCATTTTCGTTTGTTCCGGCATAGCGTTTTGCATCTTCAACGCCTGCTCCGGCACCTTCGCCAACTGTCATCCAGTCAAATCTGGAGATTACCTTTTCATTCATTTCTTTTAAATACTCATGCACACGCGGGCCATTGTTGACATAAGGAGAAGAATCACCGAATTTTTCATTGCCACGCACTACACCGTCCGGGAAACGCTGGTCTTTTGATATCATCGTAATGACATCCATACGGAATCCGTCAATGCCGCGCTCACCCCACCAGGTCATCATGTCATAGACTTCCTGTCTGAGTTTTGGATTTTCCCAGTTGAGATCCGGCTGTTTTTTGGAAAACATGTGAAGATAATACATATCCGTTGTCTGATCGTACTCCCATGCGGATCCACCAAAACAGGAACCCCAGTTATTCGGTTCTTTTCCGTCCTTTGCCTCACGCCAGATATAATAATCGCGGTACGGGTTATCCTTACTTTTTCTGCTCTCCACAAACCACCGGTGCTCATCGGAACTGTGGTTGACGACCAGATCCATGACGATCTTAATGCCAAGTTTGTGTGCCTCGGCAAGCATTTCATCAAAATCTTCGAGTGTACCAAACTCCGTCATGATATCTCTGTAATCACTGATATCGTAACCGTTGTCATCGTTCGGAGACTGATAGACCGGGGATAACCAGATCACGTCAATTCCCAATAATTTTAAATAAGACAGCCGGCTCTTAATGCCGCGAAGATCGCCGACACCATCACCATTGCTGTCCATAAAGCTGCGCGGATAGATCTGGTAGACTACCGCTTCTTTCCACCATTTTTTTTCTTCCATAGGAATCCTCCATTCCTGCGCCGGTTTTGCGCATGCACTATTTACCTTCCTGCTATATACCTGGCTCATATACATATTGAATTAAGTCGTCTCCCTTACTACAAGTGATACCGGCAGAGTAGTGCGGTTCGGCACAAGTTCCCCATTGCCGGAACGGACGAGCAGTTCCACCGCCATTTTTGCCATCTCTTTGATCGGCTGATGGATCGTCGTGATCGGCGGCGTTGTTAATGATGCAATATTGACATCATCGAAACCCACGATCTTCATCTGCGACGGCACATCAATGTTCAAATTATGGCACACCTGAAGAAGCTGCGCTGCGATCAGATCACTGCTGGCAAAAATTCCGTCTGTATCCGGGTTTTCCTTTAGCAGTTTTTCGAGAATCTGATGGTATTCGAGATGATTATATTCAAAGGCCGTGGTATCTGCGATCTGGTAAGAAACCTTCTGTTTTTCACAGACTGCACGGAAACCAACTGCACGCGCATCCGCAGGCATGGCAGTTTCATGGACACCGCTGATGTGGATCAGATGTTTACATCCGCAGTCAATCAGATGCTGCGCTGCAAGACGTCCGCCCTGCTCATTGTCACACTCCACCTCCGCTGTTCCATTTTCAAGATAACGCTCAATCGTGATCAGCGGCACATTTAATCCGGTAAACTTTTCCACGCCGACCGTTCCACTGCAGAGAATGACTCCCGCCACGCGGTTGCTCGTGCACATTTCCATGTACTCCCATTCTTTTTCATTTTTCTCCTGGGAGTTAAACAGTAAAATCTTATGGTCATAATGATACGCCTGACTCTCCAAATTACTGATCAGCTCCGCAAAATACGGATGTCTGATGTGCGGCACGATCACACCGATCGTGTTCGTCGTCTGTTTGGAAAGCGAACGCGCTACTTCGTTCGGGCGGTAATTGAGCTTCTTCATCGCCTCATATACTTTTTTTCTCGTTTCTTCGCTGATATATCCACGGTTATTCAGCACACGGGAAACAGTGCTTACGGTAAGCCCTGTCTCCTTTGCCACATCCTTTAAGGTTGCCATACTTCCTCCCCGAAAACCTGTATCTTCTCTATGCTGCCCTTTTCCATGCAAAATTTTTCTGCAATTTCAGGCAGTTCAAATATACCTGTGATTGTACCACAATCTGCAGTCACTTCAAGAATCACATCATCAAAAAGCAGAGAAAAATCACGGATTCCGACACCTGTTGCAAATGTTTCTTCACCGATTTTTAACTCTCCGGTTTTTGCATTGTATACAAAGTCAGTCTTCTGGTTGATGCAGGCACTTAAAATGTCCTCTGACTCTGCGCGGGTAATCTGAATTTCCGTTGCTGTGTCCGGTGCAAATTTCCACTGAAATAAATCCTTTGCTGACACATGTTCATCTGCAACTTTTGCTGCGGTGTCTGCCATCGGTGCCTCATTTTCAGTATCCTGCTGCCGGACATTTTTCATTGTATTGTCATACACAGGTTTCCTGCTGTCCTCATACTCCCTGACCGGTTCCTGCCTGAGCACTTTTTCACCGTTCTTATATGCAACGGAAAACTCCCTCGGCAGTCCCATCGCCCCGGTATAATTCCTTCCCCGGTTTGGAAATCTGAGCCACGGAACTGAGATCACACGATTTCCTGTATTGCTGTAAGTCTGCGCCGCATAAGCTATCTTGTTGATGTATGCCGCATGACGCACACCGTCGGTCTGAAATTGATATCCATCAAACTCTCCCCAGAAGTAAAAACCGTCTGCGCTCCAGAACATCCAGGTCTCATTTCCTTTTTCATCTTTCAGGCATACCAGATCCGGACATTCCCACGCCTCCTTGAATGTCAGGCGGTCGGTCTGTTCCCAGTTTAGCAGATCGGTGGAACGAAAAATGCCAAAATCATTTTCCTCTAACCACAGTGTCATGATATAGGCACCGCTTTTTTCATGCCAGAACACCTTCGGATCACGGTTTTCTTTACAAACCGTCGGAAGCACACTTTTGTCAATTTTATGGAGTGTCTCCCCGCCATCCGTACTGTATGCAATGCGCTGGGTAAACTGTTTCCCTGCGCTCCATTTATTATTATTTCCGGCTGCCGTATAGAAAAATACCAGCGCATCTTCCGGCAGTCCGAGCATCTTACGATCATTTACAATACCGCTTCCGGAAAACATCGTTCCGGTCTCATCCGGGAAAAGTACATCATCCTTCTGCTCCCAGTGCAGTAAATCCCTGCTTACCGCGTGTCCCCAGCTCATATTTTCCCACTGCACATCAAACGGGTTATGCTGGAAATACAAATGATACACGCCCTCTGCATACACAAGGCCATTCGGATCATTCATCCATCCGGTCTGCGGTGTAAAATGAATCGAAGGGCGGTGGAAAGCCTCACCCTGCGTAGCACGGAGAGATTTTTCTTCCGTTTCAGGTACATCCTCATTTCTGATTCCGTCAAAGAAAGCTTTCCCAAGATCCCCTCTTAGAATTAGTGTTTTATCGGTAAATTGCTTTACCGGAAAACGGGCATAATAACTGACAGGGTATGTTTCATCCTCTGCCTCTCCCGCCGGGATCTGAAACTCAAACAGCTTTGTTTCGCTGTTATCCTCCCGGCAGAATATCTCAAGCATACGGTTGTTTTTTTTGCCGCCAAACGGCAGTTCGCCATACGTGGCACAGACCGGAATAAACAGCCACCCTTTTTTGATGTATATTTCCTTTTCCATGTCTTACAACCTCCTACTTATATTTTTCCTTTTTAACCAGCACTTGTAAGCACATAACATCTTTCACTGGTCAGCATGGGAAACTGTATACTTTTCCATCCACCTGTGTGGTCTGGTTTACACATTCTTTCACCCACTCCTCATCGGAAAGATCGACTGCATACTGGGAAGCAAGTGCAACAACATCTGTGGTGTCTAAGATCGCCATGGTCGGTGCTGTTCCTGAGTTATATGCACTTGTCACTCTCGTATATGGAGATTCACCGGTTCCGCATGCCTGAACCTCAAGTTCGATTCCTGTCTCCTCTTTAAATGCCTCTGCCATATCTTCAAGTGCTGTCTGGATTTCACCTTTACTGTTTAACATCGTGATCTGTGTTCCTGCTAAATCTGCGGTGTCGATATTCCCTGTGCTCTCAGTTCCGGCTGCTGTACTCTCACTGGCATCGTTGCTGTCCGCTGCGTTGCTTCCTGCATTACTGCCTGTATTTGCGCTGCCGGAATTGCTGTTGCTGCCACAGCCTGCTAACATCCCCATTGTCATTGCTGTCCTTACTGTGCCCTTACTTTAACACTGCTTTCTCCGTATGTCAATCGGTTGACATACTATTTGTCAGTTATAATCAAATAATCACGTCTGTTTTTGTACATATTCACAACATATCTTTTGCATTTTAATCATTTATGGTCAGAAATGACTATTAAATCCTTGTGTTTTATGTTAATCGGTTGACATTTTAAATTTTATCAATTCCGATTCCTGTTTATGGTACTGGAAACACACACACCTATCATGCAAAGCAAAAAGAGGACCTCACAACTTAGTTGCAAAATCCTCTTTCCGGTGTGCCACACATTTTACTGTATGACGGGTATATTAAATTTATTTGGGAACTACTTACTGATCTTTATCTTCTTTGCACTGCTGAAACTTCCATAAACTTTTGCTCCTGTGGAATCTTTCTTATAAGCACGTACTTTTACATAATATGTCTTGCCTTTTGCCAATTTTCCAAGTGTTTTTGATGTGCCTGATATTGTTACTTTCTTTACATTCTTTTTGAATTGCTTATCCGTAGAATAAACGATCTGATATCCGGCTGCACCGTCCACTTTCTGGACTGTAACTTTTGCTTTTCTTCCCGAAACAGCTTTCATTTTCTTAATTGCAGATTTCTTTACGGTCACTTTCTGCCATTTCGCATATAAAGTAAGATTCTTTTTGCTGCTCTTTGAGATTGTTTTAATTCTCTTTGTATACTTGCTGTCTGTATACCAGCCCTTAAAGACATATCCCTTTTTGGAAGCAGATTTTAAATTTACCTTTTCATTGTAATAATATTCCGGGTTTTTGCTGCTGTTTTTACCTTTTCCTAACTTATAGGTAATTTTATAACCTACCGTGATCTTACAGGACGCGCTTACTCTGCTTCCATCTTTTGCCGTTGCCGTGATCGTGGTCACACCATTTTTCAATGCTTTTACTTTCCCATGCTTATCAACAGTCGCAACTTTTTTGTTGGAAGATGTCCACTTAACGTCTTTAATATCTGCATCAGATGGTGAAACAACAGCCTTTAATGTAAGCGTTGCACCTTTTTTCATTCCGGCTTTTGTTTTATTTAACGTGATTTTTTTAACTTTTACTTCTTTCTTCTCTGTTTCCGGTTTCTTTTCTGTATCTTTCTCCGGAGCATTTTTAATTTCTCCAAGTTTTACAGTACCAAATACTTCCGGCTTAGACCATCCCATTCCTGTTTCATCGTTCCAGCTCAATGTACCAATTCTTTTGCCACTTGCATCAGCATCATTGATCTGAAATTCAAGTCCGATCTCATCTCCGGCTTTTGGTGTGATATCCGTCCATTTAAATGACGCTTCAACAACATATCCGTCAGAAGTTATTTTTGCCACAGACTTCATATTCTCTTCAAGGCACTTTTTGCCATTAAATGAGTGATCATTTACATAACTGATCCTGTACTGCTTGTCATCGTCTTCATAAGAGTTGGATTTTCCATTATTTTCGTCGATAAATACTTCTAAGGAATCCTGCTCCCATGCATCACCGTTGGTATTATTGAGGACAGGATCTTTGATCTCGGCATATACATAAAAATTGTCTTTATCCCAGAGTAACTTCGCATTTGCAGAAACATTGGAGCCGAGATTGATTGTAATCGGAATGGTTCCGACATTATCCCATACCGCATCTTTATCTCCGTCTACGGTAACTGTACCATAGGCAGCTTTCTCCACCCCTGGTTTCATCGTTACTTTCGCGTAATATTTACTGCTTGTTCCCTGTTTTCCTGTCAAATCATTAAATGCGGCTGTTTTATCCCCATTTGTGACCACAACATCCATTCCGATCACTTTTGCAACGGAAAGTCCTGATAACGGTACCTTTATGGTTGCCTGATAACCATTTTCTACTTCTGCTGCCTCGCTTCTTTTTACCGTTACGGTCACTGGTGTGATGTCATCTTTTCCGGAATTTGCAGAATCCACATAAACAGCAACTGCATCATTATCATCTTTTACGGCATCTTCTACCGTAACCTGCACGGTAAGACCATCTTTATCCCACATCGAAATAAAGGAAGCCGTGATATCATTCTGCATGATACTGTATGTCTTTCCTGTCACTGCATCACCTTTTTTCTCTGCAGCAACTACATCCTGAATTGACGGCTGGAGTCTGGATGCATCTACATACGCCCAGTACGCAGGTTTTGCTTTATAATTTCCATCAAAAAGCAATGGGCACTGCGCAGAGCCGTCTGCACCACCACCAACACCAGACTGTTCATGTAACCATGAATTTGGCTCGATGACCCCCCATACGGTCAATCCGGAAACGTTCGAACCATCTGCTTTTAAGCCTTTGATCGCATCGAATAACTGTTTATGGCAATATGCAATTTTAGTATACTCGCTCTCTTTTGTTGCCATACCTGATGTATAAGATGCACTTGATTTAAAATCAAGCTCTGTAAGCTGTACTTTTCCTGCAGCTTTTGCATATTTTTCAGCCACTGTTTTAAACTGCGTGGCAGAAAAACTATCCACACTGTAATGTGCCTGCATGCCAAATGCATCCAGTCTGGTTCCATCGGCAGCCTTTACATCATTGATGAGTTTTACAATACCCTCACATTTTGTATTATCCGTCTCACCAAAATCGTTGTAATAAAGCTCTACATTTTTCGGTGCATACTGGTTTGCATATCTGAAGGCATTGATGATAAATTCGTTGCTCTTATATACATGCCACCAGCTTGAATTATTTCCATGACGGATCTCATCGAGACTTTCCGCTGCACTCACGGTATCTGTACGGTAAGAGTTTCCAATGACAGCCTCATTTACAACATCCCAGCCATAAAATAATCCGTCATATTTTCCATTTGCAGCTTCCCCGAAGTAATGGTCAAAGACACTTGAAATAAACCATTCAAGACGGCGGTTCATGGTTTCTTTGTCCACATAAGGTTTGGTTTTATCATAATTTTCATGGAAAAACCATTCCTGTGTCTGGGAATGCCATACAAGGACATGACCACGGATACGGATTTTGTTATCCGGATTTTCATTATTCCACTCACAGATTTTATTTATTAATTTATCTGCACGTGAAAAGTCCAAGCTGTCACCGGCTTCATTTACGACCGGGACTTCAAGATCCTGTCCTTTAAATTGGATCGTCTTTGTGTTGACTTTATCCTCTAACTGATAGTTGAACAATGCATCCGGTTTTAATTCGTTTCCAAATGTAACCGCATTAAAGTGTTTTTCCACCAGTTCCATCAGCGTATCATCATTGATCTCATCACCGGTCACTGCTGTGCCGGCAACTACATCATTGCCTAAAGCAGCTTTCACACTTTCTTTCCAGTCCGGGATGTCCTTCTCAATAGATGGCTTTTCTCTTTCAATCTTATTCATGGACACACCGGTCACATAGTAAGTCCCTTTTACGCAATCGCCCTGTCCATAGTTGGTTCCCTGTTCTATAATACGGATGACCACCTGATCTGCAGCTTTCGGTATTTTGAAAGTTCCCTCATATTTTGTCCATTCTCCAGCTTTTAATGTCTTTGTACAGTCTCCTGACAAAATACCTGCTGAATAACTTCCAAGATATGTTGCCTCACCACCGGAAACATAGAATGGTGCAAACTCCACATTTCTCTGCTCTTCCGGAGCATCTTTGTAATCATCGGACAATTTCGCCCAGAATGAGAATTTGTATGTTTCCCCTTTTTCAACCGCATCCGTGATATCCTGCGAAAAACAATCCCCAGGGGTGGCAGTTTCCTGATTACGTGTAAGTACACCGTATGTTTTAAGACCGGAATCTGCGATTTCTTCTTCCTCTGCTGCAACTGAAACAACCGATTCTCCGGCTGCACTGTTCCATGACTCCGCCGCTTCGGACGCTGCAAAATCACCGTTTTTTATAATATTATCCCCCAGTTTTGCATCGCCTGCTCCTGCTTTCAGTTCAAAGGTCACGCTCACAAGACTTACCGTTGCATTTTCCGGTTTATCTTCCGTTATCATGATTCCGACTGCATCAATAGTGCCATCCCCCGATGGATTTATCGTATACTCCGTCTGTCCGCTTAATCCGTACTGTGTATTAGCTGCTGTTGCATCATCTCCACCGTTGTATACTTTCAGACTGATCGGTACTTTCTGATCCGCCACCTGAAATGTAACAGCATTCACCTGTGACATTTCGATACTCTCCGGCAACGTCCATTTCACCTGATTATACTGTTTTGCAAAAGACAATTTCCACTGTCCATCTGCGAGTTCATAATCCGCGTCTCCCCATGCCACTTTCAGCTGATCTGCAGTAAAAACTTTTTTTACCCCTGAATTTTCGTTTTCATCTGCATAGACAACTGCATTTTCAAGATATGGTGTCAGCACAGGTCCTATCCCGGTAAAAACCATAGCACTGCATAAAGCTGCGCATACCCCTGCTTTCCAATTTCGTTTCAAACCCCGTTCTCCTCCTTTTATATATTTTCTACCGTTACAAATTTATGTTAGCAGAAGAAAATATTAAAAATAGAGGAATTTTTATAGAAAAAAACCGGACAAATAATAGAATACACTCTCTGCAGACATCCATTATCATGAGTTAAAAAAGTGGAGAATCCTGCAAAAAACAAAATTCTCCACTTTCTATCATGTTTTTACCACATGACATATATTATAAACTTACTTTTTGGGCTACTTACTGATCTTTACCTTCTTCACACTGCTGAAACTTCCATAAACCTTTGCGCCTGTGGAATCTTTCTTATAGGCACGCACTTTGACATAATAAGTCTTGCCTTTTGAAAGTTTGCTTAATGTTTTTGATGTTCCTGTCACTGTCTCTTTCTTTACAGCTCCCTTTTTCACAACGACTTTTTCCCATTTTGCATATACAGTAATGTTCTTTTTACTGTTCTTTGCGATCGTTGTGATTTTCTTTGTGTACTTGCTGTCTGTATACCAGCCTTTAAATGCATAACCTTTCTTTGAAGCTGCCTTTAAGTTGATTTTCTGGTTGTAATAATACTCCGGATTCTGGTCGTTATTTTTTCCTTTACCCAGTTTATAAGTGATCTTATAACCTACTGTGATCTTACAGGAAGCACTCACACCACTGCCGTCTTTTGCTGTCGCTTTGATCGTGGCAGTTCCATTTTGCAGTGCTTTTACTTTTCCGTTTTTGTCAACGGCAGCAATTTTTGTATTGGATGAGGACCACTTGATACCTTTATTTGTTGCTTTTTCCGGTGCGACAACAGCCTTCAATGTAAGGGTTTCACCTTTTTTCATTCCAGCCTGTGTCTTGTTTAATGTAATTTTATGGCTGTATCCTTCCCACTACCAGGGCGGATTAGGAACTTTCATCCATTAGTGACGTGCGCCGCAAGGCGCACCAAAAAACACCGTGCCAGCGTTTCAAACGTCTGCACGGTGTTTTATTCATCACATATTGTTATTCACTATGAGTTTACTCGCTGCGAATTTATTCGCTGCGAATTTATTCGCATACGTACGGCATTAATGCAACGTGACGAGCTCTCTTGATAGCTACTGTAAGAGCTCTCTGATGTTTTGCACAGTTGCCTGTGATACGACGAGGAAGGATTTTTCCTCTCTCAGAGATGTATCTCTTTAATTTGTTTGTATCTTTGTAATCGATTACGTTATCTTTTCCACAGAAAACGCAAACTTTTTTTCTTCTATGCATTGGGCGTCTCTTCATTGGTGCGCCATCTTTGTCTGCTGCTTTATTGAAAGCCATGATAATTACCTCCTGTTGTTATCGTAAACCGCTATGTGAACCCACATCACGATTTCCATTAGTTAAATGGTAACTCTTCATCAATTCCATCCGGAATATTCATGAAGCCATCACCTGCTGCACTGCTCGGTGACGGTCTGTCGGAAGGATTAAAACCGGAGTTATCTCCACCGCCGCTGGCATTCTTGCTTTCTGCAAACTCTACGTTCTCAGCAACAACGTCCGTCGTGTAAACACGCTGTCCGTCTTTGTTGGTGTAGCTGCCAGTCTGAATACGACCTTCCAGAACGAATTTTGTTCCCTTACGTCCGAATCTCTCCAAAAACTCTGCTGTTCTGCCAAATGCAACACAGTTGATGAAATCTGTATTCTGATCATCTCCGTCACGACGGAAACGGCGATCTACTGCAAGTGAAAATCTTGCAATCGCAGTGGCACTCTCGCCCTGAGAATAACGGATCTCTGCGTCTCTGGTCAATCTTCCCATAAGAATAACTTTGTTCATATACGATTCCTCTCTTCTATCAAACAAACCGTTGTCAGTTCAAAGAATCTTATTTCTCGTCTTTTCTTACTACTAAGAAACGAAGAACATTGTCCATGATGCGGACATCGCGCTCAACCTCTGCCGGAACAGTAGATGCAGCGTCGAACTGGATGAAATAATAGAAAGCTTCTGACATCTTCTGGATCTCATATGCTAATTTCTTCTTACCAGCCTCTTCTACTTCTGTTACGTTACCACCGGCACGAGTGATGTACTCTTTTGCCTTTTCTACGGTAGCTGTTCTCGCATCGTCTTCGATCTTTGCACTAACAACAAGTGCTAATTCATACTTATTCATGCGAATTTTCCTCCTTTTGGTCTCTGGCCCGCTCTTATATGAGTGAGCAAGGAATTAATAATATATCACGAAGATATATTTTATCATAAAAATCAATAGTTTGCAAGAACTTTTTACTCAGCTTCCTTGCTCAGCTTCCTTTTTGCGGATTTCTCTGGTATTTTTCTCCACAAGTTTTCTTGCGATCATGATCTGGTGCCCGCAGCCTAAGCATTTCAACCTGAAATCTGCACCCACGCGCAGGATCTCCCATTCACTGCTGCCGCACGGATGCTGCTTTTTCAACCGCACCACATCACCAACTTCATATTTATCCATAAATCCTCTCTATTCTCCTATACTATTTATTCTGCGAGCAATTTGCTGCATCAATTGCGATCACAAGCATCATTCCAAGCAGTTCATCGCCCGGATTGGTAAAATCGATCACATACGTATCACCCCAGTGGAGTAATTGTTTTGAAATATGAATAATGGAACTGCAGCCGGAATATACATCATAATCCCAGCCAAGGAAATCTCCCTCCACACGCCATCCATTAAAATCAATATCATATTTCGGCTGGAACAGGGTAAACTGTTTTTCGATCTGTCCTCTTTTGATCCCACCTGTTTCAATTTCAAAGACCGGAAGAAGATTAAACAGCTTCTGACGGATCATTCCAACCTCAACATGTGCCGCATCATAGACATGGATCTGATGTCCAAGTGCAAACACCTCTGCCCTGACAAAATACCGTACATTGCCCTCCTCATCATAGACATCATAAGTATCTGACCATGAAAACACTCTCTGTTTTATCAGTAAACGCATACATTCTCCTTTTTAGATGTTTAAAATAGTACTTGCTCTGTTTACCGGATCTGTGAAAACACCTCACCAAGCCCTGCCTGGATTAAAAGATCTGCTCTGCCATCCATCGGTGTTGTAGATTTATTGATAAGCACCAGCTTGTTTCCCCGGTAATAGTCGATCAATCCTGCAGCCGGATATACTGCCAGCGAAGTTCCACCAATGATAAGCACATCTGCATGGCTGATATAAAATACAGCATCCTCTAAGGTCTGCTGGTTCAATCCCTCTTCATAAAGCACCACATCCGGTTTGATCTTACCTCCACACGCATCACACAGCGGAATCTCTGTACCAGATTTTAAAATATATTCTGCATCAAATCCTTTTCCACACTTCTGACAGTAATTGCGATGCACGCTGCCATGCAGCTCTAAAACACGCCTGCTTCCTGCCATCTGATGCAGTCCGTCAATGTTCTGTGTGATGACGGCTTTTACCTTGCCCGCAGCCTCTAACTCTGCAAGTTTCTGGTGTGTCACATTTGGTTTTGCATCAAGACATAGCATCTTATCACGGTAAAAACGGTAAAATTCTTCTGTATGTCTCATATAAAAGGTATGACTTAATATCGTTTCCGGTGGATAATCATATTTCTGATTATAGAGTCCATCCACACTCCTGAAGTCAGGGATGCCACTTTCGGTAGAAACGCCTGCTCCCCCAAAAAATACAATATTATCTGACTCCTGTACCATTTCTAAGAACTTTTCTATATTTGACATGATCAATCCTTTCTCAGGACAAACTGTCCCACCAGTTCATTTAAAGACACTGCCTGTGCAGACAGCTCCTCACTGGTTGCAGATGATTCCTGTGCTGCTGCAGAATTTGACTGAACCACCTCTGAGATCTGGTTTACCCCTGATTCTGCCTGTTCCATCGCTCTTGCCTGCTCTGCCGACTGTTCGCTTAACATCTTTGATTCCTCAGCGATCTCTTTGATTCCCTCAACTACTTCCTCTAATGCCGCAGAAGCGCTTTCTGCCGCCTTATTCCCCTCTGCGATCTCCTGCAGGGAACCTTCGATCAGCTGGCGGGTATCAACTGCTGACTGCGCACTCTGCTCTGCCAGTTTCCTGATCTGGTCCGCAACAACCGCAAATCCTTTTCCCGCTTCCCCTGCACGGGCAGCTTCGATCGCTGCATTTAAGGATAACAGATTCGTCTGGCTTGCAATATCTTCGATATCAGAAATAATATTTTCGATTTTGGTTGATGTCTCATTGATCCGTCCCATAGCATCCGTCAAAGCCGTCATCTGTTCGCGGCTGTTATCTGCCTGCTTTGCATACTGGCTTGCTTTCTGGTGCGATGCCTCAAGCTTTTCTGCCGTGGCATTGACATTGTCCGTAATGTTCGTGATCGTTGCCGTCAGTTCTTCCACGGAACCTGCCTGGTCTGTTGCCCCTTCTGCCAGTGCCTGTGCAGATTCTGCCAGATTTTCAGAACCAGCAGAAACCTGTTTTGAAGCATCTTCAACCTGCTGTAACGTACTGTTCATCTGACGGTTCATCTTTCTCATGGCATCTTTTAAGGCTGCAAATTTTCCGACATATTTATCTTCGATCCTGGTTCCGACAGCATAATTACCAGCCGCCATTTCTCCTAACAGCTCCCCTGCATCCGTAATAATCAGGTTCAGATTATGCGCCATCTGTTCCGCTTCTAAGATCATCTCTTTGATCTCGTCATCTGCCTCGCTCTCCGGGAACGGGCTGTCAAGATCACCTTCTGCAAATGATTTCAGACGTTCTGCCAAAGCTGTCAGAGGCTTTTCTATATCTACAGCCATCGTATTTCCGATACGGATGGAAATCACAATACAGACCACGATCACCGCTATGATCACGATCATAAATATGAGCTCCATATTATGTAATGATGCCTTTGATGCATCACCCTTTTGTACATTCAGATCCATCAGTGTTGCCAGATCCTGATAAATTTTGTCATACTGTGGTGAGAGTTCACCGGTGTCGATTTCCTGTGCTTTTAAATAACCATCATCCGAAGATGATGTTGCAAGCTCTAAAACTTCTGCATCAATATCCCAATAGCCGTCCAGATCCGTAACTAACGTATTATATGCCTCTTTTGCCTGTGGGAAAACCATGGTACTTTCTATGTCTTTCAGATATGTTTCAAAGGCTTCCTTTTTCTGATCATGCAGCGATACCTGTGCCTCGATCATGTCCTCCTCATCATATCCAACAACAGCACGCAGGGCGCTTCTCGTCTCTGAAAATGTAACCATTGCCTTACCGATATCTCCCTGCGAGAATCCATAATTAGTCATCGCATATTCATATCGGCCAGACGCGACCAGCATTGCAATAATTCCAAGCACTGCTGCGATCGTCGCAATGCCTGTTACCATTTTAAATCCGGTATTTAACCGCTTTTTTATCTTCATGTCTTTCAGCTTTTGCATAACCGTTCACCTTCCCTTTTGTAATATACCTTTAACATGCATAATTTTAGTATATTTTCGATGCATTTTCAAGGTTTGCCACCCACGATACTGCTAAATTTTATCATCAAAAAACAGTAGTCTAGCAATCTGCCTTCTGCAGCTCTAAACTACTGTTTTTTAGTTGCGGGAACAGGATTTGAACCTGTGACCTTCGGGTTATGAGCCCGACGAGCTTCCAGACTGCTCCATCCCGCGATATTGCAACAGAACAAATTCCCTGTTCGTTTACATAACATTATTATAGACCTTTTTTTCTTTTTGTCAAATCATTCCTGCCAGCACTACGCTCGCAGCCATTCCTGCTGCCGTTGCAGCCAATGCCCCGGCAAGCGTATACCGGCTTTTTTTAATCTTTACACTCATGAAATAAACAGACATCGTGTAAAAAATTGTCTCCGTGCTTCCGAGCATGATCGACGCCATCCGCCCAAGCAGCGAATCCGTCCCATACTCCTTATAAATATCTAAAAGCAAACCTGTTGCCGCCGAAGATGAAAACATTTTCACAACAGCAAGTGGAAGCAGTTCGGACGGGAATCCGATCTTTTCTGTGAAAATAGCACATACATTTGAAAAACATTCCAGAAATCCGGACGCACGCAGGATTCCAACAGCAACCATCAGTCCGATCAGTGTTGGCATGATCCCTATGACTGTTTCAAATCCGTCTTTCGCTCCCTCGATAAACTCTTCGTAGATATTGTGCCTGCACAACAGCCCATATCCGATAATCAAAAAAATCAGAAGTGGTATCATGATATCGGATAAAAACATCATTATCTGCATAGGACACTTCCCGAAGCTGCTGTTAGTTTATTATATGTATCAACGATTCACATTATTCATGCGATTTTCGCGCCAGCCGTTCATAATCCTCCTGCGGCATCGGTTTTGCGAAATAATATCCCTGAATATAATTACAGCCAAGTCTCTTTAGCATCTGTACCTGTTTCTTTTCTTCAACGCCTTCTGCAATGACCGGCATATCCAGCGCTTTTGCCATCTGGATAACTGCCGCTAAGATCTTTTCTCCGCGCCCATCATCTTTGCCTTTGGAAAGAAACTTCATATCAATTTTCAGCACATCCAGATCAATGTCCTTTAACACGTTCAAAGATGAATATCCGCTTCCAAAATCATCCATCAGAATTGTAAATCCTGCCTTGTGCAGATAATTCACCGCATTTAAGATGACATTTTCCGTATCGGAAAAAACACTCTCCGTCAGTTCTAAGTGCAGGTACTCCGGTGGTATCCGGTATTTTTCCACAAGATTGACCAGTGACTCTAAAAAATTTGGATTATAAAGGTTGACACGGGAAACATTCACAGAGATCGGATCCGGCTTACGTCCTGCTCTTAACGCCGTGGCAATAAGCTGGCAGACCTGATCCCACACATAATAATCAAGTTTTATAATAAAACCGTTCTTCTCGAAAACAGGTATAAACTCTCCCGGTGAAACCATCGTCCCATCCGGTTTTTTCCAGCGTACAAGTGCTTCCGCGCCACGCGGCGTATAACCATCTAACTCATACTTCGGCTGAAAATAAACGACAAACTGTTTTTCCTCAAGTGCCGTATCCATTTCGTTTATGATCTGCTGCTCCCGCTGCATCTCTTTTCCCATCTGTTCCGTGTAGAGTGCCTCATGATGCATATACTGCCCCTTGCATTCCTGTGCCGCAATTACAGCATGCTCATAGATTGCCGATACCTCCATCTCCTTGTCCCGGATGATATAACATCCCGCCGACGTCTCAAGATAACAGCGCAGCTCCCCGTTTTTCTTCACCTGTTCCCGGATCTTCTGGGCGATCAGCAGTGCATCCTGTTCTTTTTCTACCGCAACACAGATTCCAAAAACATCGGAATTTAATCTGCCATAAGTATACGTCTTATATGCACTGAGTACACCGCAGATATTGTGCGCCATACATCTTAACAGACGGTCTCCTTCTGCCGCACCATAGAAAGAATTGATCATTTTAAACCGGTCAATATCCAGCCGGATAAATGCAAATGTCTCATCCTTACTGTCATCTAGCATCTCCCTCGTCTTCTGGTAAAACATCTGACGGTTATAAATTCCTGTCAGGGAATCATACTCTAAAAAGTGCTGTTTGCTCCTTTTGATAGCGTTCATGACACGAAACCAGATGATCTCCCGGTGGAATGACTTCGGTATAAAATCCCATACCCCATACTCCAGACAGCGTTTTTCATTTTCTACATTGTCTTCCGTTGTCGCAATGACGATCGGAATATACTTATATTCACTGTGTTTTTTGAATTCCTCCAGAAAAGCAAATCCATCCATTACAGGCATAATAAGATCCAGTATAATTGCCGCTACCGAAAGTCCTTTATCCTTTTTCAGATACTCCAGTGCCTTTTTCCCGTCTTCTGACTCTACGATCTGATAAGCTTTACGGAAAATATCAGCCAGGGACTGCCTGTTGAGCTTATTATCATCTACAATCAAGATCTTATTTTTTTTCATTGGTATCCCTCACTTTCTCTGAGGATTTGTCTTACACATAAATCTATTCTCATTATAATGTCTTTTATCAAATAGTACAACGAATTATTTGTCAGATTTTGTAAATATTTTGTCTGATTTTACAAAAAATAATCGCAGTCAGTGTACTGCATGTCGTTGCGATCAGTGCCGGACCGACGATCTGCGCCGGATTCACACTTCCATACTGGCTGCGGTAGGCAATAATGTTTACCGGTATGATCTGAAGGGATGAAATATTGATGATCAAAAAATCACACATCTCGTTGCTGGCGGTCCGCTCCCCTTTTTTTACTGTGCCATCTGAAAATGCTTTCTTTCCACGCTCTTTTTCTAATTCCGCCAGCGCCTCCATCGCTTTTAATCCGGCTGGTGTTGCTGCCCATCCCAGTCCGAATATATTTGCAATCATATTGGTGGCAATATATTTATTTGCCGGATGATCTTTTGGAATATCCGGGAACAGAAAATGCAGCACCGGCGCAAGACGCCTTGACAATCCTGCAATGATACCTGTTTTTTCAGCGATTTTCATCAGTCCAACCCAGAAAGACATCACTCCCATCATGGTAATACAGAGTGTTACCGCCTCTTTTGCCGAGTCAAGCGCTGCCTGCGTAACCGCCGGAAGTGTGCCGTGAAATGCGGCAAATACAACGCCTGTCAAGATCATAAATGCCCAGAGATAATTCATATGTACCTCTCCGGTTTTTCTTTTATTTTATTTCTATATATCGCCATATATGTACCATTATTCATATAGAACTTTTTCAGTTATTTTTTCTAAATGTCAACATATATATCACTAACACCTGGATTTTTGAACTGAGGTATTTTATCTTGATATGGTTTTCTGATATTTTTCACAAATTTCCACGCTTAAGCCGGATATCCACACTTTTTCTCATTTTGCTGGTCGTTTTCCCCACAGTTTTCTCAGACGGATGCGCTTTCTCCAGGCATGCTCCGGATCAGTCTGCCCGTATCTCTTCCGGATATGAACCGGAGCAGACAGATTCTGTTTCTTCTGAATCTACTGACAATGACAATCAACGCGCTGACAGCTCCTCCGCGAATGCCTTTGACGAATTTTTACTGCAGCTTTTCCGCTCGGAGGCTGCCCTGAATACCATAAACCTTCATTTTTCCCTCTCCTCCCCGGAATCTTACGGAATCACAGAAGTTCCAATTTCACTTGGCAGTATTTCCAGTCAGGCATCAAAGGAAAACCGTGCAGCCCTGGAAAACACGACTGCCGCCCTAAAACGTTTTGACCGCGAAAAACTTTCCAAACCCCGGCAGCTGACTTACGATATTTTGTCGGATTACCTTGCCATGGAGCAAAAGGGGACTGATTTTTCACTTTATGAAGAATACTTAAACCCTTCCTCCGGCACTCAGGCACAGCTTCCAGTACTTTATGAAGAGTATCGTTTTTCCTCCGAAGATGACATCAAAACTTACCTGAAACTGCTGCCCCTGACCGGTTCCTATTTTGACCAGATCATTGCTTTTGAAAAACAAAAAGCTGCCGCCGGGCTCTTTATGTCCGATGCCATCTGTAAAAGTGTGATCGAACAATGTTCCCGTTTTGCAGACGATGGGGACGATCATTATCTGATCTTAACTTTCAATAAAAAAGTGGATGCTTTTAAGGATCTGTCAGATGAACAGAAGACCGCCTATAAAAAACAAAATGAAAAGATTGTAAAAGAAGTGATTTTCCCTGCCTATACTTCACTGGCATCTTCCTTAACCAGCCTGCTTGGCAGCGGAAAAAATGAAAAAGGGCTCTGTTATCTGAAACACGGCAGAGATTATTACGAATATCTCGTCTACGAAAATACCGGCTGTGCGGATTCGATTGCGGATATACAGACTATGATCGGTCAGAAAAGACTTTCTGATCTAAGTGAAGCGGCCGCCCTGACGGATTCAAATCCCTCTCTCTGGAAAGATGCACAGAAAGCTTCTCTTTCCTATGCAGAACCCGCCTCTGTTTTAGAACAGTTGAAAGAACAGATGCAGGCAGATTTTCCAAAGGCTCCGGATGTCTCTTACACCGTCAGTCCTATTGAGGAATGTATGGAAGATTATCTTGCACCGGCTTATTATATCACTGCACCAATTGATGATTACAATGCCAATTCTATCTATATCAATGCAAAAACGGATGCATCCACCATGCGGTATTTCACAACGCTCGCCCATGAGGGTTTTCCCGGCCACCTGTATCAGACGATCATGTCCTATCAGTCTGGACTGCCGGCGATACGCAGTATTTTAAACTATCCGGGATATGTGGAAGGCTGGGCGACCTATGTGGAGATGATGTCCTATCATTATGCCGGGCTGAGGGAGGATGCCGCAACGCTTCTCGCCTTAAACCAGTCTGCCCTTTTAAGCCTTTATGCCTCGACCGATATCGGCATCCATTATGACGGCTGGTCGCTTGCCGATACGATAAAATTCTGGAACGATTACGGGATCAGCGATCCGGACACCATTGCAGAGATTTACCGCTATATCATATCAGAACCGGCAAATTATCTCCGTTATTATGTGGGTTATCTGCAGTTTCTGGAATTAAAGGACTATGCAAAGGAAATCTTTGGCAGTGATTATAATGAAATCTCATTTCATCAGGCAGTGCTTTCGATCGGCCCGGCACCGTTTCAAATCGTAAAGGATTATCTGAAAGATTTTTACCAGAAGTGACGAATCTACTCTTCCTTCAGCAGTGCCTGATATACATCCCGTTTGCTCATGCCGCGGTCTTTTGCCACCAGTTTCATCGCCTCTTTGCGCGGTGTCCCCTGGCTTTCATATACCTGCATATGTTCCTCTAACGACATATCCTCCCAGGACTTTCTTGCCTCCTCGGCAAGTTCCTCGAAGGTTTTTCCATGAATCACGAGCACATACTCTCCGCGCGGCTCATTTTCTCCATAATAGACAAGGCTGTCCGACAACGTCGTACGCATCTTTTCCTCATAGCGTTTTGTGAGTTCCCGGCAGATAGAGATCTGCCGGTCTCCGAGCGTATCATACAGTTCTTCTAATGTTTTGACCAGATGATGCGGCGCCTCATAAATGATGATCGTGCGCGTTTCGTCCTTTAATTCCTGTAAAATAGCAGCCCGCTCTTTTTTCTCCCGCGGCAGAAATGCCTCAAACGCAAAACGTCTTGTTGGAAGCCCGGACATCGTAAGCGCCGTAATACATGCCGCTGCTCCCGGCAGGGAAGTCACTTCGATCCCTTCCTCATAACAGATGCGCACTAAATCTTCGCCCGGATCGGAAATACCCGGTGTCCCTGCATCCGTGATCAGTGCAATGTTTTTTCCTTCCCGCAGCTTATCTACAAGCTGATAGGCTTTTTCTATTTTATTGTATTCATGATAACTTGTCATCGGCGTTTTGATCTCAAAATGATTCAACAGTTTGATCGAATTTCTGGTATCTTCCGCTGCGATCAGATCCACTTCCTTTAATGTGCGAAGCACCCGGCAGGTGATATCCTCAAGATTGCCGATCGGTGTTGCACATAAATATAATTTTCCTGCCATCGTTCTCTCCATTTTCGGAATATTATGCTGATTCTTATTAGCACATTATAAAACCACTCCGTAAAATTGACAAGAAAATCCTGCGTTATACTAAGATAAGCTTTCATGTTCAATTAATTGATTCACCTTCCTGCGGAGTCCAATGAACTCATCCGTATCTTTGAGTGACAGATCACGATCATATGGCAGCAATACCGGAACCTCTGCCTTTACGGTTCCCGGTCTCTGTGTCAGCACATAAATTTTACTGGATAAAAAGACTGCCTCCTCTATATCGTGTGTGACAAAAATAACAGTCGGCTTTTCCTCCTGCCAGATCTGGCGCATTAAAAGCTGCATGTCCGCTTTGGTCTGCGGGTCTAAGGCAGAGAACGGTTCATCCATGAGTAATACCTCCGGGCTGTTTGCCAGTGCTCTCGCGATCGCAACCCTCTGTTTCATACCACCGGAAAGCTCCCTTGGATAACTGTCACGGAATTTTTCCAGTTTGATGATCTTTAAATATTTATTCAGAATCTCTTCCTGCTGGTCCGCCGGCATTTTCCGCAGTTTTAATCCAAACTTAATGTTATCTCCGACTGTCATCCACGGAAAAAGTGTATAGGACTGGAATACCATGCCACGATCCGCTCCAGGACCTATGATGTCACGATCCTGAATGACGATCTTTCCCGATGTCGCAGTGTCAAGGCCGCCGATCATACGCAAAAGAGTGGATTTACCACAGCCGGACGGTCCTACGATCGAAACAAATTCATTTTCCATGACATTGATATTCACATCTTTCATCGCCTTGACATCGCCCTTGGCAGATGGATATATTTTCTGCAGATCTCTGACATAAACGGTACTGTTTGCAAGATTTGCCTCTATATGATCTTCCGCAGGCGGAAGTATATTCTTTTTTTTCTTAAAAAATCCCATATGCTAAAACCTTACCTTTCTAACGGTTTACGCAGCCGCCCACGGAAACAGTTTTTTATTTAAAAATGCAAAAATACGGTCCGTAATCAGTCCAAGCAGACCGATCAAAATAATGTTGGCAAAAATAGCGTCCGTCTTTAAGAAACGCTGCGATTTTAAGATTGTGTATCCAAGTCCTGTATTTGCAGCTACCAGTTCGGCGCTGACCAAATAGGTCCACGCCCAGCCGATCATCATACGCAGTGTTTCCATCAGTCTTGGCATCATTGCCGGAATCAGGATCTTAAAGATCGTCTTTGGAGTGTTTGAACCTAACGTATACCCGGCATTGATCAGATCATCCGGTACCGCAAGCGCATCATCCGCAACCATTAATACAAGTTGGAAAAATGTACCGATAAAAATGACCGTGATCTTCGCACTTTCTTCGATTCCTACCCATACCATGATAAGAGGTACAAATGCCGGAACCGGCATATAACGGACAAACTCACACAGTGGGCGAATAAATGCTTCTGCCTTTTTGAATGTTCCAACTAAAATACCGATCGGAACACCTAAAAGAACCGCATATACAAAACCAAGAGTGATACGGTAAATACTAATGCCTGTGTTCTGAAGCAGGCTTCCATCCTTGATGGACTCTATATAGTAGTTCACCACATTTTGTGGTTTCGGGAGAAAAATTTCCTTGATCGCTCCACTTTCACTTGCAATCAGCCACGCAGCAAGTACAATGACAAATGAAAGTATTGCAAACAATAGATATTTTTTTCTGTCGATTTCCTTTCTTATCTTAATTCGAATCATTATTCTGCCCCCTTAATGTAGGTATCATCCAAAATAGAGCTTAAATCATCCGGGATCTCATCGATCATCTTGGTTGATAACAGGAACTCCGCCGATTTCTGTAACGTATAAGAAAGATAGGTATAATCATCTCCGTCTTTAAAAGTTTCTTCATTCTTTGCCTTATCAAAAATAGTAACACCGTCTAACATGGTCATATAATCATCTCTGGTAAGTTCTGCACCGTCGCAGATTGCCTGAATGAAATCATCATCTCTGGCATTTAATTTTTCAACACCATCAAACCAGGCTCTTCCTTTGTGCTGTACAAAAGTTTTCCACCTGCACCTATCGCTGTGGAAAGTGTCGGCTCCCAGAGCACTGCTGCATCGATACTTCCCGCAATGAATGCCGGGCCTGCATCGTTAATCGTCATATTGACAAAGTTGACATCATCGACCGTCATATTGTTTTCTTCTAATATTTTCAGCAAAAACATATGCTCTAAGGTACCAACCTCAGTTGCAACTGTCTTACCCTTTAAATCTTCAATACTGTTAATTCCATCCTGTACCACGATACCATCTGCACCGTAGGAATTATCATTGACTAAAACAACTTTAAAATCCACACCCTCATTAACCGGCGCTACCGCATCGGAAGCTGCGATACAGATACCATCCACCTGTCCGGAATAAAATGCGGTCAGCGAATCACTGTATACCGGGAAAAACTGGAGGTCAACATAGACACCATTCTGTTCAAAAATACCGGTGTCCTTCACGCCATACCATGCATACCAGCCGGACATCGGACTGACACCAAGGATGAACGGATTGCTTTCTGTTCCTTTTGCCTCTCCTGCATCTGCGGTCTTTTCCGTCGCTTTTGCACTATCACCATTTGCTGTACTGTTTCCTGATGTGCTGTTATTTCCACATCCTCCTAACATGGCAAGTGCCATCATTGCAATGAGCAGAATACTGATACTTCTCTTAATTTTTTTCATATGGTTGTCCTCCTCTTCCTCTTACTGCGCTTACATGATCGCTTCGATTCCTTTTTCTCCGGTTCTTACGCGGATCGCATCATTAACCGGAAGTACAAAAATTTTTCCGTCTCCGGCATGATTCGTCTTATTAACCTCCACGACCGTGTCGATCAGTTTCTGTAAATCTTCATCCCTGACAAACATATCGATCATTCTTTTTGCGACCAGTCTGTGTTTTACCGGTGCGCCCTCATCATAATCGTAATGTACCGGACATTTTCCCCGCCCGATGATCTCACGGATCGTCATGGAATGAAATCCCGCCTGGTCTAAGGCATCTTTTGTCGGAAAATACATTTTAGGTCTTAATATAATCATTACCTCTTTCATCGCGGCACCTCCGTCCTATAATTCGTCTTTTCCACTGCTGATCGTGATTGCACGCTCCACATCGCTGACAAAGATCTTTCCATCTCCATAGGTTCCGTTTTTATCCACTCTCGCGTTCTCAACAATTACTTTCAGCACCTTATCCACGTCCCCATCTTCCACAACAAGCATGATCAGTTCTTTTGGAATCTCATCATAATAGGTATCACCTACTTTTAAGCCCTTCTGTTTTCCACGTCCAAGCACGCTCATTTTGGTTGCTGCTGCAAAACCGCCTGCAAGCAGTGCATCGAGCACATCCTCTGATTTTTCCGGTCTGACAATCGCTTTTATCATCTTCATGTTTGTTTCCTCCATTTCTTCCTGCTTATTGTTCATTAACTACTTCATTCCTTATTTATGCCTTTTATCATTACATGTTTGTTATTACGTCTTTATTGTTACACTTCGTACTTCCCGATATCAGTGATCTCCTTTGCGTTTGCCAGCCCGTATTCCTCACACAGAAATCCTTTTACAATCCTGCCATCGGACAATTCCACATCCCCGATACAGAGTGGCTTTTTTACCTGCTGTAAAAATGCTCCGATGCTCACAACCGGCAGTTCATAGATATCAACTGCGATCGCAGCGCCTTTTTTATCGTCATACACCATCCCCGGTTTTTCCGGTACCGTATCCAGACGGTACAGCCTGTAATGTGGTGCGGTGTTTACACTTTCCCGATAGGAAGCCCCAAGCTCTGTCAGCTGGCTTTCCAATGGAAATCCTTTTTTGTGCAGTCCGCATACCGCAAACGGGATACTCTGTGTCTTTAAAAACTGCTCCGCCGTGCCAAGGATCTCGCCCTCCTGATCGGATAATGAGAAAATGGTAATTCCAAACGGAATGCCTGTATCTGCCGTATTTTCCGGCACTGCTATGGCGCACATATCAAGCAGGTTACAGTGATTTGTATAAAGTCCCATCTGACTGTTTGTGGAAATCGGATCTTTTCTGACATCATCTCTTTTAAATGTACCGCCCGCCGTCGGCATGATGAGAACGGCGTCTTTTAAAATGTGTCTTGCCCGCATCCGGTATTCCTGTAACTGGTGCATCGCCTCGAATACTTTTCTTGCCGTGTGCTCCGGTTTATCGCCTGACCTTAAAATTGTTTCTGTTACCGGAAATACTTTTCCCGGGTGGCTCTCCACGAAATCACCGAGATCTTTCCAGCGCTCTGCCACCCAGGGTCCGTCATAAAGAATGGATGCTGCCTTTGAAAACATCGTGTAATCGATATATTCCACGGTAATCCCCATATCCTCGATCCGCTTTTTCGCCTGTTCCCATTTTGCTTTGTAAATATCTGCATATGGTCCATAAAATGTCACACCGTCTTTTGCCAGACAGATTTTTTTCGGAAGTTTTGGCAGTGGCTCTTTGTACTCCCTTGACCAGCAGCACTCTTCATCCACGCCGCGTGCCGCAAGGTTGACTTTCTCTGCATCTTCCAGGCTGTTTGCAAACGCGGTGACACAGTCAAGGCTTGCGCATGCCGGAACCACTCCTTTGGTCGACCAGGCGCCGAGAGACGGCTTGTAGCCGACCAGACAGTTTAATGCTGCCGGTACACGGCCGGAACCTGCGGTATCTGTTCCCAGTGAGAACGCTGCCATTCCAAGTGCCACAGAGACTGCGGAACCGGAACTTGATCCACCGCTGATCAGCTCTGGATCAAGTGCGTTTTTTACTTCTCCATAAGGGCTTCTTGTTCCGACAAGACCTGTTGCAAACTGGTCTAAGTTGGTTTTCCCGACCGGAAATGCACCTGCCTTGATCAGTTTTTTTACAACCGCTGCATCTTCTTTTGGATCATATGCATAATCCGGACACGCTGCTGTCGTAGGAGATCCCGCCACATCAATGTTGTCCTTGACTGCAAACGGGATACCCCATAATGGAAGTGATTCCATATCTTTTGGAAGTTTTTCAATGTAATCCATCATCCGTTTCAGATCCGGCGCGACAATCCAGATATTATAATCCCTGTACTTTTCTGCCCGGCGCACGATCTCGCCGGCAAGCTCCTCCGGACTAAGTGATCCTTCTTTATAACTGTTTCTGATCCATGTCATTGTCAGTTTTTTGGGGAAATATTTCATATTTATCACTCTCCTTTTACACGCGGATACTTGCCGCAAGCTGTCCGGAATTTACCTGTTCGCCCGGTTTTAAATATACTTTTTCAATGATTCCGCTGTACTCTGCCGTAACCGGGAATTCCATTTTCATGCTCTCTAAGATCACAAGAGTGTCCCCCTCTCTGACCTTCTGTCCGTCCTCGACTAATACCTTCCATACACTTCCCGGAATATTGGTTCTTGCTGCCTCACAGCCGTCCGGTACGGTTTCTTCCACGATTGCCGGTGCATCCTGTGTCTCGGAATCAAACTCATCGAGTCCTTTTTCTTTCCACATCTTCCGCTCTGCCTCAAAAGATGCTTCCTGATGATCTTTAAATGCCCGGATCGTATCTTCATGTTCCTTTAAGAACTGCTCATATTTTCCAAGGTTGAAGCTTGTCTCTTCTATCTTAATCTTGAACCTGCCACGAAGAAAATCTTCTCTGTCTTTTAAGATTTCCTCTGCGCTGACCGGATAGAAACGGATCTGATCAAAGAAATCCAACAGCCATGGTTTTCCATGTTTGAAATATTCTGTCTCTTTTAACGGATTCCACATCTGAATGGTACGTCCGACAAACTGATAACCGCCAGGACCCTCCATACCATATACACACAGGTATGCGCCGCCGATTCCAACTGCATTTTCCGGTGTCCATGGTCTTGCCGGGTTGTATTTGGTCGTTACCATACGGTGTCTCGGATCAACGGGTGTTGCAACCGGAGCTCCAAGATAAACATCGCCAAGTCCAAGTACCAGATAATCCGCATCAAATACAATCTTCTTTACATCCTCTATGCTGTCTAAGCCGTTGATCCTGCGGATAAATTCCGGGTTGCTCGGACACCATGGTGCGTTTGGTCTTACCGTCTGCTGATAACGCTTCGCTGCAAGCTGTGTCTGCGGATCATCCCAGGATAACGGAAGCCAGATGATTCTTGACGGAACCGTTACATCGGAAAGTTCCGGTAATGTGCGGTTGGTTTCAAGTACCGCTGCAAGCATTTCCTTAAGGGAAATCTTTTCGATATCAAAATGTATCTGTAAGGAACGGATGCCCGGTGTCAGGTCAATGACCGGCAGATTTTTTTTCTTTAACTCCTGCATTAGAACGTGAACACGGAAACGGATCGCAATATCGAGTTCCATCTCTCCGTATTCCACCAGAATATTATCTTCACCATCAAGTCTTACAACGATCTTTGTTCCCGCTGACGTTTCCTCTGCGAGGATCGCGTAATGATAATCAAGATCTTTTTGCTCCGGCAGTACAACTTCTTGATATTCATGACGAAGATTTGCTTCCTCCGCTTCCCGGATTTCCTTTGCCTGATCTAAATCAAGAAGCCTGAAGTGAACTTTATCGCCCGGATGAAGCTGTCCTAATTTCCACATCTCGCCTTTTGCCGTTGTCACGGAACATACAAATCCGCCAAGGCTCGGACCGTCCGGTCCAAGTAAAATGGACTGGTCACCGGTCAGATCCAGGGTACCTACCGCATAGGCATTGTCGTGAATGTTTGACGGATGAAGTCCTGCCTCGCCGCCATCCTCCCGTACCCACTGAGGGATCGGGCCATTTAAACGGATACCGGTTCTCGCGCTGTTAAAGTTTACCTCATACTCAGATTCTGTTAAGGTCTTTAAGTATTCCGGTTTCAAATATTCCGGTGTCGGCTGTGGTCCCGGGATCACACCGATCGTCCACTCATTCGTCAGTTTTGGACGATATTTTTCCGGCATGGAATCGATCGAATCGATCACACATTTTTCCTGTAAACGAAGCACATCTCCGGTGCGTAAGGTACGTCCGTTGTGTCCGCCGAATTTTCCATCAATAAAGGTAGAACTGCTGCCCATGATCTTTGGCATATCAAATCCGCCTGCCACTAAGAGATAGGTTCTCATTCCGACTTTACAGTCTGTAAATTTCAACACCTGCATGGCGGATGCATGTACCACCTGATACATCGGGATCTCCACTCCATCTAAGGTTGCCTTCATATCTGCACCTGTGATACAGAAACTTACGGTTGTACGGAAACGGTAACTGCCGCCTCTTAATGTCAGCTCTAATCCCGGTGCACTCTCATCATTGCCAAGAATGCTGTTTCCAATTCGGAAGTTATAAGCATCCATTGGGCCACAAGGTGGAACTCCTACAAACCAGTAACCGATCATGCCCGGATAATCCTGAACCGTTGTCTGTACTCCGCCGTCAAGTACTTCGATTGCATGCTCCTGTGGCATAAAATCTTTTAACATTCCGGTAAATAATGCACCGGTCTGATAGGTTTCTGTTTTTAACAGTGCTGCTAAATACTGCATATTTGAGGTAATTCCGTACACTCTTGAATCTTTAAGTACACGTTCCATCTTTGCGATCGCATCGGCACGGTCACTTCCATGTACGATCAGTTTTGCAAGCATCGGATCATAAAGGGATGTTACCTCCACACCTTTCTGGATCCAGGTCTCCACACGCGCTTCCGGTGAAAATGTAACCGCATCGATCTTTCCTGTGCCAGGGCGGAATCCGTTAATGCAGTCCTCAGCATAGACACGAACCTCGATCGCATGTCCCTGCGGCTTATGTACCAGTGATTTTATATTTTTTAACTCACCGGCAGCCTCTTTGACCATCCACTCCACAAGGTCGATCCCAAGTACCTCCTCTGTGATACCATGTTCCACCTGAAGTCTTGTATTTACCTCAAGGAAATAAAACCCTTCTGTCTGGTCATCATATAAAAACTCAACTGTTCCGGCACTTCTGTAAGAAGCCTCCTTTGCAAGCCGCTCTGCTGCCGCATACATTTTTTCCCTGACTTCATCCGAAAGATTCGGTGCCGGACTCTCCTCAACAACTTTCTGGTTTCTTCTCTGTACCGAACAGTCTCTCTCTGCCAGTGCTGTTGTCTCACCATATTCGTTGCCGAAAATCTGCACTTCCACATGGCGGGAACGTGTTACATATTTTTCAAGAAATACGCCGGCATCGTTAAAGTTCGCTGCAGCAAGATGACAAACTGCATCATAAGCCTGCCGTAATTCTTCGGTGGAGTTACAGATCCTCATTCCGATTCCACCGCCGCCTGCGGTGCTCTTTAAGATAACCGGATATCCGATTTTTTCTGCCTCTGTAACTGCTTCTTCCACTCCGGACAAAAGTCCGGTTCCAGGTAACAGTGGAACATCTGCCTTCTCTGCAAGTGCTCTTGCGGAATGTTTCAAACCGAATAACTTGATCTGTTCAGAATCCGGTCCAATGAACTTAATGCCGTTCTCCTCACATTCTTTCGCAAAATCTGTATTCTCACTCAAAAATCCGTATCCCGGATGGATGGCTTTTGCACCGGTATCCAGTGCAGCCTTTATGATCTTTTTTGTATCGAGGTATGTCTCTTTTGCCGTACCATCGCCAATGTATACTGCCTCGTCTGCACGTTCCACATGTAAACTATCCTGATCCGCCTTCGAATATACAGCAACACTGCCGATTCCCATTTTCTTTAAGGTACGTTCAATTCGAACTGCGATTGCTCCACGATTTGCTATCAGTACTTTATCAAACATAGGGAATCCTCCAAACTTTTTTCACATTTTTACTCTGCGTCCCAGATCAGCATCCTGATCGGGGTCGGGTTGTATGCATTACATGGATTATTGAGCTGCGGACAGTTGCTGACTAACACCATCGTATGCTCTAACGCTTTCATCTCCACATATTTGCCCGGTGCAGAAACACCATCATCAAATTTTGAACCGCCTTCCTTTGACACTGGAACATTCATGAAAAAGTTAATATTTGGTGCAAGATCACGTTTCATAAAACCATGCGTATCATCTGCAAGCTGTAACATAAAGCTGTCTCTGCAGTTATGCATGTATATTTTTTCTCTTGCATACCGGACGGTATTACTCTGTGCGGAACATGCCCCGCCGATCGTGTCATGACGTCCGGTTAGATCTGCCGTGATCTCTAACAACGGCTTTCCTGACTCAGTTCTTAGGATCGTACCTGTAGTCAGATAGATATTTTTCTGCATCACGATCGTTGGGATTGCTCCGTAATGATCCTCCGGGTTGGTCATGTCATAAAATGTGGTATCGACTGCCTGATTTCCTTCCATGTCTACAATTCTTAAGGACTGTCCCGGAAGCAGTTCATGCATCCAGCCTTTCCCGGCTTCCACGACTTCGTTATAAATTGCATTTTCTTCTTTTAAGTCACTTGTTTTCTCTATAAATCCGTACATATCTCTTAACCTCCGTTTTCTACAACAATTTTCTCTGCCTGATTGTTTACTGATTTGGCTCCGTTCTGCCTTTTAACGTCCCAGCAGGTTGTAATATTCCCATGTATTTTCAAATGCTCTGTAGTTCTCCGGGCGATAGTTGACACATTCATCGGTCAGATCAACTTCCGGTGCATCATATACTTCGATGGAAACCGGAACCGAAGGAAATTCTTTTGCCGGATCTAACGGGTTTGGTGTATTTGATACGATAAAGATCATATCCATTTCCGTGCGGAGTGTTACGGTTGCTCCCTCTTTACAGTGGCCTTCCTCAAAATGCATGCTGCCATCTTCCTCAATGTAAACTTTTGAGAAAAGGTTCACGCACGGGACTAAATCTCTCGCGCTCATATTGTTGCGCACCAGCTCCATTTTGAAGTTCTCCTCACCGCAGCGGTACCAGTCATTTCTCATCTCCTGGTAAGTTGTCTTTCCGTATTTTTCATCGGTAAGAAGCCTTGTCGTATATCCTGAGATCGTATCATGCCATCCAAGGCTGTCCTCCACGATACTGGCCAACACACGTCCGTTATCGCTCATCAGCACATTTCCTTTTGTCAGGGAGGAAATAAACTGTGCTTTTAACGTATCCGGCATGTTATAGCGCTCCGAAGTATCTAACATGTTGTACATCAACATGGAAACATTTGCGTCATCGCCGAGCGCCTTGAAATGAATATATTTTCCACGTCCAATATTTCCTGACCATTTTTCTCCCGGTCTTAATGTCTTGCTCCAGATTTTCTTCATAATAATTTCCACCTTTCTTTGAATCTGCTGATCAAACGCTTATTTTTGGTACAAAAAAAGAGGAAACGCAAAGGCTGCTTTTTATGCACCTTTGCATTTCCTCTTTCTGTTTTCTTATGCACTGATTGTAGCATCGGAAAAATAATGTGACAATTGAACTTTGTATGCATTTTTTTCTGTATGATTAGAACTTTTTTAGAACTTTGTAGAGTTATATGTCTCTAAAACATTACGAAGCTGCGCTCTGGTGTCTACCCCTACTTTTTCAAAAATATGGTAAACATGTTTTTTTACCGTAGAAAGACTGATCCCCATATTTTCCGCAATCTGGGCGTTTGACATGCCCCCGTCCATACAGAGCAGCGCTTCTTTTTCACGCTCCGACAGTTCAAATTCTGCTGCAAGATGCGTAAGCATCTTATTCCTGTCGCCTGCCGCCTGCTTTGTTCCATTGAGTAGTCCTGCCAATTTATGGGAAAGGTGCCCCTTTAGCACTTCTAAGATAAACATATCTTTGTCCGAAAAATCCCCAAGAAGTTCACTTCGGAAAAAATTAACAATACCAATCGGTTTTCCATATCTGCGAAGCAGTATCCCCGCGCCAAACGGGATATGATTCGGTTTTAAAAATCCCTGATAAAACTCTGTTTTCTGCCGCAGTGACTCCTCCATAATATCGGTATCACGGTAAGTGATCGTATGCTCAGACAATTCAAATGTATATTTCATGTAGTCTTTTTCATAATAAGAATCCAGATATTCTTCATAGACTCCCGGCTCCATCTCAATAAAGGACGATTTTTCGCTTTCAATGCCGCCTGCTTCATTAAAAACAATAAAATATCCTTTCGTATATGGGATCAACATACGGTAAGTTTTTAACACCCGTTCCGTAAATTGATCAATATCGGTAATATCATACATTTCCAGCAACACTTTATTGATGGTCAGCCATTCTGTTTCTTTTAATGTGTTTTCCATATCTGCTCATTCCAACTCGTATTTTCCCCAATTCTATCACAGGAAAAATCATACGACAATATCCGTTAAAAGCAGCCGGATCCTGCTATTATTCTTCTGCCAGTAATTGTGACGGTTCCACTGGCTTCTCAATAATTCCTTTATCAAAATAGAAACCGGGGCATCTTTACTGGAAAAAATGAGTTTTCCAACTCCCTGCTCTACCGCATTGCTAAGATATGGCTCCCATGTAACTGCCGCATCCAGATCACCACTGATAAAGGATACTCCGGCATCAGAGGAAGTCATATTAACAAGATCTACATCCGCATCCGTAAGTCCTGCTGTCTCAAGTGCCTGCATCAGCAGATAATGTGACGTCTGGTTGATAGACACGCCGACTGTCTTTCCTTTCAGATCTGCAATACTGTTAATATCATTTTTGACAAGGATTCCATCAGCTCCGGCAGATTCATCCACAATTGCCGTTACATCCAGCATATCTTCATCATACTGGCTCTCCGCAATGATCGCTGCATCCAAAGTTGTATACGCAAGATCAACTTTTCCTGCTAACAGTGCCGAGCAGGATGCACTCGAATCATCAAAATCCACCATGGAAAAATCAAGTCCACAGTCCTTGAAAAATCCTTTATCCATCGCAACATAAAATGGCGCCAATCCAACAAACGGATTTGACGCCATCGTCAAAACAAATACCATCACAATTATTTTTTCTTCATCATTCACACACCTCTTTCTCACTGATCACTGCTCCATGCTGTAAATATTCGATTGCTGCGAGGGCTGCCTCATGCGCCACAAGAGACGATCCTCCCACTGCTTCACGTACCACATGAATATGATAATCATGCTGATGTGCATCCGCACAGGTATAATGTACACAGACGTCCGTCAGCAAACCAACCCCATAGATATGCTCAATTCCAAGTCCCTTTAATAAAATCTCCAGATCTGTGCCAAAGAAACCACTGTAACGCCTTTTTACTATCTGATATTCTTCCGGCAACGGCTCGATGCCATCAAAATAATCAGCCGCACCCGAAACATAATGGTTTACATAGGCAAAAACATTTTTTTCAAAATGAGGCAGAAATGTCTGCAAAATTTCCATCTCATAATGATAAGCCCGCATCCCATATCTAATTTCTGGGGTTTAAAATACTCACGGTAAATCACCGATGCTCTTCGTTTCTCATCCGTTAAAAGATCGGTATCGCGGTATGCCATTGATTTTGTAAAATTGCACATCTGCATCAGATAGTCTTTTGCAAAATAAGTATCTAAGTATTTCCGTTTCATGACAGGATCCACATTTTCAAATACCGAATGCGCCACGTCTAACCTGCCGTCTTCATCTATCACTAAAAAATAACCCTGCGTATATGGAATCAATATACGGATCAGTTTTAAACATCTTTCTCCAAACGTCTCCAGGCTTCCGGCATAATAGATTTCCAGAAGAATGTCATTGAACATGCGCCATTCTTTTTCTGTCATAACGTAATATCCTCCACGGACACTCCAAGAGATGCCAGCTTTGCAATCGTCACTTTGATCTGATACTCCAGCTCCTGATTTTCCACCCCATTGTTTGCACGTTTGATGCGCTGTAAATCTGTATATTTATCAATTAAAACCGTGATCAGTTCTTTTTCTGTCATATCCTCCATCCTCACTACCGCCTTTCTCCGATATAAAAAATAATAGCCTGCGCTTTGCGAACATTCTATTGTTGTGAATTGTATCTGCATTCTGTAATTTTCTATATTTTAGCGGATTTTATTTTTGGTGTAAACATGCAACTTCCATTTATCTTTTGTACTTCCCGCCATCTGTTTCCTGCTGTTGTTCACACCTATTGTGTGAACAGCAGCAATTTTCTTTCACAATCTGATGCCATGCCTGACTTTGTGCTTTTGTTCCTATTCCAGTTTTTGTCTATACAACAATCCCTGCACCTTTTATTCCTTCTCTTTCACATACACCGTCATGCGTTCCTTTGTTCCATCCTCACTGGCGTAGACATAAGACCTGCCAGCTGCTTTCGCAGTGATAACCCCGTTTGCATCTACCGACACCACATTGGAGTTAGAGCAGGAATACGCCGGCTGATTGCCGGAAGATACCGTCGCATTTACTCTTGCACGTTCCCCCGGATGAAGTGTAATCGTCGTCTGCTCAAATGTAATCTTTGGAGATCTGACCGTCACTTCACAATTTTTGCTGACTCCATCTACGGTTACAGTAATGACTGCCGTTCCATGTTTGACCGCGGTTACTTTTCCTGTTTCATCCACAGTCGCCACACTTTTTTTGTTGGTTTTCCACACTGGTGTTGTTTTTGACGTGGAAGATACCTTAAGTTTATACTTTTCCCGTCTGTATAACGAAATTTTAGACGGCATCAGGCGGACTGTCGGACTTTTTACTGTCACTTTACAATTCACAGATGTACCGTCAACCTTTGCAGTAACCGTAGTTGTTCCCGGCTTCTTTGCTGTTACTTTTCCATTTTCACTTACCGATGCAATGCTTGTCTTTGCCGACTTCCACGTTACCTTATGCCCGGTGGATGAGGCTGCCGTAAGCACTGCACTTTCCCCATTTTCCAATATCAGGCTGGTCTTATTTAAGGTAACTTTTGTCTTTGTGACAGTAACCTTACAGCTTGCCTCCGCATTTTTTGTTTTTGCCGTAATCGTCGCACTTCCCGCCTTTTTTGCGGTGATTTTTCCGTAGGTATTAACCGATGCGACCTTTGAATCACTGGATGTAAATGTCGGTTTTTTACTGCCGGATGAAACCACAGACAGACAATAAGTGTCCCCTGTTTTTAATGTTTTTTCATATGCACTTAAGAAAATGAACCCATATCCTGAGGCTGCATATACTTCTACTTTCTGATACTCTGAAATAAAAAGCATGGAAACCATGCAGAGGATGGCTAATGCCACCCGGATGACTTTTTTTCCTGATTTCATAGATATTTCCCCCAATCCTTCTCTGATTAATAGATGATATATTTCACAGATAAACCTGTTTTTGCGGACAGATATCTGTCATCAAAACCATCTATTTTTTCGGATGGCGGGAATCGTACAAAAGAAAAGACTCTCCGGCGCATTTTCCCCACCAAAGAGCCTTAATATTAAATTATCATAGTCAATTACGGTTGTAAATCGAACAAATCATAAAGTTTTTATAACTCTGTCAAATTCCATACAGATCGGGTATCCTCCATCACTCATCACCAGTTTTGCATCAATCCCATAAATTTCCCGGATATTTTCCCTCGTGATCACATCTGCCGGTCTTCCCTCACAGACAACCTTACCATTTTTCAGTCCAATAATGTGATCTGCAAAGCGGCAGGCTTCGTTTAAGTCATGCAGCACCATCACGATCGTAAGCTGTTTTTCCCGATTCATGCGCTCTAAAAGCTGCAGCACGTCCAGCTGATATGCCATATCCAGATATGTCGTCGGCTCATCAAGCAAGATCATTTCCGTCTCCTGCGCAAGTGTCATGGCGATCCATGCGCGCTGTCTCTGTCCGCCGGATAATTCTGTCACAGGGCGGCCGGAAATTTCTGTCAGACCTGTTTTTTCAAGTGCCCAGTCCACCTGCTCTATGTCGTGGCGGCTCATGCCTCCAATCGCTTTGCGGTAAGGAAAACGTCCGTAGGAAACCAGCTCACGCACGGTAATTGCATCCGGACAGGTCGGAGTCTGCGGGAGAACAGCAACTTTTTTGGCGATATGTTCTGCTTTTTCTTTGCGGATATCCATTCCATCAATCCGGACTTCACCCCTCTTTGCAGGCAAAATTCTTGAAATCACTTTCAACAGCGTGGATTTTCCACAGCCGTTTGCACCGATAATGATCGTGATGTTTCCCTTCGGTATTTTTAAATTCATCTCCTCTATGATCATGCGATCCTCATATGCCGCCCAGAGTCCTTTTACCTCTATCGCATTTATTGTTTCCATATCCTCGCTACTCCTTCCACATCAGGTATACAAAATACGGTACACCAACCAGCGACACCGCAATTCCCGCCGGAATCTCGATTGGTGAAAATAAATTTCTTGCGACCGTATCTGCAAAAATCAGCATGACTGCAGCGATCAAAGACGCAAGAAGCAGTGATACCCGGTGTCCGTTTCCAACAACTTTTTTTGCTGCATGCGGCGCAAGCAGTCCGATAAAGCCGATATTTCCGGCAAATGCAGTCGATGCTCCCGCAAGAATAACTGCACAGAGCAACATTTTTTTCCGTTCACGCTCGATGGAAATTCCCCAGCCAATCGCCGTTTCATCCGAAAAACTTAATGCGTCCAACATTCGGCCTTTATAAAAAATATATGCCCCACCAAGTAAAATCACGGGTACCAAAGCTCTGACGTATGCCCATCCGGCCCCCCAGAGTGAGCCGGACGTCCAGATCATTACCCGGTTGTAATCCCCAGGACCTCCCTTGAACATAAAAAAAGTGATAAACGCATTTAGTCCGGCATTGATCCCAATTCCGGTCAAAAGCAGACGTTTTGGTTTTAATCCTTTCCTGCTGGAAAGAAAATAAATACAAAATGCTGCCACAAGTGCCCCTGAAATTGCCATCAGTGGAAGCAGGTAAATAGAAAATGTCCCAAGTTCACTGAAATATGCGTTCGTCTGAAACTGGATAAACAGCACTGCTGCCGTTGCACCACCCGCATTGATGCCGATGATTCCCGGGTCAGCGAGCTCATTCCTTGTCATTGTCTGTAAAACACCGCCCGATATCGCAAGCCCTGCCGCCACAAAAATACCAAGCAGGATACGCGGTAAACGGATTCCAAAAATTGCCGTATTCTGTATTTTGGTTCCATTTCCAAGCAGCGTCGCAATGACCTCATGCACCGATATCTCATAACTTCCCCAGCAAAGTCCTAAAAGGATGGCACAGAAAAACAATACAATCACGCACGCAAAAACTGCTGTTTTTCTTTTTTTCATACGCATCATCCCCGCTCCTTTCCTGCCATATACAAAAAGAACGGCACTCCAAGCATTGCTGTAAAAATTCCAATCGGTACTTCATATGGCTGATAAATCATGCGCGCTGCAATATCCGCATAAGTTAAAAGTACTGCGCCACACAGAAAACTAAGCGGAATTACCCGCCTGTAATCTGTGCCGGCAAACAACCTTATCGTTTGTGGAATCATAAGTCCGACAAAACCTATTGTTTTTCCCACCACCACTGCTGCCGCACATAACGGAATCATCAAAAGAATTGTGATAAGGCGCACCCTCTGCGGATGGATACCAAGTCCGGTTGCCATATCATCTCCGAGACTGATCACATTAATTTTCGGTGCAAGGAGCACTGCTGCTAAAAATCCCGGTATCCCTACCGCTAAAATAATTTTTACATCCAGCCACGTTGCCCCGCGAAATCCACCGGATACCCAGAATCCAACCATCTGTGACTGATTCGACAAAAGGCCCGCCACCGAAGTGAGTGCCGTAAAAAAAGTACTCATTGCCGTTCCCGCTAAAAGTAATTTTGTAATGCTTAAATTTCCCGGATTTTTCATGGTAAATATAAGTACAGGCACACCGGAAAAAAACGCTCCAAGCAATGCTGCAAGCAGCGTATTTCCTGCAGTTGCACCAATTCCTGATGCGTAAAGAAGGGCGACAAAAAGCGTCGCCCCCTGACTGATTCCGAGCAGTGACGGTTCCGCAATCGGATTTCGCGTCACCCCCTGCATCATTGCTCCGGTCATTCCAAGGATACCGCCTGTCACCAGTACACAGATCACCCTCGGAAGCCGTACGTCGCGGATCATCATATCCGTAAGAGATCCTGTATTATGAAAAATGCCATTCCAGATATCCACCGGCAGAATCTCCATGGCGCCCATACAGACCGCAAGCAAAATTCCCGGTATCAGCAGACAGACACCTGCAATCGCAACACCCCAGGTCCGCTTAATTCTTTGCCGTTCCATCTAACATCTCCAAAATCTCATCTAAAAGCAGCTCACGTCCGATCGGACTGTAACCCTGATTAAAATACGGTGATGCCGGAAGTTCTACCACCTGTCCGCTCTGTACTGCCGGCAGACTATTCCAGACTGCATTCTGGTCAAGTTCTGCTTTGTCTTCATCCGTTGCCATCAGGAAAATATAATCTGCTCCGATCGATGCCAGACCTTCATATGTTACGACCGGCAGGGAAATATCACTCTGCTCCGGCAGACCTTCCGGTTTTGCAAGTCCCATATCTTCATAAAGCACACTTCCAAATCCGGCACCTGTGAATACAAAGAACTGTCCACCGCTCGCTAAAAATGACAGATAACTGGTATCCTCTCCATACGCAGCACGAACTGCTTCTCCTGCTTCTTTCGCCTTCTCTTCATATGCACTGATCCACTGATCTGCCGCATCCTCTCTGCCAAATACCTGTGCAAGCGTGCGGATATCTTCTTTCCAGTTCAGCGCTTCTAACTGGATCATGACTGTCGGTGCGATCTCAGAAAGCTGGTCATACATTTTTTCCTGAACCGTGGAAATGATAATCAGGTCCGGATCTAAATTCATGACTGCCTCAATATCCATCGTATCCTGCATACTGTAACCTAAAATTTCAGCTCCCTGTAATGTATCCTCAAGATAGGTTGGGAATTTTGTATAGTCATAAGCATCACTGTTTGCGGTTCCCACAACGGAATAGCCAAGGATCGATAAGATATCACTGTTGCCGCTTAAATCTACGATCCTCTGAGGATCTGCCGGAATCTCCACCTCACCGCGGACGTCCGTCACAATAATTGTCTCACCATTTTGTCCTTCCCCGGTTATCTGCGCTTCGCTCTCCGGTACTGCGGATGCCTGATCCTCTGTACTCTCCTGCACCGTATTTGTGTTACTTCCTGGGTCTGCATTTGCGTTGCTGCCTGTATTCCCACATCCCGCTAACAGGGTGATGGTAAGCATACCTGCCGTGATAATGGAAAATAAATGATTTTTTTTCATGTAAAAGTTCTCCTTTATGTTTTGTTTTCATTCTTCGCAATTGTTTTGTCTGCAAACTGCAAGATATATTGCAAGTGTTAGTTTGCACTAACAAAAGTAAGTCTATTTTATCATGCATTTGATTGTTTGCAAGTGTTGCATGGATATTGATAATTTTTGTTTAGCAAATGATTATTTTATTGCGGGAATGGGGAAAATGAGGTATAGAAATTAAGAAGGAGGTTTTTCTTAGATGCTTGTTTCAAGTACAAATGAATTTCAGGCTTTTATGTTTGAACAGCTTCATTTCTTACCGGAAATGAATGGAAATTATACCTGTTACAGTGACAGGAAACACCCGGAAGGTGGGTATTGCTGTATCTATTGCCGCGAGGGGTGTTATCAGCTTGGGATTGCGGATTATACGATTCCGGAGGATTTTTCGGTTTCTTTTCGGAATCCTGCGAGACAGCTTCGGTTTGGGGTAATGCTTTCCGGGAAGACGCATTTTAAGCTTTATCAAAAGGATGCGGCTTCTTTTACACCTTCTTCTTTTATTGTGCTGGAGGAAAATATCAAAGGCCAGCAGGCATGGCGTGCCGGGGACCATTTTCACGGACTGGAACTGACGGTTTCGGCTGATTTCATAGAAAATATTCTTCATCCTGTTTTTCCTGACTGTGTCAGTCTGTCCGCGTTCGAGACAAATTATACCTATAAAATGCTCCCCACCAGAGTGATCAATCTGCTGAACCAGATGCATTTTCTGCATGAAAAGGATGCGCTTACACCGCTGTATTTAGAAGGACTGATCTTACAGTGTCTCGCACTGCTTGCAGAAGAATTTGAGGAAAACTCATCTCATGTGATTGCACCCAAATCTGTTCCTGCCGGAACTTTGCCTGCAACATCTGTGCGGACCACAATAAATAAAGCTGGTCAACAACATATTCCACATGGCAAAGTAATGCACACAATAAAAGTCAGCGATACAAGAACGATTACGCTCTCGACCGCTGACCTTTCTGCTGTGCACCTCGCACACGATATTCTGACCGAACAATATAAAAACCCGCCCACCGTCCATGAACTGAGTGAGCAGGTTTCTTTATCCATGCAAAAACTAAATTATGCGTTTCTCCACGAATACGACACGACCATTTCCGACTATATTATCTCTCTTAAGATGGAATATGGGGCAAAACTGTTAAGTGAAACACTCCTTGGCATCGATGAAATTGCATTACAGTGCGGTTATCATTACCCCGCTAATTTTATACGGATGTTTAAAAAATATTATGGGGTGACACCTTTGCAGTTTCGGAAATTCATCACCAGATAAAACACAACTCCCGCTGCCACAACTCCGATCGAAATGATCTGTGATGTGGAAAGCACTCCAATGCTTCCGCGGTAGTCGTTCCGGAAAAATTCAATAATAAATCTTCCGATTCCGTAAAGCACCATATATCCTGCTGCGACCTGTCCCTCTTTCGGTTTTCTTCCCGCATAGAGCAGTAACAGTCCGCAGATCAGGAAATCCCCGGCAGATGACATCAGCTGTGTCGGCAGAAGTTTTACACCGTTCGGTGCAAAGTCGGAGTGGGTAAATGTAATGCTAAACCATGAATCTGTCTCCCTGCCGTAACAGCAGCCTGCAAAGAAACAGCCGAGACGCCCGAATCCCTGCGCAAATGATACAGCAGGCATAACAAGATCAAAGTACGGCAGAAAACGTTCTTTTTTGACACGGCAGTAGATGAAACTGGTCAGTGCACCGCCAATGATCCCGCCGTAAACAACGTATCCGTTTTTAAAATTCCAGAGTATGGATGGATCCTTTAAAATCTCCGGGATTTCTACAATATAGTAAATCAGCCGGCAGCCGATCATTCCACCAAAGATCGCGCAGAAGAAGATTCCATAGATAATATCCTCGTTCAAGCCACGTTTTTTTCCACGCTTTAAACACATCATAAGTGCCGCTGCAAAACCGATCGCAATCATAAGACCATACATATGAAATGTAACCGGTCCTATCTTTATATCATTAAACATATATTTTAATTTATCCTTTCTAATACCCATAAATATCATAAATCTCGTCCGTGTACACGCCCTGTTCTTTATAAACGATCAGCGGTTTTTCCACGGCAAGTCTTGATTTTCCACCGCGCAGCCCCTCGATCAGCACCATATTCGGTTCTTTATCCACGAACGGATAGACAAGCTGCATGCGCTTCGGCTCGATCTTGTACTCGACCATTTTACTCATGATCTCTGCGAGACGGAACGGCCGGTGCACCATATAAAACCTGCCTCCCGGCACAAGCATTTTCGCGGTTTCCCGCAAAATATCATCCAGTGTACATAGCACTTCATGTCTGGCGATCGCCTTTGCCGCAGACGGCGAATTTTGTCCATGTGTCCCGATCATATACGGCGGATTTGTGGTGATCACATCAAACGAAGATGCTCCAAATATCGCAGATGCCTCCTTGATATCTCCGGTCACGATCTCGATCTTATCCTCAAGATGGTTATAGCACACGCTCCGGCGTGCCATATCCGCACTTTCTTCCTGGATCTCAAGCGCCTTAAAATCTTCTGCTTCTGTTTTGGCTTCCATCAGGATCGGGATAATTCCCGTACCGGTACCAAGATCGAGCACGCGCTCCCCTTTTTTTGCCTTTGCAAACCCGGAAAGCAAAACGGCATCCATCCCAAAACAGAACCTTTTCGGATCCTGAATGATAAAATAGCCGTTGCGATGCAGTTCATCAAGTCTCTCCTGTTCATAAACCAGATTATTTGGCATCGTCAATTTTGGATTTTCCTCCCTTATCTTCTAATGCGGAAAGTTCCTTTAATTCCTGCGCAGTCAGCTTTACATGATCTCTTCTGCGTTTTGACTTGAATTTCAGCTGATCCACAGAGTAATCACGGATTTCCTTTTCGTCATCCACTTCCACGAGTACTTTGACCATCTGGCGCAGTACACTGACGGAAGATACCTCTCCCTTTAAGCCATCATCCGTGGTCACATAATCCCCCACATTTGGCAGACGGCTGTTTAAATATTCATAAGTTTCTTCTTCATTTTTCAGACAGCACATCAGGCGTCCACAGACACCGGAAATCTTTGTCGGATTTAAGGACAGATTCTGCTCTTTTGCCATCTTGATGGATACCGGGACAAACTCGGAAAGATAGGAATGACAGCAAAGTTCTCTTCCACAGATTCCAATCCCACCCATGATCTTTGTCTCATCACGGACACCGATCTGGCGCAGCTCGATTCTGGTACGGAAAACCGCTGCAAGATCTTTTACCAGCTCGCGGAAATCGATACGTCCGTCCGCCGTAAAATAAAAGAGCAGCTTATTATTGTCAAACGTGTACTCCGCCTCCACCAGCTTCATATCAAGCTTATGTTTTGCTATCTTTTCCAGGCAGATCTTAAATGCCTCTTTTTCTTTTTCACGGTTCTTTAATGCTGTCTTTTCATCTGCCTCCGTTGCAATACGGATGACCGGTTTTAACGGCTGGATCACGCTGTCATCATTCACTTCCCTTGTCGGTATCATGACTGTTCCCAGCTCCACACCACGCGCAGTTTCCACAATTACGTGCATTCCTGCAGTCAGATCCAGATTTCCCGGTCCGAAATAATAAATTTTACCGGCATTCCGGAAACGGACTCCTACTATTTTTATCATGTTAATTCTCCTTTATGGTCAGCAGAAGCAGCTCGATCACCAGATCAAAATTTACATTTGCGTTTAAACGCACCTGTGCTTTTGACAGTGCCTGTAAAATTTCTTCGATTCCATTGTAAGAACTCTGCTCTGCCTGTCTTTTTATGTCATAGACCTCATCCTTGAAAATAAGGCCGTTTACATCCTTTGTTGCTTTATAATAAAGTACATCACGATACCAGATCATCATAAGATCAAAGTAATCGTTGATCTGAAGCTTATATTCACTGATCTGCTTTACCGCCTCTGTCATCTCATAGAGGTCGATGTCGTGCAGACGCTTGATGAGCTGAAGCGCAGATGCCTTTAATTCATTAAAATCATCCGATGCTGCAAGCTGGATCGCTTTTCCGACATTTCCCTGTGCAAATGCCACGCAGACATCTGCCTGGTAATCCGGAATCTGGTAATGTGCCATCAGAAATTTTTTGATCTTCTCATCCGGCACCGCCTTTAAATTCAGCGTCACACAGCGGGATAAGATCGTCGGAAGAAAACTCTCCGCATTGATGGTCAAAAGCAGGATCACCGCATATGCAGGCGGCTCCTCGATTGTCTTTAACAGTGCGTTCTGCGCCTGCTGGTTCATTTTTTCCGCTTCATCCACAATATAAATCTTATGTTTGCTGCTGTATGGCTTAATGACAATGTCATTGTTTAACTGTGTACGGATATCGTCTACCGAAATCGTATTCGGCTTCTCATGGCTGACATAGATGATATCCGGCTGGTTTTTGCCCGCCGCCTGTTTACAGGAATGACACTCCATACATGGCTCCGCTGTAAATTTATTTTCTATTCTTTCAGATTCTGTCTCACCTGCAAGTTCCTCTAACTTTTTATTTACTGCCTCACACTGCAGCGTCTGTGCAAATGCTTCTGCGATCATCATTTTTCCGGATTTGTCCGGTCCGTTTAATATATAAGCATGTGAAACTTTATCCATGGTAATCGCATTCTGCAGATGTTCTATGATCTGCTCATGTCCAACGATGTCCTTAAATGCTGGCATATAAATCCTCATTTCTGCACATATTTTTCATGTTTTCTTTTCTGCTACCAGATTTCCCGCCATGTGCGTGCGCCGTTTATCCAATCCACATCCAAAAAAGATCAGGTGAGGATATCTAATATCAATCCCCTTATCTCTCCGATCTTACTTAAAATCGCGATGTGGTCTTTCTCATCCTTTACCAGCTCCTGCGCCAGTTCATCCAGATTCGAATCGATCAGCTTGATCAGACCGTACACTCTGTGGCGTCCTCTCCGGTCAAGAAAATTCTCCCTGGAAAACTTGTGGGACCGGAATACCACTTCATTCATAAATTCGCGGATCAGACCGCGGTATTTTTTCATATCACGGATATCCATATGCTGCGCAATACGGTTGCCCTGCGCTGTAATGTCAGAAAGAAGCATGTCCACTTTTGCCTGCAGATCCGCATCCGTGATCGCACTCGCAAGCGTAAACTTAAAGGAACCATCTCCCTGTACATTCTGATTGGTATCCGGTACCTGTGTAACCTCTGTTACATGATTTAATTTGTTAATATCCAAGGCTGACACCTTCTTCCTGTAAAAAAGTAACTATTCCTGCTCTTCGATATACGCAGCGATCGCATTCTCCGTCTCTTCTAACGACTCATTGCAAAATCTTTTTGTGATTCCTGCTTCTTTTAATTTTTCCTCGGAAAAATCTTTTTCATCCGCAAGAAACCGCCGGCATAATTCCTCATATTTCGGATTTTCCTGCCTCCGCTCTCTCTCAAGCGCACGCTGTAAGCGCATACCATCCTCTACTTCTATATATATCGGAACAACGCTCTCCGTTCCGAAGTATTCCCGTATCTTAAGATAGGACTCTAACGTTCCGATCAGAAGATAACTCTGATGGTCTAAATCAACCTGATGGTCTGCCACCGTAAAGTACTTCCAGATGCCGTGGATCGTATGATACGCACGCAATTCGATAATTTTCCCCTCTGCTTCAAGCTTTTCCACTGTATCTTCATCACAGAAATAATATGATACACCGTTTTCTTCCCCGGCACGCATCGGTCTTGTCGTGTACGGAACCACAGTCTTTAACCTGAGTTTCTCATCTTTCATCAGCATCCCGTACAAAGTATCTTTACCGGATGAGCTTTTTCCCATCATGTAATATATTTTTCCCATTTGTCCTGCCTTATCAGTATAATATAGTCTTTAAAAATATACAATCTTTATCCGCTCCGCAAAAAGATCCGTGCTCCCCTGTAAATTCAATTTCAAACTGATACAGGTGCGAAGTCTTTCAATAAATTCTGCGGTGATGGCCTCCCCTGGAACGATCAAAGGGATTCCCGGCGGATACAGAAAGATAAAATCTGCTGAAACCCTGCCTGCTGCTTCGTCAAAAGATACCTCTGCGGTTTCTTTTTCCTCCGCTTCATAGATCTGCATCTGCTGTGGATTAGGACGGTAAACTTCTTTTATGAAAGAACCTCTGTGAACCTGTTGTTCATACATGTTTTCCATCGAACCATCCGTCTCATTTCCGTATCTTACCTTTTTTTCATTCATGACCTGCTGCTTTTTTGCAGTATCTGCCCCACACAGTTCCCTGTCAATCTCATGCAGTGCAGCCGACAATCTCTGATATCCTTCTTCCTGATCCATAATACTTGTCATTGCAAGCGCATAATCTCCGGATGCCATTTCAAGCTGAAGATGATATTTTAAAAGTAATTCCTGATACAGCCACTCACCGCTTTTGCTGCTGTCACGGACAAATATAACAATTTTAGAATCATCCCAGGCAAATGCCTCTTCTTTGGATAAATCCTTCCCTGTCATCACATGCAGTCTTTTCAAATCTTCACAGTTTTTATAAAATTTATTTAATTCGTGTCTGTAATTGTCAAATAATTCCGCTCCATGTTCCTTTACGGTACGGATACATACTTCCATTCCCGCCATAAGAATATACGAAGGAGAACTTGTTTCATAAATTCCAAGATATTTTTCTATGCGTGATTTTGAAATCAGATCTGAATTTAAATGAAGCAGTGCCGTCTGTGTAAAAGATGGAAGTGTCTTATGCAGGCTCTCGATCACGGCGTCTGCTCCGAGCCTTACCGCATTTTGCGGAAATTCCCCTCCAAATCCAAGATGTGCTCCATGTGCTGAATCCACGATCAGCGGAATCCCGTGCACATGCGCGACTTTGGCGATTCCTTCAATATCAGAGATAACCCCCTCATACGTCGGTGATGTGATCACGACTGCCGAGGTCTCCGGATCTTTTTTTAGTGCATCCTCCACCTGCCGTGGTGTGATCTGTCCCTGAATCCCACATTCTGTCACCGTCGGATAAAGATATTCTGCAGTCAGTTCCGATAAAAACAGGGCATGATATACCGCTTTATGGCTATTTCTGGCTACCAGAATCCTGCCCCGTTTTTTCACTGCTGCACAGATTGATGCAAGAATCCCGCAGGTGCTGCCATTGACAAGATAATAACAATGTGCAGAACCGTAGAGATCAGCCGCACGCTGCTGTGCCTCTTTTAAAATTCCCTCTGCGTGGTGCAGGTTGTCAAACCCATCGATCTCCGTAATATCTATCCCGTATACTTCCGGAAAAGGCAGCGGATTTCTTTTATGTCCCGGCATATGAAACGGATAGACATCACTCTTCCCATATGTCTCTAATGCCTGATCTAAATACCTCATCTGCTACCGCCTTTCTGCTTACACATTTATTTTAACACTTTACATACCAGCCTGACTACTTTAAAATAAGAACATCTTTGGAAAAGAATGGAGTAATAGATCTGTTATGAATTACGCACTTGTGATCCTTTGCGGTGGAAACAGTGTCCGCATGGGAACGGATAAAGCACTTTTACCTTTTGGTGACTGCTGCCTCTTAGAATATCTTGTACACAAATTTAAACCATATTTTTCAACCATATATCTCTCCGTAAAATATATTGGAGATTATGCGCATCTGAATCTCCCGGTCACGGAGATTGCGGATATCTACGGCAATGCCGGACCGATGTCCGGCGTTTTTTCCGGTCTGTCCATGATCAATGAGGATGCCGCTTTCTTTATGTCCGTGGATACCCCTTTTATGGAACCGGAAACCGGAATTGCACTTTTAGATGCGATCGGCGATGCAGATATCTGCATGGTTCGCGGAAAAGCAGGCTACTTAGATCCTGCTACCGCCGCCTATTCAAAAAACTGTATTCCAACGATCGGGAAAAGCCTCATTCTCCGTCAGTTTACCTTTGATGCGCTTCGCGAAAAATGCAAAACAGTCTGCGTGACGGAAAAAGCACTTGCCGCCTGCACAGACATTCCGGTAGACCGACAGTTTTTCAACTTAGATACCAGACAGGATTATTATCAGGCACTGAAAATTTATCTTCAGTTATAACACCGAAATCTGTCTGCGACCGCTTTACCCAAGGAAACGCGCCAGTTCCGGCATCCAGTCTCCAAAAAATACTTCGTCCCTGCAGACAGCCTCCCACATATCTCCGAGGAAATGATGAAAACACTCCATCTCCTCCTCCCATTTTAAAGTTTCCGTCCCGGCGATTGCACTGTGCCTGCAAAACTTTTCCCAGCGCTTTTTCATATAAGGATAATCCCGGTAGGAAAAAATCTGCTCCGCACGCTCCATATCAGGGATCATTTCTTCGGTTTTGCACATATCTTCGAGCAGCTCACATACATGTCTTCCATTTAAGGTTTCGTTTCGCAATATAAAAAATACTTCCCTGTATATTTCCATATCCGGGATCAGTTCCATATCCCGCAGAATCACAAAAATCTGTTTTGCCAGCACCAGTTCCGCCGGAAATTCCTTCCATTCGATCTGCACTGTCTCATCCATCAAAAATGGAATCTGTCTTTCGACCAGTCCCCAGATTTTTCCCAGATGCATAAAATGAATACCGACAGTCACCGGAACCTTCATCTCCTCAAACTGCCCCTGCAGTTCCAGACATGTCCCCGCCTGCTGCGAGGATATCGTTCCTTTCCATCTTACGGGACTTTGTTCTTTCTTTTGCAGGTACAGCTGCAACAGCTTTTCCGGAATACGCTCATCCGGCTCACAGAAAAAGTCCAGCTTCAGTATATTTTTCTTGCGGTACTGTTCTAATCCCAACACGGTTCCATTCCGTAATAAAAACCGATTTTTAAATTCAGAAGCGGAAAATCTGAGCATAAATTCTTCCAAAACAAATCCGGCAAGCAGATTTGAAAATGGTATCTTCCATTCTTCACTTTTTTCCTGTAAATCCGCTATTTTATATTTTTTATCCTCCATTTAAAGCCATACCCCTATCATCGATTGTACTTTTTTCACCACACGGCGTTCTCTGGCGTATTTCATCAGATTTGCTATATTCTTTTTTTCATCTTTTATATACGAAAGAACACCTTCCTGAAAAACTGCCCGTTCCATCTTATCTTCATATTTCAGACACTCACAGATCAGCCTGTCTTTATCAAAAATCTGCATCTTTGCATTTCCAAAGTCGATCCTGTCCACACCAGACTGTAACGTCTCCGGCTCCGCATAAAACGGTGTGACCTGCGGAAACTCCAGCTTAAATCTGGATTTCGACGTATTTTTATCCACTGCGATCTGATATCCGTATGGTTTTCTTTTGATATAGCCATACGCATACAATGCACACTCCATCGTAAGCACCGCATCCGGAAATAATTTTACAATCAGTTCATCCTCCGAATAATCCCCGATGCGAATGGTATAATATCCACTTTTGATCCGGATCAGGTCCCCTTTTTCCACAAAATCGAGAATTCTCCGGTAATCAATGTGCAATTCTTCCAACTGATTTTTCTTTACGATCCCACCGTGTGCCACAATAAACTCCTTGACTTTCTGCAAGATCAGTTCTCTTTTTTCATTGACTGCATATGATTCTGACATAATAACCCCATTTCTGCGTTCCCTGCGCATAATGCGAACCCCAATTCCCAATAGTTACTAGTGTTGTGTCTATATTTCCCGCTCAAAACTTTCACTTGTGGTACTAAATTTAATATAATCAAAACTATATTCTCTGTCAATCATATGTAATTTTCCTATGTACAATAGAACACACTCTCCACGGATATTCTATTGTCAGGAATTAAAAAAATCGCCTGCAACTTTTATGTTCCAGACGATTTTCTTTTAAATTTTTATTATCTGCGTCTTCTACGTCTTTTATTGCGTTTCTTTTCACGCTTAAATAATCTTTTATGTTCTTTTCGCACTTCAAAATTATGTTTTATGATATAAAAGTTATCTGCAACTTTCTTTATAATAATCCCAAGAACAAGTAAGACAAGAACTACAACCACCACGGTTATAATCGTACTCATCCTGATCTGTATTTTTGAAACATGCTCTGTTTCTTCCGTCTGTGCCTCTTCGCTTACGTCTGTCTGATTGCTGAATTTATATTCCGGTACCTGCACGTTTGTTTTTACAATATCTGCCTTTCCAACCTCGTGCCCCGCATAAGTATACTCAATTGTTCCAACCGTATCATTCGTCACATCGTCATAGACAATTTTTGACGTCGCATCGGAAAACTCCGCTGTCTTTGGAAGTACGATACCTGCATCTTTGTCAATATCCACAAACGGTTCATTTGTATTGAGTGTGCCTGCATTTTTTTGTTCCGCCGACGTATAATTTGTCTCGTTTTCCGCAATATTAAAAAGCTGGAAATTGTCAAAACAGTAATCAAACAGATTTCTGCTGTCAAGCCATTGATTTGGTGACTGCGTATTCATGACTACGCAGATCAGTGTCATTCCATCACGTTCTGCATAAGTTACCAGCGTACTGTTTGCCGCATTGGTATACCCCGTCTTTCCACCGGTACAGCCATCATACACATACTTGTTGGTCTGGAATGGATAAAGCATCTCGTTATGATTCTGCAGATCTGTCTGCTCTGCGTGTTTGTTCGTCGGCGGGATCGTATAACGTGCGGTTCCCACAATAATCCGAAATGTCTCATTCTGATATGCTGCCATTGCGATCAATGCCATATCATAGCAGCAGGTATAATGGTTTTCATCATGCAGACCATGTGGATTGGCAAAATGTGTATTCTGACAGCCAAGTTCTTTGGCTTTTTCATTCATCATCGCAACAAAATTTTCAATGGTGCCCCCTACATGCTCTGCAACCGCATATGCACACTCATTTGCCGACGCAAGCATAACCGCATAGAGACACTGTTCCATCGTCATCTGTTCGCCATAGTCCCTTGCAATACCGGATCCTTCCGTATTATCGATCGCGGCATCTGAAAAAGTCACAATATCATTCAAGTCTGAATTTTCCAGTGCGATCAGCGTTGTCATGATCTTTGTGATACTTGCCGGATAATGCGCCTCTAAACTATCACGATCATAAAGGACTGTCCCTGTAGAAGCCTCCATCACGATCACATTCGGGGATACGACCTCAGGACCTTCCGGCCAGTATTCTGCCGCATAGACCGGGATACACATACTTCCGGTCAGCAGTATCATTCCAAGCAGTAAACATAAGAAGCGGGTTATTTTATGATTTCTATCTATTTTATATCTCATTTTTTAATAAGTAATCTCCTGATTTATAAGTACATCTTTGCTAGTATCAGTATAAACTTTGAAAAAAATACATGCAACCTTTATGCGCAAATTTTCTTTTAAGGTTTTCTTAAAATAATGCTACTTTTTTTCATTGTTTTATTGTAAAATACCTCTGTGTGCTTTTTGCACACTTTTCTGTATGAAAATAATTTTTTCGGGCAACGATTTTCTGTACACTTTACAACGAAAGGCAGGATTATAACTTATATGCGATTAAGAAATATCCCAGGTGCTGATGAAGCAATTTTAAACAGTGAATACTGCATCAAGGAACCAGAGTCAAAAAAAGGGAACTGGCAGTCAGTTTTTTCTTCCACCCAGCCTCTCCATATTGAAATTGGAATGGGAAAAGGCCGTTTTATCATGGATATGGCTGCGGCGCACCCGGACATCAATTACCTCGGTATCGAACGCTATTCGAGTGTACTTTTACGTGCGCTTCAGAAAATGGAAGAAACTCCTATGCCAAACTTAAGATTCATCTGCATGGATGCCGCTGATGTCACAGAGGTTTTTGCCAAAGATGAAGTTTCCCGCATTTATCTGAACTTTTCAGATCCCTGGCCGAAAGACCGTCATGCAAAACGCCGTCTTACCTCCCGTCAGTTTTTTGCGCGTTACGATGCCATTTTAAAACCGGATGGCAGACTGGAGTTTAAGACCGATAATCAGGATCTTTTTACCTTTTCCTTAGAAGAAATCCCGGAAGCCGGATGGCATTTAGATGCCTCCACCCGAGATCTCCATCATGATTCTGTTTTAAATGAAGGAAATATTATGACAGAGTACGAAGAAAAATTCTCCTCAAAAGGAAATCCGATCTGTAAACTCATTGCCTCCCGCTAATTGCATGTTGTATACAATTTATTGACAAAAAAACAGAGCCGTCGTAATTTTGATCTTGTTTTCAAAATTATGGCAGCTCTGTTTCTTATGGGTAATTTTATATTGGAGATCACACAGTAAAGATTGAACAAAAAAAAGCACCAACCCCATAGCCATCTGCTATAAAATCGGTACTTCGTAATGCGCCACCAGGGGTTCGAACCCTGGACACCCTGATTAAGAGTCAGGTGCTCTGCCAGCTGAGCTAATCGCGCATTTTTAAGTTGTTCGTTTTGTGTCTTTCCTTAAGACAAGAGTTATTATATAATAGGAGTATTAAAAAAGCAAGTACTTTTTTTAATTTTTTTAAATTTTTTTAAAAGCATATTTGAAAGGAACAATTTAACATGAAAGTAGAAGAAAGATTACTAAAATATGTCAGCTATTGGACAACCTCCGATGAATCCTGCAGTGACATTCCAAGCAGTGAGCGTGAGTTCACGCTTGCAAAAGCCTTAAAGCAGGAACTGGAAACTCTCGGTCTTACCAATATACTCCTCACCGATCACTGCTATGTATATGCCAAGCTTCCTGCCACACCGGGCATGGAAAACTGTAAATCCATCGGCTTTATTGCTCATATGGATACCGCCCCGGATTTTCCCGGAAAAGATGTCAAACCACAGATCATTCCCGACTATGATGGCGGGGATATCTTATTAAAAGGAAGTCAGGATGTCTTAAAGGTAAGTGATTTTCCATCCCTTGCCTCTTTAAAAGGAAGAACCCTGATCACGACAGACGGTACCACACTTCTGGGCGCTGATGACAAGGCAGGTGTTGCCGAAATCATGACAGCCGTGGAAGAACTGATTGCAGAAGGTACACCACACGGGGATGTCTGGATCGGGTTTACACCGGACGAAGAAGTCGGTGCAGGTGCGGATCTGTTTGATCTTGCTATCTTTCAGGCAGATTATGCATACACGGTGGACGGCGATTACGAAGGCGAAGTGGCTTACGAAAATTTTAATGCCGCAAGTGCCATCTTTCATATTAAAGGTGTAAATGTTCATCCGGGCGAAGCAAAAGACATTATGGTCAATGCGGCACTGGTGGGATGTGAAATTGTTTCCCGGCTTCCGGAAGCGGAAACGCCGGCGCACACCAGCGGACGGGAAGGATTCTATCATCTGACCGATATGTCCGGAGATGTGGCTTCCGCCACCCTTTCCTTTATCATTCGTGACCATGATAAAACCACATTTGAGAAACGTCTGCAGAATCTGCGTGACCTTGCACAATCCATGAATCAGAAATATGGACCGGAAACCGTCACGCTCGACATCGAACATTCGTATGAGAATATGATCTCTGTCATTGAGGATAAAATGGAGATCGTGGATCTGGCAAAACAGGCAATTGCCTCCGAAGGTCTGACACCGCTCTCCCGTCCGATCCGTGGCGGTACAGACGGCGCAAGACTGTCCTTTATGGGATTGCCGTGTCCAAATCTCGGTACCGGCGGTTACGGTTTCCACGGCCCATATGAACATATCTCTGTGGAAGGTATGCAGACCGCTGTTTGTATTTTAAAAAATATTGCCACCCATCCGATCCGTAAATAAATTTATAAAAAACCGTCCGCAGTTTTCTTTCTGCGGACGGTTTTTGTTCTATAACTTATTAAATTTTCTAATTTCCCTGCATATTTGCAGATTTTGCAAGTACGGGTTTCTGGAACATGCGAAAGAGTCCAATCTGTTCTAAGGCCTTTGTGATTGCGAAAAAGATCACCGAATCAATTGGCCACATAATCAGGTTCTTCAGCGCACGCGCCGGAAGAAGCACCATAAATGCCTGTCCATATAACACATTCAGACAAAGTGTTGTCAGAATCACGTTACAGACCAGCATAACTACAAATTTAGCTGCCAGCACACGCCAGATCGTAAGCTTTTTCTTATAAAAAAAGCATCCATACAGGATTCCGGCCAGTATAACAACCAGCGTCAGCTGTGGACAAAATGGTCCGGTTGGCTTCATCATATACTTGATAATATCCAACGCACCATGGAAAATTCCTCCAACCACCGGTCCAAACAGATAATCAATGATACCATTTGGAATACTGGAAAAACCAATCCGAATAAACTGCCCATATTCAATGGAGAAAAACCCTAGAATGACAGCAACTGCAGCAAGCATTGCCATGGTAGTGATGGTTCTTACCGCTTTTAATTCACGGAAAGAATCGGTGAACAAAGTAACGAATTTTTTCATAAAAAAATTACCTCCTTTGCAGACCTCACCGTACTACAACTGGAGATAATATTATCTTCGGATGCAGCGGGATGCGACTCATGTACCGCAAGATTCTCTTTTCGTCCGGGTGACAACTCCCTGTTCATCCGGCACTTAACGCACATGTGTCTACTCTGCTTTAAACTATTAAATTGCAACGAGCTAAGTATAACACAATGAAAAAGAAATGCAACTATTTTTTTCATTTTATGGCATTTTTATAGCAAAACGCCATCTGTCACACATTTTTACGTGGAACAGATGGCGTCCGTTGCCTGTTATTTTATTCTTTTCAGGTTCCCATACTTGCAAACAGGGCAGCTATCTCATCCGGGCTTAATGCCTTATTCGGATCAGCCGGTTCTTCCGGCTGAAGCGGTGCTTCTTTTACTGCTTCCGGCTCTTCGATCGGCTCCGGAATATCCTCCGGTTCCACCGTTTCTTCGGCAGGTTCCCCGGCTTTATCCGCATTGTCGTCATTGCCCATATTTGCAAACAGGGCAGCTATTTCATCCGGGCTCATGGAACGGTTTGGATCTGACAGATCCGGCATCGGTGGAAGTTCTTCCTCCGGCAGGTTCTCATCATCCGCTTCATCAACAATCGCTTCCTCCGGAATCGGGTCCGGTTCTACCAGTTCCTCTGCTTCCTCAATGGATTCTTCCGGATCCGGAGGAATAATCTCATCTGCAGCCATGACCGGAAGGTCTTCCTCCGGCTTTAAATTCTCCTCTTCCGGTATATCCGGCAGAATCTCCGGCTCCGGGCTTTCTTCCAGCTCCGGCGAAATCTCCGGCTCCGGACTCTCCTCCAGCCCCAGCGAAATCTCCGGTTCCAGACTCTCCTCCAGATCCGGCAAAATTTCCGGTTCCGGGTTTTCTTCCAGATCCGGCGAAATCTCCGGTTCCGGCTCCATACTTTCTTCCGGCTCTGGTGAGATCTCCGGCTCTACCGGTGTTTCTTCCACATGATTCTGCGGTGCCGGCTGTGGCTCTACAGGTGTTGCCACAGGTACAGAAACCTGCGGCTGGGAAACAACCACTTTCTGACTGTTCATAATGGTCTGATTCAGGCGCAGTTCCATATCTTTCATTGCAATAATGATTTCCTGCAGCTTTGCGGCTATCTCTTTATCCTGTGAATGTTCCTGTTCTTTTCCATCCTTCTGCACCGAAGAAATTTCATCCTTACAGGCTGAAAGAATCTCGTCCTTATAAGCACCCGCAACTGTACCGAACCCATCCATTCCTTTCTGGAACGTATCAAACCGGTCCAGCAGCTGTTCGTATGAATTCATCAATGCATTGGTATTCTCATGGGACCGCTTGATAATTACTTTCGCTATTCCCTTCTGTGCATTAACAATTTCCTCTGTCGGAATCTTAGATGCCTCTTCCATATATGCAAGCTTCACCGATATTTCCTCAAAATATTTTTTCAGCATGAGATATGATGCCTTTTCCGACTTGAAAATACTCTCATACTGTTCCTCTCTCCGGGCATATTTTGTCTCATATACTGAAATCACGCCTCTGATTGCAACATACAGGCATATCAGATCTGCTGCTGCCAAAACAACCAGAACAATAAACATCTTCGGGAAATTGACTATGGCATACAACTCTGCCATAAAAATAAACGCAAACAAAAGTATCCCGAAAATCATCTGCATCCTTGCTTTCGAATCTTTATTCTTCATATGATACCGCTCCTTCCATGAGCCCGCTATTCTAACCACTATGCAAAATAAGCTCTAGTATGTTATATTTTACCATATTGTGTCGATTCTCACAAGGTTTGTTGTTTATTTCTGCCTTCTATAATACGTCATTTACAATCTGCTCTGCTGTCAGATGATTCTCTTTTAATACCTCATTTACATCATACCGGTCAAGGAATTCTTTTTTCAATCCGTAATTATAGACTTTCATATCACTGCTTCCATAAAATCTTGCGATTTTTTCTCCGAAACCACCATTCAGGATGCCATCTTCCAGTGTAACTACCGTGTCATGGTCTGCCTTCAGCTTCTCCAGCAGTCCTTCATCCAGTCCGGTAATATAATACGGGTTGATTACCGTTGCATGAATACCTTTTTTCTCCAGCATTTCTGCGGTCTGCAGTGCCAGGAAATAAAATGTTCCGAGTCCGATCAGTGCAATTTTGCTTCCCTTTTCCGTTACCTCATAGGTGTTGAGCTGACTCCAGTCTTTTTTGACTTCTCTGCCATCCGAAATCATATCTCCGCCCGGAAGTTTGATCGCAACCGGCATTTCCTTCTGCTCCACACTCCAGTCAAGCATTGACAGATATTCTTCCTTTGTTGTCGGTGCCAGATAAACCAGTCCCGGAATATTAGAAAGCATCGGAATATCCTGCAGTCCCAGATGGGTAACATCCGTCATGCCAAATACCGATCCCGTATACACAACAATCGTTGCCGGATTCCCGTCAATACACAGATCCTGTGAAATCTGGTCATACGTCCTCTGGATAAAGCTGGAATACACACCGTATACCGGCTTTCCGCCACCTTTGGCAATTCCGGAAGCAAGTGCTACCGCTGTCTCCTCCGCGATTCCCACATCTACAAACTGCCGGCCGGCCTGTTTCCTTTTCTCCTGCGTAAATCCGAGAATCGTCGGGGTTCCGGATGTAATTGTAACAACTGTCGGATCCTTTTTCATCTTTTCAATCAGATATTCACAGGTCACCGAAGAATAATCTTCCACTTCCGGAAAATGGGATTTTCCGGTCTCAATATCAAATGGAAGATGCCAGTGCCATTCTTCCTTATGCTCTTCTGCCGGTTTATAACCTTTTCCCTTTAATGTATTAATGTGGACAACAACCGGTTTCTTACTGTCTTTTACCTGTTTGAAAGCCCCGATCAGTTCCCTGAGGTCATTTCCATGATCCACATAGACATAATCAAGTCCCATGGCTTTAAATAAATTGCACTCTGCCTGTCCGTTTGTCTCGCGGAGTAATTTCAGATTTGAATAAAGTCCTCCATGATTTTCTGCAATTGACATATCATTGTCATTTACTACAATGATCATGTTGCTGTCTAATTCTGCTGCAAAATCCATTCCTTCTAAGGCTTCTCCTCCGCTTAAAGAACCGTCTCCGATAATTGCGATCACATTTGCACTTTCCCCACGAAGATCCCTTGCCTTTGCCAGACCGCATGCCAGACTGACGGATGTAGAGGTATGTCCGACCGTAAAATGGTCATGTTCACTTTCCTGCGGACAGCTGTATCCCGTCACGTCATCGTAATGTTCTTCATATAAATAGGCATCTTTTCGACCGGTCAGCATCTTGTGCGGATAGGTCTGATGGGAAACATCAAATACCATTTTGTCCTTTGGGGACTCAAAAACATAATGCAGTGCAATGATTGCCTCTACCATGCCAAAATTCGGGCCAAAATGCCCGCCGTGAATACTTGCCCTCTTTAATAATGCATGACGCATTTCTTCTGCGAGAGCTGTCATCTCTTCTATATTCAATTTCTTCACATCTTCCGGTCCGTTAATCTTTTCGATATACATATAATAAATTCTCCTTCCGATTTTATCTATCATAATATACCATTTAAAGTTAACTTTAAGTCAAGTATTTTTTATTTAATTTTCAACTTTTTGCTTCAAACCCTCAATTGCCTGAGCCACTATACCTGCGTTCTTAAAAAGATGTAAATATTGTAATGATAAAAGGGGCAAAAGGTATCATTTCCCACTGAAATGCAATTTTTATGTCATTCGCATTTCTTGCGATCCGCTTGTTGTTCCGATATAATTATGCTATGATTGTGCTTTGATTGGAGGAAACCATTTTGAACGAATATTATAAGTTTTTTCAAAATAAAAAATGTGAATATTTTCCATGCCATAAAGGAATCCCGGAGGAGGACTTTAACTGTCTGTTTTGTTATTGTCCCCTCTATACACTCGGGAAATCCTGTGGTGGAAACTGTGAATATTTAAAAAATGGCATCAAATCCTGCATAAACTGTGGCTTTCCCCATCACCGAAAGAACTATGATAAGGTCACGGGCCGCTTTCAGGAAATTGCAGCCGTTATGGCAGCTTCCGATAAGGAGGATGTATCCCATGAAATGTAAACTTACTCCCGGATTATCCTCCGGTGACTGGAACGAATTTTGCAGCCGTTTCCATTTCCCTCCAGATGACCTGCCTCATATTCAGGCAATTTATACGGCACTTCTTCCCCTGGTTGAATCCTATGCATATTACTCTCTGGATCAGGATTTAGACGGGGTTTCTCTGCCTCACTATGCCTATGGGTTTGTGACGCTTGGAAACGGAGTGGATGAACTGTCGGAATTATATCTGAACCATGAACAGATCCAGGAGGCTTACATTGTGGACTGCATCAGCCTGATGCTTTTGTCAAAGGCTTATGAAGAGTTTGCACATGTGGTAGAACGTCAGAGCCGCCTGTATCTTGCAGAATTATCTTTTCTGGGAGATACCTATTCCCTTGACCTGCTCCCACAGATTTATGGGCGGCTTGCCCCGGATGGCATCCAGCTTACCGAGGGGCAGATGCTCCGGCCGCTTAAGACAGCAACGCTGATCCTGCATCTGGATACAACAACACACGCCAATCTCAAGCAATTGTGTAATACGTGCGCAACCTGCCGGAATTTTTCCTGCCCGTCGAGAAAGGTCACGGCTCCGCATTTGCCGCATACTTATGGGGCCATGCAGATATTCCATACAAAATAATTATTTTTCAATTGATAAGTCAGCATTTTACCGTGCTTTTTTCAAAAGTTCTTCCGCTGTAATACCAAACAATTTCTTAGTTGCTCCACCCACCCGACACGGACAATCTCTGCTCTACACCTTGTGCTTCCAATATAAATGAAACCGATATGGTGAACTGATTAAAATGCTTCTGTTTTTTATAACTGATGATTGAAGAAATATAAACAAAAGCAAGGGGGTTGAGAGTAACCTCGAATCTGAAAACCTTATCTTTACAAGTTTGAGGTTTCGAATGATTATTAAGATAAAAAGATGTAAATAACATAATATTAGCAGTTGACTTTAACATTATTAAATGATAATATCAACAATATTAAAGAAAGGGGTTGGTAATGAGACGAAAAGCGCAAGAATGGATATACAATTTAAGTGATGAAGATATCACATTTATAAAAAATTTTGTTATGTCATCTGGCTCTTTAAAAGAGGTTGCAAAATTGTATCATATAACATATCCTACCGTGCGATTGAGACTTGATCGACTTATACAAAAAATGCAAATGAATGATCAAATAGAAAATGACGCTTATATTTCATTAATTAAAAAAATGGTAATAGATGATCAACTTGATTTTGACACAGCAAAAATATTGATAAAAAAATACAGAGAGCAAAAAGGAGAATAAATGAAATTTTCTACAATTTTATTCATCGTAATAATAATGGCATTAACCATTATTTGTGTACGTTTTTTAGAATCATATTTAAATAAAAAAAGAAGAACAACTACCGTATCATTAACACCAATTATTTTTCTTGTTCTTTCAATCGTATTAATTATAGTGTATCTTAATTTTGAACCAGAAAGTTTTGAACGCGTTGAGAAGCAGGGGTTATTGACACTCTCATATAGTTTCGTTTCCGAAAATCAGATGTCTATAAAGGATAAGATACATAATTGTATCATTATCTTTATACTTACAAATATTCCTACTGTTATATCAATTTATAATCGGATAAAAAGAAATAGAACGATTACGCGCAAAAAGAAAATAAATGAAATGAAATTGCGGGAATTATAATGTTCATCTCTATATATTATATATAGTTGTGATGCCGTTGGATATTATAGTGGAAAGCACTGGACAAATGCAAGTGCTTCTAATGCAAGCGTAGATTCTGACTTTGTTATATATACATATAAACTTTCTGGACAAAGTAACAAAACCACATGTACTTCCTCCTGTATTACCTTAAAATGTTCTGGAAATCTTGATACTTATGTTGGAGTTGGAAATGTAGGAATTGTAAAGATTACATCTCAAACTTATTCGAGTAAAACCAATTTCTATGCTTCAAGTTATTTATAATAATGAAAAAAAGATATATAGTGATACTCGTTTTGCTTATACTGATCTTACTCTATAATAGATATGGATCTGGTGTCTAAAATCATTTAAGTGCACAGGTAGACAGTATTTCAATTGAGGCAGTATGAAAAACTTATCCAGCGCGAACGATTAGAAATTGTTCGCAGATAATAAAACAATTTAATGGTATCCAGCAAAGATCTTTAAATCATTGACAAAAAAATTACGCAATGGTATTATGAAAATACAAAAAGCAATACCGTGTAGGCGGTTTGCCAAAGTTAGTTTTAAAAAATAACCGGTCTTTGGTAGGGGCGGTTATTTTTTATGGTTAAAAAAGATCATTACGATCAGATTGATAATAGCAACAATCAGTATGCAAAACTGAAAAAGTTCAGAATATGTAACCATGCTATCGCCCTCCTTTCAACCAGAGGGCACCATAGCCCTCGTAATAAGGGCAAACCGCCTACCGCACTATGCTTTGATACTGCTTTCTGTATGTATTTATTTTACCATTTTTCGATCAAAAAGCAATCAAATGTTCGATATATTTTCGCGCAAAAAAATAGCATCCTCTACCGTCCAAAGTTTAGGATACTATTTCTTTAACATGTTTAACCTTATCACGGTATGGGGCCATGCAGATATTCCATACAAAATAATTAGTGCCTGCTGAGTAAGCAGACACTAATTATAAACTTTATTATCTATTTGTTTTTTTCTTTTTCATTACAACAATAACAACTCCTGCCGCAACAACTACCGCTGCTGCAATCAGAACAATAACAATCGTCATGGCCGCACCATCCTGTTTTACAAGTACAAGTGCACTGATACCATCCATTGTATACTCGCCACCCTTGATTGTCTCGATTGTCTCAACGCCAGCTTTCTGTCCGTTTATGCAGACTTTCCATTTTCCTTCCGGAATTGTAACTTTTGCCTTGTCAGTGTTTGCATTAAAAAGAAGATACATCTCTTTTGCACTTTCATCTTTCTGACCGCCCTTTATATTAATTCCTACAATATTATCCCCAAGTCCTTCTACGGATTTTACATATTTTTTCACATCCTCTGATGTAGATAACCGAAGTGCCGGATGTGCCTTTCTGAACTTAATAAGTCCCTTATAGTATTCAAATACATCTGCCCAGTAGCATACGGAATCCACAATATATTTCCGTACCATGTTTCTCTCGGATGCTGTATCATTTCCACATCCTGAGCCGTTTGAATACGAACCGTCTTCATTGATACGGGAAAAATATCCCGGAACAAGTTTATTGATACAGAAATCATCTGCACTCATAACATGATTGTATACCACATTACCATAACACGGTTATTTACTGTATTGAAATCTGGAGCATCCCTGCCTATAACCATAAATATAAAAACGAGCAGCAAAACCGGATTTACACCAGTCTGCTACTCGTTTGATGATTATAATATTTTCTTTTCTTGTGCCATTGCAACCAGTTATCGGACAAATGGCAGGAACGTAATGCTATACTTTATTTTCCAAACCGGCTGATTTCTTTCGCATATGATATTTCCGTTTTTCCTCATACATTTTCTCATCCATATGCATTAAAAAAGTTTCTGCATCATCTTCTGTCCCAAATTCCGTGTATCCCATAGAAACACTTAAATGAAACGGTTCTATTCCGGATTCATTAAACCGGGACAGATTATGGTTAATTTCCTCCATTGTCGCTAAGACACGCTCCGTATCAACACCTGACAGCAGCACAATAAACTCATCTCCCGCATACCGGATTGCCATACCATCATCCGGTATGGATCTGATGAGTATATTTCCCAACGTACAAATAGCCTTATCGCCCGTACTATGACCTAAATTGTCATTAATACACTTGAAATCGTTTACATCCATCATGATTCCATATAAGGATTTATGGCTTGCAATTTTCTTTTCCGCAAGCACCGCATTAAAATATCTCCGATTATATAATCCGGAAAGCTCATCCATATACAAACTCTCTGCGTATGACTGCATCTGCACAAATATCAATGCGACCGCAACCAGCACCCATGATGATGTAATTCCATAAAAAAGGAACTGGAGAACTACACCTGCAAAACAAGGACCAACGAAATAGATCACCGGGAAAAAATTCAGGTTAACCCCTTGTTTTTTGGAATGATACACCAGATAGATACTGTAAGCAAAATATATGACAAGCGAAATATATCCCACCAGCACACCGGCAGTTCTCTGATATACATTCTCCCCGGATATTTTAAACATAATCCCTGTTCCAAACAGATTACATAAAACCATAATTACTTCTACCAGCCAGGGAAATATCTCCACTCCTGCTTTTTGAACCATTCTTTTATAATTTCGATAGATACGCAATTCCACGTACATACACCAAAGCATACCCATACTGACTGTCCCTATAAAGCATATGCTGTTAGAGATATAATTAATCTGCCGGCTGCCAGTAAACTGTTTTCCATCTACGAGAAAAGCAATGGTTTCAGACAATGCACCCACTAAATTTACGATTGCTATTCCATCATATATTTTATCTCCCACATGAAGGCTCTCTCTGTTCTTTCGTCTGCAAAACAAAAGGAACCACATCATTAACACGGTCAAGCCGTTTGCCATTAATATTTCTTCTAAAACGATGATTGTTATCCCCTCCATCATTCACAGTATGAACTCATTTTTACTAAAATGAGCTCTATCATTATACCAAATGAAAACCGGTTTTTGTCTTTTTCGACATGAACTACAGTTTTTTTAACGTGAACGATGATTTTTTATGTTTCATCATTTTTCACAGCCTACTGCAACTGTGAAAAACCCACGGCTTACAAAGTTAACGGTCTTTGTATCGGAATCATAATAAGATCCCGGTATCTTAACTGCTGCACCGTATTTATCAATTTTATATGCAAAAATCTTTTTGTCTTTTTCCTTTTTCGAAGCATTATAGGAAACAGCGACCCTGATCCGTCCCTTTTTCAGGACAGACGACTGCTTTTTCTTTATTCCTGTGACGGAAAAATCATAAATTGGACGTTTTCCAATAATTTTCCCTGCCCTGGCAGAAAGATTTTTCTTGTCAGCCTGTTTCATTTTGATAACCACAGCTGTATTCATCTCTTTCTTTAATTCTTTTAATGCCTTCGAATCAAAGGTAAGATTTACATTGCCACCATTGACCTTCCATTCTTTTACATTCTTTTTGACAAGTAAATTTACCGCCTGCTTATCCATTTCAAGATGTAGATTCTTCCAGTTTTTAGCTTTTCCTGTATCAAAAGTTATTTCAACAGACAGGTCTTTTATCCTGCCACCCTGTTCTTTTTCTGCCTTTGTAATTTCTTTTTTCAAAACTGCTGCAATATTCTTCACTTTGACCGTATTATTTTTAACTGCAGTTTTTGCTTTGACATTAATATCCTTAACAGAAACGGACGTATCTGCTGCGGGTGGCGGTGTCACATTCCCTGGTTCTTCTTTTGCATGATCCGGTGCCGGTAATGTGCCGGAATCCGGTGAAACATTGCCAGATGATCCGTCCGTGCTTCCACCGGCATTTTCTCCGGAACCTCCACCAGAACTTCCGCCAGAACCTCCACTTGAACCGCCTCCGGATATTCCACCGGAACCTCCACTTGAACTGCCTCCGGAACTTCCACCAGAACCGCCCCCGGTCTGGGAATGATCCGCCGTTACACGAACCTGACAATCTGCCTTACTTCCTGTATAGTTGCCATTCCCATTATAACATGCGGTGAACGTATATGTTTTCGTTTCATTCGGAAGCGTTGCCATCCAGTGATCCGTTCCCTTTTCTTCTAATGTGATCCCGGAAACATCACAGGTTACTTTTATCCCGGCATCTTCCGGAATCCCCTGTCTGCAAAGCTGTAATTCTACTGTCCCCGCACCTTTGACCGTATCGTTTTTTGCAGTCAGCTGCATGCTGGTGGAAGCCTTTTCGATTTCCAGGACAGCCTCCCCGTATGTTGGAATAAAAGATGCCTTTTCCGCTTTAAAATAAATCTTATACTGGCCTGCTTCTGTGTAAAATGGCATCTCCGTTTGTGTATACGATCCGTTTTCTGTCAAACTGTAACTGATTTGTACACCATCTTCCTGTTTGATATCAAATGTATGGGGTTTTCCATCATAAGTTACGCGGACAGGTACGGTTTGTATTTCCGGCATCTCACTGTTTTTCCGGTAATAATAAGTGATCTCCTGGCGATCCTCTGTGATGTTTATTTCTCCCTGATTTGCACTGTTTCCTACACATGTATATCCATATAAATCCGGACTTCTTAACGTATACGCAGAATTCTTTGGTACATATACTGTCGCGGGTGCCGTATCAGGCACTGTTGTTTCGGTCCCGTCTTCGTTTTGCAGCATATAACGAATCGTTACGGTACTCCACGCCTGTCCTGCCGTCTGATTGTCAGCCAGAATTTTCCCAGTGTCCTCATCTATGATCTTTCCTTCCAGTCTGTCCCCGGAAACCAGACCAGTTACCGCAGGAAGTGTGACAGAAAGGGACTCTCTGGCTGCATCCGGATCATACCAGTTACTGAGTGGCGGAACGGTATATGTTTCTTCTTTTTCATATTTGACTGTATTGTCTGCTCCAATAATGCGGAAAGTAATCTTCAAATGCTGTTTGGCATCCACCATATTTTGTACGACTGTACGGAATTCCAGATCCTTTCCATTTGCTTTTGTGATATTTGTCTCATCGATCCGGTATTGGTCACTATCCCTGTCAAGTGTTCCTGTCCTGCTATGCGGAATTGTAATTTCAGGATCGCACACATAAACAGATGCCTGCCTGCTGACATAATCACGGTTATTTAATCTCCGCGCCAGTTCCATTTTACACACTTCACAGAAAGGATTCCCAAGATCCCGCATCATGCAGACGCGGCTCGGCGCAAATACCGTTTCTGTTCCCGCTGTCGTTATTCCGATTCCACGGAACCCAAGCATCTTATGCCATTTAATCTTATCCGGATCCGATGTGTCGGAAATATTTTCTCCCTGCATCTTTTTATCATATTCATCGCCTAATCTTCCGATGCTGTGGGAAATTTCATGGGTCATGACATCCCCCTGCTCATTCTCACCCGAATTTGCCGAAAAAGAAAAGAGTGCATTGGAAGAAGAACCAATATTCGCAGTCGTATTACAAATGATATGGATGGTTCCAACGGCTGCACCGGTATCCAGATATCTGCTCTCCAGCTCTGCCCTCAGTGCCCTGGCTTTATCTTCCCCGTCCTTTGCAAAATAGCAGGATTTTCCGAATGCCTGCACATGAAAATATGTGTCCGGGTTCGACTCCCCATACATCACGCCCACACCAGTTTCATTGGATACCGTCTGTACTGCATAAATATTGATCCTGTCGGAATACTCTTTATAAGGAGACCACTTTAGCAGCCCCTGTGCTTTTGCCGTTGCATCCTTTAAAAATTGTTCCTGTTGTTCCCGGGTATAGCCCTCACCCATGATAACAATCACAAAATTTTCCTTATCATCACCTGTCTTGTGAATGGCATAAACGGAAGCTGCCGTTGTCTGGTCTGCCGCTGTCTGGTCTGCCATCACAGGATATGGAAACACCAGGGAAAGCAATAATATCAGGCTAAGTACAATTGCCCCAAACCGTTTTCCACCCTTCTTTTTTACATTCGTCATATCATCCTCCGTACTTTACATTACCAGAAATACTGGTGCTTTCCCTCTTCTTCCCACAGACAAACTCCCGGGAAACCATCTGCCGTAAGGCTTCTTAAAGCACGATTACCGCAGCATCAAACCCCTCTACATTTCCATCAAAGGTGTTTTCGGTAAGCAGATTGTACTTCTGCGTGTACTCATTAAATTTTTTTGCACTGCTGCTGCAGTTGAAAATCATGGCAATGGTCTCCTCGCCATTTTTTCTGATCAGGACAATTGTCCCTTCCTCATCTTCTGTGACGCTCCCAGCCAGTTCGCCTTCTACAATGCATGCATGGCTTTTCCGGACCTGAATCAGCCGCTTGTACCATTCATACATCTCTTTGTCCTGGTATTCTTCATCCCAGTACATGCCCCGTCTGCAGTCCGGATCGTTTGCTCCCGGCATCGCATACTCATCTCCATAATAAATCATCGGCATTCCCGGCAGTAACAACTGAAAAGCGGCTGCCAGATGCTGCTTTTTCTTATTGTCGTTACACAGATGTAAAAATCTTGCGGTATCATGGCTGTCGATCAGATTCCACATAAGGGGATAGCAGTTTTTGTGTAAGCGTCCCTTCAAATATCCAAGATTTTGTACGAACTGGCTGACCGTAATCTTTTCGTCTGCAAGCAGATCGATCAGGTTCAGGTAAAATGGATAATTCATGACTGTATCCCATTCATCCCCCTCAAGGAAATCTCCTGCATAATGCCAGATTTCCCCAATGATCAGCATATCTTTCTTCACAGCCTTTACTGCCTTTCTGAAATTCTTCCAGAAGAAATGGCTGATTTCGTCTCCTACATCCAGTCTCCATCCGTCAATATCGCATTCCTTAATCCAGTAGCATGCAACATCCGTAATGTATTTTTCAACTTCAGGATTTTTCAGGTTTAACTTTGGCATTCCGCCATAATAACCAAAACATTTGAAGTTTGGGATCTCTCCCCATTCGCTTTTAAGTGGGAATCCATCAATAAAATACCAGTCCCGGTATTTGGATTTTTCACCATTTTCCAGAATATCCGCAAACGCAAAAAATTCTCTTCCCGTATGATTGTATACCGCATCCAGGACTACCTTCATACCACGCTCATGCGCTTTTTGTACCAGCTCTTTGAGATCCTCTGTTGTTCCAAAGGACGGGTCTATCTGGTAGTAATCCGTGGTATCATACTTATGGCACGAATTTGATTGAAAGATAGGTGTCATATACAGCACATCGATTCCCAGATTCTGAATATCATCCATATGTTCGATGATTCCCCTGAGATTTCCATGCAGATCATCCATAGGCGTAATCGGTGCTTTATACCACAGTTCTTTGTCTACCGGCTCCGTTGCTGCAAAACGGGATGGGAAAATCTGATACACGACCTTGTTTGCTGCCCACTCCGGCACCTCAAACATCTCTTCCTCCCGAAGGTTCTGCGGACAGTCAAACATTCTGTCCCTGTTTGTAATGCATTCCTTATCAAACTCATAATTTCCATAATATACCTTTTCTCCCTGCGTGTCCGTAAATTCGAAAAAGTAACGCAGACAGATCAAATGCATCTTTATCTGTGCTTCATAATAATCATGAAACTGTGAGACAGCAACCTTCTTCATCGGAACTGTCTTTCTGGTATCCTTACGCTCCATAGGTATATACTTGTCCTCATAGTGAAGGATTACCTCCTTCATATCATCCTTTTTTACCTGCACGCGTATCACGAATAAATCCTTATCAACCGCATAGCTAAACCTTTTATCCATATCATGAAAAATTGCTGAATATTCCATAAAATTTCCCCTTTACACTTGTTGTTTTCCTGTATTTTAACTTACTTTTTTCAACAATTCTAGCACTATATCCACGATATTTTTAACTTTTTCTACTTTTATGCTTTTTTGCGATGATATTACTGTTCATATAATTTAAAATGTGCGTTATCAGTTTAAAACCAATAACGCACATTTCCTCATTGCATCCTTTTCCCGCATTTATATATGTCACAAGTCAAATTATAGTTCCTACCTGCGACAACTTTATATGTAAATTCAACATCAATAATTTTTTGCACCGTTTTTAATTTTTATTTTCTGCAACTTTAAATTTCTTGATCATTTCACGCAGATTTTCCGCTTCACTGCTCATCTCCTGACTGGCTGCTGCACATTCTTCAGATGTTGCCGAATTCGTCTGTACGACATCATTGATCTGTTCAATTCCATCATTAATCTGTTGGATTTCTGTTGTCTGTGTCTCTAACGTTTCTGCAATATTTGTGACTTCTTTTGTAATGATCTGGGAATTCTCAGCGACCTCCTGCAATTGTGATGCCGTCTGCCCTGCAATCACCATACCTTTTTCCACGGCTTTCACAGAGGTTTCAATCAATGTTGCGGATTCCTTTGCTGCCTGGGCACTCTGGTCTGCCAGCACATTGACCTGATTCGCTACCACTGCAAATCCCTTTCCTGCCTCCCCTGCTCTTGCAGCCTCAATGGAAGCATTCAATGCAAGCAGATTCGTCTGGGACGCAATTTCATTGATTGTTGCAATGATCTTGTCAATCTCTTTTGATGCCCCATTGATCTCATTCATGGAATCAACCATATCCCTCATTTTACCATTGCTTTCCAGAATGGCATTTCCAAGTTCGTCTACTCTTCCACTGATTTCTTTTGCGGATTGTGAATTTTTTCCTACCTGTTCAGAAACACCTGCGACTGTTGCGGTCAGTTCTTCTACAACTGCTGCCTGATTTGTTGCTCCATCCGCAAGGTCATTGGAACTTGATGCTACCTGATCTGCGGCACCCGAAACTTCATCTGAAACATGTTGGATTCCCTTTATTGTCTCTGCCATGCTTTCTTCAAACAACATAAAGGAGTTTAGAATTCCAACGAAATCCCCTTTCCACTCTACTTCCGGCTGCACATCAAAATTTCCTTCTGCAAACATCTTCATTGAACGTCCAATATCATCTACATAGCTTCCCAGAATGCGGATGGATTTGCGCATATTGTGTGCCAGTATTCCAATCTCATCATCTGAATGGTAGTCCAGCGTGCTGTGCAGGTTTCCATCTGTTAATTCCTGTGCAACGGCTTCCACTTCACGTAATGGTACTAAAATTGACTCAAGTACTTTTTTGCCTGTTTTTATTGCCAGTTTCCATGCCAAAACCAGACAAATAATAATACACACAATTCCTGCCACTGCAGAAATAACCGTAATTCTGACTGCCTGGCTGCTTACCTCATCGGTCATTTCATCTAATCTTGTTGCAATTTTTACGGCTTTATTTAATGCCGGGGTACAATCATTCAGAATTGAATCAACTGCCTTATCCTTGTCACCGCTTTTGATTTCTTTCATGATGGAATAACCAATGTTTCCCCAGTCTGTAAGGGCAGATGCGTATTCTTCATAATCCGCATCCGGAACAACTCCGGAGTTCTTTAAATTTTTCAGTTGGGTATTAACTTCTGCAAGCAGTCTTTCTACCGTCTGCTCATAACCGTCATAAGAGGATGCATCATTTTCTAGTGCCATTTCCCTGATATTTCTCGCTGCTGCGTTAACATTTATCCTGCAGGTTTTCACCGCCCGGTCTGCAACAGTAACATTTTGTACATAATGCATCGTATTGGCAAATAGCATACCTATAACCACAATAGAAAACAGACCTGAGACTAACATCATAATAATGACTTTTCTGTAGCCATAGTTTATCCTTTCCTTCAGATGCAAATTTTCCAAGTTCTTTTTCATCATATTTTTCTTTGTCGGCATAGTTTGCTATTTCCTTTCTCTTTTGTTCGATTCTGATATATCAAATTTTTTTCTCAAAGTCAATAAATTTCGGGAACAATTTTATTATTCTATTTTTCACATAAAATGTTGTACCCCCCCCCGAAAAATACAGCACTTTTACCAATTTTTTCTACAGTTACCTCTCCGATCGAACGTGATGTAATCTGGAATGTCGTGCCGGTGGTTCCCTCGTAAGAGTCATACTAGTACATAACTGAAAATACGATTGTCTGAAACACCCTCTGTTTTCATATATGGCATCAGGTTCTTCCAAAACATTCTCTAATTGTCTTTGAAATATCTGAATCAATAAAATCTTTATGTGCCATGTCATCAAGGATATCACATGTTTTTTCATGGGACAATCCCTTTTTATAAGGTCTGTCTTCCGTAAGAGCCTGATAAATATCAACACATGCCATCATACGTTCCTGCTCATTTAATTCATCAGCGGTTTTTCCAAAAGGATACCCTTTTCCATTTAATTTTTCATGATGGAAAGCCGCCCAATCTCGTATTTCTTCAAAATCATTAACCTCCGATAATATAAGGTATGTATAACCAGCATGATTTTTCATTGTAGAAAATTCATCATCCGTAAGCTTATCCGGTTTTTCCAGAATTTCATTGCCTACCGCCATTTTTCCTATATCATGCAGTGCACCAGCCAAATACATTTTCTGTACCGTGATTGAATCATATCCCATATATTTGGCAAGCAGGGAGGCTTTTTCAGCTACTCCTATAGAATGCCTGCTTGTAAAAGAAGATTTATAATCTACAATCTTTGCAAAGAAATCCGCAACATTTTTACACATTTCCCAATCAAAAACCATTTTTTCTCTTGGGATAATTTTCCACAGCTTCGTTTCAAAAGAATCATCACTTAAACACATAAAGGATTCTTTTGTGAATACATGAAGAAAAGCATTAACACATTCTGAATCAAATAGACTATCCTTTTTTTGGGAAAGATACTGACATATAAAATCCCATCTATTATCATCAGATTTAATACTATTTCCTATGATATCAACGGTATCTGCAAGATGAATAATTCTTGCAGGCAATGGGGTTTCATTCCACTTTTTTTGAAAAGGACCAGTTCCATCGGCATGTTCATGATGATACAAAATCACATTTGAGACATCTGTTTTAAAAGGAAGTTTAGTAATATTTTTTTCACCATAAATACAATGAAGATTCGTTTTTCTTACGGACAAATCTTTTTTAATGTCAATAACATAATTCCTTTCCAGCTCTTCCGTAATATATTGTGTCAAAGCATTATCATGCAGTAAGGCACACATAGCTAAATCTTGTAACGCATCACCTTGAATTGCCAGATATTCAGCCATGCATACACTTATATAAGCCACTCTTTTTCCATGCTTGTTTTTGATTTTTACCAACTCTGCTTCTATACAGTCCAAAGCATAGGAACAGGCTCCTGCAAGTCCGACAATATCTATTCTTAGTTCTTCTTTCATTGGTATAATCCTATCATAATACATTTATGCTTCTGAGAACTGGTCTTTTCCTACAAAGCATAACGGACATTCAAAATCTTCTGGAATATCCTCCCACTTTGTACCAGGTGCAATACCACCTTCTGGATAGCCCTTCTCCTCATCGTATTCCCATCCGCAAACATCACATACGTATTTCATTCGTTGTTCCTCCTTGTAAATATATTAATACACAGCCTATATTACTGTTATATTTGTGTTGTTCTTTAACCTTAATATGTATAAATGCTTTTAGCATTTCCATAATCCATGCAGGTTACAATATGCATATACTTCTTCTACCTGTTCACCATCGCAAAGACAAAAATCTGCTACCGGCTCCTGCCCTGGATTTAACTGTTTTCTGTATATTCCCTGGTTTGTATTTAATGTAATCCACTCAATGAAATGCTCTTCAAGCATTGGATGTTTTGTCTCTCCGACCACGACATGAACATGACTGCCTTCTATCGTATATACAGGTACATGCTTCTCGACAGCAGCATCTGTCACTCCGGCTTTTAATTCCTGCATAGGTTCTCCGCAACAAATTACAGGTACACCCTTATCCTTTACCTTTTCAACAATGTTTCCACAATGCTTACATATATAATACTTTACTTCCATGCCTTTTTCTCCTTCCATGTGTAAAATTTATAATTCAATTGTCTCCATAATCTTTTTCAATGAATCTGCAGATTCCTTAAGCTTTAACGCTTCCTCGCCACTTAAATTAATAGGTATATCAGACTCAATACCATCTGCACCTACAATAGCTGGCATACTTAACGATACTCCGTCAATATCATATACTCCATGAATCATGTGTGATACAGGAAGTATTGATTTTTCATCTCTCATAATCACTTCGCAGATTCTTTTTACAGACATTGCAATTCCATAATATGTAGCGTGCTTTTTGTTTATAATCTCATAAGCACTGTTCTTGACTGCTGTAGCTATTTCTGCCGTGTTTTCCTTGTGCTTGTAATGTCCACGCATTTCACACATTTCACTTAATGGAACACCAGATACATTGGCTGATGACCATGCTACAACTTCGCTGTCTCCATGCTCACCTACTATAAATGCATGAACACTCCTGCTGTCCACAGATAAATGCTCACCAAGCTTATATCTTAATCTGGCACTATCTAACACAGTACCCGATCCAATAACCCTGTTTTCTGGAAGTCCTGATAACTTTATGGCTACCTGAGTCAGGATATCTACCGGATTCGCAACTACAAGCATGATACCTGCAAAATTTCTCTTTGCTATTTCAGGAATGATTGACTTAAATATTGCTACATTTTTATTTACGAGATCAAGCCTTGTCTCTCCCGGTTTCTGTCCCGCTCCGGCAGATATGACAACAATTGCAGCATCAGCCACATCATCATAATCTCCGGCATATATTTTCATCGGACTCGCAAATGGAATACCATGACTGATATCCATCGCTTCTCCTTCTGCCTTGTTCTTATCTGCATCGATAAGGACAATCTCTGTAAACAAGCCACTCTGCATCAGAGCAAATACCGATGCAGAACCAACAAAGCCACAGCCTATCATTACTGCTTTTTTTGAATTAATCACTTTCTTCTTCGTAATAATCTCATCTCCTTAATAATTCTCTTCATGTACTTCAAAATAGCTCTGTGGATGATTACATACCGGACATACTTCAGGCGCCTTAGTTCCTACCACAATATGTCCGCAGTTACGGCATTCCCATACCTTAACTTCGCTCTTTTCAAATACCTGTGCAGTTTCAATATTCTTAAGAAGTGCACGATATCTTTCCTCATGGTGCTTCTCAATCTCACCTACTGCCCTGAATTTTGCTGCAAGCTCAGGGAATCCTTCTTCCTCAGCTGTTTTAGCAAAGCCATCATACATATCTGTCCACTCATAATTTTCGCCTTCTGCCGCTGCCGCCAGGTTTTCCTTTGTATCACCAATTCCTGCTAATTCCTTGAACCACATCTTTGCATGTTCTTTCTCATTATCTGCGGTCTTTAAAAATAATGCAGACATCTGCTCATAGCCTTCCTTTTTCGCTACAGAAGCAAAATAGGTATACTTATTTCTCGCCTGAGACTCTCCTGCAAATGCCTCCTGTAAATTCTTCTCTGTCTGTGTTCCTGCATATTTGTTTACTGCCATCTCTTTTACCTCCGTTTTCTTTACTATTTTTCTCCCTGCATTTCGGGCAAATTCCTTTAAATGAAATATCATAATCCAAAAATTCAATTCCATGAATGTTACGAATTTTTTCCAGCAAATTCGGTAATTTCATCCATATCCGCATCAAAAATCTCACTGCACTTTACACACCTGACATGGTAGTGATTTCTCAATGTGAAATCAAACCGGTTCGGTCCATCGGGAACTTCAACCTTTCTTGATGCACCTTCCTCTACCAATATATCAAGATTTTTTTGAATGGCATTTTTCCTGCTTGTCGCCGCTCATTATTGGGATTAGTTCTCAATAAAGATTATATTCTGTTTTTATTTTATTGTCAAGAAAATAGTAATAATTCTCATTATTATAAAAAGATGCCCACAACGAACATCTTTGAGCAAAATTTTTTCTATGACAATGTTGCATAGAATTTTGTAATAATTAATAAACTATACCCTATCTGATTACTTATGACATTCTCATTCTCTGACTTTCCTCTTTGCATTTTCTTAATCTCAGAAAAGGGTATGATGAAAAAGAATTGAAAGATGCAATCATGGATAATTCCCAAAAAATTCTTCTTGAATTAGATCGTGAATTTGCTTTTGTCAGCAAAGAATACCCTTTTTTGTCGGAGATGCTAAAAAATTTATTGATATGCTGTTCTACAACATACAAAAACACCGTTATGTTTTAATTGAAGTCAAGACAAGGGCATTGATTCCGGAGATATGGGACAATTAGGAACTTACATTGACAGTCGCTTTCGCCAGTGCTAGTATCTGCATTAGTTAGGTATGTCTAACGTGCTTGATTTTAGCACATTAACAAACAATTGGGAGAATATTTTTATGAAAATTTACGAATTCGGGGATAAAAATAAACCGAGCATCATGCTCTTTCCTGGCACCTGCTGCTATTGGAAAACCAACTTTGGACACGTTCTTGATGGGCTTCAGGAGCACTTTCATACTCTGGTTGTCAGCTACAGTGGATTTGACGATACGGAGAATTCTACATTTATTTCAGAGCTTGACGAAGTTCTGAAGGTTGAGAACTACATCAAAGATAAGCTTGACGGAAAGCTGTTTGCAGCATACGGCTGTTCCCTCGGAGGTTCATTTGTCTCTCTCCTGATCGGGCGTCAGAATATACATATAGATCATGGGATCATTGGTTCCAGCGACATGGATCAGGCGCCAAAGTGGCTGGCAAAGCTTGAGACAGCCATCATGATGCCTATGTTCTATCCTTTTATCACCGGCAAGGAAAGCGGTATTCTGAAAAAAGTATTTGAGAAGAAAATGAACGAAGGAAATGACAGTTCTGAATATATGAAGAAATTCATGGAGATCATGGGCAAAGGAAGTGGAATAGACTTTTCATTCATATCCAAGGAGTCCATGAAGAATCAGTTCTGCACCGACCTGTACACAAGCGTTGGAGAACACATAAGCGTACCTGGAACGACTATCCACGTATTCTACGCCAAGAAAATGGGTGAGAAATATCTTGAGCGTTACAGGAAGTGTTTCGCCGATCCGGATATCTGTGAATTTGATCTGCAGCACGAAGAACTGCTGCTTGACGCCGACCGCTGGGTTCATGAGGTCTGCAGGGTGTGCGGCATAAATCACACTTTATAGCCCCCGTAAAATATTAAAATAATCCTGTCGCTGATCTACAACTGCGTAGATAATAACCTTTTTATTTTTTTCATCAATTTTATAGAACACAAGGTTCTTTTCTAAAATAAGGTCCTTGTACCCCTGCCGCTTGAGAACCATATATCTTGGATCTGTACCTATATAAGGATCATCACCAAGTCCAAGAATTCAATGAACATGTAATTAAGTTTTGCCATTTCATCATCACTGCACACAAAGAAAGCCGGTTCAAGCACAAAGAACCGGCTTTATCGTCTATCTCCTCATCACGGAAAAGTTTTCTCTTATCATCCTCTGTGATCATGCGAAGTACCTTACATGGATTTTCCGCTGCAACTGCCCAGTCTGGGATATCCTTTGTAACAACACTTCAATTATGGCGTTACTTCCAATATGCACGCCAGGGCAGATCACAGTGTTGCCGCCAATCCACACGTTGTCTCCAATGGTCACTTCCTTGCCATACTCCCACAGAGCACTGCGCACATCAGGATATATCGGATGACCCGCTGTGTATATCTCTACATTTGGCGCCATGAAACAATTGTCACCTATGGTCACCTTTGCAACATCAAGGATTGTACAGTTATAATTTGCAAAGAAGTTCTTGCCCACTTCTATATGTGAACCGTAATCGCAGTAAAATGGTGGGTTGACACAAGCTCCATCAGACTTGCCAAACAGCTCCTTTACAACCTCTGATCTGCCGTTAAAATCCGAGCGTTCCATGAAGTTTAGCTTCTGCAATTTCCAGCCTACATAAGGATGGAACAGCTATCCCTCTATCCCGACTACATAGGTGTCAGCCACTGGCATGACGATGTTGAGTTTATTATGATGATGGATGGACAGATGACATATGATATAAATGGACAGAGCATGACATGCAGACCGGGGAAGGTGTCTTTGTCAACAGCAGATGCCTGCACTATGGATATTCAGATTCACATGCATATCTGGAGCCGCTCACCGGCAATACCGGATATCCTTACCAGAAGCTTACTCCCGCCATTTTATGGCATAACATGATTCTTGGGGATATACAGGCAATTTACGATACCAGCCATGACGTATTAAGACCATTCTCCGTCATTGAAAAATTTGCCCATATCATGGAGCTGCTGTCAGAGAACATGGATGCACAGAATAAGAATGTGGGAAATTCAGATGACCTCCTGTCTCTCACTGCCATGATCGGATTCATCCAGAAGAATTATCCGGGCAAACTGCTGCTCAAAGATATCTCCAGCGCCGGAAACTGCTGCAAAACAAAATGCACATCACTTTTCCAGAGATATCTGTCTGTATCGCCCATGCAATACCTGAACAACTATCGCCTTGAAAAGGGATGTGCTATGCTTAGAAACTCTTCTATGTCCGTGACTGATGTGGCTTATGCCTGTGGCTTTTCTGGTACGAGCTATTTCTGTGAGCTGTTTCACAGGCATTATGGGATCACGCCGAATGAATATAGGAGGGAGAATTTATAGTTTTATGAGTTGATTTGTTTTTGTAACGGTAATACTGGATTATCGAGCTGGAGATTATTGCCGTGGCATACTTTAATTACACAAATCATATAAAAATTTTCGTTATGCAAAATTATGCTGTATTTTATCTCAAATTGAGACCTCTAGCACGCTCCCATTAATTGTTTAGAATCAAAGAATTAGCAAATCAAGATAAAACGACGCAAATTGAGAACGACGATCATATTAAAAGATTAAGGTATTTTACTCTCGAATTTTTTTACATTGACTCTATACTCGCATATGTATTATTTAAAAAAATCTGTTATTTTTAATATAAAAGCATTCCATTTGCTTATCGTTTTTCCACCTTAATACACTACTGTTTTCTCAACCGTAACATTAACCATATAGATAAATACTATCGTAACATTCTATTTAAAAGAAATGGGCATTCCTCTTTGCATCTATCGCATCCTATGTCATCTTTTAGTATTCCCATACAATTATTTTTTTTATTATTCTGCATTTTGTTGTATTTCTGAAAAAATCTAACATCATTTATGGTATTTACAACCACTTGTGCAGACTTAATTGCTTCATATATCGAATTTATAGTAGGTATACCTCCAGTATGCTCCTCTCTGGTAACTGCATTAATAATATCAGCACCATCCAGCATAGCCATATAAGAAGCCCCTATTGCAGTAGACACATGATCCCACCCAATTGCTCTATCCGTAGGTATTGGTCCTAACGGCATGAATGGCACATAAAACTCTTCTCTTATTAATTTAACATATTTTTCCAATTCTCTCAAGGAAATATGTCCTACCCCTTCCATCATCGCAGTAATGCCTTTTTCCCGCAATGCATTTACTATATCCTTTTGCATTCTAATTTCATCTAACTGAATTTCATCCAAAGCATCATATAAAGTTGATGGTCTAAAAGTTGTTCCGACACTGACTACCACAGAATATTTTTTTAATATTTTGCAAATATCATCAAAATACTCAAGTAAAATATTCTGTTTTCTCTTATTTATATATAAATCTCGAAGCACTAAGCTTCCGCCTCTACTAATAACCGCAACATTTCTATTTATAGTTTTTCTATAGATTTCATCTATAGCAGTAAAATGTAACGTCATAAAAGCTATACCACTTTGTGCCTGCTTTTCTATTTCCTCCAAAAACTTGTTTTTATCAATTCCTTCTTTATTATTAAAACATATGTATATAGGAACTGTACCCACAGGGCAACCAATTTCTTTTTGAATTAGTTCATAAAGTGGCCTTCTCGTAGAAACAATACTCAAATCCATCATAGTGTCTGGCAAAGTATCAAAATATGCTATTTTTAATATTTTATCCTCTTCGTTTTCTAATTCACTTTCATCACTTAATCCTACTGAACTATTTATTTTTAATTGCAAGTCTTTCCCCACGAGCGTATCGTATTTTTGGCCTTTTAAGAGAACTATTTCATTCGTCTGCATTCTCTCTTTCAAGTTTTTAATATCGTAATAATCATCATATCTTATCTTCATAGTATCACCCCATTAATACTAACTTGCATTTTTTCCTTATATTTTTTCTTTATTATGAATTCTTTAAAATCATAATAAGATGAACTCGAAATAGACTTAGTGATAATTTCTAGTTTTTTTAAAATGTACGAAGATATAGCCATTCCTCCCGAAATACCTAATGCAATATTATTAACGTTATTTTCAGAAAAATAGTTAACAATTAATCCAACGAAAATCGTTCCTGAAATTCCATAAATTGCTGACAACTTTCTCCAAACTTTACGTTTTATATCTTCCCTAAGTAACATAGTATTTATATGTCTACTTGTCTTCTCTACTATGTTATTTTGCTCATAATATATATTATCAACAAGCTCATTATAACTAATAATAAAGTTCATATATTCAGGTGAGTATTTAATTCGTAGTAATTCTTCCATTGATAAAGACTTAATCATCCTTTCATCAATTCCGAAATTTTTTAACAATTCCATATATATACCCAAATTTCCCTTATATACTAACCCGTTTTCAACAGAATTTGAAACAAAAAAGTCACTTTGACTAGCCTTGGCATTTGCTCTTAAATACAGCCACGATATTCTTTCCTGTAGCATTAATTTTACATTATTTGTAATATTTAATTTCAAAATGTAATTATTAATTAAGAAACTTCTAGAAAAATTATCATAATCAACATTATTTTTTAACTCATGTAAAATAGCCTTGTAATCCATAAAATCAATGTTGCTTCTATATAGAATCATAGGAATTGCATTAAAATCTGTATGATTTGAAAGATCATTTTCCCATAAACTAATAAATTCATCTTTGACTGAGCTTTCCTCTAAATGTAACCAACAATTCATATTATTTAAAAAAAGCATATCTTTTCTATTATGTGAATCCGCTATTTCTGTAGCTAAACTAGGAATTTTAAAAACTTCCATCTTTTTTATATTTTTTGTTTCACTCTGACGCTTTTCAAAGTAATCTTTTATATCCCTCGTTTCCTTACTCTTTCTTATTATTGGCATAACATTTTCTGTTAATATTAATGGTTGAATTTTATACATAACCTCTTTCATTTGTTCCGACTGCCACATATATGCTGCAGGTATAAAAACAGCGTCATACAATAATGTTGCTATTTTTATTTTTAAAATCAATTCATCATCTGTATACCCATTTTGTACAACTGTATAGGAGTCCGTATCACCTAAGAATATTTTTGTATTATCTCTATATGAAGAAATAAACTTTTCCATGCTTATATTTTCCTTTCCACTGAACTTTTTCTCCATTGTATGTTACAAATTTTATCGATTAAATATCACAAGCAAAACTACCACACCAACAATTAAAATTAGACTATTAATCAACATTATATTCTGTAAAAACGCTTACTTTGTAGACTTATTTTGTTACAACTTTCCTTACAAAATCTTATGACACACGAATAGCAAACAAACACTATATTTTGCATTTAACTGAATTATCCTTTAAATGCCGTGATTTGCTCTGTTTTGACCATCCAATACTATATGACTACTACGCTAATTTTAGTGATTTCATCTGATACATTTGAATCTATAAAGAGATTCATTTTTACCCCCCTGTATATACAAAACCATAGTCTATAATTCTTTTCGACATACTGGACATTGATTGCCCCGAATTTTTGTTCTTTCCTTCACTACCGCCTCCCATTCATGCCCTTTACTGCATTTCCAATGAATACGCTTATGGCTTCCCCATGTAACCTTATCTGGAGTCAATTCACCATTCTTGATTGTATCCCATTCATCTAATATGTACACTTTATCATTCTGCCTACACCATGTTTCTAAATCATTTACGCCTTTAATAGCTTTTTTGTTCGTACCTGAACAAAAAGGACACCCATGATTATATGTTCTACTTTTAACCTGAGCCTCCCATTCATGCCCTTTAGAACATTTCCACCATACTTTAGCATGGCTTCCGTATGTAACTGATTGAGGTGTTATTTCACCATTTTTTTCATAATTCCATTCATCACACAGATTAGAATTATTCTCAACACACCACTCAACCAACGAAACTTTGTTTCGTTTAACATTATTACCAGTATTACATATCGGACAACCTGTTCCATTTACACGATTATATACTGTTGCTTCCCACTCATGGCCCCTTAAACATTTCCAATGCATTTTTTCTTTGTAGGTTCTAGGGATTTCATTAGGTTTTACAACATTTTTTTCATAATCCCATTCTTCCAGTAACTTAACATTATTCTTTTGACACCACGACTCAAAATCATTCTCCCCAGCTATTACGCGCTGTCCTGCACAGTAAGGACAACCTAATTTACGCACACCTCGTGTGTTAATTGATGCTTTCCATGAATGACCATTTTCACATTTCCACCATACTTTTTTATTATTTCCGGCCGAGTAAATATCTGGTGTAATGCCTTCATTTTTATCAACATCCCATTCCTCTATCAGTTCTGGAAAAACGCTAGCAACACTATTTTCTTTAAGAACATTCATATAATATGCCCTTATAGATAATTCATCTTTTTTCATATCTATATCTGGAATTATCTTACGATTAGTAATAAAATTAATAATTTTATAAAGTTCTGTCAATGCCCATTCAAACTCTGTTGTGACATATTTACCATTCATCGCAATAAATTCTATAATATATTGCCCATCAAATTCACCGATAGATGTCTTGTCTTTTGTTTCTATTAATCTAATTAGTGTTATTCCTTCCGAAATAAGTTTCTTAGTTTTTTCCGCATCTTTCTTTTCTTTCTCTTTACCCGAATGCCACAAGTAACCATCGTACTCTATGGCGATATTAAACTGAGGTATGAATATATCTACTTCACGCCCTTTAATTCTATATCTTTGCAACACTTCATATTCTTTTCTTAAATAGAATGCTACAGACTGCTCTGGGAATGATGTCTGTGTCCTAGCACATATAGGGCAATCTGTTTTTGAACGTCCCGTCCTATTATGTACCTGTGTTTTCCATTCATGATTTTTATTACACTTCCACCATACATATTTCGCACTTCCAAATGTCACATCCGTCGGTAAAATTCCATTTTTTTCATAATTCCATTCACTTAAGAGATTTTCCCTGTGATTAGATTTACACCACGACTCTAAATCATTAAAACCTACTAAAATTCTTTTTGGGGGATTACTACAATAAGGACATCCTGCGGATTTTACAAGTTGTTTTTTTCCCTGTCTAACTCTAATCCTACTTGAAATAACAGAGTCCCATTCATGACCACATGTACCAATCCACCAATATTTCTTTCCCGCTCCGCCCTGAATAATATCACAAGGTTTCAAGCCATTATTTTTTTCGTAATTCCATTCTTCTAATAAATCTTTTCTACCATTTTTTTTACACCATGTTTCAAAATCATTATATCCTTTTATCAACTTCCTACCATAACAAAATGGACATCCTGAATTATTAGCTGTTCTGTTTACTATAGCTGCTTCATATTTATGGCCTTTGTCACATATCCACCCCACTGTAATATTTGAATTAGGCGTAACAAGACTAGGAACCGAAACATCCCATCCAAATTTATTTTTTAGGCCTCTATTAGAAGTATAATCCCATTCACTTAACAAATCGTCTTTGTTATTATTCTCACACCATGTTTTTAAATCATTTTCACCAACAACTAGTTTTGCCAAATATCATTCACCTTCTTACATTACATATTTTATATTACTTTCCTTATATATTTTTCTCATTGTTATTCAATATTTTATTTCATCATACTCATCACAAGGAAAACACTCTGCACCAGCATACACCGTTTTATCTGATGTAATAATACCTTTACGTTCATCTCCACCTATTCCAAATGACATATCCTTCATTGGTTCAAATAATGCATTAACTATAAAATGTATCATCGCTATCTTCATCAATATCTTTAAATGAATGCAATTATCATAATAATTCTACAACCCAAACTCACCTTTATATGTTTTCTATTATATCTTTTTTTCACTTCTTTTCCACAAAAATAACACCCCAGCCTAAGCTAGGGCGTCATCCCTCTTCCATATCAAATTACCTTATACATCTCATTGTTTTCTCTATATTATACTCAACCTCCGCCTGTACATTTTGGAATTATTCCATAGGAAGCAGAATTTATAGCTTTATAACCTTCTTCGCCCTCCCAACAGTAAACTGAATTATCGGCCCCGATACAATCACAGTAACAACCGTACACACACCGAACTTTCCCCCAAGGATCACACCTATCACAACCATGGCGGCATCAAGTATCATTCTGACTTTTTTCACCTGCCAGTGATTCTTCTCTACAAGTGCAAATGTCACAGCCTCATATGAACCACGTCCAAGGTCTGCCGCCGCATACAGTCCTGTTCCCACCGCAAACAACACAATTCCGACGAGCATGATCAACATATTGAGCCACATGTATTTGCTGTAGACATGCATTTGTGCAAACAGGTCAACACACAGACTGTAAACGATCTGATAAAGTATCGTTCCTATATGTATCTGTGATCTGTCATATACGAGAACAAAAAGGATCATTATAACCGCCACTATGAACGACGCTGCTCCGATACTCACATGAAACGTTCCAGATATTCCCTGCCATAATACCGCCAGAGTCGCACCGCCGAATCCGGCATACAATGCCAGGGTTATACCATATGCGGCAATGACTGAACCAATTATTATAACAGCTATCTTCTTTATCCACTCTCTTTTACTCATACAACCTCCTATTGCCAAATAAAAAGACTATAGATAAAACTGTTGTATTCAGAAACAGCAAAATCTATAGTCTTCTTACATGCCGAGACAAGCGCTTTTTAATTGTTGCTATATTAGATCATTTACAACTTTTTGTCAATAACTGATACTTCATCCCCTACCACCTGGATACAAATTCAAGAGTCTTGTCAATTAAATTCTCTCCTATGCCTGAAAAGCATTTATTTCTTCTATCATATTACTGACCGCCAGGGAATATGGAATGTTCCGTCTCCAGGCAATCACAGTACTTGTCGTGATTTCAGGAAAAATTTTTCGTTGTACAAGAATGTCATCTCTCCAATACTTTGCAGCACCTTCGATTGATATCGGATACCCCAATCCATTTGCTGCCATGACTCCGGCATTGGTTCCAAGATTACTCGTAAAAGCAATCTGCAGTTTCGAAAAGTCTTTTCCAAACCAATTGGCAAGTTCACTTTGAACATTTCCTCTTTCGGGCAGGATCAATGGTTTTCCTATGAGATCTTCCTTTTTTATAAACTCTTTTTTGGCCAGCGGATCATCTGGCCGCATTCCAACACACCAATGGTCACAATCCGTAATCCGGATATAATCCAACCCCTCGGTATCCACTGGCTCCAAGAACAATGCAATGTCTACAAGTCCTTTGCTCATCATCTCATACACTGCATCTGCTGTTGCAGTATGCAATGCAATCTGAACCAGCGGATATTTTTCTTTGTACGTTTTACATATCTTCGCCAATGTCTCCATTGCCGCAAATTCACCGCATCCAATGGTTATAGTGCCCTCTACTACCGTTTCTTTCCCTTTAAGTTCCTCTAGTGTTATTTCCTCAAGATTAAGAATCTCCAGGGCACGCCTTTTTAATAGAATTCCCTCATCAGTGAGTGAACTTCTCTTCCCCCTACGAATAAATAATGTTACTCCAAGCTCCTCTTCAAATGCCGCCATTTGTCTTGAAAGCGTTGGCTGAGTAATATGCAATTGTTCTGCTGCTTTTGTAAAGCTCTGTTCCTTTGCTACTGTCAGAAAATAGCGTAATAGTCTTAATTCCATATCATTAAAGTCCTAATCTTCCCTTGTTTTTTTCAAACCTTTTAATCAATTCTTTTCCCGTTACTATAATTTCATTTCGCCAAGGATGACCGAAGATTCCACAATTCCATGTGCTATCAATGAAAAAATAATAATCTCCATCTGGATAATATGTTGGAAAATACACTTGACATTGTCTATCAGGATCATAATAGTTATAATTCATAGAAATATCTTCCATTGGTGAGAATTCAAAACAATCATGATTCCAGTCTAAGGCATACATTTTTTCCAGTCCTAGTTTCTTCAAAATAGAATTGATTATTTTCTCTTGTTTTTCACTCCAGGGAGTCGCTTTATGATACTTTTTTGTATCGCCTGGTATTATAATCCATTCGCCAGTGATGTCTATTCCCGGCTTAAACTTAAATTCACTATTTAATTTATCCCATAAAATGATTGCTTCATCTTTAGATATAACTCTCAATATATATTCTCCTTCGCACAGAAAATAAGAATTTACCGCGGAGCAATACTACACCCGCTTTGTTATTTATCATAGCATAACGCTATGACAAACTGATCATCCATTTGCGCTTTTTAAAAATAGCCAGCGATACGGCTAATCTGAATATCTCTTCCGTAGTGAGCAATGTGTACACACCTATAATTCCCCATTCGAATACATATGCCGCGAACAGACATTCAGTGATGCCATCACGAATCCATCTTCTAAAGCCCTCCCTTCATACTTCACATGGTCATTCACCACCACTCCAATGATTCTTGAGTTGTTTCTCGCAAGCAGAATGCCTGCCATATTCGGGATATATCCTGTCCTTTCAAGCTCCTGCTGAACACGTTTTACTGTTTCATCTGAAATCTTTTCTGTATTTCCATGAATCACTTTTGAGACAGTTGCGGTACTAAGTCCTAGTGCATCTGCGACATCCACAATCCTAACCCTGTTATGTATCATATCCATACCCTCTTTACCTGAATTTGTAATTACATGGTACAATCAAAATCTGATTTTTACAAAGGTTAAACGCATAACCCATAACAAAATCCTTATTATGTTTTTGTCGTATTTTACTAAAACGTTCTGTCCCTTCTTGTATATTCCAAGCATTAATATATACTGATAGAATTCTTCTGGATATATATCCCTGTACTTCGCACAATACTTAGAAATACGCCCCCAGTCAAATGCCTTTCCATCATAGATACTGTCCATTTTCATATCTATCAACCCCTTAAATTAGACATCGACCTTATATTTCTCATGAAATAAACTCTCTCCTCTTGTCCCTAATTCTCTCATAAATATCAATCGCCTTGTTAAATCCCTTGCCCAGTAATTCATCACATGCTTTATTCAGCGCATCCGGAAAAGCATTTGCCAAATAATCAAACCGCTTCATAGCCATTTGCTCTCCTAGTCCAATGTTAGCCGCTTCTCTTCTAAATGAATCTCTGGTGATCTTTTTAATATCATACTCATTCCCAATACTAAATGCCATATCTCTGGTACTGCTTGTATATATTACCGTACTCAATATGTCATATGCCGGTGCCAAGCATACTGTTTTCAATTCTTCGTCATAAAGCAATGAAACATTTTTGATATGATTATCTGTATTGCCTATTAGGTAATTGAATATACATATATCCCACATTTTCAATTGATCTGCTATCGGGTTGAACGATTTCTGTCTTATGATCTCAAACATCATTTTTAAATATCCGGCATTATCACTCTCATATTTGTTATGCGCCGAAATTCCCATCGCTTGAGAGAAATCTTCCTGATGTAACCTGTACGGAACACTTAACCCATTGATTTTTTTTAATCCGTCCTTTATTGCACGATCATATCTTTTAGTTGCTAGCAAAACTTCCTCATCTCTGCCATCTCCGACATTGACTATAAAACTTTCAGGAATCTCTATTCCCATATTTCCTGCCGTCATCATACACAACTGCTCATTTGTAACTATTCCGTCAAGCCTTACATGACTCTGCTTTACTATATATGTACTTGGCGCTGACCCTTTGGGTAAATACCAATCTTTATTATTTTCATCATAATATAACCCAACCTTTCCAGATGCTCCTGTAAGTGACAAATGTGACTTTGTGACTAACTCCGCAGTCTCCATTGCTCCTTCTCTTGCCAACTGACTAACCTCATCAATTGTCAATTTCTGATAATCTGCATTTACTACTTCGTTATTCTCATCTGTAATTTTTATTGCTCCCAAACACTCATTACCTAACCCGGCTAATAATGACAGATAATTATTTGCGTCTGTATGCAATAACCTAGCCACACATCTTCTGGTAAATCCTTCAGGTAACAAACCTTCAAAAAAATTCCTTGTATCATCAACGGAAAATGCGTTTTCAGATAATGGCAAATGTATTGATATCGGTCTGGCTATGTTACCAGATAAATACTCTTCTGCATATGAGAATCTAGCATCTTCTTCTTTTTCTCCAATTATACGACCTACATATGTCTGCAAGCCACCAATCTCTATCCAAACCCCCAAATTTCTCATATTCTAACCTCTCTTTTCTACGAGAATATCCATTCCCAGTAAATTGATAATTGTAATTGCCTTTCCGATTTCTGCTGTAGCCTTACCTCTTTCCAAATCCGAAATAAAACTTACACTAAATCCTGTAAATTCTGCTATATAAGCCTGAGTATATTTCAGTTCTTTTCTTCTTATTCTGATTGCCTCACCCAAAGATTTTGAATCTATTATTTTCATACATATTCCTCGTCTTTCTATATCAAATTATCAACACATAACTTCATACGCATCATATGGTCGTACGGCTAAATTATATATATACTCTTTGCAAATATGCCGTACGGCTAATTTTGTATAGTTCTGATTATACAATAAGCCGTACGGCTAAGTCAACTTTTCTTATATAAATAAAAACGCCAGAAGCCTTGTAAATCCAAGGTTTCTGACGTTTCTTATCAGCAGGGGATGAGAGAATCGAACTCCCACCAAAGGTTTTGGAGACCCCTATCATA
>ERZ1106941.182-NODE-182-length-99453-cov-12.679571_pt1 | contig 99453 bp, 82 predicted proteins | sample MGYA00403670_ERZ1106941 | MGnify/ENA primary metagenome ERZ1106941 (study PRJEB35170, sample SAMEA104062400) | human gut metagenome | biome: human gut; feature: human-associated habitat; material: faeces | place: Denmark | collected 2012-06-04 ...
TCCATTTTATTATTTCATTGTTCGCGTGATCTGCACCAGCTAAAAAAAGCGTAGCTCCTCCATCGGAGCAGTCCGGCTTTGAAAGTGAAATTAAACATCATGTAACAAGATATTCATTTGCTTGCGTCCGCATAGTGTCATGCTGTGCGGGCGTTTTTATATGCCCCTGCTTCTGGTCACGGTGGCCAGAGGCTCCAAGGTGCCGCGGGCCGCCTGTTCTCCATTTCAATCCGCACTCACCAACCACCTTTTGAAATGGAGGACAATTATGACGACTATCAACCTGAAACGGTATTACCCCTATATGACCGAAAATGTGATACTGGAAGTTTCGGACGAGATCGCCGCCGCCCTCTCGATGGGAGGCCGTCTATGCGACAGCTACAAGCGGCAGAAGCGCAGAAATGGCGAGTGCTCGCTGGACACCGATCCCGGCTTTGAGGCCGACGTGCTCCGCCAGCCCCTGACCCCGGACGAGTACATTGAGGCGCGGGAAACCACCTTTGCCCTCTATGACGCGCTGGCCCAGCTCCCGCCCACGCAGGCCCGGCGTGTGTACCAGCACTATCTTCTCGGCATGAGCAAGGCCGAGATCGCGGCAGCCGAGGGCGTTGGCCGGAGCCGCATCTGCTGCTCCGTTGAGCGTGGGCTGGCCGCTATGAAAAATAATTTGAAAAAATCTCTGTAAGAGGGAGTACATTTGCCCCCGAAACCTCCTGATAGGTGAGAGGAGTTTTCTTCCTCGCCTTGAAAACTGAATAGACAGTATTCCCGATACGAAATCCGCGTGATAGCGACGTAAGGTGCGCCGCCACGACAGCCAGTTCAGGAGGTGATGGACAAGCTGGCCGAGCGATCAACGCAGCCTTTGACCCGGTGCTGGCAAACCGGGCGCGAGGACAGCGCGGAGGATAATGAAACTTGCTCACGCCCTCCCACAGACTTGAGGGGGAGTTCCTGCGGTATGCGCCAGCCCTCCACGGGCAGCGATGCTGTGGGGCTATGCAGCCGAAGCCATCGGCGGTCTGGAATACTCCCCGTGCCGGGGATGCGTGGCAAATACGGCACACAACAATCATACAGGGAGCCGTCAAACCGGGTCTTTCTGTCTTATGACAGCCCAAACCATTTCGGCGCGGCGGCTCCCTCTTTTGTGGATTGAAACGGAAAACAACTGTCCCGCTGCTTCTGGTCATCGTGGCCAGAGGTGGGGCAAGGTCAAAGGACGGCGCTTTTGTGCCGTCCTTTCACGTTTCCCCACGGACAACGGGAAACCATCAAATCTATTCACACCGCTGATTGTTATAGGAGGTTTTCAGATGACGGAGGCAAGAGTCGGCTATCACAAGGAAGTCAAAACCGCGTCTTTTCAGGGCAAATCCATCACCGTGGAAAACCTGACCCCGATGCTCTCTCCCCGAGCACGGGATAAGCGCAAGCGTGAAATTGAAAGCTGTCTGTATGAGGTCTTTGTGAAGTATGCGCCGGGACGGGCGCAGATGCACTAATGCGGGACATCCTTGAGATACGGGGCTGCCAGAGGTATAATATAGGTGTAAGGTTTGGTAGCTCCTACACGGAAAGGAGCACCAAATGATTATTCGTGAAGATGCCATTTATGGCAGACAGTCCGTTGACCGCAAGGACAGTATCAGCATTGAAAGCCAGATCGAGTTTTGCAAGTATGAATTGAGAGGAGGCAATTTCCGCAAGTACACAGACAAGGGTTATTCCGGCAAGAATACCGATAGACCCAAGTTCCAAGAAATGATGGCCGATATTCGCCGGGGCCTGATCAAGCGCGTGGTGGTCTACAAGCTGGATCGTATCAGCCGTTCCATTCTGGACTTCGCAACCATGATGGAAACTTTTCAGGAATACAATGTCGAGTTCGTTTCTTCCACGGAAAAGTTTGACACGTCCACCCCGATGGGGCGGGCCATGCTGAATATCTGCATCGTGTTCGCCCAGCTCGAACGTGAAACCATCCAGAAGCGCGTGACCGATGCCTACTATTCCCGCTGCCAGCACGGTTTTCACATGAGCGGCGCGGCCCCCTACGGCTTCCAACTGGAGCCGACCACCATTGAGGGCATCCGCACAAAAATGATGAAGCCTGACCCGGAAACGGCAGATATTGCAAAGCTGATGTTTGAAATGTACTCTCAGCCCGGAATTTCTTTCGGGGACATTGCCCGTTACTTTGCCGACGAGGGCATCCTGATCTACGGCAAGGAAATGAAACGGGGCTTTATCTCCCAACTTTTGAGAAACCCCATTTACGCACAGGCTGACCTCGATATGTACGAGTTCTTCAAAAGCCAGGGTACGGTGGTAGTCAATGAAGCCACAGATTTTGCCGGGACAAACGGCTGCTATCTCTATCAGGGCCGGGACGTGCAAGAAAGAAAAAACAAGCACCTGAAAGATCAGATACTTGTTCTGGCTCCCAGCGAGGGGCTGGTATCGTCTGATACATGGCTGCGCTGCCGGAAAAAGCTCATGGCAAACAAGACGTTCCAAGGCGGGCGCAAGGCAAAGAACACATGGCTTGCCGGAAAGGTCAAGTGTGGCCGCTGCGGGTACGCGCTTATGAGCGTCGGCAATCCAACAGGTGTTCAGTATCTCCGCTGCTCCAAGCGGGCTGACAGTAAAAGCTGTGACGGCTGCGGGACGCTCCGCACACGGGAATTTGAAAGGTTTCTGTACGGCGAGATGGTCAAGAAGCTGTCTGAGTTCCAGACGCTGACGGCAAAGCGAGAAACGGTCAATCCCAAATTGACCGCGCTGAACATGGAGCTTGCCCGCGTGGAGGACGAGATTGAAAAGCTGCTGAATACTTTGACCGGGGCTAATGCGGTGCTGCTGTCCTATGCCAACAGCAAAATCGAGGAGCTGGACACACGCCGCCAAGCCCTGACAAAAGAGATCGCGGCGCTGTCAGCGGAAACCATGTCCCCGGAACAGATTGAGCGGTTGTCGGTCTACCTGAACCAATGGGAAGAAATTGACTTCGAGGACAGGCGGCAGGTTGCCGACGGCCTGATCTCACAGATCCGCGCAACCGACGAACACGTTTCGATTGAGTGGAAAATTTGACTTTTACTTATCCATCGCACACGACAAAGGGCTGTGTGCCCTTGTCAAGCGATGTAAACAGTATGTGATACAACACACCAAATCCTATTGCACCATAAGCAACCCATAACAATCCCGATAAATTCCATAAGCCATTATTATATACTTCATTTCCAAATACAATCATTCCAAAAAGAACACTTCCAACAATAAGTCTTTTATAATATTTTGTTCCCCGCATTTTATAATCCTTTCTACTTATAAAATTTTATTCATTATTATAATGCGATTTCCCCGATAATTAACTTATTCAAATAAATTTCATCATCATAATAGTTGTTTATATTTGATAATAAAGAATCCAAAGAAGATATCTTAATATTTTCTTTTTCCTTTAATTCTTCAATATTTTCCCCACACAGGCACAACTCAACTTGTTTACTGCTATATTTGCCAACATTTGTACTTGGCATTTTATCTTTATACTTCTCCCATAACTCACGTGCTTCTTCTGATTTTCCATTGTAATGCATGCAAATGACAGCATGGGAAAACGTTTGAAAATATGCTTCAAATTGTAGTCTGTTTAAAATATTATGTATATTTCTTATCCATAAGTCTGTGTCGAAATTTATTATTTCTGTATTATCTCTATTTCTTCGCATAAGACTTTCATACAATACCGCATTTATTAGCAAAACATTGATTGAATTATCCTCTTTATCCAAAGATAAATTATTTCCTGCTTCATATAGCTTTTCGATAAAATATCTCTGGTTCTCTCTCATTTCAAATTTCTTTTCATTTTCCTGAAGAAGAAAATAGTTATAAATCTGTAATAATGCGTAGCCGTTATTGTCTTTTATTTTTTTTGCGGCGGAATAATCCCCTACGATACTGCCTAAATCAAGCATAGAGGTCAAATTAATATATACAGACCATAAAAATACCGCTGAAAAAAACAAAAAATAATACGAGCAAAAATCGTTGCCTATATACTTTGTCGTACACAACACTAATATCAATGAAATCAATCCAATAAATGCCGAACATAACGGTGCAGACACTAAAGACACCCTCATTTTACCCTGAAATGATTCATATTCTGTTTGGTTGCTAATTGTTGGTATCTCCGGTATGACAATTCCTCCAAATCCAATCTCCATACTTACAGCTATATGAAACTTTAAACCTTCTTTTTCTCTTATTAAACATATTGGAAATATGGCAATCATACGAATATCTATTTTCTGTAATTTAAAAGCAATCGCATGCGCCAACTCATGGAAACATACTGTAACCAGCAATGCCATGAAAAATATAATTATTCCTTTAAATATTCCTGCCGAAAGATACTCCGGATGCTTCTGTTCAATAGTAACTAGAACCATACCCAGTAATATTCCTATCACTGAAATAAAAACTACTATCAAACTGAATACAAAATAAAATTTAACTTTCTTCATACCAAACCTTTTTGCCTCTTAACATGCCTTATTTCCTAATCAATCAAATCAATCTTATCCAGCACATATCTTAATACACTCTGCTCATCTGTAATAATTTTGGCCTGATTAGAACCAAAAAAACTTAAAATTCTCTTTTCTTTACGCTGCAAATCAATGATATAATCTGTATCAGAATTCCAAATGCTATTATTATACGAAATGCTGTTACAGATAACACTTCAAATGAATTACCTACTAAAGCGATACACAATATTAATGTGCCTATTATACTAATCGTCCGTGCTAAACTAATTTTATTTTCCATAACAATCCTTTCTAAACAATCCATCACAAACGGCAACGAGAAAACTGCATATACAGCTTCCCCCTCTACCTATCTTATGTCTATACTATACCCATTTCCTTTCTCTGTTGCCATTTGTTTTCGTTGGTGATTTTTTGTTGGTTTTTGTTGCTTTTCGTTGGTTTATATACTATAATTATATTAAATATTGAGTTATAAACGAGGGGGACAATTACAGATGACAGCGCATACACTTCGTGTTCTTTTAGTGGAAGATGATGCCACTTCATGTATGGAAATAAACGATTATATCAACCAGTTAGACGATGTTACACTGGTCGCATCTACAAATAATGCTTCAACTGCTATTGAATATATGGAAAAATTTCTTCCTGATGCCGTTATACTGGACCTTGAACTGCATCAGGGCGGCGGTGACGGACTTTTTTTCTTAGCACAGCTTCAGCAGCTTGAACTTTCCAAGCACCCATATATCCTTGTAACCACCAATAATTCAAGTAATATTACCTATGAATCCGCAAGACAGCTGGGGGCAGATTTTATTCTTGCAAAGTATCAGGAAAATTATTCTGCACAATATGTTGTGGAATTTCTGCGCATTATGAAGAAAGTGATTTTTTCCGAAAAACAGAAAATTGCTTCCGAAATACCAGCTGCTCAACCGTCTGAATCAAAAGATAAAAGGCTGATTCAAAAAATCCAGCATGAACTGAATTTAATTGGCATCAGCCCGAAAGTTATTGGTTACCGCTATCTTACCGATGCAATCCTTGCCACCATTAACGAACCGAAAACACGCATTTTTAAAGTGCTGGGTGAAAAATATAAAAAAACAGATGCCAGTATCGAACGTGCCATGCAGAATGCTATCAACCGTGCATGGCGGACTTCCGATATTGATGATTTGCTGACTTATTACACCGCGAGAATCCATTCACAAAAAGGTGTTCCGACTATTATGGAATTCATATTTTATTATGCGAATAAAATACAGAACCAATTATAAATTTAAGTATCAACTTATTAATAATTTTTAAAAATAAGTTCCCATATTTTCCAATAAAGACTGCTCATTTTTACCTCCTGGTTTTAATGTTCAAGCTAAGCTTATAGCATCTGCCGGAAATAAAAAATTAGTTTTTATTGTTGTTTTTTCGTTGCTTTTTGTTGTTTTATGGAACTATAGGTGATTTTATGTACGCTGCTATTATTATTTCACACTTTTTTATATTAATTTGCTGCTTTTACTGTTATTGTAAAATTTTAAATCTGAATGATTTATTTTTGCGCTCCCGGATTTTATTTACTCTTTCCGCACTAATTATCGCTTGCGGTCTGTGTTTTATACATTCAATGATATATCCTGTTGCTATGTTTTTAGTATTATTCGTTTTTTATATTTTTATTACACTATTTACAAAAACCGACTGGTCCACATCTTTGAATGCCACAATCATTTCTATTGCAATGAGCCTGGTTTCTTTTACAATTTCCAGTTTTGTTTTCTCTACGCTTGTTTTTTTCATGTATTCATATATTAATATCAATAACCTTGTAGTGATTAAATTATTGAACGGATTTTTACAGTATTTTATAATACATATTCCATTTCAATTTAAACGTCTGAAAAAGGGCATGCCATTTTTATATGAACTTCAATTAAACAATATCGGTACTTGCATCAGCCTGCTCATATTAATATGTTATATTACTGCAAGCATTTCTAATACAACTGAAAATAATTACCTGCCGTTTATCATTCCTCTTTTCCTCATCTTCCCCTGCGCACTCCTCCTGATTTCATGGTGGCGTGCTATTATAACAAGGAATTACCACAGGAAGCTCCAGCAATTTGAAATGCAGAAACTAAAAAATGAACTTGTCCAAAAAGAACAGGAAATCACCCGGCTCTTGGAAAATAATAAAGCGCTGGCACAGATCATCCACCGGGATAATAAGTTTATTCCCGCCATGGAACTTGCCGTAAATACATTTCTGCAAAACCAGAATACATTATCCCCTCAGCAGCTTAAAGAACAGGGACTTGCCCTTGCCGCTCATTTACAGACAATGTCACAGGAACGTAAATTCAACTTGACCGAATACCAGACAAACGGACAGCCGCTTGCCTCTACCGGTATCTGTGCTGTTGATGCCGTTCTTCAATTAATGTATCAGCGCGCCCTACAGGAACAGATTGGTTATACCCTCCGCATTACCGAAAACATCAAAACCACTGCCATGCAGTCCCTTTCGGAAGAAGATTTTTCCCATTTGCTGGCGGATTTAATTGAAAATGCGTTTATTGCAATGTCTGACGTACCGGATAAAAAAATTCTTATCAACCTTGGGCGAATAGGAAATCACCTGTCTGTCGAAATTTCCGATAACGGACAGCCATTTTTACCGGAAATTTTTCAGGACTTCGGATTGAAAGCCCACACGACACACGCCGGAAACGGCGGCAGCGGCATCGGACTGATGGATATCTGGAAACTCAAGAAAAAATACCGCGCCTCACTGGTTATTACGGAATATGCACCCGGTACGTACTCCTATACGAAGCAGATTTCACTGATATTTGACGCTAAAAAGCACTATATTATCCAGACTTACCGCAGGCGGGAGCTTGGACAAATCCGCTTCCGTGATGACTTATACATATTTCCGTGCTAATCATCCTTTCTGAGCAGCTTGCTGCGTTTTCACACTAACACCTTTTATCCGGGCAGTTTTCCTACCCCAAAACACTCTGCCCGGATTTATGCCCTGTCCTTTACTTTGCTTATTACCCTGCTTATTATCTCACTTATGACCTTACTTTATTCCCCCGCTGTTACCGCGCCGCCTTCACCAGCAGCAGCTTATCCCCGCGTTTGACGCGCTCGCTGGCGCGGTCTGCAAGAACGTGGTTGCCGTTTTTAATAGAATCAACTGTGGTGTGATATTTCTTTGCAATATCCCAGAGCGTTTCCTCACCGGTTGCGATATACCCGATGATACTTGGGAATTTTAAGAACTCATTTTCCTCATACTCCTCTACTTCACACTCCATGACCGACTCGGTTTCACACGGCGCAAAACAGATTGCATCAAGTCCCACGCTTCCTTTAATCTCCATTTCATTACTACCCGTCATGGCAGCGCTTAACTGCTCTACTCCTGCATTTACGACATACTCCATATTAGTAATCTCCTCGTCAGACTTTACCTGTATTTTATTGGAAAACGGAACGGCGGCACGGATACTGCCCATTGGTGCCGCATCATTGGCAGTTACATAAAACACATTTGCAATAATTGCACCGTCAACCAGCAGACCGTCTTCTTCAACGGTAATGTCGTCAATCTGCGCCACCCCGGTACAGTTGCAAATCTGCAAAATGTTCGTGTACTCCCCGGTATTCATGCGGTCCGAAGCACGGCAGCGCGAATTGTTACGCACCAGCAGCTTATGAAAGACTGATGTCTGCGTGGTGTTGATGACATTTTTAACCGGCGAATAGACATCTGTAAGAATGGTCTTTTCCTTTTCTTCATATACCTTGACGTCCAGCGCCAGCACAAGTTCTACCTGCACCTCTTTATTTTCGCCGTCATAATCCGGCTTTACCTCAACATTGGAGTTGACCGGATAGTATTTGACGTAGCTGATCATATCCGGCGTACAGCCTGCGACATCTAATTTCCCGCTGAAATTCTGTGTCGTTTCATACCACTGTGCCATGCTGTTTTCTTCTGTGGACGAATACATTACAAATACATTCATTTCCCCCGCAATTTCCATGCCGTCATCGGTCAGCCTTGTCGTGAAGCTGCGTACATCGACATCTTCCCACAGCAGTTCCGCTACCTCCGGCTTTCCCGCAGGAATCAGAAAGCTTTCACGGATACGCAGGTTATCCCGCATTGTCACGGCAAGCTGCGAATACTCCACATCGGTCGTTTTAAGCTGTAATTTGTCCTCGTCCTGCATTTCCAAAAGTCCGCAGCCAATCGGCGTATCGTGAATTTCTTCACATACAACGGTCAGTGAAATGATTGCCTTTACGCTTAATTTTCTAGAGTGAATCATTTTCACCGTAATATCTTCTAATTTTGCCTGACAGGAAACATATGTATTCTCACAGTCCCCGGATAAATTCACAACTTCCCCGATATTCATTGTCCCCGTCATTTTAACCGGAAGCACGGATTTTTCACCGCTTTCACTGCCCGCATACAACACCGCAAAATCCATTCCGCCTGTGACTTCTGCCCGGTCGCCCACCGCTTTGACCGTATCAATATGGACACTGCCACGTTCTTTTACAATGGTTTCAATGTCTGCCTTGCTGTCCGGGACGTTAAAATCATCATCCAGTGTAATCTGCATGGTGTTACTGCATACAATTTTATTTTCATGAATTTCTTCTCTGTCGATTCTCAAATCAAATCTCCCTTCCCAACTATTTTCTATATTTTTATTTTATGTATGCCCGTTCCTTTTTATGCACGTTTTAATTACCGTTAAACAGCTTTTATACAATCCTGCTGCCGCATCAGGCTGATGGCTGTTTTTTCATTACATACAAAACACCACCGACTCCTCCCGCTTTTGGATTTTTAACACAATATACGGCGTGGTTGGCAGTTCCGTTATATCCTCTCCTGCCTCCGGCCCTAATAAATCGACATCTGCATAAACCGCATTTGTTCCCAGATACAGATCATTGACACGGATACTGTAGCCGCTGGTCGGCTGTGTGCCGTAGCCTGCCACGATATACGTTGCATCCTTTGTGGCATAGGTCATGCGCAATGTGTTCGCTTTTTTGGCTTCTATCAGTTTTTTTAATTCCACAGGGATTTCCTCCTCTTTCACTACGGTATATTCCAGCCCCATGACCTTACTGCTGTCCTTTTTTATCATACTGCACCCGCTAAGTGACACCGCCCCAAACACGCCTGTCACAATCAGCACCGATACAAGCAGACACAACCCGCAAGCATAAAACGCATGCCATCTTGCCGGAACATTCCCGGATATTTTACTTTTCTGCTTCATACAATTCCCCATTTCTGAGCGACTTTGTCGCGAAGCAGCGATGAGAAATTCGCGCAGGCGATTTCTCATCTGCTATCAAGGTTGTTTGTTTCCGCTCAGAAACAAACAACCGTATGAAAAATCAGCACATCAGTGTGATTTTTCATACAAAAACTCCGCAATAAGACTTGTTACATCTTATTGCGGAGTTTCCTGCTTTATTCTTTTTATCTGTTAATGTCTATTCAATCACATACCCTTTGCTGCGGATAACGTCAATTACTGCATCAACGTATTTTTCACAGGTTTCGACATTACCTGCTTCTACCATGACACGCACCAGCGGCTCTGTTCCGCTTTCACGGACTAAGATTCTGCCGTCTGTGCCCAGTTCCTTGGCTGCGCGCTCTACCATTGCGCGTACATCGGCATCATTTTGTGCCTGTGTCTTATCGGTTACACGCACATTTTTTAATACCTGCGGATAAATTGCAAGCGGCTCTGCAAGCTGGCTTAACGGCTTTTTCTTTGCCAGCATGACTTCCATCATCTTCAATGCCGTGATAATACCGTCACCGGTTGTCGCATATTTGCTGAAAATGATATGACCGGACTGCTCACCACCCAGACGATAGCCGTTCTTTGACATACATTCATATACATACTTATCACCGACCTTGGTCTTTTCATAGTCGATGCCGACTGCATCAAAAGCCTTGTACAGCCCGAAATTGGACATGACCGTTGTAACGACTTTATTATCGACAAGCTTTCCTCTTTCTTTCATATAACAGCCATAGATATATAAAATATGGTCGCCTGTAATCACATTTCCCTTTTCATCCACACACAGACAACGGTCTGCATCTCCATCAAATGCAAATCCGGCATCTAAGTGTTCCCTAAGTACCAGCTCCTGCAGGCTTTCAATATGCGTAGAACCGCAGTTGTTATTGATATTGGTTCCGTCCGGTTCTGCATGAATCACGTATGTTTTTGCGCCCAGCGCATCAAAAATGCCCTTGGCAAGTGTCCATGCACTTCCGTTTGCGGCATCCAGACCGATACGCGTTCCCTTAAAGGAGTAAATTGCAAGGCTCATCAGATACCCCATGTAGCGGTTTCTACCTGCCGTATAATCCACGGTACAGCCGATTTTTTCTTTTGTCGCAAAAGGAAGCTCCGCCATATCGCCATCTAAATACTTTTCAATCTCATCAATGACATCTTCGCGCATTTTTTCGCCCTTGTCATTAATCAGCTTAATGCCGTTGTCGTAAAATGGGTTGTGGCTTGCGGAAATCATAATACCGCAGTCAAAATCTTCTGTCCGCACCACATATGATACGCTCGGTGTCGTTGTTACATGTAAAAGATACGCATCTGCACCGGATGCCGTAAGTCCCGCAACCAGTGAATATTCAAACATATAGCTGCTTCTTCTGGTATCTTTTCCGATAACAACCTTTGCTTTTCCATCCTCGTGGTTCTTTCCATAATACCAGCCTAAAAATCTGCCGACTTTATAGGCATGTTCTACTGTAAGATTGACATTGGCTTCCCCACGGAAACCGTCTGTGCCAAAATATTTACCCATTTTAACTGCACTCCATTCTTTATTTTTAAGGATTTTTTAACTATGCCTGGTATCCGTTTGGATTGTTTTTCTGCCAGTTCCATGAATCGGCACACATCTTCTTTAAATCACGCTCTGCCTTCCAGCCCATTTCCTTATATGCCTTGCTTGCATCGCAGTAGCAGGTTGCAATATCACCTGCACGGCGCGGCTTGATTTCGTAAGGAATATGCACGCCGGAAGCGGCTTCAAAATTCTTGACAATATCCAGTACGGAATAACCGTGTCCCGTACCGAGGTTGTAAATCTTTAAGCCCGGATTTTCCTGTAATTTTTCAATTGCTTTAACATGTCCGAGGGCAAGGTCTACAACGTGGATATAATCTCTTACGCCTGTTCCGTCCGGTGTATCGTAATCGTTGCCAAAAACACCGAGGCACTTTAACTTGCCGACAGCGACCTGTGTAATATACGGCATCAGATTGTTTGGAATACCGTTCGGATTTTCACCGATTGTTCCGCTCTCATGCGCACCAATCGGGTTGAAATAACGCAGTAAAATGACATTCCATTCCGGGTCTGCCTTCTGGATATCCGTTAAAATCTGCTCTAACATGCCCTTTGTCTGACCGTATGGATTGGTAATCTGTCCCTTCGGGCATTCTTCTGTAATCGGTACAAATGCCGGATCGCCGTATACAGTTGCTGAAGATGAGAAAATGATATTTTTTACGCCGTGATTTCTCATGACATCAAACAGCACCAGTGAACCTGAAATGTTATTCATATAATATTCAAGAGGCTTGGCTACTGACTCACCAACTGCCTTTAAACCGGCAAAATGAATGCAGGATTCAATTTTTTCCTGTGCAAAAATCTTTTCCAGTGCTTCTTTATCATTAATGTCTGCTTCGTAAAATGTTACCGGCTTTCCCGTAATCTTTTCTACTCTCTTTAACGCTTCCCTGCTGGAATTGACAAGGTTATCCACAACAACAACCTCATATCCTGCGTTCTGTAATTCTACAACTGTATGGCTTCCGATGTAACCTGCTCCACCTGTTACTAAAATTGACATAAATCCTCCATTCTGCCCGTTTCGGCATTCTGATGTAAATTTTTCACCTTCCGGTTTTATTCATAAGGCACTACGTCCTTGTAAATCTCTTTTAAGTCTTCTCCAAAGTAATCTGACTTTTTAAGACTGCCGGCCAAAGCTTTTTTAAGAACTTCGGCGTAAACTTTCGTAAAACGTTTCGCCGTATCTCCGTACATATGTCCCTCTCTGTCCCAGAAATCTCCTTCTTCCCTGTCAAAAGCCTCAAAAGTAAGGTAATTAAAATTATAATACTCCACATTTAATTTCTGTGCAAGGTTTCTGATATAAGAATCCGCCTGTGCAAATTTTTCTGCATACTGCGCAACGGTTCTGGGGTCCTGCGTGACCGTCGTAAAAACAATCTGAATATCATTTTTTCTGCACAGCTCTACCATTTTTTCAATATACTGACATTCGCTCTGTGCAACAAGGCTTTCGTCCCAGCCAAGTACCGTTGTCTTTGCTTTAGACGCATTTTTTGACTTATTAATAAAGCCCTTTCCTTCATAGACATCATTTTTATCCATGCTGACAACATCGGGCGAATATTCCTTATAGTCATCAGACAGCTTCTTTGCCACCGTCTTATCAATCATGTAATAACACTGCCAGTAATTCGTCCATTTTAAAAATGCCCCGCGGTATTCCTCTTTTGCGATTCTGCTAAAGAAATAGGAAACCTTTAACAGACTGTCGGGATAGCCGTTATACACCTGATGAAACAAAATACTCTCATCGTGGCGGTTAATCAGATACTGGTAATCAATATCCAGCACGACGACCTTAGGACTGCTTATTTTTATGGCATACTGTAACGTGTAATAGGCATCAATCATATACTCACCGCCGATGCACATATTCATGGCACCGGCATCAAGCCCGCTCTCCAGTTCATCGGTTGCAATCCCATAACTGCCGTGCGATGTTCCTAACACCAGACAGTCCGGATTCGTTGTTTCAAGTTCATGAAACATAACCCGTGTCAGTCCCGGCTGTACGAGCATAAAATTCAGCAGATTATTTAAAACCACTACCAAAGCCACAAAGACTGCCGTCAACGTAAAACTTTTCTTTTTTTTCATGATTTTTCCGTTCCTTTTAAATCATTTCTAAAACTGTGCATACATAAATTCCGTTGAACTGCTTACATAGCCAAACGGTGCTGTTGCAAATATCAGTATCAGATAAACTGCCCAGCGCACAACAAGCGGACGTTCCGCCACGAAATCGCGCAGCGACATCCCTTTTTCCTTCATCACACTGCTTATAAACAAAATGATTGTCGCCACAATCAGAATCGTCCAGTCTCTTTTTACCAGTCCCAGCTTATAAAGACTTCCGTCTGTTAAAATGCTGATTTTAAAATTGATAAATACGGCGCGCATTGCATAAAAGGCAGTTGTCGCCGTTGCACACGCATCAAAGAGCCAGCCGATATTGACTAAAATAAACGTTCTGAATATCTGAAATGTCTTCCAGCCCCGGCTTTCCGTATTCACATGACAGACTGCTGCCCATTTTGCGTAATATGGCTTTAACAGGTTACTTGCCGCAATAATCAGTCCGTTGTACAATCCGTAAATAATATACTTCCATGCCGCACCGTGCCATACGCCGACTACAAAGAAAATCAGCAGATTGGCGGCACAAATCGGCAGAATCTTACCGGTCTTTTTACCAAAAATTTTCTTAGCTTTCTTACCGAATGCCAGCATTTTTTTAGAAATGGAAAATGGATAAAAAATGTAATCCTTCATCCACGTTCCCAGTGTAATATGCCATCTGCGCCAGAATTCCCCGATTGATTTTGAAAAATACGGCTGGCGGAAGTTCTCGTCCAGACGGATTCCAAACAGTTCGGAAACACCAATAACCACATCAATACCGCCGGAAAAATCGCAGTATTCATAAATGGAGAATGTGAGCAGTGCCACAATCACATACATGCCCGAATATGTATTCAAGTCGGCAAATACGGCTTTTGAAAAGACGTATGCGCGGTCTGCTAAAATCAGCTTTTTTGCCAGTCCCCATGCAATCCGCTGTGCGCCGTACTCAATATTTTTCAGATTAAAATCGTGCGGCTCAAACAGCTGCGGTGCAAGGCGGTCATAACGTCCAATCGGTCCCTGTAAAAGCTGCGGCAGATATGCCGTAAACAGCGCCAGCCGGAAAATATTAGTTTCCGGTTCATATTTTTTCTGATAAACATCTATCACGTAACTCATTGTCTGGAATGTATAAAAAGAAATTCCAAGCGGCATCACAATTGAAAGCTTTCCAAGCGGAAATGCCTGATGAAATACCGAAAACAATGAAGTCAGATTCAGTATTGTAAAATTGACATACTTTAAAAAGACAAGAATTCCGAAATTGGAAACCAGCCCGAATATCAGCCATCTGCGCCGCATAAGCTTTTCTTTCTGTGCAGCCATCAGCCTTGTAATACAGTAGCTTGTAATAATCGTAAACAAAATATAGCCCATATAGCGGATTCCGTAAGTGGCATAAAAGCCGAAGCTGACAAAAAGCAGCAGCTCCCACTGGTATTTTTTCGGAATCAGATAATACAGGCACGCCGTCAGCGCCATCGCCATAAAAAATCCTGCTGAAATAAACGACATTTTTTCTTCTCCGTTTTTATTAAATTCCTTTTGCTAAAAAACATTCCCCGCTTTGCTGATTTTAGCACATTTACAGACATTGCACAACGGATTAATGGGAAAAAGCCGCTTGACTATTTAAATTTTCACGTTTAATATGGTAGAGTATCACATACAGCAAAAATGCGGCATAAAATGCCTGCGGAATGGAGATTACATGAAAAAATTATTCGAGCAGATTGTAAAGTTCGGAATTGTCGGTGCAATCGCTTTTGTCATTGACTATGCCGTGCTTTTTGTGCTGGTTCAGTTCTTACATATGGATTCAATCATTGCGGCAACGATTTCCTTTACGGTATCCGTTATTTTTAACTATCTTGCCAGCATGAAATATGTATTTGTAGGCAGAGCCGACCAGTCCAAACAGACCCAGTTTATTATTTTTATCGTATTAAGCGTTATCGGTCTTGGTATCAACGATGGTATCATGTGGATTTTAAACGGTATCTTATCTCCGTTTATCCCGACCTACTATTACCTGGTTTCAAAAATCGTGGCAACGGCGATTGTTATGGTATGGAACTTTGTTTCAAGAAAGATTTTCCTTGAAGAAAAGAATCAGGGAAATGAAAATGCGGCATAAAGGCACAAAAAATCCGGACACACCATTGAACGTGTGTCCGGATTTTTTATGCTTAATCATGCTGTGCAACAAATGTCATAGCCTTTCCCCAAAAGCTTGGAGAATAAGAGATTTCAAGTTCCTGCCAGTCTGCCGGAACTTCATATGCAATCACGCCGTTCATTTTCTTTCCTGCGGCTACAGAACCGTCCAGCTGATTTTTTCCGTTCTGTGTAAACTCTGTTAATCCTGTAATGCTCTGATTTACGGAATAACTGTCACAATAAGCTTCAAAGCTCATAACAGAACTTACGTCAATGTCCTTATCAGACTCATTTGAAATTTCAAATTCACATCCAACTAAAACATTTCCATCCGCCGGTTTTGTAAACATAGAACCTTCTGATTCTGTCACACTGACCAATGTTACCTTTACGGATTTTAATTCGGCTGTATCACCTACTGCAAACTTCTGGCTCTGTGTTTCCGTACTTTCCGTCTTTCCTGTTTCCTGTACCTGTCCATCCGATGAAACTTTTTTCGGTTCATCATCTTTTCCCCCTGCTACTGCTGCAATCACAATGATTACAATAATCGCAGCAACAATCATGGGCCACTTTTTCTTTTTCATACTTTTATCCTCCATTTAACTTATTCAATAAGTCATATCAATAAGTATTTTAGCATACTATTGTGTGTAGTGCAATATTTTACTAAAACTTAAAAGGATTATTGTTATGTATCAGAGATTTTCAACCAAAAGCCCTTGCGGAACCAATAATTTGTGCGGAACCAATATTAAAAAATACAGGCTTTCCAAAAACGGAACATACTCGCAGCGCATGCTTGCAGAAGAAATGCAGCGCCACGGTGCCGACCTTGATAAAAATATGATTCAGCGTATTGAATCCGGCCAGCGCTATGTTACCGATATTGAATTAAAACTTTTTTCAGAAGTTCTTGGTATCCCTATCGAAGATTTAATCAAACAATAAGCTTTCTGCACACCTGCACTGATATGCCTTTTCAGATAAAAGGTTAGCACATTTCTTTTTCCGTATGGTATGCTGTCAGCATCATTGTATTTTACGAACCGAAAACAACAAGCAGAAGAACAAAAAAGAGAAATGCCGCCCAGAATAACAGAAATCCCTCTATAATTCCGGCAATAACACGGACTTCTTTTCTTTCCGACTTTTGAAACGGAAAATACTCCCTCATTTTCCTGTAATTTGTGGCAAATGCCACCACTATAAGACAGCCTGAAGCCACCGCTGCTTTTTCAAGTGCCAATTCTATTCCGGTTATGACTGTCCCATCACTGCTTTTGATTTCCAGTCCCATGCACAATAGACCAATCAGACCGTATCCGGTTACCGCAATCAGCATATGAGCATAGTTTCCCGAACGAAATCCCGGAAGCCAGTTTTCGTGATACATTTTTTCCCTTTTTACCGCTGGCGGTTCTTTAAACGTTTTCTGTCCTGCCTGAAGCACATTTTTTAAAGCCCTGACCGAATCATAACGCTGTACCGGGGACAGATTGATGCAGTTTGAAACTATTGCTCCCATTCTACCTTCCGCTTTTCTTTCTCTTGGCAGCTTTCCCGTCAGCAGAACATTTAACAAAACACCCAATGCATAAATATCTGTGCGCGAATCAGACTGTCCGAATCCAAACTGCTCCGGCGCGGCATACGCTTTTGTTCCCAATAACATCGTGTCTTCCTGCCGGTTTTCATGGAAAATTTTCGCCGTATTTAAATCAATAATTTTTACATTTCCCTCATTGCTTATCATGATATTGGACGGCTTGATATCCCTGTGGATAAACGGCGGGCAATGTGCGTGCAGCGGTTCAAGCGCATTGCAAAGTTCGCAGATAATAAATGCAGCTTCTTTTTCGGAAAATATGCCTTTTTCTTTTTGCAGTTCCTCTAATGTTTTTCCGTTGATATATTCTTCAATCAGTGCTAAATGGTCCTGCCCGTCCACACACTCATAAATCTGTGGAAAATATTTACTGTTTATCTGCCTGATAAATTCATAAATTTCCCGATTGTATACATACAAATTCTTTTTTACATATATTTTGTGATTTTCCTTATGCTGTACATAAAAGACCTCATGCGCTTCATTAAGCACACCGATTGTATGATAATAAGATAATTCACATTCCTGTCTGATTTTATCGTCCACTTGTACCCTCATTCCGTTCTCCCACTGCGGCTTATGCAGATGTCCTATGCCGTCAGATTGGGATTGCATACTGATTTTTATTTTATTATACTATACTTAAATGGTTTTGGGAGGGACATCGTGAAAAATAATGCTGATAAAACATCTGAATTACTGGCTTCTTTATCGACAATCCACAGCAAAGAGGATTTTGAAGCCTACCTGAATACACATACGCAGACGGAATTTTCTTTTTCACAGTACTATAATTCAATTTTGCACTGTAAAAATATTTCTCTTGCGGAAGCTGTAAAAAACAGTACATTGGAACGGCACTATGCCTATCAGATTGTAAACGGCACAAAAGCAAATCCGGGACGGGATAAAATTCTCTGTCTTTGTATTGCCGCCCGCATGGATATTAACGAAATCCGCCGCGCATTGGAAATTTCCAATTGTGCAATCCTTTACGCCAGAAACACGCGCGATGCCATTATCATTAAGCACATTAATACGGAAGATTTTTCTGTTGCAAATATTAATGATGACCTTTACACGCACGACATCTCGCCACTGCTGTCATGATATTGTATTATATATAAACCGGAGGTATCTATGTGTACTGATAAAAAAATTGAAACTGCCGATGAGCTGGAATTTGCTGTATTCTGCATAGAAAATGTTGCCGCCAGACTGCATGTTCACGCAGAAGCTGTATACAAAGCCTTCACTGGACAAAGTGACATTCTGCACGGCTATATTATTCCTGAATATGAAATACTTCATACGCAGAGTAAAGATTATATTGTAAATGATATTCTTGAACTTATGGAAGAAAGGGGCGTGAAAATATGATTCTTTACCACGGTTCTTATCTTGAAATACCAAATCCTGATTTAAAACATTCCCGTGCAAATGTTGACTTTGGACTTGGATTTTATACAACACCTCTGTACGAACAGGCTGAAAAGTGGTGTAATAAATTTAAACGCCGAAATAAAAACGGATTTATCTCCTGCTATTCCTTTGACGAAACTACTTACAATCATCTAAACGTATTGCGTTTTGACGCATACTCTGAAGAATGGCTCGACTTTATTTTAAACTGCCGTTCCGAAAGGGATACCACTGATTATGATATTGTTATCGGCGGTGTCGCAAATGATAAAGTATTTAACACGGTTGAACTGTTTTTTGACGGTCTGATTGATAAAAAAGAAGCCATTAACCGTCTGCGCTACGAACAGCCCAATTTGCAAATTTGTTTTCGTACCGAAAAAGCACTTGCATATCTGACTTTTGAAAGGAGTATCAAAGTATGAATGCCAACCCGATTTTACTTCAGAAAAAATATACCCGTGTCATCGCCTGCTTTGCAAAAAAAGCACAACTGCCGCTGGACACCGCTCTTGATTTCTTTTATCGCTCCGAACTCTATCCTTTGCTACGCGACGGTGTATCCGATATGCACTGCATGAGTGATGACTACCTCGCCGATGAACTTCTATCCGAATACCGCCCATTAAAATAAGGCGGCAGAAAACCAATCTTCCGCCGCCAAATCTATACTATATATACTGTATATCACAGTCCCACATCTCACCTAGAACTTCTCTGAACATAAAGCCGACATATTCCGCGCACCCACACTTTCTTGAACACGCCCCAATATCCGCTCACCCACACTCTCACAGCCATGAACATGACACCACCGAAGTTAAGTAACACGTTGAGGTGGGGTCATGTTCATGGCTACTGTCAAGTAACACGTTGAGGTGGGGGCATGTTCATGGCTGCCGTTAAGTAACACGGTGAAATGGTGTTATGTCCAAGGAAGCTTTTATTCTGCCATCATCTTCTCTGTAGACCATATCTCTACTTCATAATGATTTGCCTTATTGTAACGCTTTCTTAAATTCTTTAACTGCTTTAAGTATTCCATCGTTACTTTACCTGATAACTTGGATTCACCTTCGGTTCTCTGCTGGAACTTGTACGGAATCTCTACAACCTTCTTGTATGTACCCATTGCAAGAACTTCCACCATAATCTTCCATCCAATCGGCTGTAAGTCGGCATTTTCAATAACCTCGCGGCGGAACATGAACAGACCGCTTGTCGGGTCTGAAATCTTTCGCAGGCACGGTAACATAAACTGACCGATTTTACGGGCTGTACCAGATACAAACTTTCTGTACCAGTTGAGTCCGCCGTCATCGCCGCCCGGAATCAGACGGCTCGGAATACAGAAGTCTGCACCGCTTTCCATTGCCTTATACATATATTTTAAAACGATTGGCGGATGCTGTAAATCCGCATCCATGCATGCCATATATTCGCCCTTTGCAAGGGAAAATCCTTTTAATACGGCAGTTGCCAGTCCTGTTTCACCGGTTCTGTGTTCCATGCGTACAGCCGGAAAATCCTTTGCAACTTCCATAATAACCTGTGGTGTATCATCTTTACTGTCGTCTACAAAAACGATTTCATAAGGAATTCCTTTTAATGCATCATCAATCTGTGTTACAAGATTTCTGATATTCTTTCCTTCATTAAATGTTGGTACCACTACTGATAACATAATTTTCTCCTTCAAATCTATCCTGATGTGTTTTTATTTTTCGATGTTTCGACTTGTGTATTATAATACCTTTATTACAATCTGACAAGTTTTTCACATAAATTTCTTATTTTATTGTCCGCCCCAGTATCCGAGTTCGACACCTTTTTCATAAATTCCCTTTGCCTTGGCATAGTAGCCATACGCATTAAAATGTGTCCAGTCTGCCCTGAGCTGTTGTGAAATCTCACCTCTTGTAAAGCCGTCAAGATCTTCATCGGTTGCTTCCAGTCCGCAGTCACTTAATCCATTCTGAATCATATAGAGCCGCATGTTGATAAAATGATCCCCGTATGCTTTGGATAATGCCTGCTCCCACGGTGTTTCGCCCATGCCGATATAAATTTTATTCATATCCACGGACAGTTCCGGGTCATCGGTATCACCGACAATAATATAATATTTACAGCCTGTACCTTCCAAAATGGAATCATACTGCGCAATTAATTCATCATAGTCATTATACCAGCCTGCGTTACTGCCGATTTCCAGCACAAGAATGTCATCTTTACGCTCCACCGCCGCCAGTGTATAAACCGGTGTGCCTTCTTTAATATTCACATCTGTGCCGTATAAAATCTGGCTTTCACCGTCATAAGAATTGGTTACATAATATTTTTCGCCGTTAATCACACAGATATTGGTCTGGTCTGACTGAAAATTATAACCGCTGTAATCTTCCATATAAACATTATCCCCGTCATATAAAGACTGCAGCTTAAATTCAGCAATGCCTGTCCCGTCAATGACAATATCACGGTCAACCACCATGGTAAGACCGCCTGCACGGGTCGCAATTTCTTTTGACGTTTCTCCGTTGACACCAAGGTTGTATGTTTTCAGCCCCGTAAACTGCGAAAGCATATCCGGTGCCGTGGCATAGCTGATATTTGTTGTAATGCCGTCCAGCGTAATAAACCCCGGTGTAGTCGCGCAGCCGTACATCATACTGTCACCCCAGCAGGAAATACTTCTCTTTACACCATCATACGGTACAGTTTCCGCTGTGATGGTTCTTTTTCTGGTTTCATGTGGTTTCTGATTTTCCGTCTGCATTGACGAACCGCCTGCAATTTCATTATCATTTTCCACAATGTCCCATATATTTTTGGATATCTTTTGTAATCGTGCCGGTGTTGTCTGTACTGTACCGCCATGTACCAGAACCTCTGAAGCAATCAGCAGTACCACAAAAACCGTTACGGAAAAACAGACAACAATTTTCTTTCTTACTTTCACAAATATCCCTCTTTTCTATTTACATTAACCAACAGTCTGAATTATACCACATAAACAGCAGCCATATCTGTGCAAATGCAAAAAATATCAGAATTGCCGTGCGTATTTTCGGACGTACGCTCTTTAAAATCTCATAAACGCCCATATATACGACAAAGCTGCCCACTGTAAAGCGGCAGGTGCTCATGACATGGGAGGTCAGCGGCACAAGCAGGGAAATGATTCCGAACACCGCCATGGAATAATATTTCCGGTAAAGCATATATCCATACACTGCAAAAATACCGATACAAAACCATCCCATATAGGTATATCGCGGTTCAATCTGTCCGGTGCACGCTTTCCATAAAACGCCCACAACCGGAAAATACGTATCTTCACGCCATGCAATCTGCACGTTTTTATAAGCCCACACATCGCCACAGAAAAAGCGCAGGAAGGTCATATAGCAGAATGCACCGAACGGACACAGCATAACCGCAAAAATGTGTTCCGGCAGTTTCAACATCTGCACGATGAAGCTTTTGATTTTTGCCCATGTGATAAGTTTTCCACCGTCCGCCGTCAAATCCAGATACATTTCCACAATCAGCGCAAATACAAGCAGGCAGCCTACAATTCTTGTCGCACTGGCAAATGCAGCGGCAAACCCTGCCCACAAGTACTTTTTTTTAGCTGCCGCATAGAAAAACAGCGCAATAAACAGCACAAACATCGCTTCTGTATACACAGAACCAAAGTAAAAAGAATAGGGACCTGCAAACATCAGAAGCGGAATCAAAAGATAGTCTTCACTCCTGCCACCACGCACCAGACTCATATATTTAACTGCTGTAAATGCAGCGATAAAAATACATACCGTTGATACCGTCATGCCGACCCAGTACGTGTCCATTACACCGAAGGTCAGCATTTTCACAAACCGGCAGACCATCACATACATCGGGAAAAATGCCCAGTTTGCCTGTGGGTCCGTATCCAGCGGAAATGTATATCCGTTATCAATCATAAACTGGTACCGCTTGGCATCCCACTGGTTCATTAAAAATGCAATGGAACGGTCCGTTCCCATATACACGTTATAAATCACCATCAGCACCAGCATAAACAGGCGGGACATCAGCAGTATAAAAAACAGTTTTAAAATCAGCCGGAAATTTTCGTTTTCTCTATATATTTTAGCCAGTCTTTCCATATTTACCTCATTTCTAAGCGGTTTTGCCGCAAAGCTGTGATAAGAATTTCGCGCAGGCGGTTTCCCATCTGCCATCAGGGATATTTGTTCTTGCCCAAAATCAAAAATGGGACGCCTATCACGATTGGATGCCGCCCCATTTTATTATAAAATCTGCATAATTTTTAATATAATCTGGTACAGAAATGCCGGAACTGCAGCAATCACCGGTATTAAAAACATTGCAACGACTACTGCATTGAGCAGCTGAAGCCATACAAATACCGCACAATACTGAATCCATGCCGGAACATTGATTTTCTTAAAGTGGTCAATGACAAGGCATACAACCAGTATTAAAAGTGTAGCAAGCGTAATCAGCAGTCCTTCTTTTCTGCCCTGTGGTTCAAATTCCATGGTAATTGTATTTTCACCGGAGTGAATCTTTACCCCTGTAAAAAGTCCTGCGATTTCTTTTGCCTGCACCTGCTGCCCGTTGACGCTGACTTTCCAGTTTTTGCTGTAAACCACCGGTATCAACGCATAATTTTTCGTTGCCGAACCGTCAAGCTTAACAGTCAGTGAATCATTGGTATAAGATACATCGCATTTTGTATTTTCATACGCTCTGCACAACTTCTCCATCTTATCCATATCCAGCTGTGCAAAGCTGACTTCGCTGACTTTTAAATACCAAGGGTCATCGTATTCAATACGGATATCGATACTCTCATTGTCAAAACAGCCCAGATACAGCAGATTGTTGTTATAATCCGTAAAGTACGCTGTATTTTCCACATCACCCAGTGTCGGCACCGGCACTTCTTTGTCATTGACATAGACATGCATGGAGCTGATCAGCCATGATGCATTGGCATCACTGTTGCGGTTATTGATATCCACAATCTTTAAATACACTGCCGCATTGCCGCTTATCTGTGTATTATATTCCAGTACTGTATCACTCTTTTTTACAGAATACGACATACCCTTTACCAGCGGTTCCTTATCTCCCGAAAGTGCCGTATAGAACTTATTATGTAAGTCAACCCAGTCCACGCCCAAGTCTTCTGATGCAAAAGATGACGCTACGGTCATTGCAAACGGAAGCCGGTAATTGGCAGAATATAATTTATATCCTTCCTGCGGTGCTTCTTTACTGTCTATGTCGTAATCTGCATAACTTTTTTCCAGTGTATACAGCGCCGGGTCCAAGTCATTCTGATTGACGGCCTCCGTTACATGAAACAGTGCATTCGTAAAGACGGTTCCGCCGGAATCTAACAGCCACAGAAAATATTTTGAATATCCCCAGTTTTTTGCAAAAGTCTGTGTGTCACTCTCTAATGCCGCCGTAAAGCTTGACAGTGCGCCACGGCGCAGTATCAGCGGATAATTGGCATTCAGGCTGATGTCCGGATTGACAATACGGTCTGTTGCCGATTCTTCAATATCAAGTGCTTCATAGGCTTCATTGGCATACTGCACATAATCACCGACCTGGTACGCTTCATAGGTATAAAACTTCGGCGGACCAATCAGTGCAAATGCCCCTAAGAAAACTTCCACCGCAATCACGGCAAGCACGGATTTGACGTTAAATTCGTCCTTTTCTTCTTTGAGCTTTCTTAAATAAACGATAAACATCGTGATAAAGACTGCCACAAAAAAGATTGTCGCAAGAATCTCGTTATTCTGCGGAATCAGCAGATAACCGGCTGCATATACCAGGCACATTACCGCCGCAATCACAATCTGACGTTTGATATACTTCTTCTCAAGCGGCATATCCGCAAACATTTTCTGTGCATAATACGCGCCCATGCAAAGCAGTGTAAATGCAATCAGGAAACCGTTTCTTAATGTATAGCCGTTGTAAGAGCCGAAGTGCCACATTAAATTGATGCCTTCCACAAACATCGGAAGCAGGGCAATTCCAAGCAGGCACGCCATGACACGGCACATTTTTTTATCTTCTTTATATTTCTTTAACCCGATAAGAATCACGGCAAGCACAAAGCTTAATCCGTACAGCATCATATAACGCTGGAATGCCGCCATAGAGCCGTCTGTGACAATCGCACCCTTAATCCAGCCAAGGTACTGCGATACAATACTGCCGCCCGCATTTCCTCTCTGTGAACCGGATAACTGCATAAATACCGGAATTAATACAAAGCAGGACAGTCCCATGCCCGCCGCCGTACCGATTCCTAAATTCCATGCGTGCTTTTTCCATGCTTTGCGCTCACACAGCAGTAAAATATAGACACCGCTGACTAAAAATACGTAAATGAGCGCCATTGCGCTTAAATAGTAATTAATGATAAAGCTTAATGCCACCATAAAGATGTAAAACAGCTTCTTTCCCGTTGTCAGCAGTCTGTCCAGCGCCAGCATCAGCAGCGGGAACAGTGCAACAATGTCCATCCACGGTGTAAAGCAGGAGCCGTATAAAATGACGTATCCACACAGCGAATACATCACGGCAAACGCTGTCTTTACCGGATAGAGCAGCTTCGGAAATTTGTGATTGAGCAATGCATACATTGCAACGGACATAAATACCATTTTTACTGCCGTCAGTATGGAAATGCTCTCTAAAATGAGATTTCTCGGGACTAAATATAACAGCAGATTAAACGGACTTAACATTGAAAAGGCTGAAATACTCATGGATACATTCGTTCCGAGTCCCGTATACCAGTCAAACCACAACGATGCCTTTCCGTGCATGAAATCCCACAGATGTGCATACAGCGGCGCGACCTGCTGCATATTGTCAAAATAATCAATCCGGTTTCCGCCAAACGGCCAGATTCCTTTTAAAATCAGCGTAATTAATACAACTGCCAGGGTAATCGCCCCCGGGATACTGTATGGCTTTAATTTCTTTGCCAAAACGTTCACTTTCTCTTTCATATAACTCCTTTATTTTAAAGAATGGCACTGCTCCACAGACAGAATGTCACATTATCTGCCACAAAATGAATCGTGTCACATTCCTTTTCCTCAAGTTTTCCGATTTCAAATGTAAATGTTCCTGTACCCTGTATTTCTCCAATTTTTCTGTCGTTGCAGTAAACTTCGACCCTGCCGTTTCCCGCAAACTCCGTGACTTCACACTGATAGGAGGCATTCTCTGCCGTGCGGTTTAACACGTAGTAAAGATATGCGTCCTTTCCGCTGTTTGTACTACCCTCGTACTGGTCTTCCTTCCAGCCTTTTCCCTTGCGGCGGCATACATTGATACTGCGCTCATTTCCGTCTTTATCTTTGAGTGTCGTACAATATTCTGTCGTTCCCGGTTCATAGGACAGTTTTCCGTAGCCCGGCCAGTCAGAAAGCTCATGGGTCAGATAATACATTTTGTATTCCAGTCCTACGTCCGGATTTTTACCCCACCACAATACCAGCAGGTAAAAACAGGCAAGTATTACCGCCCCTGCATAAAATGCTGCTTTTACGCTCTTCTTTTTCATCATTTTTAACACCTGTGTGCTTTTGCTTTTATAGTTTTCATTTTAAACATGCGTAACGATACAGGTTCCTGTTCCCTTTATTACAACCGAACGCTTGCCAGCGCTGATAAAGAAGCTTTCGCCTGCCTTGTACTGCATCGTCTTATTACCGTCATCCGTTTCAATGGTTCCCTCACCGGAAATAAATAAAACAGACAGGAAAGATGTTTCATCCATGCCGATTTTGACTTCTGAATAAATGTCATATTTCAGGCATTCAAAATACTTGCACTGTACCAGACGTTCCAGTGTATAGGCATCGTTTTTCTCCAGAATCACTTCGCAGTTTTCATCCTTGACATATGCCTTGGTATCGACAACGTCCAGTGCCTTTGCAACGTGCAGTTCACGCGGATTGCCGAACTTATCCCTTCTGTCGTAATCGTACATGCGGTATGTACTGTTGGAATTCTGCTGGATTTCACAAATTAAAATGCCCGCACCAATCGCATGGATTGTTCCTGCTTTTACCATAACGACATCGCCCGGCTTTACATCTATGCGGTTTAACACCTCTGTAATCGTATTGTTCGCAATACGTTCTTCAATCTCCTCTTTGGATACGTCCTTTGAAAGTCCGCAGTAAAGGTATGCACCCGGCTCACAGTCAATGACATACCACATCTCGTTCTTTCCGTATTCGCCTTCATTTTCCAGTGCATATTCATCATCAGGGTGAATCTGAATTGATAATGCCTGCTTTGCATCAATAAATTTAATCAGTACCGGAAAACGATCCTGTGCCTGACACTTCCAGCCAAGCGCCTCTTTTCCGATAATGGACAGATAGTCATTAAAGAGCATGCCCTTATATCTGCCGTCTGCAATCCGGCTCTGTCCGTCCGGGTGTGCGGAAAGCTCCCAGCTTTCGCCGATAACGTCATAATCACACTTTTTACCGAATACCGTGCGAAGCTTTGTGCCGCCCCACAGATTATCCTTAAACGCCGGATCTAGCTTGACAACCGGCTCGTTAGCAGCTTTGACATAATTGTCCTCTGCCGTTCCGTCACTTTCCTGACTGTATATCTTTACCATATCGCTTTCGGATAAGATTTCACCGATACCGACTTCGATAATGACTACATTTTTATCGGTTTTATTGGCAACCTTATGCTTCATGCCAATCGGGACAAAAACGCTTTCATACTTATGATAGTCTTTTGTTTCCGTTCCTAATGTAATCGTTGCCGTTCCTTCTACAACAGACCAATGCTCACTGCGCATTTCATGCTGATGCAGATTCATGCTCATGCCCGGAAATACCGTTACCTTTTTGACCTTGTAACCGTCTGAGGCATTAAGCAGTTCATGGATTCCCCATTCTCTGTAAGAAATCCGGTTATAATCAAAGTAATTTTCATACTTTTCTTTATTCTCGGAAATGATATTTTTAATGTCATCAACGCGTTCCTTGGAAGATACGTAAACGGCATCTTCGGTATTTACAACAACAACATCCTGAATATCATTTGTCACCACAAGCTGTCTGTCTGCACTGTTAATAACCATTACATCTTCACAGTGGTTTTTTAAGACATTTTCGCTGTGGGATACACTTGAATTTTCATCTAAGTCGCAAACATTCCCGACATCTTTCCAGCGGAATGCCGTTTCCACGACCTTCATATCCTTTAACTTTTCAAAAATCAGGCGCTCAATACTGCCTTGTGGAATGTCTTTCATGACCTTCTGCGAAAAACGCACGGTACGGCGGATTGCTGCAACCTTCCGCTTTGCCATCCGGCAGGTATCATAGAGTTCCGGACAAATTGCCCTCGCCGCATTGATTAAATCCCCTGCACGGTATAAAAACATACCGCTGTTCCATAAAAATCCATCGTCATAGCCAAAGCTCTCATCATCGTCCAGACGGATTTTTTCAATAAATTTAAGGACATTTTCCTCATCTCTTAACAGATATCCGAAATTGGAATTTTTCTTTGCCGGCTTTACACCAAGTGCAACAATACTGCCCTGTTTTGCAAGCTCCTTTGCCCGAATAATTGCATCCTTATATTCCTGCCCCTCAATCAGGTTGTCAGCCGTCACAACAAACACCAGTTCGGACTGGTTGCAGAACTGGCTGCCAAGCATAATTGCCGCAGCGGTTCCCTTTGGACTGCCTTCAAGTACAACACGATACTTGAGGCTCTGGAATGCTTTCATCTGACCGTTTACAATATTGCGGTAGCTTTCCTTTGTCACAATAATAAATTCATCGCAAAACGGCATATTTCTGACAACCGTTTCCTGCAATAAAGATCGTCCCTCTTTAATATTCATAAACTGCTTCGGATAATTTTTTCTTGAGAGCGGCCAAAGGCTGTCACCACTGCCTCCGGCAAGTATTACACACTTCATACAATCTCCAATCTGCTCAAAGCGTTATTCCTGTTCCGGCTCCTCCGGTTTGAAATTGAGTCGTTCTTCTTCCACTACCAGCGGTCTGTTCATCAGACGCTTGTTCATGCTTAAAATATATTCCCCAAGCAGTCCGATAAAGAACAGCTGGAGTGAACTGGTCAGGCTGACTAAAATAATCAGTGGAACCATACCTGCCTGGAATCTGTTCCAGTATATTAATTTCAGAATAAAATAAATAATTGCCACAATGACACTGAGTCCTGCGCAGGCAGCGCCTAAAAAGGTTGCAATACGCAGCCCGATTTTCGTATAAGACGTAAAGCTTAGCATTGCCGCATCATACAACGTATAAAAATTGTTATGGGTCTTGCCGGCGCGTCTTTGTGCCTGTGTATATTCAATCTCCGTGCGCTTAAAGCCCAGCTCGCCGACAATGCCACGGATAAACGGAATCGGGTCCTTTAAATCGCGCAGAACCTGTACAAAGCTTTTATCATACAGTCCAAAGCCCGTAAAATGCTCAATCTGGTCTACAGAAGACATTTTCTTAATCATCTTGTAGTAGCAGGAACGCAGGAAATACATCACCGGATTTTCCTTACTGCTGGTCTTTACCGCACAGACAATTTTATATCCTTTTTCCCACTCTGCGACAAGCCGCGGAATAACATCAATCGGGTCCTGGAAATCCGCGCAGACCGGAATCGTACAGTCACCCTCGGTCTGTAAAATGCCGTAATACGGTGAATTAAACTGACCGAAATTCTTTGCATTAAAAATCGCTTTGATTTTTTTGTTATTCTCACAGAGTGCTCTTAACTTCACCCTTGTTGTATCTCTTGAATCGTTATCAATAAACAAAATTTCATAATCATACTGCGGGAGGTCTTTTTCAAACATCGCAATCAATGCCTCGCTTAACGGAACCACATTTTCTTCCTCGTTATAGCATGGCACCATAATACTAATCTTTTTCATCGCTTCTATTCCTTTATACGTAATTCTTCCTGCACCAGTCTACGGTTTTTTCAATTCCCTCCGCAAACGTTACACGCGGCGCAAAGCCTGTGTCTTTTTCCAGATCGGAAATATCTGCGCACAGATACATCACCTGCTTTTCCTGATAAGGAATTTCTCCAAATCCAATCTCTGCCCCCGGTGCTGCCGCATCACGGATTGCTTCGATGTATTCCCGAAGCGGTCTTGCCGTTCCACCGCCGATACAGTAAGTCTTACCGGGCACGCCTTTCTCTCCGAGAAGATACATGGCATATCCTGCATCCGCGCTGTAAAGGTAATCCCACATCTGTTCTCCTGCGGTACACTGCGGCCGCCCGCCTTTCAGGAGGCTGACAATCGTACTCATAACCATTGTCTTTGCCCCATCAAACGGTCCGTAAATGCTGAGAATCCTTGTCCAGATATGGCGGATACCCTTCTGTTCACAAAGGATTTTTGTCATCTGACCTGTACAGAGCTTTGCAATCCCGTAGCCGTTTTCGGGAAATGCCGGTGTAGACGCATTTAAGCTGCCTTCCACCCGTCCGTATTCTGCCTGTGAGCCGGCGCCGACAAATGTCGTACAGCCCAGTGCAGCGGCAGCTTCCACGGCATCTAACGCATAACGGACATTTTCAAGCTGTCCGTAAGCGTTGTTACGGCTGTTGCCAAACGTCCCGTCCCAGCCAAAGTGGTAAAATACGTCTGCGTGTTCTATCTTTTCATGCAATGTTTTTAATTCTTTTAAATCACACGGCACAATGTGTACCAGCGGTGACTTTGGAATATTGTCTGTTCTTCTGGAATCCGGTCTTACAACTGCTTCCACTTCAATTCCGTGGCTTATCAGTTCTGCAATCAGTGCTGTTCCAATCGCACCGGTCGGTCCCGTAATAACTGCTCGTTTCAATTTCTTCTCCCCTATGAAATCGGCTTTATAATCATATTACTGTAAAATTCATCCCTGTCAAGGAACGGTGCTAAGTCTTCCAGCGGCGGCGATACGAGTGTACCGTCTTCTAACCGCTTTGTCGCTGACTTCGGTTCAAATTTCTGTTCGGTAGACACCATAATCTCACAGATTGCCGGTCCTTTAACTGCCAGCACCTTTGAAATGGTTTCATCAAGCTGTGCATTGGTTTCACATCTAAAGAACGGATAACCGTAAGCCGGCGCTAATTTGCCCATATCCGGGAAGCTTAAATCGCCGCTTTCCGGTCCGATACCGACAAAATGCTTCTCAAACAGATTCGTCTGTGTCTGACGGATTGAATGATACCCCTGATTATTGATTACAAATATCTTTACCGGCATCTGATGATGGATAATCGTCTGTAATTCCTGAATATTCATCTGGATACTGCCGTCCCCTGTGACTAAAATCACATCTTTAATATCGTCATGCTTTAACGCTTCTCTGTTTAATGCAAGATTGCCGTGTTCTGCAACTACCGCACCGATTGCTGCCGGAAGGTCATATCCCATGGAAGCAATCGCAGAGTTGATAATAAAGCGCTGTCCTTTTTTAATGACATAAGCGTGGCTTCCGACTACACATGCTGAGCCGTTGCCGACAACCGTCACCTGTCCTTCTGACAGACGGCTGCTTAATTCTTTAATAAATGCATACACATTGGTATGCTTCGTGTCTTCATAATGTTTTTTCTGTACAACCGGATACTTTGCCTTCCATTCCTGACATCTTTCTACCCAGCTGCTCTCTTTAAATAACGGTGTATTTCCGGCTGCCTGTTCTGCCTCAAGGCGTGAAACCATTTTTGCAAGCAGTTCCTTTGCATCGCCCCATACCGGTAAATCCACATGCAGGGTCGGCTTCTTTAACTCAGCTTCATCCACATCATTGACAATGACATAGGCTTCTCTTGCCCATGTCTTCCAGTTATAGCCCACCTGACGGATACTTAAACGGTTGCCGCACGCAAAGACTAAGTCCGCGTTCTGTACGGCAAAGTTACCGGCGCGGTCGCCCATAATGCCGCCGCGTCCCACATACAGCGGGTGTTCGTCTTCAATGGCATCAATGCTGTCCCAGCCCGTCGCTACCGGAATGCCAAGCAGTTCCACAACTTTGCGGAAATCTTCATATCCACCGGAAATGCGGATACCGTTTCCCGCATAAAATACCGGACGCTTTGCACTGCGGATTTTATCGAGAATAAGGTCAACCGTTTCATCGGGAATTGCCGGTGCCTGCTCCGCTTCATATTCTGCCGGGTCAAACCCTTCCAGTTCTTCCGTTTCGATATAGCTTCCCTGAAAATTCACCGGAATATCAATCCAGCACGGACCCGGTCTGCCAGTCGTTGCAATATAATATGCCTTTTCAAGACAGTAACGGATACGCTTCGGATCTGTCACCATTTCGGCATATTTTGTCATCGCTGCCGCTGACTTTGTAATATCAAATTCCTGGTCGCCCATGGCGCGGAGCGCAAGTCCCGTACTTCTGGCTGTCGTATCAAAACGCACCTGACCGGAAATAACAAGCATCGGAATCGAATCCAGAAAGCCTCCGACAACACCGGTCATTGCATTTGTACCGCCCGGTCCCGTTGTAACACAAAGTGCTGCAATCTTATTATGAATTCTTGCATAGCTTTCTGCCGCAATTGCACATGCCTGTTCATGATGATTGTATACACAGGTCAGTCCTTCCTGATGTCCCAGACTGTCATTTAAGTGCATTGCACCACCGCCTGTAACGGTAAAGGCATGGGTAATGCCGTGATCTACAAGAAACTGTGAAACATATGACGATAATTTTACTTTCATACTTACTCCTTTTGGCGGTATGCCCAGAATTTATTCATTACAAAATTCACCGGTATCGTGACAAACATATTCAGCACCGGTCCCAGATATCCTGAAAGCTCCCTGTCCGTCAGCACAATGCCGATTCCCGTAAGCCCATTGGCAATTCCTGTACAGAATCTTGAAATGTCAATGACGTCCACCCACAGCCACAGCAAAAGGTTGTTGAGCAGCAGCCCGGTAAATGCATACGCTGCATACGTCTTTAAAAGAACCTTCCACCAGACTCTCTTTTGTACATTTTTATCTTCTTTAAATACAAATACATTCTGCCAGATGTAAGCGTGCAGAACGCTTAACAGCCAGCTTAACACATTTGCAAGAAAATAATTATCTGTCAGTGCAAACGCTACGGCATAAATAACATAGGATACAATCGTATTGGATATGCCGACCAGCCCAAAACGGATGATCTGGTTTATCAGTGCCTTGTTTTTTTCACTCATTGTTTACTGGTTTACAGCCTCCGTAATGGTCTTTGCCATATAGTCAATCATTTCGTCTGTCATGCCCGGATATACACCTACCCAGAACGTATCGTTCATAATACGGTCTGTGTTGTCTAATCCGCCGACTACACGGAAACCTTCTCCTGTTGCACGCATTTCGTCAAAGCATGGGTGCTTGATTAAGTTGCCCGCAAACAGATTTCTTGTCTGTACACCGTGGTTTTCAATGTATTCAACAACTTTCTTTCTGTCAATGCCTTCTTTTACCGTAATTAAGAAACCAAACCAGCTTGGACGTGAACCTTCACACGGTACCGGTAAAATTACCTTATCCTGAATACCTTCGAGTGCCGCTCTTAAACGGTCAAAGTTATGTCTTCTTCTTTCTACGAAAGAAGGGAATTTTTCAAGCTGTGCACAGCCGACTGCTGCCTGCATATCGGTTGCCTTTAAGTTATATCCGAAATGAGAATATACATACTTGTGGTCATATCCTAACGGAAGTTCACCGTACTGCTTGTCAAAACGGTGTCCGCACAGGTTGTCCCTGCCGGACGGGCAGACACAGTCACGTCCCCAGTCACGGAAAGAACGGATACACTTATTTAACAGTGGGTTGTTTGTATAAACAGCACCGCCTTCGCCCATTGTCATGTGGTGTGGCGGATAAAAGCTGGATGTTCCGATGTCACCGACTGTACCTGTGAACTTTTCTTCGCCCTTATAGTTATACTTAGAACCGAGTGCATCACAGTTATCTTCAACAAGCCATAAGTTGTGCTTATCGCAGAAATCCTTTACGGCAGTTAAATCAAACGGATTACCGAGTGTATGTGCAATCATGACGGCCTTTGTCTTTTCGCTGTATGCTTCTTCTAACTTTGTAACATCAATATTGTACTGAGGAATCGTTACATCCACAAATACCGGTACTGCACCGTACTGGATTGCCGGTGTTACAGTTGTCGGGAAACCTGCTGCAACCGTGATAACCTCGTCCCCTCTTTTAATTCTTCTGTCACCTAACAGCGGAGAAGTCAGTGCCATAAATGCGTTTAAGTTGGCAGATGAACCGGAGTTTACAACAGATACATACTTTACATTTAAGTATTCACCGAATTTCTTTTCAAATTCATCTGTGTAATGACCTGCTGTCAGCCAGAATTCCAGTGCGGAATTCACAAGATTCTTCATTTCTGCGCTGTCATATACACGGCTTGCATAGGAAATTCTGTCGCCTTCATGATATTCTTTCTTTGCATGATACTTTTTACAGTATTCGTCTACAAAGGATAAAATCTCTTCTCTTGCTTCTAATTCATTCTTATTTTCAAACATTCTATAATTCCTTTCTGTTGTTCATCGGATTTGTCTTTATTTATCAAAAAATTCTGCTATCTGTGCGTCCATACATGCAGGAATATCTCCGCCTGCCGCATAGACCTTAGACCAAGCCACGCTCTTTTCAATCGCTGTATCAAAATTCCATACCGGCTTCCAGCCAAAAGTTGTCTTTAACTTTGAGCAGTCCAGCTTTAAGAAGTTAGCCTCATGAGGACCGCCGTCATACTTGTTGACCCACTTTAAACCTTCGCCCCATTTTGCACAGAATGTATCCACAAGATTGCCTGTAGTAATGCAGTCACTCTCATCCGGTCCTACATTATAAAATCCCGCATAAGACTTGTCTTCGTACTGCTTCATCGCAATTAAAAGGTATGCTGCCAGTGGTTCTAAGACATGCTGGTACGGTCTTGTGGAATGTGGATTTCTTACAATAATATCTTCTTTCTTTAATGCCGCACGGACACAGTCCGGTACGATTCTGTCATTGGCAAAATCGCCGCCGCCGATAACATTTCCGGCTCTTGCGGTCGATACGGCTACCGGCATATCATTAAAGAAGGAGTTGATATAGCTGTGTGTAACCAGCTCTGAGCAGGACTTACTGTTAGAATACGGGTCATATCCGTCCAGCGGTTCATTTTCACGATAACCCCATGCCCATTCCTTATTTTCGTAAACCTTGTCCGTTGTGACATTTAAAAAAGACTTTACACACGGATTGCTACGTACACATTCACAGATATTGACCGTTCCCATAACATTGGTTTCATAGGTATATACCGGGTCTTTATAGGAATCGCGCACAATCGGCTGTGCCGCAAGGTGCAGTACGATTTCCGGCTGGGTCTTTTCAAAGACTTCTTTTAAATGTGCTAAATCACGGATATCTCCAATGACAGATTCCATTTTATCTTCGACATCTGCCATTGAAAAAAGATTCGGCTCGGTCGGCGGTGTCAGGGAATAGCCTGTCACCTGTGCGCCTGCGCCTACAAGGATTCTGCAAAGCCAGCTTCCTTTAAATCCTGTGTGTCCTGTAATCAGGACTTTTTTGCCTTTATAAAAACTCAAATCCATTGTCGTTCTCCTTATTCCCATGACTTCCAAGGTGCTTTGCCGGACTGCCAGAGTTCTTCTAATTTTTCCATTTCTCTCTTGGTATCCATGCACTGCCAGAAACCATTGTAGTTGTATGCCTTTAATTCTCCGAGTTCGGCACATTTTTCAAGCGGTGCCTTTTCAAATACTGTGGAATCGCCTTCAATAAAATCAAAAATCTTCGGTTCTAATACCATATATCCCGCATTAATACGGCTTCCGTCAGAATCCTGCTTTTCGCGGAATGCACGGATGGTATTGTTCTCATCAATATCAAGTACGCCGAAACGCTGTCCGACACTGACAGATGTCATCGTTGCAATCTTGCCGTGGGACTGATGGAACTTCACCAGTTCATTGATATTCACATCACAGACACCATCGCCATAAGTGAGCATAAAGGTTTCATCTCCGACATACGGCTGGATTCTCTTTACACGTCCGCCTGTCATGGTATTTAAACCGGTATCAACGAGTGTAACCTTCCATGGTTCTGAAAAGTTATTGTGAACTGTCATCTTACCGCCCTGTGTAAAGTCAAATGTCACATCCGAATTGTGAAGCGCATAATCTGCAAACCACTCCTTAATCACATACTGCTTATAACCACAGCAGATGATAAAGTCATTATACCCATAATGGGAATATTCTTTCATAATGTGCCATAAAATCGGCTTTCCTCCGATTTCAATCATCGGCTTTGGTTTCAGATGGCTCTCCTCACTAATTCTTGTCCCAAATCCACCTGCAAGTAATACTACTTTCATCACAACCTCCGTATATTTTAAAAATTTAACTGATTTTACTGTATCGATATCCACATATTTCCCCACATTAAAATCATATATTGGTAAATATAGCACAGTTTTGCCATTTATGCAATAATGAACAAAAATGGGAAGCTCCTGACTGCGGCTTCCCATTTTTATATTCCATTTACTGGATTTTTTTTATTGTTGCTTTTGTATTATTCTGTGTTGTGCCCTCCGTTGCTTCCGGTGTTGTTTTTTCTTCTGCCGGACGCTGTGTTTCCGGTTCTTTTGTCTTTTCCTCTGTGGCTGGTTCTGTATCTTCCTGTGTATTGTTATCTCCGGAATCATCCGTTTTTTCCGGACTTTCAGTGCTGTCCTGTTTTTGTGTCCGCTGTGTTGTTGTGCTGCTCTTTGTTGATGCCTGCGTCTTTTTTGTCGTCTGTTCTGCCGTTTGCTGTGCTGTCGTCCGTTCCGTCTGTTCCTGTGTTTCTGACTGTGCTGTCTGTGTCTGTGAGGACGGCTGCGCCTGTGTGCTTACAGTTGTTGTTTCTGTCTGTTTTGCCGTGGTTGACATACTGTGATTCACCGATACCGGCTGTTTCTTTTTTCCGCCTGCTAACAGTACCACAACAACGATAACTGCTATTACACACGGAATGGCAGCAATGAGTATTTTTTTTACATTGCTGCGGTCGTTCCAGAAACTGCTGACATCTGACGGTTCTTCCTCAAATTCATCTCCGTCATCTTCGTCCCCGTCACTTTCCAGCGAAAATCCTTCAATGTCTTCCGTTTCATCATCTTCCATCGGAAGTTCTTCTGATTCCTGTGCTGTCTGTCCTGCCGGATTTTCATCGGATTTCTGCGCTGCCGGTCCTGTCTGGCTGATATCTGCTGTTTCCTGCTGCCGGCCGGCCGGCTGTGTTATTTCTATCTGTAATTCCTGCGTATCCTGCAAATCCTGTTCTTTGGGCTGTTCCGGTTCAAAAAAAGACTGCACTTCTTCCGGCAGTTCCACCTGTTCCTCCGGCTGGTCATCCTGCAATTTTGCAAAGGCCGCCATCGCCGCCGCAATCAGTTCATCCTGTTCCTGTTCTTCTGTCCGGGCGCTTTTTTGTAAACTTTCTTCATTCTTTACCGGTTCCTGCTCCTGCCGTGTTTCTCTTTTTTTTGCCGCTGCCGTTTCTCTTGGATAATTCTTTTCTAGAACATCCAGCGCAAACCGCTCCATCCATTCCCGGATCTGGTTCATATCCGCCATTTCAATCTTCTGATACATCCGCACCAGAATCTGCTTCACTGCCTTTTTATACAATGTTTCATTTTTCGGAAACACTTTTTTTACAACCGGCTGTACCACTTCAGATGCCAGTGTACAAAACTCCTCAAATCCTCCGCCTTTTCCTTCTATTTCATTATTTATCAGCTGAATCAGCTGTTCGTCCAGTTTCCCCATATCTAATCTCCATTTTTTCTATTTTATGATGCCGGGACATCCCCTGCTATGATACCTGCGGATTGTTACGTGCTGCGCACACACACACCTGATATCATATTAATTTTAAAAATTGTGCATAACGTGCCGCTATCTGCCTGTAATCATACTGCTGAGCCGACTTTTTTGCCTCTGTCTGCATTTTATTATAGATTTCCTCATCTTTCAAGAGTCTGTCTATCTGTTCTGCCATGCCACCGGCATCCTTTTCTTCAACAAGGAAGCCGTTGACACCGTCTTTTACAATATCCGTAATCCCCCCGGAGCGGCTTGCCACAATCGGAAGCCCAGAAGCAAATGCCTCCAGTATCACCAGCCCGAAGCCTTCTTTGTCTCCATCTTTTGCCGTAATGCTGGGCATTACAAATAAATCTGCCGAAGCATAAATTTTTTTTAATTCCTCATGTGTTTTTGCCCCCAGAAAAACAATTTTTTTTCCGGTTTCCCGCATGACTTTGTCAGCCTGTCTTTGCAGTTCTTCCCTTAACGGTCCGTCACCGGCAATCACAAGCATTGCATCCTCTACATTTCTCAATGCTTCAATGGCATAGCACACTCCCTTTTTTTCTGCCAGTCGTCCGACAAATAAAAGTACCTTTTGATTTCCCTGTCCAAAATAATTTTCTTCACGATACTGCCGTCCGAAAAGTGAAGTATCGCACCCCATGGAAATTACCGCCTGATTTTCATTCTTATAAATGCCATCCAATACGTCCATCAAAGGCCGGGATACCGCAGTAACGCCCCATGCATTTTTTAAGCATCTTTTTTTTAATTTTTTTAACAGTCCACGATTCAGTGAAGTCACATCTGCACCATGTCCGGTCACAATATACGGTTTTTTTAAGAACGACTGGACAATTCCCTGTGGAATCAGCCAGTTTGCCTGAACAATGTCATAGGACTTTCTCATTTTAAAAAGATGCACCCATAATGACACAAAAAGCCAGGGAACCAGAAGGCCCCTGACTTTCTTTTCTCTGATTCTGGGTACGATTGCTCCTGGATAACATAATGTTTCTAATGAATGAACCGGAAAATAGTGGTACCTTATCACGGACACACCCTCCAGCACCTCTGTATCTGCTGCTTTAGGCGCTGCCGGTACCAATACCGTCACCTCTGCGTATTCTTTCATATATTTTGCCAAATCCAGTATAAACCTCGGTTCGGTGTCATTTTCATAGCGTGGAAAGGTCGAACCTGTTATAAGCAGTCTTTTTTTCATTCTGATAACCCTGACTCATTTTTTACTAAATCGGAAGATTTTTCATCTTCACATTCCTGTCTGCTGTAATCCATTTTCCTTACATGATACTGTACATCCTGTAAAATCTTACGGTTTGCGGAAATCACATCGCCGAGCAGCCCGACCACAATTGTCTGAAAACCAACAATCAGAAGGGTACTGGCTAAAATCAGTGACTGCAGATGTCCACCGCCTTCACCGGAACAAAAAAATACAAAATACCGTACAAAAAAACCAACGCCTACCAGCGCAAGAATACTTCCCAGCATAAAAAAGAAGTATAGCGGGCGGTACATCAGATAGGTTCTCACAATTGTCAGCATGGATTTTTTAATATATCCCCACATGCTGTGAAACAGCCGGGATTCACGCAATTCGGGGTTGGTCCGGATTGGCACTGACATCACCGCCATTTTTTCACGGCCTGACTGTACAATTGTTTCCAGTGTATAGGTATAATCGTTAATTACATTAATTCTCATCGCAGCTTCTCTGGAATACGCACGGAATCCGCTTGGCGCATCCGGAATTGTCGTCTTACTTGCCTTGCGCACAACCCAGCTGCCAAAATGTTGAAGCTTTTTCTTTAACGGTGTAAAATGCTCCGTATCATCAATCGGACGCTCTCCGATTACAATATGCGCTTTTTTGTCAAGAATCGGTCTGACCAGTGTTTCAATATCCGCACCGCAGTACTGGTTGTCCGCATCGGTATTGACAATAATATCTGCCCCGTTCTTTAAGCAGGCATCCAGCCCCGCCATAAATCCTTTGGCAAGACCTTTGTTCCTGCGAAAGCGTACAACATAGTGCACCCCCCATTTCTTTGCAACTTCTGCTGTATTGTCATGGCTTCCGTCATCAATAATCAAATACTCTATTTCATCAATTCCATCGATGTGTTTCGGCAAATCATTTAATGTAACCTCTAAGGTTTCTGCCTCATTAAAACAAGGTATCTGTATAATTAGTTTCATAATCTATCCTCAATTCAATATATAGCACCCTGTAAGATGCAATCAATTAATGATACACTAATTCTTGTGTTGTTTCAATACATTTAATGAAAAATCAGAAAATAGACAGCTATAACAACAACCGAAGCTGCTATATCAATTGCTGTTCTTGCTCCTTTTCCCAGATTCGGCAAAAGGTAGTCGACCAGTCCTTTTTCGTCCTGTTCATCACCCGGATGCGTTTTTCCATGCTTTTTACGCATCTGCACATTTTCCTGTGACCGTTTTTCTTTGACTGCCATGCTCTTTCCTATTTTGAGCATACATTCCTTTAACTGTGCAATTTCATTTTTCACAATGCTTTCATCAATTTTTAAGGTTCTGCTGATTTCATTGACAGTACATTTTTCATACATATATAAAGCAGCCATTATCATCTTTTCTGCCTTTAAATTCTGAAATGCTTCCGGTTTGCCTTTATAGGCATGTACGCTCTCGAACGCATCTGCGTAAGTATCTGCAATTTTTTCAAATTCTGAATCATCTGCAATAACGGTGTATTCATATTCTTTCATATTTTCAGCTGCTGTATATAATGTTCCGTTCTTTTTACCCAGCGCCTGATAAATCCGCACAATTGCATAGACCTGAACATTTTTATGTACATCCAGAATTTTTCTGTCCGAAAGATTTGCAACATACTTTTCCAAAATGGTCCGCACTACTTTCTGTGTCTTTTCTTTATCCTTGTAAATCGTATAAACTAACGTATAGACCTCATCAAAAAGCAGTTCCTCAATCTCTTTTTCTTCGCCCTGCATTCCCATCTGCGCCCGCTCAATCATATGCTGCAAATGCAGTTCCGTCTGTTCACTATGCATATTTCTCTACCTCTGTTTCTCTTTTAAAAATTTCTTTCCATCGCGGATTCCCCGCTTATAGATGGATACTTCTTCTTTCCAGTCCTCATGATGCAGATGAACCAGTGCAAATATTCTGTTACGCATACCACTGCCCGTCCACAAAAGCAGCCGTAAAACCACATAGTCCCACAAATTCCCATGAGTACGCACCATGTGCATGCGGTTTCTGATTCCATAGTAATCTTTCCATGTATAATGCCTTGGCCAGTCCATCGGTTTAAACACCGTTTTGTGATTTAATACTGCTGCAGGAATCACCATAATCTGGGAGATTTCACGGATTCTTACACAGTATTCTGTATCATCATACCATATAAAATACTCTTTTTGCGGATATCCGATCCGCTCAATCACCTCATCACGGATCATCAAGCCACAAAAGGAGGCCGTATCGCAGTAAAAAGACTCCTTTTGATATTCCTCCAGTGGGATTTTTTCCATTCTGAATCCCGGTCTTTTCATCCGCTGACGGTGATCCCGGACAATACAGCCATCCGTCTTTACAACCCCTGCAAATGCAAGTATCTCTGGATTTTTCCGTGCTTTGTCCAGCAGCTGTTCTGCAAAATCTTTAGAAAGCATTGCATCATCATCTATTATAATGTGTGCTTCATCTCCCAGTTCATGCGCTTTTTTAAGTCCTTCATAAAAGCCGCCGGCCCCGCCTGCATTATGATCCAGCCGGTAATGTACAAGCTGCGGTATTGAAAGGCTGTTTAAATACCTGTCGGTATCATCTGTGCATGCATTGTCAATTACGACAATATGCGTTGCAGCAATTGTCTGCTGCAACGCACATGTAATACACTCTTTTAATAAATCGCAACGGTTATATGTAACGATTACAATTGAATACTTCATAGCATCTCCACGCCTGCTATGCAAGCTTTTTTCTTAATTTCTGAATCTGAAGTTCTTCCTCTTCTATCTTATTCTTTTCATACTGCACACGTTCTTCGTTTCCGGCCTGTTGTGCCTCTTCGAGCTTACATCTGTGATGATACTGACGCATCAGTAAATCATCAATCTCATCCCCAATCTGCTCTCTTTTCTTCCGTGTCATAAACAACGCCATGTTATTCCTCCTGAATATTTTCTATCTTTTCAACGTCCATGTAAATGTTGCGATATGCCCTGACCACTGAACTGAAAGACTCAGTTCACGATATGAAATCTCCAGTCTGCCTGAATCTGTAAATGTACCCAGCCATTCACTGTCAATTTCCTGATCCGTACTTTCTACCATTGCCGTAATTGTAACATTCCCTGATGTTTCTGATGCCTTTTCACTGATATAAGCATAATAATCATCTATCTCTGCATCTGTAAAATAATTTTCCTGCATTCCAAGATAATAATACTTTGTTCCATCTGCCGTAATATCACTTGTATAGGTATGATCCTGCTTCATTTTTTCATCTGTGATGTTAAAATACCCATACAGCACCTGTCCCGGCGTATCCGGTACCGGATCATCCCATGTTACATCTACCATATACCACTCATCATCAAGCATTACCGCATTCCATGCATGTCCGATACCACCTGCTGTTCCGGTAATCGTTTCACATGGAATTCCTAAAATATCCATGCACAGCTTAAACGCACCGGCATATCCGTCACATACCGCTGTCTTATAGACAAATATGCCTTCTGCCGTATGTGATACCTCCGGTACGGTTCCGTTCTGATAACTTTCATAATCATATGCTGAATTTAACACCATGTAATCGTGTACTGCTTTTTCCTGTTCAAACAGGGTATTATACTCAAATGCAGCATCCAGACAAGCGGACAAGCCTTCAAAAAACGCTTCCTGTTCATCTGTTTTAATAACGGATGTATCGCCTGTTCTGTACGCGTATTCATAATTGTAATACGGATCATTCGGATCAAGGTTACAACGTACCTTTGAAATCTCTGTAACATAGCCCTTCTGAATGATGTAAATCTGTGAACCGTCCGTGATGCTTCCCGTATAATTAAAATTAATCCGTCCGTCTTCATACAGCCATAAACCGTACTCATTTTCACCTAAACCGTAATACTCTAAATCCAGTAATCCATCTGTAAAATACCACCAGCCGTATTTATTGCATGCCATGCCTGTATACGTCAAATCAAGCATCCCATTGTCAAAATACCACCAGCCGTATTCATTGCGTGCCATTCCCGTATATGACAAATCAAGATGGCCCTTATTAAAATACCACCAGCCGTAATCGTTTAACGCCATTCCGGTATATGATAAATCCAGTACCCCATTGTTAAAGTACCACCAGCCATATTCGTTTAATGCCATTCCGGTGTAGTTAAAATCCACTGTACCATTAGATACATACCACCAGCCGTAGTCATTTAACGCCATCCCGGCATAATCCCAGTCAATTGTACCGTCCGATACGTACCACCAGCCATATTCGTTTAACGCAAGTCCCTGATACGCTGTATCGACTTCGTCATCCTGATAATAGTACCACTGGTTATCCTCTGCCAGACGCAGTGCATAATCATCTGCTGCCTGCACCGGCTGGGTCTGTCCGATAAAACATGCACCAATCAGAACTGCCGCACCGGCAATGATGCTTTTCAGCATTTTAGTCATAAAAAATATGCCCCCTTTTGTAATCTGTCCTCTGTTTCTCTTTTAACATAACACAGATATACAAATTGGTCAAAGTTTTTTTAACGCTTCTTCCAGCGTATGCCAGCCAAGAACGGCACATTTTACACGCGCAGGCATATGGGCAATATCTTTTAACGCCGAAGCTTCTTCAAGCTGTTCGATTTCTTCGTCATCTGCTTCGCCCTGAATCATGCGTAAAAACAGCTTTCCGAGGCGCAGTGCCTCTTCTTTAGACTTTCCGATAATCATGCCGAGCATAATGTCTGCCGATGCCTGTGAAATGGCACAGCCGTCCCCGACAAATGCGCCGTCTTTAATGATACCGTTTTCTACTTTTAATTTCAGCCAGATATCATCGCCGCAGTTCGGATTGACCCCTTCCAGTACGATATTGGCATCCGGCAGGTCGTGTTTAAATTCCGGGCGCATATTGTGTTCCGTCAGAATTTCATTATAAAAGCTTCTATTCTCCATATCCCATTCTCCTTCTGATTTGCGCCGTGCTTTCTACAAATGCATCCACTTCCTCCGGCGTATTATAAAACATAAAGCTTGCGCGCGTTGCGTTGTGTACCCCCAGATACTCTAAAAGCGGCTGTGCGCAGTGATGTCCCGCACGCACATCAATTCCGTCTGATGAAAGGATTTCGCTGACATCATGCGGGTGTACGCCTTCTATTGTAAATGCAACTATTCCCGTATGATTTTCAGGAGCTTCATCGCCTAAAATATGCAGATGCGGCACTTTCTTTAAACCCTCCATGGCGCGTTTTGTAAGTGCTTCTTCCTTTGCCATAATCGTGTCAAAGCCGATTTTTTCAACATAGCGGATTGCCGCCGCAAGTCCGGCAGCCCCTGCCGCATTGACCGTACCCGCTTCAAATTTGTGCGGCAGTTTAGCATACGTTGCGCCTTCTCTTGTCACGGTGGAAATCATTTCTCCGCCCGTTAAAAATGGCGGCATTTTCTCTAACAGTTCTTCTTTTCCGTATAATACACCGATTCCCATCGGTCCCATGAGTTTGTGACCCGAAAATGCGAGAAAATCGACATCGAGTGCCGTTACGTCCACCGGCATATGCGGTGCGCTCTGTGCGGCATCGACAACCACAACCGCGCCTTTTTCATGCGCCAGTTTTACGATTTTTTCAACCGGATTGACACAGCCTAAGACATTGGATACCTGTGCAACTGCCACAAGCTTTGTCTTTTCCGTAATCGCAGCTTCAAGCACCTCGTCAGGAAGCGTTCCTTCCTGTGTACATTCCAGAAATTTTAATACTGCGCCGGTCTGTCTTGCCACCATCTGCCACGGAAGCAGGTTGCTGTGGTGTTCCATAATACTAACCACAATTTCATCACCCTCACGCAGGTTTGAAAGGCCGTAGCTGTATGCCACCAGATTTAAGCTTTCTGTCGTATTTCTTGTAAAAATAATCTCTTTGGAAGATTTCGCATGAATAAATTTCTGCACGGTCTTTCTTGCTTCTTCGTACTGCTCGGTCGCCGCAAGGCTCAACGGATAGAATCCGCGCAGGGGATTGGCATTTGCCGTTTCATAAAAATGCTTTTCCGCTTCCAGTACGCAGTCCGGTCGCTGTGCCGTTGCCGCATTATCAATATAAACCGTTTTATTTTCCCGTAACAGGGGAAAATCCTGTCTGTAATCATAAGCTGTCATCTGTCAATACCTCACTTAACTGCTCTTCCGCAAATTCCTTTGTTTCTTCATCGTCAATCTTATGGGTTAAAAGTTCAAGCTTTGCCCGTGTCATAATATCTTCGGCATGTTTTTTATCAATGCCCCTTGCCGCAAAATATAACAGCGTTTCTTCATCAAGTTCGCCGATTGCCGCACCGTGATTGCCTTCTACATCTTCCTCTGCACAAAGAATCAGCGGAATGGTCTGATTGATGACATCATCGCCCAGAAGCAGTACCTGTTCGCTTTCCGTTCCCTTTGCACCCGAAGCGCCGCGTTTAAAATCAATCGAACCGCGGAATACTTTGTGTGCGGCATCTTTTAACGTGCCGTCTGCCGTCACATTGCTGGTTGTCTTCTTGCCGATGTGATTTACAATATAATTCATATCCAAAAGCTGGGTATTCTGCACAAGATAGCCTGTCTGCGCCTGAAAATCCGCACGCTCGCCCTTTAAATCTGTACGCACGCCGTTGTATACATGACCCTTGCCGATAAATAACTGCAACAGCTCGACCTGCGCATTTTCATCGCAGACACAGCCTGTATCGGATAAAAGGGTCTGCTCCTCGCCGAGGGCTATGACCTGTACCAGACGGATTTTACTGTTTTTTGCTGCAATCATGCGTGTACGGAATGCCAGATTCTTTTCTTCCGGACTCTTTTTTCTAAAACGCTCCACAACCGTAATCCGGCTGTTTTCCTCTGCATAAATGTCTAACATACCGGCAGATGCCGTATCTGTGCCGCTGATTTCATATACCACAGGATTTGTCCGTTCTCTGCCTGCTGCCGCCGTTATTCTTTCCGGCGCCACTGCCTTAAACACGCAGTCTGCCTGACGTCCCGCTCCGGTTTCCACAGCTTCGAAAGCTTTAATGTCCGCCAATGCTTCTGCTGTTTCTTTACCGCCCGATAATGCTTCGTTTTCTGTGCTTTCTTTTTTTACAATTGTACAGACCTGTGCTTCATCGGTCCATGCAAAATTCGTTTCATTTAATTTCAGCCAGTGCCATGTCTTAGACGGTAACTGATTTATTTTTATATTCACTGTTTCTTTCATATTAATCTCCATTCCGCATTTCTAGCCAATACTGCCTTTCATTTCCAACCGAATCAGATTGTTCATTTCAACCGCATATTCCAGTGGCAGCTCCTTTGATACATTGTCTGCAAATCCACTGACAATGCAGGCTCTCGCATCTTCCTCGCTCATGCCGCGGGACATCAGATAAAATACGGCTTCATCACTGATACTGCCAATCTGTGCTTCATGTCCGACATTGGCATCCTTTGTGCGGATATCCATCGCCGGAATCGTATCCGAGCGGGATATGGCATCTAACATCAGGGACTGGCAGGATACGGAAGACTTTGCGTTCTTCGCATTCTTTGCCACTACAACGGAAGATCGGAATGTCGAAATACCGCCGTCCTTTGAAATCGATTTGGTATTAATATAAGAGCTGGTATCCGGCGCACTGTGTACAACCTTGGCTCCGGTATCCAGATTTTGTCCTTTTCCTGCAAATGTAATGCCTGTAAACTCCATTTTTGCGCCCTTGCCCTTTAAAATGCTCATCGGATACAGGTAAGAAACGTGCGAACCAAATGAACCTGAAACCCATTCAATCGTGCCGCCTTCTTCAACGAGTGCGCGCTTTGTATTTAAGTTGTACATATTCTTTGACCAGTTTTCAATCGTAGAATACCGCAGTCTTGCATTTTTGCCGACAAACAGTTCCACACAGCCTGCATGTAAGTTTGCCACATTATACTTCGGTGCGGAACAGCCCTCGATAAAATGCAGGTCTGCGCCCTCATCCACAATAATCAGCGTATGCTCAAACTGTCCTGCTCCCGGCGCATTTAACCGGAAATACGACTGTAACGGAATTTCTACCGATACCCCCTTTGGCACATACACAAATGAACCGCCGGACCATACTGCACCGTGCAGTGCCGCAAATTTGTGGTCGTTCGGCTTTACCAGCTTCATAAAATGCTTCTGTACCATGTCGGCATATTCGCCTTTTAAGGCACTCTCCATATCCGTGTATACAACTCCCTGTGCCGCAACCTCCTCGCGCACATTGTGGTATACCAGTTCAGAGTCGTACTGCGCGCCGACACCGGCAAGGGATTTCCGCTCTGCCTGTGGGATACCGAGCCGCTCAAATGTATTTTTAATGTCTTCCGGCACGTCTGACCACTTTGCCTTCATATTCGTATTTGGACGGACATAGGTCACGATATTTGCCATATCCAGTCCTTCAATCGACGGTCCCCAGTCCGGTACGGGCATTTCATTGTAAATCTGTAATGCCTGTAAACGGAAGTTCTGCATCCACACCGGGTCATTTTTTTCTTTTGATAATTTTTCTACAATCTCCGGTGTCAGACCCGCCTGCAATTTATACGCATCTTTTTCATCATCTTTGAAATCATAAACGCTTCTGTCGATGTCTTCCACATAGCTTTTTTCTTTCATCGCCTGTTACTCCCTTTCCGCTGTTTGCTGTATGCTTGATTCTCTGCTCTCCTACCTGTGCTCCTCTGCCTCGTAGCCTGCAAAACCGCTTTCATTAATCTCATCAACAAGCCCTGCACCGCCTGTCTTAATGATTTTTCCTTCAACCATAACATGTGTATAATCTACCGGAAGGGATTCTAAAATCTTCGTGCTGTGTGTGATAACCAGCAGACTGCCTTCGCTGTTTTTCTGATATTCACGGATACCGGCTGATACAGTGCGCACGGCATCAACGTCCAGGCCGGAGTCGGTTTCATCAAGAATTGCCAGCTTTGGCTTTAACATTAAGAGCTGTAAAATCTCAGCTTTCTTTTTTTCACCGCCGGAAAATCCGACATTCAAATCACGCTCTGCATACGACTTATCCATATCAAGCAGTTCCATTGCCGCTTCCAGCTGCTTTTTAAACTCCCACAGACGGATTCGTTTGCCGGTCTTTTGCTCTACCGCATTTCTGATAAAGGAGCTGAGTGTCACACCCGGCACTTCCAGCGGATTCTGGAAAGATAAAAAGATGCCTGCCTTTGCACGCTCATTGACCGGTTCTGCGGTGATATTTTTTCCGTCAAACCGGATTTCCCCCTGCTTTACCGTGTAGCGTGGATTGCCAAGCAATGTATAGCCCAGTGTAGATTTACCGGTTCCGTTCGGTCCCATAAGTACGTGGGTTTCTCCCGGACGAATCGTAAGGTTGACCCCGTGTAAAATTTCCTTTTCCCCTACATCTACAACTAAATCTTTTACATTCAGTAATTCTTTTTCTGACATGATTGTTCCTCCTGATTTTTATATCACCCTAATTGCAAGCTGTTTTATGTGTATTTTTGTTGTGACACAAACCTGCCTGTTTGTATCCGGCAGGGTAATATTGTATCAACTTTTTTCATTTGATTTCTGATTTTGTATCATCTGCTGTCTGGCATTTTCTGCGACTTCTTTCAGTGTCATGCTGTCAAAATATTTATCCACAAGCTCCGCCAGCCCTTTCCAGATTGGCAGTGTACAGCAGTCACCTGCCCTGTCGCAGGGCACTGCATCGTCCTTTAAGCAGGATACCGGTGCAAGTGTTCCTTCCGTCAATCTCAATATTTCACTAATCCGGTAATCTTCCGGTTTTCTTGCCAGCCGGTAACCTCCGCCGTGTCCGCTGATGCCTTCTATTAAATGTTCTTTGGACAACATTCTTGCAATGCTCTCCAGATACTTCTGTGAAATCTGCTCTTTTTCCGATATTTCTTTTAGCGGTACATATTCATCTGAGTTATGCTCCGCAAGAAATACCATAACCCGCAGGGCATACCTGCCCTTTGAAGAAATCATCATACGCCTGTTCTCCAATCCTTTGTTTTATCAAGATGATATTCCTATTTACCTACTATGTCAATAGGTGAATGTATTAAAAAAATATAACGCAGGAAAAGAGGACACGTGCTGTGGCTCTTTTGCTGCGTTATATGAATTATTCTAAACTAAACTTCACAAAAATCATTCAGCTTATTTATAAAATAATTAAAACTTGGTGATTTATTTTCATGAATATTTAAATACATTCCAATATTTCCGGCGCATTCACATTTAAACAACCCTATCTCATAATAAGACTCCGCTTTCTTTTTTAAGGCATTTACACCGCCGCTATAAACCACATCCGCCAAATACTCCCATGTTCCTACAATACTATCCTGAACGTATTTTCTTAACAACGGCATTTTGGCCTGTGGATATGCTTCTTCTATTGCTTTCTCATCCCCTAGAAGCCACGCTTCCATTTCTTCTATTGCAATACAAAAATACACATCAACGGTTACTCCTGATTTTTCATACATCTCAACCAAATCTTTTTTTAATTCGGCACAATCCGCATCATCACTGTCAAGAATAACAAAAATAGCTTTTTTACCCGGCATACTCTCCAGCGTGCGTCCAATTCCTTTTAAATACATCGGTAAATCATTTAATAATTTTTGTGTCTTAACCTGTGATAATTTATTCACTTTTTTCGGTATTTTACCAATTCCCTTAAAACTATGAATTTTGTACGTGATACCCGGAACTTCAGTTATATACTTATCCATTATATTTTTTACAAGAATTTCTCCCGACTGATCCTCTATCAAAATTTCAATGTATGCATATTCTTCCATATCCACCTCATATTATCCAAAATAATTGCTGTACCATAAATCTCCCAATTCAACCTCTGACTCACATAACTGTTTCACATACTCAAAATCAGAAGCCCGTGTAATTGTCGAGAAGCCGTCTTCCTGTTTCTGTAAAACCCATACTTCTTCCGGTGACAGTGCATTTACAAAAAATGGACTGTGTGTAGTAATAAATAACTGCTTGGAATATGTATTTTTAATACTATTCTTCATCTGAGCTGCCAAATCAGAAAGATACTTATGATACAATCCATTCTCCGGTTCTTCAATAAATACCAATGGTCTTGCATCTTTTTCATACAATAACAGGTAATATGCAAATAATTTCAACGTACCGTCTGACATCTTCTGCGAATAAAAAGGCCTGTTAAATCCTTTTTCTAAAAATTCCAGCACTAACTGGCCATTTTGTAATTTAACCGGTGTTATCTGCTGGATTCCCGGCAGCTTGGTCTGTATACTCTTTAATACCTTCATAAAATCTTTCGGGTCCTCTCTATACAGATATTGCGCAACATTATTTACATTATTTCCCAGACGGTTTAAATACTTTTGTGGTCCCGCATTTGGAATTTCCCTCGCTGCCGTCGGACTAAAATAACATAAATACCAATTTTTCAAAAAGTTTTTAAATCGTACAATTCTTGGATGTTCTCTTAACTCTCCTAATGTTACAATTCCCAGCTGCCTTGGATCTGCTAACTCAACATCCACTTTTTCCCCAATTTCCTTATTTTCTTCTTCTACAAATCCACTATTATCGCCTTTAAACGCATAACCTTTTCCATATTCCAGATACAAAAAAGACATTGGACGTCCATAACGTTCATTTGCACGTCTTTGACGAAGTCTTTCTTTTTCTACGATGGGTCTTTCATATTTATCCAGCCCAATGCACAGTTCATATGTAATAGGTGGTTCATTACTTGTTTCACGATAATAAATTTCAAATTCTATTGAGCCATTAACCCCCTGTGATATAATACTTTCATATCCGCCGCGATTATTCAAATCGCATGCAGTCTCAACACCTTTTTCCATACAGTCTGCTAAAAAGCCAAACGCATCGGCAAGCGTACTCTTACCCGTTCCGCTCTGCCCTATAATGGCATTCATGTTGGTTAATTCCCTGCCGCTATTATCGCCTAATAATTTCCCCAGTTTTATATTCTTTAACGAACCGTAATTCTTAATCTGTATTCCTGCTATTCGACCCATATACCAACCTCTCCGTTTGAAATTTTATGATAGTATACACAATACGCTTTTATGTATACTATCATAAAAAAATACATTGTGCAAGAAAAACTAATCTATAAATCTTCTAATCGTTATAATCGACATCATATGCATATTGGAAATTTTAACCACTTCGCCCTCCTGTGGTGAATGAATAACCTGTCCATTTCCTACATAAATTGCAACATGTCCACTATAGCACACCAGATCGCCCGGCATAATATCATCTTCATCTACAGCTTCTCCCTGTCTTCTCTGTGCTGATGATGTCCTGTCTAAATCTATTCCAAAATTACTGTATACGTACTGTGTAAATCCCGAACAGTCAAATCCGGTATCCGGTGATGTACCTCCCCACGTATAAGGTGTACCTAAAAATTTTTCTGCATATTTTACAATCTGCTCACCAAGTCCCAGCATTGCTCCGGTTTCATCATCATAATAGTAGTACCTTCCATCACGTTCAACTTCTCCGGTAACCATTGCTCCGGTTTCTGTATCAAAATAATATTCGTCCCCATCAATTGTCTGTTCTCCGTACTGCATAATTCCGGTTACTGTGTCGTAATAGTAATATGCACCGTCACGGTAATATTTTCCATGCGCCATCTTTCCGGTAGCTGTATCAAAATAATACCAGTATCCATCAATATACTGCTCTCCATACTGCATTCTTCCTGTGATCGGATCATAGTATACCCACTTGCCATTCGGATCATCTGACTGTGGAAGATTAACAAAACCTTTTGCCATAGCACCTGTCGTTAAATCAAAATAATACCATGCACCGTTTTTGTAGCTTTCTCCTTTTACCATTCTGCCGTCGCTGTCGTAACGTGTCCACTTTCCTGTTCCGTCTGCATTTAATACAATAAAGACATCCTTATCCCTTGCCATTGTTCCATCTGCTTCAAACCAATACCATGCATCTGTCTGTGGATCATAAACTTCTTTTGACCGTGCCAGTACACCGTTATCATACCAATATGCCTGTCCGTTTTCATAATACCAGCCATTATAATTATCCTTCTGAAGTTCGGCGGCATAGGTCTGCTGATTTGGCCACAGCAATATGCAGCCTGCCAGTGCAAGCATACAAGCTGCCAGTTTAAATACACTGAATTTTGTGTTTTTCATCTTTATTTCCTCCCTAATTGTGATTTTATTTATTGCATATGCGATAATTTATTGCAATCATAGGTCTGTTTTTCCTAAATTTCAAGACAACTTTCCCCAATGACAATTTTTTATACCTCAATGCCCTGTTTCTTTTTGACATCTTTATAATAAGACCTTAAAATACTTATATATTAAGTTATTCAGAAACGGGGATTCGTATGAATATATTACTTTTAGAAGACAATTGTACAGAATTACAAATTTTATATAATATTCTTAAAAAACACTGGCCGCAATTTCATTATACCTGTTGTCAAAATTATAATGATGCTCAAAAATCCATTTTATCAGTTCAGTATGATATTTTTATTCTTGACATACAGCTCTCATCCGCTTCCGATGCCTTTAACGGCATCACTTTTGCCCGGTATATCCGAAGTCTCCCTGCTTATCGGACAACCCCTGTGCTTTTTAGCACCGGCACCTCTGATACTATCCAAAAATGTGTTAATGAAGTCCACTGCTACCATTACCTTGAAAAGCCCTATAATGAAGCTGTACTGGTTCATGCCATGAAAGAGCTGCTCGCCACATTATCCAATACGACTGATAACAACTATCTGACCATTAAATTATTAAATGATGTTACGACTCACGTGTGTTTATCAAATATTTTACTCATAAAAGCAAACGGGCATTATCTGACTTTCACTCGTCCCGACGGCGGCTTTACAAGTAATACCTATTCTTTATCTTCCATTGCTAAAATACTTCCATCGTATTTCACCCGCTGCCACAGAAAATATATTATTAATACAAATTTTATTACATCCTATGACAAGACCAACCTTTATCTGCATATTCATAATCATATTATTCCTGTTGGGAGAACGTTTAAAAAGGAGTTAGAAAATCATCTGCTTTATTAGCAGGTAATTTCCCAACTCCTTTGATTTCCATTATTCTACACCGTCCGCTTCCCAAACATTAACAGATATTCCTGCGCCTTCTGCAATGAAATACTCAGCTTCTTCTGTAACCGCTCCAGTATATCCTGTTCTGACAGGCCGAATTCATAGCCTGTTTCAATGATTTCCTCGGCTCGTCCCTCGGCAATTCCAGTTTCCTTTATTCCCTGACTCAGATTGCACATCACATCTACCTCCTGCTCTATAGACATATTACTTCACAGCATCAACCCTGTTTTTTACTTCCCACAATAGATTTTATATCTTCCAGCATCGGTTTAAAATTACTAAAATCTATGCTGTCATACTGCCGTTCAACATATTGTGAAAAAATTGCTTTACCATAATATTTTTCATTGTCTGTTTTTTTTCTTGAAAATATTTTTCCATCAATCGTATGCGAAAGTACCACATCATCAAATAAATCTTCAATTTCACATTCTTTTTTCCCATTCACTAAAGGATTGGTTAAAATATAAAGATTATCCTGTATATGATTATAATTGCTACTTTCTAACAAACCTTTATTGTTTAAATGATTTAAAAACTTTTTCAGCGGACGGTCAGACACCTGTTCATTATCAAAAATAAAAATTTCTGATACTGGCGCTCTCTTGCATTTAACGTCCAAAATGTATGTTTTTGTTCCCGATCATTTTTGTTGTTGTAACAATCAATCTGATTGATAAAAGAAAATCTTCCCTCAAGCTGATTTACCGAACCTTCTTCACCACATATCTCAAATATTCCCCGTCTATAAAAAGCATCCGCCATTGCTCTTGTTCTTTTACAATACTCACGATTCACACTGATTTTTTTATTCACAACCAGACCTGTTACTTCCTGCCTTGAATCGCAAAATAACAATCTCGTTTTCTTATCATTTATTTCAAATCCAAAACTTTCAATTTCTTTTTTTATACTTTTCATGAAATTCTCTTGATTTTCCAGAAATTTTTTGTCGTTTGTAGAAAAGGTCATATCATCTGCATACCGAGTATAAACTACCCGATACTTCTTTGCTATTTTTAGTAGACGCATATCTAAAATATTACAAACTAAATTCGTTATAATAGGGGATGTCGGCGCTCCTTGCGGCAATTTACCTTCATAACAGGTCAACTGTGCTATCATTGTCGCAATCCCAACAGGTAATTCAAAATTTTTATTTTTCATAAAAAAAACTCTTACACGTCCAAAATGAAAATGGTCAAAAAAATCTTTTAAATCTAAGTTTAGTACATACCGTTTATTTCTATGAATGTTCGCATTGGTAATAATACTTTTTCCTTTTTGAAATGCATGTGATATGTTATCCTGAATTTCATTTTCTTCTATAAATTCTCTATAAACATCCCAAAGCCGTTGTGCCAATTTTTTCTGGAGTTGTTTTAAATCCCCCGAAGGCGCATGAATCTGCCTTGATTCACCATTTTTCTTTGGAATCTCAAATGTATCATAATAACTATCCGGTTTGCTTTTATACAATATATATGTTAATTTTTGCAATGGAATTGTCAAATATAACGCTAGATCTTCTCTCGTCTGTAGTTCTTTTAATTTTTTCATGCTCTGCATACCTAAAAAGCGTGTGGCTACTCATTATGCATTTATCCCTTTATACACAGGACGGAAGGGCGTATATTTCTGCAAATCCTCCTACCATTTCCATCAAAGCTTGCGAAACACAAGCCAAAAATCTAGCCACACGCATATTCAATTATATATTATTTTTAAAATTACTGCAATTTGTTTTCTATCCATATAGGTGCAATGTACAAAATCTATATAGCACTTACACCGTCCGTTTCCCGAACATCAACAGATATTCCTGTGCCTTCTGCAATGAAATACTCAGCTTCTTCTGTAACCGCTCCAATATATCCTGCTCTGACAGTCCGAATTCATAGCCTGTTTCAATAATTTCCTCTGCCCGTCCTTCACTTCGGCCTTCAACACGTCCTTCTGCGATTCCCGCTTCCTTTATTCCCTGACTCAGATTGCACATCACATCCACCTCCTGCTCTATTGTCTGTTCTATCGGTATATCATATTCTTCTTTTATGATATTCAGTCTTTCTCCGGCTGTCAACCCCTCGGTAAACAGTGCTCCCAGCAGACGGTGCAGTTCATACTGCTCTCCCTGCCCCGGCAGTTCCTTTGCCAGTCCTATCATAACAATGTTAAATAAATCCAGTTTCCCTCTCCAGTCATGATATCCAACCAGATCATCTTTTACCAAATGGATATGGCTTAGGCTGTTCTCCTCCATGTTCATACACACCCAGATAGAATACACTCTTTTGATGTCATCATACTCCGTGTTTTCAAAATCCCGTTCCTTCTGTGACGAAATCAGGCGGCTTACGTAAAATACTGCCCTGTTTAATATTCCATATCTCTGCGGTTCATCTTTTTGTGCTTCCACATTAATAATAATCTGCGAAAGTCCGTCTTTCATCCGCACATAAAATACAATGTCAAACCGCACCAACCCCTCTGCATGTTCCTGATTCTCTGTATTTAATCCCGTGATTCGCTGACCGGATTTCGCTTTCACTTTCCTGCCAAGATTTTGTTTTGCTTCTCCTGCTGCTTTCAGCTCCACCGCTGCCTTCATCACTTCCTGATTCGTCAGCCCCGGCTCTAACGGTATCCTGCTGATATACGGCTCTCCCTCGATTAAAGTTTCCACATATCTTGGATTCATTCCCTTAAATTCATCTACCGTTCTCACCAGTATCTGTGCCAGTATGCTTTTCTGCCCGAGCAGTCTTTTAGCACTTTCATCATACTGCGTTCCCTGATCTGCCGCCGTTACGGCATTATGTACCTCCGTATGCATTGCCCCCTCCTTTGCAAATGTATTAAGTTTTATATACCGGTATATATTCACCATATCATAGTTTATATATTTGTGCAATAATAATTCTATTATTTTTATAATTTTTATCATAAAAAAATAACGCAGTAAATATCTTTTTGATATCTCCTGCGTTATCTAAATTTCGCTTTATTTCTACTGACCTAAAAAGAATGCAAAATTTCCGGATGTTTCATCATACGTTTTTACATAAAGTCTATATGCTGAAAAATCTGATGAATATTCATAACAAAGTGTATTGCCGGTTGCCACATTTGTAAATAAATAATTTTGTGTCGTACCGATTCTTGAAATATACCACTTATTATATTCATTTTCCGCATCATAATCCTGCATAACAACCGTTTCTTTATCTGATGCAACTGCAATACAGTATCCCTGATCTCCATATTCAATCATATATTGATCTTCTCCGGTATAATGAATCGCAAAAATCTGACTTGCTCCATCAACATCGCGAACAAGATTCACCCATGTTCCTACAATCCCGGAATTCCCATACACATCCATTCTGTAGGTCTTCATATCATTTGGACGAATCACATAACAGCCATCCCGTACAAGAATGCCATCTGTATGCAAATCCACCATGCCTAATATAACCAAAAAAATCACAACCGCCGTTGCCGCGCAGCCTGCAAGCTTTATCCAATACTTTTTCATCAGTTCCGCCCCCTTCCGGTTCTTCTTTCCGTCTTCATGCTGCTAAAAAGCATAAACCAAAGCGGACAAAATGCGATATCTATCAGATGATGCTCTGAAATACCAAACAACAGCATAATAAGCAATGCCACAATCATTACATCTTTCCTACAATCAACCGCTTTATTAAAGCACAGATAAAAAATATAAGTAATCACGGATAAAAATACCCATCCGTACTTAATCGCAATACGAATAAATGAATTATCCAAAAAGAAATTATACCCCAGCACTGCCTGGTTTTCCTCAACAACAGCGCCAAAAGCCGTAATACCATATTGAGCTAATCCCTGATAACTTAAAGATATCCGGTTAGAAAAAACCGCATCCAGCTTCTGATATACCGCATTAGCAGGATCATAAAATGTAACTGCCATCACACAGCCCACAACAGCTACCAGCATTAAAATACTGCCTGCCTTTAAAGCTTTGTACTTTGATAACTGAATATTACACAGCCCCAGTACTTTTACAACAAGTAACAGCAGACACATTACCATGGCACAGATAAAGTCATTCCGCGCCAGTGTCTTTCCATATACCCAGTAACTTACAACACCCATCATTGTAATCTCTACAAATGTCAGCTTCTTTTCCCGCAGAGCAGCATACACCAGCATGATAAAAAGGACATGCGCTGCCATATCTGTCGGATAGATAATCCCCAGTGAATGTCTGACTCCTCTGTCAGCCTGCATAGTAATATCTGCTATAATTCCTGTCGTTGATGCATAGTAGGCAACTCCCTGAATAACTACTGCTATGCACAGATAGACATAGGCTATTCTTTTCCACGGTACATTTTTAGCTCCGACTAAAAGCAGTGCAAAATCAAACACTGCATTATCTTTCACAACATACGTTACAACACCGGCGCTTACAAGTATCAGCACCATAAAAACAGGTTCTAATACGGTACTATACTGCTTCTGCCATACCACAAGCGCAATACTTACCAGTACATATGCCATCAATGCATATCTTAATCCTAAATACAACGCATAGGGATACTTATACTCCAATACCGTTGAATACAGATAATACCACATTGTTATTCCAGCAAATAAAATTAAGTAAATATAATTCATATATTTACGAATTTCATCAGCCACAGATTGATTACTTTTCATCTCATGTTCTCCAAGTTTCATTTTAAGTTTCCTATTCTACCGTTACACTTTTTGCCAGGTTTCGCGGTTTATCCACATCAAGCCCCTTTGCCACAGACACATAATATCCGAGCATCTGCAATGGGACAACTGCCAGACTTGCCATAAAATGTGCATCTGTCTTTGGCACATATACTGTAAACTCCGCCGTGTCTTCAACTGTATAATTGCCATATGTGGTAAGTCCCATAAGATATGCCCCACGGCTCTTACATTCAACCATATTACTGATAGTCTTTTCATACAATTCATCCTGCGTAAGTACACCAATCACTAATGTACCATCCTCAATCAGACTAATTGTACCATGCTTTAATTCCCCGGCGGCATATGCCTCTGAATGAATATAGCTGATTTCCTTTAATTTCAGACTTCCTTCAAGGCTTACAGCATAATCAATACCACGTCCGATAAAAAATACATCTTTTGCCGCGGCCTGTTTGGCTGCAAATTTCTGTATTTCCTCCTGGTTATCAATCACTTCCTGAATTTTATCCGGTAATGTATCCAACTCTTTTATTAATTTTTCATATTCCGGCATTTCAATTTCATTGCGTTCTTTTGCAAACTGCAATGCCAGCGTATATACAGCAATCAACTGGGCACTGTACGCCTTTGTTGTTGCCACTGATATTTCCGGTCCTGCCAATGTATAAAATACATTGTCCGCTTCCCTTGCAATAGAAGAACCTACTACATTTACTATTGCAAGTGTCTTTACCTGTCTGTTTTTTGCCTCTCTTAAAGCTGCCAGCGTATCTGCGGTTTCTCCGGACTGACTGATTAAAATAACCAGTCCATTCTTGTCTAATAATGGTTTTCTGTAGCGGAATTCGGATGCCAGTTCTACTCTCACCGGAATCTTTGCCAAATCTTCAATGACATACTGCGCAACCATTCCAACATGCCATGCCGAACCACATGCTACAATATAAATCTGACTAATTGACTGAATATCCTCTTTTGTCAAACCAACTGCTGACAAATCAATACTGCCATCTTTAACAACTGAATGTAATGTATCCGCCACTGCCTTTGGCTGCTCATGGATTTCTTTCATCATAAAATGTTCAAATCCACCTTTTTCTGCGGCTTTTGCATCCCATTTTATCTCCACCAGTTCCTTTTCAATTTCTTCACCGTCAAGATTATAAAATGTCACTTTACCCTTTTCAAGTTTGCCGATCTCCATATTACCAATATAATAAACATGACGTGTATATTTTAAAATTGCAGGAACATCGGATGCAAGATAAGCTGCATGATCCTGCACCCCGATAATCATCGGACTGTCTTTTCTTGCCACATAAATTTCTTCCGGATAATCCTTAAACATTACTGCCAGTGCATATGATCCCCTGATACGCACCATTGCATGATTAATAGCATCTACCGGTGTTCCAAGATACTTTTTATAATAATAATCAATTAGTTTTACGGCTACTTCTGTATCTGTGGAAGAATAAAAGGTATATCCTTTTTTTAACAGTTTTTCTTTCAGTTCCTGATAATTCTCAATAATACCATTATGTACTGCCACCACATTCATATCGTCCGTACAATGCGGGTGAGCATTTGTTTCTGACGGTTCTCCATGTGTTGCCCAACGGGTATGCCCGATTCCGCAGTCACCTTTTAAGGCATGTCCGTTATCCGTTTTTTCTTCCAGATTTTTCAATCTGCCTTTTGCTTTTACAATCTCGGTTATATTTTCACCATTACGAATTGCCAATCCTGCGGAATCGTATCCTCTGTATTCCAGTTTAGATAATCCATCCAACAAAATTGGAGCTGCCTGTTCATTACCTATGTATCCTACTATTCCACACATAATTACTATCTCCTATTCTCCATATTTGACAATATTAGCGAATCATTTGCTGTTTATAGTACTTGCCCTCTACCGGAGTTTGTCTATCGTATGTTAAATACACATCAACCGCCAAATTTTCATCTATTTTTACCATAATTGCTGACCATTTACAATAACTTACATAGCTATTCAAATTTTTCCACTTTAAATTCCGTTCATTAATGTACTCCATCATAGGACTATAATTACCTTCCAGTAAGCCATAATCCATTTTCCCATAATAGCCTACCGGAATATACACATATTCCAAACCTCCCATTCTTTGCTGTAATTCTTTCCCTATCTCAGTATATTCAAACATTGATGTAAACGTATTTTTAATTTCATCCAAAGTTTGTATATCTTGAATTTCTCTCTGATATTCATTCTTTGATATACAATACTTAACAAAAATACTGCATAGCCCAACAACACATAATATCATCATTAATACTACACCATTTTTTATACTAATATTTCTTTTGTTCATCCTCTACCCCTTCTAAAAATCTTTTTTCATACAACATACATCCATACATTTATAACATCTTACACATTTCACTGCATCTACAACTGGATAATAAAACCCTTCTTCATCTGGTAGCATTGTTATTGCCCCTTCCGTTTTAAATTCTTTACATTTCGTTGCAAATGTATATTTTATGATATCTGTCCTATCATTCTCCCTAACCGCATTATTGGGGCCGGATTGCGGACACACCGCATAGCAGGCACCGCACCCACAGCAATCTTCTCTATTTTGATATAATTGTGGTAATTGTCTTGCACATTCTATCATATTACCATCTAGGGTATTAATCATAGCAATGCCATTTTTCCCAATATATACATGTATATATCTAGTAGAATTATGTTCTTTCTCATTTATAGATAATTTATTCATCGGCTGTAAACCATCACTTAAATAGTTCCCAACTATATCCTGATATATTATACATTTATTCTCTTCCATATATTTTTACCTTTTTATTACTTTTTCAAAAACTTTTAGTACAATTGCCTTAAATGCTGAATACGTAAATACAAATACTAATCCAAAACATATTATTGCAATCTGATATTTATATGTTATTTCAAATGAGATTGATATTGCCTCAATCACTAACAATATCGAAACTATAATTACTTTTTTGGTATCAATAACTAAATTTACTGTCTTTTTCGCATATATGTAACTTACTATCCACTCAACAATAAATCCTACTAATGTTGCATATGCTGCACCAATAGTACCCATATTATATATAAATACATAATTTAATATCAAATTAATAACCGTTCCACTAACAACTGTAAAACACAGTTCTTTTGCCATTTTAGCTGCTCGAAATATGGAATGATAAAATCCTGACAAACTTGAAAAAACAGCCGCTACAATTAACGGTGGTACAAAATGCCATGCTGTAAAATAGTCTTTTGCAAATAATATATTTCCTAATATCTGTGACAATAACATTAAAAAGGCAGCTCCAAGCATTGTAAACGATATATAATACTGGTGTACTTGCGAATAAAAAACATTTGACTTCTCATCCTCGCTTGTATAAATCTCTATTGCAGATATTTGCCACGCCTGATTAAATATTTCTGTTATAACCGTCAACATTGAGGGAATTTTATGTGCAACACTATATAGTCCACTTTGAGCAATTCCTGTCATTGCAATAATATAATACTTATCCGCAGAATTATTTATCCACCATGCAATTTTACTAGGAATCATCGGGATACAATACCGCAGCATTTTCTTAAACAATATATGGTTTAATTTTAATTCTTTAAAATCCTTATATACACCTGATATAACTATAACTATTATTGCTGTACAAAAATAAGATAAAATAAGTGAACTCATATATCCACTTAAACCCATTTTAAGGTCAAGTAATAAAATTAGATTTAATACAACTGTAATCACCGTTTGCATTATTCCCTGAAATGCAACCATTCTGACATTATTAATTCCTCTTAAATAGTATGATAATGTCGTTGCTATACTATATCCGGTATAAACTAAAATTAAATATACCCAGTATCTACTTATAGAGTTATTGGTAAAATATACAAATGGCGTTGCAATAATCAAAACGAATACTGAAGTAATAATTGAAAAAATACCTATACCCAGTAAGTCCTGCCTTTTAACATTTTTATCATATGCAAATCTTAATAACCCCTCTATTATAGATAACGACAAAATTGGAAATAATACATTTGTAATATTGTTAATCAAATCAACAACACCATATTCTGTTGTTGTAAGACAATTTGTATACAATGGAAGCAATAAAAAAACAAGTACTTTTGAAGAAAAATTACTAATTGCGAAAATTAGTGTATCTGATGTCAATTTTTTATATCTGTTCACTTTTTATGTCCTCCATACTACCCAGCATATTATCGTATCATCTTTAACAGCTCTTTTGCTTCATTTTTTATCACCGTTGGAATACTATTTTTTACTCTAATCAAAACTCTACTTTTTATAGAACAAGCTGGTGCAACATATTCCACTCCCATATTCCTAAGTATTTTATAAAAAACATCCCTATTCCGCGGTTTCTTTGCTGCTTGTGATAATTGACGATTACTAGCGCTTTCTATACTATATTGTGTATCTTTTATTTCACCATTTTGCTGTACTAATTTAAATAAATCATTTCCTTTGGCACTATTGATAATTGCCAAAGAAATCGCTTCATTTTTATGGAATAAACTATTATTGCTATCTCCAATGCTAATATCGCTTACCCTTTTTTTATTTGCATATCTACATTTATAACATGAAGGTCTTAAACTCTTCCCCTCTAGAAATGCGTTATAATAAACATCTTCATTAGGATATATATTTTTTTTCTTTCCATTAACACTAAATGAAATAATATATCCATGCCTATTAGTTTTTGATTTATTTCTAAATCTAAAGTCTTGTATCTCTCCTTTGTATTTTTGTGTCAAATATGATAAATAGTAATCAAAAAACTCCGGACTTGGAACTCCATGGCATACAATATCAATCGTCATAAGATTCTGGTAATCCTGTTTTAGATATGCTTTAATTGCACTAATTTGACAAGCCGTTCCCGAAAACAATACGTTTTTACCATTTTCCAAATCCTCTTTTACATTTAAAAAAACATGTGTAAGATTGCTTTGAACATATTTTGATCCCTGTAGTCTAAATAAATCCTTTCTATTTTTAATCGCAATATGTTTAACTTGATTTTCTACTAAAGCGCAGCCATATACTGTTGAATTTTCATGTATTTTCAAAAAATTATCAGCTATAAGTACAAACAATCCTGCGGAGGTACTTTTACTCGTTATATTTTCACTAGACCAAAACAATTTCACATTATCTTTAATCATTTATTGCATCCTCAAGCCACTTTAATGAATCCTGTCTATCTACTTCTATTTTTTTATTTGCGCTCTTTATGTCATCTATACAAATTGCAGTATCATTATAGTCAGCATCTATTTTTACCAACCTTTTTGATAATCCATATTTATTAAGCAAATCCTCAACTCTCTTTGGATTTGAATCAAAATATACACTATAAAACGGTGTTTCACCTATTATTGAAAAACAAGTTCCATGAAAAGAGTTTGTCACAACAAATTCTGCGTTAAAAACCAGCTGAACAAAGTCCTCTGGAGTTGCCGTTGTAATTTTATAATCAACTTTTTTATATACATTAGACAATGTAATTGCAGCTACTTTAGCTCCAATTTTTCCCCCTATTTTATGTGCTAAATCATTTAACTCATCAAAATGTCCACCTAACGCATATACCAATATATATTTTTCATTTACCATATTTTTCTTAGAAAGAATTATGTTTTCCCAATGTTTTTTATCAAATAACATTGTTGGATCAACTGTGACTTGAACCGGTTTATTAATTTTATCTTTTATATAATCTTTTGCAATTTTTTCTCTTACCGCTATTTTTTCAAACTTTTCCAATGAATCAACAAATAATTTATCATCCCATTTAGCATTTCCAATACTGCCCATGCTTGACGAAAATGAAACCCTTTTGCCTTTAATACTATTATCTGCCAATAAAAATACCTTATCATATTCTCCTGTTATTAACGGATTCCATACCTGATCACTTCCAACTAAAAATACATCTATATCCGTAAAGTCACCCATTTCAAACACAGAATGAATTTCTCCAGTATAATGCATCTTTGAATAAAATGGGGTAAAATTATTAATCCCATTCTTTATTGAACCTAAAAGATAGGAACTAACAAAAGCCCTCATTTTCCCTTTTAAACCTGACTGTCTTTTTAAAACATCTTTAATTTTATTGCTACTCTCAAATTCATTTACATAATTAAGAACAATCGGATTGTACCCCCTCATCTCCAATGCTTTATATGTTGCAAACAATTGAAGTGCTGCCCCATAATTTTTAGAGTGTGAATATGTAACAACACAAACCTTTTTTTTATTCAATGCTTTTCCCTCATTTCTCAAATTCATTTCTACCTTTTACTTTTTCTAATATTACAGGTATATTGCCAGCCAAGACTAATAGTGTATAAAAATGTCCATATAAATCATATGTATCTGCAAGTAACATAAACAAAAATGCGAAAATAGCAAATGCTATAACTCTCGCAACCGGGTATGAATTATATTTCATCAGCTTTTTACGCACAGAAAGAAATGGCAAAGTATACAAAACTACTCCTACTACTCCAGTTTGATATGCCACATTTAATAAATTATTATGCACATGAACATACCAAAATTTCTTCTGTATTACCTTCGATACCTCTAATCCATATCCTAATAGCAAATGGTTAGAATCTACAGATAAATATTTTATCGCTCTGTTCCATAAACTTAATCTAGCTAAAACAGATCCGCTCTTATCAAATATAACATAGATAATATTTTGTAGAAAAACTAACAGTCCTCCAAATGTTACAGCTATCCAAAGGCTATAATATACAATTAGATAGATATTATAATTGACAAACTTTCTCTCTTTTTTATTTAAAAAAGTAAAAAAGAAAATAAACGAACCCAATCCTAACATTGCCCCCACTGCACCCTTATATATCAACGTAAACATACAAATACTGTATATTGCATATACTTTCCAAGTTAGTCTTTCCTTTGTCAAATAATCATACAAACACATGTAGCATATTAACGGTAACATCCAAAACACAAACCTGTTATGTATTCCTAAAAAATACACTGGTGTTTTATTATCTGTAACTCCAAATCCCTGCGGAACAATAAAAATAGTCATCAAATTGATTATTACATATACACTTAAAACGGTGCATAAAACTTTTAGAAACCAAATAAAATCTTTTTTTATAATAAGTTCAAATAAACACACTTCTCCAATAATTGTTATTGCCCCAATAGCTGCTTGTGTGGTATCCCCTCTCCTATATGCAGTTATAAGCATATAGTATATAAAATATACTATTATCATTTTTGCAGATATTGATAAATGGAATTTATATTTAAAAGTATATATCAGCACTATTATTAAAGAAATCACACGTACAATATTAAAGAAATTATTCCATATTGATATTTCCGAAATAAATGAAGGTTTCAAATATCCAACCATACAAAATAAAAATAATGCTGTTGTCAATTTTTCTTTACTTAATTTCATTATCTTCCCTCTTCCATTAACTTTAGCACCCTGCTATCCACATCCAAAATATCAAATCCCGCTTTTTTTAAAATGGCAATATTCTCTTTCCGTGTAAAATCTAATTGATTTATTGCCTCTGCCCACACCATCGGCGATTCATTAATACTAAAAAAATGAACGCTTTTGCAAATATTGACTTCTTTCGTGATATTATCCGACACCACGCATTGCACTCCTGCTGCTTGCGCTTCTACCAATGTGATTGGAAATCCTTCTTGAATAGATGGCATAAGAATACAATCCATACATTGAATAATATATTCTGGATTCTGAGTTTGTCCATAAAAAACAACCGAATTTTCAATTTTCATTTCTTTTGCCAACTGTCTTGTTTTACTTTCCAACTCTCCTGTTCCCACAAGCAATAACATATATTTATCGGATATTTTAGTTAATTCTTTAAATACTCTCATGATGTAGCCATGATTTTTTTCTTTTGAAAACCGACTAATATTTCCTACTATAATTTTATCTTGCCATCCATTTTTTTTTCTTATCTCGTTATTTACTGCACTATTAATTTTATATTTATCTAAGTTAATAGCATTTGGAATAATCGTAACTCTAGACTCCTGCATATACCGCTTACCAAACATCCATTCTCCTGCTGGATATGAACATGCAAAATTACCCCTTGTCTTTTTTCTTATCCAAGTTCTATTAATATAATGTAAAATCCTCTTAAATTGAAATTTTTCAGCAGGTTTCATACTATGCGAATGTAATAATATATCATAATTAAACATTTCTGCAAGAATGTAAGGTATAGGATAATATAATCCACTTGTATTAAAATAAATAGTTTGATATTCATTGCGCAATTTTTTAAACAAATGATATATTCCCAAAATGTTCTGCACTAGTTGATTTTTATCAGGTACAAAATAATATTGTGCATTTAACCGTTTTAATTCATCTTCATAAAAAGTTTTATTTCCTAAAATAACATATCCAAATTCAACATCATATGAATTTTTTTGTCTTGCATAATTAAGTGCATATTCTTCTACACCACCTACGCCTTCTTTCAATGCGAAAATTAATATTTTTCCCATCTTCTATCCTCTCTCGACCCATCGTTTTTATTTATACCCGCAGCCTGCTGTCTAACTCTTACATATATTTGATACGGTTTCCTTTTTAAAATATCTAGTATCTTTCTTTTTTTATACTCTTGTTCTTCTTCTTCTCTCTTTTTCTGTCCATCATTGTGATTATACAAATCATAGTCTTTCAGATCAGGTTTTCCAATAAATGTTTTATTCACAAAACCATCTGGTGTTATCCAGAAACTATGTACATCCTGAATATTATCTATCTTTAATGTCAATTTTCTTTTTTGAAGATGAATATATGCCAATTTTTGATAAAAATCCCCATTACCCTCTTTCTTAGTCCTAAATAATTCTCCATTTTCCCAATAAAAAAGCTGTTCTTCTGGATTATTCCTATCTAATCTTGATCTTAATTGATGATATTTCGATTCAGTTTCTATATATGGGATTCCAAACTGTGCTCTTACATTATTTTTTCTTGATATTCTTTGAATTCCTGTAGTTTCATCAAATGCATACACTGCATGATTTTTTATTACTTTCTTATAATCAAATAGTGCCCCCTGTTTTTCATACAGCGTATTTATTGTCAGTGTATTTCTATAAAGAGAAAAATGTCCACCATTAAATAAAATATCTACATTATCCAATATCTCTTGATTTATAAAATCATCTAATTTTCCAAATATAATATCTATATCGCAATGTCCCCAAAAATTATACTCATTTAGATATTGTTTAAAAATCAACCCAAACATTGGTCTAAAATCACATATTCTATATGGTTCCTGTAAACTAATATTTTGCTGCATTGCTTCCTGAATTCGTTTTTTTATTTCAGAAAATGTAATAGGAATCACTTTTATGTTTGATGGCAATTCTATATTACACGTACAATCCGTGAACAATAAGAAATCAAACTTTTTATTTACTTCACATGATTTAACCCATGCTGGAAAATATTGCGGCAATATACCAAACCAACAAATAATAAGTGCTATCTTGTTATCTTTCATCTCGTTTATTTTCTCCATACATCTATTCATTTTTCCATATCATTTTAGGTCTTATGTAATTATATATAATACACACTATCTCTGCTAACACACTTTGAGGAATCATATGCAAAATTTTATGCTTTATCCGCATACCTATAGCATCTTTTTTTTCTATGATATCCGGCCAAGGTGTAATTTTCTTATATTGCTGATATTCTTTTGACATCGGGTGTTCGCATCCATATACCCACGGTCGGCTTGTCATATAAAAATTTCTTGTAAAATGTACGATAACAGGATTTTTTTTTGCAAAATTCACCTGTTCTTCACTAAAAAATCGCAATGGTCTTCTCCATCTTAATAAATTCCTATACTCAAACGCATAAAACAATGTATATGAATTATATATTGGAGCAAGTTCTAAAACTTTACCTTGACACGACCAATTCATTAAAGTTTGCTCAAAGAAAAAAACATTTCCCTTTTGCTCTCTTATTCTGTCTATTATCTTTTGTTCTATTCTTTCCTCTCTCCATTTTTTCAAATCAATCAAATATACTCCTGCATTACAATATACAGCAGAGTCATCCATTCTAAATTGATACCGATATTTACGGATATTCATACAATCAGATACACCTGCCATAATATTACCCTTTAACTCTATTGTCCATAATTCATTTAATGAATGTCGTATCAATGTATCACTATCTAAACAAATTACTCTTTCAACATCCTTCGGCAATATTGAACCTATGCACATTCTTACATATGAATGTCCCATTTGATACCGGTTTTCAAAAGGATATTTTAATACGCTTACAGGATCCGGTGCCTCTATAAAAATCACATTCCTTTGTTTTAAGTTTTTTTCATATTGTTTCACCATATCGACAAGCAGTTCTTTATTATCTTGTGTTATTCCATCATCAACAATATAAAAATTTATCTCATTTTCATCTTTATTGTTTTCCAGAAGTGAAACAATTGAAACAGCCAAAACGTTAACAAATAAATCACTACTAAAATAAAATATGTTCATTTATCATTCTCCAACTACTATTTCTACCATCATCCCCCCTGAAACACTGCCACAACCGTTCTGCATAGTATCTTCATATCCAGTCCGAGGCTCCAGTGGTCGATGTAATCCAAATCCATTTTTACAATTTGTTCAAAATCTTTTACCGTACTTCTGCCATACGCCTGCCACATGCCGGTAATGCCCGGTTTCATGGACAGTCTGCGCTTGTGGTGTCCCTGATACTGTCTGAATTCATTCACCGTTGGCGGACGTGTGCCCACAAGGCTCATATCGCCCTTTAATACATTAATAAACTGCGGCAGTTCATCAATACTGGTCTTTCTGATAAACTTTCCGACCTTTGTAATACGCGGGTCGTCCTTCATCTTGAACATCAGTCCCTGCATTTCATTCTGTGCCATCAGTTCTTTTTTACGTTCTTCTGCGTCCATATACATGGAGCGGAACTTGTATACATAAAAATACCGTCCGTTCTTTCCGACACGTTTCTGCTTAAAAAATACCGGTCCCTTGGATTCCAGCTTGATTGCCGGGACAACAAAAATCATGGCAACTGCCATAATGCAGAGTCCAACGAGCGAACCGACAATATCAATCGCCCGTTTAAATGCCAGTTCCTTATAATCATAGAAACGGTTGGCAAATGTCGCAACCGGAATATTGCCGAGCTTTCCAAGGCTCATATCAAAGTCCTTATAATTTTCAAGCGTATTCAGATGCAGATGAACAACCACACCCATTTCTTCCAGTTCCATCACAAGGGATGTGATTTTTTCCATCCGGGCAGTGTTCAGATCAATATACACCTCGTCTACTATCCCGCCTTTTATGTATTGAATCATGTCATGTACATCTGCTACAACCGGTATGCCGTTTATTTCCGTTCCACGCATATCCCGGTCAACAATAATAATGCCTGAAATCTGCTTTGTTGTATTCCATTTTTCAATTTCTTTTAATCCATCCACGCGGTCACCGGTGGTAATTGCTACCACACGATTCACGGACTTGCCAAGCTTTGCACGGCTTAAAACGGATTTTTTCACAATAATTCTTATAATATATGCCAATATAACATTAAACACAACCACCAGTACGTAGACCCCTCTCGGAAACTGCTGGTTTGTTCTTTTTAATAATTCATAAATGGCAATAATACATGCCATTATAACGTTCAGATGTACTACTGCTTTTAGTTCTTCAAATTTTCCCCTCTGTAAAAAATCATTATTCTTTGAATAGAATAAAAACGCAAGCATATAGGATACCACTACTGATACCAGACTGTCCCCCATCTGTGAAAAATAGACCTGTGCTGAAACATTTTTCCACAACACCAGCCAGAGATACCCGGCGATATAATAACTTGCAATTAATCCGATGAGATCTGTGATAAACAGAAGGGCGTTTTGAACTTTTTCTTCTCCCTGATTCATCTTTTATCCTCAACTAATTTTTCTAATCTGTAGGTATTTTTCCTATCTTTTCTATATTATCCCAACTCTTTATTCTTGTCAATTGTATAAACTGCCTTGTCTGCAACAATTTTGCGGCTGTTTTCATCTGATTTTCCCAAAATGCAAAGGGGTGGGCATACTTATACCCCCCCCTGCATTTTTTTGATACAATTTATTTCAGATAGATGATGTACAATATCTTTTTCCCCTACCAAAACCCCTTCCGGCGGAATAGCCACAGCAGCAAAACCAGTACCAGCGCGCTGATTCCTGCTGCCATCGGATAACCGTACCGCCACGATAATTCCGGCATATAAGAAAAATTCATGCCGTACCAGCCGGCAATCAGTGACAGCGGCAGACACACCGTTGTTACTGTCGTCAGTATTTTCATAATGTGATTCTGGCGGATTCCCAGTTCCGACTGATAAACCTCCTGTACCTGCACCGCATACTCCCTAAGCACCTGTGTTTCTGCGGCAAGCCGCTGTGCTTTTTCTTTGATTCTTGCAAAATAAGCCGTGTGTTGTGCATCCAGAACAGCATTTTCATTTTCTTCCAGCGCAGCTGCGATTTCAATGAACTGGCTGTAATAACGGTAAAACTGAAAAATTTTCTTTTTTACCTGTAACATACTGCTGTTAAAATCCATTCCGCCCGCACGAAACACTTCTTCTTCTAATACGGATAACGTCCTTTCCAGTTTTTCCATATACTGCAGATCATCTGCGGTCATTGCACCAAACAGCTCATACAAAAAACGTTCTTTGGTATAGGCTTCTTTATGAAGAAACGTATTTATAAGTTCCTGCACTTTTCCGGCTGAGCCTGTATATTGTATACAGACAATTTTTTCTGCTGTTATAAAAACTGCAAAATGCCACGACACATTCTTTTTTGTTTTTTCCGGCACATGCCATTCTATCAGCGTATGGCTTTTATCCTGTATCACCCTGCACCCGCGGATATATTCCCCTCCGCTGCATCCACAGCAAAACTGTCCAAATGACTGGCTGTTTTCCAGTTTATGCGCATCGATTACTGCAATTGTATCTTTTTGTTCCCAGAATTCATCTTCACAAACCGTTTTCAGACCGGACGATACAATCTGATAAAACACGCCATCCTGCATACTGGTCTCCATTTCCCTGTACCTGAAACTCATACTCCCTAAGCACCTGTATCCTACGGCAACAGTATTTCCCCTTTTCCGGTGTTTTAACCGCAAAGAAACGGCAGATACCATTTATCCGTGCATGGTACTGCCGCCTTTACAACTCTAATTCTGTGCTTTTTAAGCGATAACAAATCCGTTCTGTACGGTATATGTCTTTCCATTATCCGCTACGGTTCCCGAATAATCATAAGCAATGTTTCCGTTTCTGTAATACCAGCTGCCATACTCATTGGATGCGATTCCTGTATAATTTAAGTCAAGCAGCCCATTGTTAAAGTACCACCAGCCGTATTCGTTTAATGCCATTCCTGTATAACTTAAATCCAGTGCGCCGTTGGTCATGTACCACCAGCCGTATTCATTTAATGCCATTCCCGTATAACTTAAATCCAGTGCGCCGTTGGTCATGTACCACCAGCCGTATTTATTTAATGCCATTCCCGTATAACTTAAATCCAAGGCGCCGTTGGTCATGTACCACCAGCCGTATTCATTAGACGCCATTCCCGTATAACTTAAATCCAATGCACCATTGGTCATGTACCACCAGCCGTATTCATTGGATGCCATTCCCGTATAACTTAAATCCAGAGTACCATCGTTAAAATACCACCAGCCGTATTCATTGGATGCCATTCCTGTGTAATCTGTCTGAATGACATCATCCTCTACGACTACCCAGCTGTCAGAAGTAATATCTCCGCCATTCGCAAACCAGTATCCCAGTTCGATGCCTTTTTCATATACGGCATATGCCTGCGCACGGTATCCATATTCATTCAGATGGGTGTTATCAATCCAGTAATTTCTTAACTGCAGCGAAATCAGCCCCTTTTCGGCACGTTCCCTGTCCTCGTCTGTTTCATCCAGTCCGTTAATTGAAAGCCCGTTTTCAATCAGATACTTTCTTGCCGTAACCACGTGTTCCCCAAATGCATCTTTTAGTGCTGCCTCATACCATGTATCCTGCATACCCGGTTCATAACCGCTCTCTCCCCATATCTGGTCGGTATCATTGGGATCATCTGTCGAGCTGATGATGATATAATTAGAACAGTCTGCCTCATCAAGCATATTCTGATACTGCCTGATTAAATCATCCATATTCTTCCACTTTCCGTTATCCCCCATCTCGATAATCATAATATCACCGGACTGATCTCCGTATTCTGCACTGCGGTCTACGATTTCATAAGTGTTTTCCCCGCTGACACCGAAATTATTGACCGGAAATCCCGTCAGTTCTTTTAAAACCCTCGGATAGGATACACCGCTTCCGCCCTGTCCTGCTGTCATCGAGTCACCCCAGCAGTTAATCAAAAAGCGGTGATAAAAGGTCATGCCGGAAAATCCCGCTGCCTGCGCTTTTTCTGTAAAACAGCCAAATGCTGCTATCATCCCTGCTATTGCGGCAATCCATACAACTGCCTTCTTTTTTCGAAATATTTTTTTCACTTGTATCTTTTCCTTTCTTCTTTAAATCCCTGCTTAGGCATTTGCAAAAATCTGCCTCCTTATTAATATACGAATTCCTTTCCCGTAAAGCTTTCGTATTCTGCAAATGATAACACAACGCAGTTTACGGTTCAACATCCGCTGTAAATACCTGCTAATTTCCTTGAGAATTCCTTGTTTTTACGGTATACTGTACATAACAATATAAATATTATTTTAGTATATCTGCAAAGGAAAATTTACAATGGATAAGCTTGATTCAAAACCACTTTTTAACATTGTGTCTGGCATTACAATTTTATGTATTATCGTAGGCAGTCAATGGTATTTATGTCCTGATATTATAACCCGGATTATTTTCACTTTTCATATTCCGGTCTTATTTATTATCAGTGGATATTTTTTAGAAATTAAAAACATTCAGCAGACATTGCTTTATACTTTCCGCACTTTGATGATTCCGTATTTTATTACCTGTGCGGTCATTATTGCTATTATGGCAGTCCGTATTTTTTTTACAGGGTCCGGTTTTACAGAGTCTTTTCATGAGCTGCTGTTATGGGTATGGGCAGCCTTTTACGGTTCCGGTGTAGATTACTTTACACCTGCATATATCCGCATGATCGGCTCGCTGTGTTTTCTTCCGGCATTATTTTTTGCCGTTAATATTACACATTTGTGCCTGCGTACCCGGTATGCCGTCATCGGCATTGTGCTGACTGCACTTGCCGGTTTTGCTACCAGCCGGATTTTCTGGCTTCCTTATAGTATCCAGACTGCTATGACAGGAACCATTTTCGTATTCTGCGGCTTTATGCTCCGCGAAAAGAATATCCTTGCCAGATTAAAAGAAGCACCTTTTATTCCGGCTGTTTGTTTTGTTCTTTCTGCGGTATACATTGCCAAAGGCGGCGGCAGGTTATTCATGGTAAATAACAATTACGGCTATGGCATCTGGGACTGGCTGGCTGCTTTTTGTGCCTGCATTTTTCTTTTTTATGCAGCAATGCTTATTGAGCAGCACTGTCCACGGTTAACCGCCCTCGGAAACCGGATTGGTTCGCACTTTATGCTTATTTTTTGTCTGCATTTAACCGAACTGAACTGTTTTCCATGGAGTTCTTTACTGACCTGCTTCAATGAACACCGGATAACAAATACTTATGTACAGGCTGTACTGTTTTTTGTAATCCATATCCTGCTGATAACCGGCGGACTGCTGATATGCCTTTTACTCCGGCGGCTGCATCCTGCCGGACACGGGAAAAATACACTGACCACAGAATCCGGTGCAGCTCCGGTAAGCAAACGCGTAGAATGGGTTGATATGGCAAAAGGCACCTGTATTCTGCTTATGCTTTATGCACATATGCCAATTGACAGCAATATCCGCCAGATTATATTTTCTTTCCATATGCCGGCTTTTATGCTGTTAAGCGGCTATTTTACCAAAAACTGTTCCTGGAAGCACTTTTTTAAAAGCACATGGAAAGGGCTTCTTCTGCCTTACTTTGGCATTGAAGTACTGGTTGCATTTGTCCGTGTATGGCGCCAATGGCTTTATGTCGGAATCAGCATGGATACAACCGTTTCACTGTTACGCATGCAGGCAAAGATTGCACTGTTTGGCATGAGTTACTCGTCTTCTGTTTTTACGGACATTGGCAGTGTATTTGTTATCTGGTTTGTAATCTGCCTTTTCTTTGCCCGGATGCTTTTTATTGCCATTTTAAAGCTTTCACGCGAAAAAGAAGCACTTACATGCATTCTGGTGGCTGCCGTCACCATCATCGGCTGGTATATCGGCACGCATGTTGCATTTTTACCGGAAAGTTTTGATGTTTCCATGACCGCAGCTGCGTTCATTTATGCCGGATATCTTTTAAACAAATATTCTGTCTGGCAATATTTAAAACGCTATCCTTTAAGCATTGTGCTGACCGGCTGTATCTGGCTTTTGCAGATACAAAAAGGCGGAATTGAATTATCCATACGTTCCTACCCGCTTTTTCCACTTAGTCTGTCAGGTGCTGTATGCGGAACGGTCATTTTATGCCTGTGCTGTCAGATGCTCAGCCGTTACACGATACCGACGGCGGTTTTGAAGTTTTTTGGCAGAAACAGCCTTGCTGTTTTAGGCATTCACTGTATTGAAGCACAATTTATCCACTGGGAAGGACTTCTTTTGAATGCAGATGTTTTTATGCAGTTTTTAATGCGTATGATCTGTATTTGTGCTACGCTGGTGTTGTGGATTGCCATAAAAACATTTTTTCAATCTGTTATTTTAAAAACTGCCAGGTGACGGTTTTTTAAAATATAAATTTATTTACTAAAGGAGGATTTCTATGAAGAAAGCAGTACAAAAAATGTGTGCAGCTTTTATTGCTGCATTTGTATTTGCGCTTTGCCTTTTTGCAAAACCAAATACTGCACAGGCTGCCGGCGGCGGCTGGCTGTACCTGAATCCTGTGGACAATACCTGGTACTACTATGTAGACGGTGTCGTTGATACATCCTACACCGGTCTTGCCCAGAATGACTTTGGCTGGTGGTACGTATCCAACGGTACAATTGACTGGAATTATACCGGTATGGCTGCCAACGAATTCGGATGGTGGTATGTTTCCGGTGGTACAATTGACTGGAATTATACCGGCATGGCTGCCAACGATTTTGGATGGTGGTATATCACCAACGGTGTATTAGACTGGAATTACACCGGTATGGCTGCCAATGATTTCGGATGGTGGTATATGACTAACGGTGCCTTAGACTGGAATTACACCGGTATGGCTGCCAACGATTTTGGATGGTGGTATATGACTAACGGTGCCTTAAACTGGAACTACACCGGTATGGCTGCCAATGATTTTGGATGGTGGTATATCACCAACGGTGCATTGGATTTAAGTTTCCACGGCATCGGCAGTAACGCATACGGTTACTGGTACTACAATAACGGCGTAATTGATTTTAATTTCAACGGAGAATTCACTTTTAACGGTATGACTTATGATGTTACCGGCGGTTTTGCCGTTCCGCGTGAAGACATTTTCCGTGTCGGCAATGCTGCTACAGGAGAACTCACCGGCGGTGTGTATATGATCCGCAGCAACAGCAATCCAAACTATGCCCTAACAGTAGAGGAATCCGCTACTGCAGAAGGCGGCTACAATCTGGTAATGTCTAAGATTACCGGCGCGAACAGCCAGAAATTCCTTGTTGTTAAAGATGAAGCCAGCTCAACCTACTGTTTCATGTCCCTTGCTTATATTGATGCCAACGGAGATGATGCATCACACAAGTGGCTGATTAATTCTTACAACCATGGCTGGGGAACCAATGCTTTTACAGACAATGTACAGGTTACTTCTGATTCCGTAAACGGAACAAAGAACTGGACGGTTACTGAAACTTCTGCAGGTGTATATACGATTGCTATTGCGCGTACGGATTATACCTTCTACATGACCAGCGAGAATAATTCCAATGTAGGAACCGCTTTATGGTCTAATGCAGGAACACAGACCTTTAACTTTGTATCTCCGTATACACAGATTCTTGCTGACGGTGCTTATACCATCGCTGCTTCTGATAACACAGCTGCGATGCTTTCTGCAAAGGATGCTTCTGTAAAAGACGATACACCGATTACACTGGCTGACGCTTCTGAAGGTTCTGAACAGTTATTCTATATCAACTGTATTGATTCTTCAAAGGGTCTTTATAAAATTAAAAATGCCAATTCACAGCGTTTTGTGTATACAAAGGGTTCTATTTCTATCGGCACTGCCGTAATGCAGGCGCAGGGTACTGATAATATTGACCAGACATGGTATATCCAGAAAAACACAAACGGCACTTACAGTTTTATTTCCGCAAACAGCTATCAGTACTTAACTTTAAGCGGTGCAGCTGCTTTTGGAACTTCACTGCAGCAGGCCATCGGACATGATACTTCTGCCCAGCGTTTTGTTCTGACACCAAAATCCTTTGGTCAGGAATCTTTAACAACCGGTATTTACTCTTTCGGTAATAACAATTACCGTATTTCTTCTTTAGGAAACGGCGTTTATACCGTATATTCATTAACACAGAACGGATTCTGTGCAGCAAACGGTAATGGTTCTATGTATTTTGCGGCATCTTCTGACGCTGCAGAAGCAAAATGGCTGGTAACAAAGACTTCTGACGGATATGTTTTCCAGTCTGCCGCACATCAGACTTATATGACATCTGATGCAGGCTTAAGCAGCAACGCAGAAAATATTTCAATTTCTGATCTGAATGCTTCTGTAACGGATTACAGCGTGAAATATGATTTATCTGCACTGAATGCGCTGGATTCCTTAAACGGCATCCAGGTTATCTCAAGATTACATACATTAGGACTTTCCCGTTCTGACCTTATGAACCCGGAAACCAGCATGACTTCATTGAATACAAATATTCAGAGTGCATTAAGCGGATTACCTACACAGACTGTACAGTATACCGGAACTGACGTAGACGATTTAAATCAGTTCTTACAAAACAACACCGGAAAGATTGTACAGCTTACACAGGACATTCAGGTGTATAAGAACACCAATGGTTCTTTTGGTATTATCATGGTTCCATCTGATACAATTTTAGACGGAAACGGTCACAGCCTTGTTATGAAAGCCGGTTATACTGAAGCCCCTGATGTCGGTGTTGTATTATATGTGTATAAAAATGGTGTAATTCCATCCACAAACTGCGGCGTAAAGAATTTATCTACCGACATTCCTTATGTAAACAGCATTAATGTATTCAGTGCTGACAATATTCTGCTTGAAAACAATACATTAAATAATGCTACTAAGAGCGGTATCATGATTTCTGACGAATACGGTTCAACCGTAAACGGAATCATCCGCGGCAACACCATTAACAATGTCGGCGATGACGCTATTGCCGTTTATGGCAATCATTCAAACCTTTTGATTGACAGCAACCGTATTTCAGGCGCAAAAGGTTTTGCAGGTATTGCAATCAGCTGTCTGCAGAACGGTCAGCAGATCCGTGTTGACAATGAAACAACCGGTCCTCATGATATCATTGTAACCGGAAATGTTGTTTCAGGCTGCAGCGGTGAAGCTTTATACTGCATCGGTTCTTATAAGACATATATCACTTATAATACACTGCGTGACAGTATCCTTGAAGGCGTATGCCTTGACAGTGGCTGCATCGGCAACTACTTTGCCCACAATGAAGTTGTAAACAACGGTATTGCAGGCGGACTTCCGGGTGTATCTATTGATAATGGTATTTACAATATTGTTGACAGCAATAACGTCTATAACAACAGCTGCAGTGGTATTAAACTGGTTCGTACCGGTCTGGGTAATATTATCGTAAACAATATCTGTACGGATAATGCATACAACCAGATGGGTGCAAAGAGTTCCGGTATTGATATTGAACCGCTTGCTGTTGAAACCGAAAACCTTGGTTATATTGATGGTTTAGGAAGCAACTGGAATGTTGTTTTAAATAATACTGTAACAGGTTCACACGATTTCGGTGTATTTATCGCCGATGATGATACTGCAAATAACGGTGGTTCTTCTTGTGAAAATGTCATTATGTACAATAAGTTCTCATCAGCCTATACATTTGGCGCTGCAGATTTCTCATCTATGAGCAGTACTGTTAAAAACAATATTACTTTAAACTAGCTCCCATTAAAACGCAGCGCTTATTATCGGGCGCACCTAAAAAAGGCAGCGGCTTTACAATAATTGTAAAGCCGCTGCCTTTTTTTACTTCTGTTTCTTTTGTTTCTTATATATGCCCTGCATTCCGTTGATACATAAAACAACAACCACAATAAATATTGTCCTTAAAATAATGGTTGTCAGTCTTGTAACCGGCACATGGCATTTCACTTCTATAAAATCCCACGAAAGAATCAATATTTCAAATAAATGCACACATAAGATTTTCATGCTGTTCTTTCCAAACCAGGAAAGGCATCTGCTGATTCCCGGGATTTTATCCAGTTGTATGGCAAGCTTCATCGTCATGACACTTCCTGCAACTGCACCGAATAAAACGACGAAGTTTGGCACGACACGGATTACCATATTAATCCCGCCCGTATGGGAAGCATAGACCCATACGATTACACAAAGAATCCAGCAAATCCACGGAAGCTTTCCCTTCTCCCATATCCGGATTTTTTGGAGCAGATAGCCGATATAAACAAATAAAATTGCAAATCCGCCCACATCTAAATTCGTTGGAATCCAGATATACTGTCCTACAATATAAGAAACTGCCGAGATTCCGATGATTAAAAACGCTCTCTGCCATTCCTGCCAGCTCTTTGTATAATGAAATACTACATGTATAATAATGTCACTCCAGAAAAATGCCCATAAAAACCAGATTGCACCGATCATCCAGACTGTAAAGAACCATTTACTTCCATCTACACCATATCCGAAAACTGCACCAATCATCGTATTTAAGCACAAATTCTGGATATTCTGAACCGTCCAGCCCTGTAAGTACGCACTGACTGCCCTTCCAAGAATTACACATACACTCGTAATGTAATATGGGACAAGCAGTTTTTTAATATTGCCTGCAATGGTTTTTTTGATACTCTTTTCGCGGAATAACAGTCCTGAAGCAATGAAAAATAATGGCATATGAAACGCAAAAATATAATCATTTACCTTCAGGCCAATCAGCGAATGTCCGAGAATCACCAGATATATGGCAATTCCTTTTGTAACATCAATCCAGCTTATTCTTTGTTTTGTTTTTTCCATCTTTAAAATCCATACCAGAAGTTCATATCAACATTACCTTCTATACCGTTTACATGTCCGGTGCTTGTATACTGCCACATAATCCAGTCACCTTCCGGAACCTCAGATGTATCTTCTTGATACCATGCGAGCCACTTATAAGCCTGAATCTCACTCTGGATCAATACATTCTGGAAATAATTCCAGTTAGCATACACACCGGCAGTATAACCTGCGCGGCTGACTCTGTCCATTACAGTGACTGCTATACGGGTAATCAGTTCCCTGCCCTCTGAGCTGTATGGATCAATATCATATTTGTTATAATATTCTGTATCTTCGATATCAATATACACACCCAATACCGGATTAAATCCCTGTAACATTCTTAAAATATGATTTGCTTCGCTGTTTGCCTCATCTTCATTGACTGCATACGAATACAGATATACACCATACGGAATACCTACGCGTTCGCATTCCTGCATATTGCGTACTGCCCATACATCATCCTGATCTGTATCATCATTTCCGTAACCGACACGGATAATGGCAAATTTAATCCCGTCTGCTTTTACGGCATCCCAGTCAATTTCTCCGTTGTGCTTTGATACATCAATTCCGACGGATGACTTCTGAAGCGGCGTTGCCAGACCATTTTTAACAATATATGTAATTCCTACATAGGTATATTCACCGTCATAACTATAATTAATTGTACCGTTTTCAAAATACCATGAACCATAGCTGTTTGAAGCAACACCCGTAAAAGTGCCATCGACTCCGCCGCTGCTTACATACCACCAGCCATACTCATTTGCTGCCATTCCATTATATGTAAAGTCAATTGTTCCGTTCGAAATATACCACCAGCCATACTCGTTATCTGCAAGGCCTTCATAGCTTCTGTCAAGAAAACCGTTTATCAGATAGTACCAGTTTCCATCATAAACAGTCATTCCGGTATAATCTCTGTCTAAGACACCATTTGTCACATACCACCAGTCATATCCTAACTGTGCCATGCCTGTATACGATAAATCTACAGTACCGTTATCAACATACCACCAGCCATACTCATTATATCCAAGTCCGGTATATGAAAAATCAATTTCACCGGCATTCATATACCACCAGCCGTATTCATTTAATGCAAGACCGGTAAAATCTGTATCTACTTTATTCTGATTCAGATACCACCAGCTGCCGCTTGCATTTACCATACCGTTGTAACTGAAATCAATTGTGCCATTGACTACATACCACGGCTCACCGTTTACATCAGCAATACCCGTATAGGATAAATCCAATGCACCATTGTTCATATACCACCAGCCGTATTCATTACATGCCATTCCGGTATAATCCCAGTCAATTTCACCATCTGTCAGATACCACCAGCCATATTCATTAACAGCCATCCCGGTATAAGAATTATCACGCTGTCCAGCGGTATAACATACCCATTCATCATTTTCCATCTGGAGCATATGTTCTGCCGCCTGCGCGCTTACCGGATGCAAACTAAAGCAAAACATAAACAACAGTGCAGCCACTGCGCCTACGAATGTCTTTTTCATCTTACCTCTTTTCCGCATGAAATATCGCAATTTCCATGCCCGTCAAACACTATCTACATTTTCCCTTTATGTAATCAGCGTGCATACAAATTGAGGATCTCCTGGTCCATAATATTGTTTGGCATACTGTTAAACATATTACTGTGGCACTCAATTGCATACCACTCACTGCCAAGAATCGTATTGTCAAATACGTCATTACAATAAGATTCCACTGCTAAAAACACACCGGCATAATTGCTTCCCGTCACTATATTTCTGCATACAATATTTTCATAGGAAGCTGTAAAGTCCAGTCCTTTAACCGGTTCATCCGGCGTACTTTCATGTCCAATTTCAATTCCAAAGAAATGGAAATCATCACTTTTTCCTTTATTATTATCTGATACAGAATTTTCCATAATAATATTGCGGTATGCGGAACGCACCATCTTCACACCGCTTCCGTAATTCTGCGTAACATTGTTATTGACAATCGTATTATATGCCGAATTATCAATCGAAATGCCCGGAAGCTTTGCCGGTGACGAACCATCTGACAGACGTCCAAACGTCGTTACAAAGTCCGCTTCTAAATCTTCATCGGACTGTCTTAGACGTCCGCCGTTTTCTTTGACAATATTGTTGCTGACATACGCACCGAATGTACCGTAATCCAGACACATACCCTCTTTATCATTCTGATAAATAATATTTTCAACAATATAAATCTGATATGCCCCATCGGAATAAATACCTGATGAATTATTATGTTTTACATTATTCTGATATAACACAATATCATGCGGCGTATCTAACAGATTGTATAAATGCTCATCTTTAAATTCATTGTATGCCGTGTAGTAATCGTCAATTTCCATCGAAGTCATGACAATCCCGGCTGTCAGGTTTCTGGTGCCGTAATTATCAACGACATCATTTCCTGCAATAATACCATTACTGATATTTCCATTCAGGAAAACTGCACCGTTGCCATTATACGAAACCGTATTGTTTCTGATTGTGAAATTCTTGTTTTCACCCATCATAACCAGTCCCTTATAAAGAGCATTGGAAATGGTACAATTTTCGATTGTAAATGTATTGCTTCTGATAATATAAATACCGTACTCATAACAGCCCGCTGTCAGATTCAGGTTATACAGTGCAAAATTCGTACAGTCTTCTGCAATTACTGCCTGTGCCACGCGGTCATCCGTGCTTCCTGTAAATGTAACTCCTGCTGCATCCAGCGCAATACCGGATTTCATGCTGATTGGTTCATCCATCCGTACCGTACTGCTCTCAATTGTAATATATGCATCCGTACTCTGTGCAATCAGGGTATTTAACTGGGAAGCTGTGCTTCCTGTAAAGGAAATTTTATCTGAAAATGTATTTTCTTTCTGCATTGTGTCTGAAACCCGGTTGTATACATTTTTCCAGTTGAGTTCCGGTGTTTCAAAGGACGCCGTATCAATACCGAGCTTTTCAATCTTTTGTAACACCTGAAGATTCCCCATATATTTTTTTGAATCTTCTGCTGCCATTCTCGATAATGCCGGAAGCTTGTTGGCTGTCATAATGCTGTAACAGTCTGACGGTGATATTTTCATTGCTGCACCGTCCACGTCATAGTCCAGCAGTTGTACCGCTTTATCATAAGCCTGCTGCTCTGCTGCCTCCTGTGCATCAATCACTGCTTTCTTACGGTTATAAGCTTCCTCCTGTGCCGCCGCGGTATCGGGATTTGCCGGCTTTTGTCTGCCGGATTCCCAGACTGCCACAATGCCGATAACCGCAAGGTATACAATCACCGCCGCAATAATTATCCTCTTTTTATTTCTTCGCTTCTTCAATGTTGCTCCTCCATACCGCAGACATTTTACTGCTTATCCAGTCCGAGATATTTACTCCAGAACTGAATGTTTTTGATCTCATTTCCACGCTTTAAGAAATCTTTTTTCGCTTTATTGTATTTAAAGTCAATCTGAATGGTGAGTCCCAGTACCTGGAAAAACTTTGCAACAGCCTGACCCCAGCTTCTTTCACATTCAAATGCTTTATTGGCTGTTACATCGTAAAATACAATCTTTTTTGCTCTCCATACTGCCGGGAATGTTACCTGTGCCATGGATACAATACGGATATGCTTCGCCGGAAGCAGATAACCGTTTAAGGTCAGCTTACGCACGATATTGTGCAGTGTGCTTAACTTTGTCGTTCTGGATGCCTCGTAAGTCTTATAGTGGAACGGCACGCTGATCTGGTCCATCGGCACTGCCTTATAGCCTGCTGCCATAATTTCCTTGTGCAGTTTTTCACCGTCTGTATTTAAGAAGAAATCCACACCCTTTAAGAAATCCTTGACACCTCTGGTATGTAAATCTACATTCTTATAGCGGTAGAACTTACACTCTCTGCGCCACTGTCCCCAGACTGCCTTCTTTAACTGTGCCTTGCCCCAGTCCGGGAAGTGGAATGTATTGTCCACCAGTCTGTTACGGATAATGTAGTATTCCAAAAATGAAGAATATTTATTTTCAAAAGGTTCATGCCATACGCAGATACCGTTCATCAAAATCAGATGCTTCATGTTGCGCAGGCCGTATTCAAGGTCATCGCCACGGATAAAGATTGGCAGCGGCAGATTTTCCTCTGATACAACATCCATTGGAAAACAGCAGTACCACCATGCGTTAAATTCCGTATATTCTTCAATTTCATTAAAGAGGCAGTCCCATGTCACATTCATGTTTAAGTTGGACTTATTGGAAATCAAATTCCCGGCATTCCATGATGCACCGGATTCCACCTGTATATTCGGCTTATCAATACGAAGCATTGCACCGCCGATAAACGCATCGGCATATTCATCCTTTAACAGCGAAAGAATCGTATAGGTCTTTTCAATGGATTCTGTATCGATTGTAATATCATCATCCATTAACAGCGCATGGGTAATGCCATGCGGATTGCCGTTCTTTAAGATTTCCATAAGACCTCTTGTAAATCCGCCTGCACCGCCGGTATTTTTGTTGCGTACGATATGAATTTTGTCACTGCCAAGCTTGTCAATATCCAATGTCTGTCCGTTATCGGATATGAAGACCTCGAGATGCTCCTGTAACGGGCTGTCCGGATTGTTAAATACATGCGCATTTAACAGTCCGATATTCTTTTCAATATAACGTTCACGCTTAAAGGTACAGATATCAATCCCGATTTTAGGCTGTCTTACCGGCTTTTCAATCGCTGTATCCTCATAATAGCCGCCGTAAAGCACAGCGCCGTCTGACAGTGCGGTTACTTCAAAGTACAGCATGCCTTTTTCTTCATTGCCGAATGGGAATGAATAGGAGCTTCTTTCTGTCGTATGCACTTCCTGTCTTACAAGCTCTTTCTTTAAAACTTCTCCGTGAAGAAACAGCTTGCTTGAAAGTGTCACCAGTACATCACCCTGTAATTCCAGATTGACGGATACTTCTTTAACCTGTGTGTACTTTCTCCACTTTTCAATGGAAAATCCGTTAAAATAAGTATCAAATTCCACTTTACCGCCTTTATCCAGCGAAAAGCCTCCGCCCGGCATCATATAGACTTTGCTGCGGTTGATAAAGTTTAAATCGCTTTTTAAATGATTCTCATCTCTGTTGATGTTAAAATCATCATCAATCACATTGGTGTGCAGATATAATTTTTCCTCGGTGCATAATCCCTCTGTCGGCCAAAGTATTTTCTGAAGCTTCATCTTAATTCATTTCTCCCATTCTATCTAATCCACTCCGCTTTTGGAGTATTTATCTTTATCTTTCCCTGTTTTACAGTTCTTTTTCGCACATTTCAAGTGCTGCGGCAATCACCTTATCCATATCGTAATACTTGTATCCGCCAAGACGTCCGCCGAAGATGACCTTGTGTTCCTTGTCGGCAAGCTCCTTGTACTGCTGATACAGGGCGTTGTTCTTGTCATTATTGACCGGATAGTACGGCTCGTCGCCCTTCTTCCATTCGCTTGAGTACTCTCTTGAAATAATGGTTGTCGGCTGCTTGCCGAATTCAAAGTGCTTATGCTCAATAATTCTTGTATACGGCACTTCTCTTTCTGTGTAGTTGACAACGGCATTTCCCTGATAGTTTTCCATCGGCAGTTCTTCTGTTTCAAAACGTACGGAACGGTATTCAAGTACACCCAGCTTATAATCATAGAACTGGTCAATCATACCGGTGTATACAATCTTATCTGCCATTGCATCAAATTCTTCTCTGTTGTCAAGGTAATTCGTATTTAAACGGACTTCAATGCCGTCTAACATCTTTTCTACAATCTTTGTGTAACCGCCAATCGGGATACCCTGATATCTATCGTTGAAGTAGTTGTTATCATAGATAAAACGAAGCGGAAGACGCTTGATGATAAAGGACGGTAAATCCTTGCAGTCACGTCCCCACTGCTTTTCGGTGTAACCCTTAATCAGCTTTTCGTAAACGTCTTTTCCGACTAAGGAAAGTGCCTGTTCTTCAAGGTTCTTTGGCTCTGTAATATTTAAGTCTGCAATCTGTGATGCAATAATGTCCTTTGCTTCCTGTGGTGTTGCAATATTCCACATTTTGCTGAAGGTATTCATGTTAAACGGCAGATTGTAGAGTTCATTCTTATATCTTGCTACCGGTGAGTTGATATAGTTGTTAAATTCCGCAAACTGATTGACATATTCCCAGATTTTCTTATCAGATGTATGGAAAATATGCGCACCGTATTTATGCACATTAATGCCGGATACATTCTCACAGTAAATGTTACCTGCAATATGGTCTCTCTTATCAATCACCAGACAGGTCTTTCCCTTCTTTTTGGCTTCATATGCAAAAACTGCACCGTAAAGACCTGCACCTACTACTAAATAATCATACTTCATTTTTTAATCCTCCTTGTTTTGCGAAGCAAAATGCGACTGCCCCCAAGCAGGAGCAGAGGATTTTACCTCCTTGTTTTGCGAAGCAAAATGCCATGTGAGTTTACTCACATTCTGCCCCAGGCAGGAGCAGGGGATTTTACCTCCTATTTCTCATATGCCATCATAGCACTTTGTTTTTTTTACACTATTTCCCAATCGTGTTCAAATGTACACGGTCCAAATTCATTGTGGACATAATCGCGTACCGTAATCTGCATAATGTTGCGGACATTGTCGTAGAGTTCTCCGTGTTCACCGTTGATACCGATATCCAGATAATACTTGCCCGGAAGCAGCATCAGCTTTTCAATCGTAAATGTAACGGTTCCCTCTTTCTTTAATACCGGAAGATTATCTCCCGGCTTTGCAAAGCAGCTGCCGTAGCAGTACTGCCAGTTATCGCGGACAAAATCCATATTGAAATTGACGGCAATGCCTTTTAAGGCTGTCGCATATGAAAACTTTAAAACAACCTTATCGCCTGTACTAAAGGTCTGGCATGGATTTCCGTCTTTGTCGTATAAATCCACTTTGGTAAACCGCACCTCATGGCTTCCGTCCCGGCGCGCTTCCGGGTGGACATTCTGTGTCAGTTCAAGAATCGAGCGTCCTCTTTCATCGGAAAGCTTTTCTTTGCTCTCCTCTGCCAGCCTTGCAATACGCTCATCTTCCATCGAATCCAGATAATGCATGCCAATCAGCTTCGGACTGCCGTCCTCTTTGATTTTGCCTTCCTCCAGCCAGATTAAACGGTCACAGATGCTGTATAACTGCTCCATGGAATGTGATACAATAACAATGGTCGTTCCCTGCTCTTTAATCTCTTTTAAGCGTTCAAAACACTTCTTCTGAAAGCTGACATCACCAACGGCAAGGATTTCATCAATCAGCAGTACATCGGCATTAACGTTAATCGCAACAGCAAATGCAAGACGCATATACATACCGGACGAATAGGTACGCACCGGATTGTCAATATATTCTTCAAGCTCCGAAAAGCGGATAATTTCTTCAAGCCGCTCGTCAATTTCTTCTTTTTTTAAACCGAAAATAGTCGCGTTGATATAAATGTTTTCCCTGCCTGACATATCCGGGTGAAATCCCGCACCCAGTTCAATCAGGCTCGATACCCTGCCTTCGACCTTTACCGTGCCGGAATTCGGCTTTAAAATCTTTGTGAGCAGCTTTAATGTTGTACTTTTGCCGCAGCCGTTACGCCCAATCAGTCCCACTGCCTGTCCCTTTGGAATCTCAAAGGAAATGCCGTCTAGAATCTGTCTGTTTTCGTGGCGGTTTCTGTTGTGGAATATTGCACGTTCCTTGAGCGTGCTTCCCTTGTCCATATAAACCTTAAAATGCTTTTCAACATCTTTTACTTCTACGGAATACTGTATTTCACTCATTATAATTCCTCCGCAAAATTATCATCCAGCTTGGCAAATACGAGTTCTCCGATAATCACCATGACAATCGCAAATACGGCTGAATATAATATATCTTTTCCTAATGGAAGCTCTTTCCAGTATAAAATTCTGTGATAAGACTCAATAACCGCAGTCATCGGATTCACCTTAAACAGCCACTTGATATTCGCCGGAATCATCTCCAGGGAATACATAATCGGTGTTCCGTAAATCCATGCCATTAAAACAACGGTTGTAATGTGTTCCAAATCCTTAAAAAATACGGTTCCTGCCGATACAATCAGGGCAAAGCCCAGTGACAGCAGATATTCGATTGCCATAATAAGCGGCAGGTAAAGCAGTGCCTCTATACGCACACCGATTCCTGAAATAAATAATACGGCAAATACAATAACAAAACAAAACAGCATATTGATAAAATTAGAGGTCACACAGGAAACCGGAAGGACTTCCCTCGGAAAATAGATTTTTTTAATCATATCCCCCTGATACCGTACACAGCCGGACCCCTGCCGGAGTGACATATCAAAAAACAGCCACGGAATCATGCCCACAATCATGTAAACATAAAACTTGTCCAGGTTGCTTCGGACAATCACTGAAAACACAATTGTATATACTATAATCTGACAAAGCGGATTGATAAACGTCCATAAAAATCCTAATACGGAACCCTTATATTTCCCTCTTAAATCCTTTTTCACAAGACTTCCTATCATATCGCTGTAGGAAATAATGTCTTTGATTCGTTCTTTCATGAAGATTCTATCCTTTCATATTGCAAGAATTTTAATTCTTTGTAATAAACCATTCCTAATCGTAACACATTTGTAATATCTACACAATACAAATCTTTGATAACCCTTTGCATTTTATAGGATATCTCTTTATTTTTAATAGTATCCCTTTATTTTGTATTTTAAAGTATAATAAAGAATGTCCAGATTCATCAGTACTACACTTATTTTTTTCCGTTTACTTCCATTTTGTTTTAGCTTTGATTTTAACGCATAGCGGCGGCGCAGAATCTGTATTTTCTTTTTATCATATCCGTCTGTCTGTTCCAGAAATTCGCAGACGGCATAAAAAGAACGCTCCATTGCCTCATACGATGATGAATAACTGTTTACGGTATCATTGTGGATATAGATTTTATCCTCTATGGCACAGAAGCTTCTTTTTTCGTGAAACATCAGCAGCCACAACAGAAAATCGTCACAGCCGTTTACGGTAAGACGGCGTTTGCACCAGTCCCTGGGTATCACAGCTTTACGGATCAGGCACTGTCCCGGTGAAAATATCATATCTGTGCCATACAGATACATTTTTTCATGCCCCACTTCTTTTAGTACCGCCTTTTTGGCATAAATCGGAATCTGTTTTTCTAAAATATGCTCCGGCGTAAAAAATAAGCGGCAGCCATTGCCCGCCACAACATCTGCGTGGGTCTGCTCTGCCGCTGTAAGTAATGTCCGTACCGCACTGTCTGAAATGGCATCGTCCTGGTCTAAAAATAAGATGTACTCTCCCTGTGCTTTTGAAAGCCCTGTCAGTCTTGCCGCATGAATTCCTTGATTTTCCGTGTGGTTGACGGCAGTCAGTTCAAAAGCCTGGTCAGGTACATAATTTCGTATCAGTTCTTCTTCCTTCAAAAGGCCGTCTGCCGGACTGTCATTGACCAGAATAAATTCCAGTTTTGCCTTCGGCACATTTTTACCTTTTTGCGCAGCCGGAAGCAGCTCTGCATTTTTTCGTATCATCGCCATCAGACCCGGAATATAGTCTGTTCCTTTATATAACGGAGTAATAATGCTTACTTTGATTTCATTCATATTTACAGACACTCCCTGAATAATTCCATATACTGCGCCGCGATTTTCTGGTAATCATACATTTTCAGCATTTCCTTGCTTTTATCTTCAAGCGCCTCACCGTTTTCCGGTTCTTTAAAAAAAGCCAGAATCGCTGCGGCAAGTGCTTCCACATCATCCGCCGGTTCATAATAATGGCACAGTCCCTTTGTCACCTCATAATTTGCGGATACTCTGGACAGCAATGTCGGCACCTTTAAAATCATCGCTTCCACCGCCGTCATGCCAAAGCCCTCAAACAGGGATGGATTAATATACAGGCAGCTATTTACCAGAAGCTCTCTTTTTTTCTTTCCGTCCACAAAACCCGTAAAAATGACACGCCCGGACAGGTTATGCTGCTCTACATACTCCTTTAAATACGCTACGCGCTTTGGCACATTGCCCACCAGCACCAGATTCCTGTCAATGCAGTCTGCAATCATTTCAAATGCTTTAATCAGTGTAATAATATTTTTATGGTGAAACTGCAGATTAATTGCAACAATATCACCTTTTTTGGGTGTCGGCGGAACCACGTCATTGACATGTACCTTAATCGGATTATAAATCTGCACAATCTTATCTTTATACCGCGCATAATAATTCTGGATTTCCGAGCGGTCTGCTTTACTGATAGCAATAATTTTATCTGCGTGCTTAAAATCCACTGCATACATGACTTTGTATAACAGATATTTATACCATGCCACCTTCACACTGCCCATCACCCGGTGCGATACCGCTTTAATATCATGTGGAATCATGACGGTCGGTACCTTCAGTTTTCTCAGTCCGTTGGTACAGCTGGCATGAAAAACAACCCCGATATTGTATTTACGGATGACCTTCGGCACAATCCATGTATTTACCCGCTCAATATCCAGCAGACGTACAAGCTCCGACTCTTTTTTCGGCGGTTTTACCGTGATCACCGTCACTCCGGGTGCAATCTGCTCCAGATAAGCCTTTGCATAGTCATAGCACAGCACAACGCACGCACCCATGTCTTTATTTTTACAAATGCCTTCCAGCAGATTTATCGCAACCTGGTCTTTTCCCCCGGCATGCTGACGGCTCAAATATATATAATTAAGCAGTATTTTTTTCTGTTCATCCTCTTTCATCATTCTCACCACATTCATATTTTTAATGCCATTTATTCGGACGGCTCATCGTAATAATGTTTAAAATATACTCTATAGAAAATCGCCCACGTATCCCGGAATGCCTTTACAATATCGGACATCCCGATTCTTCGGGTATTCTTATCCCGCACATAGACAACCTTCACCGGCATCTGCTCGATTTTAAACCCTCTGCGGTGAACCGCTACTAAAAGTTCAATATCGTATGCAAACCCGGACGTCCGCACCAGATGTGCCACCGGCTTTACAGCCTCTGCCTTAAAAACCTTTAATCCGGTCTGTGTATCACGCACATTCAGATGAAACAGCACAAGAAGCATCATATAGTAGCCAAGGCTTATCACCTTGCGTACAAACGGATAGTGAAGTTCAGAATCCTTGTGGAACTTACATCCAATCACAACATCGCTTCCGCTTTCCTGCATTTTCTTTAAATAGCCCTCAAGCTGTGCGGGATTTAACTCTAAATCCGCATCCACAAACGCAATATAATCGCCCTCTGCCTGACTGATTCCTGAAATAATGGCATTGCCCTTGCCACGGTTTTTATTGGATGTCACCAGCTTTATGCGTGTGCCGGACACCCGCATGCCCGGCACAACCGGGTGCGGCTGTTTCGCATCATCGCGTATGGCACGCTCAATTTCCTGCTTTGTCTTATCCTTACTGCCGTCATTGACGGCAATAATCTCCATATCCGGTGCAAACTGCTCCACGATGGATAGTGTCTGCATAATACTGTTATAAATCAGTGCCTCCTCATTATAGGCCGGCATGACAATTGATAATTTTCCCCTTAACTGATACATACTTCTCCAATACCCTGTTATTCAGATATATATTCATATACCGCCACCGGCTGTATGCTGCTTACAAATTCCTGTGCATACGGAATCCACGCTGCAATACCGTCCAGTTCTTCCGGCATCTTTACATCCATCTGTATTTTATTATCTTTATGATAAACGGTGTCCATCCCGCTATCCGCTACCGCTCCGGATTCAGGTTCTCCGCTGATTACATAGACATGGCTGTAACGGTCTTTTAACCCTGCACACTGCACTGCTGCCGCTTCTTTATCTTCCTTTAACGGATATACCGGACAGTCTGTCATATATTTTAACGAAACCATCAGCTGTGGAACGACTTCTTCCCCAAGTACCACCACACTGTCTTTTTCATCTACGGTTTCTGCAAGCTCTGTAAGAATTTTCCACTGCAGCTGGGTCTGATCCTGACCGTTCACTACAATCCCCGCATACGGAATCAGAACTGCTGCCACCGCAAGCGCCGCCGCTGCACAGAGCATACCGTATCCGTCCCTTAAAATCCGGATATGAGCCATACTTTCCGCCGTCCGTGACAATATATACGCCCCCAGTACAACGATTACTGCTATATATGGCACAATATATCTTCCATAGTAATAATAATGTAGTATTTCTTTCTTAAATACGGCTGAATAAATGATAACACAATAATAAAACATTGCCGTCAAAAGTACAATAGAATCCTTCTTTTTAAACCATGACGGACGTAAAAAGGCCGCGATAAAAATCACCGGCATGAGTATTATACCACTGCTTAACAGATACGCATAGCTTGTCATATAGGCTGACGGATACGCACTTTTTTTCATTACCAGCAGGCATGCTGCGAGTCCTGCCGCTGCAAATACCCATACAAAAATCCGCCAGCAGGTATTCTTGAACCGATTCTGCTCTTTCCGCATAGATTGTGCATTTACGGATACCGCTTTTGTGTTTTTCTTTACCGGAAGAAGTCCAAGCACCAGCGAAAACACGATTCCTGCCACGGACACCGCCGTTACAAAGGCTTTGAGGTTTGACGGGCCTACCGGTCCGATATATAAACGGTCATAGTTGCCATACACATACGTAAGCGAACTTGCACACATCATGAAAAAACCTGCAAGATATCCGGCAAGCATGACAACTGCCCCGGCAATATAGCTTTTCCTGCCTGTTTTAAAATATAATCCGTATGCCATCAGCACAAATAACGGCATAAATACATAAATTGTAATATGTAAAAATGCAAATACAACGACCGGTATGCAAAAGAGCCATCGGTATTCTTCATGCTTTTTGTCTGTTAAAAGATAAAGCATTGCTAAAATGACAAATGCCAGCGTTGTTTCCACAAGAGAGGTTTTTGCCTGCCACAAAACCTGTGGTGACAACACATATAAAAAGAGTGCAATCGCTTTATACAGTGTCTTTATTTCCAGATTTTCAAGCACAAGCCATAAAAGAAATACAGATAATGCCAGAATCCATGTTCCCAGCTGCATCATATGCTCCACGCCGCAAACTCTTGCATATACGGCAAGCAGCGCACTGAATGTATGTACCCCATGCAGACTGCCGGTTGTATCATTTTGTGCCACGCCCTGCACCTGTTCTTCATCCAGCGTAAAATTATATCCCTCCAGATGATTTCCGATTGCCGCCATGTAATCACTTTTATCCGATGCTGATACACAATCCCCGTACTCGTCAAATGTCATGAAATTATTATTATAACCATAGACATATCCGATTGCCTTTGCCTGATAAACGCCTTCGTCCTGTCCCATGCCAAACATTCCGAATGTCGTCCCCACAAGCGGTATCACCGCCAGCAAAAAGCCAATCCCTATAAGATTTTTCTTCCACTGGAATGTGCAGGACGGCTTTGTCTTTTTATATGCATAAGCCGCTCCCGCCGCTGCCACTGTAAATCCCAGTGTCAACGCTGCCGCTCTTTCCAGTGAAAAAATATTCAATCCGATTAAAATGCCCGCTGAAAGCAGATATGCAAGCACTGTTTCCGATACACCAAGCAGGACAAGTTCTGCAAAATCTCTCTGCTGATAAAGCATCGAAAGTCCCACGCCTGCTGCCCCGGCTGCCACAAGCAGCAACACCGCCGTCAAAATGCCTGCTATTCCGCTGTGCACGCCTGCCTCAATAACGATGCCTGCTGCCGTTATAACCATTCCTGCCACGAAAAGTTCCGGCAAAATCTTCTGTGCCGTTTTTTCTGCTTTTATATACCCCATGCAGTGTATCAGGATATCCGCCACACACACAAGCACAAGCACAATGCCGGATACCAGCCACAGATACTGTGTAAACCCTTTGCCTGCATTAATCATGACGTCATCTTCCGGTTGGAAATGCATTGTAACCACATACACCAGACCTGCCAGACATAATAAAATGAGTGTACGCAAAAAGGGTCTGACGATACTTTCCGTTTGCTTTAAACAGACATTTGGTTTTCCTCCCGCAATCCGGCAGATTACCGCCGCCACAACAGACAATAGCCATAAAACCGCCAGTGTCTTATTGAGCGAAAATCCGCCGAAAAGGGCAAGAATTCCTCCTGACATGCCAAAGCCTGCAAGCAGCACTGCAAAAGAAACGGTGACTGCATCCATCAGCTCCATCCTTTTTCCGATACATACAATTCCATACGTAAGCACTGTTATTATCATCAGTACCACTGCTGTACTATTCACGTCAAACCCTCCAATATTCTCTTAAATTTATCTTAATTTATAGAAAACCAGTCTTTCATCATTACTTACAACCGGTGTCACACCGGTATATTCCTGCACACTCTTTTCCAGCGCCGTCCACTCCGGTTCTTCATAGGCATCGCGGTTAATATACAGACCGTCAAAACCCTTTGATAAAATTTCCTGAATCATCTTATCAACCGGCAGGGAAGCCGTTTGTTCATACCAGATATCCGTGTCACTTCCGTCTGTTGTACCAAAACTCCATTTTAACTTATCAGAATGAAGATATCCGATATAATGTGATAAATGTCCCATATCATTCTGAATATCTCCTTCCGGATACTCTGCATACGGAAGCTGGAATATACTGTCATCTTCATCCATGACTGCATCCACCCGTGCAAAGAAATCCGCATCACTTATCCATTCTTCTTTATTACTTTCAAAATTAAAAGATACGGACGGATTCTGCTCCCAGATGGCAAACAGTATCACAAGGGCAACTCCGCCCATGTATACACATTTCCATACGGTTTTCGCAATCTTTCCTTCCCACTCATTTAAAAGCAGGCAAACCGCGGTTATGGCAAAAAATCCGATAAATACGGAGATTCTGTTATATCCTCTGATAATTTCAATGCCCGTCATAAATATGATAGAACCGAAACCACCCATTGTTGCCAGCAGAATCCCGCAGATATTGAGGTCTGCAAGTACTGTCAGGCGCTTTGTAAGCGTGCTTTCGTTCTTTCTTCTTGTAAAAAGCCATACCAGCAGGAATAAAAATCCGACCGCACCGACAATGCCGATGTATGCCGTCCAGTTTTCATTGACACACGGTACATATTCATTATACGCATAAATCAGCTTTTCAAGCGGTCTGATACCGTGTCCGTTTACCGGAAGCAGCAGCTGGATAATCTTTAAACAGTACGTTTCAGAATCGGCAATACTGCGGATTCTGCCTTCCAGTCCTGTTCCACCATGTACAATCCTGTAAAAAATTTCCGGGATAATGGAAATCACAACGCATACAATCACACTGAGGATACTGATACAGCCGCGCTTCAAATAATTCCAGTCTTTCGTGCGGAGCAGTGCCGTAAGCATTGCCACCATTAAGAAAAAGCAGGCAAATATCTGCCAGTAACCAATGCCTTCGCTGGCAATTAAAAATGCCATGATAAAGCCCGCATAGTTGCGTTTATACTTAAAAAAGCCCTTGCCCGGCAGCATAAAGCGTTCATCTTCATACAGCCAGATACACATTAATACCGCAAGCGGAACAAAATAGTAGCAGGACAATACAATGTGCCCGATGCCGCGGATAAAGATAAACGGCAGGAAAGCATATACGAGCGCCCCGCCTATTGACAGCCACTCTTTAATGCGGAGCTGTCTGAGAACAAAATATGCCACATAGGCAATCATATAAAATGCGGATAAATAGACAAGATTGACCGTTTTGGCAACCTGTCCGCCCGTAATCCATAAAAATAATTTCTCAAAAAATACATCTGCATTATGCAGACCTGCAATGACATCCGAGGTATTATAATAATACCCATCCAATGCTGTCAGTTTGTCCGTTCCGATATTCCATCCGGATTCCTGCACCAGCCTTACCGATACAAGCGCTGACATTTCATCACCACCCTTGTATTCAAGCGGATATGTTAAATCCTGTCCTTGAAGTCCCAGAAAATGCACTACCAAAACAGTAACTGCCAACGTAATAAATACGAGTGCAGCCGCATCTTTATACCATTTTTTCACAAATTCCCATACTTGTTCTTTTTTCATAAAATGATTCGTTCCTTTTCGTTTTATTAAAACAAAAAAGACTGCCGTATAAACGACAGTCTTTTTCCAAAATTTATATGCCGGCGACCGGGGTCGAACCGGTACGGGAGTATAAGTCCCGCAGGATTTTAAGTCCTGTGCGTCTGCCAATTCCGCCACGCCGGCCTGATTGTTACTCCGTTTCTTTTATATAGATGAAACAGAATGGACGGAGAAGGATTCGAACCTTCGAAGGCATCGCCAGCAGATTTACAGTCTGTCCCCTTTGGCCACTCGGGAATCCGTCCAAACGTGAGCATATCGCTCACATTTTGTTATTTTATCATATCTTTATGTCGTTGGCAATTGTTTTTTTATAAATTTAAAAACTTTTACTTCTGACATAAGTCCTGCACTCTCCAGTATTCCAGTGTTTCCCGTAAGGTCTGCTCCAACGGAATCTGTGGTTTCCAGCCGGTACAGTCATGTACCTTTGAAATATCCGGTTCAATAATCGGCACATCGACCGGACGCAGTCTTTGTGCATCTACCCGGACTTCAATTTTCTTATCCGAGAGTGAAATAATCCGGTCTAAAATTTCCTGAATTGCCAGTGCATGTCCTGTTCCGATATTATAGGTTTCACCGGCTTTTCCCTTCTGCACCAGTAGGGCGTATGCTCTTACAACATCACGCACATCGGTAAAATCACGCTTTGCCGAAAGATTTCCGACATACATCACCGGGTCTTTGATTCCTTTTTCAATCTCTGCCACCTGTTTACAGAAATCCGCAACTACAAAAAGCGGTGTCTGGTTCGGACCGATATGATTAAATGCACGGACCATCATGACATCCATATGGTATGCCGCCGCATAAATGCTGCCAAGCATATTCTGGCAGGACTTTGTTGCCGCATAGATATTTCCCGGACGAAGCACCGTATCTTCAATAATCGGACATTCTTCCTGCCGGATATGTCCGTATTCTTCTCCTGAACCAATCAACAGTACACGCGGCTTATAATCCAGTTCGCGGACAGCATCCAGCATATTGACCGCACCCTTGATATTGACATCAATGGTCAGCGCCGGATTTTTCCACGATACCGATACCGAAGACTGTGCAGCCAGATGAAAAATATAATCCGGGCGCACTGTTTCCAACACATCGGTAATCTCACTTTTATTCAGAATATCACAATCATAGACGACTGCATTTGAAAGGGCAAGCTGTTCTTTTGCGGTCTTTGTTACGGCGACCTCATATCCTAAATCATCATGAAGATGATTTACCAGATACGGGCCTACGAATCCGCCGCCCCCGATAATCAATGCTTTCATAGTTTTCTCCCATTTGGCATGTATTTTAGTTGGCTGACTTGATTTCTTTTTCTACGATTGCAAGGTCATTCTTTACCATGCGTTCTACCAGTTCGTTAAAATTGATTTCTCTTTCCCAGCCAAGTTCTTTTTCTGCCTTTGCAGGATTACCAATTAAAAGTTCTACTTCTGCCGGTCTGAAGAAATCCGGATTTACCTTTAATACAACCTTTCCTGTTGCCTTATCCTTTGCAATTTCATTCACGCCTTCGCCTTCAAATTCCACCTCAATGCCGGCTGCCTTGAATGCAGCTTGTGCAAATTCACGGACCGTTCTTGTTTCATTGGTTGCAATTACGTAATCTTCTGCATGATCCTGCTGTAATAACAGCCACATTGCGCGCACGTAATCCTTTGAGTGACCCCAGTCACGTTTTGCATCCAGATTTCCCAGTTCTACATGATCCTGTACACCCAGCTTAATGCGTGCAACCGCATGTGTAATCTTTCTTGTTACGAATTCCAGACCACGTCTTTCACTTTCATGGTTGAAAAGAATACCTGAGCAGGCATACATATCGTAGCTTTCTCTGTAATTCTTTGTAATCCAGTGTCCGTAAAGCTTTGCAACGCCGTATGGGCTTCTCGGATAAAACGGTGTTGTTTCGTCCTGTGGAATTGCCTGTACCTTACCGAACATTTCTGATGTTGAAGCCTGATAAAATCTTGCTTCCGGTTTTACAATGCGGATTGCTTCAAGCATATTGGTAACACCGATAGCATCAATGTCTGCTGTCGTACATGGTGTATCCCATGAAGTTGCAACGAAAGACTGTGCAGCCAGATTGTAGACTTCATCTGCCTGCGAAATCTTCATGGCTGTGATTAAAGATACAATATCCTGCATATCTGCATAGATAAAGTGAATCTTATCCTTGATATGGTCTACGTTACCATAATCTACTACGCTCTTTCTTCTCATCAGGCCATATACTTTATAACCTTTTTCCAGTAAAAGTTCTGCAAGGTAAGACCCGTCCTGTCCTGTGATTCCTGTAATTAATGCGTTTTTCATCATTCTTCTCCTATACAATTATTATTATTGGATAATTATTTATTTTTATAAATATTCATTTCTGCCGGACTCTCTTAATTTTGCGAGTACCTGCTTGATTTCTCCGGCATTTTCCTTCGTTGTAATCAGCGTAGCATCCTTTGTATCCACCACCACAACATCCCGGAGTCCTACGGTTGCAATGAGCTTGTCAGCTCCTTCAATGACACAGTTTTTCGTATTGACTGCAACAACATTGCCATTGACGACATTGCCGTTCTCGTCATTCTGCTTGATTCTTCCGACTGCCAGCCATGAACCGACATCATCCCAGCCGAAGTTTCCTGCCAGTGTGTAAATGTTTTCTGCCTTTTCCATAATACCGTAATCGACGGACTGGGATTCCAGATTCGGGAATTCCTTTTCCAGCACGGTATCTTCCTGCGGTGTTCCCACGGCTTCTTTAATCTTTAACAGACCGTCATAGGTGGATGGCATATACTTTTTGAAGCAGTCCAAAATCGTAGACACTCTCCAGACAAACATGCCTGAATTCCAAAGATAGCTGCCATCTGCCAAATAAGACTTAGCGGTTTCTAAATCCGGCTTTTCCACAAATCGCTGTACCGGATAGCTCTCCCCATTCTTTGCAGCGCTGTCATACTTGATATAACCGTAGCCTGTTTCCGGATAGTTCGGTGTGATACCAACGGTTACAAGATTTTCACCTTCCTCTGCAAGCGCACACGCATTTGTAAAAGTTTCCGCAAAAATATCGTTGTGCTTAATCAGATGGTCAGACGGCAATACAATCATCACGGCATCGTCATATTTTTTTGCCACATGAACGGCACCCAGTCCGATACACGGTGCTGTATTTCTTCCAACCGGCTCACAGAGGATGTTTTCCTCCGGCAGACACGGAAGCTGCTGCTTTACAAGTTCCTTATAATTCTTATTCGTTGCTATATAAACATCTTCAAGCTCTACGAGTGGGCGGATACGCTCAACCGTCAGCTGAATCATGGTCTTTCCGTCGTCCGTCAGGGATAAAAACTGCTTTGGAAGTGTTACACGGCTTCTCGGCCAGAAACGTTCACCCTTGCCACCTGCCATAATGAGTGCTGTTTTCTTCATACTAATCTCCATTCCGCAGGCATTTTAATGCCGGAGGAATCGCGAGCCAAATCTTAT